>JAESFR010000027.1_pt1 | contig 221040 bp, 224 predicted proteins | sample 9266191 | NCBI WGS metagenome assembly JAESFR01 (sample SAMN14503063, study PRJNA617104) | algae metagenome | isolation source: Pleurocapsa minor HA4230-MV1 and co-occurring heterotrophs from cement on... | place: USA: Nuuanu Pali Lookout, Hawaii | collected 2009-07-20 | reverse complement strand
TTGCGCCGCGTACCGTCCGGGGCGCGACATTGCGCCGCGTACCGTCCGGGGCGCGACATTGCGCCGCGTACCGTCCGGGGCGCGACATTGCGCCGCGTACCGTCCGGGGCGCGACATTGCGCCGCGTGCTGGCGTGGGGTTACCGGTCCGCCGGAGAGCGAGCGCGGCTGGGCCCCACTGTCCCGAGCTGTTAGCTGTTGGGGCAGATCCGCTCGAGAGGGAGCCTGTCAGGTCGCTTGTCCCGCAGGCATCTCCGCGCGGACCACGGTTCCGCCTTCCTTCCTACTCGCAATGACGATCGTGCCGCCGAGCTCGAGTACGCGCTCACGCATGGAGCCAAGGCCGACGCCAGCCCGATAACGCACCGGCAGACCGCGCCCGTCGTCGATGACCGCGACGACGATCCTTCCCAGCTTGCGCCTGATGTTGACGGTGCATGACGCGGCGTGCGAGTGCTTGGCAACATTCGTCACGGCCTCGAGCACGATTCGGTAGATCGCCATTTCGAGGGCAGGGCTCAGTGTCCCGAGATTGGACGCATCGAGCATGACGCGCAACTGCCCATCTCCCCCACCCGACTCCGCCAGAAGATCAAGGTGGTTTTGGAGCGCGACGAGCAGGCCGTGCTGGTCGAGTTCGGGCGGTCGCAATCCGACGATGATTCTGCGAATCGCAGCCTGCGCCTGTTCCTGTCCGGCGAGCGCTCGAGCAATCATTTCGCGGGCGCGGTCGGGCTCGCTTTCGATTAACACAGCGGCGGCGGCGAGCTGAAATCTGACAGCGGCCAAGGAAGGACCGACCTCATCGTGCATGTCGTTGCGAAGTCGAACACGTTCCTCCTCGCGAACAGAGACGACATGTTCTAGGGATCGTTGCAGTCGTCCAGAGAGCAAGGCACCGTGCGCGGCGCTGCTGACCTGATGCGCGAGCATCTCGATCAGCCTGCGATCAGCGGGACCGAACGGCTCACGTCGATTGCCGGTATCGAGGATGAGCCGGCCGACTTCCTCGCCCTGATGTGTCAGCGGGATCGCAACGAGGTGGCTGCCCGGTCGGCCGAATCGCCGTGTGTCGACTCGTCCGTCCGACGCGTTCAACTCAACTGCGACGTAGGGAAGACGCAAGGTGCGCGCGACAGTCTCGGCGACGGTGTCGAGCACCTCGTCTGCTGCCACGTTGCTTTGCAGCTTGCTGCCGAGCTGGGAGACGACAGCGTATGGGTCGTCCCGGGCGCCGAAGATTAGTGCGATCACCCAACGTTCGATCGTGCGGCCCATCGTCAAATACACCAACGCGGCGACCAGCGCACCCGCGAACGCCCACACGAGTGGCGATCTTGCTTCAAAGAGCGACGCCAGCGCGTAGACAACGACCGCCGACACCGAAAGCGTTGCAAGAGGTAGTAAGGCGTAGATCAGGGATCGACGGAGCACGATCTGTAGGTCGAAAGTGCCGTAGCGCAAGACCGCGGCGCCAAGCACGGCAGGCAGGAAGACGAACGCCAAGGGCACCCAGGACCATGGGATGAGCGGGTTCCCAAGGACCTGAGAAGGCAGCCGAGCAAGAGTCAGGTAGGCGACTGCGCAGAATAGTAGGGCGGCAAGAATCCAGGTCACTCTGCGTCGATCATTGGGGTCTTTGGCTCGCCGCCATTGAACGATGACGACCGCACCAGCGATGGGTGGGACCACGTAGCTGGCCTCGACCGAGATCGGCGAGACCACCGCCCACCACTCCAGCGACTGGTCACCGTCTGCCCAGGGCCAGATGTGCCACCACCACAGGCCGCTCTCTTCTGGAGCCCTCAACTGGACCGACAGCTCATGGAGTGCGTATGGCAGGGCGAATGTCGCTGCGATGAGTGGCCAGCGTTCGAATCTCGGCCCGAGTGGGCGCGGGAAGACGGTGGTAAACCGTAGAACCGCACCCCAAAGTGCGGCGTTGCACAACTCGGCGATCAGGAACGGCCACATGCGGGGCCCGGAGATCACATCGATGACTTGGGTGCCGAATGGGAATGCCGGGCCCCCGAGGGGCAATAGGAGGGCCAGCAGCAGGAGCGTCCGGGCCGCAGGGTCGTGGCGGCGACGGATGTATACGAATGCGCCGACGAACCACATAGCCCCCACGAGGGGGAACACTCCGATGTGTTGTTGGACTACCTCGGCCCATGGGTACTCACCGGGGCTGACGATCGCCGTTGCTGTACAGGTCCCGCCAGTGTCGACACTGGCGTAGGTGTAGTGCAGGTGACCGCCCAATCGGTCGAGGAACGCACCGGTGACGTCGGGCTCGGCGGCGAGGTCTCCGATTTGAACGCCGTTCACAGCAACAACGGCGGCGCCCTCGTCGAATGGGCATTGGGGCGTGGTAAGGGTGAGCCCTGAACCCTCGTAGCTGTGCAGCAGCCCCACTTCGGCGGTGGACCATGACGGGTCAGATGGGTAGGTCAGGGTTCTGTCGGCTGGCGTGGTGCCGCGGGCCAAGTAGAGCCAGCCGAGCGACACGGCAGCGGCCGCGATAACGAGGGCGGCGGTAAGCATAGAGCTCTTCCGGGACTCTGAGATGCCGCGACCGAGATCGCCAGGGTCGAACTGCTCGACCATCGCGCCCGAATGGGAAGAAGAGGTCTGCTCTGCCACGTCGCCTCCCGACAACTGGGACAAGACTCAGGACTCGAGTCCCATGACCATGTGACGCCTGTTCGTCCAGCATGCTCCTCATAGAAGTGGTACTGCCACCGGCATCCGCTAGGTACGGTTCCTGAAAGTCAAGGAGCTCCGCCGCGGAGGACGCGGCGGAACGGAGGTCGGGCATGGCGCACGATGACCTTCTCGGGCAGAGTTACTTGGACACCCCGACCCTGGAGTCACCAGTGGATGACAAGGCACCACTTCGCGTGCTGCTCGCCGACGACCATCCCTTGTTCCTTCGCGGTTTGCGAGACCTGCTCGAAGTGGATGACATCGAGGTTGTCGCCCAGGCCGCGACCGGATCCGAAGCGGTCGAGCTTGTGACCAAGCACGATCCGGACGTCGTGGTGCTGGACATCCAGATGCCCGGGATCGACGGCGTCGAGGCAACCCGCGCGATCCTCGACCGACGTCCCAAGACGGGAATTCTCATGCTGACCATGGACGAGGCCGAAGGAACCGTGTTCAAGGCTATCCGGGCAGGGGCACGCGGTTACCTAGTCAAGGACTCAAACCCGGAAGGCGTCGCTTCTGCCGTGCGGGCGGTAGCGCGCGGGCAGGTCATGTTCGACGAGAAGATCGCACGCAGCATCTTGACCTTCTTCGACGCGCATCCACAGGCCACCCGTGAGCAATTTCCCGATCTGACGGACCGGGAACGCGAAATCCTCGGACTGATAGCTCGGGGGAGGAAGAACGCACAGATCGCCTCCGAGCTGGTCCTCAGCCCCAAGACCGTCCGGAACCACGTGTCTAGCATCCTAAGCAAGCTGCAGGTGGCCGACCGGTACGAAGCAGCGCAGAGGGCCAGGGACGCCGGGCTGGCCAGCGAGTGAGTTCCAGTGCTGTGGCCGGCCACACGGGATCCGCTCACAGCCCAAGCAGGAATCGAGGCCGCGGGGCGGTGTCCGGACGCCCCGCGGCCTCGCCTTGTTTGGTCGCTACTCGTACCCGTTCATAGGCCCAACGACCCAGGTCTTCGGCTGCGGCAAACTCACCCAGGCGCCCTTCTCGGTTGCCGTGCGTGAGCCGGCCTTCGACACCAGCATGTAGAACGCCGCGTCCCAAGCGCATGAGACGCCCGACCCATCGGCGGTCACGTAGATGGGTCCCTCCTACGTGGATTGCCGTCCCAGACCTTCTAGGCCTTTGCGAACCGAACGTCCTGGGGCGGGCTTCTGTCCCGTTGCCGTGGGACGCAACTGTTAGGCCTCGAACTGGGCCTCGCATCACTGGAGACCGGGACGGGGTTCTCCGCACGCTTCTTGTCAGTCGCCCAAGTGCTCCTGGAGCCGGCGGCACACTCACCCGTTCGTATCGAGAGGCAAGGACTTGTCATGACGAACACCGCAACCCCCATTACGACCGAGCAGCACACGAACCGGCGCCGCCGCAGCCCGGCCGCTCCAGGCCCGATGGGCACCTTCGTCCTCAGACGTCAGCGCCGACTGCGTGTCGTCGCCTCCGGAGTCGCGCTCATGGCCGCTGCGTCCTTGATGAGCGCCTGCGGGTCTGTCACCGCCCAGGAACCCAAAACCAACACTTCTGGATCCTCCAGTGCGAGCCCGAATGGCGAGGCGCCTGGCGAGCCTGACGCCCACGGCCCCGATCCCTCCGTCGCAAACCCAGGCGACGGACCCAACAGTGGTCAACCCACCCCCTCAGAGCCCTCCAGAGAGCCGTCCACTCAACCCCCACCCTCAGCCCGCTACATGGTGACGATCAACGGATTCAACGTCCGGACTGCCACTTGGGACGATGCCTTGGAAGGGGACGGCAAGGGCGACGAGGTGTTCCTTTCAGTGGGGTCGAAGATGCTTGACTCGACCGGCAAGCCGGTAGTCGACGTCGGTGGCACTGACGTCGTGCATCGCAGCGTTGTGATGGGCGACACCAACGGTCAAAACAATCGGTTGGCCTGCGGTTCCCGCTCGACACCGGGCGGAATCCGGGACGGTGACTGGTGCATGATCGAGCGGCCCTGGGAGCTCGACGGAATCGGTCCGCAGCCGGACCGGCCACCCATGAACGTCGGTGAGGTCACACTGACCCAGGGTGAAAACAGCTTCGTGGTCTCACCGACGATCTGGGAGTGGGACGGCGGCGGCGCTGGCTATACCGAATGGGTCAGCTTTTTCAGGAACGCAGTCGACAAGGTCCCGCCCGGGACGGGGGGCGGCACTGGAACAGTCGTGTTGACCGCAGCAAAGCTCGGCCTAGATCTCGCCCTTCAACTAGGCGATCTACTGGGCACCAAGGGCGACCGCCCTCTCGGTATCACAGAGCAAAATTCCGACGGTTCCTCGAAGTTCAATCCCTACATCGTCAGCCTCACTTACGACTCCGCTGAGTGGCTGGTGAACCACAATCCCTACGGCTTCGGCAACGGCGTCATCCCGCTGACATACACCGATGCAACCAAGTTCCGCGGCGATTACACGCTCTACCTGATGGTCCGTCGAATTGGCTGACCGACCTCACGATTGGCCGCCCCGAGCGAAGCGCTCGGGGCGGTTGATCGCCCTTCTGACATGGCCTCGTCGATGAGCCGGCAACGGTCCCGGTCAGCAGCCAGGTCGCTCCTCGGGGTCTGTCCGGCATAGCTCGACTTTCCTCACCCGCCGACCGCCATGCGATCGTCGATGTTCGCGCGCCGGCGGCTCAGGTCTTTTGGCAGGGAGGCCGACCTCCAGATTGCTGCGGTGTGTGCGTCTTACCGCCGCGTTCGCTGTGATCCGTTGCCCGGCGGTCGCCTGCTTCTAGCCGTGGTGCTAGTCGTCGCACCCTCTTTCAGTCTCGGCGGAGCAGTCGTCTCTTCCGCCTCGACCCTTGGCGACGTCATTGCCAGAACCGCCCACAAGGATGTCGCTCGAGTTGCTGCCGATCAGGACGTCGTCACCGCCCCGGCCGTAGATCTCGTTTGCCTCGGTTTGATTGGGGAACCCCGAGACTCGGAGATGGTTGGCCTTACTTGTGCCGGTCAGGGTCATGCGACTTGTTCCGCACTGTCCGCCGTCGGTGCAGAACGCATTGTGGATGTCCGCGTTCTCGAAGCCCTGGGCGCGTCTCTTGTATCCGTTGGGTCCCACGTCGTCGAGCTGCCCAGTTGAGAGGTTGAAGACGATCGGAAGCCGGCTGTTGATTGTCAAATCGTACGAGCGCGCGTAGCGGAAGGTGTCGACACCATCTCCGCCGCTGAAGCGCCCTTGCGGCGCACCTCCGTAGAAGGCGACCCGATCATTCCCGCCCCCCATCCGAATGCGGAGGGCGCTGCGCGGGATCCAATAGCCGGTCGGGTTGTAAACGGTCGTTGAGAGGGTCTCTCGCTTGTCGGTACCAAGGAAGGTCAAGTCGCCGCGCACACCGAGCTCGAACTTGGAGAAGCCTGACATGGATGCCTCTTGCCCAGGCCCGCCAATGATCTTCTCGGACCTGTTGTCGAACGTCCACGCCGCTCTTGCCGCCTTGGTGAAGTTGGCAGTCAGCGAGTCCCTGGTCCCTCCGCCATCGTATGTGCCGCCCCGGACGTCGCCCATGAGGTACAGCTGGTCCTGGCCATCGCCCAGGCGCACGACGTCGTCGCCTCGGGAGTAGACGACATCGTCACCCTCAGCCGTGTTGATGACGTCCGGTCGCGACGACTGCGCGCCCAGCTCCTGCGCTCGGACGTCCTCACGTGCAGGCCCACCGATGACCTCGTCCGCGTCCGGGCCAGGGTCGATGTTCAATTGAAGATACGGGTCGCCCAATTGAATGCGCGAGGAGTCAATCCGGTCCCTTCCTGCGCCGGTCAAGATAGGACGTCCTTCGTCGTCAGATCCCGACGCGTACATCCCGGTGATACAAACCAGGTCGTCACCACCGAACGTTTGAACGATGGTCGCGCCGTTGGTGAGGACGACGTCTGGCCCCTCCGTGCCTTCAAGCTCCGTAGCGGGCGCCCCAACGATCGTCGGCGCTTGACCGAAGCACTCGGCCGTCACTTTGGTCGCCTCGCCGGTCACACGAGCGGACGCGCCAGCCACCAACCAAGTTGCCAGGCCGAAGGCCAAGACTGGCAGAAGGCGGTTGGCTACGTACATCCGAAACACCCCATCTCGCCTCGTCAGGCTGTTCTCCCGACATCGTCCACCTCAGTCGCGACTTTGGCAGTCGTGGTCTAGTCCCGGCTGCCGGCCAAGCCGAGGCGATCGCCACATAGGTTGAGCTCGCCAGAGTCCTGGGCGCAGTGAGGAGGGCAGCCTGTTGCGCGATTCAGCGCCTCGACTTATCCGTCCGGGGCGCGACATTGCGCTGCGTACCGTCCGGGGCGCGACATTGCGCCGCGTACCGTCCGGGGCGCGACATCGCGCCGCCTGTCGGCGCGCCTCCAGTAGATCTCTTGACACGCGCGCTGTTGTCGCCACGACGTCACGCCGTCTGCGCTGTCTTGCGCTCGATCGGCATGATCCCATCGTTCAGGTCCATCGGAGGTCGGTCGGATCGTTAGAGCCCGCTTGGTGTGCCGACGCGGTTGGAGGGCGGCTAACCACCAGCAACGTCAGCGCTTCCAGGGCCGGTTGTCGAACCGCTCCACATACAAGCTGCCATCGCGCAAAAGCCCGGCCTCGATCTCAGAAGGGTAGGCCGTATCATCGGCGTAGATCAGGTGCCCGAAGTAGAAAGTTCCGGGAGTCGCAGCCGCCTCGCGCTCTAGAGCCCTGTACCTCTTGCCCTGCTCGGACCACCCTCGGTTCAGGTCCCGATCCTGACGGTAGATATTGGGACCGAACTCTCCGCCGGAGAGGTGAGGTATGAGATGTCCTCGATCGACGGTCGGGCCGCCCACGCGAGTGACCATCGGAAAGCCGCGTTGATATCCGGTGTCCCGCGGAGCGACCGCCTTCGGCGTTACGGCGCATGCTGCGACAGTCCTGTCTTCTTGTGGCAGGTCCACTGAGCTCGCCAGGTCAAACAAGTAACTGGCACCAGCGTGCTCGAACTGCTGCAGCGCGCATACCCCGTGCCTTTCTGCATACCAGTCGGCGAAAGCTGTCATCAATGCGGCGCTCACGAGCGCAGGGTCTAGTGGCGGGCGGAATGGGGACATGAGACCGGCGTAGTCCAGCGACAGCCTATTCACGCTCTAACGCTAGTCGGCGGGGTTCGTCGCGCTGCACTATTGGGCGACAACCGGCGGTACGTGCGGTCGCAACGGCGCTGTGGCAAATCCACCTGCTTCTTGAACCCCCGAGTCGCCACCCCTCAGGCGACCCCATTGTGCGTCAGCACGGGGTTACCAGCGGTTGCCCTAGAACGGGAGGTGTGTGCTTGGCGGAGACAAAGGTCCTTAAACGCGAGCGCGCCGTTCAGGGCTGTTCAGGCTCCGTGAACGTCACCACGAGCGCCGCCAAGCGAGCACACTCGGCCCGTGTGACCGCGGGTGCCTCGTCGGCTTCTGTGTTGGCCGGCGCGGTGGACAACTTCAAGCACGTGCTCAACGGCGTGGCCAGCTCTTCGAGGAACGCGTTGCGTCGGTCCTCGACAGAAGGGCGCTCCTCCGTCGGGTCAGCCTTGTCGCTATCTGGGTGGCAGCCGCTAGTCGAAAGCTCTTGGTCAGTCGCTCCGGCCTCGCGCGCCTTGGCACACGCCAGCGCGTCCTTGCCGACCTCAACCCTCTCGCTCGCCACCTTGTCGGCTCCTGCTGCGAACAGGAGCAGGCCGCCCAGCACCACCGCATATAGGAGGAAGGCGGCTCCACTGCCGACGGCGTCGGTCGATCGGCGACGAACCACGGCGACCTGAGCACGCGCCAGCGCCGTCTCGATCTCTGTTCGCAGTTCGTCAGCAAGTGCCGTACGACGGGCGCGCTCGCGTGCCATGCCGGCGCGGTTCGCAGCGCGGCGCAGGGTGCGCTCGCGCTCCTGTAGCCCGGTGAGGGACGCGAACCCGTACCGCGAGGCGGTGGCGGAGAATATGCGATCAATATTCGCGATGTCCGCATTCTCGATCCCGGGTGACGACGCGTCCACTCCCACCTCGATGACGGCGGGCTCACCGACCCGCATGAGTCGGATCGCGATGATCACTGCTGCAATGGCTGCGACGACGAGCCCGGCGACTGCTGCGACCGCCCAAAGCTCGGAGCCGTCGGGCACCGGGAACAGGTCCCCGATCTTGGCCAGTCCGACCGCGCCCGTGCCTAGGGTAGCGATGCCCACCAGCACCTTGCCGAACCAATCCACACGGTTCCTCAGGCTGTCCGCGGCATCCCTGAAGTCGCTGGCGGACCTGATGCCAGTCGCGGCGGCGCTGGCGACGGCCGCCGACTCTGCGGCGCTTTCACCGGTCATGACGTCTCCCACAGGGCCCTGGTTCGGAGGCTAAGCGCCATCTCGCCGAGAACGTCAACCTCTTGGGCGAACAGTTCGGCCGCGGTGTCGTTGTGGATGCCGTCGGTTAGGTGCCCCCTGGCGATCTCGATGGAGTTCATCGCGCTCACAACGCGACCCTCAGCCCCGGTGGTCTCCACCTCCTCACCTCGGGCGGCCGCGAGCGCTGCGGCCGCGTTGCGCCTGGAACCGTCGAGGAGTTCACGAATCTCGTTCAGTCTGCCCCGGACGTCAGCGTCCGTCGTGGTCGCGAGCCGCGCGCTCAACTGCCTGAACCCCACCTCGGCGACTTCCGCCTGCTTAACGGCGGCCTCTGCGCGCGCGAGGGCGGCGTCTGCCTCGCGCTTCCGCGCCTCGGCCCGCCCGATGTTGGTCCGTTCGCGAAGCCTCGCCAGCTCTGGATCCACGTCAGGGACTGCCACTGCCCGCCGACGTTGTGGCGCGTCGTCCCTGCTGGGCGCCCGGCGCTTGAGCACTCGTGCACGGAGCGCCAGCGACCGGCTCTCGTAGACGAGGTCCCGGGAGAGCTCTGCCAGCAACGGTCGCGCCGGGTTGGCCACGAAGAGTTCCGCAGCTGTGACGAACGCGTCCCCGGCTCGGGTGAGGGCGCCGTGGACGAGCTCCCACGCCTCCTTCGTCACAAGGACCGTCGGTGCGGGCGCCTCGGGTTCCAGTCGGTGGTCGGCCAACCACGCGACCAACTCTTGGACCTCTGTGCGCAGCGACATCAGCAGGCTCCTCACGAGCTCCCGGAGGATCAGAGACTACTGAGTGCGAATGGCCACCTGCAATGGTCAGCGGCGTAACCTGCGACCTACAGGATGATCGCGGGGATTTCGATTATTGAGTGGGCGCATTCGGACTTGCGATCGATGTGTGAACAGCCGTCATGGCTGAGGCCCCGAATACCTAAGCTGCGCGAGGGTGCGATGGGCGCATCTTGCTTCTGCAAGCGCGTCACTCCGCCGCGTGCCGAACACGTGGAGTGGATTCTCCTGAGCTCCATAGAACCTCGACGAGTGCAGGTCGTGGAGCGCCGGGATGCCGCGCGACGCCGTGGCATCCCAAACTGCCGATCGCCGCGTGGCCGATGGTCTCAGCGATTACTCGGTTTAGGCGATGCGGCTACGTTCTTCCAGAACCTACGTTCCAATTATGTGGATAGCGGCGCAAAGGCGCGCGGCGACGAGCATGTGACGATGGACGTGTCACTCACCGCTGATGCCCTAACCACCTCGCTGGTGGGGCTGGTCGGTGTGCTGATTGGCGCGGTGGTAGCGCCTATCTTCACAGCACGGCACGCCGACCGCACTGCTGGCCGACTCGCGGCCCAGTCTTCTGTCGACCTCCTGCGGAAGTGGCAACGCGCCACCAAGATCGCAGGGGAGCAGGTAGCCGCCCATCGCGACAAAGAGAACGGCTCCGTGCTGATGGCACACGCCGCGCCCACGCTCTACGAGAGCCTTGACGTCACCTGGTGGGAGGAGAACCGGCTGGCGATGATGCGGACTGCACAGAAGTCTGAGATCGACACGCTCAGTGACCTCGCCGACCACTGCCGTTACCACCTTTTCAGCCTCCGCCAAGTGGGTGATGGAGGGCACGAGATCGCTAGAGAGATAGCAGGTATCAAGCACAGACAAAGTGAGTTGGAGCGCGAGTACCAGGCAGAGGCTCGCGCGGACGAACAGATCTTTGGCAGCAGACAGCCCCGCGGCCCTTCCTCTGTCGCCGGCGAGGATGATGAGCAAGCCGACGCGCTCCTCAAGGACGGGGCTCGACTGGTAGCCGCCTCACGGGAGGATTCGCACGCTCTTGCCGATGGGTTGCTCGACTTAAAGATCGACGTCGCCCTGATGGACCACCGCATCCAGCTCGCGCCGACCGCACTGACGAACCTCGCTAATTTTCATGACTTGGTCGAGGAAGGCGTGGCGACGTGCAAGCTGATCGAGCGGCGCAACACAAGCCGGTCGAGGCGCTGGCGATCCAACAGGGAGCAGGCCCGGCGTTCGTTGACACGCGATCAGGTTTGAGATCGATCAAACCGCGGAGACAGTCGCGACATCCGCCCGGCGGCGACACGGACCTTCGCTGCGAGAGTGCGTCGGCGTAACCGGCGGCAGGCGGATGTCGTCTCTGGCACCAGGGCCCGCGGCTCCGCCTACGATCGAGCGTTGCCGGACGAGCGCCACTGCGCCGCCAGGTACCGAGATCCCCGGTGCTCACGGGGCCCGTTCGACGGCGAAGGGCACAACGACGCAGAGCCGGTGGAAGTGCTCAGTGTGCTCACGCAGGTGGAGGAACCCGCCATCTCCCACAGGCCGGGCTAGTACGGGCATGGCGTGGACCGGTACGGCCTGGCCCATTCTCCCGTCTCCGGTCGTACGAGTGGTGCCCACGCCCTGACCCGGCGGTCAACAGGCGACCGAAGCTCCCCTGGTAGCGGCTTACCGAGGTGCGTCGAACCGCCGCGAGGAGCCTCGCTTGCAGGGCCCTACTCTGGCGGGCCAAGGTCGGCAAGGCGGTGACGGTCCGCTCGTACCCGGGCCCTACGTTTCCCGACGCACCACCATGCCGTCTTCGAACACGACCAGGTCCGGCGCAACCCGGCGCAGGTCGCCGACCAGCAACTCGCGCAGATTGCGATCTTCCGGCTGGCGGTTAAGCTCGATGTTGAGTGCACGACGCAGGTCTTGTTCGGCCGCAGCGGTCTCGTGGAGTGCTTCGCAAACACGAGCACGGACGATAAGGGTGCGGACGACCTCCTTGCTCATCGGGTCGGAGGCCTCGAATACGTCGAGCACCTCCGCGAGCAAGTCCAGCGAGTTGCCGGTCTCCCCACGCTGCAGGCGAGCCGCGACCAACGTCCGGAGGGCTTCTGCCGACGCTGGATGCTGCGACCCGAGAACGCGCCTGAAGGTCTCCACGGCATCCTCGAGCAGCGCAATTCCCTGCGATACCTGCCGGAGCTCGCATCGCGTCTGGCCTAGCCATTGCTTGATGCCGGCGACCTGAGCGTGATTGGAGCCCAGGGCTCGAAGGTGGATTGCGAGGGCACGCTCGAATGGCTTCTCAGCATCGTTTGGCCGGCCGAGAGCGAGTTGGCTCCGACCGATGCCTGCAAGCGCGTTAGCCAGGTCCGGGTTGGCGAAGTCCCGCGCGCCTTCGAAAATGTCCCGGGCGCGGGCGTAATGCGTGAGTGCGTCCTCGAATCGACCCGCCTCTGCCAACGCGGTTCCCAGACGATCCAGTGCCGTTGCGAGCTTCTGGTCAGGCTCGGGCTCCAGGATTGCGACTGCCCGCTGAAGGTTCGCAAACGCCTTTTTCGGCCGACCGAGCAGCCGATGAATCTCGCCCAGCTCTATCTGGACCATGGCGGCGGCCGTACTGTCTGCTGGCAGGTGTCCAAGCAAGTTCGCCAAGCGCGACCTGGCAGCCTCGTAGTTACCGATTACCGCCTCAGCTGCCGCGATGTCGAGCACGCACTGAACCCGTAGATCGAGGTTCGCCAGGTCATCATGCTCAAACTCCTCTTGAGCTGACTCGAGGTGCTCGAGCGCTGCCTCTGGGTCGCCGGCCGACAGCGTGGCCTGTCCGAGCTGCCAGCGCGCGAGCGCAATCCGATGCTTGTCCTCGCCTCCCTCGGTAAGGCGGAGATAGCGTTCGAGCGGGCCGATTGAGTGTCGTGGCTGCCCTTGGTCCCAACTGTGTTGCGCAGCACGTAGCAGCCAGGCAGCCGCTGGCTGGTCGGGGTCGCGCAGCTTGGCCCATGCCTCGTTGGCTACGTCGTACTCCCCCGCCGCTTGTGCCGCGTAGCCGATCTGCCCGATGGCGTCGAAGTCGCTCGCCGCAATGGCATCTTTAAGCGCGAGCAGGCGGGCATCGGTGGGTGGGGCATCGGCGAGCTGGCTCAGCCGAGCGAATCCATTAGAGACCTTCAGCCCGTCCTGGTCGCTGCCTGTCAGTAGGGCCGCGCCTTGGACCATCGGTGCTACGGCCCACGCCACGACGTGATCAAGATGGTCCAGGGTCGGCGGGCCGTCGATGTGGGTGCGGACGACTAGAAGTTCTCCCAATGTCGCTAACGACAACGGGCGGGGCGTTCCCGTCATCTGCCAGTCGAATACCGCCTGAACGACAGGCTCGGCGAGGCGACAGTCCCCTTCTCCCGGCTCGAAGACACACTGCACAAGCCCGCCCTGCCAGCGGCGGAGGAGCGCGCCGACGGCGGAGAACGCCGGGGCGATCCCCTCATTGAAGTCAACGCCTGGGTAGACCGCCTCAGCCCGGGCCACCTCCTCAGGGGACGCCAACCGCTTCAACCGAACCGGATCGCCGAAGCTCCGTGCCAGGCCCGGCTGTGCATCACACCACGCGGCGTAGTCGCGCGTTCCAATCGTCGCGATGACCCGCGACCCCCTTACCCGGACGAGTAGTTCGGCGATCACGCTCTCCGAGACGGCGTCCTCGAACCGGTCAACGTCGTCAAGCCAGAACAGCACCGGCCTATCAGTGTCGAGCTCGCCCAGCAAGTCAAGTTCGTCGAACGCCTCGCGCAGCGACTGCGCCGTTCGCGGGGCGAGCACGACCCGGGATACTGACTCCTGTCGAGCCGATTCGAACGCCGTCCTCGTGACACCGCTGGCAGCTTCACCGAGGAAAAGCAGTCGGCCATCGCGGCGCAGTTTTTCGTGTGCGGACCTGTCAGCATCCCGTTCAACATACGGTCCGAGGCCGGCGCCGTCTACAGGACCGCCAACGCCAAGATCTACTGGGTCGACCTCGGTGACCTTGCCGAGAGGCCACTCTAAGAGAGTCGCGCGAATGCGGCGTGCTCGCTCCTCGGCCTGGGCGCGGCTCGCCGATCGTTTGGCGCGCTCACCTGCCACATGGCCCTCGATGGCGACGGCAGCACCAATAGCGGCGACGCCGACGACAGTTCCCAAGCGCATCTGCCAAGTCGCGTCCCACTCTTCCAACGCCCACTGCACTACGCCGATTACCGCAATACATAAGCCCGCCAATAGAGGCCAAGGCAGCCGCATTCGCATGTCACCACGTTGGCATCACGCCTTCGGTCTGTCACCTGTCAACTGAGGCCGATTCGACGACATAAGGCGGAGAACTCGGTCAGAAGTCCTGCATGCGGTTCCTGCGGCGCCTCGACACCGCCCGCGTGTAGCAGATGGTGCCGCGCGACCCGCGCGCTAGGCCGCTGGTCGCGGGTCTTCACTAGCCGCGAGCCGGGAACTCGTCCGTACACGGTGACCACTACAAGGCAGTCGCCGCGCGGCAGCCCGGTGCCGCCTAGCACCAGCAGGGATCGCACTGATGAGGCCCCCTACTTGTACTACCGCGCTCCGGATCGCTGCTCGTGATGTGCCTGGCTCCTGATAGAACGCCCTCCTCGCGATTCCTGAGAGGCAAGTCCGATCACGAAGTGCAAAGCAGTGTCGTCGAAGGCATGGGCTCTCACATGCGCACAAGTGAGGCAGCCAGCACCGGCCGATCGGGATCCCCAAAGCGTTCTGCGTTCTCGCGTGCCTGCGGCCCAGGAGCCCATCCAGACGAGCGATGGGCACACGGAAGCTGACGCGGCCAAGGTCCAACACGCTTCGACCTTCGCCGCGAGCTCACCCTCAGTATCTGGGCTTTCTGAACTTGCCGGCTGCCTTCGCGCGAGGTGTGACGAAGGTGGGATGCCCCCATTGCCACACGGCCTCCCAGTCAACGACGAACGGCGGGGCCGTGTCACCATCTCGGTAGAAGCAGAGAGGAGTCGAGAAGTCGCTCCGGTAGGACGCGGGTCCCAGGGCAGCCAATACGAAGCAGGTGTACGCCTCTGGGTAGCCCATCCGTGAGTACGCGTATCCCACCCTGCGATTAAAGTAGTCGGACATCCCGTCGGGTTCGAGAATCGATTCGACATTTCGGAGATATTGCTGACACGGCGCCACCGCATTCACCTCTGGAAAGATCGTTGCAGACAGCGAAACGATGCTCGTTGCAGTGGTCGCCCGGTTTCTGAAGCTGCCGAACACGCCAACCGGTGGTGCGTCCCAGACACCTGTCAATTGGTAACTGAGTGGCCCAAGCCACTCAGGCGCATCGGTCGCACGAGGGCGAGTGTCTAGCCGTATGCACCTCGGATCGACCTCGTGGGGCGGAGTTGTTTCGGGTAAGGGGTTCGGTACGTGCCTCCGAAGCCACGCGGCTGCCATTCGGGTGTAGCGATCGCCACCGTGGTACGTCTCCTTGGCATAACGGGAGTGCACGCACCCTCCGACCAAGCATCGCTCAAGGTTGATCTCGTTCAGATTGCAGACCGGGTCTCGGGCAATGCAGTACGAACGGATCTTTGCCGAGTCGGCGGCGGATAGCCGTCGTGGCGTCTTGAAGCCGTCCCAGACGCCGTTAAGCCGAGCGTCGTATGTGCCGACATTGGGAGGACTGCCTTCAGCGCCGCGGAATCGAGGGTCACCGACCAGTGCTATGGCCGCTACGCGGTTTCTTTCTGCCCTGGTTAGGTGGTCTTGGTACACGTCGCCAACCACATGCGCCCCTTGGCTGAATCCGGCGAGGAGAATCTGGGTCGTCGCGCCGCAGCCGGAGGTTGTGATGCTGCGAATTCTTGTGATCAGGCGACGTCGCCCATCCTCGATGCTTCGCTTGTAGTCTCCGTTGTAGGTGGCATAGCGCCAGAAGACCTTCCAAGTCGGCACTCCAATGGCCTTGTAGTCGAGATGCTCTGTGGTCATCCACGGCTTCTTGGAAGCGACTTGGGTCACGATGTCGCCAACGGTGGAGCCAAAACCGGACGTCTCGCCAGAGCCTCGGACTCCGATGAGCGTTGCTACCGGGCAGGTCGCCTTCACGGCGCGCGAGTTGGTCGACGCGTCACCGGTCAGTGGCGCGTTCGTAGCTGTTGCCATCAACCCGAGCACGCACAGCAGGGTGGTCACGATCTGAAGCACGCGTTGAATGACCAGGATCCTCACGGCTGACTCGTATCACTCAAAGCACGACCCGGTTTTCCTAGCGTCGTCCATCTCCCCCGTTGTGATGATCGGTTCGAGGGATCGACAAGGCAGACGAGGGTTGCTTGGTCGAGGGATACGCATCCTCGCAAGCATCCTGACGTCCGCAGTAGTTCAGTAGTTGGCCCTGCCGTCTGCTGAGAATCAGGTCGCACGCGACTTCAGAGAGTGTTGGCATGCCAGAGACCGATGTTCGCGCTCTCGTTGAGGGGTGTCGCGCGCTCAACGAGCGGCTCATATCGATGGGTCTGCGTCACATCGCCGCGACCGCTAGGGGATTGCGGTGGCCGATCGATGTTCCGAGCGGCCACCGGTCAACCCCTGCCGATGTGGTCGTACCACTGTTTACGGATCACGGTCACCGTCCGGCTCAAGGCCGGAGAGCCCGTCCGCCCCAGGGGTGAGGCGAGGCGAGCAAGGTTAGTGAAGCCGTCACTTGGGAGCCATTGCATTCCGCCGCCTTCGGCCCATCGATCAAGATCGGCCTGTCAGTCGGCCGAGCGATGTCGGTGCGTCGGGGCAGCATCTGCCTATGGTCACTGTGGTCGAGGCGTTGCAACTCTTGGAAGTAGCCCGCGCTGACGGCCACGAGTCGAAGACCACAGGGTTCTCGGCGCTGGACGAATCCACCGGAGGGTTCGATCTCGGGCAGTGCTGGATCGTGGTTGGAACCCCTGGCCAGGGGCGCAGCGCACTAGCGGCTCAATGGGCTTGGTTGCTGGCCAGCCAACACGGCTTCAGCGCGCAGTTGGTCACGACAAGGGAGCCAGTCACCCGTGCTGCGGCCCGCCTCGCAGCGTGCGTCGCCAGAGTCCCGATGAGGCACTTTGGTCATCGCGGGCTATCGGGGCTTGATTCTGAAAAGTTGCGACAGGTCGGTCCGAGGCTGGAGTCGGCGCCTCTCGCCATTGTGGGGCCGAGCGACCTTTCGATGGCCGACGTGGACATGGATGAGTTGCCGACGTCGCAGGTGCTCGTGGTTGACGACGCTCACCATTCGGGCGGGATGTTTCCGCGACGAACTGCCGCGCTCACTGCTCGCGGGCACCTCGTCGTCTTGACGCTCCCGCGCGATCGAGTTGTATCCGACGCGGGGATCGACCCGGCGTGGGCGGACGTCGCGGATTTCATTCTCGACATCGATCGCCCCGACTTGCTCGAACGCACCTCACTGCGACCTGGCGAGGCTAACCTCCACCTCTTGCGCAACCGGTGGGGACCGACTCAGTCCCACGTGGTCGCCTTCCAGGGCCATTACTCGCGATTTGTCGATATGGCTCATGGGTGAGTTCGACCGATGGAAGGGTCGATGCATGAGACTTCCTCAACTCCTTCAGACGCCCGACGATGCAGAGGCGGTGAAGGTGCTGCAGCGCTACTACTCCTTGGGTCCCTACCGCGACTCCGCCCCATTCACGGGGGCGCGGTTCGACGACTGGGACAGCACTCACTCGCGAAACTGCGACACGAACCGATTCACGGCCGATGACCTAGTCGCCGTCAGCCTTCTATCAGTGCACGTTCCTCCGGCCGCCGCAATCGAATTGCTCGACACGGGCGCGGCGAAGTTCAGTCGACTTCTGCGCGAGCTCGGCAGTGATCGCGACCTGGTGGAAGAAGCCCAATCGTGGAGTGATGACTGGGCGGGATGGAGACTCTGGAGCGAAGTGATGGCTCTGCCAGGAGTGGGCGCCACAACTGCCAGCAAGCTCCTAGCTCGGAAACGACCCCGCCTGCGTCCCATCTACGACTCGGTCGTCGCGACCGTGATCGATTCTCAGGACATCTGGGAGCCCCTACGGAGGCTCCTCAACGAGCAGACGGATTTGCATCCGCGCCTCTTGCACCTGCGGGAGCAAGCAGGGCTCACCGCCGCGGTCTCAGCACTCCGCGTCTTCGACGTGCTCGCATGGATGGAGGGCAAGGGCACGACCTGAAGTCGGGCCAACAACAACGGGTGCGTCACATCGCCGCGTATCGTCCGGGGAGCGACATTGCGCCGCGTGACGGGCGTGGCCCACCCATGCCGTCGATGCCAAGTTGTCTGCGTTCAACCTGGAATACCCCCGATGACCACCGACGGGCATGTCAGTCGGTCATGGCGACCAACACCCGCGTTCTGGGCGCACCCACCAGCGCGGGCGAGTTCTCCGTCCCCCACACGCGGTGGTGGAGGAACGCTGCGAAGGCGTGCGCGAGTGACGAGGCTTCGAAGTCGAGGTCGATGACGATGAGCCGGGGGTCATTTTCCTCGACGCGGATGCGATGGGCGGTGACACCGGCCTGGGTACGAGCGTCGGCGAAGCGGTCGAATGCTGCCTTCCAGGTCGGGTAGTCGGTGATGGAGTGTTCGATGTGAAGGGTTGCGGTCATGTAGTGAGCGTGGTCCGCTGGCGCCTGGGACGGCCATCCCAAGTTCCTGGGGTTCTGGGCGGGCGGGGCCGGCCATACGCTGAACCCGTGTCCCGTGATGCCTTCATGGCCGGTGCGGAGCGCTGGTTGACCGGCGTCGACGATGATCGCGGCCTGCGGCGCGGCGTCCTGGAACAGATTCGCCGCAGCATCCCTTTCGATGCGTTCGCCTGGCTGCTCACTGACCCGGAGACGACGGTCGGTACCGCACCTCTGGCCGAGGTGCCGTGCCTGGACAAGTTGCATCGCCTGGTGGCACTTCGTTACACCTCAGGACGTCGTTGGACCGCCGGCGACCCGGGTGTCCCCTACCGGCCGGTGCTGCCGGGGTCTGAACTCGCACGATTCATCGCCGACTACGGGCCGTACGACGTCGTCTCCGTGGCGTTCAGGGACCGCTTCGGCTGGTGGGGGTTCCTCGACTTGTGGCGGCACGGCGATGAGTTCGACGGCGGCGAGTGCGAGCGCCTCGGTCTCCTCGCTCCGTCGGTCACCGCAGCACTGCGCGCGTCGCGGGCGGCTACGTTCGTCATTCCCGGCGAGGGGGCGCCGAGCGCGTCGGGTCGATCGGTCCTCCTGCTCGGCCCCGACCTGACACTGCGAAGGCAGACCCCCGAAGCAGAGGCTGGGCTCCGCGCCCTGTTGCCGACCGAGGAGAGCCGTCGCCCCGTCCCGGCGGTCGCGTACAACGTCGCCGCCCAGCTGCTGGCCGTGGAGGCGGGCATCGACAACCACCCGTCCTCGGCGAGGGCCGCGGTGTCGCCCGGTGAGTGGATCTCGGTGCAGGCTGCCCGACTGGGCGAGGACATCGCGGTGACGATCGGGCCGGTCGAGCAACGAGAGCGCTGGAACCTCTTCTGCCGCACGCACGGGCTGAGCATTCGCGAGACCGAGGTGGTGACACACCTCGCCCACGGTGATGACACCCGTGCTCTCGCCGCCCGCCTGCATCTCTCGGAGCACACGGTGCAGGACCACCTGAAGTCGGCGTTCGCCAAAGCGGGCGTCCAAAGCCGCCGAGAACTCCTGGCACGCGCACGGGGCGCCTGAGCGCCGACACCCTTCCAGGTCGCACCGCCGCGACTAGTGGTACCTGCCTTCGCCCATCACGGGCTCGAGACCTAGCCGCGTGACGGGTTCGCCTGTTCCGCTTCGATACGCGCTCGTCCCGCTCACCGTCTCAGCATGGGCAGGAAACGGCAGCGTCACACCGCCAAGAGCCCACCACCGAAACGACCTGTCGAGGTGCGCTCCGGGTCGATACGTTCGTCTCGTGTCCCGCAACCGGACCCTCGCTTGCGTCTTCGCTCACCCGGACGACGACGCCTACGGAGCTGCGGGCAGCGTCGCGCTCCACGCCGATGACCCGGACTTCCGGTTCGTCCTGGTCCACGCCACGCTCGGCGAGCAGGGCGACATCCGCGAGGGATTCCCGGCCACTCGCGAATCCTTGGGGTCCGTTCGCCGAGGTGAGGACGAGGCGGCATGGCGAGCGCTCGGTCGCGTTCCTGAGCGCCATGAATGGCTCGGTCTGCCGGACGGTGGCGTCGCAGGGACTCCCTTCGAGGAGGTCGTCGCGGCGGTTGCGAGGATCCTGGCCGAGGAGAACCCCGCGGTTGTCGTCACCTTCGGACCCGATGGCATCTTCGGACATCCCGACCACATCTCGATCGGCGCGGCCACCGACGAGGCCTTTGCGAGACTGCGGGGCGCCCACAGGTCCGGCTTCCAGCGGCTCCTGCACGGCGCGGTCCCGCAGTCGATGTTCGAGCGGTGGAACCGCCAACGTGCTGAGCTCGGGCTCGACACCTTCGACCCGACACGGACATATCACATGCGTGGGGTCCCGGACGAGCAGATCGGGGTCACCGTCGACTGCAGGGACGTCGCCCACCGCATCGTGGCCGGCCTGCGTGAGCACAAGAGCCAGCTGCACGTCATGTCCGACGACCCGACGAACACCGCCCAGTGGGAGCGACGCGTCGGGCGCGAGTGGTACGCGATCGCGTGGCCTGAGTCCCGCCCCGAAGCTCCGATGCTGACCGACCTCTTCGACGGTCTCCCCTGAATTCCGATCGCACGTCGGGATGCGTCGCACGGAAGCCACCGCAGCCACAGGCTTCCGACACCCATCACGCCCAGGGATCAGTGATCCCCCGCAGCATCGCCATCGTCTCCTCCAGCTCCCGCATCCTGGACGCCCCCAGGTGCTCCTCCCACTCTGCGAGGGCTCGGGCGACCTCCGCGTTGGCCGCGTCCGCGACGGCGCGGGCGCGGGCGGTGAGGCGGACGAGCTTGGCGCGGGCGTCGGCGGGATCGGGGACGCGCTCGACGTAGCCGGCGCGCTCGAGCTGGTCGACCAAGGAGGTGGCGGACTGCTTGGTCGTACGTGCCCGAGCCGCGAGCGTGACCACCCGGGTGCCGTCGGGGTCGATCTGCGCCATCAGCCGGGCCTGCGTGGGAGTCACGTCGACGGCGCCGGCGGCCACGGCGGCGTCGTACGCCCTGGCCTCCAGCGAGCGGGAGGCGACGTACATCAGGACGCCGACGTTCGGGTGCGTGGCAGGCGTTGACCGGGGATGGGGCACGGGTCCATATTAGTCAGACAAACTGACTGTTCAGCGGAGGCGCGTCATGGACACCGACACGATCTGGCGTCACGTCGACACCGAGCGGACCGCCCTGGCAGACATCCTCGAGTCGCTGCCTGACGATGCTTGGCGGGTGCCCTCGCTGTGCGACGCGTGGACGGTCCGCGACGTGGCGGCGCACCTGTGCTTCGCCCAGGCGCGCATCCGCGACCTGGTCGGACCAGCGCTCCGGTCGGGCCTGCGCTACCACGCGACCATCCGCGACACCGCGATCGACAGCCCGCTGACCCACGAGCAGATCGTGGCCACGCTGCGCGGGTTCGTCGGGTCCCGGCGCAAGGCACCGGGGGTCTCGGACCTCGAGCCCCTGCTCGACGTCCTGGTTCACACGCAGGACATCTGCGTGCCGCTCGACCTCGACCACCCGATGCCGCCGGACGCGGCCGTCGCCGCCCTCGAGCGGACGATCTGGTGGTCGCGGCGCTTCCCCCTCGGGCCCCGGCTGCGCGGTGTCCACCTCATCGCCACCGACGTGGAGTGGGAGTGGGGCTCGGGGCGCCGGGTCGAGGGCGAGGTCCGGTGGCTGCTCCTCGCCGCAGCCGGTCGTGCGGTCGCGCACGACCACCTCCGCGGCGACGTACGCGCCCTCGCCTGAGGAGGTGGTCGTGCGCGACCACGGCGGCCGGCTCCTGGTGCTCTACGCGAGGGGTGTCGCCGCAATGGAGGTCGCACCCCGCGGAGCAGTCCTCTAGCGAGCGCTCGAGCACCGGTCGGGCGACCCCTAGACTCCTGCGGTGGACGGGCGGGGGTCGATCTGGCGCCAGCCCGGGATGGCGCCCCTCGTCGTGGTGTCGTGCGCGGGGTTCTCCGGCTACGCGCTGCTGCTGACCGTCGCTCCGCTGTGGGTGGTCGAGGGCGGGGCCAGCACCGCAGGCTCCGGGCTCGTCAACGGCGTGCTGCTGCTGGCCACGGTGCTGACACAGCTGTTGGTCCCGCGTGCCCTGCGGCGCTTCGGGTGGGGCCCGGTGCTCGCGGCGGGGCTGGCGCTGATGGGCGTCCCCGGCGTGCTGCTCACGCTGAACGACCAGCTGGGCGCGGTGCTCGCGCTGTCGGCGGTCCGCGGGGTCGGGTTCGGCATCCTCACCGTCACCGGGAGTGCCGCCGTCGCGGCGCTGGTCGTGGCCGAGCGTCGCGGTGAGGCGATCGGCGCCTACGGCCTCGCCGTCGCCGTGCCCAACCTCGTCCTCCTCCCAGCGGGACCGTGGATCGCTGAGACCCTCGGCTACTGGGTGGCGTTCGCGCTCAGCGCCCTGCCGCTGGCCGGCATCCCCGCGGCTCTCCGCCTCGCCGCGGCGCTCGGCCGCAGCGCCCCGGACCTGCACCCCGATACGCCGGCGGAGCCCGACCCGCACGACCCCGCGTCGGCGGCGTACCGACGACTGCTGCGGCCGATGCTGCTGCTGCTCGCGGTCACGCTCGCGGGCGGGGCGGTGATCACGTTCACGCCCCAGATGGTCGACAGCCCGTCGCTCGCTGCCGGCGGCCTGTTCCTGATGGGGCTGACCGGTGCGCTCAGTCGGTGGCGCGTCGGGGCGCTCGCCGACCGGCGCGGCCCGCAGCGCTTCCTCGTGCCCCTGGTCCCGCTGACCGGGGTCGGGATGGCGCTCATGGCCTGGTCGGTCGCGGGCACCGACGGCGTCCGCGCCGGCGCGTTCCTCTTCGCCATGCTGCTGGTCGGGACCTGCTACGGGGCCCTGCAGAACCTCACGCTGCTCCTGTCCTTCGCGGCCGTCTCGCGCCGGCACCACAACACCGCGAGCGCGGTCTGGAACGCCGGTTTCGACGCGGGTACGGCACTGGGCTCCGTGGCCGTCGGGGTGACGGCCCAGCTGACCTCGTTCTCGACCGCCCTCCTCTGCGCGGGCGCCGTCGCCGTGGCGACGCTGCCGCTCGCGACGCAGCGGTCGGCCCCCGCCACGGCCGCGCCGACCACGCGGGAGACCCGGGACACGCCGTAGGGTCGCCCCCATGCCGTCCGTCCCCCGCCGCGGGCACCACCTGCTGGCCGCGACCGGGCTGCGGACCCGCGCCCGCCACCGCGCGGAGGTCGGCGAGCTGGGCCACCCGAGCGGCCCACCGGCGACCGCCACCGCCCTCGGCGAGCTCGCCTCACCGCTCGCCGCTGTCCGGCTCGTGGGCGCGATGCCGCGCCTGGCCCGCGCGCCAAGGGGTGACGGCCACCTCGTCGTCGACATCCCCGGCTGGAAGGCGCCCGAGCTGTCCGGCGCGCCGCTGCGCGGGTTCCTCAGGCGCCTGGGGTACGACGCCCGCGGCTGGGGCTTCGGCACCAACACCGGCGACCCGCGCCGCGACGTCGAGCGCCTGGCGAGGCGCGTGCGCGAGCTCGTCGACGCTACGGGCGAGCCGGCCTCGCTGGTCGGCTGGAGCCTCGGTGGCGTCATCGCGCGCGAGGTCGCCCGGCGGCACCCCGACGTCGTACGCCGCGTCATCACCTACGGCACGCCGGTCACCGGCGGCCCGCGGCACACCACCATCGCGCGGGCCTACCGCCGCGGACCCGACCCGGCCGCGGGCCGGGTGGCCGAGCGACTCGAGCCGACGGCGCCGGTCCCGGTGCCGTTGACGATCATCTACTCCCGCCGCGACGGGATCGTCGCCTGGCAGGCGTGCCTCGACCACACCTCCCCCGATGCCGAGCACGTCGAGGTGTCCTCCACCCACATCGGCATGGGCATCGACCCCGACGTGTGGACGGTCGTGGCCGACCGGCTCGCCCGCCGCTGACTCAGTCGACGGCGAGCTCGATGGTCCCGCTTGCCAGCTCGCCGCTCACGGTCTCGCCCGCCATCCCGGCGCTGCGCAGGAGACGGAGGACGGCCTCGTTGTCGGCCATCATCTCGGCCCTGAACCGCCTCACCCCCACGGCGACCGCGCGCTCGGTCAGCACCCGGAGCAGGGCGGTGGCGAGTCCCCGGCCGTGCCACGAGTCCGCCACGGTGATCGCCAGCTCGGCCTCGTCGGGCGCCGACGCGTAGCGGATGAAGCGCGCGACCCCGATGATCCAGGTCTCGTCGTCCGGGGAGTGGGCGACGTACGCCTCGTGGCCCACGTGGTCGATCGCGGTGAAGTACGCCGCCTGGCCGTCGGTCCGCCGGGGGTGCCGGTCAGGAAGCGGCTGTACTGCGACTCCTCGCTCATCAGTGCGAACGCCCTGCAGCTCGTACGCGCCCGAGTCGCGGATCGGGCGGATGCGCACGAGGTCGCCGCTGCGGAGCCTCACCTCGTGCGCGTCGTCCATCGGCGCGCTAGCCGAGCGGCGGGATGGTGACGACCTGGCCGGCATAGCTCAGCCCGGCGCCGAACGCGATCAGCAGCGCGGTGTCGCCCGCCGCCGCCTCGTCGTTGCGCAGCATCGCCTCCATCGCGAGCGGCACCGACGCGGCGGAGGTGTTGCCGGAGTCGATGACGTCGGTGGCGATGGCGACGGAGTCGGGGAGCTGGATGTTCTTGGCGAGCGTCTGGGTGATGCGCAGGTTGGCCTGGTGCGGGATGAAGGCGTCGAGGTCGTCGACCGAGACTCCGGCCAGGTCGAGCGCCTCGTGGGCCACCTTCGCCATCGCGAACGGCGCCCAGCGGAAGACCGCGGTGCCCTCCATCTGCACCACCGGGTGGTCGAACCCCCCGCCCGCGGAGTGGCCGCCCAGGCAGCTCGGCGTCTGGGTGATCACGTGCGCCTGCGAGCCGTCGGAGCCCCAGGCGGTCGGGCCGATGCCGGCGGTCTCCGACGGACCCACGACGACCGCGCCGGCACCGTCGGCGAAGATGAAGGCGGTGCCGCGGTCGGTCGGGTCCATGAAGCGGCTCAGCTGCTCCACGCCGATCACGAGCACGTGGCTCTCGGCGCCGGAGCGCACCATCGACGCCGCCAGGTTCAGCGCGTGGCAGAAGCCCGCGCACCCGGCTGAGATGTCGAACGCCGCCGCGGTGAGGCCCAGCGCGGTCGCGACCTGGGGCGCCGAGGCAGGCGTGTGCTCGGGGTGGGTCGAGGTCGCGACGATCACGCAGCCGACCTGCTGGGCCTCCACGCCCGCGGCCGCGAGGGCCTTCTCGGCCGCCGAGATCGACATCCCGATGAGGGTCTCGTCCTCGCCCGCGAAGCGCCGCGTCCGGATGCCCGACCGGGTCTGGATCCACTCGTCCGAGGAGTCCAGCACCTCGCAGATCTCGTCGTTCGTCACGACACGCTCGGGCCGATGGACACCGAGGCCCAGCATGGCGGCGTGGGTGAGGTCGGTGGGCTGCTGGATGGTCATGTCGCGAGCATAGGCAGGTCAGGGGCCGCGCTACAGGTCGCCGGCGGGCTGGGTCTCCGGGATGGGCGAGTCGGGCACCTCGCCGGGGTCGATCGGGTCGATGCCGGGGTCGCCGGACGGCACGACGTCGGGGTCGGGCTGGGGCTCGACTGGCGTGGTGGTCATCCTCCAGTCCTACGCCGACCCGGCGGGTGTCGCAACGCCCTCCCACCCCGAGTGGTGGGACGTGGTGATCACAGCACGTGTTGACCGATGAGGTTGCTGATGCGCCGGATGTCGACGTCCCCCTTGAACTCGAGTCGTACCCTGCCGAGGCCGCTGAACCACAGGTCGAGCTCGGAGTCGAGGTCGAACGTGCCTGCCGTCTCCACGCTCCAGGCCTGCACACGGTTCAGCGGCAAGGAGGTGTAGTCCCGCTTCTTTCCCGTCAGGCCCTGGACGTTGATCGAGATCAGGCGCTTGCTGGTGAACACCACCGAGTCACGCATGCCCTTGAAGGCGAGGAGCACCTCCTCGCCCTGGATCAGGAGAGGCTCGAGCTCACGAGCGAGACTGTTCGGGTCGAGAGGTCCGAGCTTGACGAAGGTTCCGTTCTGGAAGTCGATCACCGGCACACCCTAGGCGCGTGAGGCACGCCAGATGGGCGAACTGGAGCAACCCGCAGCGTCGCCTCACCCCAGCAGGCGGATCGTCCGCTCGTCGGGCGTTCCGTCGAAGAAGCGGTCCAGCACGTCGGGGAAGAGCGGCTCACCGGGGTCGGCGCGCGCGAAGAGCGTCATCGACGAGCGGAGCTTCATCGCGTCGACCGACCCGAGGACCTCCTCGGCACTTTGGCCGCCGTCCAGCGCGAGCAGGGCACGGCAGCACTCGAGCAGCCGCGGGCCGAGCACCGCGTGGTCGAGGTAGGCGCGGGCCTCGTCGAGACCGGCGAGCTCGAAGTGCTTCGCGGTGGGGCTCTGCCCGAGCCCGGACACCTGGGGGAAGACGAACCACATCCAGTGGCTCGTCTTCCGGCCCGCCCGCAGCTCGGACAGCGCCCGGTCATAGGTGCCGTGGTCGTCCTGGGCTTGGACGAAGCGCTCGAGGTCCATGACCTCAGTGTCCCTCCGGCTAACGTGACGCCGTGCCCGACGCCCCGTCCCGCGCGATCCGGCTCGGCGCGCTCCTCCTCGTGCTCCGCCCCACCTACGTCGCCGCGGAGGTCGTCACCGCGGCCGCGACGACCGGCGGCTACAGCTTCGTCGCCGACTCGGTGAGCAGGCTCGGCGAGGTCGGGTGCACGGCGGCGTACTGCTCACCGCGCCACGAGGTGATGAACGGCGCCTTCGTGGGCTACGGCCTCGCCCTCGCCGGCGGCGCGCTGCTGCTGGCCCGGCCGCTCGGCCCGTGGGTGACCGCGCTGCTCGTGGTGTCGGGAGTCAGCTCGTACGCCACGGGGCTGGCGCCGCTCGACCAGGACGCCACGCTGCACGCGCTCGCCGCGGCACCGCTGTTCGTCGCACAGCCGCTGGCGCTGCTGCTCCTCGGCCGCCGGGTGCGCCCGGACCGCCCGCGGCTGGGGACGGCCCTGCTCGCCACCGGTGCCCTCACCGCCGCGGCGGCGGTGGGGTTCGTGCTCTCCGGGGACCAAGCGGCATCGGGCGCGCTCGAACGGCTGGCCCTGTGGCCGGTGCTGTTCGGGCTCGCCGCCTTCGCGCTGGGCCAGCGCCCCGGCGTGCGTCGACCCCGCCCCTGACGGGACGGGGTCGACACGTAGAACGGGTCAGCGCAGGACGCCGCACAGGGCCGGGTCGGTCGCCTCGGCCGGCAGGCTCGGGTCGAGCTCGCTGGCGCCCGCACCGTCGAAGTCGTACTCACCGTTGCCGTTGTGGTCGACACCGTGGATCACGATGACGCCCTTGCCGCTCTTGATCGCCTTCAGCACGGCGCCGGGCGCGAAGTTGATGACCCGCTCGTACTTCTCGACGCCCTTCGGCGTGGTCGGGAAGCGGTCCACGGCGAGGCCGCTCTTGGGGCTGGTGTCGCCCGTCGTCGTCAGCGACTTGAGGATCGGGCCGTAGTCCGGCACGCCCTCCGCCACGTTGAGCCGCAGGTCGTTGTTGGCGTCGTCGAACACGTTCGGGCACTCGTTGCGCGCCTCCGCACCGAAGTGCAGGTGCTGGGCGTGCGGGAGGTTCTTGGCCAGACCGCGGGCGTCGATGCGCACCTTGGCCTTGCGGCCCGTGAACTCGGCGTGCACGCGGCCGTCGGCGCCGGAGTCGTTGAGGGAGTCCAGGTCGGCCTTGAGGTGCACCCCGTTCGGAGCGGCTGCCGGCCGCTCGGACTCGGTCGCGCTGCTGGCCTGGATGCCGGCCGCCGCGACGGCTCCGGCGAGGACCATTCCGCCGAGACCGGCGTAGAGCTTGCGATGCTGCATGGGAACTCCTAGGTGTCGAACGACGGCCGAGTCTCGGCCTTCCCACGTCGTTCGGCACCACCGTCACGGACGGATTGACCCGCCCCACCCGTGGGGAGGGGTCGCCCCGTTCAGGACGGTCTCAGTAGCGCTTCGCGCCGCGGCGCTCCTGCAGCTTGCGCGCCGCCTCCTTGATCCTGGCCTGGTTGTGGGGCTTGCGCGCCTCGTCGTAGACCTTCTTGGCGATGCCGAAGGCCGCGATCTTCTTTGCCATACCCATGCCTGGACCGTACCCAGCAGCGGCAAGGCGATCCGCCCCCATCCGTGACCCGTGTCACTCCGAACACCCAGGGAGCCGCCGGTCCCGGCGGTCCTGTCGACGAAGGGTCCCAGACCATGCGCCTCCCCTCTGTCCGCCGTCCGTCCCCCTCCATGGCCGTGTCGGTCATGGCCCTCGTCGTGGCGTCCACCGGCACGTCGTACGCCGCCGGCCTGATCGGCTCGGACGACATCCGCAACAACTCGATCCAGTCCAAGGACGTCAAGGACCGCACCCTCAAGGGCCGGGACATCAAGAACGACGTCATCGGCTCCAACAAGGTCCGCAACGGGTCGCTCAAGGCCCGCGACTTCAAGGAGGGTCAGCTGCCCGCGGGTGCGCAGGGGCCTGCCGGCGTCGGCCGGTGGGCGCTCGTCGACGCGAGCGGCGCCATCGTGGCGCAGTCCGGCGGCTTCTCCGTCACCGCCGCCTACCCGACCCTCGCACCCATGGGTGCCGACGCCGCCGGGCTGCGCGCCAACGGCAACGTGTACATCAACGCGGGCGAGAACCTCGCGAACAACGGTGTCCTCGCCGTCGTCGCGCTGCAGAACACCGTCGACCAGAACGGCGACACCGTCACCAACGGCCGCGCGCCCGGCGCCGACGCGAACCCGGAGTTCTCCGGCGAGATCTCGGCTGCGATGTGCCAGCCGGGCGTCGTCAACTGCGCACCTCCCGGCACCGGCAACACCAACCACCTCGTCGTCAGCCCGCGCAACAGCGACGGCACCGTGACCGCCGACGGCGCCCGCAAGCGCTTCTACGTCGTCGTCACCGGGGACTCCTCCGACCGCGGCTGACCACACGCCGGGCAGGCCGCGCGGTAGACATGGACCATGCGCCTGCTCGAGCACCTGGTCGACCGGCTGCGCCACGCGCTGGCCGGTCGACCGGCGCCGGGTCGGGAACCGCTGTCGCCCGACCCGCTGCGCCGTGCGAGGGCCGGCGCGCTCCGTGGGGTGCGCGCCGGCCTGGTCCAGCCCGACCAGCGCACCTGCGGCGCCGCGACTCTGGTCGTCGCCCGGATGCTGGGCGACCTGGACTACGCCGGCTGGATCGAGACCGGCGAGGTCGCCGGGCGGCCGAGGGACGCCCGCACCCGCACCCGCCGCTTCGCGGACGAGGCCCTCGCCACCCACGTGCGCACGAACCGCTGGTACGACGCCTCCGGGTCGCTGCAGGTCGCGTGGCCACGGACCCTCGGCACCGCCCCGTGGGCGCTGGCCCACGATCTCTCCGTCACCGGCGGCACGTCGCCGCCGGGCACCCGCCACCGCGTGCAGGCGGTCTCGCCCCTGCGTCGCGGTGAGGCGTACGACGACGTGGTGGCCGCGGTCGCGCTGGGGCACGCCGTCCCGCTCTACGTCGGCAACCGGTCGCTGCCGCGCCACGTCGTGCTGGTCGTCGGCGGCGACGACGCCGCGCTGACGGCGTACGACCCGGCCACCGGTGGGCGCGCCACCGTGACGCGCGACGCCTTCGAGCGCGGGGAGCTGCGCGTGTCGGGCTGGTCGGAGCCGTGGTTCGCGGTCGTGCCGGCCGGACGTACGGCACACTGAGGCGCGTGACCACGAAGATCTCCGTCGCGGGCCTCGGCTACGTCGGCCTGTCCATGGCCGTGCTTCTCGCCCGGCACAACACCGTCGTCGGCCTCGACCTCGACGCCGCGCGCATCGACAAGCTGCGGAGCGGCGAGAGCCCGATCCACGACGACGACATCTCGCGCTTCCTGGCCGAGGAGGACCTCGACGTCACCTTCACGACCGACGCCGAGGAGGCCCACACCGGCGCCGACTTCGTGATCATCGCGACGCCGACCAACTACGACCCCGTCACCAACTACTTCGACACCAGCTCGATCGAGGCCGTCATGCGCGACGTCCACCGGATCGAGCCCGGCACCACCATGGTCGTGAAGTCGACCGTGCCGGTGGGCTACATCGAGGACGTACGCGCGCGGCTGGGGATCCCCGACGTGATCTTCTCCCCCGAGTTCCTGCGTGAGGGGCGGGCGCTGCACGACAACCTGTACCCGGCGCGGATCGTCGTGGGCGAGGACTCCGAGCGGGCGCGCGCCTTCGCCGAGCTGCTGGTCAAGGGCGCCGACGCCGACGACGTACCGGTCCTCTTCACCGAGCCCACCGAGGCCGAGGCGATCAAGCTCTTCGCCAACACCTACCTCGCGATGCGGGTCGCCTACTTCAACGAGCTCGACTCCTTCGCCCTGTCCCGCGGCCTCGACAGCCGCCAGATCATCGACGGCGTCGGCCTCGACCCGCGCATCGGGACGCACTACAACAACCCGTCCTTCGGCTACGGGGGCTACTGCCTGCCGAAGGACACCAAGCAGCTGCTGGCGAACTACTCCGACGTCCCGCAGACGCTGATCTCGGCCATCGTCGCGGCCAACACCACCCGCAAGGACTTCATCGCCTTCGACATCCTCGACCGTGCGCCGCAGGTCGTGGGCATCCACCGGCTGATCATGAAGGCCGGGTCCGACAACTTCCGCGAGTCGTCGGTGCAGGGGATCATGAAGCGGCTCAAGGGCAAGGGCGTGGAGGTCGTCGTCTACGAGCCCGAGCTCGACGTCGAGGAGTGGTTCGGCTCCGAGGTCACCAGCGACCTCGCGTCCTTCAAGGAGCGCGCCGACGTCATCGTCGCCAACCGGATGGTCGAGGAGCTGCGCGACGTCGCGGACAAGGTCTACACGCGCGACCTCTTCGGCGCCGACTGACCCACGAGCGGGTCAGCGGCGGCGGCCGAAGAGCCCGCGGCGGGCGTCCCCGTCCCCGGCGGCCGGGGCTGACGGGGCGGACGACTCACCGGACCCGGATCCCTTGGCGAGCGCCTTGCGCAGCCGCTTCTCCGACTTGTCGGGGTCCATGGGCGGGCGGGCGCCGAGGACGAACCGCTCGACGACGCGCTCGGCGACCGGCACCCAGCCGACCGACGCCGCGGGGTAGGTCTTCACGCCGAACGACTGCTCGAGCAGCACCTCCCGGTCGTCGTCCGGACCGGCCAGCCGCCCGACGCGGGCGAGCGCCGCCGTCCGCTCGAGGCGCGCGGTCGCGCCCGAGTCGTACGTCAGCACGCGGGCGCCGTGGTGGGTGCGCTCCAGGTCGTCGAGCAGGGCCGCCAACGCGGCGGGCAGCGGCGCGAGCGACACCTCGGGCAGGGTGAGGACGAACTCGGCGTCGGAGGTGGTCGGCGCCTGCTCGACGAGGCGCACGCGCGGCTCGTGGACGAACGACCGGTGCACCAGGCGGGTCTCCAGCACCGGGTCCTCGACCGGCTGCACCCGGTCGTCGTGCACCGAGCTCCACGGCCCGACGACGGTCACCCGGAGGTCGGGGACGTCGCCGTCGAGCAGCGAGTCGACGACGTGGATGGTCTCGTCGGCCGGACCGGCCTCGAGGACGACCTCGAGGTAGGGGACCTGGTAGGCGCGGCCGCGGCGGTTGCGCTTGGGACGCATCGTCGGCACGAGGTCGGCGAGATACGGGTCGTTGAAGCGGTTGACCTGCTCGGCGCGGCGCAGCACCTGCGAGCGCCCGAGGTGCCAGCTGCGCGCCTCGCGGTCAACGACGAAGACGCCGCCGGCCTGGGCGAGGGAGTGCCCGAGGTGCATGTCCTCCCCGAGGCGCAGCGTGCGGTCGAAGCCGTCGGAGTCGAGGTAGAGCGCCTTCGTCACCGAGCCGGTCATCCCGATGTGGTAGCGCTGGGCGCGCGGGCCGGCGGTGCGGAGGTCGTCGGTCTTCGCCCAGTAGTCCTCGACCCACTGGTGCGGCTCGTGCTCCTGGCCGGGGAAGAGATCGCCCGCGTCGCCGGCCGCCACCCGGTCCCGTACGACGGCGGGGTCGACCTCGAGCAGCGGGGCCGGGTCGACGAAGAGCTTGAAGCCGCCCGGGACGGCGTAGTCGACGAGGTGGTGCCAGCGCGCGTGCGCCTCGACCTCCTCGCGGTAGGCCAGCATGTCGGCGTCGTACCAGTGCAGCACGTCGCCGTCGGCGGCCAGCGCACCGAGGTGGCAGGCGTTGGCGCGGCCCCAGCCCTCCTCTACCCGGATCAGGCGGGTGTTGTCGGGGCGGACCTCGGGCAGCTCCTGCGCCGGCGAGCTCTGGTCGTCCACGACGAGGACCTCGAGCAGGTGCGCGGGGTAGGACTGCGCGGCGAGCCCGGCCAGGACGTAGGGCAACGTGTGCTGGTAGTTGAACGTCGGGACGACGACGGTGACCGACAGCGTCGGCTCCCAGTCGCCGAGCGTCGCAGGCCTCAGCGACCCCCAGTCGTTGTGCCGCACCACCGGCTGCCGCGCCATGTCCTAGCTCCCCCCTGTCGAGTCCGGGCCAGGCCGGTCGACCGGGTCGACCTCCAACGCCGGGCTGGGCTGGAAGCCCGGCCACTCCGAGGCCACGATGTCAGGTCGACGGAACTCCTCGTCGTCGCGCTGCCACGTGTGTCCCGCGCCGGTGCGCCGCAGGACGTAGCCGAGGCCGTGGGTGCGGTAGATCCGGCCGCCGGCCGCCTCGACGCCCGCGAGCAGCTGCGCGTCGACGTACCGGCGGACCCGGCGGAAGTCGCCGAGGGAGTGGAGCAGGCCGCGGTCGAGCAGCAGGGTGCCGCCGGCGACGAAGCGGGCGAAGATCTCCGTGGGGTGCCGGCGCCGCACGGTGAGCGCCTCGCGCTGCCCGTTGGCGTGGAGGTAGACGAACTCCGAGGGCATCCCGACCACGTCGGCGCCGGAGAAGCGGCGGGCCATCAGCAGGTCGTGGACGGCGTCGGGCGCGTACCAGTCGTCGTCGTCGACCTTGAGCAGCACCTCGCTCGACGCGGCCCGTGCCGCGGCGGTGAGCACGTCGCCGAAGAACTCGGACCCGTCGAAGGTGAGGACCTGGTGCGGCCGGTCGCCGAGCGCACGACGGACGGCGTCGCGGTCGGGCTCGAAGCCGTGCGCGGCGAGCACCAGCTCGACCTCCGCGCCTCGCTGCCGGGCGACCTGCCGCAGCGCGAAGTCGAGCATCTCGGGCCGCTTGGTCGACAGCAGCGCGCTCACCGCGGGCAGCCCCACGTGGCGTACGCCGGCGCGCGAGGCCAGTGCCGACCGCCACGCCAGCGTCGAGTGGTGGTCGAAGGCCGCGCGGCGCACGCTGAGGCTGTGCTCCTCGCGCCGCAGCGGGTCGTCGAGGTCGACGTGGGCGTCGAGGGCCGCGGCGAGCGGGGGTGCCACGTCGAGCACGCCCTCGGTGACGACCGGCACGCCGGAGATCGCGAGCGCGAGGAGGTCGGCGGTGGGGGTGTCGGCGGGCAGCCGCACGCCCTGGAAGGCGCGGGCCGCGGCCACGACACCCTCGGTGACCGGCCCGGGGCTGATGCGGGCCAGGTCGACGACCGGGTGGTCCCAGTCCTTGCGGAAGCCGATGGGGTTGAAGACCCGCTCGTCGACCGGCTCGGGACCGGGGTCGGTGACCACGGTCGGTGCGCGGTCGATGACGTGGTGCTCCGCGACGCTCTGCTGCGAGGTGGCGCCGCGGCGGGCGACGACCACGTCGGGCGGCACGTCGCGCTCGGCGTCACCCGCGCCCGCGACGTCGCGCAGCAGCACCGACCGGGCGTCGAGGCCGGGGGCGGCGGGACGACCGGCGTAGGCCACGACGAGACCGCCGTGGGAGGTGTCGCCGGGGCCGGCGGCCTGACGGGCCATCTCCATCACCACCAGCTGCGCGCGGGCTCCCGAGGCGAAGCGGGCGACCGTCAGGACGCCGCGATCGCCGGCCTCGCGGGCGGCGAGGTGCACCAGCCGCGGCCACTCCGGGCGCGGCACGAGCACCCACGGCACGGGTGTGTCGGTCAGCCAGCAGGCGACGGCCTTGCACTGCCCGAGGAGGGGTACGGCACTCGCCATCCGCCGCAGCCGGGCGCGGTCGGCGGCGACGACGAGCACCGAGCCCCAGCCCTTGCGCGGGCCGTCGAGCGCCGACAGCGCGACGATCGTCGGTGCGAGGCCGGGCACGTCCTCGATGCCGTGCAGCGCGTCGAGGGCGAGGCCGTCGGAGTCGTCGACCAGCACCAGCGTGGGTCCCGGCAGGCGGAGGTCGTGCAGCGGGTGGGTCACGGGCGCACGGGCTCCTTCGGTGCTCGTTCCTTCGGTGCTCGTTCCTTGAGGGCGGCGGGCAGCGAGTGCTGCACGAGGGGACGCGGCTGGCGCCAGAGCCAGTCACGGCTGACGTGGTCGATGATGTGGACCCCGGGTGGAGCGGTGACCTTGACGAGCCCGCCGAGCGCCTCGGGGTCGCCGTTGCGGATCGCCTCGTCGACCTCGAACTCCCGCAGCTTGCGGTAGAGCCGGGTGTTGGTGAAGTCGACGCCGTCGCGGCGCCAGTGGGCGTACTCGTCGGCGTCGAGCCACTTCACCTCGACGACCAGCCCCTGCTGGAGCACGATCCGCTCGATGCCGGGCGGCTGCTCGCGCAGCTCCCAGTCGAAGGCCTTCACGAAGGTCGTGTCCGGGCCCATCGGGTAGATCCACGGCTCCAGGAAGCGCAGCGAGAGGTCGAGCCAGCCGGTCGACTCGTCGACCACGGTCAGCGGGTGGCGCGGCATCGCGACGATCGCGCGGGCGGGCTGGAGCTGCCACGCCAGGTCGCGCAGGATGCCGGCGCCCTCGGGGGTGAGCACCATGTCGCCGTCCCACTTCATCGAGTAGGTCGTGCGGACGTGGGAGAAGCACCAGTTGTAGAAGTGGGTGAGCGAGTGGACGCTCGTCGCGGGCGTCGCGAGGTGCTCACCGCCCGCTCGCGCCACCCGGTGGGGGTAGTCCAGGACGGTGAGCCGGTCGGCGGCGTCGCACTCCTCGGCCACCGCACGCGCGACGTCGGCCGTGCCGTCGTCGGAGCCGTTGTCGACCACCAGCACGCGGTCGACCGCCGAGAGGATCGGCGGCAGCACCCACGGCAGGTTGCGCGCCTCGTTGCGGAGCCGGAAGACGCACGTCAGCCCGGGGACCAGCGGCTCGCCGGACGTCCACGGCCAGGTGACGTCGTACGCCGGGTCCCCCTCGAGGGAGGCGATGTCGGGCATCAGGCAGGCCGCTCCCGGCCGACCACCTTGCGCAGCTTCTGCCGCGCCGCGGGCGGCACCAACGCGCGGACGGCGTGGGGCACGCGGTCGGCGCCGCTGCGGGCGGCCTGGCCGGCCTCGCGGCGCGCCTCGGCGGCGGCAGCGCGACGCTGGGCCACGACGGTCGAGTGGGCGAACGCCTCGGCCTCGGCGTACTGCTCGGCATAGGCGGCACGGAGCTGGTCGCACGTCGCCTGGTGCGTCGGGGAGTCGTCACGCGCGATCGCGTCGAGCGCCTGCCAGGTCTCGTCGGCGAGCTCGCGCAGCCGGGTCGGCACGCCGATGTCGTCCCACGTCATCGTCACCCGCCGCAGCGACGGGTCGATGAAGCGGTGCACCTCGGCGATGTCGACCGCCATCGCCGTCTTCACGGCCGCGAGGTCGAAGGCCTCGCCGAGCGCGAAGACCGGCTGCGTCCAGTCGTCGAGCAGGTCGCCGTAGTGGACGAACGCCCGCTGCTGGCCGCGGGTGGCGCGTTCGGTGTGGAGCATCATGTTGACCCACGCCGCGGTGCGGGTGACGGCGCCCTGGTCGGAGCCGGCGCCCATCCGTCCGTAGTAGGTCTGCTTGGAGCCGACCACCTCGGTGACCGGGCGCAGCATGGTGACGTACGACGACGTGGCGCCGCAGCGGTCGGCCGCGGCTCGCCACAGGCCGAGGAACCAGGCGGCGCGCGGGTCCTTGATCACGAGCTCGTCGCCGACGGCGAGCTGCTCCTCGAGCCAGGCGGCGACGCGGGCCCGGGTGGCGTGGTCACCGCTGGTGGTGCCGGTGTCGAGCCACGCGCGCGGCCGGGCGTCGGAGACCTGCACGTTGCTGCGCGCCAGCAGCTCGGTGTGCAGGTCCACGACCCACCGCGGCTCGCCGAACCCCTTGGGGTTGGTCGCGTCGGCGACCACCTCGGGCTGGGGGACGTGCAGGCCGAGCGTGCGCAGGGTGCCGGCCATCGTGCTCGTGCCGCTGCGGCCCGAGCCGACGACGAACACGACGCGGCGGCTGGTGGGCTCGGTCATGATCGGAGCCTATCGGGGGTGCCGGGTGCCCCTCAGTGGTCGGGGGTGGCCCGCTCCTGCTGTGCCTGTTGCTGGGCCCGCGCGGCGGCATCGGCCTCCTGGAAGGCCTCGTCGTCCTCGAGCTCCTCGCGCAGCGCGGACAGGCTCGCGCCGAGGTGGGCGCGCGCGGCCTCGGCGGTCGGGTCGTCGTCGGCTCCGGAGGCGATGTCGCGCCACGACGTCTCGCCGGCGTCGACGCGGCGCTGGAGCCGCTCCTGGTCGGGCCCGAGCTCGCCGCGCCGGGCCTGCGCCTGCAGGTCGGCGATGCGGCGGGCCGACTCGGCGCGGAACTTGTCGCGCTCGGCACCGAGGTGGGCGGCGAGGCGGCGCAGGGACGCAGCGGCCTCGTTGGCCTGGCGGCGCGAGTCCTGGAGGGCGGCCTGGAGGCCGGGGTCGTCGGAGAGGGCCATCGTCTCTCTTCCTCAGAATCCTTGCTGGGCGGAGTCGTCGGTGCGGTTGCCGGCCGAGGAGTGCTGGGCCGTGCCGATCGAGGACAGCACGGCGTTGGCGCCGCCGAGGCCCGCGTTGACGTAGCGCAGGACCTTGAGCAGCGCCTGCGCCGCCTCGGTGAGCTTCTCGATCGCCCGCAGGCCGTCGTGGATCAGCTCGACGATGCGGCGGGCCTTGCCGGGAGCCGAGACGCCGGCCTTCAGCCAGCCGATCGGGCCGGCGAGGCCGGCGATGATGAGCTCCTGAATCACGCCGTCGATGAAGTCGATCGCGATGACCAGCACGTCGAGGGTGGCCTTGCCGACCTCGATGACGTGGCCGAGCTGCTCGGCGATGTAGCCCGAGGCCTCCTGCTGGTCGGCGTGCATCTGGCCGACGTCGGCCATCCGCGATGCCGCGGCGCTGCCCGCCGGACCCGTCCACACGCCGGGGAGCTGCTGGCCGAGCGAGGTGTAGTTCTGGCCCACTCCGGCGCAGGCGTTGCCGACGTTGCCCCAGGCGAGCTGCATCGACGACACGGCGTTGAAGTCGCCGGCGACGGGCTTGAAGAGCGCCTCGAGGAGGGACCAGCCGGTGATCTTGTCGACGATGCCGTCGATCGCCGGGATGATCAGGCCGCACTCGCCCTTCTTGTCCTCGATGTACTGGCCCTGGGTGCCCGGCGGCGTGCCGCCGGCCACCGCCGACAGCGGGTTGACGTGCTCGGTGATGGTCGTCATCGTCCGGCCCACTCCTGTGCGGTCTCGTCCTCGTCCTGGGACTGGTAGTCGTCGTACTCACCGAGGTCGTCCGCGTTTTCGCCGATCTCGGTGACGTTGTCGGCCAGGTCGTTGAGGTTGTCCACGACCCGCTTCCCCTCGTCGTAGAGGTCGGTGTACGTCGACGCCGTCTCGCCGATGTCGCGGCGGCGGTCGTGGTCGGCGGAGTCGCGCGAGCGGGAGTCGGCGTAGGCGTCGTTGGCCCGCTCGCGGGCGTCCTCCGGGCTCGCGCCCTCGGCGATCGCCCGGTCGTACTCAGCGTTGTAGGCGGTCTCGGCCGTGCGGTTGATCCGGTCGTGGTTGATCGTGTCGGCGTGGGCGTCGATGCCGTCGGTCTTGGCGAACTGCAGCGCGTCGGCGTCGGAGTAGCCCAGCGAGCGGTAGTACTGGTACTCGTCGGTGCGACGCTCGAAGGCGTCGGTGACCGCGTCGGAGGCCGCCTTCTGCGGGTCCATCCACGGCGGCACCTTGCCGACGTCGTTGCCGGGCCTCACCTTGTCGCCGATGGCGGAGGCGCCGTCGGAGATGCCGGGGTGCTTGTCCTCGAGGTCGGGGATCTTGCTGCCGTCCTGCGGGGCGTCGGACAGCGGGCCGCCCGGGGTGTCGTTGCCGCTGCCCGCGGGGGCGTAGGGCGGGAAGGTCGCCGGGTCGGGCGCGAGGGCGCGGAAGCGGTCGTACGTCGCCTCGTCGGTGTCGAGGTAGTCGTCGCGCGAGTCGATGAAGGCGTCGCGCACCTTGTCGGCCACGGCCCGGGAGTCGCGCAGCCCGTCGTGCGCCGTGGCGACCGCCGACTCATAGCTGCCCTGGAACAGGTTGAGCACCCCTGAGAACGCACCGAAGTTGCTGCACGAGGAGCCGATGTAGTCGTCGATCGCGCCGATGTGGTCGCGCTGCTGCGACGCGCGTCGCGACGACGCGGTCAACGCGTCCGGGTCCACCTGAAAGCTCACGGGGCAGGTCCTTCGTCGGTCTCGTCGAGACGGTCGGGGTCGACCCCAGTCCTACCCGACGAGGTCGGCGCCAAACCCGCAAACCCGCAATCAGACGGGCGATCCGGCCTTCCTCGCCCTCGACCGGACCCGGAACCAGCCGACGACCATCGCGAGCAGGGCGACCAGGCTGAGCGCCCACAGCACGGTCGAGCCCCACGCCCGCTCCACCGTCGTACGCCACTCGCCGCCCTGCTCGTAGACGGTGATCTCGTCGCCCTTCTCGACGTCGCCGAGGCGGCGCAGCTCGTAGAGCGCGGACGCCTGCTCGCCGTCGGGGAGCTCGAAGACGACCGAGGAGTACTCCGTCGACTTCTGGCCCGCCCGGCTGGGCCCGAGCTCCTCGAAGCCGAGCACCGTCGCCTGCTGGGTCTCGACGCCGGACGGCGGCTGGCGGCTGTCCCAGAAGTCGAAGAGCCGCCACCCGACCACGACCACCATCACCAGCAGCAGGACCAGCGCGATCCACGTCATGCCGTGGTTGCCCGACGAGCCGCCGGAGAAGCCACCTGCCGACCCGGGCGCCCCCGGACGGTCAGGGGTGGGTCGGTCGGGCGCGGGACGCTCGTCGGCCATGGCGGCAGTCAACCACCCGATGTATGAGGACGTGGTGAACGGGGCGGGGCGTCCACCACGTGCGTGGCGTCCTCAGATACCCGCCTCACAGGTGCTGGGGCTGGGCCCTGATCAGGTCGGCGTACCACTGGAACGACTTCTTGGGGGTCCGCTCCAACGTCTCGTAGTCGACGTGCACGAGGCCGAAGCGCTGGGTGTAGCCCTCGGCCCACTCGAAGTTGTCCATGAGCGACCAGCAGTAGTAGCCGCGGACGTCGACGCCGCGCTGGATGGCCTCGGAGACGGCGTTGACGTGGGCGCGGAGGTAGTCGATGCGCGCCTGGTCGTCGACGACGCCGTCCTTGTTGGGCCCGATGTTGTAGCTGCAGCCGGACTCGGTGATGACGATCGGCGGCAGGGCGGCGCGGAAGCGGGCGCGGAACATGACGAGCCACTCGCGCAGCGCATCGGGGACGATCGGCCAGCCGAAGTCGGTGGTCGGGTAGCCGACGACCTCGCGCAGGTCGAACGGGATCTCGGAGTCCTCGTCGGCGGCTGCGACCTTCATCGGCTGGTAGTAGTTGACGCCGTAGAAGTCGAGCGGTTGGCGGACCGTGGCCAGGTCGCCATCGGCCATGACGCCTTCGAAGAGCGGCATCAGGTCGACCGGGTAGCGCCCGAGCAGCATCGGCTCGAGGAAGGTGCCGTTCCAGAGCGCGTCGAAGATCTTGCTCATCCCGACGTCGGCGTCGTCGTCGCTGGCCGGCCAGATCGGGGCGTGGTTGTTGGCGCAGCCGATCGACGTCGCCCCCGCCTGCCGCAGCTCGATGGCCGCGCGGCCGTGGGCGAGCAGCAGGTGGTGGGCGGCCGGCAGGCAGTCGAAGAGCAGCGCCTTTCCGGGGGCATGCGTGCCGAGCCCGTAGCCGAGGATCGAGGCGACGTTGGGCTCGTTGACCGGGATCCAGTGCTCGACGCGGTCGGCGAACCGCTCGCCGACGATGGCGGCGTACTCCGCGAAGCGCTCGACGGTGTCGCGGTTGAGCCAGCCGCCGTCGTCCTCCAGCGCCTGCGGGAGGTCCCAGTGGTAGAGCGTGACCATCGGCTGCTGGTCATGGGCGAGCAGCGTGTCGATGAGCCGGTCGTAGAAGGCCAGGCCCTTCTCGTTGGCCGGACCGCGACCCGTCGGCTGGACCCGGGGCCAGGCGATCGAGAAGCGGTAGCCGCCCGTGCCGAGCTGCTTCATCAGCGCGACGTCCTCGTCGACGCGGTGATAGTGGTCGCAGGCGACCTCGCCGCTGCTGCCGTCGGCGATGCGTCCGGGCTCGGCGGTGAAGGTGTCCCAGATGCTCGGGCCCCGGCCGTCCTCAGCGACCGCGCCCTCGATCTGGTAGCTCGCCGTGCTGGTGCCGAACCGGAAGCCGGGAGGGAGCAGGGGGAACTGCGGGGGGACGTCGTGCGGGGGGGCCACATCCGTGAAGATATCGGCATGAGCATGGCGCTGTACGCCGGTTCCGACAGGTCGTCGGAGACCGTCAAGGGGCGCTTGACCAGCCATTCCTTCTCGTTCGGGCCCCACTACGACCCGGCCAACCTGGGCTTCGGACCCCTCGTGTGCCACAACGACGAGGTGCTCGATCCGTCGGCTGTGGGACGTCGAGGTGAGGGCACCACAGAGGTCGCCGGCTACCCGGAGCACCCGCACACCGAGCTCGAGATCGTCACGTGGGTGCTCGAGGGCGCGCTCGTGCACACCGACGTCTCCGGCGGGCGCCACGTGGTGGAGGCCGGTCGCGCCCAGGTGCTCTCCGCCGGCACCGGTGTCCGCCACAGCGAGGTCGCCGACCCGGGGTCGGGGCGCTGCCGGTTCGTGCAGGCCTGGCTCACCCCGTCCGCGCCGGGGGCCGAGCCGTCGTACGTCCTGGGTGAGGCGCCGCAGCCGGCGTCCGGGCTGGTCGAGGTGGCGGGAGGCGGGGGCCTGCGCATCGGTACGACCGGCGCCCGGCTGCTCGTCGCCAGGCTGTCGCCCGGCACGTCGGTCTCGCTGCCGGAGGACCCGCGCCAGCACGTGTTCGCGGCCACCGGGGCGGTCTCGCTCGCCGGGCTCGACCTCCGCGCCGGCGACGCCGTACGCCTCACCGACGAGCCGGGGCACGTGGTGACCGCCGTCCAGGCCACCGAGCTCCTGGTGTGGTCCTTCGCCGCCTGACCCCCTCTGGGTCCAACGGACCCGCACCCGTGCCTCCCACGGCGGTATCTAGGGACGAACTGGTAGGTGAAAGTGACCTCGGACCCACCAGATCGTCCCTAGATACGCCGGGTGCGGGAGGCGCTGGGTCAGGGGATGAGGACGCCCGGGTTGAGGATCCCCGACGGGTCGAGCTCGGCCTTGACGGCGCGGAGCACCCGGACCCCGACGTCGCCGATCTCCCGGGCGAGCCACGGCTTGTGGTCGGTGCCGATCGCGTGGTGGTGGGTGATCGTCGCGCCCGCAGCGACGATGGCGTCGCTGGCCGCGGCCTTGGCGGCCTGCCACTGCCCGAGCGGGTCCTCGGACTGCCGGGCGGCGACGGTGAAGTAGAGCGAGCAACCGGTCTCGTAGACGTGCGAGACGTGGCACAGCACGAGCGAGCCGTCGCCGAGGGTCGAGGTGAGCGCGGCCCGCACGTCGGCGTACAGCCGCCCCCGGTTCGACCAGAAGGTCGCGGTCTCGAGGGTCTCGACGAGCACGCCGTGGTCCAGCAGCGCGTCGCGGAGGTGAGGCCCGTCGAAGCGGCCGTGCGCCCACCTCTCGCCCGGCTCGGCGCCGAGTGGCGTCCCCCCGAGGTCGGTCAGGAGTGCGGTGACGGCGGCGCGCCGCTCCTCGACGAACGACGCGGCGCCCTCGTGGCCGACGACCATCAGGCACCCCGGGTCCTCGGCCCCGCCGATGGAGGAGGGGTCGGCGAGGTTGATCGCCGTCTCGGACTCGTCCGAGAGCCGCAGCACGGTCGGCAGCAGGCCGGCCTGCGCGAGCGTGCGCATCGCCTCCGAGCCGGCGTCGAAGGACGGCCACCGCCACCCCTCGTACGACGTCACGGCCGGCGCGCGACGCACGCGCACCGTGACGGAGGTGATGACGCCGAAGGCGCCCTCCGAGCCCAGGAGCAACTGGCGGAGGTCGGGTCCGGCGGCGTTGGCGGGCGAGGACCCGAGGCGCAGCGGCCCGGTCGGCGTCGCCGCGGTGAGGCCGACGACCATCGCGTCGAAGCGGCCGTAGCCGGCGCTGGACTGCCCGCTCGACCGCGTCGCCGCGAAGCCGCCGATCGAGGCGTGCTTGAAGGACTGCGGGTAGTGCCCGAGCGTCAGACCGTGCTCGGCGAGCAGGGCCTCGGCCTCCGGACCGCGCAGGCCCGGCTCGAGGGTCGCGGTCATCGACACCTCGTCGACGGCGAGCAGCCGCTTCATCCGCACGAGGTCGAGGCTGACGAGGCCGACGAAGCCGTCGCGGCGCGCGGCCAGACCCCCGGTCACGCACGTGCCGCCGCCGAACGGCACGACCGCCACCCGGTGGGCCACGGCCCAGGCCAGCACGGCCTCGACCTCGGCGTGCCCGCCGGGACGTACGACGGCGTCGGGGGCGTCATCGAGGTCGCCGGCGCGGGCCCGCAGCAGGTCGGGAGTGGACTTGCCCCGGGTCCGCAGGGTCCGGGTGGTGTCGTCGGTCAGCACGTGCTCGGCGCCGACGACCGCGCGCAGCCCGTCGAGGAGCGCGTCGTCCAGGGCGGGCGGGGGCGGCGTCGCGCCGTCGACCGGCGGGCGGTCCTGCAGGCCGAAGGCCAGCTCGACGAGACCGAGCGCGGAGTCGGGCAGGACGGTCGCGGCGGACGGGGCGCCCCAGCGCTGCGGGTGCATCTCGACGGCGGTCGGCTCGGTGGACATGCGTTACAGTGTGACACATGTCGTCACTTCGTCACACGCAGCAGACGGACCAGTCGACCGGGGATCCCCGGCTCGACGGCTACCTCGACGCCGCCCGCGACTGCATCCTCGACGTCGGCTGGCGACGTACGACGCTCACCGAGGTCGCGAAGCGGGCCGGCGTCTCCCGGATGACGATCTACCGCGCGTGGCCCGACATGGGCTCCCTGCTCGGCGACCTGATGACCCGGGAGTGGGTCGGCGTCGCCGCCGCGACGCAGGTCGCCGCCGCCGACACCACGACCCCCGACGGCATCGCCGCCGCCGCGCTGTCGACGGTCCGCGCGCTGCGCGACAACGAGCTCTTCGTGCGCATCGTCGAGCTCGACCCCGACCTGATGCTGCCCTACCTGCTCCACCGCCGCGGTCGCTCGCAGGAGGCGCTCATCGAGATCCTCGCCGCCGAGATCGGGAGCGGCCAGGCCACCGGCGCGATCCGGTCCGGCGACCCCGTGCTGATCGCGCGGTCGCTGACGCTGGCCGGCCACGGGTTCGTCTTCTCGGCGCTGACGATGACCGACGCGGACGTCGAGCTCGCCGACCTGGATGCCGAGTACGCCCGGCTGATCACGCGGACCCTGGAGCCCTGATGGAGCCCGGGTGCCGCATCACCCCCGGCCTGGCGGGCATCCCCGCGGAGGTCGACGTGGTGGTCGTCGGCCTCGGCATCACCGGCGCCGGCGTCGCCCTCGACGCCGCCACGCGGGGTCTCACGGTGCTCGCCGTCGACGCCCACGACCTGGCCTTCGGCACGTCGCGGTGGTCGTCCAAGCTCGTGCACGGCGGCCTCCGCTACCTCGCCCAGGGCCAGCTCGCCATCGCCCACGAGAGCGCTGTCGAGCGCGGCATCCTGATGGGCGTCACGGCGCCGCACCTCGTCCACCCGCTGCCGATGCTGACGCCGGTCAACGACGCGATGCCGCGCAGCCGGGCCGCTTTCACGTGGGGCGGGCTGCAGGCCGGCGACGTGCTCCGCCGCAGCGCGCACACCACCACGCGGACCCTCCCGCGCCCCCGCCGGCTCAACGCCACCGAGGCGCTCGGCCTCGTTCCCGCGCTCCGCGCCGACACCCTCCGCGGCGGGCTGCTCGCCTGGGACGGGCAGCTCGAGGACGACGCGCGCCTCGTCGTGACCGTGGCCCGCACCGCAGCGTCCTACGGTGCCCGCGTGCGCACTCGAGCCCGCGCCACCGCCGCGACCGGCACCGAGGTCACGCTGCGCGACGAGCTCACCGGGGCGTCGTACGACGTCCGCGCGCGGGCGGTCGTGAACGCGACCGGCGTCTGGGCCGGCGACCTCGACGCGCAGGTGCGGCTGCGGCCGAGCCGCGGCACCCACCTCGTGCTGCGCGGGTCGGCGCTGCCGCACACCCGGGTCGCGGTGATGGTGCCGATCCCCGGCACGAGCGCGCGGTTCGCGATGGTCCTGCCCCAGCCCGACGGCACGATCTACGTCGGCCTCACCGACGAACCCGCCACCGGACCCGTGCCTGACGTGCCGCAGCCCAGCGAGGCCGAGATCGACTTCCTGCTCGGCGTCGTCGCCTCCGCCTTCACCACCCCGCCGACGCGGGACGACGTGGTCGGCGCCTTCGCGGGGCTCCGGCCGCTGCTGGAGGTCGCCGGAACGGACTCCACCTCCGACCTGTCGCGCCGCCACGCCATCCTCACCTCGGCCACCGGCGTGACGACCGTCGTCGGCGGCAAGCTGACGACCTACCGCCGGATGGCCCAGGACACCCTCGACGCGCTGACCTCCGCACTCCCCCACGCCGGCCCCTGCCGCACCGCCTCCCTGCCCCTCCTCGGCGCCGCACCCCCGGACGAGCTGCGGCGCTCGACCGCCCCGACCCGGCTCGTACGACGCTTCGGCGTCGACGCCGACCTCGTCCTGGCCACCGCCCGCGCGGTCACCGGCCTGGCCGACGACGAGCTGCTCGCCCCGGTCTCCGCGCAGGTCCCGGTGACGCTCGCCGAGCTGGTCTTCTCGGTCACCCACGAGGGCGCGCACGACGTCGACGACCTGCTGGACCGGCGTACCCGCGTCGGGCTCGTCGCCGCGGACCGCGCATCAGCCGAGCCGCTGGCGCGACAGGCGCTGCAGCTCGCTGCGGGCGCGGCCAGCCGCACGTGATGCAGCCGACAGCAAAATCCGTCGGTACTTCCAGCGATCCACGGACAGGACGTGGGCCGGGTGGGAAGGTTCTCCACGGCGCGCCCCTTGCCGACCCCATGCGGCAAGGGGCGCCCAGTCCATTTCAGGCCTGCGTTGCGGGTTTCTCGCTCACTCGACGGTGACCGACTTGGCCAGGTTGCGCGGCTTGTCGATGTCGTGACCGAGGTGCTGCGCCGCGTGGTAGGCCAGCAGCTGGAGCGGGACGTTGAGCAGGATCGGGTCGAGCTCGGGCTCGTTGCGCGGTACGACGATCCGGCGGGCGCTGACCTCCCCGAGGTCGACGTCCTCGTGCGTGATCACCACCAACGGGCCCTTGCGCGCCTCGATCTCGTGCAGCGCGCCCACGTTGCGCTCGGCCAGCTCGTCGTGGGGCACCAGCGCGACCGTCGGCACCTCGGGGTCGATCAGCGCGAGCGGGCCGTGCTTGAGCTCGGAGGTCTGGTAGGCCTCGGCGTGGCGGTAGCTGATCTCCTTGAACTTCTGCGCCCCCTCGCGGGCCACCGGGAAGCCCCGCACGCGCCCGATGAAGAACAGGCTGCGCGCCTCTGCCAGCTCCTTCGCCACCTCGACCAGGTCGGCCTCACCGGCAAGGACCTCCTCGATCTGCAAGGGCAGCTTCTCCAGCCCGGCGACCAGGCGCTTGCCGTCGGCGATGGACAGGTCGCGCACCCGGCCCAGCTGCAGGGCGAGCAGGGCGAAGGCGAGGAACATGTTGGTCAGCGCCTTGGTGCTGGCCACCGCGACCTCCGGCCCGGCGTGCAGGTAGATCCCGCCGTCGCACTCGCGGGCGATCGCCGACCCGACGACGTTGACCAGGCCGACGCAGCGCCCGCCCTTGCGTCGTACCTCCTGCACCGCCAGCAGGGTGTCGATGGTCTCGCCGGACTGGCTCACCGCGACGTAGAGGGTGTCGGGCTCGATCACCGGGTCGCGGTAGCGGAACTCGCTGGCGGCCTCGGCGTCCGCCGGGATCCGGGCGAGCTCCTCGATCAGCGCGGCGCCCATCTGGCCGACGTAGTAGGCCGAGCCGCAGCCGAGGATCTTGACCCGGCGCACGGCCCGCAGCTCGCGGGCGTCCATGTCGAGACCGCCGAGGTGCGCGGTGCCGAAGCGCTCGTCGAGCCGACCACGGAGCACCGCCTGGGCGGTGGTCGGCTGCTCGAGGATCTCCTTGCGCATGAACGACTCGTGCTCGCCCGCCTCGTACGACGCCGCGTCGACGTCGAGCTGGGAGGCAGTCGTGCCGGTCGCGACGAGGTCGCGGTGGCGCATGGTGCTGAAGCCGGCCGCGGTCACGGTGGCCAGCTCGCCGTCGTCGAGGACCGCCACGGTCGTGGTGTGGCGCACGATCGCGGCGAGGTCGGAGGCGACGTACATCTCCTTGTCGCCCACGCCCACCAGCAGCGGGCTGCCGTTGCGGGCGGCGACGATGCGGTCGGGGAAGTCGGCGTGGAGCACGGCGATGCCGTACGTCCCGACGACCGCGCCGAGGGCGTCGCGGACCTTGCCCTCCAGGGTGTCGGCGTCGCTGCGGGCGACGAGGTGGGCGAGCACCTCGGTGTCGGTGTCGCTGGCCAGCTCGACACCAGCGTCGGTCAGCTCGGCGCGGAGTGCGGCCGAGTTGTCGATGATGCCGTTGTGCACGACCGCGACCCGGCCGGCCTCGTCGGTGTGGGGGTGGGCGTTGGCGTCGGTGGCCGGCCCGTGGGTGGCCCAGCGGGTGTGGCCGATCCCGGTCACGCCCGCGAACCGCTTGGGCAGCGCGTCACCGAGGTCGCGCACGCGGCCGGCCTGCTTGGCCACCCGGATCCCCCGGTTGCCGAGGACGGCGACGCCCGCGGAGTCGTAGCCGCGGTGCTCGAGCCGGGTCAGCCCCTCGAGGACGACCGGGGCCGCCTCCTGACGGCCGATGTAGCCGACGATTCCACACATGCTGGTTGCTTCCTGTCCGTTGATCTATCCGTAGACGATGCGTCGCAGTTGCCGCTCGGAGAGCTCCGGGGCGGCCACGACGCGCTGGGCGAGCTCCTCGGCGATGCGCGCGAAGATCTCGGGATTCTTGGCGCCGTACGTCTTGAGGCTCGCGTGGCGGGCCCGGACGTAGTCCTCCACCGGCTGGGCGTGAAAGGCGATCACGTCGTCGATGACCCGGGCCGCCTCCCCCGGCGTCAACGACGTCGTGGCGACGACATGGGCGACGAGGGCGGGGTCCGGCACCCGACGATGATGGGTCCGGCACCTGCCGATCGGCAACTTCCTGCCCGAATTCGGGCAGAAATCGCCTGACTCATCCCGGGAGCGGCGCGAACTACCTGCCTCATCTGTCACAGGTGGGGGAGTGTCCAGTCGTGGGCCGCGCATTGCGCTCGCGAGTGGGGAAAAAGGGCCGTGCGCCAGCGAAACGTTGGTACGCCAGTGGGGATGTGCTACGTTTGGTGAACACAAGGTGAACGGGAGGTGTCACATGAGCAAGCAGTCGATGACCGGCGCGCCGGTGTGCACCTGGGTCGCCGTCACGGATGCGTCGGGTCGCACCCGCATGGAGGCCCGGTGGACGACCGTCGACACGGTCGCCAACCGAGCCGCCTGACTCAGGTCACTTCGCACGAGCCACGCCCCGCCGGGGCGTGGCTCGTCGGCATTTCACGCGTGCGACCAGCTCGTCGCGGCACCCGGGAATGAATCTCGGACCCGCTCGGTTATGGTGGTTGAAAGTTCTACCAACCCCACGAGAACCCCAGGAGCACCCATGACCACCGGATTCGACGCCCCCACCACCGCCATCGACGACATCACCGGCGACTACACGATCGACACGAGCCACAGCCGGCTCGGATTCGTCGCGCGTCACGCCATGGTGACCAAGGTCCGCGGCCAGTTCGGCACGTTCGAGGGCACCGCCCGCATCGACGAGGCGAACCCGTCTGCCTCCAAGGTCGACCTCACCATCCAGGTCGCGTCCGTCGACACCGGCAGCGCCGACCGCGACGGCCACCTCAAGTCCGGCGACTTCTTCGACGTCGAGACCTACCCGACGATGACCTTCACCTCCACCGACGTGAAGCGCGACGGCTCCGACTGGGCCATCACCGGCGACCTGACCATCAAGGACGTCACCAAGGCCGTCACCATCGAGTTCGAGCAGACCGGCTCGGCCCGCGACCCGTTCGGCAACCTCCGCGTCGGCTTCGAGGGCGAGACCACCATCAACCGCAAGGACTGGGGCCTCACCTGGAACGCCGCGCTCGAGACCGGCGGCGTCCTCGTCTCCGAGAAGATCAAGCTCGAGTTCGACGTCTCGGCCATCCAGAACGCCTGACCCTGGCGAGCGGGCACTTCCTCGCGCTGAGCAGCGCTGACCGGGCACTTCCTCGCGTCAGGAACGACCGACCGGGCACTTCCTTCTGAAGGAGGTGCCCGGTCGGCGCGTTTCAGCGCGAGGGATCGCCCGGTCGGCGCGTTTCAGCGCGAGGGATCGCCCGTTCAGCGGGGGTTCTTGCCCTGGTAGCCGCCCTTGCGGTGCCCGCCGGCCTTGCCGCCGTGCCCGCCGCCGGGGCGACCGCGGAACGGGCCCTTGTCGGGCTTGATCTCGATGAGCTTGCCGGAGATCCGGGTGCCGGACAGCCGGTCGAGGGTGCCGGGGGGCAGGTCGGCGGGGAGCTCGACGACGGAGAAGTCCGGCTTGATCGAGATGTAGCCGAAGTCGCCGCGGGAGAGCCCGCCCTCGTTGGCCAGCGCGCCGACGATCTGGCGCGGCTCGACCTTGTGCCTCTTGCCGACCTCGATGCGGTACGCCGCCATCGGCTGCCCGCTGCGCGACTCCCGCGGACCCCGGTCAGCCTTGCCACCGTGCTTCCCGCGCTCCTCGAAGGAGCGGGTGCGCGGCTCGGGCTCGGGGTCGAGGAGCAGCGGCTGCTCGCCGTGCATCACCGCGGCCAGGGCGGCGGCGACGTCGACCTCCGCCACGTCGTGCTCGCTGACGTAGTGGGAGACGACGTCGCGGAAGAAGTCGATCCGCTCGGGCTGGGTCAGCGCCTGGGTGATCTGGTCGTCGAAGCGGGTGAGGCGGGTGGCGTTGACGTCGTCGACGGTCGGCAGCTGCATCTGGGTCAGCGGCTGGCGGGTGGCCTTCTCGATCGCGCGGAGCAGGTGACGCTCGCGCGGCGTGACGAAGGCGATCGAGTCGCCCGAGCGGCCGGCACGGCCGGTGCGGCCGATGCGGTGGACGTAGGACTCGGTGTCGGTCGGAATGTCGTAGTTGACGACGTGGCTGATGCGCTCGACGTCGAGGCCACGGGCCGCGACGTCGGTTGCGACGAGGATGTCGAGCTTGCCGGCCTTGAGCTGGTTGACGGTGCGCTCGCGCTGCACCTGGGCGACGTCACCGTTGATCGCCATCGCGGAGTAGCCACGGGCTCGCAGCTTCTCGGCGAGCGTCTCGGTCTCGTTCTTGGTGCGGACGAAGACGATCATCCCCTCGAAGTTCTCGACCTCGAGGATGCGCGTGAGGGCGTCGACCTTCTGCGGGTAGGACACGATCAGGTAGCGCTGGGTGATCGTGGAGGAGGTCGTGGTCTTGTTCTTGACGGTGATCTCGACCGGGTCCGCGAGGTACTTCTTCGAGATGCGGCGGATCTGCGCGGGCATGGTCGCGGAGAACAGCGCCACGTGCTTGTCGTCCGGGGTGTCCGCGAGGATCGTCTCGACGTCCTCCGCGAAACCCATCTTGAGCATCTCGTCGGCCTCGTCGAGGACCAGGAAGCGCAGCTCGGACAGGTCGAGCGTGCCCTTCTCGAGGTGGTCGATGATCCGACCGGGCGTGCCGACGACGACGTGCACGCCACGACGCAGCGCGGAGAGCTGGACGCCGTAGCCCTGGCCGCCGTAGATGGGCAGCACGCGCACGCCCTTCATGTGGGCGGCGTACTTCTCGAACGCCTCGGACACCTGCAGCGCGAGCTCGCGGGTCGGGGCGAGGACGAGGGCCTGCGGGGCCTTCTGGGAGAGGTCGAGCTGCGACAGGATCGGCAGCGCGAACGCGGCCGTCTTGCCGGTGCCGGTCTGGGCCAGGCCGACGACGTGACGCCCCTCGAGCAGCGGCGGGATGGTGAGCGCCTGGATCTGCGACGGGGTCTCGTAGCCCACGTCCGACAACGCCTTGAGGACCTCCGGCGCGAGGCCGAGGTCGGAGAAGGTCTGCTGGGGTGTGTCGGGCTGCTCGTCACTCACGTTGCCACGGTAGGGCCTCACCCGTGCAGGCGACATTCCCCGGCGCCCGATAAAGGCGCGACAAGGCCCTTCGTGAGCAAGCACACTCCCTCCATGCCAGAAGCGACACCACAAGCGAAACCAGAAGCGACACCGGAAGCGAAGCCGGTCCTGCCCGAGGGGCTCACCACACGACCGCTGCAGAAGTCCGACGCCGGCGCCGTCCACCGGCTGATGGCGGCCCAGGAGCTCGAGGACATCGGCCAGGTCGCCATCGAGGAGGCCGACATCGTCAGCGACTGGGCCAAGCCCAGCCACGACCTTGCCGCCCGCTCGGTGGGCGTCTTCGACGGCGACACCCTGGTGGCGTACGCCGAGCTGATGGGCGTCGACCGCGCCGACACCTCCGTCCTGCCGTCCCACCGCGGCCGCGGCATCGGCACCTGGCTGGCCCACTGGCTCATGGACCTCGGCCGCAGCGTCGGCTCCCCCGTCGTCGGGATGCCCGTGCCGCAGGGCTCGCCCGGCGACCGACTGATGGAGCAGCTCGGCTTCCGCGTCCGCTGGACCAGCTGGGTGCTCAAGCTTCCCGAGGGCGCGGTCATCCCCGAGCGCGCACTGCCGGAGGGCTACGTCGTACGCACCGCCGAGCCGGACGAGCTGCGCGCGGCCCACGACGTGCTCGAGGACGCCTTCCTCGAGTGGTCGGTGCGCGAGCGCGAGTCGTTCGAGGACTTCGCGGCCGCGACCTCTGGCCGGCCCGGCTTCGAGCCGTGGAACCTGCGCGTGGCCCTCGACCCCCAGGGGGCCGTGGTCGGCGTCTCGCTCGTCCTGGTCTCCGACGACGGCGCGACGGCGTACGTCGACCGGCTCGCGGTGCGGCGCGACCAGCGCAACCGCGGGATCGCCCAGGCGCTGCTCGTCGACTCGTTCGCCCGCGGCCGCGAGCACGGCACCCGCACCTCCGAGCTGAGCACCGACTCCCGCACGGGAGCGCTGCCGATGTACGAACGTGTGGGGATGGTCGTCGACCACGTGTGGGTCAATCGCGCGATGGACCTCACCTGAGCCGGGGAAAGCGCACCTCGATGCCTTTCCCACCGAAGATTCCGTCAATTCGGCCGGTCTAGACAGCCCGTTCGCCCCTCAGACCTCACCTAGTTCTGTGCCGTTGATGGCATTAGCATCGAGCGACATCGTTCGGGCGATGTCACGGCGAGGGCGTGGGGCCCTTGCCTTCGCAATTGTGGGGGTTTGACGTGCAAGAGCTACACGCATTGGTCGTCGAGGACGATCCGGACATCTCGTCGGCGCTGGTGGAGACCCTCGAGGGGGCGGGTTTCCGTGTCACCTCGGCGCCCGACGGCCGCCAGGCGGTCAGCGCGGCGGCAGCCGATCCGCCCGACCTGGTCACGCTGGACCTGACGCTGCCGCACATGGACGGCATCGAGGTGTGCCGCCGCATCCGCGAGACCAGCGACTGCTACATCGTGATCGTCTCCGCCCGGTCCGACGAGGTCGACAAGCTGATCGGCCTCGAGGTCGGGGCGGACGACTTCGTACTGAAGCCGTTCTCGCCGCGCGAGCTGCGCGCCCGCGTTGCCGCGCTGTTCCGGCGGCCGCGCACCGCGACGGCCGCGGACGAGTCGGTCAACGGTCGCAGCCCGCAGGTGCCGAGCCCGGCCCAGCCGGTGGACGAGCCGACGACGATCTCCGCCGGGGCGGGGCTGGTGATCAACTCCGCGAGGCGGGAGGTCCAGGTCAACGGCACGATCGTCGACCTGACCCGGATCGAGTACGACGTCCTCGAGTACCTCGCGACGCACCTGTCGCGGGTGTGCACCCGCGAGGAGATGGTGCTCGCGATCTGGAGCAGCGCGCTCACCCACGACCACCACCTCGTGGACGTGCACGTGGCCAACCTGCGCGGCAAGCTGCGTCGGCACTCCGACGCCACCTGGATCCACACGATCCGAGGCATCGGCTACCGGATGGACCGCGAGGGCGAGGAGCAGGACCGCCGCGCCGGCGGGGGTCCCTACCTCGTCGCCCGGATCGACTCGGAGGACTGGGCCCGCGGCCTGGACTTCTGACGCCGCTGTCCACTGGACGCTCACCCCTCGTAGGGGGGTGCTGCGCCCGGTTCGACCACGCTCCCCACCTGCTGCCGCCTAGCATCATCGGCAGGCGGGGAGCACCGACCGTGCCCACCCGGTTTCAGGCCGGTCGCGGCAGGGTAGGTGAACGGTCAACTGGGGAGCAGACGGATGATGAACGCACGGACAGCCGTGGTCGTCGAGGACGACCACGACGTCGGCGACGCCATCTCCAAGCTCCTCGACCAGGCCGGGTTCGACGTCACCGTCGCACGGACCGGGACCGAGGCGCTCACGGTCATCGGCGAGGCACGTCCCGACCTGGTCACGCTCGACCTCACCCTGCCCGACATCGACGGGGTCGAGGTCTGCCGGCAGATCCGCACCGTCAGCGACTGCTACGTCATCGTCGTCAGCGGCCGCACCGCAGAGGTGGACCGCCTCATCGGGCTCGAGGTCGGCGCCGACGACTACCTGGTCAAACCGTTCTCGATGCGCGAGCTGCAGGCCCGGGTGGCCGCCCTCTTCCGGCGTCCGCGCAGCAGCGACCCGGGCCCCGCGGGCGCCGCGGCGGCGCCGACCGTCGACCGGGTCCCCGACGCCGACCCGACCAGCTCCGAGGGCTGCAGCGACCTGACCCTCAACCGCGGGTCGCGTGAGGTGCTGGTCTCCGGCCGGGAGGTCGACCTCACCCGCACCGAGTTCGACCTGCTGGCCCACCTCGTGGGCAACCCGGGCGTCGTGGTCCCCCGGGAGGACCTGATGCGGGCCGTGTGGGCGAGCGACTTCGTCCCCGACAGCACGCACGTCGTCGACGTGCACCTGGCCAACCTGCGCCGCAAGCTCCGCAGCGCCGCCGGCAGCAACCAGTGGATCCGCACCATCCGGGGCGTGGGCTTCCGCTTCGACCCCTGCTGCCCCTGACCGACGCGCTGAGGCCGCCCGCCGTACCCGCCGCAGGGGTGGGACCGCCACGCTGGGATGCCTCACGATCCCGTCAAGTCGGTGGAACCCCGGGTCCAACTCGCGCAAACAGCAGTACGTTGAGCCCATGGTGATTCGTGTCGCGCTGGTCAACGACGACGAGGTCGTCGTCCGCGGCCTCGACGCGATGATGCGCAGCTACGGCCACCGCGTCGAGGTGGTCGAGCTGGCGGCCGGCAAGCCCGTCGCCCAGCCGGTCGACGTCGCCCTCTACGACACGTTCGGGATGGGCCAGGGCAACGGCCCCGCCGTACGCCACCTCGTCGAGAGCCCGCAGGTCCGCTCCGTCGCGGTCTACACGTGGAACTTCCAGCCGTGGCTCACCCGCGACACCCTCAGCCAGGGCGTCCGCGGCTACCTGTCCAAGAGCCTGCCGGCCTCCCGCCTCGTCGACGCCGTCACCGCGATCTCGTCGGGACAGCTCGTCGTCTCGCCCTCGCGGGGACGCTCGCCGCTCGTCGGTGGCGACTGGCCCGGGCGCGAGGAGGGCCTCACCGCGCGCGAGGCCGAGGTGCTGTCGCTCATCACCATGGGCCTGAGCAACCAGGAGATCGCCGAGCGCACCCTGCTGTCGCTCAACTCGATCAAGTCCTACATCCGCTCGGCCTACCGCAAGATCGACGTCGACTCGCGCTCGCGGGCGGTGCTGTGGGGCGTCGAGCACGGCATGCGCGCCGACCGGGTGCGCATCAACGGATCCCCGGCCCGCGAGGCCTGACCCCTCCCTCGGCGCCCCGCCGAGGCCCTCGACGTACGCCGTCGCGCACTCGCGGCTAGGTCGACGTCGGCAGCGCCCCGCGGGCGTGGAAGAGCTCGCGGGTCGGCTCGTCGGCCGCGAGTGCGGGTCGCTCCGCGACCCAGCGGTCGAGCACCGCGAGGGCGCCGTCGGACTCGGTCATCGTCGCGTCGAAACCCACTCGCGCCGCCACCCCGCGCTGGTCCGGGCCCTCGACGACGACCCGGGCCACCGGGATGCGTCCACCTGCCCGTCCGGCGTGGACCGTCACCGGGACGACGCGCACCGCGGTGACCTGCTCGCGGGCGATGCGGGTCGTGCCGGCCATCACCCGTGAGGTGGCTTCGCGCGCGTCGAGCGCCTGGCGAAAGCGCCACGTGCCCCAGGCGACGAGCAGCAGCACCGTGGCGACCACGGCGACCACGACAGCAAGGGCGGCGCCCGCGGTCCCCGAGACCTCAACGGTCCCGGGATCGGGCTCGACGCTCACCAGGCCGAGGACGTTGGCCCAGAGGCCGGCTCCCATGGCACCGGCCAGCAGTCCGCCCAGGCGCAACCACCACGCGGCGCGCGCCACGACGGTGCCGTCGGCTCGCGCCGCCACCTCGCGACGTGGCCCGCCGACGACCCAGGCTCCGGCGAGTGCGGCACAGGACACCCCGAGGCCGATCGCCACCTCCCGCGGCGCGGCGTCGCCGTCGCCGACGGTCAGGACCACGCCGAGCAGTGTCACGGTGCCCCACAGCAGGAGGACCACCACTGCCCACGTCGGTCCCCGTCGCCCACCGCGCATGTCCCGACCCTAGCTGCGTCAGCCCGCGCGCTCGCGGTCGATGCGCTCGTTCTGCGCGTCCGACCCGTCGTTGGTGGCGTTGCCCGCCGTCGACCCGGCGTTGGAGCCGATGATGCCCTCCGGCGAGATCCCGTCCAGGCGGGTGCGGATGTGGGGGATGTCCGGCGCGGACGGCGCGGCACGGTGGCGGGGCTGGTAGCCCCTGAGGCGGGACCCGACCTCCCGCAGCGCGACCATGCCGTCGGCGATGACGCGGTTGAGGTCGTCGAAGGAGCGCGTCATGTGCAGGATCGTCGTCGAGCACCGCGCGCTGAGTGCCGAGACCCGGGTGGTCACCTGCGAGATGATCCACGGTGTCGCGGTGCCCAGCGAGAGCGCGGCCTGGGCGAGCCACGAGATCGCTGCACCGACCAGCTGGGCGATGGCGTCCCGGACCACGCCGCGCACCATCTCCACGATGCTCGACGCGGTCTCGATCGCCTTCGCCCCGCCGCTGATCGAGTCTGCGAGGGAGTCGAGGCCGCTCGCGAGCGTCTCGTTGAAGTCGCGGTAGGCCGCGATCGCCTCACCGTCGAGGTCGGAGAGATCGGTACGGGCACGGCTGCGCAGATCTGCGGCGATCCCGGTCACGGCGAGCGCCACGCCCTCCATCTCGCCTGCCTGCCCGAGGATGGCGCCCGGGTCGCCGGCGAGGTCGTCGAGCCAGCCCTTGAGTGGCTCGAAGTGCTCGATGAGCCACGCTCCTCCCGCGCCGATGAGCGACCCGAACGGGTCCATCGCGGTGGCCACGCCGTCGAGCACACCGGTGGCGGCGAACATCCCCGCCGCCACCCAGTCGCCGTTGGCGAGCGACTGTCCGAGCATCTGCGCGTCGTAGAAGACCGCGGCCCCGTCGAGCTCGTGGCCGGAGCCGAAGTTGGTGAAGCCGACGTCGCTCACGACCCGCCTCCGAACCCGCTCGAGACCCCGTCGTCGGTCTCGCCGAAGTCGCGCGCCGTGGAGCGTACGGCGTCCGCGCACCGGCTCACCGTGTCGGCCATGTCGTGCACGGTGTCGCCGTCCGTGAGGAAGAACTGGTTGAGGATCGGCGGCATCCAGACGTTCATGACCCCGAACGTGTCCGTGCCGAGCTTGATCGACTCCAGCGCGCGGGCCTGGGCGCGGACGTCCGTGACGATGTCGTCCATGGCGTAGGAGTGATTGACCAGCTGACCCTGCTGGATGCGGATGTTCATCGCCCGCCTCGCCGGTCACGGTCGTCGCGGTCCGCGTCGGGGTCCTGCGGGGCGAAGCGCTTGTCGAGCTCGGCGTCCATCTGGTGGGTCACCGGGTCGTCGTTGCCCCACACCTCGCGGGTGCGGGCGCTGACGACCGCGGCGACGTCGCGCTGCGCCGCGCGGACCGCACCCATCACCTCCGCCGCCAGCGCCTCGGGCGTCCGGTCGCGGACCCGGTCGTCGAACTCGACGGCGAGCAGCAGCCCGGTCGCGTCGACGGTCACGCGGGTGCTGCCCTGGTGCCCCCGCCCGCGGAGCAGGTCGACCTCCTCGCGGAACGCGTACGCCTTGTGCGCCTTGTCGACCGACGCCTGGACCTGTGCCTCGATGGTGGCGGTCACCTCGGCCGCCGACCCCCCGTACTCGCTCATGCCACCACCCTGCCCGTCCCGGCGTGCGTCAAACCCCCCGCGGCGTTTCCGTGACGTCCGCCCCCGCGCCGTACCCTCCTCACCGTGACACAGCAGCAGCACCGCTCGACCGAGCACGGCATCGACCCCGAGAAGATGGCCATCGCCCTCGAGGTCCTGCAGGAGGTCTCGGCGCTGCCGCCGGACCACGACGACGTACGCACCGTGAAGCGCGCCGCGTCCTCCATGTACAAGCTCATCAAGAAGCAGCGCCGTGCCGAGATCCGGATGGAGCGGCTGCAGCACGACCTCGACATCATCGCGAAGACGGCGACCGGCTCGCCGATGCGGATCGACGACGAGACCGCCGGCATCCCGCTCGTCTCGAACGCGGCAGGCGCCTTCGCCGGCGAGCTGATCACCGCGCGCGGTTGCTACATCTGCAAGCAGGACTTCACCCTCGTCGACGCGTTCTACCACTGGCTCTGCCCCACCTGCGCGGCGATGAGCCACGCCAAGCGTGACCAGCGCACCGACCTCACCGGCAAGCGGGCGCTGCTCACCGGCGGCCGCGCCAAGATCGGGATGTACATCGCGTTGCGCCTGCTCCGCGACGGCGCCCACACCACCATCACCACCCGCTTCCCCAAGGACGCGGTACGCCGGTTCGCGGCGATGGACGACGCGGCCGACTGGCTGCACCGCCTCAAGGTCGTCGGCATCGACCTGCGCGACCCCACCCAGGTCATCTCCCTCACCGACGACGTCGCCGCCGACGGGCCGCTCGACATCATCATCAACAACGCGTGCCAGACCGTACGCCGCCTGCCGGGCGCGTACTCGCACCTCATCGACGGCGAGAACGCCCCGCTCCCGACGGCCGAGTCGCTCGGCGTGCCGGCGCTGCCGGAAATGGTCACCTTCGACCGGATCTCCGAGGCGCACCCGGCGGCCATCGCCGGCGCGCTGTCCGACACCGCGGTGGCCCACCACGAGGGAGAGTCCGCCGAGCACGCGCTCGCCGCCCACAACGCCGCGTCGCTGACCGCCCTCGCCCTCAAGGCGGGCGGCGCCTCCCTCGAGGCGCACCTCGACGGGACGGCGATCGACGCGGGCGGCCTGATCCCCGACATCCAGGACAACAACTCCTGGACGCAGGTGCTCGACGAGGTCGATCCGCTGGAGCTCCTCGAGGTGCAGTTCTGCAACTCGATCGCGCCGTTCCTGATCAATTCCCGGCTGCGGCCCTCGCTGCGGGCGGCCGTGCAGAACGGCGCTCGCCGCGCCTACATCGTCAACGTCTCGGCGATGGAGGGGCAGTTCGGTGGTCGTCGCTACAAGGGCGCCGGCCACCCGCACACCAACATGGCCAAGGCCGCGCTCAACATGATGACCCGCACCAGCTCGGGCGAGATGTTCGAGACCGACCGCATCCTGATGACGGCCGTCGACACCGGCTGGATCACCGACGAGCGACCGCACCACGAGAAGCTCCGGATCGCCGCCGAGGGCTGGCACGCGCCGCTGGACCTCGTCGACGGCGCGGCGCGGGTCTACGACCCGATCGTGCTCGGCGAGCAGGGCGAGGACGTCTACGGCTGCTTCCTGAAGGACTACCAGCCGGCCGCCTGGTGAGCCCGACTGCTGGTTGACTCGGCGCATGAGCCGCCTCGAGACCGCTGAAGAGTTCCACGCCCGTGTCGCCGCCGCGACCGACGCCGAGGGCCGGCTGCCCGTGGCGATCGAGGAGATGCCCGGGTGGGACATCTTCCCGTTCGAGCTCGACGGCCTGCGGATCAAGCCGCTCGAGCCCCTGCAGGACGCCGAGCCGCCCCGCGAGGGAGAGGACCCGGCCGACTGCTCCTGCCGGCAGCCGATGCCGCCCGAGCGCGCCGCTCGCGTCGCCTGGCGCAACGAGCGCTGGCTGCTCGTCGCGCTCGACATGAAGCTGCCTGTCTCGCTGATCCTGCGGCCGGTCGAGCACTTCGACATCGCCGACCTGCCCGACGACATGGCGGCCGAGATGGGCGTGCTGATGGTGCGGGTCACAGCCGCGGTCGAGAAGCTGCCGAGCGTCGGTCGCTGCCACATCGGGCGGTACGGCGACGGCGGCGCCCACGCGCACCCGTTCTTCTTCGGCCGCCCCGCACGCATGGGACAGCTGCGCGGGTCCTGCCTGCTCGACTGGGAGGAGAACCTGCCCCAGGTCCCCGACGACGTGCTCCTCGCCAACGCCGGCCACGTCGGGCGGCGGCTCGTCTAGCGGGTCGGCGGCCAAGGTCCGGCCTGGGAGGCCTGAGCTCGAGGGTTGCCGCGTCCACACCCCGCATGTGCGGCGGACATGGCCCCTGATCAGCGGCTGCGAGGGCCACTACCGCCGCACGTGCGGAGCAACCGACAACGGCCGACACCTGAGGACGTGCTGGACGTGAATCAGCCCCGATCCCGTTCGCGACGTCCTCAGATACCTAGACGGGTACTAGGAGAGTCGCGGGGCCGCCGCTCAGGCGGTCGCCCGGGCGGCGTCCCAGAGCCGGCGGCACTCGCGCACGTCCTGGCCGTAGACGGCCACCAGCGACGGCGGCAGGCCGTCGGGGTGGGCGGCGAGGAGGTCCTCCAGGGCGGCGTAGGACTCGAGAAAGGCCGCGGTGTCCGGGTCGGAGACGTCGGTGGACGCGGTCGAGGTGTGCGGGGCGAGCGGGTCGGTCACGGCGCGGGTCCACTCCTCGCGGATCGCCTCGTGCCGCTCGCGGGAGACGGCGAGCAGACCGACGAGCGACGGGTCGCGGGTGACACCGTCGCGGTCGGGGTCGCCGTACGACGACTCCAGCCGGCCTACGTCGCGCCGGGCCCGCTCCCGGAGCACCCAGAGCCCGGTGAAGCCGAGGGCGTCGACGGCGAGCAGCGCCGGCACCGCGAGCGTCGTGACGTCGAGCTGCCAGAAGACCGGGAGGAGGAAGACCGCCTGCAGGACCAGCAGGACGATCGCGACGCCCGTGATCGGGTAGTCGGCGCGCACCCGGAGCCGGTCTGCGCGGACCGTGCCGGCGTGCACGCGGGCGTCCGGCGGGTCGGCCCGCCACGGGACGAGGTCGGGCACGCGTCAGGACCCGGCGTCGCCGGCGATGTTGAACAGCCAGCTGATGCCGTAGCGGTCCTTGAACGATCCGAAGACGTCGCCCCAGGGCTGCGTGTCGAGCGGCGTGGTGACGGCCTGCGCGTCCACGCTGAGGGCGTCGAACCAGCGCCGCATCTTCTCCGCGTCGTCGCCGGCGATGCTGACCGAGACGTTGTCGCCGAAGGTCGCCTCGCCGCCGAGCACCGAGGCGTAGAACTCCATCGCCTCGCGGGCCTTCCCGTCGGCAAAGTTGAGGTAGGGGTTGAGCACGACGGACATCGCTGGTCTCCTCCCGAGGCGAGGTGCATGTGGTCCACCCAACCTAGTGAAGCGGCGCGGGCCCCGGGAAGGGACCGCTCGCGTCAGCGGCTGGAGTACGGCGTGTAGTAGTCCGTGTGACGACCGCGGGAGTCGTCGTTCCAGTCGTCCTCGTCGTAGTCCGGCGCGGACTTGATCTGGTCCTTGGTGAGGTTGACCATCACGGTGGTGCCGTCGTGGTCGATCCCGGTCACGGTGCCGGCCGGGATGAGCCGCTTCTTGCCGAAGATCCAGAAGCCGGTGTCGACGACGAGCCACTGGCCGGCGGCCGCGCTGCTGGCCTCGTCGATCGTGCCGATCGACCCATCGGTCGCCTCGACGTCGTAGCCGACGAGGTCGCGGTCCTGGCTCCACGTCGTGTCGCGGTAGCTCCAGACTGTGTCACTCATGGTTCCTCCCCAGGATCTCGGTCGTGCCGAACCATCGACGTAACCACCGGCCCGGGCAGCGGGGCACACCCAGGGGGCGGTGTGACAGCCGGTTACCGCCCCGGGGACTCTTCCGCATGGGCCGGAGGGGTACGCGTGGTCGGGCACCAGCCTGCGCCCGCCCACGGCCCAGTCACGGCCTAGTCGGTGCCGCTGTGCCCGCGCAGGAGGTCGCCGAAGGGTGTCACGTCGGCCTCGACCTGCGTGCCGGACGTACGCCGCGGGCGGGCGGCCAGGTCGGGCGCGAACCCGCCGACGCCGTAGCCGCCCTGGCCCACCACCAGCGCCGCGAGCTCGGCGGCGGCGCGGGTGATCCGGTCCGAGAGCCCGTGGCTGCCGAAGTCCTCGGTGGCGGCGAAGATGCCGGTGGGTACGACGACCGCGCGGAGGTAGGCGAAGAGCGGCCGCATCGCGTGGTCGAGCACCAGCGAGTGCCGGGCGCTGCCGGCAGCGGCGGCAATCAGCACCGGCGTACCGGCCAGCGCGTCCTTGTCGAGGGCGTCGAAGAACATCTTGAACAACCCGCTGTAACTGCCGTTGAAGACCGGCGTCACCACGATGAGCCCGTCGGCCGCGGCGACCTGCTCGCGCAGCTCGGTCAGCCGCGGGGTCGGGACGCCACCGGTGACCATGAAGGTCGCCAGCTCGCCCGCGACCTCGCGCAGCTCGATGAACTCGAGGTCCACGGCCTCACCACGGGCGGTGACCTGCGCGGTGGTGGCCTCGGCGAGCTGGTCGGCCAGCAGCCGGGTGGACGACGGGACGGTCAGCCCCGCCGTCACCACGACAATGCGACGACTCATCCGCGTACTCGCTTCGCTCCGTGCGCGGATGAGGCACAAGGGACACTGTGTCTGATGATTCGCTCGCTCCGCTCACTCATGCAGTCACCTGCGCGGCCTGCTCGGCCTGGAGCTCCTCGACCCGGGCCCGGGCGGGCTCGACGAGGTGGTGCGGGGCGTCGGGGCCGGCCGCCACGAGGGAGGCGTGGGTGGGCGGGTCGCTGGGCACGTGGGCAGGACGCCGGGTCTCGAACTCCGTGCGGAGCACCGGGACGACCTCGGTGCCGAGCATCTCGATCTGCTCCAGCACGAGCGACGTCGGCAGGCCGGCGTGGTCCATGAGGAACAGCTGGCGCTGGTAGTCCCCGACGTAGTCGGCGAAGCCCAGGGTGCGCTCGATGACCTGCTCGGGGGTGCCGACGGTCAGCGGCGTCATCTCCGAGAAGTCCTCCAGCGACGGGCCGTGGCCGTAGACCGGGGCGTTGTCGAAGTAGGGCCGGAAGACGCGCTTGGCCTCGGCCTCCGTCGCGGCCATGAAGGCCTGCCCACCGAGGCCGACGTAGGCCTGGTCGGCGGCGCCGTGGCCGTAGTGCTCGAAGCGGCGGCGGTAGAGCTGCACCATCTGCTGGGTGTGCTCCTTGTTCCAGAAGATGTGGTTGTGGAAGAAGCCGTCACCGTAGTACGCCGCCTGCTCGGCGATCTCGGTGCTCCGGATCGACCCGTGCCACACGAAGGGCGGCGTGCCGTCGAGCGGCGCGGGCGTCGAGGTGTAGCCCTGCAGCGGCGTGCGGAACTGGCCCTGCCAGTTGACGACCGGCTCGCGCCAGAGCTTGCGCAGCAGGTGGTAGTTCTCCACCGCGAGCTTGATGCCGTCACGGATGTCCTTGCCGAACCAGGGGTAGACCGGGCCGGTGTTGCCGCGGCCCATCATCAGGTCGACGCGGCCGCCGGAGAGGTGCTGCAGGAAGGCGTAGTCCTCGGCGATCTTGACCGGGTCGTTGGTGGTGATCAGCGTGGTGCTGGTCGACAGCAGCAGCCTCTCGGTCTGCGCGGCGATGAAGCCGAGGTGGGTGGTCGGGGACGACACGACGAACGGCGGGTTGTGGTGCTCGCCGGTGGCGAAGACGTCGAGACCCACTTCCTCGGCCTTGAGGGCGTACTGGGTCATCGCCGAGATGCGCTCGGCCTCGGACGGGGTCCGCCCGGTGGTCGGGTCCGTGGTGACGTCGCCGACGCTGAAGATGCCGAACTGCATGGTTCCTCCTACCTGAGGTCCAACCCTTTGGTTGAAGTTTGTACCACTCTCAACCGGCCTTCCTCCCCCAGTATTCCGTGCGATCGGGCGTGGAATCGCCGGGGCGCCTGCGACGTTGGACCGGCATCCGGGCGCACGCTCGGACCAACCCCTCCGGCGACCTGTCCACCGGACACCCGGGGGACGTGCTCTGCGAGAGGAGCGACGATGACCGACTTCACCCCCTTCGACCAGACCTCGTTCGACCAGCTGCTGCGCGGACACGCGGGCCTGCTGCAGGACTCCACGCACGACCGCTGGCTGCGCGCGCAGGCGCTCTTCGAGATGCGCTCCTACCGCGAGGCCGCCGTCCTGCTCACCGAGCTGCTCGACGACCCGGGCGACGTCGGGCACGAGCTCACCGACGTACGCCTCCTGCTGGCCCGCTCGCTCTTCCACTCGGCCCAGCTCGACGGCACGATCCGGGTCGCGACCGAGCTGCTCGAGCACGACCCCAACGAGCCCTACGCCCACCTGCTGCTCGGCCGCGCCCTGCAGCGCAAGGGACGGCGCGACGAGGCCCGGCCGCACCTGCGTCTGGCCGAGCTCCTGGGCGGCTACCGCAGCTGATCCGTCCCGACGTCTCGCGCGCCCGGGGGACGTCGTACGACGCTCTCCGGGCGCGTGTGCGAAGCCTCGGTGAACACTCCGTCGGACGCCGCCGTCCGGCGCGACAGGCGGGTCCGGAGCGGCACATGCTGGTCGCGTGAGCAGCTACGGCGACCACCCCGGACCCCTGGCCATCGCCCACCGCGGCGGCATGGCGCTGGCCCCCGAGAACACCCTCGCCGCCTTCGGGCGGGCCACCTCCCTCGGCCTCACCCACCTCGAGACCGACGTCCGCACCACCCGCGACGGGCACGTCGTGTGCTTCCACGACCCGACGCTGCGCCGCGTCACCGGCCATCCCGGCCGGGTGGCCGACCTCGACCTCGCGGACCTGCGGCGACTGCGCGTCGGCGGCACCGACCAGGTCCCGACGCTGGTCGAGGCGATGGCGTCGTTCCCCGACGCGAGGTTCGCGATCGACCTCAAGGACGAGGCCGCGATCGGCGCGACGGCGCGGTTGTTGCGGGCCCACCCCGGCTGGGCCGAGCGCGTCCTGGTCGCCGGGGCGTGGTCGCGCTGGCTCGACCGGCTGCGGGACGAGGCGCCGGGCGTGACGACGGCGCTCGGCTGGCGCTCGCTGACCACGCTCATCGCCTGCTCGCGCGGCGGCGTACGCCCTCCCGGCCTGCGGGTCGACGCGCTCGCGCGCGGCGGGTTCGCCCACGTTCCGATCCGGCTCGGACGCCTGCCCGTGCACTCCGAGCGGGTGATCCGGCGGGCCCACGAGCTCGGCATCAGGGTCGTCGTGTGGACCGTCGACGACCCCGCCACGATGCGCACGCTGCTCGACATGGGCGTCGACGGGATCATCACCGACCGACCCGACGTGCTGCGCGAGGTGCTCGTCAGCCGCGACCAGTGGACGCGCCCGTCCGGCGTACGCACGGTCGTGCCGCACGTGGCCCGGGCGGCACCCGCGGCACCCGCGAGCGCCGGCTGACCGCGCCCCAGGCGACCCTCAGACGCGCTCGAGGGCCTCCGCGGCCAGGCCGTGGGAGACGGCCCAGAGCACCGCCTGGCTGCGGCTCTGCACGCCGGTCTTGCGGTAGGCGCTGCGGATGTAGGACTTCACCGAGTTGAGGGAGATCTGCATCTGCCGCGCGATGTCGTCGTTGCTCTTGCCGGTCGCGATGTGGGCCAGGGTCTCCCGCTCGCGAGCGGTGAGGAAGTCGACCTGGGTCGAGGACCGCAGGTCCTTGGTCGGCAGCACCGGCAGCAGCGGCGCGACGACGGTCTCGCCGAGATGGATGCACCGCAGGGCACGACCGAGCTGCTGGGCGTTGAGGCTCTTGGCGAGGTAGCCGGTGACCCCGTCGCCCAGGGGCTCGTGGGCGAGGCCCGGCTGGTGGTTCCACGTGTACACCGCGACCCGCCGGATGTGGGGGTCGGTGACCGCGCGCTGCAGGGTGGTGTCGCCGCGTGCGGTGCCGAAGGTCTCGACCAGCGCGATGTCCACGGGCAGGCGGGCGCGGTCCTTGATCGTCCCGAGCTCGAAGCCGCCGAGCGTCTTGAGCATGCTGTCGAGGCCTCGCCTCACGAGCTCGTCGCCGCCGAGCAGCGCGACACGGATGTCCATTGGTCGTCCTCAGGGTCGTCCGGGAGGAATGGACAGGCTCGTCCACCCCTCGACGACCCCCCGACCGTCATTAGGGACAGTAGCCCGCGAAGGTCCCGGACCCCGCCTTCAAGGGTGCTGACACCACCCTTTACACCCCCTCGGGTGGGCCTGGCCTTGTCCTGCATACCCCCTAGGGGTATGGTTTCCACCATGAGCGAGCACCACGGCCACCTCGAGGGCAACGACGAGGCCGTCCAGGCCCACCTCAAGCGCCTGCGCCGGATCGAGGGGCAGGTCCGCGGGATCCAGCGGATGGTCGAGGAGGAGAAGTACTGCATCGACATCCTCACCCAGGTGTCCGCGGCCACCAAGGCGCTGCAGGCCCTCGCGCTGTCGCTGCTCGACGACCACATGGCGCACTGCCTCGTCGACGCCGCCCGCCAGGGTGGGGAGGAGCAGGAGCTCAAGCTCAAGGAGGCGTCCGAGGCCATCGCCCGCCTCGTCCGATCCTGAGTCCCGAGAGCCTGAACGCCGGCGGCCTGCCGCGCCCGACCACCCACCTGCCTGACTGCCTGAGGAGCCACCCGATGAGCGAGACCACCACCTACACCGTCACCGGCATGACCTGCGGTCACTGCGCCGCCTCGGTCACCGAGGAGATCTCCGAGATCGCGGGCGTCGAGGACGTCGCCGTCGTCGTCGAGACCGGAGCCGTCACCGTCACCAGCGCCACCCCGCTCGACGAGTCGGCCGTCCGCGCCGCCGTCGAGGAGGCCGGCTACGCGATGGCGTGACCGCCGTCCCCGGTCAGGAGCACCCATGAGTACGCCGTTGCGCGTCGTCGCCTTCGTCGCAGCCCTCGCCACCGTCTTCACGCTGGCGTGGGGCGGGGGCCGGCTCGTCGGACCGCTCGACACGGAATCGGTCGCGGCCCACGACGGGGAGGTCGCCCACGACGGCGAGGCCGCGGACTCGCACGCCTCCGGCGAGTCCGACGGCTCCGACGGGCACGGCTCCACGGTCGCCGAGGCGACCGGGCTGACCGCCCGGGCCGACGGCTTCACGCTGGCGCTCGCCGACCGCACGCCGGCCGCCGGCCGCACGCGGCTCGACTTCCAGGTCCGCACGTCCAGCGGGCGGCCCCTGCTCGACTACACGCGCGAGCACGAGAAGGACCTGCACCTCATCGTCGTACGCCGCGACCTGACCGGCTTCCAGCACGTGCACCCGCGCCTCGACCGCTCGACCGGCACCTGGTCGGTCGACGTGCGCCTGACGCCCGGCGTGTGGCGCGTCGTCGCCGACTTCACCCCCGAGGGCTGGGACGGCATCACGCTGGCCGACGACGTCTCCGTGGCCGGCGACTTCACCCCCGCCGCCCTGCCGTCGGACGACCGGACGGCACGTGTCGAGACCGACGCCGGCACCTACACCGTCACGCTCGAGGGTGACACCGCCCCCGGCGCCTCGACCGTGCTCACCACGCGTGTCGAGCTCGACGGCGAGCCGGTCACCGACCTCGAGCCCTACCTCGGCGCTCACGGCCACCTCGTCGCGCTGCGCGCCGGTGACCTGGGCTACCTGCACGTCCACCCGGAGGAGGGCCCGGCCGGACCGGGCATCGACTTCGCGACGGCCTTCCCCGAGCCGGCGACGTACCGACTGTTCCTCGACTTCCAGCACCGCGGGGCGGTGCACACGGCGGCGTTCACCGTCGAGTCGGGCGGGGCGCCGGCCTCCGATGCCGGCACGACCGACCACGACTCCTCCGGCGAGGAAGGGGACGACCATGGCCACTGAGATCGGGACCGGGGTCCGGACCCTTCCCGGGCCGACCAACGACGTCGAGCTCGCCATCACCGGCATGACCTGCGCGTCGTGCGCCAACCGCATCGAGCGCAAGCTCAACAAGCTCGACGGCGTGACCGCGACGGTCAACTACGCCACCGAGAAGGCCAAGGTCTCCTACCCCGGCACCGTCTCCACCGACGACTTGCTGCGGACGGTCGAGGCGGCCGGCTACGCCGCCGCGCTGCCGACGCCTCCCTCCGCCGACTCCGAGGCCGAGGCGCCCGAGCGCGACCCGCTCCTGCAGCGGCTCGTCATCAGCGCCGTGCTCACCGTGCCGGTCATCGCGATGGCGATGGTGCCGGCGTGGCAGTTCACCTACTGGCAGTGGGCCTCGCTGACGCTGGCCGCTCCTGTCGTCGTGTGGGGCGCGCTGCCCTTCCACCGCGCCGCGTGGACCAACCTGCGACACGGCGCGACGACGATGGACACCCTCGTCTCGGTCGGCGTGCTCGCAGCCTTCGGCTGGTCGCTGTGGGCGCTCTTCCTCGGCACCGCCGGCGAGCCCGGGATGACCCACCCGTTCCGCATCTCGATCGACCGCACGGACGGCGCGGCCAACATCTACCTCGAGGCCGCCGCGGGCGTGACGACGTTCCTGCTCGCCGGCCGCTGGCTCGAGCACCGGTCCAAGCGGCGGGCGGGCGCAGCGCTGCGGGCGCTCCTCGAGCTCGGCGCGCGTGACGTGGCGGTGCTGCGGGGCGACGGCTCCGGCGGGCGGGTCGAGGTCCGGATCCCGGTCGACCAGCTCGCCGTGGGCGACGAGTTCGTCGTACGCCCCGGTGAGAAGGTCGCCACAGACGGCTCGGTCGTCGACGGCACCTCCGCGGTCGACGCCTCGATGCTCACCGGTGAGTCGGTCCCGGTGGAGGTACGTCCCGGCGACGCCGTCGTCGGCGCCACCGTCAACGCCGGCGGGCGACTCGTCGTGCGCGCCACCCGCGTCGGCGCCGACACCCAGCTCGCGCAGATGGCGCGGCTGGTCGAGGACGCGCAGAACGGCAAGGCCGAGGTGCAGCGACTCGCCGACCGCGTGTCCGGGGTCTTCGTGCCGATCGTCATCGGCCTGTCCGTCGCGACCCTGGGCTTCTGGCTCGGCGCCGGGGCGGGCGCCACGGCCGCCTTCACCGCGGCCGTCGCCGTCCTGATCATCGCCTGCCCGTGCGCGCTCGGCCTGGCCACGCCGACTGCCCTGATGGTCGGCACCGGCCGCGGCGCCCAGCTCGGCATCCTCATCAAGGGCCCCGAGGTCCTCGAGTCCACGCGGCGCGTCGACACGATCGTGCTCGACAAGACCGGCACCGTCACGACCGGCGAGATGACCGTCCACGCGGTCGTCGCCGCCGAGGGCGAAGCCGCCGACGACGTACGACGCCTCGCCGCCGCCCTCGAGTCGGCCTCCGAGCACCCCATCGGCCGGGCCATCGCCGCCGCCGCTGCCACTCCCTCCCCCACCCCGGTATCTAGGGACGAAATGGGTGGAAACAGCCCCGGGATCCACCCACATCGTCCCGAACTACCCGTCGAGGAGTTCGCCAACCGCGAGGGCCTGGGCGTCCAGGGCGTCGTCGAGGGCCACGCCGTCGTCGTCGGCCGACCCAGCCTGCTCGCCGACTGGTCCCAGCACCTGCCGCCGTCGCTGGTGGCCGCCGTGGAGCGGGCGCAGGGCGAGGGCCGCACCGCGGTGGCCGTCGGCTGGGACGGCCGCGCCCGCGGCGTCATCGTGGTCGGCGACACCGTCAAGCCCACCTCCGCCCAGGCGGTCGCCGCCCTCCGCGACCTCGGCCTCACCCCGGTGCTGCTCACCGGCGACAACGAGGCGGCGGCCCGCCACGTCGCCGCCCAGGTCGGCATCGAGACAGTCGTGGCCGACGTACTGCCGGCTGACAAGGTGGCCGAGGTGCAGCGGCTCCAGGCCGCCGGCAAGGTCGTCGCGATGGTCGGCGACGGGGTCAACGACGCGGCCGCCCTCGCCCAGGCCGACCTCGGCCTCTCGATGGGCACCGGCACCGACGTGGCCATCGAGGCCGGCGACCTGACTCTCGTGCGGGGCGACCTGCTCGTCGCGGTCGACGCGATCCGGCTCTCGCGCCGCACCCTCGCCACCATCAAGGGCAACCTCTTCTGGGCCTTCGCCTACAACGTCGCCGCCCTCCCCCTCGCCGCCGCGGGGCTCCTCAACCCGATGCTCGCCGGCGCCGCGATGGCCTTCTCCAGCGTGTTCGTGGTGACCAACAGCCTCCGGCTGCGCGGCTTCCGCTCCTCCATCGCCTGACGCTCCCTGTCACCCCCGAGCGGTGCGTGACACAGCTTTTCGGCGCTCGGAAGCTGCCTCGCGCACCGCTGCCGGGCCTGGCGGTGCGTGACACAGCTTTTCGGCCCTCGGAAGCTGCCTCACGCACCGCTGCCGGGCCTGGCGGTATGCCGGCCCATCGTGGGTCCGGATGCAGCCGCGCTCACCCCGGGCTCGGGCCGTGTTCGTAGTGTGTGCCGCATGGGACTCAAGGACCTCCGCCTCCCCGGCCGCGCCGAGGCACGTACGACGGCCTCCGCGCTCGAGGCCGCCGACGACCCGCAGCACGGCCCGGGCGCCATCGACCGGCTGGTCACGATGCTCCTCGACGTCGGTCTCGACGGGCGCGGCCCGCTCGACCCGGTCCGCGAGGTGGCCGACGAGGCGCTGCGCAAGGCGGGCGGCGACCGCGACAAGGCGATCGCCGCGCTGGCCCGCCGCACCACCCTCACCGGCGGCATCGGCGGCTTCGTCACCGGTCTCGGCGGGTTCGTCACGATGCCGGTCGCGCTCCCGGTCAACGTCGCGGAGTTCTACCTCCAGGCGGTCCGGCTGGTCGGTGCGATCGCAGTTCTGCGCGGCCACGACGTCGACGACCCGCAAGTGCGCAGCGCGATCCTGCTGACGCTCGTCGGCGCCGACTCCGACGAGGTGCTCAAGCGGGCCGGCATGTCGACCGCCGGCAGCCGCGCGACGGCGTTCGCCCTCGGCAGCCTGCCGCCAGCGGCGCTCATGATGGTCAACAAGGCCGTCGGCTTCCGGCTCATGCGCGGGGTCAGCGAGAAGACGCTCGCCGGCCTCGGCCGCGGCGTCCCCCTCGCCGGCGGGCTCGTCGGCGGCGGCATCGACGGCTTCATGATGAAGAAGATCGCCGACCACGCGATCAGGGAGCTCCCGGTGGTGCCCGACGCGTCGGCCTGAGGCTGGAGTCACCGGATGTCCGGTGACCGCCCTGCTTACAGGTACAGATCCCGGGTGCAAAGCAGGAAACCCGGGTGCAAAGCACGCCCGTACGCCGCCGCGTCGGGGCGTTCAGTCACCGATCACGGCCCGGATGGCGTCGGCCTCCTGCTCCACGGTGTCGGCGTCGACGAGGTCGCCCGCCTGCTCGGTGAGCACCGCGACCCACCGGTCGAGGACGTCCTCGGCGTACCCGCTGTCGTAGAGCTCCTCGGTCAGGTCGGCCTTCGCCTGTGCGACCAGGTCGGCCCACTCCTCGACCGCGGTGAACCGCTCGACGAGGACGTTCGAGCCGCCCATCGGGCCGGGACCGCCGATCCCGCCCATCTCGTCGGGTCCGCCCTCGGGCCGGTCGGTGGGCAGGTCGGTGGGCATCCCCTCAGGTCGCTCGGGACGCTCGCCGCCGCCTCCGGGTAAGCCGCCGGGCGCGCCACCCGGCCCGCCGGCCCCGCCACCCGGCGACCCGCCGAAGGCCAGGTTGTGGTCCCACGCCACGACGGTGAACGCACCGGACTCGGCGTCCCAGCGCAGGTAGGCGTTGTTGCCGGGGCCGTCGATGTCGTCGAAGTTGTCGACCACCTCCTCGAAGGCGAGGTAGCGGGCGAACGCCTGCACGTCGAGACGCTCGGGGAGCTCGGCCGCGAAGTCCTCGTCGCTGCTGTTGTTGACGAAGTCGAGGAAGTCGATCAGCGGCGTGAGGTCGTCGTCGCCGGTCTCCTGGTCGAACACGTCGGTGTACGCGTCGGGGTCGTCGCCGCGCCACGACCAGTCGCCGCCCGCCTCCGCCTTGTAGAGCAGCCCGTCGGTCGCGAAGTTCTCCACCTCCCAGTCCTCGTCGAGGTTCTGCACGACCAGTCGCAGCCGGGCGTCGGTGCCGTTGACGCTGAACGACGACGCGACGGCGTGCTCGCTCGCCAGGCCGGCCTCCGCCAGCAGGTCGAGCGCGACGGCCTCGTTGAGAGCGGTGTCCGAGCTGTTGGACCGGACGACGAGCTCGCTCCAGCCGTCGACCGACTGGTCGTCGACGAACTCGTCGAGCCGGACCAGCCACGGCAGGTCGGTCGGGTCGGCGTCGTCGCTGACGCCGCGGAGCGACGAGTTGCCCTTGAGCCGGATCCCAGCGCGCTCGAACACCTCGCCGTCGACGGTGACGGTCGCCTCGAGCCACTCCTTCTCCCCCGAGTCCTGGTAGGTGTCGATCATCGCCGCGACGGCGTCCTCGTCGACGTCCACCTCGATCGAGTGGACCCGGGACGGGTCCCAGATGCCGCTGCCCTCGGCGACGTCCCGGGCCGCGGTCGTCGCGCCCGTGGTCGCCACGGCGCCCGGCTCGGAGGAGGTGCCGACGGCACACCCACCGAGGGCGAGCGAGGTGAGGGCGGCGGCGAGCACCAGTCGGCGTCGTACGGGTGGGACCTTCATGCGAGGGCTCCTTCGCGGAGGGTCAGGCTGTCGGCGAGGTGGTGGGTGGTGACGCGGTGCCAGCGGTTGCCGCGGAGCGCGGGGGTCAGCAGCGCGAGCCCGGTGGCGTACTTGGAGATCCGCACCGGCCGGTGGCCGAGCTCCCACAGGCGCCGGTCGAGCGGGCCGGGGCGCGGCACGGGCGACTTGGTCTCGACGACGAGCACGTCGCCGACCTCGGCGGCTCCGTGGCCCGAGACCCAGCGAAGCTCGCGGTCGACGGTCGCGCGGCCGGCATCGCCGGGCAGGAGCAGCGTCGTACGCCGATAGCTGGTGTGGAGCGTCGCGACGAGGCCCGACGGGTCGACGTCCTGGACGAGCGCGGCTTCGAGCCGGTCTCGGACCCAGGCGGCAGCGGGCCCGGCGACGTCCGCCCCGTCGTGGGGCAACCGCTCCTTGACGGTGGCGCCCCGCGCGCCGCGCGTCTTGACCTCGAGCCAGCGCTCGCCGCTGTCGGCGTACACCCGCGTGCGGACCTTCCAGCGGCGGCGCCGGCGGTGGGCGGCTCCGGTCCAGCTGTCGAGGTCGACGGTGTCGAGGTAGGTCGACTCGTAGCGCGAGCTGCGGCGCCCGTCGATCTCGAGCACCCGCAGCCCCACGATGCCGGTGACGACGGCGTCGAGCTCGGCGGCGGGGATGACGTACTTGCGGTCGGTCCGCCTCAGCAGCTCCGCGCGTTCGTTGAGCTCCTCGAGCGAGACGGTGGGGAGGCGGTCGATCACCTCGTCACCGCCGGTACGTCGTGGCGCTCGGCACGCGGCATGGCCGAGCGGTGGGCGCGGGCGTAGTGGACCTCGACCGTGGTGGTGTCGTCGACCAGGTCGACGCGGATCGGGGTGACCCGGTCGACCCTTGCCTCGAGGAGGAGCTCGAGTCGGCTGACCAGCTCGGGCTCGTCGGTCACGGCCTGGTCCAGTACGACGACCTGGCGCAGGCCGGTGGCGTGCAGCAGGCGGCTGTCGGCGAGGGCGAGCACGACGACCAGGCCGACCATCAGCGCGATCGAGAGGCCCACGTCGGAGGTGCCGAGGCCGCCGAGCAGGCCGATGGCGAGGGCGGCGAAGTAGTAGGCGATCTCGTGCTGGCCGAGCTCGTCGGAGCGCAGCCGGATGATCGACAGCACCCCGAAGAGCCCGAGCCCCAGCCCGACCGTCGCAGCGCTGCTCGCCAGCACGATGGTCACGGCGAGCACGCCGACGTTGACCGCGACGAAGGCGGTGACGAGGTCGGCGCGGCGGTGACGCGGGTAGTAGACGGCGAGGGCGAGGACCAGCACGGCGACGAGGTCGACGCCGGCGAGGAGGTAGGTGGCGTTCATGTGGTGAACGCTCGCCCGTTCACCTGTCGTCCACCTGCCGCGATCCTGTGACGGGTCTGTGAGGTCGCCCCTGCGACAATCGACCCTCGTGGACGGACCCCTTCCCCTCGCGCTGCTCGTCGCCTCGCTGCTCTTCGCCGCGGTGGTGCTGGTCTACGTCGTGCTCGACCGCACGCCGGACTGGGGCCTGCTCGGGTTCGCCGCCGTCATCGAGGCCGCCACGCTCGTGCTGCTGGTGGTCGCCGCCGTCCAGGTCGGCGACGTCTCCCTGTCGGGCGGCGCGACGGTGACGCTCTTCGGCTACCTCCTCGCCGGGCTCGTGCTGCTGCCGATCGGCTTCGTGTGGTCGCTGGCCGAGCGCAGCCGCGGCGCCACGGCCGTGCTGATGATCGCAGGGCTGGCGCAGGCCTTCGTCGTCGTACGCGTCATGCAGGTGTGGCCGTCGTGACCCGCACCGCCACCTCCACCTCGACGGGCCTCGGCCGCGCCCTGGTCGCGGTGTACGGCGTCTTCGCCCTCGCCGCGACCGCGCGCTCGCTCGTGCAGCTGGCCACCAAGGCGGACGAGGCGCCGCTGGCGTACGGGCTCTCAGCCGTCGCTGCGCTCGTGTACGTCGCAGCCACCCTCGGCCTCGCGGAGGTCGGGCCGAACCCCCGCCGGCTGGCGTGGGCCGCGGTGGGCTTCGAGCTCGTCGGGGTCCTCACCGTCGGCACGTTGACCGTGCTCGACCCGGAGCTGTTCCCCGACGCGACCGTGTGGTCGGACTACGGCGCGGGTTACGGCTGGCTGCCGCTCGTGTTGCCCTTCGTCGGCATCGCCTGGCTCTGGCACACGAGACCACGGGACTGATGACTCGCGCAACTGATGGTTGCGCGTCCAACGTGATCGGCGTACGGTCATCCGCAACCAAACGTTGCGGGAGGCAGTCATGGAGCTGGGATCCATCGAGCGGGAGCTCTACGTAGAGGCGACCCCGGAGGTCGTCTTCGAGGTGGTGAGCGACCCGGACCACGTAAAGCAGTGGTGGTCAGACGACGCGCGCTTCGAGACGGTGGTCGGGTCGGAGGGCGAGATCCTGTTCGCCGACGCCGACGGCGGGAAGGTCGAGGCGCTCACCGTGGTCGAGGTGCAGCCGCCGACGCGCTTCTCGTTCCGGTGGACCCATCCGGCCGGGAAGGCGGCGGCCGAGGGCAACTCGCTGCTGGTCACCTTCGAGCTCGTCGCGCAGGGGGACGGCACGCTCGTGCGCTTCCGGGAGACCGGCTTCCGCGAGCGGGGCTGGTCGGACGCGGTCCGCCAGACGACGTACGACGACCACGTGCAGGGGTGGGACCACTTCCTGCCGCGTCTCGTGGCGCACGCCGCGGCCCTGGACGCGCGGCCATGACGTACGCCGTCGACGACGCGCTGTGGTCGGCGATCGGCGACCCCACGCGACGCCGGATGATCGACCTGCTGCTCGCGGCCGGGTCTGCGACGTCGACCTCGCTGAGCGAGCGCCTCCCGGTCAGCCGGCAGGCGGTCGCGAAGCACCTGGCCGTGCTCGATCGGGCCGGGCTCGTGCACGGCCGGACGGCCGGGCGCGAGCGCCACTACCGCATCGACGAGGAGCAGCTCGCCCGCGCGCTGGCCCAGCTCGACGCCGTGAGCACCGCGTGGGACGGCCGGCTCCAGCGCATCAAGCTCCTCGCCGAGGCACTGCAGACCGAGAAGGACACCTCACGAGAGGAACGAGCATGAACGACCTGACCCACACCTTCACCGTGGACGCGACACCCCAGGCCGCCTACGAGGCGATCATTGACGTCCGCTCCTGGTGGGGCGCGACCAACATCGTCGGCGCCACCGACCAGGTGGGCACGGACTGGTTCTACCTGGTGCCCGACCTCCACTACTCCAAGCAGCACACCGCCGAGCTCGTCCCGGGCGAGCGCGTGGTGTGGGAGTTCACCGACGGACACCTCGCCTTCATCGACGACAAGGCCGAGTGGATCGGCACGACGGGTCGCTTCAACATCGCCCCCGACGGCGACCGGACGCGGGTGACCTTCACGCACGAGGGTCTACGAGCGGGCGACGAGTGCTACGACGTCTGCCACGACGCCTGGCGGCACTACGTCACCGAGAGCCTCCGTCAGCGCATCCTGACCGGCCGGGGCACCATGCGCACCCGCGAGGAGGACCTGGCGGCCGTCAGCCAGCACACCGGGGCTCGGTCGTAGCGGCGCTACGGCTCGGGGCTGCCGATCATGTCGAGCTCGTCGCGCAGACCGGCGAGGAGCACGTCGAGGTCGGGGAACCCGTCGGGATCGACGATGGCGGTGACGGTCACCGTGCCGGCGTACGAGAGCACCTCGAAGTACGCCGTGACGTTGCCGCTCTCCGACAGCGCGATCGGCACGGCGGCCGTGACCGGGCGTCCGGCGAGATGCAACGTCTCCTCGGGACCACGCACGTGGCTCACCAGGGTGTGCAGCCGCTGCTGGTGACGCATGTACCAGCGGAAGCCACCCAGTGCGGCGAGCGGCCGGAACAGCCCGCCCAGCAGGGCGATCGGCGGCGGCCCGCTGGCGTCGGAGCGATGGCGACGTACGTGGCCGGACACGGCGAGCAGCCGGCTGCGGGCGTCGGCGGCCGGGACGGGGACGAGCATCGGACTGACCATGTTGCCCAGAGAGGCGCCGTCGTCGCTGCGTCGACCGGAGACCGGCACGGCGATCACGAGCGCGTCGACAGCCTCACCCCGCCCCCGCAGCACCCGCTGCAGCGCACCGGCGACCGCGGCGAGCACGGCGTCGTTGCCGGTGGCCCCGGACCGGTGGGCGGCCTCCCGCAGCGCGCGGCCGTCGACGGAGACCACCCCGATCGCGCGCCGCGGGCCGGTCGGTCGCAGCAACGAGCACGGTGCCACGCGCGGCGGGGCGAGCCCGCCGGCCGCGGCGAAGGAACGGCGTACCTGGCGGAGCCACCACGAGAAGCGGCCCAGTGACCGCAGGCGCGTGCGCCACGCGTCGAGGGCGAGTTCGCGGGCGGCCGGGCGGCCCCGCGGGAACGGCTGCGCAGGGTCGGGTCCACCGGGGTCCACGAGGGCCGCGAGCACGGCGAGGCCGCCGACCCCGTCGGCGAGCACGTGGTGGAGGACCACCACCAGGGCCGTCGAACCGTCCGCGCGACCCGTGACGACCACGGCCGACCACAGCGGCGCAACCGCAGGCAGGGGCCCGGACACCACGGCCAGGACGGCGTCGAGGAAGGCCTGCTCGTCCCCGGGCGACGGGCACGCGACGTGGCGTACGTGACGGCGTACGTCGAAGTGCGCGTCGTCGACCCAGATCGGCCCACCGCACCCCCACGGCGTGGCCACCAGGCGCTGCCGCAGCCGCGGGACAGCCACCATCCGTTCCCCGACCAGGCGCATCACCGTCGCGACGTCGAGCGGTTCCCCGCCCGGCTCGAGCACCAGCGCCACGCCGATCTGCTCGGCGCGGCCACCACCCTCCATGGCGAGGAACGCACGGTCCGACGTGCTGGCGCGCTCGATGCCGGGGGCGTGGACATGGAGCCGAGTGCTCACAGGAGCAGACTGCCTGCGCCAGCGAGCAGCTCTGTAGGGGACAACGTCACGCCCTGGCCGGGCGCACATGGCAGGCGTCAGGTGGGGAACCGGGACGGCATCCACGAGTGAGGGGACGAACCGATGACCAGCCCGGACGACACGACGCCCGAACCGGCAGCCACCGAGCGGGAGTCGACGCCCAACGCGTCCGGTCCGCAGGGAGCGGCGGGCGGGATGGGCTCCAGCAGCGAGCGCGTCGGCCATACGGGCCCGGGACAGGTCGGCGCGGACGGCCTGCGGGACACCTCGGCGCAGGACACCCCGGAGGACGCGCTCCCGGAGCAGACCTCCGGTGGCGAGGAACCGCAGCCGGACGGGGTCGCGCCGAAGGCGGGCTATCCCAGCCTCGACCCGCGGCACGAGGACAAGCCCTACCAGGCCTGACGCCCCGCACCGCTACGCGGCCGGGGTCTCCTCGTCCCGCGGCTCGAGCACGACCACGGCGGTCTCGGCGGGACGGCGAGCGGCGTACGCGTCGAGGTTCTTGTCGATCTCCGCCCAGCGCGCCCACAACCGCTCCCGCTCGGGTCCCTGCGCCCGGCGGGCACGCACGGTGCGTACGCCGTCCTTCGTCTGGACGGTGGCGTCGGGGTGGGCCTGCAGGTTCAGCCACCAGGCGGGCTCGGGCGCACCCCAGCCGTTCATCGCCATCGTGACCAGGTCGTCGCCGTCCTCGAGGTAGCCGACCAGGACCTGGCGCGGTTCTCCGGTGCGCCGCCCCGTCGTGGTGAGCCACAGCGTTCCCCAGCCGTCGGGCTTCGGGCGCCAGAGCCCGACGCGGCCCCGGGTGAGGCGTACGACGCTGCGGTGGGCGTGCCAGAACGTGACGACGAACCAGCGCGGCGGGAGCATCGCCCTACCGCTACGCGACGCTCGAGCGGATGGCATGGCGGTCCTCCTCGCGGGCGCGTCCAGGCGCCGCGCCCACCCCCGGGTCTACCACCCGCGGGCGGGGACCTGCAGGGCCGTTGGTCCTTCGCGTCCCTACGAGGGGAGCAGCTTCCAGTGCCCCTCGGAGACGACCTCGACCACACCGTCGTCCACCACGATCGCGGACTGGTCGTCGAGGGCGTAGGCGGGCCAGCCGACGCCGGCCGACCAGCGCTCCGCCTCGGCCAACGAGTTCTCGGGGAAGACGTCGAGGTGCGGGAAGATCGAGAAGTCCACGACACCGAGGGTGCGGTCGTCGGGCGCGGACGGCCACTCCACGAAGTCGTCGCCGACCCGCGGCGTCATCACCATGCTGCCGGCACTGACCCCGACCCAGACGGTGTCGGTGAGCGCCGGCAGGAGGTCGGCCAGTCCCGACTCGCGCATCCAGTGACACAGGTACGTCACCTCACCGCCGGCAGCCAGCAGTACGTCGGCCTGCCGCACCCACGGCTCCCACGTCTCCGAGCCGATCGTGGGCAAGGCACTCAGCTCGAGGACGCCGAGCGACTTCCAGTCCAAGGAGGTCATGCCACCCCAAGCCCGCCCGGTCAGGACGTCCTGGGCCGCGGCCGGCACCGACCGGGGGTAGCCCCACAGGGCCGTCGGGATGCAGAGCGCCGTGGCGTCGGCGACCGGCTTCCCCAGCAGGTCGACCAGCGCATCGCTGATGCTGGTGTTCGTGATGCCTCCGGACGTGAGCAGCAGCTTCATGGGTCCTCCGAGATCGGGCGCGACGTTGGGGAGAGCATGGTGAGGCATCATGATCACAGCCCTCGTCCCAGGAGCAGCCGTGGTCGACATCCGGTTCTACCAGGCGGCCGTCGTCGTGATCCCGACCCTCGTCGTCGCCGCCGCCCTCATGAGCCGCGGCCCTGGTCCCGAGGCCCGCCAACCGGGACCGGGGCCGCGCCGCGGGGCCGGGTTGGGCATCGCCGGGGCGATCATCGCGGCCTGTCTCGTCCTCGTCGCCGAGCTCCTCGCGCTCGGGTCGTTGGCCGCCGGCGAGACCGCAGCGTGGACGTTCGTCGTCGTCCTCACGGCCATCACCCTGCTCTCCGCCGGCCTGGCGATCATGGCCGTGCACCGGCTGGTCGAGCCCCTGCGCGGGACGTGGCTGGAGGGGATCGAGCGGCTGGTCATCGTGACGACCGCGGTCTTCGCCGCAGCCGCGATCAGCCTCGCATTCCTGGAGACGTGAGCCGGGGCCGGGCAGTGCCCTGCGGAACGTCATGGACAGCGACCGTCCACGCGACCACCCGCCATGACGTCATGGGAACTGCCGGTTCGAACCGCAAGAACTCATGACGTCCTGCCGCAGCGGGTGCTCCGACCTCCGGAACCAGCTTCACCAGGTGCGTACCCACACGCAGTGCTCCGAGCGCCGCAGCTCGTCGACGGCCTCGGCGGACAGCGGCTCCGACGCGTCGGTGACGACGTACCCGAGGTGATCCCGGGTCGACAGGTGCTGGCCGATGACGTTGTCGCCGGCCTCGGCGAAGACGGCGTTGAGCCGCGCGAGCACCCCGGGGACGTTGTGGTGGAGGAAGCCGAGCCGGTGCTCCCCGTCCAGGTGGGGCGTGAGGACCTGCGGGAGGTTGACCGACAGCGCGGTGCTCCCCTGGAGGGCGAACCCGGCGAGCTTCTCGGCGACGAAACGGCCGATCTCCTCCTGCGCCTCCTGCGTCGACCCGCCGACGTGAGGCGTGAGGATGACGTTGTCGAGCCCCCGGAGCACGGACTCGAACGCGTCGCCCTGAGCCTTCGGCTCGACCGGGAACACGTCGACCGCCGCGCCCGCGATGTGCCCGGACAGGACGTGGCTGCGCAGCGAGTCGTAGTCCACCACCATGCCGCGGGAGGCGTTGATGAACAGCGCCCGCGGCTTCATCGCGGCGAACTGGTCGGGGCCGAAGAGGCCCGCGTTGCCGGGGCGGCCGTCGACGTGGAGGCTGACGACGTCGGCGGTCTCGAGCAGCTCGGTGAGCGACGCCATGCGGCGGGCGTTGCCGTGGGCCGGGCGGTCGGCCTTGTCGTAGAAGACCACCCGCATCCCCAGCGCCTCGGCGACGTTGGACAGCTGCGTGCCGATGTTGCCGTACCCGACGATCCCCAGCGTCCGGCCGCGCACCTCGTGGCTGCCCCGCGCGGACTTGTCCCACACGCCGTCGTGCATCCGCTGCGTCTTCTCCGGCAGCCGCCGGGCCAGCGCGATGATCTCGCCGATCACCAGCTCGACGACGCTGCGCGTGTTGGAGTACGGCGCGTTGAAGACGCCGACGCCCCGCTCGGCCGCCGCGCCGAGGTCGACCTGGTTCGTGCCGATGCAGAAGCAGCCGATCGCCTCCAGGCCGGGCGCCGCGTCGAGGACCTTCTCGGTGACCGACGTGTTGGACCGGATGCCGAGCAGCTGTACGCCGTCGAGCGACTCGATCAGCTCGTCCTCGCGCAGGGCTCCGGAGCGCAGCTCGACCTCGTAGCCACGGGACCTCAGCAGGTCGACGGCCGTCGGGTGGATGTTCTCGAGAACCAGAGCCTTCATGCCGCCACGGTAGGGCAGGGCGGGCAGGCGGCTGGGCGCTGGCTCCCCGTGTGGACTGCTCCTCGACGGGCGGTGGTCGAGCAGGACTCCTAGGTCGCCGCCCGGCGACGAGCACGCAGCGCGCGGCTCTTGGCCCGGTTCCCGCAGCCGTACTCGCACCATCGGCGCGACTGGTTCTTCGAGTGGTCGTAGTAGGCCCACTCGCACGCGTCGGACGAGCAGATCTTCAGCCTCGACCAGGTCCCGTCGCGGGCCGCCTCGTGGGCCGCGATGCCGATCCGGGCGAGCGCCGCCTGCACTCCGGAGCGACGCGGCTCGAGGCGTGGCCCTTCGTCAGTCCAGGTCAGGTGCACCTCGAGGCGCTCGACGGCGGCGCGAAGGCCGGCCACCGGGTCGCGGCGTCCGTCGTGGTGGGCCACCAGCGCCGCACGGAGTTCGGAGCGCAGCTGGACAGCCTGGTCGAGGTCGCGCCGGCTCGCCCGCGCCGACCCCGGAAGCAGCCCCTCCTCCTGGAGGTAGGTCGTCAGGGCGGCGGCCGTGACCAGCCGGTCGACGCCCGTCTCGCGGTCGTCGGTGTTGACAAAGTCGCGCACCACAGCGACGGGCCTCGGCGCCTCCGGCCGAGGGAGATCGGGGTAGCGGGAGATCACGACGTCGGCCACGACACCAGCATAACGTTTTTGGTGGTTGCCACCTTGACGTAACCGGCGTAACGTTTTTACCAGTAACGCCGACGAGAGGAGCCGTGATGAGGCTGCCGATGACACGCGGGGTTGCCGAGGCGCTCACCCAAGCGGCCTCGACACCGCTGCTCCCCCGAGGCCGGCGCCGCGCGGGAGGATCGCGGCGTCGCGCGCGGCCGCGTCACGTTCGTTCGCTCTAGCCGATCGCCTCAGGTCTCGCCGCCAATGTCGAACTCGTAGGCCTCGAAGACGAGGTCGGCGCCTCGTTGGCGGTGCCGGACGAGCCGTCCGAGCAGCGCCGTACCCAGGTCGCGGACCCGGTCGACGTCGCCCACGACGTCCGGTGCCGCGACCCGGGCCAGGAGGCTGTCGAGCTGGCCGCTGATCAGCACGTGCTCGCGGGTGAGGGAGCGACGGCCCCGGACAACCGTGGCGAGGTGTCGAGGACCTCGCGGTAGAGACCGTCGGGAGCCTCCGTGATGCCGACGTGCTCACGGAGGTCGCCGGCGAGCTCCACCGTCGCCACGTGGACGCGTTCGGCCCAGCGTCCCGTGTCACTGACGGCCGGCGCGGCCAGCGCGGCCTCCAGCGCGCTCATCGACTCGCGCAGCTCCGCGCGGTGTCGCCGCAGCTCCTCGAGGCGGTCCTCGTCTGCTGTCGAGCTGGGTTCCATCGAGCCCTCCGTCCCCGGACCCCGTTCTCCTCACCAGTGTCGCTCGCAAGTCGTCGGGGGGCGAGCCCTTCCCGGGTCCGGTCGCGCGCGACGTCAGGTGTGGCGTACGACGACGTGGCCGCCGTCGACGTCCCACCGCTGGTGAAGCCGGACGTTCTCCAGCAGGCGCCGGTCGTGCGAGACCAGCAGCAGCGCGCCGTCGTACGACTCCAGGGCCTGCTCGAGCTGCTCGATCGCGGGCAGGTCGAGGTGGTTGGTCGGCTCGTCGAGGACGAGCAGGTTGACTCCGCGCGCCTGGAGCAGCGCCATGGCCGCGCGGGTGCGCTCACCCGGGGAGAGACGATCGACCCGGCTGGTGACCTGGTCTGCCTTCAGGCCGAACTTGGCGAGCAGCGTGCGCACCTCGGCCTGCGCCATCTCGGGTACGACGGCCTCGAAGGCGGCGCCGAGCGGCAGATCCTCGGCCAGGCCCGTGCGGGCCTGGTCGATCACGCCGATCGCGACGGACGCGCCGAGCGACGCCGTGCCGTCGTCCGGGGTCGCGCTCCCGAGGAGCAGCCGCAGCAGGGTGGTCTTGCCCGCCCCGTTGGGGCCGGTGATGCCGATCCGGTCGCCGGCGTTGACCTGCACGGAAACCGGGCCGATGGTGAACCCGCCCAGCGTCCGGGTCGCCTGGTTGAGGGTGGCCACGACCTCGCTCGAGCGCGGCGCGGCGGCGATGTCGAACTGCAGGACCCACTCCTTGCGCGGCTCATCGATCTCCTCGAGCCGGGCGATCCGCGACTCCATCTGGCGGACCTTCTGCGCCTGCTTCTCCGACGACTCGGTGGCCGCCTTGCGCCGGATCTTGTCGTTGTCGGGGCTCTTGCGCATCGCGTTGCGCACGCCTTGGGAGCTCCACTCGCGCTGGGTGCGCGCCCGCTGGACGAGGTCGGCGCGGGTCCCGGCGTACTGCTCGTAGGCTTCCCGGGCGTGGCGCCGCGCCACGGCGCGCTCCTCGAGGAACGCGTCGTAGCCGCCGTCGTAGACCGTGACCTGACCCTGCGCGAGGTCGAGCTCGACGATCCGGGTGACGCAGCGCGCCAGGAACTCGCGGTCGTGCGACACGAGCACGACGCCGCCGCGCAGGCCCTGCACGAACGCCTCGAGCCGCGCGAGCCCGTCGAGGTCGAGGTCGTTGGTCGGCTCGTCGAGGAGCACGACGTCGAAGCGGCTGAGCAGCAGCGCGGCGAGCGCCACCCGCGCCGCCTGGCCGCCGGAGAGCGTGGTCATCAGGGCGTCGGGACCGACGTCGAGCCCCAGGTCGGCCAGCACCGGTGCGATGCGGTCCTCGAGGTCGGGCGCCCCGCTCGCGAGCCACCGGTCGAACGCGACGGCGTACGCCTCGTCCGCCCCCGGCTCACCTGAGCCCAGTGCTCCGGCGGTGGCCTCCATCGCGGCGGTGGCGTCGGTCGCGCCCGTGCGCCGCGCGAGGTAGTCCGCAACCGTCTCGTCCGGCACCCGCTCGTGCTCCTGCGGCAGCCACCCGACGAAGGCGTCCCGCGGCGCGCACTCGACGGTGCCGGCCATAGGCTGCGCCACCCCTCCGAGCAGGGACAGCAGCGTCGACTTGCCGGCCCCGTTGGCACCGACGACGCCGATCACGTCGCCGGGCGCGACGGTGAGGTCGAGCCCCTCGAAGAGGACCCGGTGCCCGTGCCCGCCGGAGAGATCCTTGGCGACGAGGGTGGCGTTCACGCGACGGAGCCTAGTGACGCCCCGAGCGGTCCGCCGATGCGTGGTCGTGGCTTCCGGGCGGACGTACAGTTTGAAGATGGACCTGATCCTCATCCTGGTCATCCTGGCGGCGCTGGGAGCCGTCGCGGTCGGTGTGTCGCGTCGCAGCCAGCAGCGTGAGCTGACCCGGCGCGAGGACGAGCTCGCACCGGTGCGCAAGCTGGCGTTCGAGGACATCACTGCCTTCGGCGAGGACCTGCAGCAGCTCGACCTGGAGATGGTCGGTCACGAGCTCGACGCCGGCGCCACCGCCGACTACCAGCGCGCGCTCGACGCCTACGAGTCCGCCAAGACGGCCGGTGACTCGATCACCGGACCCGACGACATCCGGCACGTCACGGGGATCGTGGAGGACGGTCGCTACGCCATCGCGTGCGTACGCGCCCGCGTCGCCGGCGAGCCGCTGCCGACCCGGCGTCCGCCGTGCTTCTTCGACCCGCGTCACGGCCCCTCGGTGGACGACGTCCCCTTCGTCCCGCCGGACGGCGTCGAGCGGGACGTGCCTGCATGCGCCCTCGACGTCGAGCGCGTCCGCGCCGGCGCCGAGCCCGACGTGCGCAAGGTGATGGTCGGGGCGCAGCGAGTCCCCTACTGGCAGGGCGGCCGAGCCTACGAGCCCTACGCGATGGGCTACTTCGGTGCCTTCGGTCCGATGACCTGGATGTTCATGGGCGCCATGATGTTCGGCGACTTCGGCTCCGGGTACGACGGCGGCGGTGACGGTGGGGACGGCGGCGATGGCGGGGACGGCGGCGGGGACTACGGCGGCGACGGCGGCGGGGACGGCGGCTTCGACATGGGCGGCTTCGACATGGGCGGCTTCTGAACCGTCCCGTCAGGCGCCGACCTCGGTCAGGCTCGCGACCGGCAGCCAGTCGGCGCCGAGGAGTTCGGCGAGGTCGGTGAGGCCGCTGGTGTCACCGCCCACGGTGTCGGACGCCGCGGCAATCCGCTCCACCATCACCTTGCCGACCTGCTCCTCGACGGTGCCCTCGGCGTAGGCGATCTGCCACGGCGAGACCTGGTGGTCGCGGTGCGTGCGGCCGGTCACCTGCCGGCCGGCGATGCCCGAGAACCGGGCCTGGTGGAAGACCCCGACCCGCGCTTCCGTGCTCGCCCGGCGCCCGTCGGCGAGCGTCTCGCCGGCGTGCAGGCTGATCGAGGCGACGGTCGTGAAGACGCAGACCTTCGCCTGCCCGGTCTGGAACCGCAACCGCTCGGCCTCCGGGTCGAACCGGTCGCGGCCGTAGATCGTGGCGACCTCGATGCCGCTGTCGCGCAGCCGGTCGGCGATCGGGTCGGCGGCGGTCGCGACGAACTCGACCGAGCACGCCACCTGTCGCTCGGCCTCGACCTGCTGGGCGATCCAAGCGACGGTCGAGTCGACGCGGATGAGCCCGGCCTTCTGCCGGAAGCGCAGCAGCGCGGCCCGCCCCCTCGCGACGTTGCGGCCGCGCCGGGCGATGTCCATCTCCCGGCAGAACTCGCCCCACTCCGCCTCGTACGTCGCCCGCTCGGCCGGCGTCAGCGCGACGGGCATGCCGGAGATCGGCACCGGCCTCCACGGCGCGGCGCGGTGCAGCATCGCCGGCAGTCGCTCCTCCTCCAGCCAGCCGCGCACGAGCTTGAGGTCCGCCGCACGCCTCGCCGGGTCGGCGGTCCACGTCGCTCCGTACCGTCCGCGCTCCACCCCGACGCCGTGGCGCTCGAGCGCGGTCGCGAAGGTGTCCCCGGGCTGCGTGGCCGAGGCCCACTCCTTCATCGGCTCGCCCAACACCTGCGCGTAGGCCGGGGCGAGGTAGGGCAGCTCGAGCGGCGTGTGCCCGGGCGTCGCGGTGGTCGCGATGACGAACGGCGCCTTGTCGTGCGGCTTGCCGTGCCCGGAGATCCGCGCCCACAGCTTCCACCGCTTCGTCGTCGTACGCCGCAGCGCGTGGGCCTCGTCCGCGATGATCACGTCCCAGGTGTGGTCCGTCACCTTGTCCAGCCGGTCCCACGTGATCACGACCCACTCCAGCCCGCCGTCGCCGAGCGTCGCGATCGTGCGGCACCAGTGGCCGATCGTGATCGCCGCCGGGCGGTCCGCCACGACGAGGACCCGGCGGGCGCCGCGGAGGTCGCCCACCGCGGTCGCCCCTAGGACGGCGGAGATCGTCTTGCCCACCCCCGGTTCGTCGGCGAGCAGGAACAGCCGGCCACCCGCCTCCGCGCGCGCGGCGATCGCGTCGGCTGCCTCGTACTGGAGCTGCCGGGGCTCGAGCGTCCCGTCCGGCTCGGGGGCGGGCGTCGGGTCGTCGGGGTTGAGGGTGTTCTCGATGAACCGGCCGAGCGTGTGGGGACCGGGCGCGTACGGCGCGAGGTGCGCGGGCAGGACGCGGCCGACGTACAGGTGCATCCTGACCGCGGGGTGCCAGCTGGCGCCGTCGACCTGCGTCCCGTAGGGGACGTCGAGCACCCAGAGCCGCTCGCCCGGTCCAGCCGTCGGCAACGGCCGCGACGCCTTGGCCGCGCTGCGCCGGCGCGGGGACGCGCTGCGTCGACGTACGCCGGATCGGCGGGGGCTGGCCACCCCGGGACGCTAGCCGGGTCTCCCCCGCCGACCGTGCCCGGCGCGCCCGTAGGGTGGCGACGCTCGTGGACGCCACCGCGACACATCCTCCGTCAGTGAAGGAACCGCATGTGCCGAGTGCTCGCCTACATCGGGCCTGAAGTCCCCCTCGAGAGCCTGCTGCTCCGGCCGGCGAACAGCCTGGTCAACCAGGCGCTCGACCCTGAGCTCTACCCGGACCTCCACCTGGCCGGGTGGGGTTTCGCCGCCTGGAGCGAGCACCTCCTCAAGCCGGAGGACCCGTTCCTCTACCGCCGGCCGATGGCCGCCTTCTACGACGACAACGCCGCGCACATCATCCCGAGCCTGCAGACGAGCACAATGCTCGGTCACGTCCGAGCCGCCGCCTACGACTCGAAGGCGGTCCTCGCCGACGAGAACTGCCACCCGTTCTCCTTCGACGAGACACCGTGGATCATCGCCCAGAACGGCTACGTGCCGAACTGGCAGCTGCTGCAGCGCGAGCTGCTGCCGCACTGCAAGGACACCTACCTGAAGCAGATGCGCGGCACGACGGACACGGAGTTCCTCTACGTGCTGCTGCTCTCCCTGCTCGAGGGCGACAGCGACCAGGACGTGCAGCGGGCGGTCGAGGAGGTGCTCCGGCTCATCGCGCAGGCGATGAAGACCCTCGACCTCCCCGGCCTGACCAAGCTGAAGATGGCCCTGGTGTCGCCGGACCGGGTCATCGGGGTCAACGTCGGTCTCGGGCACCAGGGTGAGACCAACCCGTCCGGGGACTGGAAGAAGCTGCGCGAGTCGGGCCCGGGCACGGACGACTTCGCCCTCTCGATGCTCCTGGAGCCGATGCACCTGTTCCTGGGGTGCCACGTCCAGCAGGACGACGACGGCTACGACTTCGAGGCGTGCGACGAGAGGGACGCGACGGTCGCCATGTTCGCGTCCGAGGCCCTGACCGAGGACGGTGACGGGTGGACCTCCCTCGAGTTCGGCGAGATCGCGTTCCTCGAGAAGAGGGGCGATCGCGTCCACAAGACCGTCACGAAGCTGGCGGTCCAGGCAGGCTGAACGACTCGACCGACCCCGGTTCGAAAGAGCCGGGGAGGACTATCGTCGTACGCATGAACGCCGTGCTGGTGAACGGTGTGCGACTCCATGTCGAGGACCACGGGGCCGGGGTGCCGATGCTCGGCATCCACGGCACCGGGAGCTCGGCGCAGCTCTGGGCCCAGGCGGTGCCGGCGCTGACGGAACGGGGTCGGGTCATCCTCTACGACCGGCGGGGCTTCGGTCGGAGCGAACGGCCCTCCACCCCGGCGACGGGCGTGCACGTGCACACGGAGGACGCGGCCGGGCTGCTCGTCGCCCTGGAGGCGTCGCCGGCGGTGGTCCTCGGTCGGAGCTACGGCGGGGAGGTCGCGGTGGACCTCGCACTGCGGCACCCCGAGCTCGTGCGGTGCCTCGTCCTCCTCGAGCCGAGCATGCCGATGCTGGCGCCGGAGAGCCGGGAGTGGCTGGAGCGACTCCGCGCGCAGCTGCCTCCGGGAACCGCGCCGGCTGTCGCAGCCTCGCGGCTGGTGGACGCCGCGTTCGGTGAGGGCGCGTGGCCGCAGCTGCCCGGCAGCATGCGCGGGCTGTTCACCGACAACGGTGAGGCCATCCTCGCCGAGGTCCACGGCGGGTGGACGCGACCCAGCCCGAAGGACCTGGCCGCGATCGACGTACCTGTCCTGGTGCTGGGGGGCGACGACTCCCCGCGCGCGTTCCGGGCGGCGGACGACGCGCTGGCCGCCCACCTACCGAGCGCCCGGCGCGCGCTGGTCGGCGGCGACCACCTGATCGACCCCGCCCACCCCGCGGTCCTGTCCTTCCTCGACGAGCTGCTCTCGGACGACGCGACATCGCCACCAAATAGGTAACTTCAGTGTTACCGTAACCTTTCACTTACCGATGATGCCGCGTGGAGAACGAGGTGAGCCGTGGCTGCCGTGACCGACCCGTTCGACGCGCTCGGCGACCCGACGCGGCGGCGCATCCTTCAGCTTCTCGGAGCCGAGCCGCAGTCGGTGGCGGTCCTCGCCGACCAGCTCCCGGTCAGCAGGCCCGCGGTCTCGCGGCACCTGCGGCTGCTGAAGGAGGCGGGGTTCGTCGAGGAGGTGCCCCACGGCACGCGCCGGGTCTACCACGTGCGCGAGGACGGCCTCGAGGCGATGCGCAGCTACCTGGAGGACGTGTGGGGGGAAGCCGCGGCGCGGTTCGCGCTGCTCGCCGACAACACGACCGAGACCCCACGCCTGGAGAACGACCGATGACCGAGCCGCTGCTGGTGGAGTTCGAGCTGCGCTGCTCCGCTGCCCACGCCTTCGCCACGTGGACCGATAGATTCGGCCAGTGGTGGCCCGCGGGGCACACGACGTCCGGCGACTCCGCGGCGTCCGTGCACCTCGAGCCCCGGCTCGGCGGCCGGATCTACGAGCGGACAGCCGACGGCCGCGAGGTCGACTGGGGCGAGGTCACCTCGTGGGACCCGCCCCATCGGATCGGCTACCTGTGGCACATCCGTCGTACGCGGGAGGCGGCGACCGACGTGCTGATCCACTTCACCGACGACGGCGACGGCTGCCGGGTCCGCATCGAGCACACGGGATGGGAGCGGCTCGGCGCAGATGGACCGACCTGGCGCGACGCCAACCGGGGCGGATGGTCCGGCCTCCTCCCGCACTTCACCGCAGCAGCAGAACAGGAAGGATGAGCGAGATGGCCGCAGGAACCGTCGACGACCCGTGGGTCCTCAGGACCGCCCCGGGGACCTCGGAGTACACCATGCACCGCGACCCGGACGCCCACCCGCCGGCTCTGGTGTGCACCGTCGGGAAGACCACCCTCACGTATCACCTGCGCGCGATCGAGGACCTGCACGCGATGCTCGTCGAACGCGCGGACTGGGTCGAGCTGGGCGCCGCGGACGAGCAGAAGCCGGCCAAGGACGGGACCGTCGAGGCCTGGGGCCGCGACGAGGCCAACCCGGTCGGCGGCTGGTACGGACTGCGCAAGGGCTATCGCGGCCGCTTCGGCATGTACCTCCCGCCGCTGCTCGAGGAGCTCGGGCTGGTCGAGCTGGAGCACAACCCGCGCAACAATCGCGTACGCGCGACGTGACGGCCCGCAACTCCCGGGCGTCAGGGTCCGCAAGCCCGTTGCCACCATTGGGCCAGGTGCCTAGCCTTCGGCACATCGACGTCACACGACCCCAGGGGGACCCATGCGCAGCGAGCTGTTCGGCACCAGCCTCGAGTCCTCCGGCACTGATCGGTTCGCGCTGCAGAACTCGCGCATGCTCCGGGTCGCGCTCGACGGGGAGGTGATGGCGCGACAGGGCTCGATGGTCGCCTACCAGGGTCAGGTCGACTTCGCCTACCAGGGCGCGGGCGGCATGGGGAAGTTCCTGAAGAAGACCTTCACGGGCGAGGGCATGCCGCTGATGAAGGTCACCGGACGCGGTGACGTGTTCCTCGCCGACGACGCGATGGAGGTCCACCTGGTCAACCTCGAGAACGACTCGCTGACGGTCAACGGCAGCAACGTGCTCGCCTTCGACTCGACCCTCACCTGGGACATCAAGCGGGTGGAGGGCGCGTCGATGATGGCGGGCGGCGTCTTCAACACCACCTTCACCGGCACGGGAACCGTCGCCATCACCTCGCACGGCAGCCCGGTGGTCCTCGACGTCGACGCGCCGACGTACGCCGACATCCAGGCAGCGGTCGCGTGGTCCTCCTCCCTCACCACAGCCGTACGACGCACCGCCGGCGCCGGCGCCCTCATCGGTCGTGGCTCGGGCGAGGCCTTCCAGCTCGGGTTCAGCGGCCAGGGGTTCGTCGTCGTCCAGGCGAGCGAGGGACGCGTGGTGGCTCCGCACACCCATTGACGGGAGCTGCCCGATGACCGGGCGATGCCACCGGCCGGGCAGGAGTATCGTGCTGATCCCGGCCATTGGTGAGGTGTGGCATGGACATGCAGGGGACTCGGGTCGACACGCTTCACCGGCTCCACGCCACGGGATGTTTCGTGATGCCGAACCCGTGGGACGTCGGCAGCGCGCGAGTGCTGGAGCAGCTGGGGTTCGAGGCCTTGGCCACCACGAGTGTCCACTGGGCGTGCGGAGGAGCAATGTGGGCGGCACCCTTGCCCGCACCGCCTGGGACGGGTTCTTGAAGGCCGTCGGGGAGATCGCCGAGGCCGGAACGTTCTCCCGGTTCCAGGGGCTCCCCGATGTCGAGGCACTACTCGACTGAGCGGGCCACCCCCGACAGGCCAGCCCGACCGGTCCCGCGCAGCGACCTACCGGGCCGGGACCGGTGGGCGCCCGGCAGCCCGCAACGATCCGCGCCGCCGACCGGCGACCTCCCAGGCGCCGTCGAGCTCGATGACCGCCAGGGCCGAGGTCGGCATGAGCACCCGATCGGCAGTGAGGACCTCGGCGAGGTCCTCGATGCCGGGGTTGTGGCCGACGAGCACGACCGTGCCCAACGCCTCGTCGAAACCGCGGACGATGTCCAGGAGGTCGTCGACGGAGGCAGCGTAGGCGTCGGCGTCGTGCCGAGTCTCGGGCTGCTCGTCGAGCTCACCCGACGCCAGGTCCCAGGTGGTCCGAGCGCGCTCGGCTGTGGAGACGACCGCCAGGTCGATCGAGACGACGTTGGCAGCCAGCCACCGGCCGGCTTCGGGCGCCTGGCGCCGGCCGCGCTTGGCGAGCGGCCGATCGTGATCACCTTCTTGGCCCGACCAGTCCGACTTGGCGTGCCTGAGGAGGATCAGCGTGTGCTCGGCCACCTGCCCAGTGTGCGCCTGCATCGAGGTAGCTCCTACCCACGGCGTCCGCCAGGGCCGACGACGTCGTCAGCGGCGACCGATGCCGTCCAGCCGCAGCTCGGTGGAGGCATCGGAATGGGTGGTGCCGCTGCCGACGTGCTTGTCGCTGATCCTCGCCCCGTTCTTGAGCACGCCGAACAGCGCCATCGCATGGCCTCGGCCGACGTCGTGGTCGTCCTTGAGCCAGACCGCGAAGTCGCTCGCCTTGCACTGCGGAGTGAACCCGCGCGCAGCGGCCTCTGCCAACAACTCCTCAGGCGTCTTGCCGGTCTTCTTCTCGATCGCGTCGAGGTAGGCCTGGTAGCTCATCGTGATCCCCTTCCGTGGCGTGCCACAGACGCTAGTCGCGCTGCTGCGGCGCCGCTTCTCCGAAACCGCTGCACTGCCGCAAGAAGAGCGGCCGTCCCAACGACCGCCTTCCATGACGTCATGAGAACTGCCGGTTCGAACCCTGAGAACTCATGACGTCCTGCAGATGTGCCGAGGCTGCCGCATCCCTCTCATCGCCTGCTTGTTTTCATCGACCGAGGACCGGTGCCTGCCGCGGTCTCGGATCGGTCGCTGAGAGCCGAGCTTGTCGATCAGTCGCCGAGGAGGGCCTGGAGAGCTGCTCGGTGGCGCTGGTAGGCCGAGCGGCCGGGCCGAGTGATCTTGTACGTCGTCGTGGCGCCACGGCCCCGGCCGGTCTTGTGGATCTCCACGTAACCGGCCTGTTCGAGGGCAGTCATCTGCTTGGACAGGTCGGAGTCGCTGATCCCGAGGCGCTCTCGCAGGAACGGGAAGTCGGTGCTCTCGGTGTTGGCGAGCAGAGCCATGGCGGCCAACCTCTTCGGGGCGTGGATGACGGGGTCGAGGTCTCCGATCGAGGACCCCGTTGTCGAGGGCGCGTTCATCCGAGGCGCTCGCGTGCGCGACGGGCTGCTCTGGCATACCGCCACTCGTAGAGGTAGAGCCCCGAGCTCACACCCACCGTGACCCACGCGATCATGGGCCAACGACCCACAGCATGGTCGAGCGCGACCCCGCCGACGACAAGCGCGGCGGCGATGGCGATGAAGAGCCACAGCACTCGGTCGATCTCTCGCGGCGCACCGGACCACCGGGGCGAAGTGCCTCGGCGCTTGCGGTACCACCTGACGTAGATGCCAACAAGGAGCAGCAGCGGGACGAGCAGCAGGGACGTCCACCGCTGGTCGGACGTCAGGACCCACGCCCAGACGCCGAACCAGAGCCCGCCGGCCACGGGGTACCACGAGGGCGGTGCGAGGGAGTGGATCCACGGAGCCGCAGCTGCCCGCTCATCCTCGCGGAGCGCCGCAGCGATCGCTTCCCGGTCAGTTGCCTCGAAGTCGCCCAGTTCGCTTTCCATGCCGGAAACCTATCGCCTACTTTCCAAGATGGCAAGTGTTCTCCCGAGCAGTGCCGACGCCCGCAGCGCTCGTTGCCCTCTCGTCAGGCGTCGCCTCGGGATCGTTTCGACAAGAGGAACCCTGTACGGGCGTGCTCCGCCCGAGCCCCCACCTCGCTGCTTCGTGTCCACGCAACATCTGTGCGAGTCACTGCGGTCCGACCTCTCACCGGCACAAAGGGAGTCCGAGCGGAAGCGACGTACGCGGTTCACCCGCACCCCGACGCCGGCGACACCTGCGGCTACGAGCTCTCCGGTGGCAGGTGCTTCTTCATCAGCCTGCGCACCCGCTTCTGCTTGCGGTCCGGGATCATCGAGCGCATCTCCTCGAGCTTGCCGAAGCAGAGGAGCCGGTCCTCGCCCTCGAGCACGGTCTTGTTGCGCGGGTTGGGGATGACGTGCGGACCGCGGTGGAGGGTGAGGACGGTGATGTCGCGCTCGTCGAGGCCGGAGTCGCCGAGCTTCTTGCCGACCATGTCGGATCCGCCGTGGACCACGATCTCGGCGACGCCGTACCCGGTCGAGACGGTCAGCCGCTGGCGTACGTCGATGTCGGGGAAGGCGACCTGGTTGGCCATGTAGTCGACGATCGCACCGGCGACGTCGAGCTTGGTCGCGGTCTCGATGCCCTCGAGGCCGGGTGAGGAGTTCACCTCCATCACCTGCGGGCCCTTGCGGCCCTCGAGCATGTCGACGCCGGCCACCCGCAGGCCCATGATCTGCGCGGACCGCACCGCCACCCGCTCGAACTCCTCGTCGAGCTCGACCGGTTCGACGCTGCCGCCGCGGTGCACGTTGGAGCGGAACTCGTCGCCCTGCGCGACGCGCCGCATCGCCGCGACCACGCGGTCGCCCACGACCAGGGCGCGGATGTCGCGGCCCTTGCTCTCCTTGACGAAGCTCTGGATCAGCACGTTTTGCCGGGTGCTCTGCAGCGTCTCGATGATCGCCTCGGCGACCTTGATGGTCGGGGCGAGGATGACGCCGATCCCCTGGGTGCCCTCCAGCAGCTTGATCACCACGGGCGCACCGCCGACTCGCTCGATCGCCGGGATCACGTCGGCCCGGTCGCGCACGAACGTCGTGGCCGGCATCGGGATCTTGTGGCGCGACAGGATCTGCGTCGCGCGCAGCTTGTCGCGGCTGTTGGCGATGCCGTAGCTCGTGTTGGGCGTGTAGACGTCCATCTGCTCGAACTGCCGCACGACGGCGGTGCCGAAGTAGGTGATCGAGTTGCCGATGCGCGGCAGCACGGCGTCGTACGTCGACAGCTGCTTGCCGCGGAACAGCAGGTCGGGCTCGTCTCCCGACAGGTCGATGCCGAAGCGCAGCGTGTTGAGCACCTTGACGTCGTGACCGCGGTCCACGGCGGCGGTGCGGAGCCGCTGCGTGCTGTAGGACCGCGGGGCCCGAGAGAGGATGGCGAGCTTCATGGGACGTCATCCAACCACCTGCGCCGAAGCGGCCACCTGCCAAGATGACCGCGTGGAGACGGCTGGTCAGACGCACCCGAGAGACGACGACAAGGTGGTCGTCGGCTGGCGCGAGTGGGTGGCGCTGCCGCAGGCCGACGTCCCGTGGGTGAAGGCCAAGATCGACACCGGCGCGAAGTCGTCCTCCATTCATGCCTTCGACCTCGAGGCCCACGAGCAGGACGGTCAGGAGTGGGTGCGGTTCTCGATCCACCCCTGGCAGCGCTCCGACGAGGACCATGTCGAGCTCAGCCTGCCCGTGCTCGACATGCGCGAGGTGCGCTCGAGCAACGGACAGGTCGAGAAGAGGTACGCCGTCGCGATGGACGTGACGCTCGCCGGGCGCACCATCACCACGGTCATGACGCTGAGCAACCGCGACGAGATGGGCTTCCGGATGCTCATCGGCCGCGAGGCGCTCGAGCGCGGGTTCCTCGTCGACTCGTCGGTCTCGTACGCCGGCGGACGACCGCGTCGGGCCGTCCGCCGGAAGAACTGGGGCAAGTAGCCCCGGGCTCAGCGCCGCTTGATCTCGCAGCTCCGCAGCTTCTCGCCGCTGCAGGTGTCGCGGCCACGGTTGCCGTTGATCGTGTCGCGCCCGGGGCCACCGACGAGCAGGTCGCGGCCCGTGCTGCCCTGCAGCGTGTCCTTGCCGCCGCCGCCGAACAGGCGGAACTTCCGCGGGTTGCACCGCAGGCCGGCCTCGAAGTAGTCGTCGCCGCGGCTCTGGCGGATGTCGTCGGCCCCGCCGCGGCCCTTCACGGTCGCCTTGCAGGCGTAGAAGCGCAGCTCGTCGGACTTGTTGGTGCCCTTGAGCACCAGCTTCTTGGCGCCGACCAGCTGGGTCTCGAAGTCGGCGAAGGTGCTGCGGAACGTGCTCCCGGCGGGCTTTGTCTTGATCCGCTCGCGCTGGAGGTCGAGGTCGAGGCGCTTGCCCGCCCACAGGGCGACGTGGTCCGCGCCGGGCCCGCCGAGGTAACGGCTCCCACGGGCACCGAGGTTCTCGTCCCCGAGCAGCAGCGTGTCCGCGCCACCGCCCATCGCGATGCGCTGGCGGCTCTCGTACGCCTTGGTGAAGACGATCTCGAGCTCCTCGTCACGGTCGCTGCCGAGGAACTCGAACCGCGCCGGCGCCGGGGTGGCCTTGCTGCCGGTGCGGAAGCGGTCGAAGCCGGTCCACCGGAGCGTCGTCACGCCGTCCTCGGCGAGGAAGCCGGCTGTCGCGTTGACCGCGACGGAACCGGTGCCGGAGCCGGTGCCGAAGATCAGGCGGGCGCCACCGCCGCCGTCCAACCGGCCGTCGAAGGCGAGCGGACCGGTCCAGACGACCTCGCTGCCGAAGCCGACGCCGTCGTCGGCGCCGAGCACGACCACGTCGGCGTTGGCAACGGTCCGCTCGGATCCGGAGACCACGCGGTCGTCACCGCCGGCACCGGTGGCGATGACGTCGCGCTCGGTGTCGACCGAGAGGCCGCCGCTGTAACCGTTGTTGCCGCCGTGGACGCTCTCGTCGTACGCCGACCCGGTGTACGTGTCGCTGCCCGCTCCCAGCTCGACGTCGACGCCGCCGATGACCTGCGAGGCGTCGACCACGTCATCGCCCGCACCCGCGTGGACGCTCACGTCGCCGAAGGCGGTGCCGCCGGTGACGCAGATGAGGTCGTTGCCGCCGAGTGCCTGCACGCCGGTGGACCCGTTCGTCACGATGACGTCGTCGCCCTCGGTGCCGGTCAGGCCGTACGGGCCCGCCCCGACGACCGTCGCCGTACGCCCCTGGCAGGTGTACGCGGCTGCCTGCGCGCCAGGCCCGGTGAGCAGCGTGGCGGCGAGCAGTCCGGTGGCGAGGCCGGCGGGCAGGAGGGTTCGCATGCGAGTCCTTCGGTCGTGGTCGGTCCGGAGGGAGACGTCCACGCTCCCCGAGAAGTTGTCGCGGCCCATCACACAGCAGACGCACAAGGACAGCCCACGTCGCGGACAGGCGGGCCGCCCACCATCGGAGCACCCGACCTCCACGAAAGGCCGCACCCATGCGACTTCTCCCCACCTCGCGCCGGCTGCGCCAGGCCACCGCCGGCGCGCTCGCGACCGTCCTGCTCGCCGGCTGCGGCGCGTCCGTGGCCGGCGACACGACGACCACCAGCTCCACGTCGTCCTCGTCGACCAGCGCGGTCGCGACCAGCGACGGCACCACCGTCGAGGAGGTCCTCGCCGACGACGTGGCCGTCGAGACCGGTGACACCTCCTACGACGAGGCCGACACCATGACGATCACGCTGTCCGGCTCGAGCGCCGAGTCCGACTCCGACGCGGTCACCGTCGCCGACGGCACCGTGACGATCCGCGCAGGGGGCACCTACGTGCTCACCGGCGAGCTGACCGGCCAGGTCGTCGTCGACAGCGCCGGCGACGGCGTCGTACGCCTCGTCCTCGACGACGCGACGATCACCTCCGAGACCAGCGCCGCGATCGACGTGGTCGACGCCGAGTCGGTCGTCGTCGTGCTCGCCGACGGCAGCACCAACGCGCTCGCCGACGCGGCGACGTACGACGACACGTCGGAGGACGCGCCGACCGGCACGCTCTACTCCACGGCCGACCTGACCATCGGCGGCACCGGGTCGCTGACGGTCACCGCCAACAGCAACAACGGCATCGTCGGCAAGGACGGCCTGGTCATCACGGGCGGCACGATCGACGTGACGTCCGTCGACGACGGCATCGTGGGCAAGGACTACCTCGTGCTCACCGACGGCACCGTCACCGTCGACGCGGTCGGTGACACGTTCAAGTCCGACAACACCGAGGACGCCGGCTCCGGCTTCGTGCTCATCGAGGGCGGCGAGCTCACCGTCAGCTCGCAGGACGACGGCATCAAGGGCTTCCAGGTGCTCGTCAGCGGCGGCACCGTCGACGTCACCGGGTCCACCGAGGCGCTCGAGGGCTCGCTCATCGTCATCGACGGTGGGGACCTCGAGCTGCACGCCGCCGACGACGGCGTCAACGCCGCCTCCTCCGACGACAGCGCGGCCACCGACGGGCAGCCCGGGACGGGCGGCGGCGGCGAGATGGCGGCCGACGACTCGGTCGACCTCTTCGTCAACGGCGGCACCCTCGAGGTGTGGGCCAGCGGCGACGGCCTCGACTCCAACGGCGACGCCACCATCACCGGCGGGGACATCACCGTCCACGGCCCGACCACCGACGGCAACGGCGCCCTCGACGTCAACGGCGCCTTCACGGTCAGCGGCGGCACGCTGCTGGCCACCGGCAGCGCGGGGATGATGGTCGCGCCGTCCGGCGACTCCGCCCAGGGCTGGATCGCCACCGCGCTCGGCACGACGGCCGCGGCCGGTTCGGAGGTCGTGATCAGTGACGGCGACGGCGCCGAGGTGGCGACGTACACCCTCGCGAAGGACGCCGCCTCCGTCGTCTTCTCGTCCAGCGACCTCGCCTCCGGCGAGACCTACACCGTCGCCGTCGACGGCACCGAGACGTCCGTGACCGCCGGCGAAGCGCCCGCCGGCGGCCACGGCGGGCCGATGGGCTGACGCCGTGCCCGACCACTCCACTCCCACCACGACCCTCACCACGAAGGAACCCGAGATGACCGAGAACCCCCTCTCCACCGAGCCCAGCTCACCCGACACCGCCCGTCGCACCTGGCGCGACCGCCTCCCCCGCCATCGCCCGTCCGGCCGCAAGGCTGTGGTCGCGGGCGCCGTCGTGGCCGGCCTCGTGATCGGCGGCGCAGGCTTCGGGGCCGGGTACGCCGTCGGCGACGACGGCGCGGCCGGCACGACCACCACCCAGACCACCGACGACTGGGACCGGGGCGGCTACCCCGGAGGGCCCGGTGGCCCTGGCGGCGAGATGGGCGGCGGGATGGGCGGCGGGATGGGCGGCCAGCCCGGCGTCCCGCCCGGCGACCTGGGCCAAGGCGGCGGCACCGGTGGCGGGACGACCGACCAAGCGCCCGACTTCGACGGGGACGGCGTACCCGACACCGACGCGGGCTCCGACTCGGGCTCCGACTCGGGCTCCGACTCGGGCTCCGGCACCCAGAACAGCTGACCCGCGCTCCCGCACGTGCGGCAGATGTGGCCCCCGAACGCGCGAACGGTGGGCCACATCCGCCGCACGTGCGGCGGCCGGCCGGCCCCACGATCCGCCCGCCCCGGCCCCTCCGTTCCCCCGGGAGGTGGTCGGGGCGGGCCTGTGTCCGCACTACCCTGAGCGACGTGATGCCCGACCGGAGAGCCGCCTAGTGCCGCGCGAGTCCTTCGCCATCGGCGGTGTGCGGATCCGCGCCGGGACGGTGCGTGCGCTCGAGCTGCCCATCACCCGGCTCGTCACCGGCGCCGACGTCACGCTGCCGGTCCGCGTGGTGCACGGGCGCGAGGCCGGTCCCCGGGTGTGGATCGACGCCGCGATCCATGGAGACGAGGTGGCCGGCGTCGAGGTGGTGCGCCAGGTGATGGCGGGCCTCGACCCCAAGACGTTCCACGGCACACTCGTCGCCGTCCCGATCGTCAACGTGCTCGGCTTCATGACCGGGGACCGCTACCTGCCCGACCGTCGCGACCTCAACCGGTCGTTCCCGGGCTCCGCGCGCGGCTCGCTGGCCGGCCGCATCGCCCACCTCTTCATGCGTGAGATCGTCGCCGGATGCGAGGTGGGCATCGACCTGCACACCGGCTCCGACCGACGCAGCAACCTCCCGCAGGTGCGCGCCGACCTCGACGACCCGCGTACGCGTGAGCTTGCTGCGGCGTTCGGCGCTCCCGTGATGCTGCACGCGCGCATCCGCGACGGCTCGCTGCGCCACGCAGCCGGCGAGCACGGGGCGAAGGTGCTGCTCTACGAGGCGGGCGAGAACCTGCGCTTCGATGACTACGCGGTCGAGGCCGGCGTGGTCGGCGTACGCCGCGTGCTGGCCGCGCTCGGCATGACCGAGCCGGTCGACGAGGCGCCGGTCGAGCCGAGCCTGGAGTGTCGCTCGAGCGGCTGGGTGCGGGCCCGGCGCACCGGCATCCTGCACCTCGACGCGCACCTCGGGCAGAAGGTCAGCGACGGCGAGCGGCTCGGCACCCTATTCGACTCGTTCGGCAAGACGCTGCGAGCCGTCTACTCCAACCGCGACGGCATCGTGATCGGCCGGACCGAGGCCCCCCTGGTGAACTCCGGGGACGCCGTGGTGCACATCGCCAGCTGAGCGTCTGGTTGAGTGCGGACGTGTCCTTCGATGTCGCCGCCTTCCGTGCCGAGTTCCCCTCCCTCGACTCCGGCATCGCCCACTTCGACAACCCCGGCGGCACCCAGACCCCGCAGGTCGTTGGCGACGCGATCGCCCGCAAGTTGACCAGCCCCTTGTCGCAGCGCGGCAAGGCGCTGGTCAGCCAGCGCAACGCCGAGGACGCGGTCGCCGGCTTCCGCTCCGCCGTGGCCGACCTGGTCGGCGGCGACCCCGGCGGGGTGGTCCACGGCCGCAGCGCAACCGCATTGACGTACGACGTCTCCCGCACGCTGGCCCGCACGTGGTCGCCCGGCGACGAGGTCGTCCTCTGCGAGCTCGACCACGACTCCAACGTGCGGCCGTGGATCCAGGCCGCCGAACGCGCCGGCGTGACGGTTCGGTGGCTGCGCCTCGACCCGGCGACCGGTGAGCTCGACCTGTCGTCGCTCGACGTCATAACCCCGCGGACGCGTCTGGTGGCGCTCACCGCCGCCTCGAACCTGCTCGGCACGCGACCCCCGGTCGCCACCGTCGCGGCTCGGGCGCACGAGGTCGGCGCGCTCGTCCACGTCGACGCCGTGCACCACACCGCCCACGCCGCGCCCGACGTCACCGCGATGGGCGCGGACTTCCTGGTGTGCTCGGCGTACAAGTTCTTCGGTCCGCACTGCGGGTCGCTGGTCGCGGATCCCGCGCTGCTCGAAACGCTGCGGCCCGACAAGCTGCTGCCCTCGACCGACGTCGTGCCGGAGCGGTTCGAGCTCGGCACCCTGCCCTACGAGCTGCTCGCCGGCGTGACCGCGGCCGTCGACCTGATCGCCTCCGTCGGCTCGGGTGACACCCGTCGCGAGTGCCTGGTGTCGGCGGCCGCGTCGATCGCCGCCCACGAGCTGCGACTGCGGGAGCGGATCGAGGCGGGACTCGCGTCCTTCGGCTCGGCGCTCACGTTGCACTCACGCGCCGCGGACCGCACCTCGACGCTCTTCCTCACCCTGCGCGACCGCTCCCCGCTCGACGTCTTCGAGCACCTCGCCAAGCGCGACGTGCTCGCGCCGGCCGGCACGTTCTACGCCCACGAGACCTTCCGCGCGCTCGCCCTGCCCGTCGACTCGGGCGTGAGGATCGGCCTCGCCGCCTACAACGATGACTCCGACGTCGACCGGCTGCTCGAGGGGCTGGCGGAGGTCTTCTAGGTCGAAGTTCAGTCGGCCTGGCTGTCGACGACCTGCTCGGCGACCTCTTCCGAGCCGGCGCCCTCCTCGTGGGCGCTGGAGTCGAGCTCGTCGGTGTCGACAGTGTCGCCGACGGTGGCGTTGCCCTCGGGCTCGGCGTCGAGCGCGCGCTGCCGGTCGGCGTCGCTGACCCGCTCGCCCGCGCCGGGGAAGGCGGACTCCTCGGGGTGCTCGGCGTACGGGTCGGGCCCGGCCTGCTCGTCACTCGTCATGGCCTCGACCGTACGCCGACGGCGTACGGCAGCGGACCTCCCCAGGGGTGGCGGTGCGTGGGGCAGGTTCCTACGACTCGGAACCCGCCCCACGCACCGCTCAGTCCTCCCGGGCGGACGTGCGCGCCGACTGCACCAGCTCGACGCGCGAGCCGGGCGGCAGTGCCTGGACCAGCCGCAGCTGCGCAAGCGACGGGTGGTCGTCGAGCAGCTTGGCGCCGTTGGCCAGGGACCGCAGGGCCGCGGTCTCGGCCCGCGCCGCCTCGAGCTGCGCCTGCGCGCGGTGGCGGCCGACGACGAGCTCGGCGTAGGCCGCCCGGAGGTCGCCCGGCAGCACGACGTCCTTGACGACGACGTCGACGAGCCGGATGCCGACCTCGGCCGCCGCGGACGCGGCCCGGTCGCGTACGCCGTCGGCGAGCCGGGTCCGCGGCGCGCGGACGAGCGCCTCCGCGTCCTGCGCGGCGAGCACGTCGCGCAGGCCGAGCTGGACGGCGAGGTACACCGCGCCGACCGGGTCACGGACCAGCTCGGTGAACGCCACCGGGTCGGCCACCGTCCAGCGGAAGACGGCCGACACCTTCGCGGTCACGCCGTCGGCGGTCAGCACCTCCTGGACCGGCACCAGGTCGATCCGCTCGCGCAGGTCGACGAGCTGGTGCTCGGCGCGCCGACGTACGACGTGCCGGCCGGGTCCGAGGACGACGGTGGGCTCGCCGTCACGGCGCTCGAGGAGGGCCTCCCACGGCTGCACGGTGCAGCTGGGCAGGACCAGGAGCTTGAGGGACATGAGATCGAGAGACATGGGCGGACCTCCTTCGCGGAGAGCGGTGGTGGGTGGATGGGACGGATCGACAGGGGTGGTGGCCGGCGACCACGGCGGCGAACGGGGACAGGAGCCGTCGTGCTGACCGGATCCACCTCAGGGCTCGTCACCGTGACACGTCACCGGCCACCACCCGTGAGAGGAGTGAGAGTCGAACTCACAGGAGTGAACAGCTCCGATACCAGTGCCGTGGAGGGCGTTTCGGCGAGGTACGACGCGCGGAACGGGGCCCGGAACTCCGGCCCCGCCGCTGATCTCGCCGTGGACGAGGGTAGGTGCCGCGGGCATAGCGCCGCACCCGGTTTTCTCTTCGGCCTGTCGGTCCGCGCGGCCACAATGGCGGGGTGCGTCACTGGGTGCTCCACGTCGACATGGACCAGTTCCTGGTCGCCGTCGAGCTGCTGCGGCGGCCCGAGCTGGTGGGACTGCCGGTGGTGGTGGGCGGGCGGGGTGACCCGACCGAGCGGGCGGTGGTGTCGACGGCGTCCTACGAGGCGCGCGCGCACGGCGTACGCAGCGGGCTGGCACTCAAGCTGGCCAAGCGGCGCTCGCCCGACGCGGTGTTCCTCCCGGTCGACTTCCCGGTCTACGAGGAGGCGTCGGCGCGGGTGATGGAGACGCTGCGCGCGACGTCGGGCGCGGTGGTCGAGGTCCTGGGCTGGGACGAGGCGTTCGTCGGCATCGAGACCGACGATCCGGTCGCCACCGCCCGGCAGGTGCAGGCGGCAGTGCTCGAGGCGACCGCGCTGCACTGCTCGGTCGGCATCGGCGACACGCTGGTCCGCGCCAAGATCGCGACCGACTTCGGCAAGCCGCAGGGCGTCTTCCAGCTCACCCGCGACAACTGGATGGAGGTGATGGGCGAGCGTCCGACGACCGCGTTGTGGGGCGTCGGCACCAGGATCGGCGGGCGGCTGGAGGCGATCGGGATCCGCACCGTCGCCGAGCTCGCGGGCGCCGACGACGAGGCGCTGGTCGCAGCGTTCGGCCCGACCAACGGGCCCCACCTCGGCCGGCTCGGTCGCGGCGGCGGCCGGTCCCGCCCCGACGACACCCCGTGGGTGGCGCGGGCCCACGGTCGCGAGACGACCTACCAGGCCGACCTCACCACGCCCGAGGACGTACGCTCCGCGCTGCGCGAGCTGGCCGCGCGGGTCGTCGACGACGTGCGCAAGGAGGGGCGGGCGGTGCAGCGGGTGCACCTCAAGATCCGCTTCGCGCCGTTCTTCACCTTCACCCGCATCCGCAAGCTCCCCGAGGCGACGTACGACGTCGAGGTGATCGCGCAGACCGCCTTCGAGCTCTACCTCGCCCTCGACGACGACCGCCCGGTCCGGTCGCTCGGGGTGCGCGGCGAGATGGTGCCGCCCGACGGCGGCTACCAGGCCGACAGTGGAGCGTCCGGCCCGTAGGTCCGGCCGCCGGCTCCACTGTCGGCCAGCAGCTCGCGCTACTCCGTGGCGATGGCGTCGAGCACCTTCATCCGCGAGGCGCGCACGGCCGGGACGATCGCGGCGAGGACGCCGAACACGACGGCGATCACGAGGAACACCACGAGCGAGCCGAGCGGCAGCGACAGCACGGTGAGGTCCTCCTTCAACGACTCGCGCAGCGCGACGCCGATGAGCAGCCCGACCGCCAGGCCGAGGACCGCGCCCAGGACCGCGATGGCGATCGACTCGAGGGTGATCATCCGCCGCAGGCGTCGCCGCGACAGGCCGACCGCCCGGAGCAGTCCCACCTCGCGGGTCCGCTCGATCACGCTGAGGCCGAGCGTGTTGACGATGCCGATGACCGCGATGATGACCGCGAGGGCAAGCAGTCCGTAGATCAGGAACAACAGCTGGTTGACCTGCTGCTTGATCAGCTCGGAGAAGCCCTCCTTGTCCTGCACGGTCACGATCGGGATGTCCGCGACCACCTCGTCGAGCGCCGCCTGCACCTCACCGACGTCGGCGCCCTCGGCGACGTTGATGCTGAGCGTGGAGTCGTTGCGGCGCAGACCGGCCTCCTCCAGGACGCTGATCGGCATCGTCACCCCGCCGGTGATGGGCGTGTCCTCGAAGATGCCGACCACCTCGAGGTCGATGGTCTGTCCGCCCGGGAACGCGACCGGGAGCGTCGTGCCGACGTCGGCGTCGAGGTCGCCGGCCTTCGACTCGCTGAGGATCGCCTGGTCGCCGCGGATGTCCTGGGTGCCGCGCACCATGTCGAGCTCGTAGATCTCGGCGAATGCCTGGTCCACGCCCATCACGAAGTCCTGGTCCTCCTTGACCAGCGCCACCGAGCCCTGCATCCGGGAGATCGTGCCGACGCCCTCGACCTCGGCCATCTCGTCGCCGACCCGGGTGGGGAAGCCCTGGAAGCTCGGGGACTGGACGAGGAAGTCGCTGCGGAACTCCTGGTCGACGAGCTCGTCGTTGGTCGCGCTGAGCGACGAGGCCAGCACTCCGACGGCCGAGACGACGGCCAGGCCGATCATCAGGGCCGAGGCGGTGGCACCCGTACGCCGCGGGTTGCGCAGGGCGTTCTCGCCCGCGAGCTTGCCCGCGGTGCCGAAGACCTTGCCGAAGACCGTCCGGCACGCCAGCAGCACCGGGCGGCCGAGCACCGGCGCCATGACGGCGACCGTGATCACCCAGATCACCGAGCCCGCACCGATCCACGCCGCGTCCGCCCCGGGCGCGCCGACCAGGCCGGCGGCCATGAGCGCGGCCCCGACGAGGAGGGCGAGGGTGCCGAGGACGAGCCGTCGGCGACCGAGCGCCTTCTCCTGCACCACCAGGTCGTCGCGGAGGGCGGCGACCGGCGGCACCTTGGCGGCGCGGCGAGCGGGCACGAAGGCCGCGACCATCGTCACGCTGATGCCGACGACGTAGGCCGTGATGATCGTCGTCGGAGTCAGCACCAGCACGTCGCCGGCGATGTCGAGACCCTGCGAGCGGAACACCGCGGCGAGCCCGCGGGACAGTCCGAGCCCGAGCAGCAGCCCGAGCGTCGAGCCGAGCAGCGCCATCAGGAAGGCCTCGACCAGCACCGACCGCGTCACCTGGCGACGGCTCGCGCCGAGGGCCCGCAGCAGCGCCGACTCGCGCACCCGCTGCGAGACCAGGATGGAGAAGGTGTTGAAGATGATGAAGGCGCCGACGACGATCGCGATCACCGCGAAGGCGATCAGGAAGTAGCCGATGACGTCGAGGAACTGGCCGATCTGCTCGTCGGACTCGTCGATCACCTCCTGCCCGGTCACCGCGGTGAACCCGTCGGGCAGCACGGTCTTCGCCGCATCGGCGAGCTCGGTCTGGCTGACGCCCTCGGCGCCGGTGAGGGCGACGGTGGTGAAGGCGTCCTGACCCTCGAGGAAGACCTCCTGGGCCGCACTGGTCTCGAGCAGGGCGAGCGTGGCGCCGGCGGTGCCGCCGCCGTTGAAGTTGGACGTGCCGACGAGCTCGAAGGTCTTGCGCAGCTCACCGACCGGCAGCAGCAGGGTGACCTCGTCGCCAATCTCGTAGCCGCCGCGCTCGGCCGAGGACTCGTCGAGGTTGATCTCGTCCGGCGCCTCGGGCCACGCACCGTCCTCGAGGATCAGGATGTCCTCGCCCGCGATGTTGGTGCCGCCGCCCTCGTAGTAGTTGAAGACCAGGGTCGGGGCACCGGTGCCACCGACCAGCTTGCCGTCCTCGCCGAGGAGGTAGGCGCCGACGCCGTCGACGTTGCCCTGCGCGTCGGCGACCTCGGGCAGCGTGTTGAGCTCTTCGACCACGCTCGGCTCGACCAGCTTCGTCGTGCCGGCGCCGGAGGCCTGGAACGACACCTCGCCCTCGGTGCGGACGAGCGCGTCGGAGGTGGACCCCTCGATGATGTTGTCGAAGGTCGAGCCGAGGCCGTGGCTGAAGGTGAGGACGCCGGCAAGGAAGCCGATGCCGAGCACGATCGCCAAGGTGCTCATGACCAGGCGGACCTTGCGGGCCACCAGGTTGCGCCAGGTGAGTCGGAACACCGCTCAGCCCGCCATCTCGTCGGGGCTGGACGCAGCGGCGGCGGACAGGGCGCCCATCCGCTCGAGGATCGCGTCACGGTCGGGTTCGCGCAGCTCGTCGACGACCTTGCCGTCGGCGAGGAAGAGGACCCGGTCGCTGTACGACGCCGCGACGGGGTCGTGCGTGACCATGACGACCGTCTGGCCGAACTCGTCGACGCTGCGGCGCAGGAACCCGAGCACCTCCGCGGAGCTGGTGGAGTCGAGGTTGCCGGTGGGCTCGTCGGCGAACACGATCGAGGGCCGGCTCACCAGCGCTCGGGCGCAGGCCACGCGCTGCTGCTGGCCGCCGGACATCTCGCTGGGGCGATGACCCAGCCGCGGGCGGAGGCCGACGGCGTCGATGACCTGGTCGAACCACGCCTGGTCGGCCTTCTTCCCGGCCAGGTCGAGCGGCAGCAGGATGTTCTCCTTGGCCGTGAGGGTCGGCACCAGGTTGAACGCCTGGAAGACGAAGCCGATCCGGTCGCGGCGCAGGTTGGTCAGCGCCTTGTCCTTCAGGCTGCCCAGCGAGGTGCCGTCGACGACGGCCTCCCCGGACGTGGGCGTGTCCAGCGCCGCCAGGCAGTGCATCAGCGTGGACTTGCCGGACCCCGAGGGCCCCATGATGGCGGTGAACTCGCCCTTCATCAGGTCGACGGTCACCCCGTCGAGGGCCCGTACCTGGGCCTCCTCCGAGCCGTAGACCTTCACCAGGTCCCGTGCACTTGCCGCGACGCCCTGCGGCGCCCCTCCCGTGGGCTGCTCAGTCATGGGGAGAAGTCTGGCAGGGGCCTCCGACGAGGGGCTATGGGATAACACCCGCAGGCGACCCTGACATCTGTCAGGGTCGCGCCGGGGTCGCGCCGCTGGCCCTAGGTTGTCCCGCGTGGGAGACGTCGCCGCGGGACTGCTGACCGGGCTGTCCCTGATCGTGGCGATCGGCGCCCAGAACGCGTTCGTGCTCCGGCAGGGACTGCGCCGCAGCCACGTCGGACTGGTGGTCGCGATCTGCGCGCTCTCTGACGTCGTACTCATCCTCGCGGGCGTCGCCGGCATCGGCGCCCTCGTCGACCGCGCGCCGTGGGCGGTCGAGGTGGTCCGCTGGCTCGGCGTCGCGTTCCTGACCGTGTACGGCGTCACGTCGCTGCTGCGGGCCCGGCGCCCGCAGGTGCTCGACGCGGGGGACAGAGTGGTCGAGGCGCGCCGCGGCGTGGTCGCGCGCGCCGTCGCCCTCACCTGGCTCAACCCGCACGTCTACCTCGACACGGTGCTCCTGCTCGGGTCGATCGCCGGGACCCACGGCACGCCCGGGCGCTGGTGGTTCGCGCTCGGGGCGTGCGTGGCGAGCATCGGGTGGTTCGCCGGTCTCGGGTACGGCGCCCGGCTGGCCGCCCCGCGCCTCGCGAGCCCCCGCGCGTGGCAGGTGCTCGACGTGCTCATCGGCCTCGTGATGCTGGTCATCGCCGTACGCCTGGCGCTCGGCGCCTGAGCGTCGTACACCCCTCAGCAGGCCGCGCCCGCGCCTCTCGCAGAGTCCCCGCTCATGCGGGGAGTCCGCCACTTCGTGGGGCGTACAACCCCCTTCATGTGTCGGACTTCCCCCACAAGTCGCGGCAGGAGTACGCCGCCCCAGGGGGTAGTCCAGTGGCGAACGGGGGGCTCGCCGGGGTAGTCCAGTGCCGAACAGGGGTGCGGGAGGGTCCCCAACCCCGGCTCGCCGCTGGACTACCCCGCGCGGGCGACGGGGGTGTGGGACGGTCCCCCGACCCCCGCTTGCCACTGGACTACCCCGCGCGGGTGGCGGGGACGATGATGACCCCCATGAGCGACCGGAAGACGAAGCCGAACGACGCCTCGGTCGAGGAGGTCATCGACGCCGCGGCGGACGAGCGGCGACGCGACGACGCGCGCGAGGTGCTCGACCTGATGCGCGAGGTGACCGGCGCGGACCCGGTGGTCTGGGGGTCGTCGATGATCGGCTTCGGCCGGCAGCCCTACACGACGGCCGACGGCAAGGAGCGCGAGTGGTTCGCCCTCGGGCTCGCGCCACGCAAGGCCGCGCTCACCCTCTACGGGCTGACCTACTACGGCACCAACGAGGACCTGCTCGAGCGACTCGGCCCGCACACCACCGGCAAGGGCTGCGTGTACGTCAAGCGCGTGGCCGACCTCGACCGCGCGGTGCTCACCGAGATGGTCGAGCGCGCCTGGCGGGAGAACCACCACCCGGCGTGAGGCGCGGTCAGGAGTCCTGCGGTGCCCGGGTCATCTCGGCCGCCACGCGGGCGACGGCCTCGTCGTGGCGGGCGTGGAGCCGCTCGCGGACCTCCGACGGCTCGTAGTGGCGACGCACCCGCTCGTCGCGGGCGACGGCGGCACCGGTGGCGACCCCGGCCAGGATGCCGGCCAGGCCGACCCACTTCCACACGCGCATGTGGCCGAGCGTAGCGGGGCGGGCGTGCGTCGATCGTGCAGACTGCGCCCATGACCTCGGCCCTCACCCTCGACCAGGCGGTGGACCTGACCCGCAGCGGCGACATCTGGTTGTTCCGCGGCCGCCGGGCGCCGGACCGTGCCATCCGCGCGGTCACGAACTCGCCGGTCAACCACGTCGGCATGGCGGTGGTCGTCGACGACCTGCCCCCGCTGATCTTCCACGCCGAGCTCGGCAAGAACCAGCTCGACGTCTGGACCGGCGCCCACCACCGCGGCGTCCAGCTCCACGACCTGCGCGACGCGGTCGCCCGCTGGCAGACCGAGTACGACCAGGACGCCTGGGTGCGCCAGCTCAGCCCGGAGATCGGCCGCGACGAGGAGGACGGCATGCTGCGCGCGATCGCCCGGCTCGACGGGGTCTCCTTCCCCAGCCTCACCCGGCTCGGGGCCCGCTGGCTGCGGGGCCGCGACGCGTACGTCCCGCACCGCAAGCGCGGGCAGCGGGTCACGCCCGAGGCGGCGTTCTGCGCCGAGATCGTGGCCACCTGCTACATCGAGATGGGCATCCTGCGCGACGACCGCCGCGCGACCTGGTACGACCCGGGCACGTTCTGGAGCGGCGACTACCTGCCGATCTCCGAGGGCTGGACGCTCGGCAAGGAGGTCGCGGTCAGCCGCTGACCGACCGCGCCAGCCGCTCGGCCACCACCGTGACCGCGGCCCGGAGCTCGGCGCCGCCCACCACCGTGAACGGGAGCGGGACGTGGGCGAGCCACTCGCCGGCGTACGCCTCGGGGTTGCTGGTGCTGCCGACCAGCTCGCACCGGCTGTCGGGCAGCTCGCGCAGGTCGCCCAGCGTCGGGCGGACCCACGGCCGCACCTCCTCGACGGGGGCGTCGAAGACGACGTGGGTCTCGTGCTCCCAGCCCTTGCCGAGGTTGGCCTCGAGCTCGGCCGCGGGGTCGAGGTCGGCCGGCACGTCGAAGGTGGCCTCGAGCCGCTCGACCGCGGTGATCCGGTCGATCCGGAAGGTCCGCAGCGCATCGGCGTGGTGGGAGTGGCACAGCAGGTACCACCGGCCGTAGCGGACCACCACCGACCACGGGTCGACGTCGAACGTGCGGGCGTTGCCGGCCGCGGTGCGGTAGCCGATGCGGGCCTGCCGCTGGGCCGCCACAGCCGCGACCAGCCCGCTCGCGACCTCCGGGTCGGGCCGCACCGACGACCGCTCCGGCACCGTGCGCGCGGTCTCGCGCACCGCGGCCGCCTGCCGCGCCACGTTGGTCGGCAGGACGCGGAGGATCTTGCCCAGCGCGGAGCCCACCGGGTCGTCGGGGTCGGCGACCGCGTGGTGGGAGTCGAGGGCGGCCATCACGAGCCCGAGGGCCTCGGTCGCGCTGAACACCAGCGGCGGCAGCCGGAGGCCGCGCCCCAGCGTGTAGCCGCCGTAGGGGCCACGGGTCGACTCGACCGGGATGTCGGCCTCGCGCAGGATCGCGACGTAGCGCCGCGCGGCGCGCTCGGTGACGCCGAGGCGCTCGGCCAGCTCGGCGGCGGTGACCCCGGGGCGGGCCTGCAGGACGTCGAGCGCCCGCAGCGCCCGCGCGGTCGGACTGATCTCGCTCATCCGGTGCTCCTCATGCAGACATCGTCCCACCGGTTCCGGACGTGGAGCGTCCGGAATGGCCCCTAGCGTGGAGGCCGAGGGTCGAACCACCGATCGAAGGAGAACCCATGGACATCGTGCTCATCGCCGGACTCTGGCTCGACGGCTCCGCCTGGGACGACGTGCTGCCCGAGCTGGAGAGGCTCGGCCACCGCGGCATCCCGGTGACGCTGCCCGGGCAGGGCGACGGCGCCACCGCGGCGTCGTACGACGACCAGGCCGGCGCGGTCGTCGCCGCCGTCGACGCCGCCGACGGGTCGCCGCTCGTCGTCGGCCACTCCGCCGCCTGCACGCTGGCGTGGGTGGCGGCCGACCGGCGCCCCGACGCCGTGAACGGCGTCGTCCTGATCGGTGGCTTCCCCACCACCGACGGCAACGCCTACGCCGACTTCTTCGACGCCGACGGTGACGCGGTGCCGTTCCCCGGGTGGGAGCCCTTCGCCGGGCCGGACTCCGACGACATGTCGCCTGAGCTGAAGGCGGAGGTGGCGGCGGGCACCCACCCGGTGCCGGTCGGCGTCACGAAGGGCACGGTGCGCTGGACCGACGAGCGCCGCCACGGGGTGCCGCTGACGCTGGTGTGCCCGGAGTTCAGCCCGGCGCAGGCGCAGGAGTGGATCGACTCCGGCGACGTGCCCGAGCTCGCGGACGCGACCGCCCTCGAGCTCGTCGACCTCGAGTCCGGGCACTGGCCGATGTTCACCCAGCCGGCCGCCCTGGCCGCGCTCATCGACAAGGCGTCGCGACGCTGACGCCGACAGGGGCACCGCCGGCGCCCGGGGACCTCAGTCCAGGAGCTCCTCGGGCCCGGCGGCCATCGTCGGGAGGTCGGCGGGAGCGCGGTCGGCGGGCCTGGCGGCCGACTCGCCCGGCTCGGCGGCCGACTCGTCGTCGGTGACGGAGACCGCTTCGAGCGGTGTCGACGGCGTCAGCGGGGTGACCGGCAGGACGACGAAGCCGCTGGGCACGCCGGAGGCCAGGTCGACGTCGACGTCGGCGACCTCGGCCGGGGCCACGCCCAGGGACACGGCGACGGCCAGCGCGTTGTCGGGCCGGTCCTCGGGATCCTTCTCGAGCAGCGAGGCGACGACGTCGCACAAGTCCTCCGGGACGTCCTCGCCGAGCGGCGGGGGCGGCTCGTTGACGTGGCACAGAGCGGTCGCGATCGGCGTACCGCGGTCGAAGGGCCGCTTGCCGGTGAGCATCTCGTGGGCGACCACGCCGAGGGCGTAGAGGTCGCTCGCACCGGTCGCCGGCTGACCGATCGCCTGCTCGGGGCTGATGTAGTTGGGGGTGCCGAGCATCTCGCCGACGCGCGTGTGACCGATCGTGTCGATCGCGCGGGCGATGCCGAAGTCGGTGAGCTTCACCAGCCCGTCCTCGCGGAGCAGGATGTTGGCGGGCTTCACGTCGCGGTGGACGACCCCGGCGTCGTGGGCGGTGCCGAGCGCGAGGGCGGCCTGGCCGAGGATCGACCGGACCGCCTCGGCGTGCATCGCGCCCTGCTCGCGGATGATCGCCGACAGGGGCAGGCCCTGGACGAGCTCCATCACGAGGTAGGTGCGGTGGTCGTCCTCGCCGTAGTCGAAGACGGTCGTGATGTTCGGGTGCAGGAGCGCCGCCGAGTGGAGGGCCTCGTCGCGGAAGCGCTCCGCGAAGATCTCCTCGTTGTCGGGGTCGGCGCGCATGACCTTGACCGCGACGTCGCGCTTGAGCACGTCGTCGAGGCCGCGCCACACGTCGGCCATGCCCCCGGAGGCAATGCGTTCCTGCAGGACGTAGCGGTCCCCGAGACGGAGTCCTTCCACGAGCCTGTGCATCGGGCGTCGCCCCACTTCTCTCGAATCAGGTGCGCAGCAGCGCACCAGCGGACGAGGTTACTCGGATTCCTGTCCGTACCCGCCATCTTCCGCCCTGATGCCCACCCGCCCGGGTGGGATGCTTGACAACGTACAACCAATTGGTTGTACATTACGTGCATGACCGAGACCGACGAGGACCGGGCGGACGCCTGGTTCCACGCGCTCTCCGACCGGACCCGCCGCGACATCCTGCGGCGCGTGCTGGCCGGGGAGCACTCCGTCTCGGCCCTGGCGCGCAGCTACGACATGAGCTTCGCCGCCGTCCAGAAGCACGTCGCCGTGCTCGAGCGCGCGGGCCTGCTGACCAAGCGCCGGCAGGGTCGCGAGGCCCTGGCCAGCGGCGACGTGGAGGCCGTCCGGTCGGTGGGCGCGATGCTCACCGAGCTCGAGGCCCTCTGGCGCGGCCGCATCTCCCGGATGGACGAGCTGTTCGCCGCCGACCTGCGCACGACCGACACCGACACCGACACCACACAGAGAACGGACTGATCCCATGCCTGTCACCGACGTCCAGCACGACCTCGACGCCCGCACCCTGACCATCACCGCCGACTTCGCGGCGCCGGTCGACCGCGTCTGGGAGGTGTACGCCGACCCGCGCCAGCTGGAGCGGGTGTGGGGGCCTCCCGGCTACCCCGCCACCTTCGTCGACCACGACCTCGTCCCCGGCGGGCGGATGACCTACTACATGACCAGCCCCGAGGGCGAGAAGTACTACTCCTACTGGAACGTGCTCGAGGTCAACGAGCCCAGCGGCTTCGACTTCGAGGACGGCTTCGCCCTCGACGACACCTTCGCCCCCAACCCCGAGATGCCCGAGGCCCTCAACAGCTACAGCTTCGCGGAGACCGACGGCGGCACCCGGGCGACCTTCGTCGGCACCTACGCCAGCGCCGAGGACCTCCAGAAGGTGCTCGACATGGGGGCCGTCGAGGGCTCGACCCTAGCCATCAACCAGATCGACGACCTGCTCGCCGCCTGACTCCGCACCCACCGACCGACACCCGGAAGAGAGACCAGGACATGCGACCGATCGTCGTCACCGAGTTCATCACCGCCGACGGCATCGTCGACTCCCCCGGTGGCGGGGACCACCCCCACGCCGGCTGGACGTTCAGCGACGTCGAGTTCGTCGAGGAGGCCTACGACATCAAGGGACGTGAGATGGCCGACGCCACGGCGCTGATGCTCGGGCGCCAGTCCTACGACGAGTTCGCTCCCGTGTGGCCGTCGATGGAGGAGTTCGCGACCTACAACGCGATGCCGAAGTACGTCGTCTCGACGACCCTGCCCGGAGACACCGCGCCCTGGGGCGAGGGCTCGGTCGACGTGCTGCGCTCCCTCGACGACGTCGCCGCCCTCAAGGAGACCGACGGCGGGGAGATCCACGTTCACGGCAGCGCGCGGCTCGCCCAGGGCCTCGCCCGGGCCGGCCTCGTCGACCGCTACCACCTGCTGGTCTTCCCCGTCCTCCTCGGCAGCGGCAAGCGGCTCTTCGCCGAGGGCGACAAGACCAGGCTGCGGCTCGTCGAGCACGCGGCGTACAGCAACGGGATCACGCTCCAGCGCTACGACGTCGTCCGCTGATCCTGCCCGCCCTTCGGTCGACGGGTGGTGGACGCAGCTCGACCAGCGTGGTGCGAGCCGCGACAATCACCCGGTGGAACTCGCCCTGCTGCTCGTCTCGATGGCAGCCGTCGTCCTCGCCGCCACCGCCGTCAGCGAACGCCTCCGCATCCCGGCGCCGCTCCTGCTGGTCGTCGTCGGCGCCGCGGCGGCGTACGTCCCCGGCGTGCCGACGATCCACCTCGAGTCCGAGGTCGTCCTGCTGGGGCTGCTGCCACCGCTGCTCTACGCGGCGGCGATCCAGACCTCGCTGGTCGACTTCAACGCCAACCGGGGCACCATCCTGCGACTCTCGGTTCTGCTCGTCGTCGTCACCGCGCTCGCGGTGGCGGTGGTCGTGGAGTGGCTGGTGCCCGGCCTCGGGTGGGCGGCGGCGATCGCGATCGGGGCGGTCGTCGCGCCACCCGACGCCGTCGCCGCCACCGCCGTGGCCCGGCGCATCGGGCTGCCGCGACGGGTGGTGACGATCCTCGAGGGCGAGTCGCTGCTCAACGACGCCACCGCCCTCGTCACCCTCCGCACCGCCATCGCCGCGCTCTCCGGTGCCGTCACGTTCGCCGCGGTCGGTGGCGACTTCGTCCTCGCGGCCGGCGGCGGCCTGGCGATCGGCGTCCTCTGCTTCCTCCTCGTCGCGTGGCTGCGCGAGCGCATCACCGACCCGCTGATGGACACCGCGATCTCGTTCCTCACGCCGTTCGCGGCGTTCGTGGCGGCGGAGGAGATCCACGCCTCCGGCGTCATCTCGGTCGTCGTGGCCGGCCTGCTCCTCGGCCACAAGGCGCCGATCATCCAGACCGCGCAGTCGCGGATCACCGAGCGCATCACCTGGCGCACGGTCGCCTTCGTGCTGGAGAACACCGTCTTCCTCCTCATCGGCCTCCAGCTCGACTGGATCCTCGAGGACGTCCAGGCCTCCAGCCTCCCCGCCGGCCGCATCGCGCTCGTCTGCCTGGCGACACTGCTGACCGTCGTCGTCGTACGCCTCGTCTACATGCAGGCCACCGGCTTCCTGCGGCGGCGCGACCCGATCCCGGCCTCGTGGAGCTTCCTCATCGGCTGGGCCGGGATGCGCGGCGTGGTCACCCTCGCGGCCGCGTTCGTCATCCCCGAGGACGCCCCGCACCGCGAGGTGCTGCTGCTCGTCGCGTTCACGGTCGTGGCGGGCACCCTGCTCGTGCAGGGCCTGACCCTTCCCCTGATGACGCGGCTGCTCGGTGTCCCCTCGCCCGACCCGGCCGAGGACGCCCTGGCCCGCGCCGGGCTGCTCCAGCAGGCAGCCGACGCGGGGTTCGCCCGGCTCGACGAGCTGGAGTACGACGACCACCACGGCGTCGCGGACCAGGTGCGCGCACGCGTCGACCAGCGCACGTTCGCCGCATGGGAGCAGCTCGCCACCGCGGCCGACGAGGAGACCCCGTCCGAGCTCTACGCGCGGATCCGCGGCGAGATGATCGAGGCCGAGCGGGCCAAGGTGCTCAAGGTGCGCAGCCGGGGCCACGTGCCGTCGGAGGTGGTGAGCCAGGTTCTCGGCATGTTGGACATCGAGGAGTCGATGCTCGACGCCGGATCCGCGGCGCGCGCCGGCGTACGCAACGGGAGCCTCGCCTTCGCCGGCGGCCGCACCTGCGACGACCTCGAGGAGCACCCCGCCGTCGACACCGTCGATGACCCCGCCTGCGCCACCTGCCTGGCCGACGGCACCCGCTGGGTGTCCCTGCGGCAGTGCCTCACCTGCGGCAACGTCGGCTGCTGCGACTCGTCCGTGGGCCGGCACGCGACCGCCCACTTCCACGACAGCCTGCACCCGGTGGTCGAGTCCGCCGAGCCGGACGAGTCCTGGCGGTGGTGCTACGTGCACAACCTGACCGGCTGACCTGCGACCAGCACCCCTCCGCCGGCGCCGGTATCGGCCTTCTCCAGCGCCACTAGGCTGGAGAGATGGGAGCGCCCGCGATCGTCATCGCCTCCACCCACCACGCGACCGAGCTGGGCGAGGCGTTCGCCCGCTACGAGCGCGAGTACGACGTCCGCCTGGCCACCGACGAGGCCACCGCCAAGGCCTGTGCGGAGGACCTGGTCACGTCCGGTCACCCGGTGGCCCTCTTCGTCGTCGACAGCGACCAGGACCAGGACCGGCTCTACAAGCTGATCGGCGGCACCCGGCAGGCCGTCCCGACCGCCCGCCGGCTGATCGTCACCCACGTCAGCCGCTTCCGTGAGGACAACCAGACCTTCCGGCACGCGGTCGCCGCAGGCAAGGTCGACGCGCTGCTGCTGATGCCGCAGGGCCCGCGCGACGAGGAGTTCCACCTCGCCGTCGGCGAGCTGCTCAACGAGTGGAACGCCACGGTCGCCGCGCCGGTGGTCGAGAACGTCCGCATCATCACCCCGGAGAAGGACGCGCTGGCCCGCGACCTGCTGGACTACCTGGCCCGGGTCGGGATGCCGGCGGGCGTGCACCACCCCGACAGCGAGGTCGGGCGCGAGGTGATGGCCAGCTGCCCCGAGGACGAGGGGCGCTGGCCGATCGTGTCCTCGCTGGCCGGCTGGTGCGGTCACTGCCCCGACGTACGGTCGCTGGCCAACCAGCTCTACGGCCGCCCCGACGACATCGACGTCGACGAGGTGGTGGACCTCGTCGTCGTCGGCGCGGGCCCGGCAGGCCTCGCCGCCAGCGTGTACGCCTCCAGCGAGGGGCTGTCCACGGTCTGCCTCGAGGCCGAGGCGATCGGAGGGCAGGCCGGCACCAGCTCGATGATCCGCAACTACCTCGGCTTCCCGCGCGGCATCTCCGGCATGCGGCTCGCCCAGCGCGCCCGCGGGCAGGCGCTGCGCTTCGGGACCCGCTTCTTCACCGGCTGGCCGGCGACCGGAATCTCGCAGTGCGAGGACGGCGACCACCACGTCGTGCACACCGACGGCGGCGACGTGCATGCCCGGTCCGTGCTCGTCTGCACCGGCGTCGACTACCGCCGCCTCGGGGTGGAGTCGCTGGAGGAGCTCGTCGGCCGCGGGGTCTACTACGGCGCCGCGATGGCGGCCGCGCGCGAGCTCGCCGGTGACCACGTCGTGGTGGTCGGCGGCGGCAACTCCGCCGGCCAGGCCGCGATCCACGCTGCCCGCTTCGCCTCCTCGGTCACGGTGGTCGTGCGCCGACCCGACCTCACCGCCACCATGTCGTCGTACCTCATCGACGAGATCGAGTGGAACCCCCGCATCACCGTGCGGCCCTGCACCCGCGTGGTCGACGGCGGTCCGGACGACGTCGGGCAGCTCGCCTGGCTCGACATGGAGGACGTCGACACCGGCGCGCGAGAGCGGGTCGAGGCACGCGGGCTGTTCCTGCTCCTGGGTGCGGCCCCCGAGTGCGGCTGGCTGCCGGACCAGGTGCTCCGCGACGAGCGCGGGTTCGTCCTGACCGGGCGCGACGTCCCGACCGAGCACTGGCCCGACGGCGTGCCACCGGAGGACCTGGCGACGACGGTGCCGGGCATCTTCGCCGGCGGCGACATCCGCGCGGGGTCGATGAAGCGGGTCGCGTCGGCCACCGGCGAGGGCGCCTCGGTGGTGTCGTCGGTCCACACCTGGCTCGGCCAGTAGGCGGGCCCGGCTACAGCGACAGCAGCAGGAACAGCACGGCGAGCGCGGGCAGCGTGCCCTGGGTGAGCGCCGCGCGGGCCATCGACCGGTCGTGGGTCACCAGAACCAGCGCGGCACCGAGCATCGAGCCGGTGCCGGCGAGCGCGAGCGCCCGGCCGACGTCCTCCTGGCTGCCGAGCAGCGCGAGCCCGGCGACCGTGATGATCGCGAGGAACAGGTTGTAGAAGCCCTGGTTGTAGGCCATCGGCGCCAGCACGGGCGCGTCGCGCTCCGAGACGCCGAAGGTCCGGCGGGTCGCGGGCTCGGTCCACCGGAAGGACTCGAGCACCCAGATGTAGACGTGCAGCAGCGCGGCTCCGGCCGCGAGCACCCCAGCGAGGACGGTCATGACCGCACCCTAGGCGGCCTTACCTCTGGGAGGGTGGCGCTCCGTACGCCGTCGGCGCGACACTCGCGTCGAACGGCGACCCCGCCGTGAGGATCGAGGGAGGGTCCCCCATGGGACGACTGATCGGCATCCTGCTCGTGGTCTGGCTCGTGATCGGCGGCATCGCCGCCTTCCAGCGCGGCTACTTCGAGGACACGAGGACCAACTGCTCCGAGGCCGGCGACATCGCCCTCACAGTCGTCGCCGGGCCGCTCAACTACGTCGGCGTCAACCCGAAGGTGGACTGCGCCGACATCGACATCGACGTCCCGGAGCCCAGCGAGTAGCCCGCCGAGCAGTCCGCGAACCGGGTCAGCCGTCCGGCTGCTCGAACGCGGTCACCTCACCGCCCGACGCCGGCCACGCGAGGATGCCGTCGCGCGGACTCACTGCGTAGACACGCGACGCGTCGGGTGCGACCAGCACGGCCCGCGGTACGTCGGTGGCCCCGGTGAGGGAGCGCTCGTCGTCGGTGCGCCAGTCCCAGACCAGCACGTCGGCCCCGTCCTTCACGCTCGCGACGAGGCTGTCGGGGCCCAGCCAGGCGAGGTGCGCACCGGCGACCGCCGACGACGCCTGCTCCTCGTAGGTCTCGCCGTCCCAGATCGTCACCGCCGCCTGCGCGTCGAGGGCGAACGACGAGGTGGCGATGGTGGCGTCGTCCGGCGCCCAGGCCACGTGCCCCTGGGGCGGGGCGCCGAGCTCACCGAGCGTGTCCCCCGACCCGACCTCGACGATCGTCACCGGGGCGTCGGAGGAGGCGACGGCGAGCTCGGACCCGTCCGAGCTGAACGCCAGGGCCACCGGCGCGTCACCCTCGGGGTCGAGCTCGGTCACATCCGTCGGGTCGTCCACCGACCACAGGCGTACGACGCCGTCCGCGCCCGCGCCGGCCAGGGTCTCGCCGTCGGGCGAGAACTGGAGGTCGCTCATCCCGGCACCGGGACCGTCCTGCACGACCTCGGCGTCGTAGGCCTCCGCGGTAGCCACCTCGTTGCCGGTGGCGTCGTCGAGGAGGACCACGGCCACGGTCCCACCGTCGACCTGGTCGGTGGCGACGAGCCCGCCGGCGCCCCAGGCGACCACGCCGCCCCCGTCCCACCGGTCGTCGAGGGCCCCCTCGGTCGTGGACCAGACGCACAGCTCGCCGTCGCACGGCACCGCGATCCGCGACCCGTCGGGGCTCAGTGCCGCCGCGTCACCGGTGACGGACACGCCAGGCACCTCGACGATGTCGCCCGAGCCGGTGCCGCCGCTGTCACCGCCGTCCGGCGCGGTTCCGCCGGAGTCCTCGGAGCAGCCGGCGAGCACCAGCGCTGCGACGGCCAGCGCCGCCGGGAGGGCACGCCTCATGCCCGCACCAGCCGGCTGACGTCGAACCAGGCCTCGCTGCCGTCGTCGCAGACGTGGCGGTCCAGCGACCTCCCGTCGACAGTCACCAGGGTCTGCTGCTGCGAGGTGCGGCGCGCGGCGCGCAGCGCGTCGTACTCGTCGCTGACGCGCAGCACGCTCCACGGCCGCTCACGGGTGCCGTCGCCGGTGCTGCGGATCGACTCGAGCGCCAGCGCCTGCAGGCGCCGCTCCGCCCGGGCGCGGGCGTCGTCGCCGAGACCAGCGTGGGCGGCGGCCAGTGCTGCGTGGGCCGACGGGGAGAAGAAGGCCCCCGGCATCAACCCCTGCACGAGCGACGCCGCGTCGGCGTGGTCGCCACGGGCGAGGGCGGTCGCGACGACGTCGACCACGTCGAGCCCGGGGTCGAAGCCGGGAGAACGACGTACGACGTCGCGCAGCGCCGCGAGGTCGGCGGCCGACCGGGTGCGGGCCCAGACGAGGGCGAGGTCGGACAGCGAGGGGACGCCCGGCTCGACGTGCGTGCTCATCGCGCCTCCTCCCTGATCCGGTCGAGCTCGTCCCTGTCGAGGTCGTCGAGGTAGTCGCCGCCGGTCTCGCGGGCGTCCCTCTCGACAGGCTGGTCACGATAGGCGTCGAACCCGTCGTCGGTGGAGGTCTGGTAGTCGTCGAAGTTGTCGCGCCACTCCTCGACCTCCTCCTGGCTGACGCCGGGCGGGCCGTCGTAGTCCTCCCACCACCACCAGGGCAGGTCGTCGACGGCCTTGTGCTGCTCGGCGTGCCGCACCTCGTGGGCGACGGTGCCGAGGATGGTCGGGTCCGAGAGGTTGTTCTCGTCGATGCGCAGCACCCGGTCGCCCTCGCTCCAGCTCCCACGCGAGTCGGTGGTCGGGTCGTCGTCCGTGCCGTCACCGTCCGCGTCCTCCAGGTCCTCGATGCGGACCTCGAAGTCGTCGACGCCGGCCTCGCGTGCCTGCTGCTCGGCGATGTGCTCGAGGACCCGGCGTCGCTCCTCGTCGGACATGGAGGCCCAGTCGCGCTCGACCTCCGGGTCGACGACGTAGTCGGGCCCGTCGTCGCTGAACGACCCGTGCGGGCGGGCGGCGATGAGGGCCGAGTCGACGGCGTACGCGTCGTCGAGGACGTCACCCACCCGCGCCGCCAGGGCGGCGACCGCGCTCTGCCGGATCGCCAGGTGCTCCTGCGCCTCGAAGCGGTTGTCGAACGTGCGTCGTGGCGACACGTCGCTGACGGTGCCGGACGCGTCGACCTCCAGCTGGTCGGCCGCCGCGTCGCTGAGGATGTCCTGCACGGCCCGTTCGATCGCGGCCACGGGGCCGATCTGGGCGTAGACCTGGCGCTCGAAGTCGGCGAGCCCCTCGATGTGGCGCGTCATCTGGGCGACCAGCGCCGCCTGGCGCGCCGAGGCCGCCCAGCGACCGAGCCCGGTCCACCCGTCGGGGACGGCGTCGGACTCCACGACGTCGCGGGCCTTCTCCAACGACAGGACGTCGACCCGCAGCTCGTCGCTGGCGGCCTTCACGCCCGCGGCGCGCCACGAGCGGAGCTGGCCGAAGGTGATGCTCACGACCCGACTCCGAGGAAGGTCCGCAGCCACTCCTGGAACGCCTGCGCCTGGGCGTCCGCCGCCTCGGCGTCGGCGGCAGCCGCGTCGAGCCCGTCGGCGAAGTCGTCGACCGACGACGCCCACGCGTCGATGCCCTCGTCCCAGGCCGTGGCGAAGTCCGGCATCACGCTCGCGGTGCTGCTCCCGGGCAGCGCAACCGCGAGGGTCGCGACGGCGTCGGACGCGTCCGCAGCGCGAGCGTCCTTCGCGGCGGACCGCAGGTCGCTCGCCGTCGTGCGGAGCTCGTCGGGCTCCACCTGGTACGTCGACATGCGAGGTGGATGCCCCGCCGGGCCGCTCGCCAAACGTCGCGGCCACCGGCTGCGTGCCCTAGCGGAGCCAGGCGGGCGTCCAGTCCTCCGGCGGGTCCTCGCCGACGCGACCGTCGACGGCCTCGCGGAGCAGGTCGGCGTGGCCGGTGTGCCGGCCGTACTCCTCGAGCAGGTCGACCAGGAGCCGGCGCAGGCGCGGGTGGTTGCCGTTGCCGTCGTCGACGTGGGCCACCACGTCCAGGCCGCCCTCGGCGAGCGCGGCCTCGATACGGCCGGTGTTGCGGACGACCGCCTCGTCGAACACGGCGTACGTCTCGTCGGCCGTGAACGCATCGGTGGTGAACTCCCACTCGTCCGTGCCGTCATGGCCGAGCGAGCGCCACGGCTCGACGAGCTCCTCGCCGCGCAGCTTGGTGGTGAGGTAGTGGTCCTCCGCCATCGCCAGGTGGAGGAGCAGCCCGCCCAGGGACAGGGCCGACGACGGGATCCGGTGCCGGAGGCCGGCCTCGTCGAGGCCGTCGGCCTTCCACCGCAGGGTGGCGCGCATCCGGCCCAGCGCTCCGGTCAGGTGCTCGGCCTCGGTGCCGTCGATCGGCGGCTCCCACGGGGGAGGGACCCAGATGTCGTGGTCGGGGGTGCTCATGGCGCCACGGTAGGGCGGGTTCCGGACGTTCGGGTGCCGGTTAGGCTCGGTCCGTGCCCGACCTGACCCGCGTCCCCACCGCTCCCCTGCTCGCCGGCGGCCTCGTCGGCGGGTTCGCGCTCGCCCAGCAGACCGGCGTACGTCCCCTCGGCGGGGCCGCGATGCTCGCCGCCAACCTCGTCGCCGCGCGCCAGTGGTACGCCGTCGGCGGCGCGCCGCTGGCCGCGGGACTGACGGCGGCCTACTGGACCGCGATGGGCGTCTCCCACCCGCTGGCGAGGAAGATCGGCACCTGGCCCTCCGTCCTCGGCGTCACGGCAGCCGCCTCCGGGGCGGCGTGGCTGCTGGCCGACCGCCGCCGCTGAGGATCAGTCCTCGGGCAGCGCGGCGAAGTCGGCCTGCATCTGGCGGTACCAGCCGAGCGACTTCTTGGGGTGGCGCCAGCGGGCCTTCATCTCCTTGCGGGCGGGCAGGTGGGCGGCGTCGCCGTCCTTCTCGGCCTGCTTGAGGTGCTGGTCCTGCGCGTTGATCACGTCGTCGTGCGTCTCGCCCCGGTGGGCCAGGTCGCACGGGCCGCCGAGCTGGCGGCAGGTCATGGTCTTCATCGGTGCTCCTCCTCCTGGTGTGCTCATTGCTCTGACGTACGGCGTCGCGCATCTGTGACCGATCTCAGCCGTCGCGCACCCGGGGTGGCGGCAGATCGCACATGCCGCGCGGCGCTGGCTGCGATCTGCCGCCACCACCTCCGCTCGTGCCGGGCGGGGTCACCGGACGGAGGGTCCGTCGCGGCGTACGACCTGGTCGAGGACGTCGGGATCGGCGCGAAACGTGATCGCCCGGACCTCCCCGCCGACGACCTCGAAGTCGAAGACGACCGCGGCGGCCCCCCGGTGGAACCACGCCGACGCCGGACGGTCGCCCACGAACACGGCCATGGCCGCGTGCGCGCTTCCGTTGAAGAACGCGGCCACGTCGTCGCGTCCCTGGATGGAAGCTGGCGTCCCGGCAAGCACCGCCGGCTGGTCCGCGCCGACCACCGCGTCGGGTGCCAGGAGCTGCAGGAGCCGCTCGAGGTCGCCGCCTCGCGCCGCGGCCATGAAGGCGTCGACGACCTCCCAGTCGGCCAGCGCGTCCTCCGGTGCCGGCTGGGCGACCTTGGCCCGCGCCCGCGACGCGAGCTTGCGCGCCGCCACGGGCGAGGTGTCGAGGACCGCGCCGATGGTGGCGAAGTCGAAGCCGAAGCTGTCGTGCAGGACGAAGGCGACCCGCTCGCGCGGGGACAGCCGGTCGATGACCGCCTGCAACGCGATGCCGACCGTGTCGGCCAGCGCGACGTCTTCCGCCGGGTCGGCCACCGGGTCGGACCACGGCTCGAGGGCCGCGTCGTCGAGGTGCGGGTCCTCCACCGGGACCGGCGTCCGGGCCCGCAACCGGTCGAGGCACAGCCGGGTCGTGACGGTGGTCAGCCAGGCCGCCAGGTTGTCGATCTCGGTGCTGTCGCAGGCGACGGCCCGGTCGAGCCGCAGCCAGGCCTGCTGCACCACGTCCTCCGCCTCGGCGTGGTCCCCCAGCACGCGCGTCGCGATGCCGAGCAACCGGGGCCGTTCGGTCTCGAAGCCTGGTGCCAGTCCTGACGTGTCCTGCATGGCCCCACCCTCTCGCGTGCGTGCGTCACTCACCATGACGTCTGCGCGCGCTCGGGTGTGACCGGCGCTGCGCACGTGCGGCGGTTGCCGCTGGGACCGGTCACGCACACTGGAGGGCATGCACGCGCTCCGGGTCCGCGCCGCTGGTCCGCTCGCGACCGTCACCACGATCGTCGTCCTGCTCGCCGGCTGCTCGAGCGGGACGGGCGAGGCCGCCCCGTCCGACTCCTCCGACACCCCCAGCAGCCCGACCTCCGCCACGCCCACGGAGCCGAGCGCGTCCTCGGACGAGCCGACCGAGGAGCCCGCTGAGGAGGCAGCGGAGGAGCCGACCCAGGAGCCTGATCCGGTGCCCCCGGTCTCGATGGCCGCCCTCGCGCAGGCCGACCTGACCGGCGGCGACCTGCGCCTGGGGGCGGTGCGCGAGCGCACGCCCGCCTACACGTCGTACGACGTCACCTTCGCCTCGACGACCAACGGGCGGGGCACGGCACCGCTGCGGATCAGCGGCGTGCTCAACGTGCCGACCGGGCGGCCCCGAGACGGTCAGGGATGGCCGGCGGTGGTGCTCGCCCACGGCTACATCGACCCGGCCTACTACGTCCGCGGACAGGGCATGACGCGCGAGCGCGGCTTCCTGGCCCAGCGTGGCTACGTCGCGCTCCACGTCGACTACCGCAACCACGCCGAGTCGACCGACGACCCGCGCATCGACCAGGCGGTGCGGCTGGGCTACGCCGCCGACGTGGTCGCCGCGCACCACGCGCTCCGCAGGTCCGACGACGTGCGGGTCGACCCCGACCGGATCGCGCTCTTCGGGCGGTCGATGGGCGGCGGTGTGATGATGAAGGCGCTCACCGCCGAGCCCGGGCTCTTCGCTGCCGGCGTCGGGTGGGCGTCGGTCTCGAGCCTGGAGGCCGAGAACTTCGACCAGTTCCAGCGTCCGGACGCACCGCTGCCCGAGCTGGAGGCGGAGTTCCGCGGGCGGCACGGGCTCCCCGCCGAGGACCCCGCGTTCTGGCGCGGGGTCTCGCCGCGACCCCTCTTCGACGAGGTCACCGAGCCGGTGCTGATGGTGCACGGTCGCTTCGACGACACCTGCCCGCCCGCGTGGGCGCGCGCCACCCAGCGCGCGATGACGCAGGCGGGCGTCGACGCGACCCTCGAGTGGTACGACGACGGGCACGCGTTCGGGCCGGCCTTCATCGCCGCGATGGACCGCACCGTGCGGTTCCTCGACGCCAGGATGCCGGCCTGAGGGAGCCGATCGCCCGACCGGCTCGTCCCATCTCCATGCACCGACTCGGAATAACCCTCGCCTGCGGGGTCCTCGCACTGCTCACGGCGTGCGGCGACCAGAACTCCGGCGGTCCCGCCGACAGTCCCGCCGACGGCTCGGGCGACCCGACCCAGGCGCCGCGCAGCACACCGCCCATCACACCGACCGGCACGCCGACGGGAAAGCCCACCCACGAGCCGACGGTGCCGCCGAGCGGCGCCCTGCAGAAGGTCCGGGTCGTCGGCGTGGTCGTCCAGGTGGGTGACTGCGTGGTCGTGGAGGACGACAACGCCACGACCTGGACCATCACCGGGGACCGGTCCCGTGACCTGGTCGAGGGCGATCGCGTCGCGGTGACCGGCACGCCCGACCTCACCGCGACGGGCTGCGGCGGCCCGCTCGTGCAGGCCACGCGGATCAGGGTGGTCGACCGACCCGCGGGCTGAGACGACGGACGGGGCCGGGAGCCCCAGGCTCCCGACCCCGTCCGGTCGACTCACACGTCGATCAGGCTCTGACCGGCTTCGATCAGTAGACCCTGATCCGCATGCCGGTGCCCTCCTGGCGGAGGACCCTGATCTGCACGCCGGCTCCGGCCGTCTTCACACCGACGCGAGGCAGGCCCGCGTCCACGAACGGCTGGAAGTAGCGGTTGGGGTCGCTGTCGTCGAACAGCGGATTCGCGCTGCGACCCCGGATGTAGCTCTTGCGGCCGTCGGCCGTGAGGTAGAACGAGTCGGACCTCTGCAGGCCGAACGGGGCGTCGTAGGTCTGGATGCGCCCGCGCCATGCCTGGCCCTGGAGGTTGTAGTGCGCCTCGGGGTTGGCGTCGATCGGCAGCACCAGTCCCTCACCGGGGTGCTGGCTGGTGTTGTTGTCGGTGAACGACGAGTCCCAGTAGTTCACCAGGAGGCCGTCCTGGTAGGGGAACTTCTCCACGAAGTCGGGTCGGTCCGGGAAGCTGAAGTTGTAGGGACCGGTCTGGAGGTACTTGTCGTACGACGTGTAGGTGCGGTTGCTCGCCAGGTAGAACTGGTCGTAGGCCGTGTCGTAGCTGGCCCCGACCGAGCGGAACCCGTCGAGGGTCCAGCCGTTGGGCGAGGTTTCGGCACCGTCGGCGAAGACCGTGGTCGAGCCGTTGGTGACCTTGATGTCGTCCACGAGCAGGCCCGACCAGCCCAGCGCCGGGTCCTGCCCCTGCACGGCACCGTCGGTGACGTAGCTGGCGCGGAAACCGATCGTCTGGCCGGCGTAGGCCGACAGGTCGAAGGTCGCCGGGACGTAACCGCTGACGCCGTCGATCCCGGTGTCGGCAGCCCCGTCGGTGTCGGGGTCGAGGGCCGTGGTGGCGATCGGCGTCCAGGCGCCGCTGCCGGCGGGGGCCTCGACTTCGAAGTAGCCGTAGTCGTAGTCCTCCTCGATGTTCCACGCCGCCTTCAGCGACAGGGTGGTCGTGCCCGCAGGGACGGTCAGGTCGGTGCGCGACATGGAGGCGCGGTAGTCGTCACCCGCTCCGGAGTACCACTGCTGGGTGCCCTCGGGCGGCGTCGGCAACGTGGTGGCGATCTGCTTGTCCGGCAGCACGACCGCGACGCCCTGGGCCTTCTCGGAGTTGTACTCGTGGGGGCCGAGGTCGATGGTGCGGTCCTGCCCGGCGACGACGGTCTCGTAGTCGAGCCAGCCGAGCTGCAGCTTGTCCCAGACGCCGAGGTCGGCGGCACGGGTGCCGATGCCCTGGTCGCCGGCGGCCGAGACCCGGCTCTGGGCCATCAGGGTCCACCAGCTCACCGGGTTGTCACCGGAGGCTGCGGTGTCGTAGTGGTCGGGCAGGCCGAGGTCGTGGCCGTACTCGTGCGCGACCACGGAGATGCCGCCGTTCTCGGGCTGCACGGTGTAGTCGGCCACCCAGATGCCGGTGTTGCCGATCTGGGTTCCGCCGTCGGGGTTGGGGGTGCCGCCGACCGTCGGGCCCTGACCGGTGCCCTGGAAGGCCTTCCAGCGGTGGCTCCAGATGGCGTCCTCGCCGTAGATCGGGTCGCCGTCGGCCTGGTCGCCGCCGGAGTGGATGATCTGGAAGCGGTCGATGTAGCCGTCGGGCTCGTCGAAGTTGCCGTCGCCGTCGAAGTCGTAGCGGTCGCGGATGTCGTACTGCGCGACGGTCCTCTTGATCTGCTCGTCGGTCCGCCCGGCGGCCTTCTGGTCGGCGACCCACTGGGTCATGCCGTCGGAGACGAGGTTCCAGGTGTTGGAGCAGACGTTGCCCGCGCACGGGTAGCCGTTGCTGCGTCCGTAGCGCGCCTGGTTGTAGGGGACGGTCGTGAAGTCGGTGACCATGCCCTCGACGCTGTAGCGGCCGGAGGACTGACGCTCGTAGTAGCTCTTCAGCGAGTCGGCCAGCTCGCCGTCACCGAAGTAGAGGTCGCGGTAGTACTTCTTGGTGTACTTCTTGCGCCACTGCGTGGAGTTGTCGTCGGGACCCGGCTTGGGGATCTCGTTGAACCCCGGACCCTCGTAGGTGACCGGCCCCGGGATGCTCGGGGCGATGTCGCGGTCGGGGTAGCTGGGGTGGCGCTGGGTGCCGAAGTCGACGAGGAACACGAACACCTTGTCGGTGCGCTCGTTGCTCAGCTCGACGTACTGGTCCTGCGTCGCCGTGGTGCTGGACCGGCGGTTGGTCGAGCGCGCGGCTGCGCGGCCCTGCACCGCAGCCGGCTCCTGGCCCACGTTGAGCACGGAGTTGCCGTTGATGGTCTCTGGCGTCGCGTCGCCGCTGAGGACGTCGGCCCACGCCTGCTGGCGGAGCGCAGCCTGCTTCTCCGCCTCGGGGTTGGGCAGCACGTGGTCGGCGTTCGCCGCGTGCGCCTCCCCGATGCCGCGGTGGTTCTCTGCCGGTGCGGCAGCGGCCGGTGCGAGGGTCAGCGCACCCGCTCCGGTGATCAGGGCCAAGGACAGCCCAAGGGTCGTGGATCTCACGAGACTTCCTTTCCGAGAGGCAGGAAGGCGGGCGGGATCCGGCCACGACAACTTCCTGCTCTGGGGACCCTAAGCGGGATACGACGACTTGAACAGGGGTTCGATCGGGGAGATCTCCTGCTGGACGGGCGAGATCAGGAAGCGGGATCGGACTCGAGCTGCTGCGGTGGCGCGTCGGCGTACGCCCTCGAGAGCCGGCGGTAGGGCGCGGACGCGAGCGCGACGAGCACGGTGACGAACATGATCGCGCCGGCGATCATGAAGACCAGCGCGATGCCACGGGCGTCGCCGTCGCCGAGCAGCCAGCGCCAGGTGTCGCGGCCCCCCTCGGACTCCATGTAGGGGATCAGGGCGAACTCGGCGACGGGGCCGATGAGGAAGGCCGAGATCGGGCTGGCCGCGAGCTCGACGCTCTGGGCGAAGCCGAACACCCGGCCCTGGGTGCGGAACGGGACGACCCGCTGGAGGATCGTCTGCTCGGCCGACTCGGCGGCGGGGATGACCGCCATGAAGACGAAGATGCCCAGGACGTAGAGCCAGGCCCACTCGCGCAGGGTGAAGGTCATGCCGAGCAGGGCGATGGCGAGGTTGACGAGCAGCAGCGTGCGGACCGGGTTGGCGCCGAGGCCGAACCGCGCGACCAGTCCCCCACCGACGACGAAGCCGAGCCCGGTGACACCGAGGACGATGCCCCACGCCTCGACGCTGAAGAGGGTGAGGCCGTAGGGGTCCATCAGGGCGATGTAGACGCCCGAGACCAGGTTGTTGAACGTCGTGAACAGGATGAGCGCGACCAGGCCGGGCACGGCCGTGATGGCCGAGATCGCGCCGCGGAAGTCGAAGTGCGGGCCGCCCTCGTCGGGGTCCGGGTCGACCTCGGGCACCGTGATCGGCACGAGGTGGAGCAGGGCGACGCCGGTGAGGCCGATCGCGATCGCCAGGGTCCATCCCATGCCGAGCAGCCCGACGCTCAGGCCGCTGAAGACGCTGGTGATCATGAACGAGATGCCCTGGACCGTGCCGACCAGGCCGTTGGCCTTGTCGCGCTCGTCCTCGGGCACGAGCAGCGTCACGGTCGTCGACAGCGCGATGTTGCGCAGGCTCTCGACCACGCCGCCGACGAGGATCACTCCCGCGAACAGCCAGAACCACGCGCTGCCCCAGTCGGCCAGCCGGTCCTCGCCGAGCAGCAGCCACAGCCCTCCGGACGCGGCGTAGGCGACCAGCGTGACGGTCGACGACATGACCATCACCTGCTTCTTGCGGTGGCGGTCGACGAGGGTGCCGAAGAACGTGCCGAAGACGGCGGTGAAGAGCATGTAGCCGCCGCCGATGATCGCGGTGGCCATCACCGAGCGCGTCTCGAGGTAGGCCCAGAAGGTCAGGGCGAACCAGAGGAAGCTCGACGTCACGTTGGCCACGAGCGTGTTGCCGAGCACCTGGCGGAAGGCGCGCACGGTCTCCGGGCCGCGACTCACCCCCGGCGGCAGGTGGGCCTCGACGTGCGGCGCGGCGGGATCGGCCGCGGCCGGCTCGAGCTCGTCCATGGGCACCCGTCGAGCGTAGGCGCACCCACCGACAGTGCGCCTCCGACTTCTGGCGCCCGTCCGGGGTCAGGACGAGGCGTCCAGTCGTGGTCAGGTGGTGGCGCGCTCCTCGACCGGGACCTCCTTGATCGCGCCCGTACGACGTCCCTCCCGGAAGGACCGCAGCTCCTCGCGCACCTTCGGCAGGAGCAGGTAGCAGGCCAGCAGGTTGACGATCGCGCAGACGAAGAGCATCGAGTCGGCGAAGGTGAGGACGGAGGTGAAGGTGATGACGCTGCCGATGACGGTGAAGGTGCAGAAGACGACCTTGAAGATCGCCTCGCTGCGCCGCGAGCGGCCGAAGATCTCGGTCCAGGCCTTCATCGTGTAGTAGGACCAGGTGATCAGGGTGGAGAACGCGAACAGCGCGACCGCGATCGCCAGGATCACCGGGAACTGGGGCAGGAACGTCTCGAACGCACGGGAGGTGACCACGACGCCGTCGGGTGTGGGTCCACCGCCGGCCACGACCTTGCGCTGCTCGTCGTAGTAGGCGGAGTCGGCGATGACGATCGTCAGCGCGGTCATCGTGCAGATGACGACGGTGTCGATGAAGGGCTCGAGCAGTGCGACGAAGCCCTCGCTGACCGGGTGCTTCGTCTTGACCGCCGAGTGGGCGATCGGCGCGGAGCCGACACCGGCCTCGTTGGAGAAGGCCGCGCGCTGGAAGCCGATGATGAGGACGCCCAGGACGCCACCGGCGACGCCTTCGGGGTTGAAGGCCCCCGAGATGATCTCGCCGATCGCGGCCGGGATGTTGGGGAGGTTGCCGAGGATGACGAGCAGGCAGGTGCCGAGGTAGAGCAGCGCCATCGCGGGGACGAGCCGCGAGGTGACCTGGGCGATCGAGGTGATGCCGCCGATGATCACGGCTCCGACGAGGAACGCCAGCACGAGGCCGAAGATGAGAGCGGACCCGGACGAGCCGAGGAAGCCGTCCTCACCGCCGGTGACCTCCTGCGCCTGCGCGAAGGTCTGGTTGGCCTGGAACATGTTGCCGCCGACGGCCCCGAAGAGGAAGAGCGCGACGGCGAAGATGACCGTGAGCGTGCGGGAGGCGCCGCTGCCGAACCGCTCGAAGGCGACCGGCAGGTAGCGGAACGGGCCGCCGGTGACCGAGCCGTCCTCGTGGACCTCCCGGTACTTCACGCCCAGGGTGCACTCGACGAACTTGGTGCACATGCCGAGGAGGCCGGCGATGATCATCCAGAACGTCGCACCCGGACCGCCGAGCGTGACCGCCGCGCCGACGCCGGCGATGTTGCCGAGACCGACCGTGCCCGACACCGCGGACGACAGCGCCTGGAAGTGGGTCACCTCACCGGGGTCGCTCGCCCGCGAGAACTTCCCGCGCACCAGGTCGGCGCTGGTGCGCCACGACCTGAACTGGATGCCCCTGAAGTAGATTGTGAAGACGATCGCCGCCACCACGAGCCACAGCACGATGAGCGGGAAGGAGACCCCGGCGATGGTCGGTGCGTAGAAGATGACCGAGGCGACGGCGTCCGCCACCGGGTCGAAGGCCGAGTTGATGGCCTCCTCGACCGTGGAGATCCACTCCCACTGCGTTGCCAGGACCGTCGCGTCGGCGTACATCTTCCAGAGGCAACCAGCCCTCTCCGGTCGACCTCAACGACAGGGATGTGACAGTTCCGTGGCAGAACTGGCGTCAGGCCGGGAACTCCTGGGCGATGCGGGTCAGCCGGTCGACGTACGCCGGCCAGTCGGCGTCGGGCAGGTTCGTGACGCCCGACGTCAGCCCGGCCGCGCCGTCGATGCCCTCGCGCAGGACGTCGGCGTGGCCGGCATGACGCGTGGTGTCGGCCAGGACGTGCGCTGGAGGTAGTGCAGAAGTGCGTCCTTCGGGTCGTGCAGGTCGGCCATCGGTCGATCATGCCGCTCACCCGGCCTGGAGTCACCAGATGTCCGGGTGCGACGTACGGTCGCCCCCGTGAGCTCTCGCGTCCACGCCATCCACGTCGCCCCCGGCCGGAAGATCCCGACCAGGAGCGTCGGGTCGGTGGAGGCCGAGGCGGGCGTCGGCCTGGTCGGCGACCGGTACCACGGCGCCCGGCACCGGCACGTGACCGTACAGGCACTCGACGACCTGGGGGCCGCCGCCGAGGTGCTCGGCCGCCCCGTCGACCCCGGGCTCACCCGGCGCAACATCACCCTGGACCGCGGGCCCATCCCGACCAGACCGGGCGAGCGGATGACCATCGCCGGGGTCGAGCTCGAGGTGGTGCGCATCGCCGCCCCGTGCCGGCTCCTCGACGACTGGCTCGGCGAGGGTGCGATGCAGGCGCTTCGCTCGCCGCGCGGCGGCACGGTCTTCCGGCTCCTGTCGTCGGGCACGATCCGCGTGGGCGACGAGGCCCTCGTCGAGGTTCCGCGCTCGGGCTAGGGGTTCTGCACGAGCCGCAGCAGGTTGCCGTCGAGGTCGACGAGATGACCGATCCGCATCCCCGAGTCCTCGAAACGCGGCGGGTGGAGGCGCGGCCAGCCCACGTGGGTCTCGGGCAGCCCGGCCGCCACGCAGACGGCGTACAGCGCATCGACGTCGTCGACCCGTAGGCAGCAGCTCGCGGACGTCGACGCCGGGTCCGTACCGGGGTCGGGGAAGAACTCCAGCATCAGGGTGCCGCGCTCGAGGATCAGCCAGCTCTCGTCGTGGTACGTCGTCGTGAACCCGAGCGCGGCGTAGAAGTCGACCGTCGCGTCGAGGTCGCGGGAGGGCAGGTTGGGCGTGGCGCGGTCGACCATGCCGCCACGGTAGCCCCGCCCGGTGCGGACCTGGGTCACTCGGACGTACGGCGGCCCGGACCCCACGAGGGGATCCGGGCCGCCGCTCGAGCTGGGTCAGCGCAGGTCGAACCGGTCGTTGTCCATGACCTGGGTCCACGCCGAGACGAAGTCCGTGACGAACTTGTCGCCCGCGTCCTCGCTGGCATAGACCTCGGCGAGCGCCCGCAGCTGGGAGTTGGAACCCAGCACGAGGTCGACCGCGGTGGCCGTCCACCTCACGTCACCCGAGGCGAGGTCGCGGATCTCGTAGACGCCCTCGTCGGACTGCGACGCCTTCCACTGCGTGCCCGGGGACAGCAGGTTGGCGAAGAAGTCGTTCGTCAGCGCGCCGGGACGGTCGGTGAGCACGCCGTGGGCAGTGCCGCCGGCGTTGGCACCGAGCGCGCGGAGTCCGCCGAGCAGCACCGTCATTTGGGGCGCCGAGAGGCCCAGCATGTAGGCCTTCTCGACCAGCAGCTTCTCGGGCTGCAGCTTCTCGCCCTGGCGCAGCCAGTTGCGGAAGCCGTCGGCGCGGGGCTCGAGCCAGCGGAAGGAGTCGACGTCGGTCTCCTCCTGCGAGGCGTCCGTACGACCCGGGGTGAAGGGCACCGTCACGTCGTGACCGGCGTCCTTGGCCGCCTTCTCGATCGCCGCTGCGCCGCCGAGGACGATGAGGTCGGCCAGCGAGACCTGCGCGCCGCCGGCCGCGTTGAACTCCTGCTGCACGCGCTCGATCGCCGCGAGGGACGTGTCGAGGTCGAGGTCGGCGTGGGCCGCCCAGCTGCGCTGCGGCTCGAGGCGGATGCGCGCGCCGTTGGCGCCGCCGCGTCGGTCGGTGTGGCGGTAGGTCGCCGCCGAGGCCCACGCGAGCTCGACCAGCTGCGAGACCGACAGGCCGGAGTCGAGCAGCTTCTCCTTCAGGCTCGCCACGTCGGCGTCGCCGACCAGCTCGCCCTCGACCGGCGGGACGGGGTCTTGCCACAGCTGCGCCTCCGGCACCCAGGGGCCGAGCAGGTGCGGGCCGACCGGGCCCATGTCGCGGTGCAGCAGCTTGTACCAGGCCTTGGCGAACGCCTTCGCGAACTCGTCGGGGTTCTCCAGGAAGCGGCGCGAGATCTTCTCGTACGCCGGGTCCTCCCGCAGCGCGAGGTCGGAGGTGAGCATCGTCGGGCGGTGCTTCTTCGACGGGTCGTGCGCGTCGGGGATGATCTCGTCGTCGGTCTTCGCGACCCACTGCTTGGCTCCGGCGGGGCTCTCGGTGAGCTCCCACTCGTAGCCGAAGAGGATCTCGAAGTAGCGGTTGCTCCACTGCGTCGGCCTGTCGGTCCACGTCACCTCGAGGCCGGAGGTGATCGTGTCGCCGCCCTTGCCCGAGCCGTACGAGCTGATCCAGCCCAGGCCCTGGTTCTCCAGCGGCGCGGCCTCGGGCTCGGGGCCGATGAGGTCGGCGTCGCCGTTGCCGTGGGTCTTGCCGAAGGTGTGGCCGCCGGCGATGAGGGCGACGGTCTCCTCGTCGTTCATCGCCATGCGCGCGAAGGTCTCGCGGATGTCGCGGGCGGAGGCGACCGGGTCCGGGTTGCCGTTGGGGCCCTCGGGGTTGACGTAGATCAGGCCCATCTGGACGGCGCCGAGGCCGTCGCCGAGCTCGCGGTCGCCGGAGTAGCGCTCGTCGCCGAGCCAGGTGTCCTCGGGACCCCAGAAGATCTCCTCGGGCTCCCAGACGTCCTCACGACCGAACGCGAAGCCGAAGGTCTCGAAGCCCATGTCCTCCAGGGCGACGTTGCCGGCGAGCACGAGCAGGTCGGCCCACGAGATCTTCTGGCCGTACTTCTGCTTCACCGGCCACAGCAGGCGCCGGGCCTTGTCGAGGTTGGCGTTGTCGGGCCAGGAGTTGAGCGGGGCGAAGCGCTGGCCGCCGTCGCCCGCGCCGCCGCGGCCGTCGTGCACGCGGTAGGTGCCGGCCGAGTGCCAACTCATCCGGATCATCAGGCCGCCGTAGTGGCCGAAGTCGGCGGGCCACCAGTCCTGCGAGGTGCGCAGGGTTTGCGCGATGTCGGACTTGAGCGCCTCGACGTCGAGCTGGGCGAACGCCGCGGGGTAGCTGAAGTCGGCGCCCAGCGGGTTGCCCTTCGGCGAGTGGGCGTGGAGCACCGACAGGTCGAGCTGGTTGGGCCACCAGTCCTGGTTGGTGCGCGGCCGGTGACCCTGAGGGTCCGGCGAGTCGATGACCGGGTTCTCGCTCTCACTGCCCTGGGCGGTGGCGGAGTCGTGCATGACCGGGCAACCGGCCTCGGCCTTCCGGTCGACCCCCTGAGGGCTCTCGGGGGTGGTGTCCTGGCTGTCGGTCATGGTGAACCCTTTCGATCGGTGGCTGTCGAGGTGTCGGTCGGATGTCAGGCGGTGGCGGAGCTGGTCTCGGAGCTGGTCTCGGAGCTGGTCTCGGAGCTGGTCTCGGAGCAGGCGGGGCACAGACCCCAGTAGGTGACCTCGGCCTCGTCGATGACGAAGCCGTGGGTGTCGGAGGCGTCGAGGCAGGGGCGTACGCCGACGGCGCAGTCGACGTCGGCGACCACGCCGCACGAGCGGCAGACCACGTGGTGGTGGTTGTCGCCGACGCGCAGCTCGTAGCGGGCGACCGAGCCGGCGGGCTGGATCCGGCGGACCAGCCCGGAGTCGGTGAGCGCGCCGAGGACGTCGTACACCGCCTGGTGGGACACGGTCGGCTCCTCGGTGCGCACCGCTGCGAGGAGGCTGCCGGTGTCGGCGTGCGGCTGGCGGCGTACGGCGCGCAGCACGGCGAGACGCGGGCGGGTGACCCTCAGGTCAGCGCTGCGGAGCAGGTGCTCGAACTCGGCCTCGGTCGCGTGGTCGTCCATCCCGATCCACCCTGCCCCCTTTTCTTGAACCAGTCAAGTTTTTCTGGGTCCCGGGGCCGGCAGGCCGGACCACTCGCGGGAGAGGAGAGCCCAGACCTCGAGGTCCTGGCGCTCCTCTCGGACGGGGAACACCTCGCGCAGGGTGCCCTCGTGGGTGAAGCCGAGGCGATCGGCGACGCGCCGGCTGGCGTCGTTGCCCGGGGCGCAGCGCCACTCGACGCGGTGCAGACCGCGCTCGACGAAGGCCCAGTCGAGCATGGCGGCGACGGCGCGGGTCACGATCCCGCGGCCGCGGGCGGACGCGGCGAGGAAGACGCCCGCCTCCGCGGTCCGGGAGCGGGCATTGATGCTCGGGAAGAGCGTGCCGCCGACGAGGTCGCCGTCGACCCAGATGCCGTAGAGGCGCCGGGTGCCCTCGCCGCGTGCCGTGGCGAACGACTCGATGAAGCCGCGGGCGCCGTCGACGTCCTCGAAGCCCTCCCACGGCAGCCAGTCGTAGAAGTCGGCCCCGTGGGCGCGGAACAGCCCGGCAAGCTGCTCGGCGTGCCAGGGCTCGAGGTCGGTCAGGCGGGCGTCGTCGATCTGCAGGCTCAGCACCCGCGACACCCTAGGGTCACGCGGACCCGTCCAGCCCGGCCGCCTCGCTGAGCCACGCCCAGGCGCGCGCCCGGTCCGCCTCGCTGACCCGCGTCGTCGGCAGGAGGTTCGTGGGACGCTCGACGCGGTCGTGCCAGAAGCGACCGGTCGGCGGGACCGGCTCGACGGCGGTGAGCCAGACGCTGGTGTCGGCACCCTGCGCGTCGTCGCGCAGCACCGGCCGGGTGATCCGGCGGAACGTCGGCAGCGACTCGCGGACACCGGGCGTGTCGGCCCAGCCCGGGTGCATCGTCGCGACGGTGATCCGGTCGGCGACCCAGCGGTCGGCGAGCGGCGGTGCCATCTCCACCTGCCAGCGCTTCGAGCGGGCGTACGCCGTCGTCGGCGAGTAGTCGCCGGTCGTGCAGCCGGGGTCGTCGGCGTGCAGCTGCTGGCTGTACATCCCGCCACTGCTGACCAGCACCACGCGCCCGTCCGTCGCGCCGCCGGAGAGCGGGCCGCGCAGCGCCTCGGTCATCACCACCGGCCCGACGAGGTGCACCGCCATGCTCAGCTCGAGGCCCTGCGGCGACTCGGTGCGCTCGGGCGGCATCACGCCCGCGTTGTGCACCACCGCATGGAGGTCGGGCACCTCGGAGGCGAAGCCGGTCGCGAAGCGTCGTACGTCATTGAGGTCGGCGACGTCGCACCGCCACAGGCGCAGCTCCGTGCCGGGGTGCACGGCCCTGATCCGGTCGGCGACCCCGGCCCCCTTAACCTCGTCGCGCACCAGCATGTGCACGATCGCGCCGAGGTCGGCCAGGCCCTCGACGGTGGCCGCACCGAGCCCGGAGCTCGCACCGGTGACCAGCACGTGCCGGCCCTCCAGTGACCGCGGCAGCGGGTCGGCCGGCCAGCCGGGCAGCGCCCGGCGCACCGCGAGGCCGATCGTCGTGTAGCCGAGGACGAGCGAGCGGTCCATGACGGTGTCGACCGCGCGGGTGAGGGCGGGGCGGGCCATCGCGTGGGACCCCTGATCAGCTCGCGTCGAGCCGCGAGAGCTCGTCGGCGGTGAGCTCCATCTCCGCGGCGGCGGCCGAGTCGGTGATCGACGTGGGCCGCTTCGCGCCCGGGATCGGGATCACGACGGGCGACTGGGCGAGCTCCCAGGCCAGGGCGACCTGCTGGGCGCTCACGCCGCGCTCCTGCGCGATCTCGGCGAAGGCGGGGTGCTTGTCGGCGAGCTCCTTGGCGTCGGACAGCCCGCCGAGTGGGCTCCACGGCAGGAAGGCTAGGCCGAGCTCCTCGCAGACGTCGATCTCGGGCCTGCTGGAGCGGAACTTCGGGCTGAACTGGTTCTGCACGCTGGCCAGTGCGCCGCCGAGCACCGCGTGGGCGTCGCGGATCTGCTGCGGGTCCGCGTTGGAGAGGCCGACGTGGGCGACCTTGCCGCTGTCGGCGATCTCCTTGAGCGTGCCGATCACCTCGTCGTAGGGGACCTTCGGGTCCGGGCGGTGGTGCTGCCAGAGAGCGATCTGCTCGACGCCGAGGCGCTGCAGGCTCGCGTCGACGGCCTCATGGAGGTGGGTGGCCGAGCTGTCGGTGTCCCAGCCCCCGCCCTCGGTGCGGACGTGGCCGCCCTTGGTGGCGAGCACGACACGGTCGCGGACGCCGAGCTCGTCGAGGATCGAGGCGATCAGCCGCTCGTTCTCGCCCTGCGCACCGGCGCCCAGCTCGTCGCCGGGGCCGTAGGCGTCGGCGGTGTCGAAGAGGGTGACGCCCGCGTCGAGGGCGGCGGAGACGGTGTCGAGGAGCTGCTGGCGGGGCTGCGTGCCGGTCTGGTCGAAGGTCATCAGGCCGAGGCCGATGGCGCCGACCTTCTGGTTGCCGAGGGTGCGAGTCTGCATGTCCTCGACACTACGGCCCGTCCCACACCCTGGCGGCTCAGGCGTTCAGACCACCCAGGGCCAGCACGTGCTCGGGTCCTCCCAGATCGGGCGTGGCGACGAAGACCGTCGACACCCCGAGCCCCGCCAGGCGGGCCCACCGGTCGCGGTGACCGGCGACGGTCGCGGCGTGCGTGCGGGCGGCGTATGTCGCCGCGGGTGTGCGGCCGCGCAGGGCCTCCACGCGCATCCACACGTCGTCACGGTCGGTGCCGACGACCGGCAGGTCGAGCACCGTCACGGCCACCTCGGACCGGTCGCGACCGAGGTCGTCGCAGTGAGCGCGTACGACCCCGACCAGCCGCGCGAGCTCGTCCTCGTCGGTCGTGCGCAGGTTGCACGCGTCGCCGTGCTGTGCGGCGATCCGGAGAGTGCGCCGTTCGCCCGAGCCGCCCACCACGACCGGGATCCGGCCGGCCGGGCGCGGGTAGGAGGTCGTCTCCGGGAGCACGACCCCGTGGTCGTCATACGCCTTGGTGCCCGCCGCCCACAGCGCCTTCATCGTGACGACGGCCCGCTCGAGCTCGTCGAGGCGCTCGCGGGCCGGCGGGAAGGCGATGCCGTGTGCCGCGTGCTCGCGCTCGAACCACCCGGCGCCGATCCCGACGAAGGCGCGGCCGCCGGTGAGCGCGGACAGGGTGGCGGCCGCCTTCGCCGTGATGCCCGCGGGACGGAAGGTCACCGGTGTGCAGAGGGTGCCGAGCTCGAGCCCGGTCCCGGCGGCAGCGATCGCGCCGAGGCTGACCCACGGCTCGGGGATCGGGTCCCAGGGGCGGCCGACCTGCGGCACCTGGATGAGGTGATCCATCAGCGCCAGGCCGGCGAAGCCCGCCTCGTCCGCGGCGCGGGCAACGGCCGTGAGCCACGCCAGCGGGTCCTCGCCCCAGGGGAAGCGGGAGACCTGCAGCACCGACCGCAGGCCGAGGCTGGACGTCCGGTCCTCGCGCGGGCGGGGCGCGACCTCGGGCGCGGGTGCGGGCGCGATGTCGTCCGCCGCGATCGTCACGACGACGTCCCACCCCTCGGCCGCCAGCGACCCGCGCGCGTCACGGACCGAGCGCAGCTGGCCGGCGAGCACCGGGGCCGGGACCGGCCGGTCGCGGGCGCCGTTGCGCCGGCGGCACTCGGCGTCGGGGGTGTCGAGCAGGACCACCGCGGCCGGCAGCCCGGCCGCCCGTGCGGATTCCAGCCACGCGCGCCGTCTGGTCGACTCGAGCCCGAGCGTGTCGACCACCGTGGTCAGCCCGCGACCGAGCCGCGCCGCGACGATGGTCTCCAGGACGGCGAACGCGTCGGTCGAGGCGTCGAGGTCGTGCGGTCCGCTGCCGAGGATCCCGCGCAGGGCGTCGGAGGAGACGACCTCCTCGGCGCGGTAGCGCGCGGCGGCCCAAGTCGTCTTCCCCGCTCCCGATGCACCGACGAGCACCACGAGGGCAGGGTCGGGGAGCTGCACCTGTTCAGTGTGGCGCAGCGACACGTCCTCAGGCAGTGTTGAGCCGGAAGGTCCCGAGCAGCTCGAAGGCAGACGCGGCGTGGTCGACGAGGTCACGGCCCACCGACTGCCGGGCGAACCCGTTGAAGTCCTGCAGGTCGGTCATCTCGCGCGCCGAGACGTTGCGGAAGCCCATCGACCAGGTGGCGAACGACCGAGCGTCGACGTAGCGCCGGTCGACGATGCGTACGTCGCCGTGGCGGGCGTCGGCCCGGATCGCATCGAACACCTCGTAGACCGCGTGCGACGTCCCCTCGAGCGTCTGGATCACGTTGCCGCCGCTGTAGAGCAGGAGGCCGGTGAGGCCGAGACGCTCGTTCTTGGGGCGGATCTGCTCGATCAGCTCGACCAGCTGGGAGACCGACATCAGGTCGGTGACCGAGCTCGTGTACGTCAGCGTGAGGATCTGTGGATCCTTGCTCGTCTTGTCGCTGCGCATGGTCGATCGACACGCTAGTCAGGACGAGAGGGTGGTCGGCTCACCCTCAGGGGTCGATGTGACGCACGAGTCCCGAGCACCCTCTGACCGCTGGCTGAGTTGACGTCAATCAAGATCGATGGTGCCGACCCAGCGTTCGCCGGCGTCCCCGCCCCAGGCGTCCCACGCGACGCGTCCGGGGGACGGGAAGCCCTCCCCGCCCCGGGTGAAGCCCTCCGCGTCCTTGTCGACGGTGTGCCGCGAGAAGTAGGCCTGCATCTTCTTGACGTCCGCGTCGCTCACGTCCTGGCCGTCCGCAAGCTGGTGGGCGCGGTGGCGACCGACGTCGGTGAAGCCCTTGCCGGCCTTGCCCTCCTCGATCCAGCGAACCGCGCGCTGTGCGGCCTTCTGCACGTCCTTCGGTGGCTGGTGTCCCATGCCCCGACGCTAGGAGGCCGACGGACCGACCGCCTCACCCCGTCGATGGGGTGGATGCTGGCACGTGGCCGTCGACGACGACGTGCTGGTGGCGGCCTACCTCTGGACGTACGCCGCACGGAGGAGCATCGTCGTGAGATGACCACCATCGACCTTCCCATCATCAGCTCGTGCAGCGTTGACGGCTGCTCCTACAACCACGACCACGACTGCCACGCCGGCGCCATCACCGTGACCGACGCCGCGGGCGCAGCATGCGGGACCTACGTCCACACCGACGACAAGGGTGGCGTGGAGGACAGTGGCCACGTCGGCGCGTGCCACCGTTCCGACTGCGTGCACAACGACCACCTCGAGTGCACCGCGTCTGGCGTCGAGGTGGGGGCGGGCGCCGACCGCGCGGACTGCCTCACGTTCGCCCCCGCCTGACCCGGCGAGATCGGCGCCGGCAACGACCGCGGGCGCCGACCCCGGTCAGGCCGGGGCGCGGAGGGCCCGGGCGACGGCGGGGACGACCACCGCGGCAGCGAGCAGGTGCAGCACGACCAGGGTGACGGCCGTGGCCGTGTCTGCGGCCGCCAGGATGGGCGGTACCAGCGACAGCGCGGTCAGCGCCACCGTGGTGCGCAGCCACCACCGGACAGGGTGGGCGCTCCACCGCGCCAGCCCCGCGGCGACGACGACGCCGACCAGCGAGAGGACGAGCGTCACGGAGGCGAAGGCGGGAACCGGGATGGCCTCTCCGCCGGCCACCTTGAACGTGACGCCGGCCGACCGCGCGAACGAGGCACCGCCCACGGCGACCGCGCTCGCCACGACCGCCGCCAGCACGCCCGTGCCGACCACCCGACCGAGCCGTGCCGCGGGAGCCGTCCGTGACGTCGTGGGTGCGACGACCATCGTGCTCACCCCTCGCCGTCCGCGTCGAGACGCTCGGGAAGGCCCAGCGAGGGGAACCGGTCGGCGTCGAAGATGGTGACCTCGGTGACCGCCCCACCGGAGATGCGGAGCACGTCGACCGTGAGCGGGAGGTACGCCGCCTCGTCCTCACGCCACAGGTAGTAGGCGATCGCCGGCTGCCGGTTCACCGCGGTGGGGACTGCACGCAGGCCGGTCATGTCCGGGTAGCCGTTGGCCGTCCAGTCCGCGACGATCGCGTCGCGACCGACGACGAGGCCCTCCCACGGGGGCATGGAGTAGCGGACGTCGTCGCGCATCATGGCCGCGATCGCGTCGAGGTCCGTGGCGACGCTCGCCTCGGTGAAGCGACGTACGAGCTCGCGGTTCTGCATGTCCGTGTCCGCGCCGGTCCACTCCTGGCGCTCGGCCGGCAGGTGCTCGCGCATCCCGGCCCGGGCCCGCTGCAGTGCGCTGTTGACCGAGTTGACCGAGTCGCCGAGCAGCTCGGCGACGTCCTTCGCCGGCCAGCCCAGCACGTCGCGGAGGATCAGCGCCGCGCGCGGACGGGGGGCCAGGTGCTGCACCGCGACGACGTACGCCAGCTCGATCGTCTCCCGCGCCATCGCGAGCGCCTCGGGCTCGTCGGCGTCCGTGGCGGGCAGCTCGTCGAGCAGGCTGTCGGGGTAGGGCTGCAGCCACATGACCTCGCCGCCGGTGGCCGGATCCGGGCGGCGCCGCGCGAGCAGGTCGAGGCAGGTGTTGGTGGCGATCCGGTAGAGCCATGCCCGCACCGTCGAGCGCCCCTCGTACGTCGCCCGGGCGCGCCAGGCCTTGAGGAACGTCTCCTGCACCGCGTCCTCGGCGTCCTGGAACGACCCGAGCATCCGGTAGCAGTGCACGTGGAGCTCCCGCCGGTGCCGCTCGGCCAGCGCCTCGAATGCCGCCTCGTCGATGTCGTCGAGACTGCTCACGTCGACCTCCTCCATGCGCATGTCGATCGTCATCGTCCAACCTCTCCTCCGTCTGGTGTCCTGTCACCTCCTATGACGGCGATCGGCCTGGGAACTCATCACCCGGGATCCGCGGGGCTCCCGCACGGGTGTCGCGTTCGGCCCGAACGCCGCCCCCTACAGCTGGGGCACCCTTCCGCTCGGGCGGACGGTCCCGCCCAGGCCGGAATGGGCTCCGGGCCATGGCCGAGGCCCTCGAGGCTGGGGAACCAGGTGCAGGCAGATGCCCTCGACCGGCCTGCGTCTGGTTCCCCACCGGCGTACGGGCGGGGTTGCGCGGTCGCGTCGCAGCGACCCTTCCGGTCAGACGCGCTGGCGGAGGCCGCTCAGCCGGACGGCACCAGCACGGCGAGCCCGACCAGGTAGATGAGGACGAGGGCCGCGAGGATCAGCACGAGGTAGATCAGTGGCTTCCACGTCGGCCTCTTCGGACCGTTCAGCGGGTGGTTGGTCGTCGGTCGGTCCCGGTGCTCGTCGTCGTTGCGCAGCTTGCGGACGGCATCGTCGGTCATGGTGAGCTCCAATGTCTCGGCATCCCTGACTCGTACCCGCCGCGCGCACCGGCATACGGGTTGCGGCGGTTGACGGAGTCAGTGAGTTCTGTCCTGAGGCTGAGCGTCGGCGCAGGGATTCTGTCCGTTGGCGGTGAAACGACTTTGTCCGCTGGGCCGCAAGGCACCCTGCAGGGTGCCCCGGGTCTAACCGCGAGGAACCGTGCTGGACCGGGTGCGCGAGCGTGCTAGAAAGCATGCGTGTCACCCTCCGATGAGGTCGAGCGGCGCCTGGATGCGCTGGCCGCTAGCGTCCGTTCCTACGACGCTGTTGTGGTGATCGGCGCCGGGCTCTCCGCCTTCGGCTACCCGATGACCGCTGACCTCCCCGCACTCCTCTGGCAGGCAATCAACGATGTTGACGGCGCTCAGTCAGAGTTGGCGGTCCAGGCGGGACGCCCCGTCACCGCGAGAGACCTTGACGAGGACCGCGCTCTCGTTGGGTTGGGGTGGGATCTTGTCCGCGCCAACGGCGCGGTGCGGCAGGCGTTCCAGACGGCGTTCGCAAGCCTGGACGCTGCTCGTGCTCCCTCCCTCGGGCACCGAGCGTTGGCGGAGCTGATCCACGACGGTCGCGTGCACCAGGTCATCTCCTACAACTGGGACACCTGTCTCGAACGCGCCTACACCGAGCTGTACGGCACGTCGCTCCCCCGGAACATCCTGTTCAAACCGCACGGTGATGTGGGCCAGGTCGACCAGCCGTGGACTCTGCCTGATGAGGACGGCCTGGTTCCCGAGAACGTTCTGACGCGGCTTCGTGAGCTCGACGATCGTCCCCGGACCTTGATCAGCCTTGGGTACAGCGGTTCAGACCCTGCTGTTGTGGAACATCTCCTTGCGCCGCTGCAGAACAAGTGGCCGGTGTTCCTGATCAGCCCATCTGCGCGTGGCGCGGGAGCGGTGCCTGTGGTGGCAAACCGGGCCATGGCTCACCTCGTGGAGCGTGTGGTGGACCAGTCGGCGTCGGGGTGGCGGGTCGTCACCTTTCAACGACGCCGAGATCTGCTCTCGGCGTTGCGCGGAGAGCGCCTCAGGCCGGTCGACGCGCTCGGGTGTCCCGAGCTGCCCTACGTGCCCGCGTTGGCTGACCGACTGCGCACGACCCGGTTCGCCAGCCTGTCCGGTGACTCTGGCACCGGGAAGTCGATCACGGGCTTCCATGCGGCCCTGCGGCTGCACGCCGAAGGGTGGGAGGTCGTCGAGCTTCTCCAGCCGGGGGTCGCGGGTCGCGAGGAGGTACAGCAGCTGGCGAGAATGCCCGGTCCCGTCGTGGCCGTCGTTGACGATGCCCAGGCGCTGGATCCGTCGGTCGTCGCGGCGCTGCGCGACTGCGTCGACGATCGGCACGCGGTGCTGCTGATCTCAACCGAGCGGCTGGAGACCCACAACGACGAGGTGGTGTCGGCGCGCCGCGCGAAGGACACGATCTACCGATACTTGGTGGACAACCTCGACACCGTTGGCCCCCTCCTGGCGCAGCTCGACGATCGCGTCGGCACCTCGATGGGCAAGGAGCGGCCCGAGCACCGGCTCGAGGCCGCCAACGTAAGCGCTCATGACCCGTGGGCCTTGATGTTCGTCGCGTCAGGGGGCGACCGGCGCGTCCACGGCACGTTAGAGAGACTTCTCGACCACGGGACGGCCGCAGCCGTGCTGGGTGTGGTCGCCGTGAACCAGATGACCTCCCAAGACGCCGGCGTCGATCTCGGCACCGTCGCCCGCGACCTGGCAGCCTGCGCCCCCGCCCTGTTCGGCGTCGTTGACGGAGAGGTCGACACGGTTACCCTCCACGAGGCGATGACGGTTGCACAGCAGGAGATGATGGTGCGCGAGCACAACGGCGTCCTGCGCACCGCGCACATCCGCGTCGCCGATCGCGTCACCGCCGAGCTGGCCAAGAGCACCGACCCGGTCGTGGGGCCGATGATGCTCGAGCTCGTTCGCACGCACCTGCGCGACACGTCCCGACCGCTGCGGGGCAAGTACTGGCTGGTCTCGGCCCTCGAAAGGCACGACAGGCTGCGATACGGGCTCGTCGACCGTTGGCTCGACCACGACACCACGGACGTGCTCGTCGCTCAGGCACTGGAGGCAGCTCCGGGCTCCGACCGGCTCGTGGCCTTGAACCTGCTGTGGCGGCTGGGCTTTGTCGACGTGCTGGACCGGCCGCAGTGGGAGCAGATCGCCTCGCGCGCCACAGATTGGCTCCCAGACATGGACGATCTGGAGGTCTTCGGGTTCCGCTGGTTCCTCGGCGGCGTCCGCTCTCGTCACGACGACCTACACCAGCAGATCCGAGACTCGATCCCCGCGAGCGTGCTTGCCACGATGCTCTCGACGCGCGGCACACGTGTGTCGGCTTCGGCATGGGCCACCGTGCTGCGCGACCTCGGCCCGGCGCACGACGCACCACAGGTGGACGAATGGCGCGCACAGTTCCTGACCGGCCTCGACATTCACGCCCTCGCCGGATGGGTCGGTGCGATCGGGCCCGATTCGCACAACGACGACATGTACGACCTAGTCGACAGGCTGGCCGAGGTCTGCCCACAGGCCGCAGCCGCGGTTCTGAGGACCTCAGCGGATCAGATGCGTGCCTCGTTCGAGACCGATCTACTCGACGCCTCCCAAGGTATCGCCGGATGGGCCTTCGGACACATGCTCTTCCTGGCCATGCTCGCGGGCTCGCCCCATCCCGTCCGGTACAGCGACCTAGACGACGACCCCGACGACCCCGACGACGACCTCGAGGACGCTGGGGCGCGGCGGAGCGAGGATGGAGTCGGTATGAGCGGAGCAGCCGACGGTCCCGCGGACGACGTATTCGTACCGAGCGAAGGCCAGATCGAGCTGGCGGGGGTCGTCCGAGAGTTGGTCACATCGGTCGATTGGAGCGCAGCCGGACGATCCCTTTCCGGGAGGGCCGCGGACGACGTCCAGTCCCTAGAGCTGCTCCTGTTCTGGGTTGGGAAGTTGTCGGTCGACTGCTTGGACCAGCTCTCCGTCGCCATCCCTCACGCGTGGCTCGACGAAGTCGCAACCCAGTCTGCCCAAAGAGTCTCGGAGGGTGGCGCTGGTCGAGCCACGGAGGTTCTTGCGCCGGTCACCAACGTCGACCGGGTGGGCGCGCTGCTGCGGTCCATGAGTGCTGGCATCCGCGCGCGGGCTCATGCCCGGTCGTACCTCGAGAGCCACATGGAGACCTTGCAGGCTCTTCCGTTCCACCTCATCGAGCCATTCCCTGACCTCGCAGCAACGCTCGCCACCGCCGGCCGGGTCGTGATGCTGCAGGACCCGCGCGCCCGCGGCTGGGTGGACAACAGTCGTGCGCTTCGTGCCGTGGGTCGAGTTGACCGGACCGCCGCCACAACGGTGCTCCGCATTTCGGTCGATCAACTCGCATCGGCCCTGGAGGCACCACAGGCCAACGACTTGAAAGGCCTGACGAGGTTCATCCGCCGCGCCGACGACCTCGACCCCTCGGTCCTCGACCGCGTGCTCGTCAAGGCGGACCCAGCCACCTGCGAACGCGTCTGGGGGCTGAGGCTGCCTGACCAGCCCGAGGAGACAAGGTCACTGCTGAGTCGAGCTGCGTCCGTCGACGGGGTGGTAGGCGAGGTCGCTCGAGGGTTGCTTCGTGAGTAGGTGTACGAGCTATGGGCACGGCGCCCACCGCATCGCGCACCTCGCGTACCAGTGATCTAGGCAACGTCGTCTTCGTCCGCGCCTTGGACGACACCAGCGATCGCGTCGGCCATGTCGTCGATCGACACGCTGGCGGTGTTGAGGGCGACCTTGTCCGCGAGCGAGGGACTGTGTGCGCGTACCTGGGATGCGGTGAGGTTGTGCCAGATCGGGAGCAGTGTCTGCTCGCCCTCGACGCTGCGGGTCACTAGTCCGTCGAGCTCGTGGTTGGTCCAGCCCTTGGCGAAGAAGTTCTCCGACAGGATGACGATCCCAAAGCGGCTGGAACGGATGCCTTGGTCGATCTTGCGGCGGAGGCTATCGCCGATCGTGAGTTCGGTCTTGTCGAGCCAGACACTGACTCCCAGCGCGACGAGTGCATCACGCAGTGGGACGGCGACCTCAGCCTTGTCCTCGCTGGCGTGGGAGATGAACACGTCCCACGTCTGACCACCCAGCACGTCACCAACCGGCTCGACCGGCTCACGGACCTCGACGTCGCGCAACGGGGACTGCTCCCGGATCGGTGAGAGCATGCCAGGCGGCGGCGGGATGACTCGCACGGAGTAACGAATCCTTCCGCGAAGACCACCCAGGTCCAGCACGAGGACCCAGTGGCCGGTCCTGGGGACTGTCAGGTTGATCGGAGACTTGGTTGCCTGGCCCCCGTAATACTGGTGCCGCTGGCCCCGCTTGAACTTGCTGTACTCACTGCTCGTCATCAGGCGGACGTTGGCCCGATTCGCCAGCGTGACCTGAACGGTTGCCCCCTTCTTCAGGGTCTTCAGGTCGCTATAGAGATGCTCCATGGCGAGCTCACTTAGTGTCGCGAGGCGGGTGGGGATCGTTGCCGGGCGCGATAGTGTCGGAGTCGCGGATGCGTCCGTCGCGGCCGTGGATCACGACTTCGCCACCGCCGGCGTTGCCGACGATCTCGCCGGCTCTGCGGACGGCGTCGACCTGGGTGTCGGCGTGCGCGCTGGAGCGCCGGGCACCTGGAGCGCGGACGTCCCAACCGCCGTCCTCGTTGGGGACGACGTGTCTGCGGTTGCTGCTGCTCATGTTTCTTCTCCTGCTGGTCTCATGTTGTCGGTTCGGCCCGTCCGGTGATGAGATGCAGGTGCAAGTCCGCATGCGATCACCTCGCGTGCCGCGGGCGTCTGGTCTAGCCACCAGGCGCCCGCACTGCGTTACAGGCCTAGTTTGTGGCCGAATATTTTCGCGCGATTTGAGCGGCCCCGTCTCGGCGTGTTCCGAGCCTCGAACGGTGTTCTCCCGCGCGGCGTCCCGCACTTGACCTGCGCAAAGCGCTAGTTTGTTTTCGCGCGATTTATTGGAGGTAGGGATGGCGAAGGCCACGGTCAGCCGTTTGGCTGGGACGCCAGACGGGGACATCCTGACCGCCGAGTGCGCCAATCCGCGGTGCGACGAGGTCATCCAGCGCCCCACCGGTCGGGGACGGCCTCGGGATTACCACGATGAAGCGTGCCGTCGTGCGACGGCTGAGGCTAAGCGCCGGCTGGAGGCGCGCCTCGAGCACTACAAGGAACAGGTCGCAATCCTCACCGAGCGCTACGCCGCCTACGAGAGGGCCCCGAGCGAGGGCGAGAACAGCGAGTCATCGGACTCGACACAGGTCACCGCCGATCAAGTTCGGGTCGCACGGGAAGCAGTCAGCAAGGTGGAGGGCGCTGCACCGTTCCTCCGCAAGCACGGTGGCGAGTTCGCGGCCGACCTCGTTGAGCTCTTCGACGCTGTTGCCCCTGTTGTGCGCTCACACATCTGATCGCGCGGCGCCCGCCGCATCTGGTTGGCCCGACCGCACTCTCGGACCATTGCCCAAGAGGCACGTGTCGATCCGGCCTCATCCCATCCCGTTCTGCTCCACGCCATCGAGCGCATCAAGCACCGCCTCGCAACGACCCAGGATCATGAGGTCGATGGGTCTGGCACCGTTCAGGTGACGACTAGTGCCGAACAGCCACTCGGTTGCCGATGGCTCGGCGAAGAGTTCCTGGGTGCGTGCGAGCACGCGCTCTGCGTCTGGGTCCAGTCGTCGCTCGGCTTGAGCGACGTGAGTCCGGGCTGCCGCGAGCACGCCGAACCAGCCTGTCCAGACTGGGTCCTCGCGCAGCAGTTGAGCCGGTGCCATGTCTTCCAAGATCGGGTTGGCGCCCTGCATCCACGCCTGGATCTCCGCTGCTGACACGTATCCGCTCAGGATGAACGCGGTATGGAAGGCCGCGCTCAGTCGGCGGACAACGTCGACGTTGGGCTCCTTGGTGCCCTGAGCCCAGTGGCGAACGATTGACGTGTCGTCGACTGAGGCCAGGTAGGCGATCAGCTTGGCTCCGAGCAGCGTGCGGAGCTTGGCCACGAGTACGGCTGGGCTGGTCGCCCCAGTGATCTGTGTGAGGACGGTGATGACCTCGTATGCCGCTCCGTCGTCCGCCAACCACTCGACGGGGGTGAACCCGTCGAGATCTGGCTGTGGCGTGTGGACGAGAGCGACCCGTTTGCTGTGGGACATGTCGTCGGGGAGCGCAGCGATGACCGCATCTAGCCCGCGTGGGGTACGCACTGGTTCGATGGACCATGCGCGGATGTACGAACGGATGCGCGCTTGGTGTGCCGTCGTGCGCTGATCGGGTGTGCCGAGGACTAACTCAAGAAGCTCGTCTTTATCCTCCATTGTGGGCCTCCTCCTCCAACGGCTCTCGTGAGCGCTGCACTGCCTCTGACTCGGTCGTCAGCAGATGTTTGTGGAGAGGTTGAGGGATGTCGTCAGACCAGCGTTGGCGGACCTGTCTGTAGCGCACGCGGAAGGCCCCATAGGTCGCGATCGCCTGGGGGGTGAGTAGTCCGTCTGATCCGGTGAGTCGTTCCCAAACGAACAGGGAAGCCATGCTAAGCAGTGTTGGCGAGTTCCTTGTACGCAGGGTCAGCGCGAGGTCGCGCATCACGTCGTCAGGCAAGGGGGTCGGCCCAATCCAGATCGCGCGACGGTCTGCCCAGCTGAGTCCGGGTGACTCCGAACCGCGCGGGAGCCCTCGGGCGATCTTTTCGATGTCGGGTCTCGCCTTGGAGGTGCGCTGGAGCTGCGCCCAAGTTGCAGCGAGGTCGGCCGCCACGTGTGCCAGCCCTAGGTGTCGAGCCATCTCGTGGACAGGGATCTCCGGATGGCAGAACTTGGAGACCAGGCCCGCGACAGCCGCGGCCTCGCGCAGTTCTCCTCGAATCGTCGTGAGTTCGGCGCGAACATCGGGAGGTACGGCTGCGGGGACGAGGTGCGAAAGATCCTGAGCTACGTCGGTTTGCAGGGGATATCTCACCTGTAGCGCGGCGAACCAGTTGGCGCGTGTCTGCCGTACTCCTCCCGTGATGGCGTCCATGAGCACGGACGAGCAGCGGAGCTGTCCTCGCGCGGCGCGTTGTTGGATCTGAGTGCGCCATGCCGACTGGATCCATAGGAGCCCGGAGACGAGATGCTCCTCATCGTGGCTCTCGAGGATGGCATCGGCCAAGGTGATGCAGGCTGCGACATCCGCTGCAGACTTCACGATTTCGCGGTGAAGCACCTGCGGTGTCGGCACGCCAGCACCCTGACCGTGAGCGGTCACTCGTTTCGCCCAATCCTCCGACATGTCTAGGTCTTGGAGGTCGTAGCGCGTGGCTGCGGCGGTGAAGGCGTTGCGGTCGGGGTGCTCTCGCAACGACCGGATGATCAGGTGGGTTATCAGGCTGAGGTCGGCGAGCCGCTCCGGAGTCGCAACGCGTCGGCCGGCTGTGAGATAGGGCGTCGCCTTTGATGGCGTCTGGGCCAGCAGCGAGTTGATGCGTTGTTGAGTCATCATCCTTGGGTCGTCCTGTGGCAGCCGCTCGACCCGGCCGCCCTCGACCTGTCCCCCGCAGCCACAGTTGAGGTCCAGGGCGTTGGAGGGCCTCAGGTCGCGTGTACCGGGTTTCTGCATTCGTGGTGCGGATCCGCATTGCGGGCACACGGATTCGAGCAAGGTCGAGTGATTGACGCAGATGAAGCTCCAGTGCAGGTACCAGGCGAGTTGCCATCGGCCGCCGTTGGCGGTGAGGCATTCGGTGCAGAATCGAGCGCCGCTGCCGCGCTGCCACGTCTGCGTGGAGTAGCCGCGCTTGACCCGAGCGGGTAACAAGCCGAGCCACTCCCAGCGTCGGAGGGTGGTGCGCACGACGGCTTCTGGCGAGCATCCGAGCCTGCGAGCGATGCTCGTGCAGCCTTCGAGGTTCGTGTCGCGGTTGAGATGGCCGGCCGACGTGGGCGCCTCGACTCCGAGGCTGCGTACGACTGCTCCGACGGAGCTGTGGAGGGTCTGGGCCATCCAGTGGATCCAGCTGTCTAGGGACTCGCCTTGCAGCGGCGTTCCGCGAAGCGCGAAGTTCGCCTGTCGCGCGAGGGGTTGACCGACTTTCACGTGGACACTCGTGTCGCGTCGTAGGTGAACTCACGTTGTGCGAAGTCGAGAACGCGATCGACGTGTAGAACGGCGTCGTCATGCAGTGCATCGACAGTCGCATCCTTGAGTACACCCATGAGGGAACCAACTTGGCCGCGGGTGGTTGTGACGAGCTTGCTAAGGGCTTTGTTGTCGCGACGGAACGGTGTCGCGAGGTGCGGGACGATGCGTTCGAGTGCCTTGACGAAGTCACCGATGAGTTGGCGGAGTAGCGCCGAGTCGTTGGGCATGCTCAGCGGCTCGAAGTGCAGCATTGTGTGCCTGGAGCGCAGTTGGTCGGTGCTCTCGTTGCCGGACGTGCCGGTGGACCTCAAGAGCGCCGACTCCTGCATATTGGCGCCTGCGTAGATGAAGGTGGCTGGGATTCGGAGACTCGCTCGGAGGGAGTGGGCCAGAGAGCTAGCGGTGAGCATGTGTCCGTCGTCGACGACGATGTAGTCGGTGTGCATCGACGGCAACACGTGCGCGAGCCGCCGGCGGATCTTGTCTTCGTTGCCCTCGGTCGGGACGCCTGCGAAGTCCGCGATCGCCCTGAGAACACCTGCGCCGAGTTGGCCGGGGTCGGCTTGGATCATGATGATCGGCACCCGTCGGTGAACTTCAGTGTCATCGTGCGTCAGGTGTGTCCGGCGATAGCGCATGGCGAATCGGAGCAGCATCTCGCTCTTGCCGGTGTTGGTGACGCCATCGACGCACAACCAATGGCGTTTGGTTGCGCCGTTCTGCCGGGATGTTCGAGCAACCGCTTGAGCCAGCTGTCGGTCGCGGATGGTTGGGATGTAGAGGGCTTGGACCCACGACACAGCAGCGTCAGCGTCTTCAGGAGCGAACGGGGTGTCGCGTGCGGAGAGGGACTCGAGGACGTCCCAGGCAGCGACGTCCTCGATGTTTGTGAGGATCACGCGCCGACCTCCATGTCGTCGTCGATCTCTTCGACGTACGCGTCAAGGTCGAAGTCGAAGACCGCCGGCCACACGGGACCTGCAGGTTGCTCGCGAGCCAAATCCTTCTTGCGGGTGGAACCCGTGGTGCGCGTGGGCGTGCTCGGGGTGGATGAGAGGTACGGGTTGCAGAACTGCCGCAGTTGTTGCTGGTAGCGGTTGAACTCCTTTCTGAGCTCGGCTTGGCCAGCCTTCTCGTTGAGCATGTAGTGGACGTACTCGGCCAGGGACAACGCCAAGTCTGCTGCGTCCTGCTTGTTGGGACGGCGTCTTCCCGAGCGCTTTTCAGCGTTCTGGTACGACTGATCGCTCAGGGCTGGGATGACCTCGTCGTACCGCCCGATTGCGCTGAGGGTGTGCCACCGCGCGGTTCCGGGCTCGTGCCACCACATGGTCGATCGGTTGTTGGGGTCGTAGTGGAAGGTGAGCGGTCGTCCGCGTACGAAACGGTCGCCGGCGCTGAGGGTGCGCATCAGCGGGACGGCGTCGCCGTGGTAGACGATGCCGTCGACGGTGGGACCGCGACCGGTCACCACGGCGTTCTTGGTGGGGAGGAACCGGAAGAGGAAGTTGATGTCGGGGTCAACTCGAAGCGGTACGCCAGCCAGGATGCTGTCGGCGTAGGACTCCATGGGAGTCACGAACGTGCCAAGGCGGGCCGGATGAGGGAGCCCGCTGTGGGGCTGGTTGTTGTAGGCGAGGCAGTAGCCGTCTGCGATCGCTTGGAGCTGTTCGAGGGTGGCCAGTTGTTCTTTGTGGGGTTGGGCGCCGCGGCCATCAGTGGTGTGACCCTTGTACCCGGGCAGCAGTTCGATGACTGCATGGTTGATCGTGCGGTTGGCGGTCTCGACGTGGGGCTTGTCGTCGCCGGTGCGCGGACGGGTCAAGATGAGGTCGATGCCGAGCGAGGTGAGAAGGCCGTTGACCACGTCGTTCTCCCACTCGCGGCCGTGGTCGGAGTGCACCTCACCAGGTATCCCACCGGGATGGACCAGGACGCCGTCCTCCGGCGTGGAGAGCCACTCGGGTATCGCCGGCCCCATGGGAGCTGTCGAGGGATCGAGGCACAGCGGGTTCATTCGACGGTGCAGTGCGATGGCTACCGTCGTGGCAGTCGGGGTGTTGAGGGTTACGTAGATCGACAGTGTCTTGGTGCATTGGTCGATGACGGTGATGCTGTGGGCAGGGACTCCGTCACCGGTCACCGGCGAGTAGACGAGTAGATCGAGGGGAGTGCAATCCACCTCCCAGACCTCGTTCGCCACGGTCGGTCGTATGTATCCGCCGCTGCCCGGGCTCCGGCTCGCTTTCGACTTGCGGGTCTTGCCCGGAGATTGGAGGTTGCTGCCGCGTGTCAGTTCAGCGAGGAGTCTGTTGGCGCGGTACACGCTGAGGGTGTCGCATCCGCGTGCTCGCAACTGCTTGTTGAGCAGGCCGGTGAGGTTCTTCTGCTTTTTCTGGGATCGGAGCATCTCGGTCTCGACGAAGGTGCGCGCGATCTCGATGGTGTCTTCGTCGTATCCGCGGAGCGGGTCGTCCACCTGAGTGTTGCCGTGGACCAGGCCCGCCTGTCCGTCCTTCTCGAAAGCTTCGATCCAGCGGTTGATCGTGCGCTCGGACTTCCCCTCCTCATCGGCTTTCGAGGCGACCCGTTGCGCCTGCGTGGTCTGCGTGAAGTCGTACTCACGACGGCCCGGCCCGGCGGTGGCTGGATCCGGTAGGCCGGTAAGCACTTCCAGAACTGCGCGGAGCCGGCGCCGCATCTTTCGATGTGCGTCATCGGAGAGGTTGGCAAGAAGGCGATCGTCGTCGGCGCGCTCGCGCAACTCTGGATTGGTCGCCCAGAGCGCGGTGACAACTTCCTGGGCTAGCTCCACGAGGCGGACGTCCTCGTACTCCCGTCCCCGACGCACCAAGCCGCGCAGCATGTTCCCCGACCCGGTGATTCTGACGAGGAGGCACTCTTGATTGCCGCGCTGCCAGGTGAGACCAGGGGTGAGCGAGACGGTGCTGTGCATCAGCGGCGCACCTCGTGCAGGTCTCGGCAGCCCGCCGCCACGGCGTCGGCTATCCGTATCGCCGTCTGCTGGTCAGCCTGGAGGGCTTCGGCCAAGCGCGGCGTCCAATCCGCCAGGTCGTCGCCGGCGGCCGCGAGCCTGAGGTAGTGCATCACCGCAAGGTGTGCGGGCGTGGCGAGTCGGCACAGCACGCCAATCGCTGCGTCGTCCGTTCCTTGATCGACCGGCGCTTGAGGTTTCAGTCGTAACACGCACGGGTGGATCGGCCGATGGCACATCAGGTTTCCCCCGGGCACGAGGGCGGAGCACTGGTTGCGCCCCATCACGCGTCCCAACTGACCGCTGAGCCGTAGGTCAGGGGAGCGTCGAGGTCTGCTTGGAGTTCTCGAGTCAGTAGGTGTAGCGCTGCCCAAGCCCCAAGCGGACCACCGCCCGCGCTGTCGATGACCCCTCCCAGTGACGAGCAACGTGCCGATCGGGCAGCGACGAGGGCAGCATGAAGGACAGGGTTGTTCGCATCTGGTGCCCACCGTTGTGAGGCCAACGTCCGCAGGTTCTGGCGGCGCTGTGGCGAGATGCTGCCGAGCACTCGGAAGTCCAGGTCGAGCATGGCCACTGTGTTGGCGGTCAGCTCGAACACGGCGTCGTCTTCGGGAGTACGGACATCGTCGGGCTTGACGTCCGCCGCTGACCATCCGTCGGCGTCGAGGAAGAGCATGTCGGGGATGTGCCAGATGCACCGCTCACCGACAGGCCAGCGCAGTAGGAAGGGTTGGGTCAACATCCACTGGACACAGCCGTTGAAGTGACGCTCGCGCACGTGAGCACGTTCAAGCGCAGATTCCACTTCGAGGGTCCGCCGGCTTCCGTCCTGCTCGACGACGCAGCCTCCGATCCGATTCGGCGCACCGGTGTATGACCCGATGCGCCGGATTGGCCACAGCGTGCGCCATCGAAGCGTCGCAGGGTCGATCTGACCGATCGCCTCCACAGCAAGTTTCGGTCGGCGGAACGTGACGAGCTGAGCCTGACGCACGAGTTCGTCGCGACTGCCCGACGCCAACAGGGCCGCGGCCTCCTTGCGCGGGAGCGACGGGTGCACCAGCTCGGTCACGCCGGCCGGATACCGCCTAACGCCCTTGCGGGCGCTCGAGCGCGGGTTAGCCTCGTGCACCCTCGGATGGCTGGACGCGGCACTCACCGGCCCTTCACCGCATCCGCCACCGGGCTGATCCCGGACGTCGCCGGTGCCGTTCGCGTCACGACGGCGTCAACATCGCCTCGGCACCGCTCATGGACCTGACAGTGGGTATGCCAATAGGAGACACTGGACATGCGGCGTCCTTTTCGTTTGGTGAGTCACAACTCCGACAAGGGGCTCCGCTAGTGGGGCCTGCTCTCTGCCCGGAGAGCAGGCCCCGCGCTGTATGCGCGGCTGGCCACGAAGCGGTGACACCTGTCCCGCTCATCCTCGCCGCGTCGGTCCCTCCCGTCAACGCCCGAGTGCGAGTTCAGGGACGACTCTCGGCCTAGCTCGCTCCCATCCCACGCCGTGCGGCTCACCTGATCTTTGCAAGTTCAGATTCAAAACTTATGGTGCCATCATGCCAACTTCACGCTCAGGTCAGCGGACCAAGCGGCTGATCCCGGACACCAGGCGATACGCCTTCTTACGAGCGTTGAAGTCGCACGACGACGTCAGCGTCGTCTGTCGCCTCCCAGAGTGCACCGCGGCAGTCAAGCGATCCCGCGGGCAGGGTCCGACTCCGTGGTTCCACAAACCTGCCTGCGCGAAAACGTTCAGACAGCGCCGTCAAGCACTAGATGACTTGATCGACCGGCTGTCCCAGGAACTCGTCACAGGTGGCCACACCTGGCGAGAGCGATCATCGCTCGAGTGGGAGATCCGCTGGCTGCTCGGAGTGCGCAGCGCTTACGTGAGCCCAACCGACTGGATTGAGGGGCGCGACGAGTCAGTGCCTCACAGCGGCAGGGACTATGGGTCGATTGGCACAGGGCGCCAGCTCGATGCGCTCATGGCGGCGTGGCGCGCGCAGCCGAGTCGCCGATCGCGCGATGGCGATTGCTTGTTGTGCGACGGAACGGGAAAGCGCGATGCCTTGCGCGACATTGCGCTGCAGGAGGGCGTACCAAAGGCGGACGAGGCAGAGGCGTTTCGGGCCGGCTTCTGGAGCTTCTTCCAGTCGCGCGCGTTTCATTCGGTAGATGAGTGCTTCCGGATCGGTGGAGAGGTCGCGGCCAGGCGTCTTGCCGGGCTACAAGCTGGCGAGGAGTCGGAGGCATCAGTGCTGGCACGTCTGCGACCACCGCCTTCCCCTGGCGGTCTACCGACTGAGTGACACCGTCGGAGCTCATCGCGGCGACCGGCGAGTTGACCTGTTGTGGACTCGAGGCTCCTTGGCCCGAAGCATGTCGTGACGACGGGTCCGGAGAGTGGTGGTGCGCACCCGCGCCCAACGCAAAGGTCGCCCGACGTCGTGTCGTTGATGCCTGTTTGTACCTTTATCCATCGGACCGACATCGGGCGTCCGTGGCCCTCGTGCGCCGTCTTCGACGCTTCAAGTGCGGATTGCCACACGACGTGCTGAGGGACGGGGCGCACGACGAGCAGGCGAGATCTAGCAGGTCACTCAGTTACAGTGGCTGGGAGTCACGGCGAATCGCTTCATGGCGGTCGGTGAGCCCACCCTCGCTCACGATGTCGACACGAACGCCCAGTAGCGACGCCAGGTCGCCTTCGAACTCCACCAAGTCGAAGATTGACGCCTCCGGAGCAAATCGAACGAGCAGATCAAGATCGCTATCGACGCCGTCGACGCCCCGCGCCACCGAGCCGAACACCCACACTTGCACCGCATGGTGCCGCATCGCCAAGGCAAGGACTTGCTCGCGATGGCGCGCAAGCAGCACGGAGGGACGATCAGTCACCAACCCATCTTGCAGGGCAGGCGGTACGGGTTCCACTGTTGTGTCGCGACTGAGTGGAGAGAGGTCACGGCCGTTGATGATCTTGGGCTCACCGAGCTGGTGAGCTTCGCCGCTTAGCAGCCCACGCCTCGATGCGGTCCAAGTCTTCTGGGCTCAGCCCGACCTCAGTTCGGGGCGCCACGAGCAGCAACTCCACGTTCAGCGGGGCGAACCGACGTCGAATCGCAGCTCGTCGAGACGGTGCTCGGAGATCGTCGTCACACCAGATTACCCCCGTGATGTCCGGATGAACTTCGAGCCAGGCTTCGAGGGCCCGCTGCTTCCACCACACTCGCCCGTCCCAACCCCCCGGCCCGGCCGCTACCGATGGCCAGTCCCGACCTACCCATGGATCCATGCTCGCCCGCATCTCCGAGTCCCAGCTCGTCAACCAGACCGCTGACACGTCGGGCAGCGCAGCCAGAGAGTCGAGCCGTTGACAGAGCAACGGCGAAACCAGAACCGGTCCGAACACCACGCCGGCCTGAACCTCATCACCCCACGTGGGCCCGACCGAATGCACAGCGGACACCACGCCGTCGACATCAACAATGAGAGCTGTGGAGGTCATATGCCATTAGCGCACGACGCAACCATGGGTGTCTTGGCGACGACTGCACCGCATGTCGGCTATATGCGCGGATCAGCCGCGATCCGCGGGGGCTTGGTCGCCGGCGAGGGACACTCCCTTGGAGTCGCCGCCCAGTGACGAGCGGCTACCCCCTGGGCATGGCCCGACTTGAACGGTGCCGTCATCCTTGGGTTCGGTGACGCCCAGTTGCAGCGCTGGCGTTGAACGGGCTGGCTACCAAGGGAAGAGGTCGAGGCCACTACCTACGTCCAGACCCAGCGCACAGACCGTGCTTCTATGCCGCGTTGAGTGCGTTGGTGTGTGAATACGTCGGAAGGCGCTAGTTGGAGCGGCCAGCGGCCAAGGCTGCGCCTACGACGCCGGCGCGGTAACCCAACGCCGCGGGAACCATGTCGGTGTCGACGCCGATCAGGTGACCGAACTGGTCCCACGATTGGCTGACGGCGCCGCCAACGACGATGAGGTCCGGCGTGAACAACCGCTCAAGATGCCGGAAGTAGCGAGTTAGGCGGGTGGCCCATTCCGGATAGGACAGTTGATCGCGCTCACGAGCGCTCGTCGCGGCCATCGTCTCTGCGATGCAACCGTCGAGCTCGAGGTGGCCGAGCTCGGAGTTGGGGATCAAGACGCCGTCGTAGATGAGAGCCGACCCGATCCCCGTGCCCAGCGTCGTCACGAGCACGAGTCGCGCATCGTTGTTGGTTGAGGGCCTGGCTCTCGCGGCTCCATGATGGGCTTCCGCGACGCCGGCCGCGTCCGCGTCGTTGAGGACCTCTACTGGCCGTCCCAGCTCATGCCCGAACCGGTGTGCAGCGTTGACGCCGATCCAGGAGGTGTCGATATTGGCTGCCGAGCAGAGCACGCCTCTTCGCACGATGCCCGGGACGGCGACACCGATCGTTCCAGTTACCTCGGGGAGGCAGCCGACGACGTGCTTGATGGCCTCCGCCACCAGGTCGGGTCTGGCGGGTTCGGGGGTTTCGACGTGGATCCATTCGGACTCGAGCAAGCCGGTGCTCGTATTGACCAAGGCTCCCTTGATCGTGGTGCCGCCGAAGTCGATTCCAACGACCGGACGCGTCGGCTCCTGCTGTGGGTGGCTCGTCATGCGTCGGTTGCGAAGGCAGCGTCGAACGCGGCCTTCGGTGCGGTGAAGGCCAACCTCCGTACGAACTGGAGTGCCTCGGGTGCACCGTCGAGGCGGTCCATGCCGGCGTCCTCCCACTCAATCGAGATTGGCCCGTGGTAGCCGATGGTGTTGAGCATGCGGAAACACCGTTCCCATGGGACGTCGCCGTGACCGGTCGACACGAAGTCCCAGCCTCGTCGAGGGTCTGCCCACGGTAGGTGCGAGGCCAGGCGGCCATTGCGGCCGTTGCCCATCTGACGCTTCGTGTCCTTGCAGTCCACGTGGTAGATGCGGTCCTTGAAGTCCCAGAGGAAGCTGACGGGGTCGAGGTCCTGCCAGATCATGTGGCTGGGGTCCCAGTTGAGGCCGAAGGCGGGCCGGTGGTTGATGGCCTCGAGCGTCGCCACGGTCGTCCAGTAGTCGTACGCGATTTCCGAGGGGTGCACCTCGTGGGCGAAGCGGACGCTGCATTCGTCGAAGACGTCGAGGATCGGGTTCCAGCGGTCGGCGAAGTCCCGATAGCCCGCTGCGATCATGTCGGCCGTAGCGGGTGGGAACATGGCGACGTACTTCCAGATCGAGGATCCGGTGAAGCCCACGACGGTGTCCACTCCAAGTCGCTGAGCGGCGCGTGCCGTCACCTTCATTTCCTCTGCGGCTCGCTGGCGCACGCCTTCCGGGTCGCCGTCGCCCCAGATGCGGTCGGACAGGATGGCCTGGTGGCGGGCGTCGATGGGGTCGTCGCACACCGCTTGGCCCTTGAGGTGGTTGGAGATCGCGTAGACCTTCAGGTTGTACCGCTCGAGAAGGTCGAGCTTGTCGCGGACGTAGGTGTCGCTCTCGGCCGCTTGCCAGACGTCGAAATGGTCACCCCAGCACGCGATTTCGAGGCCGTCGTAGCCCCACCCGGACGCCAGACGTGCCACCTCCTCGAATGGGAGGTCTGCCCACTGGCCGGTGAAGAGGGTGATGGGTCGCATGATCTTTCCTTCAGAGGTCGGCGGTGTCCTGAACGGGCTGGTAGGGGGTGAGCTCGGGATGTGTCAGCACCTGTTCGACAGCGTGGAGAGCGGCGCCGCGCGCCGCTGCGCCTTCGCCGAGGCTCGAGATGGTCACGTCGATGTCCTCGAGAGCTGGCCCCGCCGTGGACGAAGACAGTCCAGCCAACAGGGCGTCGCGCATGAACGGTCCCAGCGGCGCGTACACGCCAGCGATCACGATGTGCTCGGGTCGCACGAACTGGGCGATGACGGCACTACCGACGCCAAGCCAGTAGCCGACGCGCTCGATGGCGGCGTGCGCGTCTGCATCGCCGGCAAGAGCACGCGTTCTGATCTTGGCAACGACGGACCGGTCGTGACGCGCTGCTGCAGGTCCCAGCGCTACTGGTGACACGACAGGTTTCCAGCAGCCGCTGAGTCCGCAGTCGCACTCGAGCAGGCCCTGTCCCACCGGTAGGTGGTCAACGGCCCCGGCCAGTCCTTGGGCTCCGAGCACCAGCCGGCCGTTCTTGAGTACCAGCCCGCGGGGGTCCCGGCCCGTCATGAGGACGAGCGCGTCTTGAGCGTGATGATCTCCGACGTTGGCGTGACGCGATTCGGCGGTGGCAGTTGCCACTGACCTGGGGAGAAGCGAGCTTGAGATCGGCCAACCCGAAGCTCCGGTCGAGTCGCTTAGGCCGGCCAGCATCCGGTCGAGCTCGGTGGGGTCGAGGTGGGCGCACCAGCGGCCGTCCTGCGCAACCGTCACGCCGATGGGCTCGCTACCCGCCTCGCGTACCTGGTTGGCGAGTGCAGCAAGAAGCTGTGCCAGTCGGGCAAGGACAGCGCTCGGGGCAGCGTGGCGTGCAAATCGTTCCCTGTGGGCGCCGATGGCGTGGTCGTCCAACGTGGTTGCGACAACTGACAGCTCGCCGTCGTTGATGCTTGCACCGAGGCCCGCAACTCTGCCGCCGTCAACGGCCATGACCGTGGCCGGACGCCCCAAGCCGGCCGAAGAGGTACCGGTTGCTCTGAGGAGCCCTCGTGCCTGCAGATCCGCGAGTGTTGGCACCAATGTGGAGCGGCTCAAGTCGAGCCCTGTGCTGATCTCGGCGCGCGAGGCAGGGCCGTTCTTGAAGATCCAGTTGAGTACGGCCGCCGCCTGAGGGAGTGCGGTCGGCCTCGCGATCGGTTCGGCTGGGACGATCGTGAGAGGCACCGCTTGTTGGCGAGCTCGAGGGTTGTGAGACGCCTTGCCCGTGCCCGGTGCCGCTGGCTGCGCGTTCATCAGAGGACGACCGTTGCGTTGCCGTGCCTGAACACGCGGTCTTCGCAGTGCCACGCCACCGCTCGAGCCAGAACGCTGCGCTCGACGTCCGCTCCGCGGCGCTGGAGTTCTGAGACGTGCTGCGCGTGTGAGACGCGGACGACGTCCTGCTCGATGATCGGGCCTTCGTCGAGGTCTTGGGTCGCGTAGTGGGCCGTCGCGCCGATGAGCTTGACTCCACGCGCCTTGGCCTGTGCGTACGGGTTCGCGCCCATGAAGGCCGGCAGGAAGGAGTGGTGGATGTTGATCACCGGTGCGCCCACCTCGGACAGGAATGTCGGGGACAGGATCTGCATGTAGCGCGCCATGACCACGAGGTCGACGTTGCCGCGGAGGAGATCGAGTTGCCGTCGTTCGTCAGTTTCCTTGGTGGCCTTGGTGACGGGGATGTGGACGAACGGCACGCCGAAGCCTCGGACCGCGTCGGCGAGGTCGGCGTGGTTGCTGATGACGATGACGGGGTCGAGGTCCAGCTCGCGCCGCGCAACTCGCCACAGCAGGTCGAGGAGGCAGTGGTCGTACTTGGAGACCATGATGCCCACGCGCTTGGGGCGTTCGGCCCGCGTGAGCGACCAGTCCATGTCGAAGCGCTCGGCGATTGTCTGGAAGTCGTGCTCCAACCGTTCGTGAGCGGCAGCGAGGCCGGGCAGGTGGAAGACGGTGCGCTGGAAGAAACGTCCCTTCTCGGGGTCGGTCGAGTACTGGCCGAGCTCGGTGATGTTCGCGCCGTGGTCGGCAAGGAACGCTGAGACTGCGGCGACGACGCCTGGCCGGTCGTCGCACTGGACGCGGAGTCGACCAATGTCGGCGACCTCTACCGTCTGGGTGACGGGGGCTGATGCCGGCGTCGTGCGGGCGGTGCTGCTCATGTCGCTCCTCTCGTGAGGCAGAAGGTGGGAACTTCAGTCGAGGCGGGCTAGCCAGTCGCGTCGCCACCGTTCGGTGCCGGCGATCTCGTTGAAGGTGAAGATGCGCAGGCCCCAAACGGGCGGCTTGCCCGTACTGGATGGGACGTGGTGTGCGTTGGGCGTAGTGCGCTGTGCGGAGCCCGAGGCGATCCGGCCGACCTCTTCCTTGGCCAGTCCGCGCAGGAGCTTGTCGGGGCTGAACGCGCCCGGCACGATGAACCGCCACAGCAGCCCCTGCTGCTTCTGCAAGAAGCGAGCCGACTGCCCCAGTCCGATGCCGGCGGAGATGCGGACCAGCTTCTGCCGCGTGACGGGACCCGGGATGCCCGCGACGATGCGTGCGTCGACGCCCCGGCTGCGGACACGGGTGGACCAGGACGTGATGACGGCGGGGTCGAAGCACATCTGGGTCACGATGCGTTCGGCGTAGGGGGCCTTGTCGAGAAGAGCGTCTTCAAGCACCGGCTCCGGTATGTGTGCGTGGCCCTCGGGATAGCCGGTGACCCCGATGTCGGTGAACGGTCGGCCGAGCTCGTCCAGGGCGCGTAGTAGCGCGAGAGCATCGTGGTAGGGGCCGGCCGGCTCGGGGGCGTCGCCGCCGATGACGAAGATGCGCTCGATGCCGCTTGCTTGCAGCCTTGCTGCGATGTCCGCGAGCTCGGCGGCGTCCCGTATCTGACGCGCGGGCAGGTGGGGGTTGGCGATGTAGCCCGATGCTGCGAGTCGTTCGGACACCGCCAACGTCGTCTCCAGGCCCTTCGCCTCGGTGACCGTGACCGTGACCGGGATGCTGAGCGGGACGTGCTCGAGGATCTGCTCTTCCGTCGATTTGAACGGCATCACCTCGTAGCTGATGTTGGTCAGCAAACGCCGTGTTGCGCTCTGGATCGGCAGCGGATCGGGCCTTGATCGAGACGGCATGAGCGGCGTGTCAGTTGGCGCGGTAGCTGTCGCGGGCGAAGTCGGAGTACGGCGCCGGAGCGACGGTGGCGCGGATCTCCACCTGCTCGTGGGGCTCGACCTGCGGCTTGGTGGAGTTGACCTTCTCCCCCCAGAGGACGGTCACCTCGGTGCCAGGCGCGGCGTACTCGCTGTCGATCGTCGCGAGGGACACCTGAAGCTGGTGGTTGGCGATGTATCCAGCGTCCATGGAGAGGCCGACGAGCGAACTGTCCTTGACGACCTGGTCGATCTGGAAGAGGGCGTAGCGCGCCTTGGGGAACTCGAGGTACTTCGCGTGGGGTCCGGGAGTGAAGAGGCTGCCGATGGCCCGGGCGACGTCGTCGGCGTTCCACACCAGGGTCACCTTCTGCCGGTGGGCACGGTCGTCCATCGCCTCGAGAGCAGCCCGTCCGTGGAAGTCGTGGTCGAAGGCAACGAGACGTCCGTAGCCGATGTCGTACGGCGTCACGTAGTAGTCGGAGATGTCCTCGGAGTCCATGCTCCCGCCGAGAGACCCCATCTCCTCCGCGCCGAGCCACTCGCGGTATTCCTTCATCGAGTCGCTGTAGATGGCCGGGAACGGCGAGGGAATCCACGCCGACTCGAGGTTGGCCGTGGAGTAGGCCTTAGCACCTACGCGGACCAGGTCGAAGTCCGCACCAGCGTCCAGGATGGCGTCCCGAACGGTGTCACCCTCTTCCCACGGGCCGAAGAGCTCGAAGCCGGGCATTCCGGCCATGCCGTGGCGCAGGCCGCGCACCCGATGACCAGCGATGGTGAAGTCCGCCATGTTGAAGAACTTGACGTCGGGAACGGGTTCCCCGGTCACTGCCTCAAGCACCGCGAGGGCGTTGGGGCCCTGCAGTTCGTAGCGGTACACCTTCGGCGGTCCGGCCACGCGGTCGTAGGAGTTCTCGTCGCGCTCCAGTGTCACGTCGTAGCCACCGGTTGCGGCTTGGTACTGCAACCAGTTGAGCACCATCGGGTGGCCGACGATGTCGAAGAGGTTTTCCTCGAGGTAGAAGAGCACGGCATCTCCGATGAAGTAGCCGTCGCTGTTGACCGCGACGTACTGCTTGGCCTTGCCCGGGAGGAAGTTCTTGAAGCTGTTGACACCGAAGTCGGTCAGCAGGCGAAGTCCGTCCGGACCAGAGATGTAGAGATCCGTCATGTGGTGGGACTGGTCGAGCAGGGCCACCGAGTCCCGCCAGGCGGATTGCTCCGAGCGCCAGTTCGTGAACTCGGCCGTGACCGGGAACGTGTGCGGACGGATCTGCGAGTTCCGGAGCAGTTGCACCGGCCCTCCTGCCGCGTCGACAGCGGCCTGCAGGTTGGTCTCACGCATCCCAGTACTCCTCTGATCTGGCTCGGAACGACTGGCAGATCGCCTCGTCGGTGTGACGTACGCTACGGTTGTCTTGACACGATTGTCAACAATCTTGTCACGAGAGTTGGCGAAGGAATGTTTCACCTTTCAATCGGCTATCCCCTAACGTGTCGGGCATGGCTGGACGTGCGGCCCCGTTGACATCGGGCGCAGAGGGTAAAGAGATCGTTGAGCGAGGCATCCGCGATGAGATCGCCGGTGGTGCGCTTGCACCCGGCTTCCGACTCGTCGAGGCCGACCTTTCCGAGCGCTACTCGGTGTCGAGGAACAGCGCGCGGCTCGCCCTGGACTCGCTCACGGCCGAGGGTCTGGTCGAGCGCATTCCGAACAAGGGAGCGCGGGTCCGAACAGTGACCTTGGAGGAAGCGGTCGAGATCATGGAGACGCGTATGGTCTTGGACGGGTTGCTGGCACGGAAGGCAGCAGAGAGGGCCACGGACGAGGAAGTCGCAGACCTGACTGCCAACCTGCGACGGATGCGCGAGCTCGTGGTGTCCGGCGAGCTCCTCACCTACTCCAACCTGATCCAGGAGCACCACCGTCTCGTTCAGCGCGCTGCCCGACAGCCAATCGTCGCTTCCCTGATCAGTCGGCTGCAGGGCCAGATCGTGCGTCACCAGTTCCAGCTCTCGCTTCGCCCCGGCAGGGCGCAGCAGTCTGTCGAAGAGCTAGCTCGTGTCGTCGACGCGATCGCTGAGCACGACGCGGATCTGGCAGAGCAGATGGGTCGAGCGCACCTCAAGGCCACCGTCGACGCACTGAGGAGCGAGGCCACCGAAACCCGCACCTCGCAGCGGTAGTCGCTGTTGCGTAGTCCGCGATCCATGAGCAACACCCGCCCACCTCACGCCGCAGGCGTCGGACTGCTGATGGTGTGCAGCGCAGGGGTGCTGTGGGGCACCGGTGGCTTGGTGGTGACTGTGCTGCACCAGCGTGAGGGCCTCAGCGCGATGACGGTGAGTGCGTGGCGGATGCTTCTCGGTGCGCTCGCCCTGATTGCGTTTGCGGCGTGCGTCGGAGCCCTGCGCCGGGCGGCCGGTGCCCTACGCACACATCCCGCGCAAGTGGTCTTGGTGGGTTGCGGTACCGCCGCCTATCAGGGTCTGTACTTCGTATCGGTGCTGCTCGTGGGCGTAAGTGTTTCGACCGTCGTGTCCTTGGGGCTCGCGCCCGTCCTTGCTGCCGGGTGGGAGCATGCGACTGCCAGGACGAGACCGTCGACTCGCGAGGTGGTTGTGCTGTGTGCCGCGCTCACCGGGCTCGTGCTGATCAGTCTCACCACCGGTCACGGCCATGCGTCAGGTGATCATCCCGTCCTTGGACTCGCTCTGGCAGTGACCGCCGGCTCTGTCTACGCCGCGACGACGGTCCTGGGGCATTCGGTGGCCGCGGAAGTGGATCCGATCGCGCTGACGACAAGCGCCACGTCCGTCGGAGCGGTCGCGCTGGCACCCTTCTTGATCGTCGCCGCCACGACCGCCAGCCCGGTGGCAATCGGTGATCCCACGTCGCTCGCCCTGCTGCTCTACCTCGGCGTCGCGACGATGGCGTTGTCCTACGGACTCCTGTACGCGGGGTTGCGGACCACCTCCGGATCCGCAGCGACTGTGGCAACCCTCGTGGAGCCGCTCTCGGCAGCAGCCCTTGCGGCCATTCTGCTCGGCGAGCAGCTGACCTGGTTCGCGCTGGTCGGCGGGGGTCTGATCTTGCTGGCCGTGGTGATCTTGCGTCCATCGGACGAGCACCCAGCCCCGGCTTGAAGTCCCGATGCAATGCCACCGGTTGTGGGCGCCCCGCCAAGTCCGACACTGAGACCACGATGCGCGGCGTCCCGACGGCTCGATGGTGGACAGCCCTACGCCCGCCGAGGAGAGGACATCCTCGGACGCCCAACGGCGTCCGAGGGGGGTCTACGGCCGCTCGTTGGCGATGTACTCGGCCGCCCGGGCGGTGAGGGCCATGATCGTCAGGGTCGGTCCCACACCACCGTTCGTGACGTAGCAACTCGAGTCCGTGACGAAGACGTTCGGCACGTCCCAGACCTGGTTGTGCTCGTTGAGCACGGAGGTCTTGGGGTCCGAACCCATGCGAGCACCGCCACATTCGTGGATGGCGGCGCCCATCGCCATGCTCTTCTTGAAGGCGAGCCTGAAGACGGTTCGGCGCACCGGGTCGGCGTCCTGCCAGACCTTTGAAGAGTCCAACCCCAGCGCGGACCCGGCGAAGTTGACCTTGTACCCGGCCGCTTCAGCCATCTCGCGCAGCCCTGCGACCTGTGCCCGCATCAGGTTGTGCTCGTTCTCGGTGGTCTTGAGTCGGATGACCGGGATCGGGACGCCGTACCTGTCCTTGCGCCGACGGTGGAGGCTGATGCTGTTGTCGCGTCGGGGCAGCATCTCGCCGAATCCCATGAGGCCGGCGGTTCCGGCGTGGGTCTCCGGCACGGGCAGGCGTCCGATGACGCCCTGGACGGACCAGCCGCGAGCGAAGCTGGGGTTCGTGATGCCGCTGACGTTCTCGAAGCGGGGGATGTACACGCCTCCGACGGGACCGTAGTAGGGATCGGGGATGTCGATGTCGATGCGCTCGAAGCCGGTGTGCTGCGGGTCATCGGCGAACATGAGGCTGGGGGTCTGGTCCATGAAGTACTGACCCAGGGTTCCCGAGGAGTTGCCCAGTCCATTCGGGTGCCCGTCCGTGGCGGAGTTGAGCAGGAGCCGGACCGATTCGATGGTGGAGGCGCACAGCATCACGACGTCCGCGTGGACTGTGTGCTCCTGCTTGGTGTGTCGGTCGACGAAGGTGGCCCCGTCGGCGCGGCCGGTCTTGCGGTCGACGTTGATCTTGGTGACCACGGCGTCGGTGCGCGTGGTGAGGCGGCCGGTAGCCCGAGCGGCGACGATGCCGACCGGGACGCGCTCCAGGTTGGGTGCGGCGAACCGCCACGGGATGACGTGACGCTCGGGCCACTTGTTCTCCACGACCGACTTGAAGTGCTTCTCGGCAGTGTTGAGCTGGGAGGGGCCGCGGTACTTGCCGTCCGGGAGGTTCTCGAGCTTCTCCTCGGTGCCGTAGACACCGATGAACTCCTCGACGCGGTCGTAGTACGGCGCGATGTCGGCGTAGCTGATCGGCCAGTCCTCACCCTGGCCGTCTTGAGTGGCCGCTTTGAAGGTGTGGTCAGAGTTGCGCAGGAGCACTCGCCCGTAGGAGTGCAGTCGTCCGCCGAGCTGTCGTCCGCGGATCCACAGGAAGTCGCCGCCCTTGGTTGAGTACGGCGCTTCGAGGTCGTTGACGAGGAACGGATTCTTCGAGGCCTGGAACATGGCGCGGCGGGACTGGCGGTGCTGGCCCTTGAGCGTGGCGCGGATGCGCGGCCCGAGGTCGATGCTCATGGGCTGCGGCAGCGGTGCGGGTTGCGGGACGAAGTCCGCTTCGGTGATGTCGCGGCCGGCTTCCAGGAGCAGGACCTCCAAGCCGCGCTCGGTCAGCTCCTTCACGGCGATGCTGCCGGTGGCTCCGCTGCCGATCACGAGTGCGTCGTATCGCTTGTTCAGGTCTGTCATGTGGGCATCCGATTTCGTTGTGGCGAAGTGGGCAGGGTGATCAGGCTGTGGCCTGGTGTTGGCGCTTGAGGGCCGGTGCGATCCGGGGGTACACCCGGGTGGCGTTCTCGGAAAAGATTGCTGCCTTCTCGGCCTCGGTGAGCTCGGCGGCGTCGATGTAGCGCCGGGTGTCGTCGAAGTAGTGCCCGGTCTCCGGGTCGATGCCGCGGACCGCGCCCACCATCTCGCTCCCGAACAACAGGTTCGAGGTGTCGATGACGTCCACGAGGAGGTCGATGCCGGGCTGGTGGTACACGCACGTGTCGAAGAAGACGTTGCCCATCAGGTGGTCGGTGAGGGCCGGCTTGTTGAGCATGTCGGCCAGGCCGCGGTAGCGGCCCCAGTGATAGGGGACGGCGCCACCGCCGTGCGGGATCACCAGCCGCAACTCTGGGAACCGGGCGAACAGGTCGCCTTGCAGGAGTTGCATGAAGGCGGTGGTGTCCGCGTTGAGGTAGTGCGCCCCAGTGGCGTGGAAGACCGGTGTGCAGGTCGAGGAGACGTGCACCATGGCGGGCATCTGCAGGTCGCTGAGCGCCTCGTACATCGGGAACCAGTACGCGTCGGTCAGGGGTGGTGAGGTCCATCGTCCGCCGCTGGGGTCGGGATTCAGGTTGACGCCGACGAATCCGAGGTCCGCCACTCGTCGTGCTTCCGCGATGGCGGCGTCGAGCGGTTCACCTGCGGCCTGGGGAAGCTGAGCCCCGGCTACGAAGTTGTCGGGGTAGAGAGCGACCACCCGCGCGATCAAGTCGTTCGAGCGCTGTGCCCACTCGATCGAGGTCGAGAGGTCGCCTTCGTGGTGGGCCATCGCGGACGCACGCGGCGAGAAGATGGTGAGGTCGGTGCCGCGCTCGTGTTGCAGCTTGAGCTGCGCGGAGTCGAGGGTTGCGCGGATGTCCTCGTCGGTGATGTTGGGGTACGCGGGCGCGGGGCGGTCGTGGCGCCACGCCTCGAGCTGGCTCTGGCGCCATTGGGTGTGCGCCTCAGGCGCCGTGGTGTAGTGACCGTGGCAGTCGATGATCAACGCGCTCTCCGTACCGGTGGTGTGACGTGTCGGGATCCGGGCCGGGTGCTGCTAGACAGCACCCGGCCCGGCTCGGGGACGTGGCTCAGCACTCCGCCTTGTAGACCCAGTCGGCGTTCTCCGGGTCGTCGATGTTGTCGGCGGTCAGCATCTTCTGCGGGACGCCCTCGAAGTCGTCCGTGGCCTCGACGGGTCCGCCGTCGGGGTTGTCCTCCAGGTAGGTCACCAGCGTCTCGAGCTGCTTGGCGCCGATCTGGCTGGGCGCCTGCGCGATGAGGGCTGTGATGGTGCCGCTCTTGAGGGCCTCGACCTCCGGCGGGATCGCGTCGAGGGCGAAGATGGTGACCTCGCCGGACTTCTTCGCGGCGTCGACGGCTGCCGCGGCGGCCATGCCGTCGGGACCGTCGGCGGCGATGATGACCTTCAGGTCGGGGTTGGCGATCAGCAGCGAGTTGACGGCGGAGGTGGCCTTGTTGACGTCGAACTGGGTGTAGGTCGGCTTGAGCTCCTCCAGGTCCGGGTTGGCCTCCTTGACCGCGTCGAGGACGGGGTTCAGGCGGTTCTCCACCGGCGGGAGTCCGGGGATGCCGTTGACGACGGCCAACTTGCCGCTGCCCTCGGGGACGAGGGCCTTCAGGTCCTCCAGGAAGTCGAGGTTCTCGACATCGGTGCCGACGATCTTGAGCTGCGCGGGTTGGCTGGTGCCGTTGATCGTGACGATCGGGACACCCTTCTGCATCTGCTGCTTGTACTGGGCCGCGAGCTGGTCGGGGTTCGACGGGTTCACGAACATGCCGCTGGGGTTGGTGGCCGCGGCCGAGTTGAAGCTCTGGGAGAACTGGGCGGTGTCACCGGAGGTGGTGGAGAAGTCCTTGTAGGTGACGCCCAGCTCCTCGGCCTTGGCCTTCGCGCCGCAGCCGATGCTGGTCCAGAACGGGTCGACGGTGAGGCCATAGACGCCGGCGATGGTGATGTCGCCGGCGCTGCCGCCCGATCCGGACGCCGACCCGGAGTCGGAGTCGGAGCCGCAGGCGCTGATGGACAGCGCGAGGGTGGCGGCACTCAGCACGGCGGCCACGCGGCGGGCGTTGTGCTTCATGGTGGTGTTCCTTTCGGTTGGTGCCCACTGCGGCGGGCGTTGGAGTTGTGGCGCCGATTCCCGAGTCGGCATCTGGGCACGACCTGTCACGCGGTCGTGTCGGGAGTCGCCACGGACTCCCACGCCCGTGACCGGGAGCTGGTCTCCACGGCCTCGAGCACGCGTTGGACCTGGCAGCCGTCGGCGAAGGACGGCTCAGGTGGGGTGGATGTCGCGACGGCGGTGACGAGGTCGACAACCTGGTGGGAGAAGCCGTGCTCGTAGCCCAGGCCGTGTCCCGGGGGCCACCATGCGGCGACGTAGGGGTGGGTGGCGTCGGTGACGAGAATGCGTCGGAAGCCAGCGTTGGGGCCGTCCTTGGCCTCGTAGAGGTGCAGGGAGTTGAGGTCCTCGAGGTCGAAGGAGATTGACCCGGCGGTGCCGTTGAACTCCAGCCGCAGGCCGTTCTTGCGTCCGCTGGCCGTGCGGGTGGCTTCGAAGGTGGCGAGCGCTCCGTCGGTGAGCTGCCCGTGGAAGACGGCCGCGTCGTCGACGGTGACGGGATGCTTGACGCCTGCGGAGTCGGTGCGGTGGTCGACGAAGGTGAGCGTGCGTCCGGAGACGGACGTGAGGTGCTGGCCGGTGATGAACTGGACGGCGTCGATGATGTGGGAGCCGAGGTCGCCCAGGGCGCCGCTGCCGGCGACGCTGCGGTCCAGGCGCCAGCTGTAGGGGGCAGCAGGGTCGCTGAGCCAGTCCTGGAGGTAGGCGGCGCGGGCGTGGCGGACGGTGCCGATGGTGCCGTCGGCGATGAGCTGGCGGGCCAGCTGGATGGCGGGCACGCGCCGGTAGGTGAAGCCGAGGAGCGACATGACACCGTCGGCGGCGGCGTCTGCGGCGGCGGCGGACATTGCTTCGGCTTCGGTGACGCTGTTGCTCAGCGGTTTCTCGCACAGCACGTGCTTGCCCGCTGCGAGTGCCGCGAGGGCGATCTCGGCGTGGGTGTCGCTGGGGGTGCAGATGTCGATCACGTCGATGTCGTCGCGGGTGATGGCGCTCTTCCAGTCGGTGCTGATCTCGGCCCAGCCCCACTTGTCTGCTGCGGCCTGGGTCGACGCGTGCTGACGTCCGACGAGGAGGGTCATCTCGACGCTGCGTGGCAGGTCGAAGAACCGGGGTGCGACCCGCCAGCCCTGGGAGTGGACGGCGCCCATGAACCCGTGTCCGATCATGGCCACGCGCAGCGGCTGGCCGGTCATGACAGGCCTCCTGCGACATAGTTCGGCGCGGCGTCGAGTGCGGCGAAGGTGACATAGGCCGGGCTGGGGACGCTGACCTGCCCGGCGCTGGTGAGCGCGCCGGTCGAGTCGACGGTGTAGAGCCGGACCAAGTCGGCGGGACGGTCCGCCACGGCGAGGACGGTGCCGTTGGGGTGGAAGTCGAAGCTGCGGGCAGCGAGTCCGGGGTGGATCGAGGTGGCGAGGTCAACCTGTCCTTGTCGCTGGAGCGATCCGCTGTCGTCGGTGGCGAACCAGGCGAGGCTGTCCTCGCCGCGGTTGTTCACGTACACGGTGCGGCCGTCGGGGTGGACTCGCACCTCGGCGGGCTCGTTCAAGCCTGCGTGGTCGTCGCGGACGGTGCTGCACCGGGAGAGGACGGTGAGCTCCCCGGTCTTGGGGTCGAGGGCGAGGGCAGCGAGCTCGGAGGAGAACTCGAGGGTGACGAAGAGGGTGTTGGTGCCGGGAGCGAAGGCGGCGTGCCGGGGGCCGGTTTCGGGTTCGAGCTGCAGCGTGTGCTTGAGGGTGAGCTGTCGTGCGAGCTCGTAGACGTGGATGCGGTCGGTGGCCTTGTCGCACACGATCAGGTGGCTGCCGGTGGAGTCGATGACGGCGCAGTGGGCGTGGGCGCTGGCCTGGCCGTGGCCGCCGGCTTGCGGGGAGGAGTTGGGGTCGAGTCCGTGGCCGGTGAGGACTTGGACGTCGAGGACCTCGCCCACGCCGGCTCGAGCCTCGGCGACGTCGTAGACCACGACGGTGGAGTCGTCGTAGACGTACTCGACCCTCCAGCCGCCCGCGGGGTCGGCGACGACGCGCTCGACGTGGTCGAAGCTGCCGTGGCTGACGCAGATCAGCAGCCCGTTGGCCTCGTCGAGGGCGAGGTAGGTGGGGAAGGCCCCGAGCGCGGTGCGGGAGTTGTGGGCGGTGAGTGCCCCCGTCTCTGGGTCCACGCGGAGGGCGTGGACGCTGGCGGGGGGACCGACGGGGCCGCGGCCGTCGGTCTTGCGCTCGTCGACCGCGAAGAGGGTGCTGGTTGCCGGCGACCACACCAGGTAGCCGGCCTCGGCCGGAGTGCCTGCGTGGTCGACTTGCGTCCAGTGGTCGGGCCGTGTGGCGTCGTAGGCAGTGACGCCGCCAGGGGACGTCTCGCCGGAGTAACTGCCGACGTAGGCAGCGACCCGGGTCGCGGCCTGGTTGCCTTCAGCGCTGGTGGTCTGGCTCATGCCCGCGCCAGCCTCTTCAGCATCTCTTGGTGTCGCCGGACCTGGTCGACCTCGCTCATGAGGTCCTCGACGCCACGGTCCTGGAAGTACCGCTGGCCTTCGTACTCGGTGTTGACGTAGCCAGTGAAGCCGCCGTCCTGGAGGGCAGCCAGCGCGCCGTCGTAGTCGATGGAGATGTCCTGGTACTCGCCGGGCCGGCCGGGGATCTCCGTCATGTTGTAGAACTTGCCGTGGCAGTGCGTGATGCGGTCGGCGAGCTCGCGGAGCAGATCGGTCGGCGTGAACGAGAACATCAGCGCCTCAGCTACCACCGTGTAGTCCAGGTCGGTCGGGTTCTCGATGCGCTCGTCGGCGAACCGCTGGACACCTGCGAAGGTGTCGGTCAGGGCGGGCTCGGTCTCTCCTCCGGTGAGGTGCTGGCGGAACCCCGAGCGGAGGTTGCCGGCGGTGTGGATCGAGGTGTCGACGGCGGTAAACGGCCCTGCGCCGGATCCGAGGAGCTCGGTGAGCTCGACGGAGGCTTCGCTGGCGGCGGGCTGCGCTCCTTGACGTTCGTACCAGGCGAGGAGGACCTCGCTGGGGCGGGTCTGGAAGATGCCGAAGTCGGGGACGATGCCGAGGTGGCGGGTGCCGGTCTTGTCGATGGCCTCGAGGATCTCGGTGACCTGCGGCCCGTCGAGCGGCATCGGCTGGTGGATCTCCTTGCCGAGCGGGATGTCCAGCTCTTCGGCGAGCGGGAGTGCGCTGAGCATGACCTCTATGGGAGTCGTGGAGAGGACCCGGACGTTCTGGAACCCCAGACGCTTGGCGAGGCGAAGGTCGCTGCGCAGACGGTCGGCGCACTCCTCCAGGCTCATCACGTGATCGCGGAACTGCAGCACGTCCATGCCGACGTCCATCGCGACCGGGCGGGTGCCGTACGTCTCCATCCAGGTGAACCACTGGCGTACGAAGTCTTCGCCGGGGTCTGGGTATCGCAGCGACATCTCGTCGATGAGCTCGATGCCGTCGGCTCCGCCGAGGTTGGTGCCGACCTCGCGGACCTGGTCCTCGAGGGTCAGCTCCTTGAAGAACTGCGACTGCTGGTAGCTGTACAGGGACACGCCGCGGCGGTAGCTCATCGCGCGACCTCCTCTTCGGTCAGGGCGAGCTGGTAAGTGATGATGTTGGGCGCCTTGTCCGACCCTGCTCCGGTGCCTGGGACGGGCGGGTTCTTGACCCACTCCTCGTCGGTGGGCAGGTAGCCGTAGGCGGCCAGGACGGACTGCTGGAACCTGACGGTGTGCTCGCCGGGTGGGAGTCCTCCGGGGTGCGCGACGTGGAGGATGGCCTCGTCGTCGTAGTCCCAGTGCTCCCACACGGCGGTCTTGATCTCCTCGAAGCCGCGCGGCTCGCGTCCGTTGATCTCGAAGGTCTGCACCGAGCGGGGGTATTCGGTGCCGTCGACCTCGAGGAAGTAGCCGTTGTGCAGGGAGAGGTAGACGCCTCGGTAGTTCGCGTGGCGTACGGCGAGTGAGAAGCCGACGACCTGACCGTCAACGACGTCGTTGCGAAGGCTGTCGTTGCGGATGAGGAAGCGATCGAACATGGGGTGTCACTCCTTGGCTGGGGACTTGGTCGGCAAAAGACGCGCGTGGACGTCGATCGGTCAGGACCTCTGGCGTCGCATGTAGGCGACTCGGTCGATGGCCACGGCGAGGATCAGCACGAGCCCGACGGCGATGAGCTGGTAGTACGACGAGACGCCGATGATGACCAGGCCGGCCTGCAGCATCACCGCGAGCGCGGTGCCCCAGACGGCGCCGATGATGGAGATCTTGCCGCCCTCGAGAAGGGTGCCGCCGATGACGGCGGCCGCGACGGCGTTGAGTGAGTCGTTGGCGTGTCCCTGCAGTGCGGTGCTCGCGAACCGGGAGAGGTCGATGAACCCGGCGAAGCCGGCCATCGCGCCACCCAAGAGCGCCAGCTTGAAGAGGTGCATGGGTGCCTTGATGCCGACTCGCTCGGCGGCGGAGAACGAGGACCCGATGGCGATCGTGCGCATGCCGAACCGGGTGTACCGGACGACCAGGTAGAGGACGGCGGCGATGAGCAGCGCCACGATCGCGGGGAGCGGGACGACGCCGATCTGCTTGAGCCCGAAGTTTTCCTGGATTGCGGGCGGGAGGCCGGCGATGTCGGTGCCGTCGGTGATGACGAGCGCGATGCCGCTGCCGATGCCGAGGGTGCCGAGGGTGGCGATGAGGGCGTTGATGCGCAGGTAGGCGACGAGGAAGCCGTTCACGGCGCCGTAGACCAGGCCGGTGCCGAGGCAGGCCAGGAGGCCGAGGGTGACCGCGGCGGGCACGTTGCTGAACGTGAACTCGGGGGTGGGGTTCGAGACAGCGACCATCACCTTCGCACCGACCACCGAGGACAGAACGAGGTTGGCTCCGAGTGAGAGGTCGAAGATGCCGGCGCCGAGCATCATGGACAGGGCCACGGCGAGCAGGAGTGCCTGGGTGCCGGTGAGGAGCATCGACTGGATGTTCGCCGTGGAGGCGAAGACGCCACCGTCGGACTGCACGGTGAAGAACGCGAAGAGGACGATGTCCAGGAGCAGGATGCCGGCCGCGCGGGTGGCGAGCACCTGGCGCCACATGGGCTTGGTGGCGGTCGCCCGCGTGTCTTCCGAGGGGGCTGCGGGGGTCTTGGTTGCGGTGCTCATGCCTGGTTCTCCTGCTCGTAGCCGACCATGGTGGCGACAACTTCGGGGACGGTGAGGCCGCTGGCCGGCGCGTCGAGCGCGGTGCGGCCGCGGAGGAGGATGACCACGCGGTCGGCCATCGCGAGGATGCGCGGGAGGTCGTGGGAGACCACGAGAACCCCGCGGCCGCTGTCGGCGACGCGGCGCATCATGTCGCAGACGAGCTCGGACTGGCGGGCACCGAGGGCGGCCGTCGGCTCGTCGAGGAGTACGGCGGTGCTCGACCACATCACGGCGCGTGCGACGGCGACGGCCTGGCGCTGACCGCCGGAGAGGTCGCGGATGGGGACGTGCAGCGAGGGGAGCTTGATGGACAGCTCGCGTAGCGCCTGGTCGGTGCGCTCGGCCATGTGCTTGCGGTCGAGGGCGCCCAGCATGCCGAGTGGTCCGCTGCGGCGCTGTTCGTGACCGAGGAACATGTTGTCGATGACGCTGAGGTCGGGCGCCATGGCGAGGTCCTGGTGGACGGTGTCGACGCCGAGTGCCTGGGCGTCCCGCACCGAGTGCAGGTCGGCGGGCTTGTTGTCGATGACGACGCGGCCCGAGTCGGGGTTGTGGATGCCTTGCAGGACGCGGAGGAAGGTGGACTTGCCGGCGCCGTTGTCGCCGAAGAGTGCCACGACCTCGCCGTACTGCACGTCGATGGAGGCATCTCGCAGGGCCTCGACGTGACCGAACTTCTTGCCCACGTGCTCGGCCGCGATGGCGGTTCCTGTACGCATCCCGGTGCGCCCTTCGGTGGTGGTCTGGTCGGTGGTCATCGCGCGTCTACCGCCTCGGGGTTCACGGGCGTGCCGTGGGTGTGGAAGGAATCGATGGTCTTCAGCCCCCAGGCCTGCCCCTTGGCCCGTTCGGCGGCGGTCCAGCTGATGGTGTGCCACTCGGGGTCGAGGATGAGGCGGGCGCCGGCGTTGCAGATCTCGATGCGGTTGCCGCCGGGCTCCCAGACGTAGAGGAAGAAGGTCTGCTGGATGGCGTGCTTGTGGGGCCCGGTCTCGATGTGGGCACCGGCGTCGAGGTGCACGTCGGCCGCGCGGAGGATCTCCTCGCGAGTGTCGGTCGCGAAGGCGATGTGGTGCAGGCGGCCGTTGGCGCCGGTCCAGTCGCCGGTGTAGACGAGGTCGTAGGACTTGTTCCCGACCGAGTACCAGATCGCGGCCGGCGCTCCTTCGTCGGTGACGATCCGCTCGGTGCAGCGGGCACCGAGGATGTCGGCCATGAAGTCGGAGGCGGCCGGAACGTCAGCGGCGAGGTAGTTGACGTGGTCGAGCCGGCGCAGGTTGGCGCCACGAGCGGGGTAGGCGGCTGCCTGGTTCTTCAGGCCGGGCCGGTCTTGGTCGTCGGCCTGGTACCGCTCGACGTCCCAGTAGATGGCGAACTCGTGCCCGTCGGGGTCGGTGAAGACGTGGGTCTCGCCCAGGCCGTGAACGGCAGCGTCGGCCTCGTGGGTGATCCCGGCCTCGTCCAGGGTCCCCAGCACCCGCTGTAGCGCTTGGGGGCTGGCAGCCCGCAGGTAGGTGCGCCCGATGCCGGCCTGCTCGCGCTGGATGAGTCGCAGGGTCCAGGCCTGGTAGTCGTCCCAGGTGTGGAGATAGGCGGAGTTCGCGTCGCGATGAACCTCACGCAGGCCCATGAGGTTGACGAAGTACTCGACGGACTTGTCCAGCACGGGCGTGTAGAGCTCGACGGGCCCGACGTGGGCGATGTCGCGACGCCGGTCCGGGTCGTGGGTGAGGACGGGCTCGGGGCCGGTGGTCATCGGTGGTGCCTTCCTGATCGTGGCCAGACAAGGCCGTCTGCCAGCTTGCGTGCGGTGCGCACCACGGTGCTGTGGCGCAGTCGGGTCGAAGGCCCGTCTTCATCGAGGTCGATCTCCACCTCGAACGTGCCGGTGGGATGCTCGATGCGAACGAGCCGCGTGGCTCCGGGCTCGTCAGCGTCGAGACTGTGGGCCACCGTCCCGGGTGTCCGCACGCCAGTTGCTACCGAAACGGCTCCGAGGACACCGATAGCGTCGTGCACGCGGTGGGGGATGAAGGTGCGGGTGGTGACGGTGCCGCCGTGGTGCGCGGGGGACACGATGCTGACCTTCGGCACGGTGGTCGTGGTGACGTCTCCGAGCCCCATTGCTGCACCAGCAGCGAGGCGGATTTCGCGGACGAGGCCGACGACGCGTTCGTCCTGCTCGAGGAGTGCCTGTGCCTCGTCGCCGGCGATGTCGAGGTCGCATGCACGGACCAGGACGACGGGCATGCCGGCGTCGACGCAGGTGACTTCGATGCCGGCGAACTCGTCGGTGAGGCTGCCGGTCGGGTAGACGGAGGAGTTCGACCCGGGGAAGGTGAGCGGGATCGGGGCAGCGGGGAAGGGAACTCCCGGCGCGACGGTCTGGCCTTCGTACGTCGGGCGCCCGTTCGGGGTCTGCACCGTCGCGGTCGCGAAGGACTCCGTCGGGTTCACGATCCGGATCCGCACCTGCGTGGTGGGCTCCTGCGCGGCGACCATGCCGCGCTCGATCGCGAAGGGAGCGACACCAGCCAGGATGTTGCCACACGTCTGCGACGTGGAGACGATGTCGGAGTCGGGTGTGACCTGGAGGAAGACGTAGTCCACGTCGGCACCGTCGCTGTCCGAGGGGGACACCACCGCCACCTTGCTCGTGAGGGGATGAGCGCCGCCGATGCCGTCGATCTGGCGCGGGTCAGGTGACCCCATGATGCGCAGCAGCACATCGTCGCGCGTGCTGGGATCCGCCGGCAGGTCCGATGCGGCGAAAAAGGCTCCCTTGGACGTCCCGCCGCGCATCTGCATGCAGCGGATGCCCTCGGTCTCTTCCGCGGAAGGGGGCATCACGGCTTGTCCTCAACGGGGTCATCCACGTAGACGACCCCCAGATCGGCCAGCAACGGACGGAGGTCGTACAGGTCGACCCCCAGCGTGCCCGCGGCGAGGGCTTCGCGCTTGTTCGCCTCGTTGGCCAGGCGGCCTTCGGCGGCGTCGGCGACCGTTGCCGCGAGCTCGCGCGACACGACGACGACGCCGTCGTCGTCTGCCACCACCACGTCACCGGGTCGGATGGCAGCGCCGGCTGCGACGACTGGCACGTTCACCGAGCCAGGGCTGGCCTTCACCGTGCCCTGGGCGTGGACTGCCTTGGACCAGACAGGGAAGCCCATGGCCCGCAGGTCGGCGATGTCGCGCACACCGGCGTCGATCACCAGGCCCACAACGCCGCGTGCCATGAGGGAGGAGGCGAGCAGGTCGCCGAACATGCCGTCGGAGGACTCCGAGGTGGTCGTGACGACCAGCACATCGCCCGGCTGACACATCTCAACAGCCGCGTGGATCATGAGGTTGTCGCCCGGGTGGCTGGCGACGGTCACTGCCGACCCGGCGATCGTGTGGCCGGTCTGCCGCGCCTGAATCGTCGGACCCAGCAGGCCCGTCCGTCCGGCGGCCTCGTGCACCGTCGCGACTCCCGCCGCCGCCAGACGCGTCATCACGTCCGTCGGCGCACGCTGGATGTTGCGTACGACGACGTGGCGGTGGGTGCTCGGCACGGCAAGCCTCCTGCGTTGGTGGGTGTGAGCAGCGACACTAGAAGTCGACGAACTGATTGTCAACAATCTTGTTGTCGTTTTCTGCGTCAATCTGTCGTAGGGTGTTTGTCGACCACCACGAGATGTGCCCGGGAGGGCCCGGAGAGGAACGGCGGATGAGCAGCCAGGTGAGCGTGAAGCGGGGCGCCAAGCAGGTCCGGAGTGAGCTCCGTGGTGCCATCCTGCGCGGCGACTACGCGCCACGTCAGCGCCTGATCGAGGGCGAGCTCGCTGATGAGTACGGCGCGAGTCGCTTCGTCATCCGCAACGTCCTCCTGCAGCTGGCAGCCGAGTCCCTTGTCGAGATTCAGCCGAACCGTGGCGCGCGGGTGCGGGAGATCTCGGTCGACGAGGCTCTTGAAATCACCGAGATTCGTCGAGCGGTCGAAGGGTTGGTCACCGCACGCGCCGCCGAGCGCGTCAGCGACGCGCAGGTCGAGCAGCTTCGTGCCATCGGCTCGGGAATGAAGGAAGCGGTGGCGAACAACGAGCTCCTGCGCTACAGCGAGCTCAACTCCACCCTGCACACCCTCGTCCGTGAGATTGCGGGTCACTCGACCGCCAGCTCGATCCTCAGCCAACTCAACGGACAACTGGTCCGCCACCAGTTTCGCCTGTCCATGGTCCCTGGCCGCCCCCACGTGTCGCTTCCGCAGCACCTGGCCATCATCGAAGCCGTCTGTGCCCGCGACCCGGCGGCGGCCGAGGAAGCCATGCGAGCACACATCGGGAGCGTGCTCGAAGCCCTGTCCGGGTTCGCTTCTTCGAAGGCGGACCGCGGCCGCAATGCCGCGATGGGCGGCCTGCGATGATCGTGTCCAGCCTCGGGGCAGCGGCGGCTGCCGGTGCTTCGCCTGCCGGAATGCTCGACCGCTACATCGACGCCGTCGTGCTCGAGCGCCACGCGCTGACCGACCGAGTAACCGAGTTGTGCATCGGAGCCGCCGATGGCAGCGCCCTCCCGATGGCCGAAGCGGGCAGCCACGTCGAGCTTCGCTTTGGTGGCACGAGCGGGCACTTCCTGCGCCACTACTCCGTCATCGGGCCGCTCACCCTTGACGCGGTCGAACCCTTCTGGCGAATCGCAGTGCAGCGAGAGAACCGCCCCCGCGGGTCTGCCTTCATCCATGAGAACTTCCGCAAAGGAACGCCATTGCGCGTCTCGCGACCGATCGGCTCGTTCCGCTTGGCGCGAAACGTCCCGCACGCTCTGCTCGTTGCCGGCGGCATCGGGGTGACTCCGATGATCCCAATGCTCCGATCACTGGTCGTCCGCAAGCAGTCCCACTTCATGCTCTACGCCGGCCGCCGCCGCGAAGAGATGGCCTACGTCGAGCAGGTCGAGGCCCTGGGCGGCGACTCGGTGCGACTCCACGAGTCCGACCACGACGGTCCCCCAGATCTCGACGAGCTGCTGGCCTGGCAACCCGAGGGCACTGTCGTCTACATCTGCGGGCCCGGGCCGATGATCGACGCGCTCAGGGACAGCGCGGCGCGCGTCGGCTGGAGTCCTGACCGGGTCCGGTACGAGGTCTTCAATGCCGCCCATCGCCCGGAAGACTCGGACTTCGCAGTACGTCTGCGTTCGGGCACCGTCATACCGGTCGGAGCAGGGACGACGATCCTCGACGCACTAGAGGCCGCGCGAATCGACACGCTCTCGGACTGTCGGCGCGGCGAGTGCGGGCTCTGCATCACCGACGTGCTCGATCCTCACGACGGTATCGACCACCGCGACTCCTACCTCACCGTCGAGGAACGTGACAAGTCCACCCAGATCGCCATCTGCTGCTCGCGCGCGAGCGGCGACCTCATCGACCTCGACATCCCCTAGTCCTCCCGCCGAAAGGAAATCATGTCCGCTGCAGACGACGCGGCCATCTACGCCGCGATGGAACCGCACGATCCCGGCCAGTTCGCCACCCACGCCACACCGCTGATCCGCGACTGCTGGTACGTCGCCGGACTCAGCGAGGAGATTGGCCGCACCCCCTTGGCGCGACGGCTTCTGGGGACAGACGTGGTCCTGTACCGCACGGGCGCCGGCTTGCCTGTCGCGATGCGCAACCGCTGTCCACACCGGTCGTTCCCGCTGGCGAAGGGCGAGCTCAAGGGGGACCGTCTGGTCTGCGGCTACCACGGCATGGAGTTCGAGCCGGACGGAGTCTGCGCGCACATGCCAGCGCTGTCCTCGACGCCGTCGACAGTCACCGTGCGGACCTTTCCAGTCGCAGACCGCGGTCCGCTGACGTGGATCTGGATGGGGTCTCCCGACCTCGCCGACGAGTCACTGATCCCCGACACGAGCTGGCTTCACGATCCCGACTGGGGCACCGTGTCGGGCCAGTTCCGCATCGAGTCGGACTACGTCGCGATGCACGAGAACCTGATCGACCAGACCCATTTCCCGTTCCTGCACCCTGAGACGGTCGGAACCCCGGAGTACGCGAGGTCAAAGCTTTCGGCGTCCACCGAGGACAACCAGGTCGTCATCCGTCGCGAACTCAGGGACTCACCGCCACCGGGGGTTTACGGCCACCCTGCCGGCATCATGCACAAGCGGGTGGATCGCACCTCCGAAGCAAGGTTCGTCTCCCCTGCCTTGCACGTGGCGTTTGCCCAGATCATCGACCCCGCCCCCGATGGGGACCAACCGGCCAGGTACCGCTACAACATCACGCACTGCTTTACCCCAGAGAGCAACACCGCCATTCACTACTGGTGGTTCAACTCGCGTGACTACAAGCCTGGTGACGCTGCCATCGACGACTTCATGCGCGAGGCCTCCTCGCAGGCGTACAACGAAGACGTCGAGGCGTTGGAGTGGATCATGGACGTGGTGCGCAACGACGCCGAGCCCCAGATCGACCTCAGCTTCGCCCCCGACAAGCCCGGTCTGATGGCGCGACGCATCATGTACCGGCTGGCAATGAAGGAGGCTGGAGCGGCTGTGCCGCGTCCGGCTGGCATCGGAGGTCAGGCATGAGCATCGTGGTCGGGTACGTCCCCACTCCCGAAGGCATGGCGGCGATGGACGCCGCCGTCGCGCTGGCATCCGAGCGACGCGAGCACCTGACGGTCGTGAACTCGGGATCGCACGGCAAGGACGCAGACGCAAACTTCGCCAGCGCAGCCGACATCGACGCCCTCGGGGATCGACTGACGGCAGCCGGGCTGGCTTTCGATGTACGGCAGCCTGCGCAGGCCGAGTCGCCGGCTGAGGAGATCCTCCGGGTCGCAGACGAGGTCACGGCCACGCTCATCGTGATCGGCCTGCGGCGGCGCACCCCGGTCGGGAAGCTCCTCCTTGGCAGCCAGTCCCAGCATGTCCTGCTCGAGGCTGAGTGCCCCGTCCTGGCAGTGAAGAGTGCTCCGTAGAGCTGAACCCGATCCTCGCAGCGCCGCCAACGCCGACGCCCGAGCAACCTCGACAAGCGACGCCACGAGGACGGAGCGGGGCACCGGGCTAGCCGCGCCACTGCACGCACGCGCTTTCCGATGGCTGCTGCTCGGGATGTTGATCGCGCAGATCGGTTCATGGATGCCAATGGTCGGGGCGCAATGGTTGCTCCTGGATGAACCCCGCGGATCGCTCCTCGTGGCTCTCGTGCAAGTCGGGGCGACCTTGCCGATCATGCTCCTAGCCCTCCCGAGCGGAGTAGTCGCGGACGCGTTCGACCGACGCCTGCTACTCATCACCATTCAGTCGTACTTCATGACCGTCGGCCTGGTCCTCACGGCTCTGAGCATCTTCGGCACCCTTCCCCCCGTCGTGCTGCTGACCCTGGTCCTGCTCATCGGCACCGGGACCGCAGCCCTCATCCCCACGTGGGGGGCCTCCATCCCCGACCTCGTTCCCCGTAAGCACCTGCGCGCCGCAGCTCGCTTGGACCTTCTTGGGGTCAACGTCGCCAAGGCGGCCGGTCCGGCTCTCGCCGGCCTGGTCATCGCGCACTTCGGCGGCGTGCAGACCGCGTTCGCTCTCAGCGCGGCATGCAACCTGATCTTCATCGGCATCCTCTGCGCATGGCGGAAGCGGCCAGCGGCACCCACGGTCCGCGACCGCTTCTTCCCCGCGCTGCGCACCGGCGGGCGATACATGATGAACGAGCCGGTGATGCGGAGACTGCTTCTCCGGTCAACTCTCTTCGTCAGCCCCGGCGTCGCCCTGTGGGCCCTACTTCCAGTGGTCGCCCGTCGCGAGCTCGATGTCGGAGCCGCAGGATTCGGATGGCTGTTCGGAGCACTCGGTCTCGGAGCCGTGCTCGGGGCCACCGTGGTGGGAAGGATCGCCCATCGCTTCGGCACGAACTTCCTCCTCACCACGGGAGCCGCGTCGTACGCGGGCGCCATGGTGCTTCTGGTCCTCATCCACGACTTCGGTTCGGCCGTCATCGTGCTGGTACTGGCCGGGACGGCCTGGATGATCATCACGTCAACCCTGCAGGCGGAGCTGCAGATGGCACTCCCTGGCTGGGTGCGCGCGCGTGGAGTCGCGCTGTACATCGTCGTGTACATGGGCTCACAGACCATCGGCTCGTTCGCGGCAGGCGTACTGGCAGAGACGATCGGCGTCTCGTCGACCTTGATGGCGTGCGCCGGACTCGTTGGCGCGGGCGCACTGGTGGGCCTTGTCGTCAGGGTGCCTGACACTGACTCAGTCGAGGCCGAGTCCGTAGTCTTCTGGGATGACGCGGACCTGGCACTCGAGCCGGACCGCGATGTCGGCCCGGTGCTCGTCACGCTGCACTTCACGATTCCGAGCGAGAGCCAGGACGAGTTCCTCCTTCTGATGCAGGAGGTGAAGAGGTCTCGACTCCGCACCGGTGCGACTGAGTGGTCCCTATATCGTGACGGCTCACGACCCGACTCCTTCGTCGAGCTCTTCACGGTTGCCACATGGGGCGAACACCTGCAGCAGCACGAGGGGCGACTCACCGCCCAAGACGAAGCCCTGGAGACTGCGGCGCGATCACTGTCCGTCAATCCGGTGGCAGTGGGCCATCTGTTGCCCCCGTGAGGCACTCCTCTGCACGCGGCTGGTCGAACCTTTCCCAGCCGGTACCGGCGTGAGTCGGCGGAGCCCGAAGAGATCCAGTCTCTTCGGGCTCTCGGCTCAGTCGGAGAGGCGCGCGCCGCTTTCGGTGTCGAACACGTGGACGTGCTGCGGGTCGGTGGTGACGTAGAGGTTCTCGCCCTTCTCCGGGTGGGTGCGGCCGGCGACCCGGACGATGACATTGGAGGGCGTGCCCTCGACGTCGCAGGTGCCGTAGACGAAGCTGTCGGCGCCGAGCTCCTCGACCACCGTGACGGTGACCGGCAGGCCGCCCTCGCCGTCGGAGACCAGTCGCCAGTTCTCCGGACGCACGCCGACAGTGACGCGCCCGCTCATCTTCTTCTCGGCCGTCGGGTCGACGGGCACGTTGTAGCCGCCGACCTTGACCGTCCCGTCCTCGGCGGCGACGCCCTCGAGGAGGTTCATCTGCGGGGAGCCGATGAAGCCGGCTACGAAGAGGTTGGCGGGCTTGTCGTAGAGCTTGAGCGGCCTGTCGACCTGCTGGAGCACGCCCAGCTTCATGACGGCGACGCGGTCGCCCATCGTCATGGCCTCGACCTGGTCGTGCGTGACGTAGACGGTCGTGACGCCGAGGTCATGCTGCAGCCGGGCGATGTCGGTGCGGGTTGCCACGCGCATCTTGGCGTCGAGGTTGGACAGGGGCTCGTCCATGCAGAAGACCTGCGGTGCGCGGACGATCGCACGGCCCATCGCCACGCGCTGGCGCTGACCACCGGAAAGCGCCTTCGGCTTGCGCTGGAGATACTCCGTGAGCTGGAGGATCTCGGCCGCCTTGGCGACTCGCTCCTTGCGGTCGGCCGCGGGCACCTTGGCCATCTTGAGGGAGAACGCCATGTTCTCCTCGACCGTCATGTGCGGATACAGCGCGTAGTTCTGGAAGACCATCGCGATGTCGCGGTCCTTGGGTGGCACGTTGGTGACCTCGCGGTCACCGATGTAGATGCGCCCGTCGTTGACCTCCTCGAGCCCCGCGAGCATGCGCAGGGTCGTGGACTTGCCGCAGCCGGAGGGCCCGACGAGCACCATGAACTCGCCGTCCTTGATCTCCAGGTCGATACCCGGGACCGCGGGTTCATCGGCGCCGGGATACCACCGCTGGGCCTTCTCGAACGTCACTGATGCCATGTGCTGCTCCTTCACCGGCAGGTACGTGCCGGACGATCCGTACTGAGTGACCCGCGTCACGCTAACCGCTCTCGCGACAATCTTCCATACCAAATCGTCACGAAGATTGTTGACAATCGCAAAGAAGGTCTCTTACGGTCGTTCCCAATGTGACCGCCAACACAGGCGGCCGAAGATCTTGGAGGGACCATGTTCTCGAGGCGTGTTTCTAGCCGTTGGGTGAAGACCGCGGCAGTTGCCATCTGCATCGCGCCGTCGCTGGTGGCCTGCGGAGGGGGTGACTCCGAGTCGGACGGCAACACGGTGCGCTTCCTGGGTCACACGGGGCTCGAACCCTCGATGAAGGTCGTGATCGAGGAGTTCGAGAAGGAGCACCCCGACATCGACATCAAGGCGACGTACGCCCCGGCCGGGCCCACCTTCGGCCAGACCCTCGTGACGCAGGTCCAGGGCGGCAATGCGCCCGACGTCTTCTACACCAACGGCGGCACGGGCGCCACGGAGTCGCTCGTGCCGCTCGCCGAGTCGGGCAAGCTCATGGACCTGTCGGACGAGTCATGGGTTGACTCCATCCCCGAGGCGGCGACCGACATGTACACCGTCGACGACAAGGTCTACGGCCTGCTCATGGACGAGGCTCCCCACGGCCTGCTCTACAAGCCCGCCTCCCTCGACGAGCTCGGCCTGGAGGCTCCTAAGACCTTCGACGACGTCCTCAACGTCTGCAAGGTGGCTCGCGACAACGACAAGTACGGCATCGCGCTGTCAGGTCAGAGCGCCGGGTTCGCGACCGAGATCATCGCTGCGGACACGGTCTTCGCTCAGGACCCCGAGTGGAACGCGAAGCGTGCCAACGACGAGACCACCTTCGCCGACACTCCTGGTTGGACCGAGGCCATCGACCGACTCGTCCAGCTCGACGAGGCCGAGTGCTTCCAGCCGGGAGCCGAGACCGCCAGCACCCCGCAGTCCTTCGAGCCCATGATCTCAGGTCAGACGCTCATGACCATCGTGCCGTCGGGCGCGCTGGGTGCGGTCGCAGAAGGCAAGCCCGAGGACTGGGCGATGTCGCCGTTCCCGGGTGAGACCGATGCAGACACCCGCGTCCCGGTCGGCTACCAGGACGGGCTGGCCGTCTCGGCCGAGACCGAGAGCAAGGACGCAGCGCTGACCTTCCTGGAGTTCGTCGCCAACGAGGGCGCAGCCACGCGCGCCGAGCTGAGCGGCACCGTCTCCCTCGCCCAGGCGGCCGAAGGTGACTTCCCCTCGAGCCTGAGCGCATTCGCCCCGTACTACGAGAACGAGCAGACCATCGCCCGCCCGCACGACACCTGGGCAGGCGGAGGCGCGCTCAACGCGCTCAACGTGGCCGTGGTCGCGGTGATGACCGGGCAGCAGAGCGCGGACGAGGCCCTCGCGACCGTCGACCAGGCCTGGGGACGCTGATGAGCAGCCCCGGAGCAGCACCCACCCTCGAGGCGCCCAAGGGTGTCGACGCGGTCGGCGGCCGGCGCCGAGCACCTGATGGACGACGGCGCGGACGGATCACCTCGTCCATGACCGTGCCCCTGTGGTGGGCGCTGCCCGGGGTTGCCTTCGCGCTGGCCGTGCACTTCCTCGCGGTGGGCGCGGGCGCCTACTACGCCTTCACCGACTGGAACGGTGCGTCGGCTGCCGCGGAGTGGATCGGCCTGGACAACTTTCGTGAGATCTTCACCAGCCCGGGCGCGCGCGGCGCCCTGACCAACACCTTGCTGCTCGCCTTCTCGGCGGTCGTGTTGTCGAATGCCATCGGCTTGGGCCTCGCACTGGCCCTCCACCGGACCCTGCGAACGCGCAACTTCATGCGCGCCGTGTTCTTCGCCCCAGTCGTCCTCAGCCCGCTCGCAGTGTCCTACATCTGGCAGTTCATCTTCGACGCCCAGGGACCACTTAACGACACGCTGACCGCGCTCGGCCTTGAGTCGTGGGCTCGCCCCTGGCTCAGCGACCCGACGTGGGCGAAGTGGACCGTGTTGGTGGTGCTCGTGTGGCAGCTCGGCGGTCTCGCGATGGCCTTCTACCTGGCCGGGCTGCAGAACATCCCCGCGGAGGTGGAGGAAGCGGCCTCCGTTGACGGCGCCGGCACCGTTGCCCGCCTTCGGGCCATCACGCTGCCGCTCCTCGCGCCCGCACTCACGGTCAGCGTCACGCTCACCACCGTGTTCGCATTGCGCGCCTTCGACCAGGTGTTGGCGCTGACTGGCGGTGGTCCCGGTGAGGCATCTGAGACGCTGGCAACGCAGGTCTACAAGCAGACCTTCGTGTCCGGCCGCTTCGGCTACGGCGCCGCATTGGCGTTGATGCTGACCTTGCTCGTGGCCGTCGTATCCATCCTGCAGCTGGTCGTTCTCCGCGCCGGCGAGAAGAGGCTCTGACATGTTCCGTTACACCATTCGGTCCTTCGGGCGCGAGATCCTCCTGCTCGGAGTTGCTGCCCTCTGGGCAGTCCCGTTCTACCTGCTCTTCGTCGTCTCGCTGAAGCCGGCCGGCGAACCGATCACGAACCCGTTCTCCACCCCCACGGATCCCGACCTGTCGAGCTACTCGCAGGCTTGGGACGGTTCGTCAGGCTCAAGCCTCGGAAGCGCCGTGGTGAACAGCCTGATCATCACCGTGGGCAGCGTCGCATGCGTGATCGCGCTCGGCTCGATCTGCGCCTACGTGATTGCCCGCCGCGGCGGACGGCTGGGAGCGGGCCTCTACGGCTTGTTCGTCGTCGGCATCATCCTGCCGTTCCAGCTCGGCATCGTGCCCGTCTACGCGGTCCTTCGCGAGCTCAACCTCGCCGGTACGTACCCGGGAATGATCCTGCTCTACACCGGCCTGCTCATGCCCCTGACCGTGTTTCTCTACGCCGGCTTCGTCCGGACGATGCCGCGTGACTACGAGGAAGCGGCCTTCGTCGACGGCGCATCCCCGGCCAGCACCTACATTCGGATCATCTTCCCGTTGCTGCGGCCCGTGACCGCCACGGTCGCCGTCCTGACCGGCGTCATGGTCTGGAACGACTTCTTCGTCCAGCTGGTGTTCCTGTCGGGAAGCGAGCGGCAGACCGTGCCGGTCGTCATCTACTCCTTCGTGGGCGAGTACGTGTCGCAGTGGAACCTGATCTTCGCGGCGGTTGCCATCTCGATCGTGCCCATCCTCGCCTTCTACCTGGTCGCCCAGAAGCAGCTGATCCAGGGCTTCACCGGCGGCATCAAGGCGTGATGCAGCGACCCGTGGCAAGTCCACCTGGGCAGCACAGACAACGCACAGCAACCTCACAAGCGGCGTTCCTAGTTTCGCTGGCATGAACCCAACGACCCAGACCTCCACGACCGCATCGGCTAAGCGACCCGGACGGCTGCGCCGCACCACGATGGGGCTCGCCGCCCTCGCCGTGGCCGCCGGCCTCGCGCTCGCCGGATGCGCCTCGGACACCTCGACGACCTCGACCTCCACCAGCAGCTCGTCGGCGTCCACGACCAACGCCGGCACCCTCACCACCAGCGAGGCGGCCAGCAGCGCCGCCTCCGACGAGACTGCCGGCACCGACGCGAGCACCACCGCAGAGACGATCAGCGACACCACCGCGGCGGTGGAGGCGTTCCTCGCCACCCTGAGCGAGGACCAGCAGGACGCGGTGCTCTACGACTACGACGACGAGACGAAGACGACTTCGTGGTCCAACTTCCCGGTCACGTTCGTCCAGCGCGCCGGCCTCAACCTCAACGACCTCACCGACGAGCAGAAGACCGCGGCAATGGACGTCCTCGAGGCGCTGCTGAGCGACGAGGGCTACGAGACCGTCAGCGGCATCATCGGCGGCGACCAGTACCTGCTCGAGAACAGCTCCAGCACCGAGACCTCCCTCGGCCAGTACTACATCGCGATCTTCGGCGACCCGTCCGACACGAGCGCCTACGAGGTCCAGTTCGGCGGGCACCACCTCGGCATCAACGCCACCCTCGACGGGTCCGCCGACGCCATCACCTTCGCCCCCACCCACCTCGGCGTCCAGCCGGCCGTCTACACGAACGAGGACGGCGAGGAGGTGCAGCCCTTCGACGGCATCTACACCGACGCGTTCGCCTTCTTCGACTCCCTCACCGAAGAGCAGCAGGCGACCCTGACCTCAGGTGACGTGAGCATGTGCGCTCCTGGTGACACCTGCGACTTCGCCAGCGGCGACGGTCTCACCGGCGCTGACCTCACCGCCAAGCAGAAGGATCTGCTCCTCGAGCTGGTCGCCAACTGGGTCGGTCTCGCCGACGAAGAGACCACCTCCGACGCACTCGCCGAGATCGAAGCGACGCTCGACGACACCGTCATCGCTTGGACCGGCGAGACGACGTACGACATGTCCACCGGCGACGGCATCAACTTCTCCATCTCCGGGCCGGACGTCTACATCGCCTTCCAGGCCCAGCAGGGCTCTGCCGGCGCCGACGTCCAGGGCGTCACCACGTCAGGATGGGGCCACGTTCACACCATCTACCGCGATCCGGAGAACGACTACGCGGGCAGCGCCGAGCAGCAAGCTGCAACAGGCGGCATGGGCAGCGCACCTGATGGGGACATGGGTGGCGAGCCGCCCAGCGGAGCGCCCGGTAGCGGGAACTGAACCGCGGAAGGCGCAGCACTCGTCTCCTAAGACCACGCGCGCGCACAAGGCACCCGTGTTGGCAGCGATGTCAGTGGACGCCCTGCTCGCCGAAGGGCCCCAACCACCGGCGCAACAAACCCATCAGGCGAGGCTTCGTCCGAAGGCTCGGCACAACGAGAGAGGTGCCCCGGCCCACCAAGCAGGCCGGAGCACCCTCAACCCAGATCACGCCGCGGAAATCTCAATCCATCCGCGACGCCGCGACTCTTGGTAGTCGTCCCTCAATGCCCGCTCAGCGAGAGCATCGAGGTCAGCCGGAAGAACGCACCCGCCGCCTCCCATCGCGTAGCCCGCGCCCTGCTCCGGCTGGCACCGCAAGTCCGGGTGAACCTCGCGGCGCACGAGGATGCACAGGTCATAGTGATGCCCATTGCGGCACCTGACCTTCGCTCTCACCCTGTGCTGGCCACCTCTGTTGTCGGTCGCCATGGCACTCACTTCTTCTTCGTGCCGTACGGCGACTGGTTGGTCGGCTTCAGGCTGACACCGAGGCCGGAAGCGTGCGACTGCACGGCATCCGGGGTGCGACCCAACTTCAAACCGATCACCCTTGTCGGGGTGTTCTGGGACGCCAACTGCTTGAGCGCCTTGTTGTCGCTCGACGTCCAGGACTTACCGTGATTTTTAGGCGTTTTCGCCATGACTGCTCCTTGTGTCTGATGTTCAGACGGTGAGCAAGCCCTCACTGGTTTGTGACTCGCCGGATGGGACCCCCATCGGAGAGGTCCCACCCAGCACAGTGCTACGGTTCCCGAACAAGTCTCCACAACTTGTGTTCAGGTCCCGATGTCGGCTAGTCCGATGTCGGGACTTGCCTTATCACCGCGCATCTCGAAGCCCGTCGCTAACTACAGCGGTGTAACTACTAGATGCACGCTCAGCCTACCGGTGACCACCGACCAGAACGAAGCACCTATCCACAGATGCCCGGGCACACTGGGCCCAACGTCGGCGTCTTCTCAGGGGTCCTCGTCTTCGAGGATCTTGGTTGCTCGGTTCCTCGCAAGACAATCACTGACTGCCTTGCGCTAACTAACCCGCCCCACCTCGCACGACTTCACTGGGGCATGCGTCATCGGTTTGTCACCGGTGACGCATCTGGTGACAGCGAGATGACTCACTTCAACCCGCCCCGGTGGCGGCGGACAGAATCGTTCAGCAACTGACGTTTTACCTTGTGTTTCAGACACTTTCGGCTGACGCCGTCAGCGGTCAGCCCGCCGCCATGTCCACGAATCGGGAGTAGTGGCCCTGGAAGGCGACGGTGAGGTCGCGAGTGGGACCGTTGCGATGCTTGGCGACGATGAGGTCGGCCTCGCCGGGGCGGGTCGACTCCTTCTCGTAGACGTCGTCGCGGTGGAGCAGGATCACCATGTCGGCGTCCTGCTCGAGCGAGCCGGACTCACGCAGGTCGCTCATCATCGGGCGCTTGTCGCCGCGCTGCTCGGGACCACGGTTGAGCTGGGACAGGGCGATGATCGGGCACTCGAGCTCCTTGGCGAGGAGCTTGATGTTGCGGGAGAACTCCGAGACCTCGAGCTGGCGGGACTCGACCTTCTTGCCCGAGCTCATCAGCTGCATGTAGTCGATGACGATGAGCTTGAGGTCGTGGCGCTGCTTGAGCCGCCTCGCCTTGGCGCGGATCTCCATCATCGTCATGTTGGGGCTGTCGTCGATGAACATCGGCGCCCCCGAGACCTGGCCCATCTTGCGGGCCAGCTTCTCCCAGTCGTCGTCGCGCATCGTGCCGTTGCGGATGTGGTTGAGCGGCACCTTCGCCTCGGCGGAGAGCAGGCGCATCATGATCTCCGAGCGCGTCATCTCGAGGCTGAAGAACACGCTGGTGAGGTTGTTGTGGATCGACGCCGCGCGGCAGAAGTCGAGAGCGAGGGTCGACTTGCCCATGGCCGGGCGGGCCGCGACGATGATCATCTGGCCGGAGTGGAGACCGTTGGTCAGGTCATCGAGGTCGGCGAATCCGGTGGGCACGCCGTAGAGCCCGGCCTCGCGGTTGCCGATGGCCTCGATCTCGTCGAGGACGCCGCTCATGATGTCGCTCAGCGGGGCGTAGTCGACGCTCGCGCGCCGGTCGGTGACCTTGTAGACCTCGGCCTGGGCGTTGTCGACGACGTCGTCGATCTCCCCCTCGCCGGCATAGCCGAGGGCGGCGATGCGGGTGCCGGCCTCGACCAGTCGGCGCAGGATCGCCTTGTCGCGCACGATCTCGGCGTAGTAGCCGGCGTTGGCCGCGATCGGCACGTTGGCCGACAGCGTGTGGAGGTAGGGGGCGCCGCCGATGCGCTGCAGCTCGCCGCGCTTGACCAGCTCGGCCGCCACCGTGATCGGGTCGGCCGGCTCGCCGCGACCGTAGAGGTCGATGATGGCGTCGTGGATCACCTCGTGGGCGGGGCGGTAGTAGTCGACGCCCTTGATCACGTCGACGACGTCGGCGATCGCGTCCTTGGACAGCAGCATCGAGCCGAGCACGCTCTGCTCCGCCGCGTTGTCCTGGGGAGGCGTCCGGTCGCCCGGTGAGCGGGGCGAGTCGCCGGGCTCGTAGGCCGCAGGCCCGTCGCCCCAGGCCTCGTCGGTGTCCCCCTCGAAGGTGACGCTCACCGGGTGCTCCCTCCCTCTCGTTGGTCTCGCTCGGGTCCGCTGACCACGACGTTAGGGACGACCTCTGACATCGAGCCGACATCGCTGCCGGCGCCGCTCGCACCCGAGTTCCACCAGCCGCTCGATCACTGGTCCGCGCAGGACCGTACGTGCTCGCGACCCCCTGTGGGAAGCCGACGGCGCCGAGTTGTCCACAGGCTCTGTGGAGAAGATGTGGCCGGACGTGGACGACACGCGAGCGGAGGCGCACACGGCGTGGAACACCCTGTGGACACCCCGGGGAATTCCGGACCAGACATGGACCTGACCTGCGCAAACGCCGCTCACACCCTGTGGAGAGGAAATTGTTGCCTGACAGGACCGTTCACCTGTCCGCCATCCGGGAGATGCCTGCCGCTGGGGCGTTCCCCTGCCACGACGAGCGCCACCGCGCCTTCATCCACACGGCCATGCACAGGTAGTTCCAACGGGCTATGTACGTTGAGGCACAGTCGTCGCTATGTCGCCCCGAATTCGGGGAAGACTGACACCTTCCTAGGGTGAACCTGTGAAGGCCGAGCACCGGGAGACCGACCGGGAGATCCTGCGGCTGGCCGTCCCGGCCTTCCTCGCGCTCGTCGCCGAGCCGCTCTTCCTGCTCTCCGACGCCGCGATCGTCGGCCACCTCGGCACCCCGGAGCTCGCCGGCCTCGGCGTCGCCGCGGTCGTCCTGCAGACAGTGGTCGGGCTGTGCGTCTTCCTCGCCTACGGCACCACCGCGAGCGTCGCCCGCCACCTGGGTGCGGGCGACCTCCGGGGCGCGATCGCCCAGGGCGTGGACGGGGTGTGGCTCGCCGTCCTCATCGGGGTCCTCGCCACGGTCGGCGGCATCGCGCTGACCCCCGCGCTCGTCGGCGTCTTCGACACCGGGACCGAGGTCGCCGGGCACGCGGAGACCTACCTGGCCATCGCCTTCCTCGGCACCACCCCCTTGCTGGTCATGCTGGCCGCGACCGGCGTGCTGCGCGGCCTGCAGGACACGCGTACGCCGCTGCTGGTCGCGGTCGTCGGCAACGGGCTCAACATCGTCTTCAACGTCGTCCTCGTCTACGGCCTCGACCTGGGGATCGCCGGGTCGGCCATCGGTTCGGTCCTCGCCCAGGTCATCAGCGCGGCGTGGTTCCTCGTCGTCGTGGTCCGCGCAGCCCGGGAGCACGACGCGCCGATGACCCCGGACCGCGCCGGCATAGCTGCCGCCGCCCACGCCGCGGTCGCGCTCGTCATCCGCACCCTCGCGCTGCGCGCCTGCCTGCTCGTCGGCACCTACGCGGTCACCCGGGTGGGCACCGGGGCCACCGACGTCAACGTCGCCACCCACCAGATCGCGATCACGCTGTGGAGCTTCCTCGCCTTCGCCCTCGACGCGATCGCCATCGCCGCGCAGGCCCTCACCGGCCGCGCCCTGGGCAGCGGAGACGTCGAGGGCACCCGCCGCCTCACCCGCCGGATGGTCCAGTGGGGGTGGGGCAGCGGCATCGTCGCCGGACTCGCGCTGGCCGCCGTGTCCCCCTTCGTCGGCGCCCTCTTCACCACCGACCCGGCGGTACGCGACCTGCTGGTGCCGGTCCTGCTCGTCGCCGCGGTGGGACAGCCGGTCGCCGGGCTGGTCTTCGTCCTCGACGGGGTGCTCATCGGCGCCGGTGACGGCGCCTACCTCGCCTGGGCCGGCCTCGTGGTGCTCGCGGCGTACGCCCCGGCCGCGCTCTGGGCGGCCACCCTTCCGCACGGGCTGGTCGCGGTCTGGGTCGCGATGACCGTCGTCTTCATGGGCGCACGGGGCGTCCTGCTCTCGTGGCGGGCGCGCGGCGACCGTTGGCTCGTGACCGGAGCAGCCGCCGTTCGTTGACCCCGGTGAGGGCGCACGGGAGCGCGCCGGAGACGAGGGAGAACCGATGCTTCGACACCGCACCGCGAGCCGGCTGGCCGTGCTGGGCCTGCTGGGACTGCTGGGCGGCGCGCTGGTGCCGCTGACCGCGTCGCCCGCGAACGCCACACCTGGCTGCCTCGAGGAGACCGCGCCGAGCGTCCTGCAGAACGGCTGCGACGACAGCACCCAGCCCGAGACCACCTTGGCGCCGTCGACGGCGCCCAACGCCGCGGGCCTCGTGGCCGTGTCGTCGATGACCTTCACCCTCGGCTGGCAGGTCTCCGACGGCGACCCCGGCCCGTTCGCGCTCGAGTGCCGTCTGACCGGGGGTCCGCAGGCCCACGACTGGCGCGCCTGCACGAGCCCGGTGACGTACGCCGACCTTCCCGACGCCGCGGCCGGCACGTACGTCCTCGAGGCACGTGCCGTCGACGCCGGCGACCGGGCTCGGACGCCGGACACCGCTCCGCTGCTGCCACCGTCGGTGGCGGACACCCCCGACGAGGACCCGACCCCGGCGACCTTCACGTGGGGCCAGGACACGACGGCGCCCTTCGTCTTCGTGACCGGAACGTCGTACGACGAGATCACCCCGACCCAGCCGGTCGTCACCGGTGCGAGCGTGCCGATCCGGCTCAACAGCAGCGAGGCGGGCTCGCGCTTCGAGTGCAGCGACAACGACCAGCCCGTCGCCTGCACCGGCGGCCGGTGGGAGCTCCCCGACCCCGCCGCCGGACGGCACCGCTTCTCCGCGCGGACGATCGACGCCGCCGGCAACGCCAGCGCCTGGTCGCCGACGATCGAGTTCTTCGTGCCCCGCGACCTCACCCGTCAGCGCGGCTGGAAGAAGGTCACCGGCCCCGGCTACTTCCGCGGCGACGCCGTCAAGGCGTCCCGTCGGGGAGCACGTCTCGTGCTGCCCCGTGCGAAGGTCGGCGAGCTCCGCCTCCTCGCCGCGACCGGCCGCGGACACGGCAAGGTGCGGGTGCGCGTCGGCAGAAGGGCGTGGCACGTGGTCGACCTCGCCGGCCCGAAGGCGTCGTCGAAGCAGCACGTCGTCATCGACCGATACTCCGGCCTCCGCTCCGGACGGATCGTCATCGAGACGCTGAGTGCCAGACCGGTCGTCCTCGACGCCGTCGTGGCGCGGCCCAACCGCTTCCCGCCCGCCATGCGCTGACCACCGCAACACCCTCCTGCATTACAGCCTCGTTACAGGAGAACTTTCACCGACGATTTCGTTGACAGCAGTTACTGGTGTGACTTGGGATACAGGGGCTTCACCCTCTGCTGACTCGCTCGGCGCCCATTCGCTCTCGGGGGCTCGTCGTCGTGCGGTCAGACCATCTCAGTCGAACGGGAGATCCGCGTGATCCGTCGTACCATCGCGGCCGGCGCTGCCACCAGCGTCGCTGCCGCACTCCTCGTGCCGTGGGGACCGGCTGCCAGTGCAGCCGACCTCGACCCCGGCACCCTCAAGCCGGAGCAGGCATCGCCGGCCAAGGCCCTCGAGAGGGGCACGGTGCTCGAGCTCGGCACCGGCAAGAAGGCCGAGACCTACATCGTCCAGCTGGACGCACCCGCCGTGCCGACCCGAGCCAACGCCGAGAGCCGCAGCGGGGCCCGCACGCAGTCGGAGTCGGCATACCGTCGAGACCTTCGCGCCGAGCAGGCCGACCTGGTCTCCTCGATCTCCCGCGTCACCGACGGCAGCGCCACGGTCCTGCGCCGCTACACCGAGGCGCTCAACGGCATCGCGGTGCAGCTGACCCGGGCCGAGGCGGAGAAGGTGGCCGAGCTCGACGGCGTCGCCGCGGTCCAGGTCGACTTCGAGCGCGAGCTGACCACCGACAAGGGTCCCGAGTGGATCGGGGCACCGACCATCTGGGACGGCTCCAACGTGCCGGCGGGCTTCGCGGGCACCAAGGGGGAGGGCGTCGTCGTCGGCATCCTCGACTCGGGTCTCAACCCGGCCAACCCGTCCTTCGCCGACGTGGTGCCCGAGGAGGACGGCGGTGATGGCTACGACCACACCAACCCGCTCGGCTCCGGCAACTACCTCGGCATGTGCGACCCGGAGAGCGAGCAGTACCTCGAGGACTGGGGCTGCAACGACAAGCTCATCGGCTACTACAACTTCGAGGACCCGGCCAACCCGGCGTCCGACCCGTTCGACGACCCCTACGACGACGACGGCCACGGCAGCCACACCGGCAGCACGACCGCCGGCAACCAGGTCGACGCCACCGCCTACGCCGCGAAGGGCACCCCCAACGAGTTCTCGGTGACGTCCCGGATCAAGGGGGTCGCCCCCCACGCCAACGTCATCGGCTACGACGTCTGCGACGGCGGCTGCCAGGGCTACTCGATCCTCGCCTCGATCGAGCAGGCGATCATCGACGGTGTCGACGTGATCAACTACTCGATCGGGTCGAGCTCGCCGTCCAACGCCTGGACCGACCTCGACGCGATCGGGTTCCTCAACGCCCGCGCGGCGGGCATCCACGTCGCCACCTCCGCGGGCAACGACGGCCCCGGTGCGGCCACCCTCGGCAGCCCCGGTGACGTGCCGTGGATGACGACGGTCGGCGCGACCACCCACGACCGCACGTACGTCGCCTCGGTCACCGACCTGGCCTCCGACGCCGGCGCCGGACCGGCCGACATCGCTGGTGCCGGCCTGTCCGGCCCCACCGACGCCGCGTACCCGCTCGTCTACGCCGGCGACGCGCCGTACAACAACGCGACCTGCGCCAGTGACTACGACGAGGCGACCGGCGACCCGCTCTGGGAGGCCGACTTCACCGGCAAGATCGTCGTGTGCGACCGCGGTGGAAACGGGCGCGTCGAGAAGGGCGAGATCGTCGCGTTCCTCGGCGCCGAGGGCATGGTCCTGGCCAACGACGAGGCGAGCGGGAGCTCGCTCAACGGTGACGCCCACGCCCTGCCCGCCGCGCACATCACCTACGCCGACGGCGTCGCCCTGAAGCAGTGGATGTCGTCCGTGACCGGCGAGGAGGCCGCGCTGTCCGGTTCGGTCGTCGACGTCAAGGACGAGAACGGCGACATCATGGCCGCCTTCTCCAGCCGTGGCCCGAACCGGGCGATGTCGTCCATCAGCCCGTCCGTGTCGGCTCCCGGCGTGGACATCCTCGCCGCCGCCGGCGCCGGCAACGACGTCGTCTGGGAGTTCATCTCGGGCACCTCGATGGCCAGCCCGCACACCGCCGGTGCGCTCGCGCTCCTGCGCGGCATGCAGCTCGACGCCGAGGACCCCTGGACCCCGGCTGAGGCGCAGTCCGCCCTGATGACCACCGCGGAGCGCGACATCACCGACTCCGACGGCACCGCGGCCGACTGGTTCGACATGGGCTCGGGTCGCATCGAGCTCCGTCGCGCCGCCAAGGCCGGTCTCGTCCTCGACGAGGACCTCGCCGGCTACCAGGGCGCGAACCCCGCCGAGGGTGGCGACGTCCGGACTCTCAACACGGCCAGCATGGCCGACGACGAGTGCCTCCAGTCCTGCGACTGGACCCGCACGTTGACCGGCACCGCGACCGGTGCCGGCACGTGGGCGGTGTCCGTGGAGAACCTCTCCGACGGCATCACCCTCGACACCGACGTCGACTCGATCGAGGTGACCGAGGGCGGCGACGTCGACGTCACCGTGACGGCGACGATCGACGGAGGTGTGCCGACCGACGAGTGGCTCTTCGGCACCGTGGTGCTCACGCCGCCCGCCGGCTCGGAGGCCCCGACGGCCCACCTGCCCGTGGGCGTGCTGCCCTCGGCGGGCGTGCTGCCCGAGGCGATCGACGTCACGACCCGTCGCGACGCCGGGTCGCAGGTCGAGGAGGGCCTCGAGGCGATCGCCATCTCCGACCTGCAGGTCGACCCCAGCGGGCTCGTGCCCGAGGACCGGGTCGAGCTCACCATCGCGGAGGACTCCACCAACACCGACGCGTACGACGGCAACGGCACGCACGTCGAGATGCTCGAGGTGCCGGCCGGCGCCACCAGCCTCATCGTCGAGCTGCAGAACCCGACGGCGCCCGACTTCGACCTCTACGTCGGTACGGGTGAGGTCTCGGCGGCCAACGAGCTGGCCATGAGCGCCAGCGCGGGATCTGCCGAGTCCGTCGAGATCGCCAACCCGGAGCCGGGCACCTGGTGGGTCCTGGTCCAGAACTGGGAGGCGTCGCCCAGCGGGACCGACACCACCGACCTGGTGACCGCGGTGGTCGCCGGCGACCAGGGCAACCTGCGCGCCGAGGGCCCTGACGGTGCGCTTCCCGCCGCCACGCCGTTCTCGATCCGAACCTTCTGGGACGAGGACGCCATGGAGGCCGGCCAGACCTGGCACGGCACGCTCACGCTCGGCACCTCGGCCCAGACGCCGGGTGACATCGGTGTCGTCCCGGTCACCATCGACCGGGTGGCCGACGACGTGACCAAGACGGCGGACGTCGACACCGCGGCCCCGGGTGACACCATCACCTACACCGTCGACGTCGCACCCAACGTCTCGCGCGAGGACCTGACCTACTCGATCACCGACACGCTCCCCGAGGGCACGACGTACGTCGAGGGCTCCGCCACCGACGGCGCCACCTTTGCCGACGGGAAAATCTCGTGGACCGGGGACGTCGCCTCGACCTTCGGCGAGGAGGGCAACTACACGCTCACCACGAGCGCGGACGACCCCGAGGCGTGCGAGCCGGGTTACCTCGACCTCGCGTCGCTCGACATCCCGGCCCAGGACACGATCGTGGGTGACACCGAGTCCTTCTCGGCCTTCACCAGCGGCACCTTCGGGTTCTACGGCCAGGCCTACCAGGGCCTGACGTTCTCCGACGACGGGTTCCTCGTCTACGGCGACGGCTATGCCGGCTCGCCGTGGGTCCCGCAATCGGTGCCCGCCGCCGCCGCGCCCAACAACCTGGCGGCACTGCTCTGGCAGGACATGGAGATCCGCTATGACGCCGAGTCGGGCTCCGGCGTGACCCTGGCGAGCACCGCCGGCGCGAACCAGGTGCTCGACCCCGGCGAGATCGCGATCGTCGAGTACGACGACATGCGGCTGTACGACGACGAGGCCGGTGTCGGCGGTTCGCTCGACATGCAGGTCATCGCCACGGCCGGCAGCAACGACCTGGTGTTCGTCTACGACAACATCCAGGCAGGCGAGATCCTCGACGGCGCCACGATCGGCACCGAGAACGCCAACGGCTCGGTGGGCGCGGCACTCGTCAACGCGGGTGACGCCTCCACGGTGCTCGAGGACGACCTCGCGATCTGCGCGACGTACGCGGGTCCCGCCGGTGAGGGCGCGAGCTTCACCTACCAGGTGAGGGTCGACGGTGACGTCCACGAGCGCCAGCGGCTGGTCAACGAGGCCGTCCACACCACGAACGACCCGGGCGCCAAGCCCGCGTCGGTCACCAACACCGTCGTGGTGAAGGGGGCGAAGGAGCGGGCCGAGGTCGCACTGTCGATCAACCCGGACCGCATCGAGACCGGTCAGACGACCGCGGCCACGGCCACGGTCTTCAGCGCGGGTGAGACGGTCGCGACGGGCTCGGTCGAGTTCTGGGCGGGCGACCGCCTGGCCGGCACCGGCACCCTGGACGCGGCCGGCAAGGCCACGGCCACGCTGAGCGGCTTCGCGACGGCCGGGACCATCCCGCTCACCGCGAAGTACCTCGGTGACGGCGCCAACCTGGGCAGCACCTCCGCCCCGGTCAACCTGGTGGTCTCGGCCCCCGGCGCACCGGCTCCGAAGGTGTCGTCGAGGCTCGACGCGGACGCCCCGAAGGCGATCAAGAAGGGCAAGAAGGCCACGCTCAAGATCGCCGTGTCCGCACCCAAGGTGACGCCCACAGGCACGGTGGAGGTCACCGTCAAGGGTGCGCTGAAGAAGGAGACCTGGACCCTGACGCTCAACGAGTACGGCAAGGCCCGTCTCAAGCTGCCGAAGGCCAGGAAGGTCGGCAACATCAAGGTCAAGGTCGAGTACCTCGGTGACGCCGCGGTGCTCGGTGACAAGGAGCGGCTGAAGATCAAGGTCCGCAAGAAGTGACCTGCTGATCCTCACCTCTCCACACGACGAGGGGCCGGCGGTGACCACACCGCCGGCCCCTTCGTCGTCCCCGGAACGACCGCTCCCGACCGCCCGTCAGACTGCCATGATGACCTCGACGCGACACCCCGCCCTGCTGCTGGCGGCCTGCGCCCTCCTGGTGGCGTGTGGCGCGCCGGAACGATCCCCCAGCTCCGAGGAGACCGCCGTGGACCCCAGCCCGTCGTCGACCCCGTCGTCCTCGCCCACCGGCGCTGTCGGACAGGCGGTCGACGACCTCGCCACCACATTGGGCGTCGAAGCCGGCGAGGTCGAGGTGGTCGCGGTCGAGGAGGTCACCTGGCGCGACGGCAGCCGCGGTTGCGCCGAGCCGGGGATGTCGTACACCCAGGCGCTCATCGACGGCTCGCGGATCACCCTCCGCGCCGGAGGGCGGACCTACGAGTACCACTCCGGCGGTAGCCAGCCACCCGCGCGCTGCGCCAAGCCCACCCAGTAGGGGCATCCGGACGCACCACGGCCCGCCACCCCTGAAGGGCGGCGGGCCGTGGTGGTGTGCGTTGCGTCGGTCGCGTCAGGCGGGAACGACGTTGAGGGCCACCGTGGCGGACACCTCGTCGTGCAGCTTGACGGCCACCTCGTGGGCGCCAAGCGACTTGATCGGGTTGGCCACCACGATGGTGCGGCGGTCGACCTTCTCGCCGGAGACGGCGGTGATCGCGTCGGCGATCTCGGTGGTGGTGACGGCGCCGAACAGGCGGCCGCCCTCACCGGCGCGGACCTTCACGTTGACCGCGTTGGCCTCGAGCTTGGCCTTGACGTCCTTGGCGTGGTCCTCGTCGCGCACCGCGCGGGCGGTGCGTGCGGCCTTGATCGACTCGATGGTCTTCTCGCCGCCGCGGGTCCAGCGGATGCCGAGGCCACGGGGGACGAGGTAGTTGCGGCCGTAGCCGTCCTTGACCTCGACCACGTCACCGGGAGCACCGAGGCCGTCGACCTCCTGGGTCAGGATGAGCTTCATCGTCCGTGCTCCTCTCAGCGACCGGTGGACGTGTAGGGCAGCAGCGCCAGCTCGCGCGCGTTCTTGACGGCGATGGCCACGTCGCGCTGGTGCTGGACGCAGTTGCCGGTCACGCGCCGGGCGCGGATCTTGCCGCGGTCGGAGATGAACTTGCGGAGCAGGGTGGTGTCCTTGTAGTCGACACCGGTCGCCTTCTCCTTGCAGAACTGGCAAACCTTCTTCTTGGGCTTGCGCAGAATTGCCTTGGCCATTGTGGTGCTCCCTTTCAGTGAGCCCGGCCCTGAAGGCAATCAGGGACGGAATGGAATTTCGGAATGTCGTGCTTGTTCTGTCGGACCGGGGCTGAGGGGTTTCGACACGCCCTCGTCACGGCTTCGCGAGCTCAGCCGTGCAGGCTGCTCAACCTGGCGACCTGTCACTGCCTCGCTTCGCTCGGCAGTGGGTCGCTCATCAGAACGGCGGCTCGTCGTTGCCGCCGCTGACCCCGGGCGTGGCCCACGGGTCGTTGGGCGGAGCGGACTGGCCGCCACCCTGCTGGCCCTGGGACTGTCCGCCCCAGCCGCCGCCACCCTGCTGCGAGGGAGCCGGCGTGGCCCACGGGTCGTCGGCCGGAGCGGACTGCTGCCCGCCACCGCCACCGCCCGAGTAGCCGCCGCCACCGCCGCCACCGGAGTAGCCGCCACCGCCGCCCTGTCGCGTCGTCTTGGTGACCTTCGCCGAGGCGCTTCGCAGCGACGGGCCGACCTCCTCGACGTCGATCTCGAAGACGGTGCGCTTCTCACCCTCGCGGGTCTCGTACTGGCGGGACTTGAGGCGACCCTGGACGATCACGCGCATGCCCCGCTGGAGGGACTCGGCGACGTTCTCCGCGGCCTGCCGCCACACAGCGCACGAGAGGAACAGCGTGTCGCCGTCCTTCCACTCATTGCTCTGACGGTCGAAGGTGCGCGGCGTCGACGCGATCCGGAAGTTGGCCACGGGGGCCCCCGAGGGGGTGAACCGCAGCTCCGGGTCGTCGACGAGGTTGCCGATCACGGTGATGGTGGTCTCGCCTGCCATGAGGTCTCCTCAAAAGTCCTGCTGCTGTGCCGGTCGGTCCGGGGTGCTGAAAGGTGATGCGCCCATCAAACAGGCACTCACCGACAGCGGGAAGGTGCTATCCACAGATGCCGCGAGGGCGATCAGTGGGCGTCGGGACGCATGACCTTCGTGCGCAGGATCGACTCGTTCAGCGTGAGCTGGCGGTCGAACTCCTTGACCGTCGCGGGCTCGGCCGTCAGCTTGACGACGGCGTAGATGCCCTCGGCGTTCTTCTTGATCTCGTACGCCATCCGGCGACGACCCCACACGTCGAGCGACTCGATCGAGCCACCGTCCTTGCGGATCACGTTGAGGTACTTGTCGAGCGACGGCTCGATGGTGCGCTCGTCGAGACTCGGGTCGAGGATGACCATCACTTCATAGGCACGCATAGCGGTCTCCACCTCCTCTGGGCTAGAGCGGCCACGGGCTCTCCGTGGCAGGAGGACTGTGCGTTCGCGGCGGGAGTACGACGTGGGTCGTGCGCCGCGTTGGTGCAGGTGTCGCCCGAAGGCAACCGGGGAAGATTACCAGCGCACCGCCGCGCGACCGGAATCGTCGTACGTGGCGCCCGGGGGCCGAATCGGGGCCCCGACCCCAGCGGGGAGCATCGTGGTCGACATGTGACCAGAAGGCACTCCGCGCACGACCCCGCTCACGACTCCGCTCACGACTCCGGTCGCGGGCAGGTCGCGGGCAGGTCGTGACTGGCGAGCAGCACCCGCTTGACTCCAGCGGCGGCCGGGGCCCTGCGATCGTCGTGACCGCCTGTGGAGGACGGTCCGCGAGCCGGCGCGCGGGGCTAGCGTCGAGGCGTGCCTCCGATCGCCGCCCCACGCACCTCCACGGTGGTGGCCGGCCGCTACCGGCTGCTCGACCAGGTGGGCTCAGGAGGGATGGGCTCGGTCTGGCGAGCGCACGACCTGCGCACCGGGGACGACGTCGCGCTCAAGGTCCTCGGTCGGCACGGATCGGCGCTGCTGGCCAGGTTCGTCCGGGAGCAGGCCGTCCGGGTGCGGCACCCGCACGTCGTGGCGCCGCACGGCTGGGCAGCCGAGGACGACCTGGTCGTGCTGGCGATGGAGCTCGTCGCCGGCGGGTCGGTGGCCGACCTGCTGCGCGAGCACGGCCCGCTCGACGCCGGCACCTGCGCGCTGCTCGTCGAGCAGCTGCTGCTCGGCCTCGCGGCCGTCCACGCGGCCGGGCTGGTGCACCGAGACGTCAAGCCGGCCAACCTCCTCCTCGAGGCCACCGGGGACGGGCCGCCCCTCCTGCGTCTCGGCGACTTCGGGGTCGCCGCGCCCGTGGCCGACCGTCGCTTCACCACCGTGCCGGGAGCCATCGGCACCGACGGCTACATGGCTCCCGAGCAGGCCCGGGGAGCACCCCCGCAGCCCAACCAGGACCTGTACGCCGTGGGCCGGGTGGCGCTCGAGCTCGTCACCGGCGAACCCCCCGCCCGGCAGGGCGCCATCCCCTCGCACCCTTTGCGACCGCTCCTCGAGCGGCTCCTGGTGGCCGACCCCGAGCAGCGCCTCGCGACGGCCGACGCGGCGCTGCGCCTGCTCCGGCGACTGCCGGTGCCGGAGCCCTCCGGCCCGCCGGTGCCCGACCGGCTGGGACCACCACCTCGACGACGTACGACGTCGCGGGCGCGCGCGGTCGACTGGGTCGGCTGGGCCGCGGTCACGGCCCTCGCGGGCGTGGTCCTCGGATGTCTGTGGGTCCTCCTAGGCTGGACCGCATGACACTCGCCATCGGCGCCCACGTCGAGCAGACCGACCCGATCGCCGAGGCGCTCGCGCGAGACACCACCCTCGTGCAGTTCTTCCTCGGCGACCCCCAGGGCTACAAGGGACCGGAGGTCCGCTTCGCGGGCGGCGCGGAGGGGCTGCGAGCCGCGGCCGAGGACGCCGGCGTCGACCTGTACGTCCACGCCCCCTACGTGGTCAACGTCGCCACGACCAACAACCGCATCCGCATCCCGAGCCGCAAGCTGCTGCAGCAGCACATGGACGCCGCGGCCGCCATCGGCGCCAAGGGGCTCATCGTGCACGGCGGCCACGTCAACAAGAGCGACGACCCCGCCGTCGGCTTCGACAACTGGCGCAAGGCGATCGAGGCGACCGACATCAAGGTCCCGCTGCTCATCGAGAACACCGCCGGTGGCGACAACGCCATGGCCCGTCACCTCGACCGCATCGCCGGGGTGTGGGACGCGATGTCCTCGGCGGAGGGCGCGGACGACGTCGGGTTCTGCCTCGACACCTGCCACGCGTGGGCGGGAGGCATCGAGCTCGGCGACGCCGTCGAGAGGCTCCGCAGCATCACCGGGCGGATCGACCTCGTCCACGCCAACGACTCGCGCGACACGTTCGGCTCGGGGGCCGACCGCCACGCCAACTTCGGGCAGGGCCACCTGCCGGCCGACGAGTTCGCCGGCGTCGTGCGCGAGGCCGGGGCTCCGGTGATCTGCGAGACGCCGGGCGGTGCCGAGGAGCACCAGGCCGACTTCGCCTGGCTCCGCGATCACCTCTGATTCGTCAAGAAGTTTCTGACACGGGTGCAACCGAATGCGCCCCCGGCGCGTCTCTCCTCACGGAGGGACCAGACACGTACGGGGGTCGTGTCTGGTCCCTTGTAACCTGTCCGGGGTGACGACCCCCCACAGCGTGGCCAGGCTGACGCTGCGCCCGATCTCCAGCCAGCAGCACCACGACCTCATCGCAGGCCGGTCGTCCGCCAGCTTCCTCCAGACCCCCGGCTGGGCGAAGGTGAAGGCCGAGTGGCGTTCGGAGTCGCTGGGCTGGTTCCACGGGACCGAGCTCGTCGGAGCGGCCCTCGTGCTCTACCGCCAGCTGCCGAAGGTGCGGCGCTACCTCGCCTACCTCCCCGAGGGACCGGTGATCGACTGGTCCGACGACGACCTCGGCTCGTGGCTGGCGCCGATGGTCGCGCACCTCAAGCAGGAGGGTGCCTTCGCCGTCCGGATGGGCCCGCCCGTCGTGACGCGCCGCTGGTCCGCCGAGCAGGTCAAGGCCGGCATCGCCGACGACTCCGTGCGCCGGCTGGGCGACGTACCTCCCCTCGAGCGCACCCAGGACGGTGCCCGCGTGGTCGCGCAGCTGCACGAGCTGGGGTGGCAGCAGCAGTCGGCCGAGGGCGGCTTCACCGCCGGGCAGCCGCAGTTCAACTTCCAGGTCCCGCTGGTCGACCAGGACGGCCAGCCGCGCACCGAGGACGAGGTCCTGAAGGGCATGAACCAGCTGTGGCGCCGCAACATCAAGAAGGCGGACAAGGTCGGCGTCGAGGTCGCCCTGGGCGAGCTCACCGACCTGAAGGCCTTCCACGACCTCTACGTCCACACCGCCGAGCGCGACCACTTCACCCCGCGCCCGCTGTCCTACTTCGAGACGATGTACGACGCGCTCGCCGCCGAGGACCCCGGCCGCATCCAGGTGTGGCTGGCCCGCCACGAGGGCGACCTGGTCGCGGCCACGATCGGGATCCGGGTCGGGACCCACGCCTGGTACTCCTACGGCGCGTCCTCCACCGAGAAGCGCGAGGTCCGCGGCTCGAACGCGGTCCAGTGGGCGATGATGCGCCACGCCCTCGACGCCGGCGCCCACGTCTACGACCTGCGCGGCATCACGGAGACCCTCGACGCAGGCGACCCCCACGTCGGGCTCATCCAGTTCAAGGTGGGCACGGGCGGCGAGGCCGTGGAGTACGCCGGCGAGTGGGACCTCCCGGTCAACCGCGCCATCTACAAGGCGTTCCAGCTCTACCTGTCCCGGCGGGGGTGACCACTCGATGAGCCTCGTGCTGCGGGTCGACGGTGAGCGGTGGCGCTCGCACCTGCTGAGGACGGTCCGCGCCCACCCGGGCATCGTTCCGGTGGCGAAGGGCAACGGCTACGGCCTGTCGGTGGGTCGCCTCGCGCGGCGCGCGCAGTGGCTGGCCGACCACGCCGACGACACCGGCGCACCCGTCGACACCATCGCGGTCGGCACGTACGACGAGGTCGCCGAGGCCGCGAGCCGCTACTCGGGCGACCTCCTCGTGCTCACGCCGTGGCGCCCGTTCGGTGCGGCGCTCGACCTCGACGCCAGGCTCTCCTCCCGCGTCGTGCACACCGTCAGCCGGCCCGAGGACCTGGTCGCGCTGCGCGAGCGCGACCCGGACGCCCGGTTCGTGCTGGAGCAGCTGACCTCCATGCTCCGTCACGGGATGACCCGCCGAGGCCTGGCCGCGGCGGCTGCCGCGCTCGGTCCGGGACGCAGCGACCGGCGCGGCCTGTGCGGCGTCGCCCTGCACCTCCCGCTCAACACCACGTCCCACCTGGGCGAGGTGACGCGGCTCGTCAACGACGTCGTGGCTTCCGGCCTGCCGACCCGCACCGTCTTCGTCTCCCACCTCACCGAGGCCGAGCTCGACCGGCTGGCCACGACCTACCCCGACTTCACGATCCGTCCCCGCATCGGCACCGACCTCTGGCTCGGCGACCGGGGCGCCCTCTCGGTGACCGCGACGGTCCTCGACGTCCACGAGGTCGACCGCGGCGACACCTTCGGCTACCGCGGGCGCAGCGCTCCCAAGCACGGCCACATCGTCGTGGTGAGCGGCGGCACCGCCCACGGCATCGGCCTCGAGGCTCCGACCGGCGACCAGTCGCTCAAGGCACGCGCCGCGACGCTGGCGCGCGGCGGCCTGGACGCGGTCGGCTTCGTCCGCTCGCCGTTCTCCATCGACGGCAAGCAGCGGCTCTTCGCCGAGCCGCCCCACATGCAGGCCTCGATGCTGTTCGTCCCGTCAGGGGCGCGGGTCCCGTGCATCGGCGAGGACATCGAGGTCCGGGTGCGGTTCACCGCGACCGACTTCGACCGCGTCGTCGTCGCCTGACCCGGCGGCGGCGTCGAGCAGCACGGCCGCGACCAGCCAGACCAGCCCGCCCACGCGCAGCAGGACCGCGAGCCAGTAGGCGCGTACGTCGTCCGCGACGGTCGGCACGAGGGCCTGGCCGACGTACCACCCGGTGAGCACCCAGCTGAGCAGGTGCAGCGCCTGCCACACGAGCAGGTCGCGCCAGCGGCGTACGGCGATCGCGGCGAGCGGCAGCACCAGCAGGGCCGTCTCGGGAGGTGCTGACGGCGCCACCACCAGTGCAGCCGCCACGAGGACGAGGCCGGCGCGGGCGCTGGTCAGCGGGCTGGGTCGTCCCGCGCGCCGGAGGAGCCACCAGACGGAGCCCGCCGCCAGGGCCAGGACGAGCACCTGGACGACCGTGCGCGTCGCGGCCGACCCGCCGACGTCCGTGGAGCCCAGCAGGAACCAGACCGACCCGATGTCGGGGGTCTCCGCGGTCGCGCGCCCCGGGAGGGTGACGACGACGTAGGCGGCGGCCGCCGCGAGCAGTACGTCGACCCGGTCGCGGAGGCGACCGCCGACGGCGACCACGCCCACGAGGGCGACGGCGACCGGCAGCGCGAAGGCCGCACCGACCCCGGCTCCGACGCCGGCGAGCCAGGCACGCCCCGAGGCCCAGCCCCACAGCAGCACGGCGAGACCGACGGCCGCCACGAGCTCCCACGACAGCCAGTGCACGAGGAGCACCGGAGCGAGCGCCCAACCGGCGGCGGCCCACGGCCGGCGAGGGTCGACGCGGACGAGCAGCGCGGTCGCGAGCAGCGCGAGCGCGGCGAGGAGGACGGCGAGGACGGCGGTGGTCGCGACCGTCCCGGACCCGGGCAGCCACTCCGCCACCCGCTCGAGCCAGCCGGCGACCCGGGGAGGGGCGCCGGCGTCGACCGAGGTGCCCGCGAGCTCGGTCCAGCACAGCTCGGTGAACGGCTGGTTCGGGTTGCTCCACCCCGACGGCACGCACGCCGTCTTGGCGACCATCCCGGCGGCCAGCGTCAGCGCGGTCGCGCCGGCCAGCACCCGACCGGCATCCCACCAGCGATGTCCCCCGGCGTGGTCGCCGAGCGGCCCGCCCACCACCTCCGACATCGCCGCGGCGACGGGGTCGGTGCGCGTGGGCGCGACGTGGTCGCCGGGGGCGACCTCGGGCCCGAGACGGTCGGCGCGGTCCACCGAGGGACTCAGGGTCGTACGTCGGCCAGCGGCTGGCGCGGCTGGAGCCGTGGGGCCGGCGGTGGGGTGGTCGGCGTCTCGGTCGGCGCGGGCGGCGGGGGCGGCGTCGTGGGGACCGGCGTCGTCGGCACCGGCACCGGCGTCTCGGTCGGGACCGGCGTCTCGGTCGGCAGGGGGGTCTCCGTCGGGGTCTCCGTCGGCTCCTCGGTGGGCTCCGGCTCGAGCGTCGGCTCCTGCGTCGGCGTGTTGGAGGGCTTCGGCGGCGAGGGCGCGGACGACGAGGGCGGCGGCGGGGGCGGGGTGTACTCGTGGCCCTCCTCCGGCGCGTCACCGTCGACGAAGACCGGCTCCGGGAACTCCTCGACGTCCTTGCCCTCCATCACGCGCTGCATGATGGCGGTCCAGGTCTTGGCGGGGTAGTTGCCGCCGAAATAGCCGGACTTCCCGTCCGAGCTGGTGGGCAGCCACAGGTCGGCGCCGTCGGGACGCGGGACGTCGAGACCGTCCCGGCCCTTGCCGCGGACGTACATCACCGCGGTGGAGACCTGCGGGGTCATCCCGACGAACCACGACGAGGACACCTCGTCGTCGTCGTTGGTGGCCGTGCCGGTCTTGCCGGCCGCGGGCCGGCCCAGGGCGAGCGCCTCGGTGCCGGATCCGGACTGGACGACCTGCTGGAGCGCGTGGGTCACGTCGGCCGCGATGTCGGGGTCGACGGTCTCCTTGCTGCGCTGCTTGGCCTCGTAGAGGACCTCGCCGCTGCGGTCGACGACCTTCTGCACGACGTGGACCTCGTTGCGCACGCCGTTGTTGGCGAGGGTGGCGTAGGCGTTGGCCATGTTGATCGGGCTGACCTGGGCGGTGCCGAGCGTGACGCCAACGTTCTCCTGGAAGTCGATCGAGCGGCGCGGGATGCCCCAGCGCTGCGTCTCGTTGCCCGGGATGCCGAGGTCCTCGGCCGCCTGGATGACCTTCTGCGGGCCGTTCTCCATCGAGTCGACCATGTCGACGAACGCGGTGTTCACCGAGTTCTCGGTCGCGGACAGCATCGACACGGCCGAGCCGTAGTCGGTGTCGCCCTGGTTGCCGAACTCGGTACCGGCGATGTCGATGGGGCTGTTCCCCTCGAAGGTGTCGTTGAGGGAGAAGCCGTCGCGGATGGCGGCGACGTCCGTGGCGGCCTTCATGGTCGAGCCCGCCATGCCACCGGCGACCGCCCAGTTGATCTGGGAGTCGAGGTAGTCCTGGCCGCCGTAGAAGCCGAGGAGCTGGCCGGTCGCGGTGTCGACGGTGGCGGCGCCGACGTGCAGGTCCTTGTCACCCGCGGCCCCGGGCATGCCGGCGTCGGGACGCTGCTCGTTGACGGCCTCCTCGACGTCGGCCATCACCTGCGGGTCGAGGGTCGTGGTGATGCGCAGGCCACCGCCGTCGATCTCGTCCTCCGACGCGATGCCGCGGGCCAGGATCTCCTGCTTGACCATCGCCATCACGTGGCCGCGCTGCCCGCCGAACTGGCTCTGCGCGGCGATCTTGGGGAACTTGGGGAGCTTCTTGATGGCCTTGTCGCGCTGCTCGGGCGTGATCGTCTCCATCTCGGCCATGCTGTCGAGGACGTAGGCGTAGCGGCCCTTCAGGTCCTCCTTGGCCTCCTTGCCGTTGGCCGGGTCGTACTTCGACGGGTTGTTGAGCACCGTGGCGAGGACGGCCGACTCGCGCAGCGTGAGGTCCTTGGCCGGGTGGTCGAAGTAGGCCTCCGACGCAGCCTCGATGCCGTACGCACCCCGACCGAAGTAGATGGTGTTGAGGTAGCCCTCGAGCACCTCTTCCTTGCTGAGCTGCTGCTGGATCTTCAGCGAGACGATCGCTTCCTTGATCTTGCGCTTGTAGCTCTGCTCGCTGGTCAGGTAGAGGATCTTGACGTACTGCTGGGTGATCGTCGACGCACCCTGGCGCGCGTTGCCGCGGGCGTTGGAGAAGAGCGCGCGGAGGATGCCCTTGGGGTCGAGGCCCTTGTCGGTCCAGAACGTCTGGTTCTCGGCGGCGACCACCGCGTCCTGCATCGTCTCGGGCATCTGGCCCAGGGGGATCGAGACCCGGTTCTGGTCTTCGTAGTAGGTGCCGAGCTGCTGCTCACCGTCGCGGTAGTAGACGAAGGTCGTCTGGGCCTCGAAGTCCTCGTTGGGCTCCGGGATGCTGATCGCCTGGTAGAGGACGACCACGACGCCACCGAGGACGAGGGCACCCACCACACCGACGATCGCCAGGACCTTGGCGACCCGGGCCGCCCGCTGCTTGCCCGTACGCCGCTGCTTCGGCCGCCGGGTCTGGGCCTTGCCGTCGGCCCTCCGCTTCTTAGCACTCACAGGGCAACAGGGTACGGGCAGGGGTCCCACAACCCAGATTCGTCACCCGCAGATATATCGGTACGATAGGTCACATGGCACGCCGTGGTGACACCATCGAGCTCGCAGTCCTCGGACTGCTGCACGAAGGACCCATGCACGGCTACGAGCTGCGCAAGCGGCTCAACCTGATGCTCGGCTGGGGCCGCGTGCTGTCCTACGGCTCGCTCTACCCGGCGCTCAAGAAGATGCTGCGGGCCAACCTCATCACCGAGGCCAGCGCCACGACGACGCCGACGAGCCGCCGGCCCCGCATCGTGTACGAGGTCACGCCCGCCGGCAACGAGCAGTTCCAGCGCCTGATGTCGGAGGTCGGTCCCACGGCGTGGGAGGACGACAACTTCGACATCCGGTTCGCCTTCTTCTCCTCGACCGACATGGAGATCCGGCTCCGCGTCCTGGAGGGACGCCGCTCACGACTGCAGGAGCGGCTCGCCCGGGTGCAGGCCGAGCTGGCCCGTACCCAGGCCGAGGTCGACCGCTACGCCGGCGAGCTCCAGCGCCACGGGGTCGAGTCGGTCGAGCGCGAGGTGCGCTGGCTCTCCGACCTCATCCGGGCCGAGCGCGGCGACGAGCCCGCGCCGGTCGAGCGCACCACCACCCAGACCCCCCAAGCAGACCAGCACTGAGCACCACTGACCAGCAGCCAGAAGGCCCAGCACAGAGAAGGAGAGCCCCATGGGTTCGGTACGAGTAGGGATCGTGGGAGTGGGCAACTGCGCCACGTCCCTCATCCAGGGCGTGGAGTACTACAAGGACGCGGACCCCGCAGGGACCGTCCCCGGGCTCATGCACGTCGTCTTCGGTGACTACCACGTCAAGGACGTGGAGTTCGTGGTCGCCTTCGACGTCGACGACAAGAAGGTCGGCAAGGACCTCTCCGAGGCCATCGACGCCTCGGAGAACAACACCATCAAGATCTGCGACGTCCCGACGCTCGGCGTCGAGGTCAAGCGCGGCCCGACGATGGACGGTCTCGGCAAGTACTACCGCCAGACCATCGAGGAGTCGGCCGCCGAGCCGGTCGACGTCGTCCAGGCGCTCAAGGACGCCGAGGTCGACGTCCTCGTGTCCTACCTCCCGGTGGGCTCGGAGGAGGCCGACAAGTTCTACGCCCAGTGCGCGATCGACGCCGGCGTGGCCTTCGTCAACGCGCTCCCCGTCTTCATCGCCTCCGACCCCGAGTGGGCCAAGAAGTTCGAGGACGCCGGCGTCCCGATCGTCGGTGACGACATCAAGAGCCAGGTCGGCGCGACCATCACCCACCGCGTGATGGCCAAGCTGTTCGAGGACCGCGGCGTCGCGCTGGACCGCACCTACCAGCTCAACGTCGGCGGCAACATGGACTTCAAGAACATGCTCGAGCGCGAGCGCCTGGAGTCCAAGAAGGTCTCCAAGACCCAGGCCGTCACGTCCAACCTCAAGGGCGAGCTCGCCGACAAGGTCAGCGACCGCAACGTCCACATCGGCCCGTCCGACTACGTCGCCTGGCTCGACGACCGCAAGTGGGCCTACGTCCGCCTCGAGGGCCGTGCGTTCGGTGACGCCCCGCTCAACCTGGAGTACAAGCTCGAGGTCTGGGACTCCCCCAACTCCGCCGGCATCATCATCGACGCCGTCCGTGCGGCCAAGATCGCCAAGGACCGCGGCATCGGTGGCCCGATCCTCCCGGCCTCGGCCTACCTGATGAAGTCGCCGCCGGTGCAGATGGCCGACGAGGTCGGTCGCGCCGAGCTCGAGAAGTTCATCAAGGGCGAGTGACGCCTGACCCGGCCCTGTGCCGGGTCGACGAAGGCCCCGTCCCCTCCCGGGGGGCGGGGCCTTCGTGCTGCCACCGCCTGACGACAGCGGGGAAGGTCGTCCCCGACATGTCCAGGACGATCGTCCCCACTGATGGCGGATCCGGGGGCCGGTCCCGCTCAGCCGCGCGCGGCCCACCAGGCGCGGAGCGCGGCCTCGGCCTGCTCGGGGGTCTGCGGGCCCTCGTCCATCCGGAGCTCGAGCAGGAACGCGTAGGCCTGGCCCACCTCGCGGCCGGGTCCGATGCCGAGGACCTGCATGATCTGGTTGCCGTCGAGGTCGGGCCGGATCGCGGCGAGCTCCTCCTCCTCCGAGAGCCGGGCGATCCGCTCCTCGAGCGAGTCGTACGTCCGGCGCAGGCGGTCGGCCTTGCGCTGGTTGCGGGTGGTGCAGTCGGCGCGGGTGAGGATGTGCAGCCGCTCGAGCTGGTCGCCGGCGTCGCGGACGTAGCGGCGTACGGCGCTGTCGGTCCACTCCCCCGAGCCGTAGCCGTGGAAGCGCAGGTGCAGCTCGACGAGGCGCGAGACCGCCTCGATGTCGTGGTTGGAGAACCGCAGCGCCTTCATCCGCTTGCGGGTCAGCTTGGCCCCGACGACGTCGTGGTGGTGGAAAGTCACCACCCCGCCGGTCTCGAAACGCCGCGTCCTCGGCTTGCCGACGTCGTGCATCAGGGCGGCGAAGCGGGAGACGAAGTCGGGACCCCCGCCCAGGCGGTGCTCGAGGTCGATCGACTGCTCGAGGACGGTGAGGGTGTGCTCGTAGACGTCCTTGTGGCGGTGGTGCTCGTCGCGCTCGAGGGCGAGGGCGGGCAGCTCGGGGAGGACGTACGACGCCAGGCCGGTCTCGACGAGGAGCGTGAGCCCGAGCCGGGGGTGGGGGGCGCACACGAGCTTGACCAGCTCGTCGCGGACCCGCTCGGCGGAGATGATCTCGATCCGTCCCGCCATGGCGGTCATCGCCTCGACCACCTCGGGCGCGACGGTGAACCCGAGCTGGGCGGAGAAGCGGGCGGCGCGCATCATCCGCAGCGGGTCGTCGGAGAAGGAGTCCTCCGGTGCGCCGGGCGTTCGCAGGACCCGCTCGGCGAGGTCGACGATGCCGCCGAACGGGTCGACGAACTCGCGGCCCGGCACCCGCACCGCCATCGAGTTGACGCTGAAGTCGCGCCGGCCGAGGTCACCCTCGAGGGAGTCGCCGAAGTCGACGTCGGGCTTGCGGGAGGCCGGGTCGTAGCTCTCGGAGCGGTAGGTCGTGATCTCGACCTGCCACGGTCCCTTGCGGCAGCCGATCGTGCCGAAGTCGCGCCCCATGTCCCACACCGCGTCGGCCCAGCCGGACACGAGGCGCTCGGTGACGTCGGGGTGCGCGGAGGTAGTGAAGTCGAGGTCGTTCTGCAGCCGGCCGATCATCGCGTCGCGGACCGGGCCGCCGACCAGGGCCAGCTCCTCGCCGGCGTCGGCGAACAACGTGCCGAGCTCGTCGATGACCGACCCGATGCGGTCCAGCTCCTCGCCGACCCGACGCTGGATCTCGACGATCGTGAGGGGCTGCAGTGCGACGTCGGACACGACAGGCCAGTCTACGTGCCGGCCCGGTGGTGCCGAACAACTAGCATCGGTGCGTGCCCCGCCCGTCGTCGTTCCGTGCTGCCCTGGCGGGGCTCCTGACCTTCGGCGTCGCGAGCGCAGGCCTCGCAGCACCCGCCGCGGCAGCACCGGCGAAGGACGGCGACCCGCTCCTCGTCCACATCGACTCGATGACTCCCGTGCTGCCCCGCACCGGCGACGTGGAGATCAGCGGCACGGTGACCAACGTCAGCGACGACACCTTCACCCGGATCAACACGCACGCATTCTCCTCCGAGACGCCCATCCTCGACGCGATCAACCTCGCGGCGTCGGCGCTCATCGACCCCACGCTGTCCGTGGGCGAACGGGTGACGGTGCCCGGCACGTTCGACACGATCGACGAGCTGGCCCCGGGTGCGTCCGCCACCTTCACCGACACGGTCCCCGTCGAGCTGCTCGCCACCTCCGGTGAGCCCGGCGTCTACTGGATCGGGATCCACGCCCTGGGCGACGGCGCTGTCCCGCGCGACAGCGTCGCCGACGGGCGGGCGCGCACCTTCATCCCCCGCCAGCCGACCGGCGACCTGGGGCAGGAGGCGTCGGTGATCCTGCCGATCCGGAGCCGGGTCTGGTTCGACGAGGACGGCGCGGTGGCCGGCACCGATCGGTGGGCCAAGCGGCTCGCCGAGGGTGGCAGCCTCGACGGCGTGCTCGACATGGCCGACTCGGCCGGCTCGGCGCCGTACAGCTGGCTGGTCGACCCCGCCGTGCTGCTCGCCCTCGTGCGCCTCTCGCGCGGCAACCCCCCGCGCACCCTGGCCCCGGACACCACGGTGGAGGGCCAGGAGCCCACGCCCACGGAGACGCCGACCGAGGAGGCCGAGGAGTCCGGGTCGGAGTCGCCGGAGACCCCGGAGACGCTGACTCCCACCGAGGCCATGCCCACCGAGGAGCCGAGCGACGAGGACGCCGAGCTGGCCGCCGCCGCGTCGGCCTGGCTGGAGCGGTTCACGCTGCTCGTCGGCTCCACGCCCGTTCTGACGCTCCCCTACGGCGACCTCGACGTCTCCTCCGCCGTGCGCCACGACCGCACCCGGTTCACCCAGGCGGTGACGCGCAGCCAGGACATCATGACGGCCCTGGGGCTGCCCTCCGAGCCCACCGTCGCACCGCAGAGCGACCTCCTCAGCCCCGAGGCCATCAGCGCCGTGCCGCTCGACACGACGATCCTGCTGGGGGACAACGCCTTCGCGAACCCCCCGACGAGCCCCACGTCGGTCGTGAAGATGCTCGGGCACGAGATCGTGGTGACGAGCACCGGCGCCGAGGCGGGCGGTCCCGGACCCACGGCGGCCAACGACCCCCTCGCGCTGCGCCAGCGGCTGCTGAGCGAGGCCGCCCTCCGCGCGGAGGCCGGCGACCCGGCCCCGCTCGTGGTCACCCTGCCGACCGTGTGGCGCGGGGAGGACGCCGAGACCTTCTTCACCGACCTCGAGCAGCCGTGGCTCGGCCTCGTGCCGTTCGGCGACGTCGCCGCCCGCTCGCCGAAGGGCGTCCCGGCCTCGGTCCTGGCCTACTCCGACGACGACGCCTCGGCCGAGCTCGACTCCTCGGCCTTCTCCGCGGTCAACCGCGCCACCGACGCCGCCACGCTGCTGGAGCAGGTGCTGGTCCCGGTGACGACCGTCGAGGCGCAGGTCCGCGACGAGGTGCTGGTGACGCTGTCCGAGCAGCACCGCGAGCGACCGCGGCTGGCCGTTGCCGCCGCGCGGCGCGTGGAGGACTCCCTGCGCGGCGACCTCGGCAAGATCGACATCGAGGCACCGCCCGCCGTCACCCTGTCGAGCGACTCCGGACCGCTGGGCGTCACGCTCGTCAACGGTCTCGACCAGCCGGTGGAGGTGCAGGTGCAGGTGCGCACCGACGGGGAGCTGACGCTCAGCGGAGGCGGCGTACGACGTCTCGGCCCGCAGGCACGCAGCGTCGTCCGATTCGAGGCGACGACGAGCCGGGCCGGCGTGCACAACGTGCGGCTCGCGGTCACCAGCCTCGACGGGGTGCCGCTCGGGGCCTCCGACCAGGTGCCCATCCGTGCCGCCCGGGTGAGCGCGCTCATCTGGATCGTCATGGCCCTCGGGGCGCTCGTGCTGTTCGGGATGATCGGCTACCGCCTGCCCGGCCAGATCCGCGCCCGCCGGGCCGAGCTCGCCGCCGCGGACCAGGAGTCGGACGCCGGACACGTGGACGCCGGGCACGTGGACCACGCCGACGGTCCGGACGAGGCATCCGAGGCGGCCCAGGCGCACGACCCCGGAGCACCGGAGCCGACCGCGCCCGGTGCCCCGGTGGTGGAGCGCCCGTGAGCGATCAGCGGATCCTGGCCTCGTCGGCGGTGATGGCCGCGGGCACCGTGTTCTCCCGCGCCTCCGGCTTCATCCGCAGCGCCCTGCTGGTCGCGGCCCTCGGCGCCGCGATCCGCGGTGACCTCTTCTCGATCGCCAACACGCTGCCCAACATGGTCTACATCCTCCTGGCCGGCGGCATCTTCAACGCCGTGCTGGTGCCGCAGCTCGTGCGGCGGATCAAGGAGGACCCGGACGGCGGCGACGCCTACGCCCGGCGGGTGATCACGCTCTCCGCGCTGTTCCTGGGCGCGGTGACGGTGCTGCTGATCGTCTTCGCGCCCGCGCTGCTGGGCCTCTACCTCGACGACCGCTACCTCGAGCCCGACCGGGCCGAGCACCTCGAGTCCATCGTCGACCTGACCCGCTGGTGCCTGCCGCAGGTGTTCTTCTACGGCATGTACGTCCTCATCGGTCAGGTGCTCAACGCGCGCGGACGCTTCGGTCCGATGATGTGGGCACCGATCGCCAACAACGTCCTCTCGATCGCCATGCTCGTCACCTACCTCCTCGTGTGGGGGCCGGTGGGCGACGGCCCCCAGCGCTACGAGCCACTCGACACGAGCCAGGAGGTGCTGCTCGGCCTGGGCTCGACCGTCGGGATCGTGGCCCAGTTCGTGGTGCTGCTGCCCTACCTCCGGGCATCCGGCTTCGTCTACCGCCCACGCTTCGACTTCCGCGACCCCGAGCTGCGCAAGACGCTGTCCCTGGGCATCTGGACCGTGCTGTTCGTGGTCGTCACGCAGGCGGCGTACCTCGTCGTGGTCAAGCTGGCCTCGGGCGGCACGGTCGACGGTGGCACCGGCTACACCGTCTACGCCAACAGCCTGCTGATCATGATGGTGCCGCACTCGATCGTGACGGTCTCGCTCGCGACCGCGATCCTGCCGCGGATCTCGTCCTTCGCCCATGAGGGGCGGCTCGGCGAGCTGGGCAGCACGGTCGGCTCGACGTTGCGTACGTCGCTCGCGCTGGTGCTGCCGTTCGCGGTCCTGCTGCCGGTGGTCGCCGGTGACGTTGCGGGGTTCGCTTTCGGCTGGGCGGGCGGCGAGGACACGGCCGCCAGCTTCGCGCCGACCCTCGCGCTCTTCGGGCCGGCGCTGGCCTTCTTCACCGTCCACTACTTCATGCTCCGCGGCTTCTACGCCATGGAGATGACCCGGCTCGTCTTCTTCATCCAGGTCGTCGTCTCGGGGACCAACGTCCTGGTCGCGACCCTGCTCGTCCCCTCGAGACCACCCCAGGAGACGGCGCCGATGCTCGTCGTGGCCTACCTGTCGGCGTACGCCGTGGGCGCGCTCGTCAGCTTCGTCCTCCTCCGACGCACGGTCGGCGGCCTCGAGACCCCGCAGCTGCTCCGGTTCCTCGCGCGGATGTCGATCGTCCTGGTGGCCGCGGTCGCCGCCGCGTGGTCGGTGGAGCTCGCGCTGGCCGGTCTCGGCGAACGTCCCGGCCCCCTGGTCGGCCTCGTCCGTGGAGGCGCGAGCGCGCTGGCGGGCCTCCTCGTCGTCCTCGGCGGGGCCCGGCTGCTGCGCGTGCGGGAGGTCACGACCCTGGTCGACACCGTCGCGGCGCGCCTGCGACGCGGGTGAGACTCCCTAGAGTGGGCCCCGCAAGGGCTCAGCAGTGGGAAGCGTGAGGGAGGTGGGGTGAGTGGCGCCGATGTCGATGCAGGCCGGTGACGTGCTCGCCGAGCGCTACCGCCTCGACGACCTGCTGGCCGAAGCCGGTGCCGGCCGGTTCTGGCGTGCCCACGACCTCGTCCTCCACCGCCCGGTGGCCGTGCACATCATCGCCGAGGACGACGACCGGGCCCAGCCGCTCCTCGAGGCGGCCCGCCGCACCGGACCCGTCATCGACCGCCGCCTGCTGCGGGTCCTCGACGCCGAGGCCGCCGACGGCCGCTGCTTCGTGGTCAACGAGTGGGGACAGGGCGACTCCCTCGACAACCTGCTCACCCGGGAGGGTCCGATCGCTCCCCGCCGGGCGGCCTGGCTGGTCGCAGAGGTCGCCGACAGCCTCGTCGGTGCCCACGAGGCCGGCCTCGCCCACGGCTGCCTGACGCCCGAGCACGTGCTCATCGACCAGCACGGGCAGGTCCGGATCATCGGCTTCGCCGTCGAGGCCGCGCTGCGCGGGCTGCCCGCCGGGCGGGTCAACGTCGACGAGATCGACCTGGCCGGGCTCCTCTACTGCGCACTCACCGGCAAGTGGGCCGGCGTCTCGCCGTCGGCGCTGCCGCCGGCCCCCGAGGTCCACGGCGAGGTGCTCCGTCCGCGGCGGGTCCGGGCCGGCATCCCGCGGGTGCTCGACGCCCTCTGCGACCAGGTGCTCAACCCCCAGCGTGAGACCGACGCGCCGCACCCGTCGGCGCGCAGCATCCGCGACGTCCTCCTCGAGCACGTCGGCGAGGTGACCGGCACGCACGTCGCCGTGCCGGGGGTGCGGCCGACCCCTCCCCCGTCCCCGCAGCCCGCGACGCTGTCCACCCCGCCCCCGACCGCGACTGCCGCACCCACCGCGGTGGTGCCGGTCGTCCCGGCAGCCGACCTCGAGGCCGGTGCCGAGGATGCGCCCGGTCCTGCCGGGACTCCCACGGACCCGCCGGCCGAAACTCCCGCCGCGGTTTCCACCCCCGGGCAGGACGAGGAGGCAGGCGAGCCGGACGCCGAGCTGACGACCACCGACGTCCGCGCCGAGGAGCCGGCGCCGGCCGACGCCCCGCGCGCCAGCACGGACCTCCCGACCCAGGCCGGGATGCCGGTCTTCCACGACGACGACGAGGTCGACTGGCTCCGCAAGCGGAGCGAGAAGCCCGCGCCCCCGCCCCCGCTCGCCGACCCCACCCCCAAGCCGCTCTTCGCGCCCGACCCGCCCGAGGGCGAGCCTGTACGCCGTCCGCGCCCGGGCAGCCGCGCCGCCACCGCCCCGGAGTACTGGCCCTGGGACTCCAGCCAGGACTCCGGACGCGACCCGGCGCGCGACTCCGGGGCGCGACCGGTGGGCCGCGACACCGGGTCGTGGGCCTCCGGCTCCTGGTCCGACGACCGCTGGGACACCGGCGACGGGTTCGACGACACCGGGGACCAGGTGCCCGGCCGCAGCTGGATCCGGCTCGCGATGATCGTCGGGATCTGCCTGCTCGTCGGCGTGGCCGCGGTCGCGGCCTACCAGCTCGGGCTGAAGCCGCCCACGCCCGGCACCAGCGAGGAGCCCACCACCACGACCACCCCGAGCGTGGCCCCGCCGACGCCCTTGACCGACCTCGTCGCCGACGACTTCGACCCGCAGGGCGCTGCCCCTCGCGAGGAGAACCCGGAATCGGTGCCCAACGTGCTCGACGACGACCCCTCGACCTCGTGGTCGACCTCGACCTACGAGCAGAACTTCGGCCCGGCCGGCCTCAAGACCGGCGTCGGCCTCGTCCTCGACCTCGGCGCGACGCGGGCCGTGCGCGAGGTGCGGGTGACCACCGAGGGTGGCCAGACCTCGCTCGCGGCGTACGTCACCTCCGACCCGCCCACGGGCGTCTCCGGTCTGACGCCGGTCGGGACCGCGTCGGGCGACGGCGAGCTGACGGTCGAGCTCACCGAGCCGGTGTCGGGGCAGTACGTCACCGTGTGGCTCACCCTGCTGCCGCAGGTCGACGACGGCTACCGCGGCACGATCACCGAGGTGCAGGTCCTCGGATGAGCACCCCGCGACGTTCTTCGTCTCCCCCAATTCGCTCCTCCGTCGTACAACACCGCGGGGACCCCGAGTGAGCGATGCGCGGGGCGACGACCGCTCCGACCAGGAGCTCCTGCAGGCCCACGTCGACGGCGAACCCGACGCGTTCGGCGAGCTGTTCGCCCGCCACCGCGACCGGTTGTGGGCGGTGGCGCTCCGCACGATGGGCAACCCCGAGGACGCGGCCGACGGGCTGCAGGACGGCATGATCGCCGCCTTCCGGCGAGCGGGGTCCTTCCGGGGCGACGCCGCCGTGACCACCTGGCTGCACCGGGTCGTGGTCAACGCCTGCCTCGACCGCATCCGGGCCGCCAGGATCCGGCGCCTCGAGGCCCTGCCCGACGACGTGGAGGACCGCGGCACGGTGGTAGCCACAGCCGTGCACGACGACCAGCCCGAGGCCGTCGCGGAGGACTCCGAGCGCCGCCGCCGGGTCCTCGACGCGCTCGCGACCCTGCCCGTCGAGCAGCGGGCGGCGCTGGTGCTCGTCGACATGGAGGGCTACCCGGTCGCCGAGGTGGCCGAGATGCTGGGCTGCGCCGAGGGCACGGTGAAGTCGCGGTGCTCACGCGGGCGCACCAAGCTCGCCGCGCTGCTCGCCGACCTCCACCACCCCGCCGGTGACCAGCCTCACGGGAACCCGCCCCCGGACGGTCCCGTCCAACCGACCGTGCGTCCGCGAGGTCCGCCCGCCTCCTGAGCAGCACCCCGCACCGTCCCCCGCCCCGTCCCCCGCCCCGTCCGTCACACCCAGAGGAGGTGACCGCCGATGACCGAGTCCTCCGGGCTCCCGCCCGAGCAGGAGGCCGTACGCCGCCTGCTCGCCGACGCGCGCCACGACGGGCCGCCTCCTCCCGAGGTCGTCGCCCGGCTCGACGACACCCTCGCCCACCTCGTGGCCGAGCGCTCGGTCGAGCCCACCGTCGAGCCGGCCGACGCGCACGACGACCGGACGCCCGGGCGCGTCGTCGACATCGGCTCGCGCCGACGCCGGGTGGCGGGGATCGGCCTGCTTGCCGCCGCCTCCGTCGTGGTCGCCGGCGTCGCGCTGGGCCAGGTCCTCCCCCGCGGGGGCGGCGGCGCGGACGACTCGAGCGCCGGCTCGTCGTCCGAGAGCTCGCTGGCCGAGGCACCGACCTCCGAGGACGACGGCGGCGCCGAGGGCGGAGACTCCGCCGGCGCGGCCGAGGACCCGGGCGCCATGTCGTCCGAGATGGCGCCCGACGCCAAGCGCCCCTTCACCGACGCCCCACGGCTCTCCTCCGCCGACGACGACCTCCTCGACCAGCAGCTCCTCGCCCTCCGGCCCATGGCCTCCGCCCACTCCCGGGTGCCGGGCCCGGGAGAGGCGGCCCTGCCCGACGACTGCCGGATGGCGGGCATCGGCCCCGGTCGCAGGGCGTACACCACCCTCGACGACGTCTCGGTCGTCGTGGTCTACGCACCACCCATCGGTGACGCCCAGCGCGTTGCGGTCTTCCAGTGCGGGGTCGATGACCCGCCGGTCCACGAGACGGTCCTGCCCGCCCCCTGAGCGGTGCCGGAGGGGTGTGGAACAACGGTCGCCTACGATCGGTTGAGACCACGAACCCCCAGCCCGATCCAGCCAGCCCCAGGAGTCACTGACCGCACATGAGCACCAGCACCGAGACGCGCAACGTCATCATCATCGGTTCGGGGCCCACGGGCTACACGGCCGCCGTCTACGCGGCCCGTGCCTCGCTCCACCCGCTGGTCTTCGAGGGCTCGGTCACCGCCGGCGGCGCGCTGATGAACACCACCGAGGTCGAGAACTTCCCCGGCTTCCGCGACGGCATCATGGGCCCGGCCCTGATGGACGAGATGCGTGCCCAGGCCGAGCGCTTCGGCGCCGAGCTGGTCGCCGACGACGTCGTCGAGGTCGACCTCACCGGCGACATCAAGGTCGTGAAGACGGCCACCGACACCTACACCGCCCGCTCGGTGATCCTCGCGACCGGCTCCGGCTACCGCAAGCTCGGCCTGCCGCGCGAGGACGAGCTCTCCGGTCGCGGCGTGTCCTGGTGCGCCACCTGTGACGGGTTCTTCTTCCGTGAGCAGGCCATCGCCGTCGTCGGTGGTGGCGACTCCGCCGTCGAGGAGGCCACCTTCCTCACCCGCTTCGGCTCCAAGGTCTACCTCATCCACCGCCGCGACGAGCTGCGCGCCTCCAAGATCATGCAGGAGCGCGCGTTCGCCGACCCGAAGCTCGAGATGGTGTGGAACTCCGAGGTCGCCGCGATCAACGGCGCCGACAAGCTCGAGTCGATCACCCTGCGCGACACCCAGACAGGTGAGGAGCGTGACCTCCCCGTCACCGGCCTCTTCATCGCCATCGGCCACGACCCGCGCTCGGAGCTGCTGACCGGGCAGGTCGACCTCGACGACGACGGCTACGTCCTCGTCGACCACCCGTCGACGAAGACCAACCTCCCGGGCGTTTTCGCCGCCGGCGACCTCGTCGACCACCACTACCGCCAGGCCATCACCGCCGCCGGCACCGGTTGTGCGGCGGCCCTCGACGCCGAGCGCTTCATCGCCGCGCTCGACCACGAGGCGTCCACCGCCGGTGACGCCGCCGCCACGGTCGAGGCGATCGAGGAGCAGGTGGAGACCGCCCGCGCCTGAGCGCCGCCGGTCCAGCGCGCCGACGGGAACATCTGTCGGTGGCGTGCTGTTGAGTAGTCATCGCCGTACGACAACCCAGACCTCCTGAAAGGGGCACCTCCGTGGCCAACATCGCCGCCGTGACCGACGCCGAGTTCGAGGCACAGGTCCTCAAGTCCGACAAGCCCG
>JAESFR010000062.1_pt1 | contig 234501 bp, 237 predicted proteins | sample 9266191 | NCBI WGS metagenome assembly JAESFR01 (sample SAMN14503063, study PRJNA617104) | algae metagenome | isolation source: Pleurocapsa minor HA4230-MV1 and co-occurring heterotrophs from cement on... | place: USA: Nuuanu Pali Lookout, Hawaii | collected 2009-07-20 | reverse complement strand
GAGTAGCTCCTCGTTAGAAAGCCAGAACCCGAATCGGGCCGGCAGGCACTTCGTGAGCTACCTCGACCAGGACCTCTCGAACGCTACGGAACGTCCGCAACGCCCTGCCGAACTCTCAAGCAGGCACATCAGCCACACCCCTCGACCTCTCGTAGATCTGGCTCTGAAACGACACCCCACGTCACTTCAGACCCAGATTCCCCTCAGCGATCCGTGTCCCGCGCCCCAGATCGCCGGCTGTAGGGCGCGGTCGTCCTCGCCGGGCACCGGTCAGAGCAAGCCCGACACCAGGATCAGCACGCCAACCACAACGAGGATGGGCCCTGCGATCTTGAGCCCCGTAGCCATGGCGTCCGTCCTCGGAGCTCCCCTCGCGAGGAGCATGCAGACGACCCCGCCTCCCGAGAAGATCGCGAATCCGAGCAGATGGCTCACAGCCGACGAGACTCGTAGGGCGACTCGACTTCCTCCACGAGTTCGAGGGTAACTGGCGAAGCGCCGTCACCCACCTGCCCCATACCGCCGGGACTGCATCACTTCCACCCTGGACTACCGGTTCAGCAGGTCTCGCCATTCCTCTGGCTGATCAGCTTCGCTCGTGACGACGAACCATGGCGTCGGACAAGAGTGATCCGCTGGAGCAGCGTCCTGTTCCGGGCATGCGAGTCGCCCGACCTCGTCGGCGAGCTTCTCCACCTCGTTCTGGTCGTTGGTCTCGACGTAGAGCGTGATCGCAAACACCTTCTTGGACATGCGACCAGTCTGGCTGGACCTGCCCCCGAACGCCGGAGTAGGGCGCACGGTTGGTGGGACGGTGAGCCGGCGGCAAGCTGGAGGAGATGCCGGGTCCGGAAGATCTGCCGATTGAGACGTGGCGGCCAGAGCGAGAAGGCTGGTGGTGGGCCGTGCCCTTCGTGGCCGTCCTCGCTGCCTGGTTCATCAGCGTCGGACGGGCGCTGATCGGAGCCGTGCAGCACGGCGATCTCTTCGCCGTCGGACTGTGGAGTGCGATGTGCCTCTTCGGCGCTGCCCTCGTGCTGCACGGGCCGGTCCGCTACCGCACCTCTGGGCTGGAGATTCGTCGGGATGGGCTGACGATCGTGAGCTTCGGCCACCACCGTCGCATCCCTTGGAACGAGCTAGCGCGAGTGGAGACCGAAGACATCGACTTCCCGACTTTCCGGGGACGAGGACCCTGTGTGGTTCTGGTTCTGACCGACCGCCGCAGCGTCCGTCTGTGGGTGACACAGCAATCGAAATGGCGCTACGACGATCGAGTGACCGCGTTGGAAATGCGTGCCGATCGACTCCGGGCGATCCGTCGAGAGTGTCAGGCATCCGACACCTGACAAGAGGATCCGTGTCACCTCACGCCGGCTGAGTGGGGTGCCGCCGACCGCTACGGTCGACGAAGGGAGACGGTCGTGCGACTGCGGAGGGAACGATGTTCAGTGGCAATGAGTGGGGGATCCTCGTCATCTTGGTCGGGGTCTTGGCGCTGCCGGTGGTGATCATCGTCGCGATCGTCCTCGGCACTCGCGGGCGCAGGACGACGACGACCCACGCGGCGTCAGGTGCGATGCCGACCCCGACCCAACAGGGTCCGGCTGCTGGCTGGTTCCCGGACCCAGCTGGTCGGCACGAGCAGCGGTATTGGGACGGCTCGACCTGGACTGATGCCGTGGTGTCGAACGGTCAGCCGGAAACCGACCCGCTCTGACGAGCGCGCTGCGGGGTGCTCCTGATCGCCGGCTCTGTGGCAATCGCTCAGCCGGTGCGGCGGCTCTGACGGGGCAGGGTCACGTCGGCGAGCCACGGCCGGTTGGCGGGCGCGTTCGGGTCCAGCAGGCTGCGCTCGGCTAGCAGACCCACCACGGCTCGTCGGTCCGAGGGGCTCGGTGGGCGGTTCGCCCGGGCGCAGAACTGGCGGATCACCCCCGCGGCGGTGAGCTCGACCGCGTAGTGCAGGCGGTGGTCGCGCTGCACCCCGACGATCGTCGAGCGCCCGGCCACCACCGCAGGGCCGAAGTCGCCGAGGCAGTTCGACATCAGCCGCCCCCACCGCACCAGGTCGCCGACGGTGCGCGGCACCGTCAGGCTGAGTGGGCCGCTCGCCACGCCCTCGAGGGCACGCTCGGCGGGGGTGAGCGGCAGGGCGGTGTCGGCGCGCACGGTCACTGCAGCCGCCGGCGGCGCCAGCAGCCGGTGCCTCGGCTCGGACGCCGCAGCTCGTGGAGGTGTCCGACGGTGCGGTGCCGTCGGTGGTACTCGAGTGCGCGGCCCGGTGCCGCGAGGGTCACCCGGGCCCGTGGTCCCTGGGTTCGCTCGGGCGGGGCGCACGTCGCTGGGCACCAGGGAGCGATACAAGTCGTGCAGCTCGCTCAGACGTGAGGGCAGGGCGCCGCTCGGGCCGTGGTCGCCGAGCTCGCGTGCGTAGCGCAGCGTGTCGAGCAGCACCGCCAGGCCGTTGGGGCGTGACGCCGCGTCGCTCAGCACCGCCTCGGCACGTTCCTCTCCCCAGTGGCGCAGCACCGGGGTGGCGGCGCGCAGCGTGGAGGGGTCGGGCAGGTCGGCGGATGGGTGGGCGGCGGCTTCGGCGGCGAGCACGCGGGCCGTGCGGTCCGGCTCGAGCACGGGCGCGGCCATCAGCGACATTGCGAGCACCCCGAGCTCGATCCGGTGGTCGTCACGCGGGCCGAGTGCGACCACCAGCGCGCGCCGCACCGTGCGCGTCGCCCGGTCGCCGAAGAGCGCGGCGGCCGCGGCGGCGATCGTGGTGCACGCCAGCCCGGGTGCCGCCCATCGGGGCACCTCGGCCAATGCCTCGCCGCCGAGGTCGTAGGCCTGGCCGAGCAGCGGGAAGGCGACGCCGCCGAGCACGGCGAGCACCGACAGCGACACGTCCGGCTGCCATGACCCCGCCGCGTCGGACGCGGCCACCAGCGCCCGCCGCAGCTCGGCCTCGGCCGCACTCGCAGCGACGCCGGCGGCGGTGTGCGCCGCGTCCAGTGCCGTGCGCGCCGCCGCGGGCTGCACGCTCACGTCGATCACCCGCTCCAGCACCGGCACGACCAGCCCGACGCGGACCACACCCGGGCCGGGTGCCAGCGACAGCACGGGCTGACCGCCGACGAGCACGGCTTCGCAGCGGTCGGGCTCGGGCCAGGGGCATCGGCTGCGGGTCGGCGGGGGCACCGGCCCACTCCAGCAGAACGCCTCCGATCGAACAAGCGTTCGCGCGCAGCGTGGCGCGGATGGGTCAGGCGCGCCGGACCTGCACGGTCACGAGCGTCGCCCCCGGGTCGGCGACCACGCTGAGTCGTCCTGCGTTCGTCGCCGACGTCACGCTGCCGCCGGTGACGGTCACCTCGTAGCCGTCGGGGTACACCTCGGTCGGTGCCACGATGCTGGTGGTGGCGGCCAGGCCGTGGTCGGGCACGTACCGCAGCTCGAACGACCCGGTGGCAGGCTCGAAGCGCTGCAGCGTGATGTCACCCGCCGTCGCCTGTGGATAGGTGCGCACCAGGTCCGTGCGCACGATCTCGGGTGCCTGTCGCAGGTAGTTGTCGTCCCAGTAGATCCACGACATCCGCCGCTGGTCGGCCAGCTCGGTGAGTCGGGTCGTGTTGAGCGGGCTGGCCGACGCGCCGAACTCGCCGAGCAGCACCGGGGTGTTCCACGCGGCCCCGACCTGGTGGGCCTCGGCGACCTGGCCGTCGTAGACCTGGCGGCACAGCGAGTTCGACACCGCGTCGGGCTGCACCGGCTCACCGCTGTCGGTGTAGAGGCAGTACGAGTGGAACGTCACACCCACCTGGGTCTGGGCGGGCACGGGCTGCTGCTGGAAGGGCGGCCCCCAGTTGTACGGCGCCCACCAGACGGGCAGCTCGGGTGCGACCCGGCGCACCCGATCGGTGTACTCGGTGAATATCGCCGTCAGCTGGTCGTAGCGGGCGCCGCAGCCGCCGGCGAGGCAGTCGAAGAACCGCTCGCCCGGCCAGGGCTCGTTCATCAGGTCGATGCCGACGACGTTCGGTCGGTCGGCGACTGCGGCGGCCAGCGCAGCGACGCCGTCGCCCATCAGGTCGACCGCGCTGCGACCGTCGGCGACGGGCACCTGGTCGTGCAGGTCCTCCCACTGCTGCATCGAGCGGGGGGAGAGGTACGCCAGGCCCCAGAACGCGCCGTCGCTGCCCGGCAGCGTCGGTGACAGCGCGGCGGTCTCGGGAAGGGTCGCCCAGTCGGGCATGCCGGTGAAGACGTCCTGGTGGAAGTCCAACAGCACCCACAGGTCCTGCTCGGCGAGTGCGTCCAGGCCGCGCACGACCTGATCGAGGTACTCGGTGTCGACCACACCCGGCTCGGGCATCAGGGCCGCCATCCACACGCCCAGGCGCACGGCGTTGAACCCGCTGCGGCGGATCGTCGCGACGTCGGCTGCGAAGCGTGCCTCGTCGGGGTCGACCCGGAACGGCGCGGACTTGCGCACCATGTTGATCCCGCGCAGCTGCACCGTGCGGCCGGTGGCGTCGACCAGCTCAGTGCCGACGAGGCGCAGCGGTCCGACGGTGTCAGGGGCTGCCGGGGTCACGACGTCGCCGGCGCCGTCGGGGAACTCGACCGGCACCGGTGCCGTGGTGCACGCGGCGGCGACCAACGCGCCGCCCAGCACGGTCGCTGTGACCACCATGGCGGTCCAGCGCCGCCGTCCTTCCGTCCCCCGCATCGCCCGCCTCCCCGGATCGCGAACCGGTGCACGGTACCGCGGACGCTCAGTCGGCCAACAGCTGTCGCACCCCGGCGACGAAGGCGTCGACGTCGTCGGGGGTGGTGGCGAAGCTGGTCATCCAGCGCACCATCGACTCGGTCAGGTCCCAGTCCCAGAAGAACGACCAGTCCTGCAGCGTGGTGATCCGCTCGGCGGGCAGCCGCACGAACACCGAGTTGACCTGCGGGTCGCGCACCAGGTCGACGCCGGGCACCGAGCGGGCCGCATCGGCCAGGCGCGCCGCCATCTCGTTGGCGTGTGCGGCCTGGGACAGCCATCGCTCACCGTCGAGCAGCGCCAGCAGCTGCGCGGCGACGAAGCGCGACTTGGACACGAGCTGGCCCGCCTGCTTGCGCACGAACCGGGCGTTCGTCGCGAGCCCTGGGTCGACGAACACCACGGCTTCGCCGTACATGGCGCCGTTCTTGGTCATGCCGAAGGTCATGACGTCGACGCCGGTGTCGACCACCATCGACTGCAGGGACGTGCCCGCGGCGGCCACGGCGTTGGCGATCCGGGCGCCGTCGAGGTGCACGACCATCTGGTGCGCGTGGGCCAGCTCGCACAGCGCGGCCAGCTCGTCGAGCGTGTAGCAGGTGCCCATCTCGGTCGCCTGGCTCACCGACAGCACGCGGGGCTGGGGGTGGTGCTCGACGCCCCGCCAGTGCAGGTGCGGCGCCAGCGCGTCGGCGGTGAGCTTGCCGTCGACGTGCGGCACGGTCTGGATGCTCGAGCCGCTGAAGCGCACGGGGGCGCCGCACTCGTCGACCACGATGTGCGCCGAGTCGACCGTCAGCACGCACTCGTGGGGTGCGAGCAGCGACGCGAGCCCGACCACGTTGGCGCCGGTGCCGCCCCAGCACAGCAGCGTCTCGACCGGACGCCCGAGCAGGTCCTGCACCGCTCGTTCGGCGGCTCGGGTCCAGTCGTCGTCGCCGTAGGCCAGCGCGGAGCCGACGTTCGCTGCCTCGAGCGCAGCCATGACCTCGGGGGTCACCCCGGCCGCGTTGTCGCTCGCGAACGAGTGCAGAGGTGCGGTCGGCAGCGGGGACCGGGGGGCGTCGGACGGTGGGCACATGGCCACGATGGTCCCACCACGACCGGGTGGCTGCACGACGACCGGGTGGTCGCGGCGACCGGCCGCCGGGCAGTCAGCCCGTTCGTTCGACCACGAGCACCTGGTCGGCGTCGACCTCGTCGAGCACCTGCGCCTCACCGCCGTCGGGCCAGGTCACCTCGACCCGCGCCGTGTCGGCATCGCCGAGCCCGACGTGCACCTCGGTCGGCACCTGCGACTCGTACGAGCCGCCACCGATCACCCAGCCGGTCGTCGGTGCGCCGCCGTCGGGGGTGACCACGACGCGGGCACCGATGCCCGCCCGGTTGGACGGCGTGGCGGGATCGTCCAGGCGGACCGTGAGCCAGCGCCGCGGCGGGCTGTCGTTGCGGTACAGGCGAGGGGCGTCGCCGAAGTTGGCCACCAGCAGGTCCAGGTCGCCGTCGCGGTCCATGTCGAAGGGCACCAGCGCTCGCCCCAGACCCTGGTCGTCCAGGCCGACGGTCGCGGCCACGTCGGTGAACGGCCCGTCGCCGTCACGGCGCCAGAGCACCAGAGGGTCGGTGGCCGACGACGCAGTGTCGTCGGCCTCGATCGAGTAGCCGTTGGTCATGACCACCTCGCGCACTCCGTCGTTGTCGAGGTCCTCGACGGCCGCGCCCCAGCCCCAGCCCCCGTTGCGCAGGCCCAGCTCGTCGGTGGCGTCGCGGAAGGTGCCGTCGCCGCGGTTCAGGTAGGCCCGGTTGCCCGACGAGCCGAACCCGCCGCCCAACTGCAGGGGAGCGGGGTCGTCGCCGACCGGTCCGATGCTGGTCACGAACCAGTCAGGTGTGCCGTCGCCGTCGAGGTCGGTCACGACCGAGCCCATGCCGTTCTCGTCGGAGCCGACGCCCGATGCTGCGGTGACGTCGCGGAAGGCGGTGCCGGCCTCGTTGCGGAACAGGCGGCTGGTGCAGAAGTCGCCGGTCATGAGCAGGTCCTGCCAGCCGTCGTCGTCGACGTCGGCGAAGCTGCCGGTGAAGCCGAGCAGCTCGTCGAGCGGCAGGCCCAGCTGCTGGCCCACGTCGGCGAAGCGCCCGTCGCCCAGGTTGCGGTAGAGCCGGGCACGGTTGGCCGGTGCGCCCTCGGCGCGGGGGAACCCCCGCTCGGCCAGCCAGCGGGCGCGTGCGCAGACCAGACTGCCGTCCGGGCCGGGGGCGATCTCGTTCGCCGACGGGTCGGCCAGCGCCGCAGGGATGGTCTCGTCCCAGTGGGTCACGAGCAGGTCCAGCAGCCCATCGCGGTCGACGTCGGCCACGCTGAGGCCGTGCGCCTGGGCGAGACGTCCGTCGGGCACCGCCGCCAGGTCGTCGAGGCCGCTGCCCGCCGTGGCGTCGCTGAAGGAGCCGTCGCCGTCGTTGAGGTACAGCGTCGTGGTGGTGGCGCCGGCTCCGGTCACCACCAGGTCCTGATCGTCGTCGCCGTCGACGTCGGCGAAGAGCGCGGCGGAGGACCCCTGCTCGGGGTCGCCGGCGACGCCCGCTGCAGCTGCACGGTCCTCGAAGGACCCGCTGCCGTCGTTCAGCAGCAGCCGGTTCGGCAACCCGACGCGGGTCAGGTACACGTCCAGGTCGCCGTCGTCGTCGACGTCCGCGACCGCGGCGCCTGCGGTCATGGCCGACTCGCCCGTCAGCCCGGTGGTGCTGTGCGGCTCGTCCAGGCCGGCCGCTGCGGTGACGTCGCTGAACACCAGCTCGCCGGCCGCCTCGGGTCGTGCCACGTCATCGGACGACGCCGAGTCATCTCCTGACAGCGATCCGTCCGCGGTCTCGTCGCCGCCCAGGGTGAACCGCAGCGCGACCAGGACGACGAGCACGACGACGAAGGCCATGATCGGGAGCAGACGCTGCCGGTTCGCCATCTGGACCCACCTCCCCATGCCAGGACCCGTCCACGGTACCGGCGCGAAGGGTTGTGCGTTCGGTCACACCCGCCCATACTTCTCCACGACGAACGGCGGGCCGGGGGCGGTGGTCGGTCGACGGGGGACGTGGGGGTGCCGTGACGGCAACCGAGGTGATCGACGGTGCCGGCGACGCCGCGTCGGCGCGTCCCGAACCCCAGCGAGCCCACGCCCGTCTGACGTTCAGCCCGCCCCGTCTGCGCGACCCCAGGCTGCACGTCGCCTCCGTGGTCGTGTCGGTGCAGGTGCTGGGACAGGTCGTGATCGGCTTCGATCTGTCCATCGCCCAGATCCTGGTGTCGCTGGCCACCGCCGCGGCGATCGAGCTGGCGCTCACGGTGCCGCGCACCCGGGTGGTCGCGTGGCCGGCGAGCGCGCTGCTCACCGGCAACGGCATCGCCCTCATCCTGCGCGTGCCCGGCACGGAGCACGGCGACTGGTGGAGCCTGCGGGGGTGGTACGTGTTCGCCGCCGCGGCCGCGCTCGGCGTGCTGTCGAAGTACGTGGTGCGCGTCGCGGGCCGGCCGCTGTTCAACCCGTCGAACCTCGCGCTGGTCGTCACCTTCCTGGTGCTGGGCTCCGGGCTCGCCGACCCGCAGGACCTCTGGTGGGGACCCATGTCGTTCGGCCTGGCGCTCACGTACGCGGTGATCCTGGTCGGGGGACTGATCATCACCCGCCGCCTCGGCCTGCTGGCGGTCTCGGCGACGTTCTGGGTCGTGTACGCGGCGTTGATGGCGGTGGTCGCAGCAACGGGGCACTCGATGACCGCTCGTTGGAGCCTGGGCCCGGTGTCGGGCATGGACTACTGGACCACGCTGGCGTTGTCGCCCGAGGTCCTGATCTTCGTCTTCTTCATGATCACCGATCCGAAGACCGCAGCCCGGGGTCGCACCGCCGGGATGCTCTACGCCGGGGCGGTGGCGGTCGCCAGCGGCGTGCTGATCTCGCTGCAGACCACCGAGTACGCCACGAAGGTGGCGCTGCTCGCCGGGCTCGTGCTGGTCTGCGCCGGTCGTCCGTTGCTCGAGCGGGTGGCGCCCGCCGTCGACGGCGATCGGTTCGGGACGTGGCTCACCCGGGGCCGTGCGCGCACCGTGACGCTGGCAGCGGGCTCGATCGCCGTGGTTGCCCTCGTGGCCGCCGGCGCCACGCTGGCCGAGCCGCCGACGCCGGTCGCAGCGGCGATGGTCGAACGTCCCGAGCTGGACCTGTCCGCGGACCAGCGACCCACCGTCGAGGTGGGGGATGCGCTGGTGGAGCTGGGTGGGTCGTTCGACACCGCGATGGCCGAGCGCATCGTCACCGACACCGTGAGCGACGTGCTCCTGGCGGACCGGGCGGTCGCCGAGGGCGACGTCGAGCTGGCGGCCGCCGTGGCGAGCGGACCGTTCCTGGACTCGCTGCTCGAGGCACCGCCCAGCGCGGCGCCGAAGCGCACGTTCGACTCGGCGGTGGTCGACGTCGTGCGCGATCCCGACGAGTTCCAGGCCCAGCCCCGGTTGGGCATCACGCTCACCGGCACCGTCGACGGTGCGCCGATCGTGATGACGTACCACGTCCTGGCCACGACCGAGGACGCGCAGATCGAACGAGCGGTGCCCGCCGCCTGACCCACGGCCCGGCGGCGCAGATGACGGCCGCTCAGCTGCCGATCGGCGGCGTGGACGCCGCGTAGCCGACGGACACGATCATCTCGCCCATCGGCTCGTAGTCGGCCCTGGTGGGCGGAGCGATGGTGCCGAGCCCATCGACGTAGCGGTTGAACATGCAGAACGCCGCAGCGATCAGCACGGTGTCGTGGATCTCGACGTCGCTCGCGCCCTGGTCCTTGGCGGCCTGCACCGTCTCGGGGGTGACCGCCCGGCCGCTCTGCTGGACCTGCGCGGCGATGGCCAGCAGTGCACGGAGCTTCGGGCTGATCGGCGCGCTGTCGGGGTCGGCCATGACCTGGTCGACCACGTCCCAGCCGCCGTCGAGCTGCAGCGCGGCGAACGTCGCATGTGAGTTGTGGCAGAAGTTGCAGCTGTTCAGCTGCGACACGTAGGCGGCGATGATCTCCCGCTCGCCACGGCTCAGCGTGCTGTCGCCCCGGAGCAGGACCTCGGCAAGGTCGTTGAGCGGCGCTGCGGTCTCGGGCCGGAACATCATCCCGGCCAGGATGCCGGGCGCGTCCGGAAGATCGATGTGTGGCATGTCCCCAGTCCCCCTGTGTGGTTCGTGCGGCAGCCTATCGAGCGGCGCTGCGCAGCGACGGAAGCGACGTGCCATAGGCTCCCGTCGATGCGTGGCATCGAGGTGCCGGAGCGGACCGAGGACTTCACGGCGGACCCCGTCGAGCTCTTCTTCGACCTGGCCTACGTCTTCGCGTTCTCCCAGCTCGTGGGTCGGCTGATCTACGACGCGACGTGGCCCGGCGTCGGTGAGGTCCTGCTGCTGTTCCTGCTGCTGTGGTTGCCCTGGCAGCAGTTCACCTGGTCGGCCAACGCGGTGTCGGGCAACGGACGCACCGTCCGACTGCTGTTCCTCGTCGCCACGGTCGCCAGCGTGCCGATGGCCGCCTCGATCTCGACGGCCTTCGGGCCGGGAGGTCCGGTGTTCGCGATCTCGCTCGTCGTGATCATGCTGATCGGCCTGGCGACACAGCAGCTGGCGTTGGAGCCGGGCACCACGGAGCGCACGGCGGCGATCCGCTGGGCCGCCCCGAACCTGGTCGCGATGGCGGCGATCGTCGTCGGCTCGTTCCTGGACGGCTCTGCACGGATCTCCGCGTGGATCCTCTCGCTCGGCATCACCTTCGCGGCGATGGTCGTCGCAGGAAGCGGCGACTGGATCATCCGCACCGGCCACTTCGCGGAACGCCACGCGCTCATCGTCATCGTCGCCCTGGGCGAGGTCATCGTCGCCCTGGGCGTGCCGGTGGTGAACGCGCTCGAGGAGGCCGACGGCGTGCCGGGCAGCACGCTCGCCGCCCTGGTGGCGTCAGGTGTCTTCGCGGGTGCCTTGTGGTGGGGCTACTTCGACCGACCCGCGCCGGCGCTGGAGCACCGCGCCGAGCAGATCGACGGCGCCCGGAACCGTGGTCGCTTCGTCCGCGACGTCTACACCTGGGCCCACGCGCCGTTCGTCGCCGGCGTGATCCTGTCGGCCGCGGCGCTCGAGGAGATCGCCCTGCATCCGTCCGACCCGGTCCACGTCGAGTTCCGCTTGATGCTGCTCGGCGGTCTCGCACTGATGGTGGCGTCGATCACGGCAGGGATCTGGCGGGCGTTCCGAGTCGTGCCCCGCGAGCGCGTGGTCGCGCTGGTCGTCGCTGCGGTCATCCTCGTCCCGGCGATCTCGGTCGCCGGTGTGGTGCTGCTGATCGTGATCGATGTGGTCCTCTTGCTCACGCTGGTCGTCGAGAACCGCCGCATCGAGCGCTGACGGCTGCGGGCGTCGGCGCTGCCCGCGGCGCCGCAGCGGCGAGCTGTCGTGAGAGGGTAGGGCGTGCCCTCGACACCCGAGCCCGAGTCCTCGATCGAGGTCGGCCCACCGGAGCGGTACGCGGCGGGGGTCCCCGGCGCCGCGGCCGGCGCACGCGTCGCGCTCCGTCAGATGGGTGTCGCACGGTCCGTGCGCACGCTGCTGAAGGTGAACCAGACCGACGGCTTCGACTGCCCGGGCTGTGCGTGGCCGGAGCCGGGCGATCGGTCGCACCTGGAGTTCTGCGAGAACGGGGCCAAGGCCGTCGCCGAGGAGGCCACCCGACGGCGGGTGGACGCCGAGTTCTTCGCGCGCCACACGATCGACGACCTGCGTGGCCGCTCGGATCACTGGCTCGGCCAGCAGGGACGGCTCACCGAGCCCATGCTGCGTCGGGCCGGCTCGGACCGCTACGAACCGATCGACTGGGACCGCGCCCTGGCGCTCGTGGCCGACGAGCTTCGCTCGCTCGGCGATCCGGACCGGGCGGTCTTCTACACGTCCGGCCGCACGAGCAACGAGGCGGCGTTCCTGTACCAGCTGCTCGTACGGCGCTTCGGCACGAACAACCTCCCGGACTGCTCGAACATGTGCCACGAGTCGAGCGGCCGGGCGCTCGAGGCGACCATCGGGATCGGCAAGGGCTCGGTCACCCTCGAGGACCTCGAGCAGTCCGACCTGATCTTCGTGGTCGGCCAGAACCCGGGCACGAACCACCCGCGCATGCTGAGCACCCTGGAGCGCGCCCGGCGCAACGGGGCGAGCATCGTGGCGGTGAACCCGCTGCCCGAGGCCGGCCTGCTGGGCTTCCGCAACCCCCAGAAGGTGCGAGGGGTGCTGGGCCGCGGCACGCCGATCGCGACGCACCACCTGCAGGTCCGTGTCAACGGCGACCTGGCGTTGTTCACGCTCCTCGGCCAGCGCCTGCTCGCCGACGACGCGGTGGACCACGACTTCCTCGCCCGGCACACCGACGGGTTCGAGGACTGGGCGGCCGCAGTGCGAGCGACCGACCCTGCGGCGCTGCTCGACATCTGCGGGTTGTCCGAGACACAGGTGGACGAGGTGCACCGGTTGGTGCGGTCGTCCTCCTCGGTCATCGTCTGCTGGGCGATGGGGCTGACCCAGCACCGCAACTCCGTGGCCACCATCCGGGAGGTCGTGAACTTCCTGCTGCTGCGGGGCAACATCGGGCGGCCGGGCGCGGGTGTCTGTCCGGTCCGCGGGCACAGCAACGTCCAGGGTGACCGGACCATGGGCATCTTCGAGCAGCCGCCGCACTGGACGGACCGGCTCGGCGAGGAGTTCGGGTTCGTACCGCCCACCGACCCCGGTCTCGACACCGTCGCGGCCATCGAGGCGATGCGCGACGGCCGTGCCGACGTGTTCGTGGCCATGGGCGGCAACTTCGTGTCGGCCGCGCCCGACACCGAGGTGACCGCCGCAGCGCTGCGGCGCTGCCGGCTCACGGTGCAGGTCTCCACCAAGCTCAACCGCTCGCACCTCGAGTGCGGGGAGCAGGCGCTGATCCTGCCGGCACGTGGTCGCACCGACGCCGGCGAGGCGGTGAGCGTCGAGGACTCGATGGGCTGCGTGCATCTGAGCCGGGGCAGCCTCGAGCCACCGTCACCCGAGGTGCGCAGCGAGGTGCAGATCCTCGCCGGCCTGGCCCGGGCGCTGTTCGGCGCCGACGACCCGACCGACTGGGAGCGCTTCGCCCGGGACCACGACGCGGTCCGGGACCGGATCGCGGCGGTCGTGCCCGGCTTCGAGGACATGAACCGGCGTGTGCGTGCACCCGGCGGGTTCCTGCTGCCGCACGGCCCGCGTGACGAGCGTCGGTTCGACACCGCCACGGGCACCGCTCGCTTCACCGTGAACCCGGTCGAGCGCCTCGAGGTCCCGCCCGGGCACCTGGTGCTGCAGACGTTGCGCAGCCACGACCAGTACAACACCACGATCTATGGCCTGGACGACCGCTACCGCGGCGTGCACGGCGGGCGGCGAGTCGTGCTGGTGCACGCACAGGATCTGGCGGACGCGGGCATCGCGGACGGCGAGGAGGTCGACGTGGTGTCGATCCACGACGGCGTGGAGCGCGTCGCCGAGCGCTTCCGCGCGGTCGCCTACCCGACGGCGCGGGGGTGCTGCGCCGCCTACTTCCCCGAGGCCAACGTGCTGGTGCCGCTCGAGTCGGTGGCGGACGAGAGCAACACACCGACGTCGAAGTCGGTCATCGTCCGCCTGGTTCGACGTACAGGTTGAGGCGCCCACCTCGGGCGAACCCGGCCAGTTGCAGCCGCGCCGCGCTGGCGGTGCGCACCGCCAGCGCGGACGGCGCGCTCACCGCCACCACGGCACCGATGCCGGCCGCCCACGCCTTCTGCACCATCTCGAACGACGCCCTGCCGCTCACGAACAGCGCCAGCTCCGCGGCGCGCTCGGCGGACCCGGGCCCGAGTCGGGCGTCGAGCAGGAGTCGCCCGACCACCTTGTCGACGGCGTTGTGCCGGCCGATGTCCTCGCGCGCGACGAGCAGCCGGCCGGAGCGGTCGAACACTGCGGCTGCGTGCACGGCGCCGGTGCGGTCGAACAGCGGTTGGTGCGCAGCGGCTCGCGCTGGCAGCTCGGCGAGCAGGTCCACCGGGAACGGCGAGGGCACGTCGAGGGGGGCGAGTCGGGCGGTGAGCTCGTCGATCGCCTCGTTGCCGCACAGCCCGCACGACGACGAGGTCGTGCCCAGCCGGGGTGTGGGCTCGGGTGCACGGCCGCCGGTCTCGACCGACACGACGTTGTACTCGGTGCTGAGCGGTGACTCGTCGCCGCAGTAGCGGCAGCGCAGGATCGCCGCGTCGCCCAGCAGGCCCTCGGTCCAGCAGAACCCGGCGGCCAGCTCGAAGTCGTGCCCGGGCGTGCGCATGGTGGTGGTGACCATCGTGCCGTCGAGGCGGATGGTCAGGGGCTCCTCGACGATCAGTTCGTCGGGTGTACGGCCGTTGCGCTCCTCGCCGCCGATGCGTCGCACCAGCACCCGCTCGGTGCGCCCGGCGCGACGGCGTGGGGGGACCGGGTCGTCCATGGACACGACTGTAGCCGCCGCAAGATCAACCCATCGGTTGACAATCGGGCGGCGACGGTGCAGGCTTGGAGATCAATCATCTGGTTGAGCTCTTCGCTGCGATGTGCACCGTCGGGTCGGCCATGACCACAGGGGAGCAGGTGACATGGCCGAGGCAGCGAGGGCGGACGACACGTTGTCGCAGGTGTTCTCGGCGCTGGCCGACCCCACCCGGCGCGACATCGTGCAGCGCCTGGCCGAGGGCGACGCGACGGTCTCGGAGCTGGCCGCCGGCTACGACGTCAGCCTCCAGGCGGTGTCGAAGCACCTCAAGGTGCTCGGGTCCGCCGGACTGGTGCACCGGGCGGGGGAGTCGCAGCGCAGCCCGGTGCAGCTCGACGCCGAGGTGTTCGACCTGATGACCAAGTGGATCGAGCGCTACCGGCGACGAGCCGAGGAGCGCTACCGCCGGCTCGACCAGCTGCTCGCCGAGCTGCCCGACGACGTCGACCCCCTCCCACCGACCCGGCCGAGCGGCCGGACCGACCCCGAGCCAGGAGCACCGACATGACCACCGTGCAGCACCACGAGACCACCATCGAGGTCGACCCGGACGTGCCCCTCGTGCGCATCGTGCGCGAGTTCGACGCACCGCCCGCCAAGGTGTTCCGGGCCCACACCGACCCCGAGCTCGTCGTGCAGTGGCTCGGGCCACGCGACGTCACGATGGAGATCGACCACCACGACTGCCGCACCGGCGGGTCCTACCGCTACGAGCACGTGCGCGGCGACGACCGCTTCGGCTTCCACGGCTGCTTCCACGAGGTGCGTGCGCCGGAGCTGATCGTGCAGACCTTCACCTTCGAGGGCTGGCCCGACGGCGTCGCGCTGGAGCGCATGACGCTCGAGGAGCTGCCCGGGGGACGCACCCGGCTGACCACCACCTCGCTGGTCGACAGCTTCGAGGACCGCGACGCCTTCGTCGCGAGCGGCATGGAGGGCGGCGTCATCGACAGCTACGAGCGGCTCGACGAGCTGCTCGCGGGGTGAGCGGCGACGTGGCACCGCCCGCACCGTCCTCGGTCGAGGAGTACCTGGCCGGCCTGCCCGACGAGGTCCGACCGATCGCACAGCTGGTGCGCGACACGATCCTCGCCGCAGCGCCCGGCGCCACCGAGGGCATCCGCTACCAGATGCCGGTCGTGACCCTCGACGGCAGCTACGTCGTGCACTGGGCCGCCTGGAAGCACCACCTGGGGCTGTACCCGGTCCCGGTGCTCGACGATGGGCTCGAGGCCGAGCTGGCGCCACGCCGGTCCGGCAAGGACACGGTCAAGGTCCGCTTCGACGAACCCGTGCCCGTCGAGCTGATCGATCGGCTGACCCGAGCGCTGGTCGCCCGCCGCGTCCCAGGTTGAGCCCACGGCTGGCAACATGACGGCCGGATGGATCCGACCACTGCCGACCGCACGACGCCGACGACCCCCGGGTCGGCGCGACTCGCCGAGCTGGGTGACTGGGAGCCCTCGGCGCAGCGCATCGACCCGCTCGAGCTGATCGCCGCCGACGAGGACGGGCGACTGCTCGACCTGTTGCCCCTGCGTCACCAGCGCATGGCCGAGTCGGGGTTCGCGTTCTTCCGTGCGACCGCGTCGGTGCAGGCCGCCGACATGGCCGCGATGCCGCGCACCTCGCTGGTCGCGCAGCTGTCGGGGGACGCCCACCTGTCCAACTTCGGGCTCTTCCGAGCACCGGACCGGGCGCTCGTGTTCGACCTGAACGACTTCGACGAGACGTTGCCGGGCCCGGTCGAGTGGGACCTACGCCGGCTCGCCGCGTCGGTCGCGCTCGTCGCGCGCCACCACGACGTGTCGGCAGCGGATCACCTGGGCGCGCAGCACGCAGTGGCGTCGGCCTACTGCGAGGGCCTGGCCGAGTTCGCCGAGATGCACCACGTCGAGCTCTGGTACCACCGGCTCACGCCCAAGGGGATCGAGGCGCACTGGGGTGACGGCACACCGGGCCACATGCGAAAGCGGCTCAAGGAGACGGTGTCCAAGGCGCGCACCAAGGACCGGCTGAAGGCCTTCAAGAAGCTCACCGAGGACGACGGGGCCGGGAGCCGGCGGTTCCGGCGCGACCTGGAGAACCTCACCCCGATCGACCGGCTCGACGGCCTCGAGCCCGAGCGGGCACGCCAGCTGTTCGCGACTGCACTCGAGTCGTACCGCGAAACGCTCTCGGGCGACCGCCAGATGCTGTTGGACCAGTACCGCTTCGTCGACCTGGCGCGACGCGTCGGGGGTGTCGGATCGGTCGGCACCCGTTGCTGGCTCGCGCTGCTCGTCGGCTCATCGCCGGACGACCCCTTGTTCCTCCAGATCAAGGAAGCCGGACCGTCCGTGCTCGAGGCGCACCTCGGCGCCGCGCCCTACCGGGAGCCCGGTCAGCGTGTGGTCGAGGGCCAGCGTCGCATCCAGTCCTCGACCGACGTCTTCCTGGGCTGGGAGCAGCTGCTCGACGTCGACGGCCTGGAGCACGACTACTACTTCCGCCAGCTCTGGGACGGCAAGGGCACCCTCGACCCCGAGACGATCACCCCCGAGGGCCTGGTGCTGCTGTCGCAGCTCTGCGCCCACACGCTCGCGAGGGCGCACGCCCGGACCGGCGACGCCGACGAGCTGGCCGACTTCTTCGACGACGCCGACACCCTCACGACGGCCCTGGCGACCTACGCCGACCGCTACGCCGACCAGGTCGAGGCCGACCACCGCCGGTTCGTGGCGAGACGCGAGGGCTGATCGCACCCGGCGCGAGCGAGGCACTCGCGGGTGCTGCGGCTCGGGCCGACGACGGCGTCGCCCGGTAGCCTGCCGGCCGTGAACGCCGACGACACCAGCTCGAGCAACGGATCCGCCCAAGCCAGCACCACCAGCGACGCCGCCGGCCCGACCGCCGCCGAGGTGGTGGCATCGCTGGACCTGGCCACGAAGGTCCGGCTGCTGTCGGGCCGCACCTTCTGGGCGCTCGAGCCGGTGCCCGACCACGGCATCGAGGGCATCGTCGTCGCCGATGGCCCCCACGGCCTGCGCTGCCAGGTGACCGCAGCCGACCACCTGGGCATGTCGCCCGCGCAGCCGGCCACCTGCTTCCCGACGGCCACCACGCTCGGCTCGAGCTGGGACGTGGAGCTGGTCGCCGACGTGGGTGCCGCCATCGGCGACGAGGCCCGCTCGCTCGGCGTCTCCGTCGTGCTGGGCCCCGGGCTCAACCTGAAGCGCCATCCCGCGGGCGGGCGCTGCTTCGAGTACCTTTCCGAGGACCCGCTGCTCAGCGGCCGCATCGCCGCGGCGGCCGTGCGGGGCATCCAGCGTCGGGGGGTGGGGACCAGCGTCAAGCACTACGCCGTCAACAACCAGGAGTCGCACCGGCTGGTCGTGGACGCGCTGGTCGACGAGCGCACGTTGCGCGAGCTCTACCTGACCGGGTTCGAGATCGCGGTGCGCGAGTCGTCGCCGTGGACGGTGATGTGCTCCTACAACCTGGTCAACGGGACCTACGCGTCCGAGCACCACGAGCTGCTCACCTCAATCCTGCGCGACGAGTGGGGCTTCGACGGGCTGGTCATGTCCGACTGGGGTGCCGTCAACGACCGCGCGGCGGGCATCGCCGCCGGACTCGACCTGGAGATGCCCGGCAGCAAGGGCGCGTTCGATGCCGAGGTGCTCGACGCGGTCGCGTCGGGTCGCCTGGACGAGGCCGCGGTCGACCGCTGCGCGACCCGCGTCGTCGAGCTGCTCCGGCGCGGCCACCAGCCCGGCCCCCGCCCCGATGCCGACCACGACGGCCACCACCAGCTGGCACGCACGGCCGCAGCCGCGGGCTCGGTGCTCCTGACCAACGACGGCGTGCTGCCGTTGGCCCCGACCGGCACCATCGCACTGGTGGGCGGCTTCGCCACCACGCCGCGGTACCAGGGTGCGGGCAGCTCCCAGGTCACGCCCACCCGACTGGACGACGTGGCGACGATCATGGCCGAGCGGCTCGGCGATCAGGCCACCCTGCTGCAGGCCGTCGGCTACGACGCCCGCACCGGCGAGACCGACGAGGCCCTGCTCGCCGAAGCGCTCGACGTCGCCCGACGCGCCGAGGTCGTGGTGCTCTGTGCGGGCCTGCCCGCTGCGTGGGAGTCCGAGGGCTTCGACCGCGACACGCTCGACCTGCCCGCCGGCCAGATCCGCCTGATCGAGGCGCTGGCCACCACCGGCACCCCGGTCGTGGTCGTGCTCAGCAACGGCGGCGTCGTGCACCTGCCGTGGGTCGACCGGGTGGCGGCCGTGCTCGAGGTCTGGCTCGGCGGCCAGGCAGGCGGCGGTGCGGTCGTCGACCTGCTGTTCGGTGACGCCGAGCCCGGCGGTCGCCTGGCCGAGAGCATCCCGCACCACTTCGCCCAGCTGCCCGCCGACCGGAACTTCCCCGGTCTGCCCCGCCAGGTCCAGTACCGCGAGGGCTTCCACGTCGGCTACCGCTTCCACGACACCGCGGCCGTGCCCGCGCACTTCGCGTTCGGCCACGGGCTGTCGTACACCAGCTTCGAGTGGAGCGACGTCGCCGTCGGCGGCGACGGCACAAACCTGAGCGTGACCGTGACCGTGACCAACACCGGTGACCGGGCCGGCTCCGACGTGGTGCAGCTCTACGTGCGCGACGTCGACAGCAGCATCGCCCGACCCGACAAGGAGCTCAAGGGCTTCGCCAAGGTGCACCTGGCACCGGGCGAGTCCGACACGGTGCGCATCGCGCTCGACCGTCGCTCGTTCGCCGTGTGGGACGTCGCGGCGCACGACTGGCTCGTCGAGGCCGGCACCTTCGAGCTCGTCGTCGCCCGTTCGAGCGTCGACCCCGTGGAGGTGCTCACCGTCGAGGTGGCCTCCGACGACCAGCTCGGACCTTCGGTCGCTCCCGCGAACCTGGTCGCGACCGACGACGAATTCGCCGCCATGCTGGGGCATCCGATCCCCGAGCCCGCGCCGGTCCGGCCGTTCTCGCGCAACAGCACGCTCGAGGAGCTCGAGGTCACACGACTGGGTCGCATGCTGTCGACCGTGATCGTGAAGGAGGCGGTCAAGCGGGCTGCCCACGAGTTCCCCGACCCCGACGACGCCACCATCGCCATGGTGAAGGCGGCCGTGCGCGAAGGTCCCGCACGTGGCCTGGTGCTGATGGGCGGCGGCGTGATCGAGTTCGACCAGCTCGACACCGTGATGGCGGCGCTCGACGGACGCTGGGGCCCGGCCGGCAAGGCCGTGGTCGAGCAGCTGCGCCAGGCCGTGGCCTCGCGCTGAGCCCGTCGTGCCCGACCCGAGCGACGTCGCACCGATCGAGGACTGGAACCGCCTGCTCGACGGCCGCGTCGCGGTCGTGACGGGCGCCGGCGCAGGCATCGGCCGAGCGGTCGCCGAGCTGTTCGCCGCGCACGGCGCGCTCGTCGAGGCCGCAGAGATCGATCCGCAGCGAGCGGACGAGCTCGAGTCGTCGATCGCCGGGACCGGGGGCGCGCTGCGCTGCCACGTCGTGGACGTGCGCACCGAGCAGGGCGTCGCGTCGCTCGCGGCGTCCGTGCTGGGCGAGCACGACCGGGTCGACGTGCTGGTCAACAACGTGGGCGACTTCCGGCCGCTGGTGCCCTTCAGTCGATCCGGTCCGGAGTCCTGGGACGCGCAGTACCGGGTCAACCTGTGGCACGTGATCGCCGTGAGCCACGCGCTGCTGCCGTCGATGGTCGCCGCGGGTGGGGGCGCGATCGTCAACGTGCACTCGGTCGAGGGCATGCGCGGCTACCCCGGCGACCCGGTCTACGGCGCCATGAAGGCCGCCGTCGCCGCGTTCACGACCGACCTGGCGGTCCACGTGGGCCGTCACGGCATACGGGTCAACGGCATCGGCCCCGACCTCACCCAGACCGAGCAGGTGGACTACCTGTCGACGCCTGGAGCGGACGACGACGAGCGCTGGACGGCGTGGGCGCCGGTGGGTCGCCTCGGCTGGCCCGAGGACCAGGCGCGCATGGTGCTGGTGCTCGCGTCCGACCTGTCGGGCTTCGTGACCGGCCAGAACGTGGCCGTCGACGGCGGCACACAGGCCGGCGGCGGCTGGTTCTGGTCACCCGCGGCGCGCCGCTTCGTCAACCGACCCGACGGGCTCTGACCCGTCCCGAGACCTCGTCACCGGGAGCGCACATGGACACCACCGACGACCGATCGACACCGCCGGACGAGGCGGTGCACGCGTTCGACCTCGACCTGGCCCAGATGGACGGCGTCGACACGGCTCGAGCCGTGTCCAGCGGCGCGCTGTCGCCGGTCGAGGTGGCCGAGGCAGCGCTGGCCCGCGCCGCCCACGTCGATGCGCAGCTGCACGCCGTGGTGGCCTCCGACCCGCAGCGAGCCCTCGACGCGGCACGTCGCCTCGACCGTCGAGGCGGACTTGCGGGTGTGCCGACCTACATCAAGGACATGGTCGACGTGCAGGGCTACACCACCACGTGGGGCTCGCCCGCGCTCGAAGGGGGTGCGGCGAAGGCAGCGACCGCCGGCATCGCCGCCCAGTTCGACGACATGGGCATGGTCACTCTGGGCAAGTCCTCCATGTCGGAGTTCGGCTTCGTGCCGAGCGCCGAGCCGCACCACCTGGAGCCCACCCGCAACCCGTGGAACCCTGCGCACACGACCGGCGGCTCGTCGGGCGGCGCCGCGGCACTCGTGGCCGCGGGCGTCGTGCCGATCGCGCACGCGGCCGACGGCGGCGGATCGATCAGGATCCCTGCGGCCTGCTGCGGCCTGGTCGGCCTGAAGGCGACGCGTGGACGGCTCCTGCCGCACCGCGAGGAGCAGATCCTGCCGGTGGCGGTGACCGTCGACGGCGTGGTCACGCGCACGGTGCGCGACACGGCGCACTGGTTCGCCGAAGCCGAGCGGCGCCACCGCAACCGCCGCCTGCCGGCCATGGGTCTGGTCGACGGACCGCCTCGGCGGCGTCTGCGGGTGGCGGCCGTGATCGACCTGCCCGAGGGCCTGCCGGTCGACATCGAGATCGACGAGCCGACCCGGCGGACCTACGAGTCGACGATCGAGCTGCTCGAGTCGCTGGGTCACCACGTCGAGCAGGTCCCGGCGCCGGTCGCGGGGTCCTTCGGCGACGACTTCGTCGCGTACTTCGAGCTGCTCGCCTTCCTCACGACCGCGACGGCTCGACTCGGCCACGGTCCCCACGTCCAGCCGGCGCGCTACTCCGACTTCACCCGCGGCATGGCCGACGGGTTCCGCGCCGACCGCGGTCGGGTGCTCGGCGCGGCCCGGCGTCTGCGTCGGACTTCGAGCGACCTCGCGACGCTGTTCGAGCGCTACGACGTCATGCTCTCGCCGGTCACCTCCACCGTCGCGCCGCCCGTCGGGCACCTGGCCAACCAGGTGCCGCACCGTGAGCTGCTCGAGCGGGTGTTCGCCTGGATCCCGTTCCCCCCGATCGCGAACGCGGCGGGCACCCCGTCGATCAGCCTTCCGTTGGGATGGGACGACGAGCGGCGCCTGCCGGTCGGGGCGATGTTCGGTGCGGCGGCCGGCCAGGACGCGCTGCTGCTGCGCCTGGCCGTGGAGCTGGAGGCCGCCCGGCCGTGGGGCTCGCTGGCCGAGCCCCTGCTCGCTCAGAAGAGCGGCTCCTTGTCCGGGCAGTAGGCCCGCACGATCGCCAGGTCCGAGGGATAGGTGCCCAGCGGCTGTCCGTCGAGGAACTCCGCACGTGCGCCCGCCGGGTCGCTGCAGAGCACGGACGCCAGCCCGGTGGCGTCCTCTCGCGTCGCGACCTCGCCGCCGTACTGGCGGGCGAGTCCGACATAGGTGTCGTAGCGATCGGGGTCGGGTCGGAAGGGCGCAGTGCTGGGTGGGCCCGTGGCGTCATCCGACCCTCCGGCGCCCGGGGTTGCGCCCGGCGTGGCCGGCTCACCGGACGCGTCGGGCGCGCCCGCTCCCGCGGTTCCGCTGCGTCCGGGACGCGTGCCGGTCGACCCGGTGGCGCTGCCCGCGTCGTCGGAACCCGGATCCTCGACCGGTGCGTCGGCTGCGGCGTCCTCGGCCGAGGTGTCGGACGACGGATCGCTCGTGTCGACGTCGGACTGGTCGTCACGGGCGGTCGTCGTGCTCCGGTTCGACGCGTCGCGGCTCACCTCCTCGGTGCCTCCGCTGCAGCCGGTGGCGGCCGTCACCAGGACGACGGCGATCACGGGCACGAGTCGACGCATGCGGACCAGTATGCCGGTGCGTCGGCGACGTCCCACCCGGCCGCTCAGCGGTTCGAGAAGCGCGATGCGAGCCCGGTCAGGTGGTCGAGCACCTCCGGGTCCGCCGACGGCCCGAACCCCGACGCCAGCACCCCTCGCACGCCGCTCGAGGGGTCCCGGAGCCCGAACACCACCATCTCGTCGCCGGGGTCGCTGGGGCCCTCGAAGCGGAACAGGCGCTCCACCACGGCGTCCTCGGTCGGACACTGCAGCTCGGCGCCGTCTGCGCGCAGGCAGCCGTCCACCAGCTGGAACTCGGTCTCGTAGCCCTGGCTGCGCAGCAGGTCGAGGGCATCGACGACGGTCTCGGGCGCGTCCATGCGACGAGTCTTGCCGATCTGACCCCGGCGCCGCCCTCGCGCTGGAACCTGCAGCGTCGATGCAACCAGTGGAGGTGATCGCACCCACTGACCTACGGTGCCGACGGCGAGGGGAACACCGGGGTCGTCGGCGAGGAGAGGGGCGCTCCTCGCCGAGACTTCTGTCGGGGCTGAACGATGCTCAGGTGCGAGCCGTGCGGAGCGGCTCCAGCTCCGGGGCGACGTCACGGGCGATGGTGTCGATCAGCTCCGCGGTGATGGGCTGTCGTGCCTGCAGCGCCTGGAAGTGCAGCGGTCCCACCATCCGTGCGTACGTCGCAGCGCTGCACGACAGCCCGATGGTGCTGAGCAGCTCGTTGAACGCGGCACAGCGCGCCGCCACCATCGCGCTCAGCGTCTGCGCGTCCTGGCCGCCGCCGGCGCCGATGGCGATCAGGGCGCTGAGCGCCGCCAGCCGACGGGGCTCCGACAGCGCCCCGGCCAGGCTCGTGAGCCACTGCCGGGCGGCGTCCTCGCCCGAGTGCACCGAGACGGGGAAGCCACCGCCGTAGCCCTCGATCGCCGCGTCGCGGATCATCTCCGACGGTGTCGCCCAATGGTTGTAGAGCGTCTGGCGGCCGACCCCGGCGGCCTTCGCGACCGCGGAGTAGGTCACGCCCATCGGGCCGACGCTGACCAGCAGGTCGCCGACCACCTCGGCCACACGCTCCTTGGTACGGGTGACCCGCGGGTCCTCGTGACGTCGGCTCACCGCACGATCGTGGTCGATCCTCGCGGCCGGTGCACGCCGGAGCCCGTGGCTCGGCCCACGGGCGGCCGGCGCGGTGGGCTGCCACACTCTGTGGATGGAGTGCACGAGACCGCCGCAGTGGGCGGCGCCACGGCTGCGGCGTCGGCGGACAGAGGGTGAGCGACCGTGACGATCGAGGTGGTGCGCAGGACCTTGGGCGTCCGTGCTCCCGAGCTGGACGAGTCGGTCCAGGTCGCCGAGCGCGAGCCGCTGCCCGGCAGCGTCACGTTGCTCAACCGGGTCGAGAAGGGCATCGCGCGCTGGCCGCTGGCACGGCTCACCACCGTGGCGCCCCGCACCGCTCGATGGGCCCTCGAGGCGGCCATCAGCGAGTCCGAGCGCGTGCCCGGCTCGCCCGAGGTGCGCATGACGGCGGCGCTCGTGGCACACGTCGCCATGGACGAGGCGGTGATGGCGCTCGTGCAGGGACCCAGCCGGTTCCCGCGCCGGGCCGACTACGAGCGTGTCGCTCGAGAGCTGATCGTCGCCCGGGCACTGCACGCCGAGCGGGGCTGGACCGATGACCCGCGCAGCTACCACCGCGACCCGCCGCCGCTGACCGACGCGGACGTGACGAGCTCGCACGGCTGGGCGCTCGGCCAGCGCTACCGCCGCATCCGCTGGGACAGCGGCTTCACACCGCGCGCCGAGGAGCCGGGTGCCACGCGCTGGGCCGCGTTCGAGCGCAACCGCACCGCCTCGGCCTGGCTGTTGGAGCACGGCGACGGTCCTCGCCCCTGGATGGTCGCAGTGCACGGCTTCGGCACCGGGGCGCCCGTCGCGGACATGCTGACCTTCCGGGCGTTGCACGTGCACCACGAGCTCGGCTGGAACGTCGCCGCGCTGGTGCTGCCCGTGCACGGCAGCCGTCGGCCCTCCCGTCTCGGGGGCGAGGAGTTCCTCGGCTTCGACATGACCAACTGCGTGCACGCGCTGAGCCAGTCCGCGTGGGACGTGCGACGGCTGCTGAGCTGGGTCCGTGCCCAGGACCCGACGGCGGTGGTGCTGCACGGCGTGTCGCTGGGCGGCTACGTCGCCTCGCTCACGTCGTGTCTCGACGGGGACCTCGACGCCGTGGTCGCGGGCATCCCGGTGTCGGACTTCCCGGCGCTGTTCGCCCGACTGGCGCCGCGCCACGTGCGCGATCGAGCGGTGCAGCACCGCATCCTCGAGGCGAACGCCGAGGTGGTGCACCGAGTGGTGTCGCCGCTGGCCATGCCGAGCAAGGTCGCCCACGACCGGCGCTTCATCTTCGCCGGCCTGGGTGACCGCATGGCCGTGCCAGACCAGGCGATCGCGCTGTGGGAGCACTGGGAGCGACCATCGATCCGGTGGTTCCCGGGCAACCACGTCGGCTACCTCTGGTCCTCCAAGGTCGCCGACTACGTCGACGGCGTGCTCATGGACGCGAGCGCGGCCGCACCCGACCGGTCATGAGCCCCACGGCCCACGCTGCGGGCGGGCCGACGATGCGACGGGCGAGCGCGGCGGACGCGACCGCGATCGTCGAGCTCGTCGAGTCCGCCTACCGGGGCGAGGCGTCACGCCGAGGATGGACGACCGAAGCCGACCTGCTCGACGGGCAGCGAGTCGACCTGTCCATGGTGACCGAGACGCTGGCCGACCCGGCAGCGGTGGTGCTGGTGGCCGTCGAGGCCGTGACTCCCCGCGGCCACCACGATCTCGCCGACGCCGGCACCGGTGCGGAGGGCCGTGAGCTCGTCGGGTGCTGCGAGGTCCGAGCCGACGGCGCCGGCGAGGCCTCCTTCGGCATGTTCGCCGTCGATCCCGAGCGTCAGGGCGGCGGTCTCGGCGCCGCCCTGCTGGAGGCCGCCGAGCAGCTGGCCGCCACCGAGCTCGGTGCGGGGCACATGACGATGTCGGTGATCGACGCTCGCGCCGAGCTGGTCGCGTGGTACGAGCGCAAGGGCTACCGCCGCACCGGTGAGCTCCGGCCGTTCCCGTACGGCGACGAGCGCTTCGGTCGGCCCCGACGGGACGACCTCCGCTTCGCCGTGCTGGCCAAAGAGCTCCCGGTGGGCGACGACGGACCGCCGAGATCGCAGTCGCGCTAGAACGCGATCGCGGTCGTGGGCAGCGGCACGTTCAGGATGGGCGGCAGCGGTACGACCAGGTCGAGCCCGGAGACCCCGAGGCCCACGCCGTTGAGGGTGAACGACGGTTGGGTGAGCGTGATGGTGCGTGCCGAGAGGTCCAGGGTCGCCGCCTTCACCAGCACCGTCGACGGGATGATCAGGTCCACCTGGGCGGGGATCACCAGCAGGCCGCAGCGCAGCGTGATGGTCGACAGGGGGATGCGCAGACGTGGGATGTTCACCGACACGTTCGGCACCGTGATCACGGGCCGGGCCGGGTCGATCCGCACCCGGGGGATGGTCAACGTGGCGTTGCGGATCTGCACGCCGGGCGGCTGGTAGGCGATCGAGCACAGGCCGAGGGGGATGTTGGTCGCCGGCGCCCGCAGCTCGATGGGGGGCAGCGGCACGGTCAGCGGACCCAGCTCGACGTCGACGCCGCCGCCGCCGGCCGGGGGCGACGGCGGCGCGCAGGAGGCACCGACCACGGCCAGTGCCGACACCAGGGCCACGGCGAGCAGGGCGCGTGCCCGGCGTCCGGACCGACGCCGAGAGGTGACCGGGAGTGGACCCGCTCGGCCGGGTCCGTTCGCACCGGCGTGATCGTGCATCGAAGCGTTGTGCATGGTGGGCTCCCCCCGTGATCGGACTTCGGCAGGTGCCTACCCGTCTCCGCCCCGGTCCAGACCGCCAGAACCGCGGCCGCTCGCTGCGCGGGACCTACCCTCGACGAACGAGCTGGACCACGGGGGGCCACATGCAACGGATCGGCACACGGGTGATGCTCGTCGCGGGAGTCCTGGCGCTGGTCGTCTCGGCCTGCAGCGGGTCGGACTCGACCACCACGACCACCACCGCGTCCACCACGACCGTGGCCGTCGACAACACCACCACGGACGCGGCGGCGCCGGTGGTCGACACGACGTTCTCGACACAGCAGGGGCAGCCGTTCAGCGAGCCGCCGGTGCTGCGCAGCGAGGGTGGTGTGCTCTCCACGACCTTCGACGTCGCTCCGACGACGTTCGAGGTCGCAGGCGCCCAGGTGAAGGGCATGAGCTACCAGGGCCAGCTGCTCGGTCCGACCCTGCTCGTCTCACCCGGCGACACGATCCGCATCCAGCTCGACAACGCGCTCGACGAGGAGACCAACTTCCACACCCACGGGCTGCACGTCTCGCCCGAGGGTGACTCCGACAACGTGCTGCGCGTCATGGAGCCGGACTCGGACAACCAGATCGAGATCGTGCTGCCCCAGGACGTCGCACCCGGTACCTACTGGTACCACGCCCACCTGCACGGGTTGACAGAGCCACAGGTCTTCGGCGGCCTCGCCGGTGCGCTCGTGGTGAACGGCCTGACCGAACGGCTGCCGGCGGACCTGCAGGCCGTGCCCGAGCACCTGATCGGCCTGAAGGACCTGCAGCTCGATGACTCGGGTGCGATCGTCAGCAAGGACATCGACTCGAACGCACCGACGACCCGCACGGTCAACGGGCTGGTCAACCCGGTGCTGTCCGCGCAGCCCGGTGGGACCCAGCTGCTGCGTCTGGCGAACATGAGCGCCGACATCTGGTACCGGCTCAAGTTGGACGGCACCAGCTTCACCGTGCTCGCCGAGGACGCCAACCCGCTCTCGGCGGTCACCACCGAGGAGGAGCTGCTGCTGCCCCCGGGCAAGCGCTTCGACGTGCTCGTGCGCTGGGACGAGGCCGGCACCTACAAGCTGCGCACGCTGAGGTACCAGACGGGTCCGTCGGGTGACCAGTACCCCGAGCGCGTGCTCGCGACGGTCGCCGTCGCCGGCGATGCCGTCACCCCGGTCGACCTGCCCACCACGATGGGGCCTTCACCCGACCTCGCGGATGCCCCCGTGGCGCAGGTGCGCGACGTGACCTTCAGCGAGAACACGAAGGACGGCACCTTCATGATCAACGGTGAAGAGTTCGACATGGACAAGGTCACCTACACGATGCAGCTGAACACCGTGGAGGAGTGGCGCATCCGCAACACCAGCGACGAGGAGCACCCGTTCCACATCCACGTGAACGACTTCCAGGTGATGTCGATCGACGGGAAGGACCAGCCGCCGAACTCGCTCCAGGACATCGTCAGGCTGCCGGCGAAGGGCGAGGTGGTGATCCGCATGCGCCTCACCGACTTCGTCGGCAAGTACGTCTTCCACTGCCACATCCTCAACCACGAGGACAACGGCATGATGGCCATCGTCGAGGTGACCGAGGACGGCACGCCGTCGGCGGCGACCGCAGGGACTGGCTCCAGCACCTCGCACGGCGACGGTCACTCGTGACCGGCCGACCCGATCGCCGTCTGGACCTGGTCGTCTACGGAGCGACCAGCTTCGTCGGTCAGATCCTGTGCCGGTACCTGGTCGAGCGCCACGGGACCGACGGCTCGCTCCGGTGGGCGATCGCCGGTCGAGACCGCTCGAAGCTGGACCGAGTCGCGAGTGACACGGGCGCCGACGTCGAGCGCATCGTCGCCGATGCCGGCGACCGGCCTGCGCTCGACCAGATGGTCCGCTCGACCCGGGTCGTGGCGTCCACGGTGGGGCCCTACGCGCGCTACGGCTCCGAGCTGGTCGCCGCGGTCGTCGACGCCGGCACGGACTACTGCGACCTCACCGGCGAGACGCAGTGGATGCGTCGCATGATCGACCAGCACCAGGGCGACGCGGAGCGCAGCGGCGCCCGGGTGGTCCACACGTGCGGCTTCGACTCGATCCCGTCGGACCTGGGCGTCTGGTTCACCCAGCAGCGCGCGATCGAGCGCTTCGGCGTGCCGTGCGAGCGCATCTCGATGCGAGTTCGTGCACTGCGCGGCGGGGCGAGCGGCGGCACGATCGCCTCGATGCTGAACCTGGTCGAGGAGGCTGCGAGCGACCCCGAGCTGCGCCGCCTCCTGGCCGACCCGTACGCGCTCGCGCCGGCCGACCTGCGCACGGGCCCCGCCCAGCCCGATCTGGTGCGACCGACGCACGACGCGGTGAGCGGTCGTTGGATCGCACCGTTCGTGATGGCGGCGGTCAACACCCGCGTGGTGCAGCGCAGCCACGCGCTGCTGGGTCGGCCGTGGGGGCCGGAGTTCCGCTACGACGAGGCGACCGACACCGGCGTCGGGCCGTTGGGGGCGTCGAAGGCCATCGGGCTGTCGGCGGGCATGGTGGCCGGCATGGGCCTGGTCGCGTTGGCGCCGACGCGTGGCCTCGTCGCCCGCGTGGTGCCGCAACCCGGTGACGGGCCGAGCCCGTCGGCGCAGGAGCGCGGCCACTACGACCTGCGCTTCCACGGCCGCACCGCGGACGGACGCACGATCCTGACCCGGGTCACCGGTGACCGGGACCCCGGCTACGGGTCCACCGCGAAGATGCTCGGTGAGGCTGCGGCTGCGCTGGTCGATCTGCCCCACGACGAGGTCGGCGGCGGGTTCTGGACACCGTCCACCGCGTTCGGCGACCGGCTGGTGGAGCGCCTCGAGTCCCACGCCGGGCTGCGCTTCAGCGTGCTGGCCTGAGCCACGTTCGAGGCTCGAACCCCACGACGCCGTCGGGAGGACCGGGGCTAGGGTGCCGCGCATGTCGGAGAACCTGAAGATGCTCGGCGCCTACTCGGACGCGATGTTCAGCGGCGACACCTCGGCCGTGTTCGACTTCTGGGCCCCGGAGTTCATGAGCCACGTGACCGGCCGTGTCGCACCCGAGCGGGTCGGCGACGACGTGCGCGGCGATGAGCAGGAGTGGTGGCAGGCCGTGCAGGCGTCGCTGCCGGACATGGAGTTCACCGTCGAGCTGTTGATCGAGTCGGGGGACCTGGTCGTGTCGAACTGGTCCGTGCGCGGCACCTTCGACGGCGAGCCGTTCTTCGGTCTGGCGCCGACCGGCGAGCCGGTGCACATCAACGGGACCGCCATCCTGCGCATCCGCGACGGCAAGATCATCGAGCACTGGGGTGGGCCCCACTGCCAGAAGGGCCTCGGGCTGATCGTCTGAGGCGCCTCGCGCCGCTCAGGCCTCGTCGAGGATCGCGGCGATCTCGCGGAACAGCTTGGTCGGCGGGTGCTCGCCGGCGTTCGACAGGTTCATGGCGATCGCGACGGTCGCGCCGGAGTCGAGCTGGTGCATGACGAGCGCGGTGAACCCGAAGCCCTCGCCGGTGTGGCCCCACCAGCCGTCGACCTCGCCGATCCCCGCCGCGTAGCGGTCGTACTCGGGGCCCTCGTCCAGGGGCGCACCCTCGAGCCGCTGCTCGTGCGTGTCGGCGTCCAACAGCGCACCGTCGGCCAGCGCAGGGCCCCAGACGAGCAGGTCGTCCAGCGTCGAGACCATGGCGCCCGCCGGGCCGAACACCGTGAAGTTCTGCGGTGCGGCGGACAGGCCGTCGTCGTCGGGCTGGTAGCCGGTGGCGTGCGGGCCGGCCCAACCCTCGGGCTCGGTCGGGTACCTGGTGGACTCGAGGCCCAGCGGGTCCAGGATCCGCTCGGTGAGCACCACGTCGAACGGCTCTCCGGTGACCTGCTCGACGACCTCGCCGAGCAGCAACGTCGAGGTGTTGATGTAGATCCGCTCCTCGCCGGGGGCCGCGACGGGCTCCTCGGCGAGCGCGTAGCCGATCAGCTCCTGGGTGGTGTACGGCGCGGAGGTGTCCGCGACGAAGTCGTCGACGAAGTCGGCGGTGATGTATTCGGGCACGCCGGCGCTCATGTCGGCGAGCTGCTGCAGCGTCACCTCGTCGCCGTTCGGGACACCCTGCACCCACTGGTCGATCGTGTCGTCGAGCGAGACCTCGCCCTCGTCGACCAGCTGGAGCAGCAGGGTCACGGTGAACGACTTGGTCGTGCTGCGGATCGGCCACTCCATGGACGTCGTGACCGGTTCGCCGGTGTCGAGGTCGGCCACGCCGGCGGTGGCGATCCACTCGCCGAGCTCCGGATCCTCGACGGCGACCGCTGCGCCGGGCACGTCGTAGCGCTCCATCGTGTCGACCAGCGCCGCCTCGAGCTCCGACGCGGCCACGTCGGGGACCGTCGACACCTCGATCCTCGGCGCCGCTGCACGCTGGGCGTCCCATTCGGTGTCGTCGGTGCACGCAGCGCCGCTCAGCGCGAGCAGCGCGACCGCTGCGACGACGCCGGCACGGCGTCGGGTCCTGGGGGCCGGGAACGTCGTGGTCCGCATGGCGAGCAGTGTGCCACGCGGGGACGCCGGATCAGCTGGTCATGCCACCCAGGCCGACCAGGCCGCGGGCCAGCTCGATCTCGCCCATGTGGCGCAGGCCGTGCTGGTAGTGCCAGCACTCGATGCCGTCGAGCAGGGTGATGCCCTCGGGGCCCGCGCACCGTGCGCTGTAGGTGCTGGCGACCACCTCGGGGAACGGGCGGGGGATCAGCACCCGGTCCAGATCCTCGCGGCTCAGCGTGGCGATCCACGCCTCGGTCCGGTCGAACACGGTGCGCTGGTACTCCTTGAACGCCTCGTAGTCACCGATGCGCTGGTGGATCATCTCGTCGACGGTGCGCTCCTTGCCGTGGTCGTCGATGGCCATCTGCACGCGTGACTGCCACTCGTCGTTCCACGTGGGCGCCTCACCGGACATGACCATGAAGGTCGAGTCCTGCATGTTCGTGTAGTGGAACAGGGAGAACGCGATGGGCAGCACCCCTGGGCGTTCGAAGTGGTTGACGTGGTCCAGGTCCATCGTGTCGACGGCCTGGTAGTAGAGCGAGTGCATCGTGGCCATGCGTCGTTGCAGCGAGTCGAGGATCAGGTCGGTCACGGGTGCTCCTGGGCGGGTGTGGGACGGGGCGGGGCTCAGGCCCAGCCGCCGGCGTAGGCGACGAACTGGCCGGTGGTGAAGCCGCTGGAACCGTCCATGAAGGCCATGGCGAAGGCGGCGAACTCCTCCATCGTGCCGAGGCGTCGCATCGGCACCTTCGACTCGACGACGGCGCGCACCGCCGGGTCGGTGGCGCCGGTGGCGGCGAGGAACTCGGGGAAGTCCATGAAGTTGGTGCCCAGCGCGTTGACCTGCACGCCCGTGGGGGCCAGCTCCTGGGCCAGGTTCTTCGCCATCATCGTGGCCCCGGCGCGCACCGACGAGTACAGGGCGGCACCGCGGGTCGGCCGGGCGCCTGCTGCGCTGGTGATCATGACGATCTGACCGCTGCCCGCGGCGACCATGGGTTCGGCGACCGCCTTCAGGAACCGGTACGGCGCCTCGATGCATCCCTCCATCAGGCGGTGCAGGTCCTCGACCGACGAGTCCATGAAGTCGCCCGGGGTGATCTGGCCGCTGAAGGCAGCGGCGGCATCGATGCGCCCGAACCTGGTGAGCGCGGCCCCCACGAGTGCAGGCGCCGACTCGGCTCGGGCCAGGTTGCGGGCCCCCTCGACGACCTCGACGGCGGCGCCGAGGGACTCCAGCTCGTGGACCAGGCCCTCGGCCGGACTGCCGAGCACCAGGTCGTGGCCACGTCGGGCCAGCTCCCTGGCGAGCGCCGGTCCGACGTAGCCGCTCGCGTCGGCGACCAGCGCCACTCGACCTCGTTCGCTCATGGTCAGGACTCCTCTGCGTCGGTGGTCGGGTCGGGGAACGCGTCGTCGGGTCCACCCACCCGCTCGAGGGTCACCTCGGTGCCCAGGTAGTCCCAGATCAGCCGCTCGCCATCGAGGCGCCGGGTGATCTCGACGTCGATCCCCACGGGCCGCAGCACGTGCACGCCGTCCTCGTAGGTGGCCACCACGGTGATCGGCGTCGTGTAGTCGCGCTCGGCGACGTCGTGCAGCCCGCGTTCGACCGACCCGTCGGCGCGCATGTCGTGGATGATCCCGCCGGAGGTGATCGTGATGCGGTCGCCGCACTGCTCGATGCGCTGCACGTTGGTGAGCGACCGGTCGCCCGCCGGCACCGGTGCGCCGTCACGCGTCGCCGACACCGCGCGCCACACCCCGCGCAGGTCGGGGGCTGCGTCCGCGAGCGGCTCGGTGCAGGCCGTGAGCACCGGCTCGGGCGGCTCGGTCCATCCGCCGGGCGGCGTGTGCGCGACCGGGATGTCGTCGGCGCGCAGCGATGCCGCCTCGATCGAGGTCGTCGAGTCCGTCGCGGCCGACGTGTCCGGGGCGTCCACGTCAGCCTCCTGCGACCCGCAGCCGGCGGTCGCCAGCAGCGCCATCATCGCCGCGGCTGCACGCCACCGTGCCTGCACCTTCACCCGCCCGCCGGGGCCGGGACCAGCACCTCGACGGGGATCGCGTTCAGCCGCGCGTTGCCCGACAGGGGGTCGATCGCCTGGTCGCCGGTCAGCACGTTGCTGTTGACCCCCGCCGTGGTGGCCGCCACGCGTCCCCGGGTGCCCTCGACGCCGTGGCCCCAGCCATGGGGCAGGCTCACCGTTCCCGCAGCGATGTCGTCGGTCACCTCGACGACGGCCTCGACCTGGCCCACGTCGGAGCGGACCACCACCTGCTCACCGTCGGTCACCCCACGCGCCGCGGCGTCGTCGGGGTGCAGCTGCAGGGTGCAGCGGGGACGGCCCTTCACCAGCACCTCGATGTTGTGCATCCACGAGTTGTTGGAGCGCAGGTGCCGCCGACCGACCAGCAGCAGGCGCTCGTCCGGCGGCGCGTCCAGCGCTGCGACGAGGCGGCTGACGTCGTCGATGATCGGATCTGGCGCGACCTCGACCTTGCCCGATGCGGTGCGCAGCATGCCGGGCAGCCTCGGCTCGAGCGGCCCGAGGTCGATGCCGTGCGGAGCGGCTCGCAGGTCGTCCATGGTCAGCTCGTACGGGCCGGTGCGCAGCATCAGGTCGAGCATCGCCTCGACCGGAGGCGTGCCCTCTGCCGCCGCCAGCTCGGCCTCGACGTCGAGCCCGGCGCGGTCCGCCAAGGTGGAGAGCATCATCGTGGTCAGCACCGAGGGGTCGGCGTCGGGTCCCATCCCCCCGGCGATGAGCGCGAGGCGGGCGAAGATGTCGTGCTCGTCCATGCCCGGCTCGCTCGGGTCGTCGGCGGGGTGCAGCGGCGGCGAGTAGTTCACCACGTTGCGCACCGAGAGCCCGTAGAACGCGATGTCCAGGTGCGGCTTGGCGAGCGCGGAGGGCGAGGGCAGGACGACGTCCGCGTGGCGCGTCGTCTCGTTCAGGTAGATGTCGACCGACACCATGAACTCGAGCGAGCCCAGCGCGGCGTCCAGCCGCTCGCTGTTCGGGCACGACCGCACGGGGTTGCCGCCGCTGGTGATCAGCGCTCGGACCTGACCCGGACCCGGGGTCTCGATCTCCTCGGCCAGCGCGGCGACGGGCATCTCGCCCTTGATCTCGGGGTGGCCACCGACGCGGGATCGCCAGCGACCTGCGGTGAACCCCCGCCCGCCGGGCGTGCGCCCCGCGGTCGGTGCGCCGACCGCGGACGTGGGGAACATGGCCCCGCCGGGCCGGTCGAGGTTGCCGGTGACGAGGTTGGCCAGCTCGACGAGCCACGACGCCAGCGTGCCGAACTCGGTGGTGTGGGTCCCGATGCGGCCGTACACCGTCGCGCTCGGCGCTGTGGCCAGCTCCTGCGCGATGCGACGGGTGGTCGCCGGGTCGATCCGGGTGTGCGCCGCCACCGAGTCGGCGTCGAACGCGTCGAGTGCGTCGAGCGCGCGGTCCACGCCGTCGACGTGCTCGGCGACGTCGCCCAGGTCGACCAGCCCGGCCCGGCGGATCTCGGTGACCACCGCCGCCAGCCACAGCGCGTCGGTGCCCGGCCGGATCGCCAGGTGCTCGTCGGAGGCCTGCGCAGTCTTCGTGCGACGGGGGTCGACGGTCACGATGCGACCGCCGCGCTCGCGGATGGCGGCCATTCGGCCGGGGAAGTCGGGTGCGGTGCAGAGGCTGCCGTTGGACTCGAACGGGTTGGCCCCGAGCATCAGCAGGTAGTCGGTGCGGTCGAGGTCGGGCACCGGGATGGCGTTGGCGTTGCCGAACAGGTAGGCGCTGCTCACGTGCTTGGGCATCTGGTCGACGGTCGAGGCCGAGAACACGTTCTTGGTGCCGAGCGACTTGATGAGCGGTCCGGCGAACATGGCCCCCGCGAGCGAGTGCGCCGTCGGGTTGCCCAGGTAGACCGCCACCGCGTCACGGTCGCCGTCGGCCCAGATCCGGCCCAGGCCCTCGGCCACTGCCGCGAACGCCTCGTCCCAGGTGGCCTCGACCAGCACGCCGTCACGGCGCACCAGCGGGGTGCGCAGCCGGTCGGGATCGGCGTGCAGCTTGCCGAGCGTGGTGCCCTTGGGGCAGATGAAGCCCTTGGAGAACACGTCGTCACGGTCGCCGCGGATGCGCACCACCTCGCCGTCGCGCACGGTGAGCTCCAGGCCGCAGGTCGCCTCGCACAGGGGGCAGGTCCGGTGGTGGATCGTCTCTGCGGCCATGGTCGTCCTCCCCGTGGCGCTCGCTGCACCTGCGTCGCGCGTGTTGTTGCACTCTAACTGCCAGATGATCGGCCTGCAGGGCTGGCCGCGGCGAGGCGGCCAGCCGCACCGACACTCACATTCGAGCGATGCGCTCCGGGTCCGGGTCGGTGCCGTCGCGTCCCAGGCGGAGCCCCGCCAGGAAGCACGACAGCGGGGCGTTGCGGCGGTCGCCGCTGCCGTGCGCGGCCCGGCCGGCCAGGTCCAGCAGCGCGTCGACCAGCTCGTGGTCGAGCGGCTCCAGGCCCTCGGTCCGTGCGAAGGCGGTGATCCAGTCCAGGTCCAGGGTGTCGTCGCTCACCGGACCTGACTACCACGCCGCCGATGCACGCCGTTCTCGGACGCCTGCGTCCAGCGGTGGGGGGTGCGGGGACCTTGGCCCCTGTGCAGCAGGGAGGTCGCCGGTGTGCACTGTCGTTGCCACCACGGCAAGGAGATCGACATGACGACGACATCGTCGGACGGTGCGACGACATCCCGAACCCGGCGTCGGCGGACCGCGCTGATCGTCGCCACGGTGGTCGGGTTCGCCGTCCTGGCCTTCATCGGGTTCGCCGCGGTGCGCGACGTCCAGCGCCAGGCCCTCCCCACACCGACGTTCCCTCTGCTCGCCGATGCACCGGACGCCGCCCTGCACGGCACCGTGGCCTTCATCTCCGAAGCGAAGCACCCCGAGGACCCAGGACGTCAGGCATGCGCCCGTGTGGTGCTCGCCTCGGGTGCAGCGGCCCGCGACGTCTACTGCTGGCCGATCGACCAGCCTGCGCAGGCGACTGCGGTGTGGGCTGACGACGGCCGCCTGCTCGTCACCTCGTTCCTCGAACCGAAGGGCGACGGTCCGCCCGAGCCGGAGTGGGCCAAGGACGTCGACGTCGCGACGGGGCTCGTCGAGGACGTGCTCGCGGACCGACTCGGTGTGGGTGCCGAGCCATCCCCGGGACCCAGGACGACCCCCGAGGGCCAACGCCTCCTCCTCGAGAGCGGCGGTGGCGAGGCGGTGATCCACCTGTTCGGGCCCGGTGCCGAAGAGCGCAACCTGCTCGAGGTGACCGACGCCAACCCCAGCTGGAGCATCCAGGCCGGTCCGGTCTGGTCGCCGGACTTCGCCTGGATCCTGAGCTGGGATGCCGGGCTGCTCCTCACCACCACCAGCGACCCGTCCAGCACCCGAACGCTCGCCGAGGAGGCGAGTGCCTCGCCCTTCGGCTTCGACCAGCCCAACTTCTCCATCCTCGACCGGGACCTCGACCTCGGCTGAGCCGCACTGCTCGACGAGCGCGCCAGCCCGTGGCACGGCACTAGAACGTCGGACATGGACCCCGTCGGGACGCCGTTGTCGGCAGTGGTGCTCGCCGGCGGTGCCGCTCGGCGGTTCGGCTCCGACAAGACACGAGCGGAGCTCGGCGGTCGCCGTGTGCTCGAGCGGGTGCTCGACGCCGCGGCGTCGGTCACCCGCGACGTCGTGGTCGTGGGCCCGTGGGCACCGCCGGGCTGGTCGCAGCACCCGGAGCCCGATCCGGGGCTCGGTCCGCTGCGCGCGATGGCCCACGGCCTGTCGGTCGTGGAGGGCACCTGGGTCCTGGTGCTCGGCGGTGACCACCCGCTGCTGGTGCCGGCACTGCTCGAGCTGCTCGTGCAGCGGGCCGAGCGCAGCCAGGCCGACGCGGTCGTGGCGGTGCAGGACGGTCGCGATCAGCCCCTCGTGGCCTGCTACCGGCGCCGGGTGGCGCAGGTGGTCGACGACGTGCTGCCCGCGGATGCGCGCAGCCTGCGACGTCTGCTGGACGCCGTGGCGGTCGAACGGGTGCCGCCCGAGGAGTGGCGGGTCGCCGATCCCGACGGTCGCTCGTTCCTGGACGTCGACACCGTCGAGGACCTGCAGCACGCGCGCCGGATGCTGGGGGAATGACGGCGCGTCAGCTCCAGAGCGCCCGCAGCGCCACGTCCTCGCCAGGCGCCACATCGGCTCCGGGTGGCAGCACCGCCAGGGCGTCGGCGTCCGCGAGGCCGCCGAGCAGGTGCGATCCGCCGTGCCCGGTGCGGACCCAACCCGTGTCGCCGCGGCGCACCCGCAGGTAGTGCGTCGCCGCACCGCCCGGGTGGGTCAGCTGTTCGCCCGCAGGTCCGTGCGCGGTCGGTGGCAGGGCCGGCTCGATGCCGGCCAGGCGACGCAGCGCCGGCCGCACGAACAGCTCGAAGCTCACCACCGCCGACACGGGGTTGCCGGGAAGGCCGACGAACAGCGCGTCGCCCACGGTGCCGAACGCGAGCGGTTTGGCCGGTCGGATGTCGAGCGCCACCACGCGCACCGCCTCGTCGGCGATCGCCACGCGCACGGCATCGAACTCGGCGCCCATCGACACCCCGCCGGTGCTCAGCACGACGTCGTGGTCGGCGCCGAGCCGTGGGAGCAGGTCCCGCAGGTGCTCGGCGTCGTCGGGAGCGTGATGGACCGACACCTCGGCACCCGCGCGGTGCAGCAGCGCTTCGAGCACCACCGAGTTGGACTCGTGGAGCTGACCAGGACCGAGTGTCGCGGCGACGCCGACGAGCTCGTCGCCGGTGCTGACCAGCGCGACCCGGGGCGCCCGCACGACGCCGAGGTGCCCGACGCCGGCGCCGGCGGCCACGCCCAGGTGGCCCGGGTGCAGTCGTGTGCCCGCTCGCAGCACCACGTCGCCGCGCCGGCAGCCCTCGCCCGCCCGACGCACGTGCGCGCCGTGCGTGGGTGTGCGCAGCACGCGGACCTGGTCGGTGCCGCCGTCGGTGTGCTCCACCGGCACCACGCTGTCCGCGCCGTCGACCATCACCGCGCCCGTGAGGATGCGCGCCGCCTGGCCGGGTGCCAGCCGGACCGAGGACGGGTGCCCCGCGGAGGACGTGGTCACCACGTCGAGCAGGACCGGGACCGCAGCGACGTCGGCGGCGCGCACGGCGTAGCCGTCCATGGCGGAGTTGTCGAAGGGCGGTTGGTCGACCTGCGTCACCACGTCGTGGGCGAGCACGTGGCCGAGCGCGGCCCGCAGGGGCACGTCGGTGACGGGGCCGGTGCGGACCAGTTCGAGCACGGCGCGCTGCGCGGCGTGGTGCTCCATGGTCTCGGCGCCGTCCATCGACGTGAGACTACGACCCGACGTCGTCGACTCCGTTAGCGTCGGCGCATGCGCTTCGGCATCGTCTTCGCCAACACCGGTCCGTTCTCGCAGCCCGACGCGGCCGCCACGATGGCCCGGGCGGCCGAGGCGGCGGGGTTCGAGTCCTTGTGGACCGTCGAGCACGTGGTGGTGCCCCAGGGCTACGAGTCGACGTACCCCTACGACCCGTCGGGCAAGATGCCCGGTGGCGAGGAGATGGCCATCCCGGACCCCCTGATCTGGTTGTCCTACGTGGCGGCGGCCACCTCGACGATCCGTCTGGCGACGGGGATCCTGATCGTGCCCCAGCGCAATCCGGTCGTGCTGGCCAAGGAGCTGGCCACGCTCGACATGCTCTCCGGTGGCCGCATGGAGCTGGGCATCGGTGTCGGCTGGCTCGAGGAGGAGTTCGATGCGATCGGGGTGCCCTTCGCCGGTCGCGGTGCGCGCACCGACGAGTACGTCGCCGCCATGCGGGCGCTGTGGTCCGAGCAGCCCGCATCGTTCCACGGCGAGCACGTCGACTTCGACGACTGCATCCTGCTGCCGGCGCCGGTGGCGGGCACCATCCCGGTGCACGTGGGCGGTCACACCGAGGTGTCGGCCCGCCGGGCAGGTCGGCTGGGCGACGGCTTCTTCCCGGGCAAGGGCAGTCACGAGGAGCTGGCGCACCTGTTCGACGTGGTGCGCCGCAGCGCCGAGGAGCACGGGCGTGATCCGGCAGCGATCCAGCTGACCAGCGCCGGGCGCGGCGCGGTGGGCTCGCGGGCTGCCGAAGAGGTCGAGCTGCTCGCGGCCATGGGGGTCGACCGAGTCATCCTGCCGGGCTTCCTGTTCTGGAACGAGCCCGAGGAAGCCCTCGGGCGCTACGGCGACGAGGTCATCTCGCAGTTCCGCTGAACGCGCCGGTCCGCCCGGTTCGAGCGGTCAGGTCAGGTCGAACAGCGAGGCCTTGCCGGTGCGCCCGAGCAGGCGCTGTGCCGGGGTCTGCTTGTCGATGTGGCCGATCAGGTGCTGGTAGGTGCCGAAGCCGCACAGGTCCTGGAGCCGAGGCTCGAACCCGGCGACGAGCTCGAGTGGCAGTCCTAGCTGCTGGTTCTCCTGTTGGCGGATCCACCCGGCGCAGTAGTTCATGGCGATGCCGCAGCGGCGCCCGTCGGTCCGGTTGGCGCCGCCGCCGTGCCACAGCGACCCGTGCCAGATCAGGACGCTGCCGGCGCGCATCTCCGCCGGCACGGTGTCGTAGCTCCGGCCGTACTCGGGGGCGTGGTCCCAGTGGTGCGAGCCCGGCACGAGCCGCGTCGCGCCGTTGGCCTCGGTGAAGTCGGTCAGCGCCCACATCGTGTTGCACACCGTCGCCACGTGCGGGCGCGGCAGCGGCATCACCTGGTCATCTGCGTGCAGCGGCTGCGCGGTCTCGCCCGGGCCGATGGCGATCGAGCTGAGCGAGGAGATCAGGCAGCCGGGATCGAGCACGCCCTCGACGATCGGCAGCACGGCCGGGTGCACCGGGACGGCCTCGAACTCGGCGCCGTGCGCGAGCAGGTTGTAGATGCGCACCGTCGAGCGACCCTCGAAGCTGTTGTCCGCCGGGTGCGCGCCGAGCGTGTGCTCGAGCCGCTCCAGGCGGTCGACGAGTGCAGCGGCGGCGTCCCGGTCGAGCACGTCGGGCACCACGGTGAAGCCCTGCTCGGCGATCCGTGCCAGGTGCTCGTCGACGGCCATGGACCGAGCGTAGGTCCGCAGCGTGCGACGCCGTCGGGGGAGTGGGCGCCGACGTGGACGGGGGTCGGTCCGGCGGCGGGATCAGTCCGGCGGTGAGGTCCGGCCCAGCGCGGCGTCGAACACGGCGAAGATGTCGGGGCCGTAGGTCGACACGCTGCGCTCGCCGAACTGCAGCACCGACATGAGCAACGAGATGATGATCGTCACCGCGCCGTTGCCGATCGCCTCTGCGTCGATGTCGCCGCGCACGTTGCCGGCGGCCTGGTCGACCCGCAGCCGCTCGACGACGGCCTTGCGCAGCTCCTGCAGGGCGGGGATCTCGATGACGCGGTCGGTGACGTCCGGCTCCAGCCCCGACAGCACGCGGCGGGCGAGCGGGTGGTGCCCCAGCGCAGCGATCAGGGTGGTGATGAGCGTCGTGCGCCAGGACAGCGCGTCGGGGTCCTCCATGAACTCCGACAGCCCTTCGTGGATCACGGCGGCTGCGTCCTCGTCGAGCGCTGCGAGGAACAGCGCTTCCTTGTTGTCGAAGTAGGCGTAGACGACGGTGCCGCTGACGCCGGCGTCCCGGGTGATGTCGGCGACCGAGGTGGCGCGGTAGCCCTCGCGCCCGAACCGCTCGATGGCGGCGTCGAGCAGTGCTCGGCGGGTGAGCTCGCCCTTGGTGGTGCGGTGGTGGTCCTCTGTCACGACCCTCAGGATAGCAGAAATGAGGATTTGAGTGATTCTCTCAAATCCTCTAGGGTCCGGGATGACCGCCACCGACGGGAGACCGCGATGAGCTCGACCATGACCGCTCCGACCACAGGTGCTGCGCCCCGGACGGTGCCGACCCGCAGGGTGTCGTTCGAGGAGTCCCTCGCGACGCTGGCCAAGCACTACGCGGCCGACGAGGACCTCTTCCTGAGCCACCTGTTCGCCTCGCTCTCGGCGGTGTTCCCCGACGGCGAGGACTTCTTCGTCCGCTCGGTGCGCCACTTCCGCGACCAGATCGACGACCCGGAGCTGTCCCGCCAGATCGCCGGGTTCATCGGTCAGGAGTCGGTGCACGGGCGTGAGCACCGGGCGTTCAACCGCCGCCTCGCCGAGCTGGGCTACCCCACCCGACACGTCGAGCGCCTCACCCGCTGGGGGCTCAAGAACCGCGAGCGGGTCTTCACCCCCAAGGCCAACCTCGCCGCCACGGCGGCGCTCGAGCACTTCACGGCCACGCTCGCGGAGCTGGCGCTGACCGACGAGGTCGCCCGCACCCTGCCGGGCGACCCGGCCGTGCGCGACCTGTTCCTGTGGCACGCGCTCGAGGAGAGCGAGCACAAGGCCGTCGCGTTCGACGTCTACCGCGCCGTCGGTGGCAGCGAGCGCACCCGGGTCGTGACCATGAAGGCGCTGCGTGTGGGCTTCATCGTGGGCATGACCGTGCAGATGGCCGTGTCGCTCGCCGGCGATCCGGCCAGCCGCGAGCCGGGCCGCCTGCGTGCCAGCTGGCAGCGCTTCCGCCGCACGCCGATGTTCCGGCGAGAGGTGTGGGACCAGCTCTGCGAGTACGACCGCCCCGACTTCCACCCCGACGATCGCGACACCACCGAGCTGGTCGAGCTCTGGCGAGAGCGCCTCTTCGGGCAGGACGGCTCGATGCTGCACCGCCTCGCGGGCTCGGGCCCGGCGGCCTGAGGTGGAGCACCTCGACGTGCTGGTGGTCGGTGCCGGGTTGTCCGGCATCGGCGCTGCGCACCATCTCACGACCGACTGCCCGTGGGCGTCGTACGCGATCTTCGAGGCCCGCGACGACCTGGGTGGCACGTGGGACCTGTTCCGCTACCCGGGCATCCGCTCCGACTCGGACATGTTCACCTTCAGCTACCCGTTCCGTCCGTGGACGGGGGAGCGCTCGATCGGTGACGGCGCAGCCATCCTGCAGTACCTGCGCGACACCGCGGCCGAGGCCGGCATCGACCGACGGATCCGGTTCCGGCACCGCGTCGTGGCTGCCGACTGGTCGAGCGAGGACTCGTACTGGAAGGTGCGCGCCCAACGTCGCGACGACGACGGCTCCGTGCACGACGTCGAGCTCACCTGCTCGTTCCTGTTCTCGTGCAGCGGCTACTACCGCTACGACCGCGGCTACCTGCCGGACTTCCCCGGCATGGACCGCTACGAGGGCACGCTGGTGCACCCCCAGCACTGGCCCGAGGACCTGGACCACGACGGCGCCCGCGTCGTGGTGATCGGCAGCGGCGCCACCGCGGTCACCCTGGTCCCGACGCTGGCCGAGCGCGCCGCACACGTCACCATGCTGCAGCGCTCGCCCAGCTACGTCGTGTCGCTGCCCGGCACGAACCCCCTGACCCGACTCGTGCGCAAGGTGCTGCCGACGCGCTGGCAGCCGTCCGTGCTGCGCTGGACCAACGCGCTGACCACCCAGGCGTCGTTCCGCCTGAGCAAGCGCCGTCCCGAGCTGATGCGACGCCTGCTGCGCAAGGGGATCGAGCGCGAGCTGCCGGCGGGCTACGACGTCGACACGCACTTCACGCCTCGCTACGACCCGTGGGACCAGCGCCTCTGCGTCGTGCCCGACGGCGACCTGTTCCGGGCGATCCGCGACGGTCGCGTCGAGGTGGTCACCGATCACGTCGACACCTTCACGCCGACCGGGCTGCGCCTGCGCTCGGGGCGCGAGCTCGACGCCGACGTCATCGTCACGGCGACGGGTCTTGAGCTGCTGTTCCTCGGCGGGATCGAGCTCACCGTCGACGGCGAGGCCGTCGACCCGGCCGAGCGGCTCGCCTACAAGGGCATGATGCTCGAGGGTGTGCCCAACCTGGCCATGGCCGTCGGCTACACCAACGCGTCGTGGACGCTGAAGTCGGACCTGACCTGCGACTACGTCGCCCGACTGCTCGACCACATGCACCGCACGGGCGCCACTCGCTGCGTGCCGGTCAACCGCGACCCGTCCACCCGTCGCTCGTCGTTGCTGGGGCTGAGCTCGGGCTACGTGACGCGAGCCGAGGACCGGTTCCCCAAGCAGGGCTCACGCTTCCCGTGGCAGATGCACCAGAGCTACCTCGCCGACTACCGGGTCATGAAGCGTCGGGGCCTGCTCGACGACGGTGCGTTGGAGCTGTCCGGGCCGAGGTCGCGGCGAGCCCCGGTCCCCGTCGCGAGCGCGACCGGCACGCACGTGACCGAGACCAACGCTGGCACGAACGCACAGGAGCAGCACGCATGAAGGACGTCACCGGTCGTGTCGCGGCCGTCACCGGGGCAGGTTCCGGCATCGGCAGGGCCCTGTCCATCGAGCTGGCACGTCGCGGTGCGCACGTGGCGATCAGCGATGTCGACGCCGAAGGGCTGGCCGCCACCGTCGCCGCGTGCGAGGGCCACGGCGTCAAGGTCACCTCGGCCAGCGTCGACGTCGCCGACCGCTCGCAGGTGCACGACTGGGCCGAGCAGGTCGTCGGCGAGCACGGTCGCTGCAACCTGATCGTCAACAACGCGGGCGTGGCGCTCTCGGCCACCGTCGAGTCGATGACCTACGACGACCTGGACTGGCTGATGGGGGTCAACTTCTGGGGCGTCGTGCACGGCACCAAGGAGTTCCTGCCACACCTCAAGGCTGCAGGAGAGGGGCACGTCGTCAACGTCTCGAGCGTGTTCGGGCTCATGGCCATCCCCTCGCAGTCCGCCTACAACGCCGCCAAGTTCGCGGTGCGGGGCTTCACCGACGCGCTGCGCATCGAGCTGGACATCGAGCGGTGCGGGGTGTCGGCCACGACGGTGCATCCCGGTGGGATCCGCACGAACATCGTGCGCAACGCACGTCTCGACCCGGCCACCTCGCCCCTGGGCGGCGACAACGAGGCCGCTGCGGTCCAGTTCGCTCGTGCCGCACGCACCACACCCGAGGCCGCGGCGACGCAGATCCTCGCCGCGGTCGAGCGCAATCGCCGACGCGCGCTGATCGGCCCGGACGCCGTCCTGTTCGACGCGGTCTCCCGGCTCCCTGCCGGGGTGAGTCAGCGGGTGCTGACCGTCGGCTCGCGCCTGCGGCGCTGACCGAAGGGTCGGCGACGGCGCCGACCGTCGAGCACGGTCACCACGCCCGAGCGGTGACGCAGCGCGGACAGCAACGCCCGTCGGGTGCTCTCCAGCTCCACCGGACGACCGACGGCCTCCAGCGCGTCCACCAGCTGCAGCGTCGCCGCGACCGGCAGCGTCGCGAGCGGGTCGACCAAGCGGGGTGTGGCGCCGTCGGTGGCACGCTGCTCGCTCAGGTGCACCAGCGTCCGGATCGCGTCGTCGAGGTCCTCCGGGAGGTGGTCCAGGCGGGTGAGCTGGTCCAGCGCCGCGGTCGCCCCGGCCAGCGCCGTCGCGTCGGCCTCGACACTCGCGCCGCGTTCTGACCGCACCGTCGCTGCGTCGGCCACCTGTGCCTCCGCGGCGCCCAGGTCGGCATCCGCCGCTTCGAGCGCCGTGCGGCACCGGTCGACCTCCAGCGATGCCCGCTCCTGGTCCGCCGTCGCTTCGGTGAGTGCGCGCTGTGCGGAGCTGTGGCTCGCCCGCACCTCGCGCACCTCGGCGCGAGCGGCCTCGGCTCGCCGAGCGACCTCGTCGGACAGCTCGCGCACCGGTGCCGGGAGCGCGAGCACGGCGCGCAGCTGCGGTGCGAGCGGCTGCGAGGTGTCGACGCCCAGCTGCTCGCCGGCGCGTCGGCGCAGCTCGTCGCGACGCCGACGCAACGCCTCGTGGTGCGCCGCTCGTCGCTCGCGCACGTCGCGCAGTCTGGACCTCGCCTCGGCGAGCTCCTCGGCGGCGATCCGTCGGCGGCGTTCGACCAACGCGCCCACGCCTGCGCCCGACATGGTCAGGCGGAAGTCGAGCCACGAGTCGAAGCCGACGTGGGCCAGTGCGGCCTCCTCGTCGTGCACCGCCTGCGCCAGCTCGTCGGGGTCGGCCCGGCGGCCGGACGCCTCCAGCTCGGTGCGTCGCTGGTGGGCGAGCTCGATCGTCGTGCGGGCCTGATGTCCGGCTGCGGTGCCCATGCCTCCGGCCTGGACCGCGGCCACCGCCTCGGTGCGCGCGTCGAGGTGTGCCTGCGCCTCGACCACGACGGGGTCGCGCTCCAGCTCGCCTCCGCCGCAGTCCGCCCAGTCGGCGTCGAGCTGCTCGAGCTCGACCAGCATCGCCCCGGCGTCCTCGCGCACGGGGGCGCTGCCCGCGACGAGCTGTTCCGACCAGGTGACGAGTGGTGCGGTGTCGGGAGCATTCTCGAGGTCCTCGACGAGTCGAGCGGCCTCGGCGACTCCCTCGAGGACGGCAGCCACGCCGTCGGCGTCGCGTGGTGCACCGGTGTCGACGACGGCCGCCGAGGCGCGCTCGGCACGCACGAGCGGCGCCAGCGCCCGCTGTGCTGCCGCCATCGCGCCGACGGAGTCCTGTTCGCGGGTCCGGGCCGCGACGACCTGCTCGCACGCTGTGTGGTGCTGCGCCTCGGCAGCGGTCAGCTCGTCGACCCGCTCCTGTCGGGCGGTGGAGCAGGCCAGGAGCCGGGCGCGCGCGTCGGAGAGCTCTTGCTCCGCGGTCTCCAGCGCCGCACGTGCTGCACGGTCGCGCTCTGCGGCACTGGCGACGGCCTGGTGCGCGGCGTCGAGGGCGCGATCGAGGTGCGCCGTCGAAAGGGGGAGCACGTCGTCGGCGGTGATCGGCACGACGGCTCGGTCGGTGGTCTGGTCGTCCATGGCGGGCCTCGCGGATCGTGTGCGTCACCTTCTCCATCGACACGTTCGCCTCGCAACTGAGCGCGGTGCCACGCGTGACCGAGGACCGGTTGCGATGGGAGCCAGAAGTCCTATAGTCAAACACTATGAGATTGGAGATCACGCGACGCACCGACCTCGCCACCCGTGCGCTGCTGGCGCTCGCAGCCGCTGGCCCCCGGACCAAGGCCGCCGAGCTGGCCGAGTCGGTGGGCACCACGCCCGGCTTCCTCTCCCAGGCGCTGACGCCGACCGTCGCGGCGGGGTGGGTGCGATCGGATCCCGGTCCCACCGGGGGCTACACGCTGGTGGCCGACCTGGGGTCGATCAGCGTGCTCGACGTGGTCGAGGCCGTCGAGGGCCCGACGGACGCGGGGCGCTGCGTGCTCGAGGACCGAGCCTGTGCCGCACAAGGGCCGTGTGCGCTGCACCAGCCCTGGTCCCGGGCACGCGCACTGCTCACCGACGAGCTGGCGGCGAGCTCGCTCGCCTCGCTCGGTGCCCGACGATGACCGTCGAGGAGCCCGTCGTCGCCATGGCGGCCGACCTCAAGGTCCGCGCCCATCCCGGGCTCTGCGAGGGCTGGGGCAACTGCCATCGCTGGGCCCCCGAGGTCTATCCCCTCGACGACGACGGCCACATCGCCATCCACCTGCTGGCGGTGCCCGAGGAGCTGGCGGCGGCCGCATGGGCGGGCGCCCAGGTGTGTCCGGCGAGGGCGATCTCGGTGGACGGGCCACGACCCGACACCACGACATCAGGAGCGTGACGACCATGACCACCACGAGCGAGACCGCCTGGACCGACCGAACCCTCGGCGACCTGGTCGCCTCGGTGCCGGGAAGCGCACGCGTGCTGGAGTCCTACGGGCTGGACTACTGCTGTCGAGGTGCTCGGCCGTTGGCCGACGCCTGCGCCCAGGGTGCACTCGACGTGCACGAGGTCGTCGCCGCGCTGCGTGACCTCGAGCCCGGCCCCGCCCCGGACTGGTCGTCGATGTCGCCGGCCGACCTGGTGGATCACGTGGAGTCGACCCATCACCGGTACCTGCACACCGAGCTCCCTCGTCTCGACGCACTCGCGCAGAAGGTGGCATCCGTCCACGGCGGTCGCCACCCCGAGCTCATGGACGTGCTCGCCGACCTGCGGGACCTGCGCGACGACCTGGAGCCGCACTTGGCCAAGGAGGAGCGCGTGCTGTTCCCCGCGGTGCGGCACCTGGTCGCCGAGTCCGAGGCCGGTCGACCGGCGATGCAGCTCGACGCCCCGATCCGGGTCATGCGCGCCGAGCACGACCGGGCGGGCGAGCTGCTCGCGCAGCTGCGGGCGGATGCCCGGGACTTCGCGGTGCCCGACGACGGGTGCGCCAGCTACCGAGCGTTGTACGAGGGCCTCGCCGAGCTCGAGTCGGACACGCACTTGCACGTGCACAAGGAGAACCACCTGCTGTTCCCCGCCGTCGAGGCGCTCGGTGGCTGAGCGGCGCAGGGCGGACGGTCCCACGCACCCCCGCCTGGCAGCGACGCTGCTGATGGTGGGTGTGGTCGTGCTGCTGCTCGCCATCTCGGTGCTGTCGGTGCGCTGACGGCGTAGCGTCGCGCCCATGATCGACGCCGTCATCGACAAGTGGCACGCACACCTGCGTGGTGAGCTGCCGGGTGGGCTGGACGAGCTGCTGGACGACGACGTCGTCTTCTTCTCGCCGATCGTCTACACGCCCCAGGAGGGAAAGGCGCTCACCACGATGTACCTGCAGGCCGCGTCGCAGACGCTGCCGGGCGACGGTGCGCCCGCGCTCGGCGGCGAGGGCAGCGAGGGCGCCTCGGACCGCGCCGGGCGGTTCCGCTACACCAAGCAGGTGCTCGCCGGCGACACCGCCGTGCTCGAGTTCGAGACCACGGTCCAGGGCACCTACGTGAACGGCGTCGACATCATCCGCTGCAACGACCAGGGTCGCATCGTCGAGTTCCGCGTGATGCTGCGCCCGCTGAAGGCGGTCAACCTGGTGCACGCCCAGATGCGGGCGATGCTCGAGGCGATGAACGGCAGCTGACGCGTCGACCCCACCGACTCAGTCGGGTGGTGCCGGTCGACCGCGTCCGACGATGTCCGGGCCGATGCGGTGGGCCAGCTCCTCGGTCGTCTCGTGGTGCTCGCCCGGGGTGTGCTCGTGCACCAGCGGCGCGGTGTCCTCGACCTCGTCGAAGCCGAGGTCGTGCACCTCGTGGCCGGCCATGTGCAGCGCGGCGCGGACGTCGATCGGCGGTGGATCCTCTTCGTGCGACGCGTCGGTCATCCACACATCCTGTCGCGTCGCTCAGCGGGTGTCGCCCGAGGTGCCGATCACCGCGTGCGCAGCAGCCAGGCGTGCGATCGGCACTCGGAACGGCGAGCACGACACGTAGTCGACCCCCGCCCGCAGGAAGAACGCGATCGAGGCCGGGTCGCCGCCGTGCTCGCCGCAGACGCCGATCTTGAGCCGTCGCTTGACCGAACGCCCTCGCTCGACGCCCTGGCGGACCAGTTCGCCCACACCCTGGACGTCGATCGAGTCGAACGGGTCGCCGGGCAGCAGTCCCTGCGCGACGTACTGCGGCATCATCTTCGCCTCGACGTCGTCGCGGCTGAACCCGAAGGTCATCTGTGTCAGGTCGTTCGTGCCGAAGCTGAAGAAGTCGGCGACCTTGGCCATGCGGTCCGCGACGAGTGCGGCTCGTGGTGTCTCGATCATCGTGCCGATCAGCAGCATCGAGGTGATGCCCAGCTCTTCGGCGGCCTGCACGACCCAGGAGCGGGCCAGCGCCAGCTCCTGCTCGGACACCGTCAGCGGGATCATCACCTCGACCACCGGCTTGCCGCCGGCGGCGACCCGATCGCGGACTGCGTCCAGCAGCGCGCGCACCTGCATCGCGTAGAGGCCGGGCTTCATCACGGCCAGGCGCACGCCGCGGATGCCCAGCATCGGGTTCTGCTCCGACCAGTCGAGCGCCGCCTGGCGCAGTCGGCGCTCGTCGTCGGTGATCGTGCCGAGCGCCTCCTTCAGGTCCAGCTCCTCCACCTTCGGAAGGAACTCGTGCAGCGGCGGATCCAGGAGCCGCACCGTCACGGGCAAACCGTCCATCGCCTCGAGCAGCTCCAGGAAGTCCAGGTGCTGCACGTGGCGCAGCTCGTCGAGTGCGTCGGTCTCCTCCTCGTCGGTGCGCGCCAGGATCATGCGGCGAACCACGGGCAGGCGGTCCTCGCGCAGGAACATGTGCTCGGTGCGACACAGGCCGATGCCCTCGGCCCCCAGCCGCCGTGCGTTGGCGGCGTCGGGCCCGTTGTCCGCGTTCGCCCGCACGGCCAGGTGGCCGCGCCGCAGCGCGTCGGCCCAGGACAGGATCGTGTCGAACTCGGGCGTCGGCTCCGGCAGTCGCAGCGACGCAGCGCCCAGCACGACCTCGCCGCTCGAGCCGTCGATCGAGATGACGTCGCCGTGTCGCACCACGGTGTCGCCGACGCGGAACTCACGCCCGACGACCTTCACGGCATCCGCGCCGACGATCGCCGGCTTGCCCCAACCCCGGGCGACGACGGCGGCGTGGCTGACCAGACCTCCACGGCTGGTGAGGATGCCCGCCGCCGCGAGCATGCCGTGGATGTCCTCGGGGTTGGTCTCCTTGCGGACCAGGATGACCGACTCGCCGCGAGCTGCTGCGGCCACGGCGTCGTCCGCGTTGAACACGACGGCGCCGACCGCCGCACCCGGCGACGCGGCGAGCCCCGTGGCCAGCACGGGCAGGTCCGAGTCGTCGAGCCGGGGGTGCAGGATCTGCTCGAGGTGCTCCGGCGTCACCCGCTGCACCGCCTCGGCACGGCTCAACCGGATGTGCGCGTCGGTGGTCATGTCGACGGCCATGCGCAGCGCGGCGGCGCCGGTGCGCTTGCCCACCCGGACCTGGAGCATCCACAGCGTGCCCTGCTCGATGGTGAACTCCAGATCGAGCATGTCGCGGTAGTGCGCCTCCATCGTGTGCATGTGGCCAAGGAGCTGGCGGTGCAGCTCGGGGAAGCGGTCGCCGACCGCGCTGAGCGGCTCGGTGATGCGGACGCCGGCGACGACGTCCTCACCCTGCGCGTTGAGCAGGAAGTCGCCGTAGGGCACGTGCTCGCCGGTGGCGGCGTCGCGGGTGAACGCCACGCCGGTGCCGGAGTCGTCGTCGCGGTTGCCGAAGACCATCGCCTGGACGTTCACCGCGGTGCCGAGGTCGTGGGAGATGTGCTCCTGCTCGCGGTAGGCGATCGCCCGGGCGCCGTTCCAGGATCGGAACACCGCGTCGACCGCCGCTCGCAGCTGCGCCCGCGGGTCCTGGGGGAACGGTCGACGAGCCTGGGCCCGGATCGCCGACTTGTAGGCCTTGCACAGCTGCTTCCACGCCGCAGCGTCCAGACCGCTGTCGTCGCTGACGCCCTGGTCGGCCTTGGCCACCTCGAGTGCCTCGTCGAACGGCTCCGGGTCGAGCTCCAACACGACCTTGGCGTACATCGACAGCAGTCGCGCATAGGACCGGTAGGCGAACTGCTCACCACCGCCGCCGAGTGCCAACCCCTTGACGCTGCGGTCGTTGAGCCCGAGGTTGAGCACCGTGTCCATCATGCCGGGCATCGAGAACCTGGCTCCCGAGCGCACCGAGACCAGCAGCGGATCGTCCGGGTCGCCCAGGCGCTTGCCCATCGACGTCTCGAGCTTCGCGAGATGCCGATCCAGCTCGGCATCCAGTCCCGGCGGCCAACCGCCTGCCATGTAGCGGCGGCAGGCGTCGGTGGTGATGGTGAAGCCCGGCGGCACGGGCAGCCCGAGCACCGAGGTCATCTCGGCGAGGTTGGCGCCCTTTCCGCCGAGCTGGTCCGCCAGCTGCATGGGCGGTCGGCGGTGACGGTGGTCGAACGCGTAGATGAGTGGCACCAGAGCAGCGTCGCACCCCGCGGCGCTGCGGGGACGGGCCGAAGGTCACGACCGTCGTGTCGGGCGGGCACGACGCGTCCGGGTCTGCGAACCTCTGTGCATGTCGATCTGGACCTCACCGGTGTTCGCTGCGGCAGCCGGGACCGTGTCGTGGACCGCGGCGGAGTACGGCCTGCACCGCTTCGCCATGCACGAGCTGCGCGGCAAGGGCCTGGCCAGCCGAGAGCACCTGTCGCACCACGCGGACGTCACCTACTTCTCGCCGGCGTCGAAGAAGCTCGCCTCGGCCGCCGGCACCACGGCGGTCGCGTTTCCGCTGGCGACCGCGCTCGCGGGACGGCGCTGGGCCACAGCGTTCACCGCCGGGATGATCGGCACCTACTTCGGCTACGAGGTGGCGCACCGACGCGTGCACACCCACCCCCCACGCAACGCCTACGGGCGATGGGCGCGGCGCAGCCACCTGCACCACCACTTCGGCGCACCCATGCGCAACTTCGGGGTGACCAGCCCGGTGTGGGACAAGGTGCTGGGCACCTACGACGACCCCGGCGTGATCACCGTGCCGCGGCGCATGGCACCGGTGTGGATGCTGGACGAGACCGGTGAGGTCCGACCGGAGCTGGCCGCCGACTACCGGGTCAAGGGCGGTGCCCGCATCGACCGCGCCCGGGCCGAGGCGGACCGCGTCGACGCGTTCGCCAACGCCGCGCCCGAGGCCTGAACGTGGCCCGACTCGACGAGGTGGGCGAGCGCGACGGCTGGTGCTGCTGGATCTGCGATGAGGCGGTCGACCCGGACATGTCGGTCAACGACCCCCGCGGCCCGAGCGTCGACAGCCTCACGACCCCCAAGCGGGGCAAGGCCAAGGGCGGCGTGCCCGAGGAGCGCCTGGCACACCGGGCGTGCAACACCCGCAAGGGAGCCGTGGCGGCCGTCGTGCCGTGGCCCGGGCACCTGTTCGTGGTCGACCCGGCACCGATCCTCGGCGCCGTCGAACGGCTCGAGCGCAAGGGCGGTCGAGAGGTCGTCGCCCGCTGCCCCAGCGAGGTCGACGGCCAGGAGGCAGCCGACTGGTTGACCGACCGACTCTCGCGCCTCCGCCCCGACGGCGGCCTGGCCGCGACGGTCGAGCCGGGCGGTGGCCAGTACCTGCTGGTGCTCCGGGCCTGAGCGGTCGACGCGCTCAGCCGGCGGTGGGCCCCAGGTCGAGCAACCGCGCGGCGTTGTCGTGGAGGATCGCTCGCCGCAGTGCGGCGTCGCCCTCGGTGGCGATCAGCACCCGGGCCAGGGTCAACCCCTGGTGGTAGAAGGGCCAGTCGGTGCCGTACAGCAACCGGTCCGGCGGGACCGTGTCGACGACCTGACGGAGTGCGGCCAGCCCCAGGCAGGACAACTCGAAGAAGGTGTTCGGGTAACGCTCGGCGAACGTGATCGCCCGGTCGAACTGCAGGGCACCGGAGTGACCGAGCACGAAGGTCGTGTCCGGGTTCTCCGCGATGGTCCGCTCGTAGCGCTCGACCTGGCTGCGGCGAGCGGCCGCCTTCGGCTCGATGCCGACAGGTCCGCAGTGGAACAGCACCGGCAGCCCGCGCTGGCCGCACCGGCCGCACAGGTGCACGGTCTTCGGGTGGTCGGGCGCGATGAACTGACCGTTGGGGTGCAGCTTCACCCCGTGCGCACCGGCGGCCTGCTGACGATCGAGGCGCGCCTCGGCGTCGCGGTCGAGGGGATGCACCGAGCCGAACGGCAGCAGGCGGGGGTAGCGCTGCGTCACCTCGAGCAGGTGATCGGCGTTGCGCGCTCCGATCGGCAGATCGAAGGGCAGCACGACCGAGGACTCGATGCCCAGCGCGTCCATGTCACGCAGCAGGTTGGGCGCAGTGTGGGTGGTGCGCATGCCCTGTGCGGTGAGCCCCAGCACCGAGACGTCCGCCTTCATGGCGAACATGGCGGCACGGTCGAGGTTGGTGTTCGAGTAGGCGTCCAGGTCGACCGGCAGCGTGACCGGCAGGTAGTACGCGGCGGTCGGGGTCTCGGCGTGCAGGTCGACGCGGAGGCGACGGAAGAAGCCCATCGCCAGGTGCGTGTGCATGTCGATGATCGGGCCGACCTCGACGATCGCGTCGTCGGTCATGACCAGCCGGTTGCCGCCCCGCACCTCGAACCACGGCAGCCGCGCCAGGTCCAGGGTGCTGTCGAAGCGGGTGGGGAACGCCGTCTCGCTCACCCGCGCAGGCTACGCCGACCCGATGGCGACCCTGCCGCTGGGTGTCCCACACCGGCACATCAGCCACGGTCGCCTCGCTGCGAAATCCTGGCGCTTCGCGTTGGCCGGCAACGCGAACCGCCGGCAAATCGACTCGTCTGACGAGTGAGCGTGGTGACCTCTGGGCATCGCGTGCCCTCAGAAGTCGCACACTGCCCAGAGAACGTCCCGCCCCCGAACGCCGGGACTGCGACGTTCGCGATCGCGGCTGAGCGGCACATGAGGGGCACTCCCGTCGCGACGCTGCGTCGTCCCAGCGGTACTGGCCGTCACGCAAGCTCCGGTCTGGAGTCGCTGTGTCAGAACAGCGCTACCAGGAGGTAGACGAAGCCCCCGATGATGAACAGAGGCGCAACCGCCCTTGAAGCCTTGGCGGCCGCATCGGTTTCTGGGGCACCTCGTCCCAACAACCATGACGCGAACCCGACGAGCTCGAATGCCACGAACACCCCGAAGGTCGTCAGCCACACTTGGCTGCGGTCCCAATGTTCCTGCCGATCGTCACCCGAATCAGGGCGAATGCCTCGAACGCAGTCGCGACCTGTCGCTCGCGGTTCGCTGTTGAGCGACCGGTGCGGGCTGTCCCGCGAGGGATAGGCAAGCCCGAACCTGATTCGTCCGTATCAGACGGCTCGGAGCGCCGGGGGGTCGAGCAGGGGAGCGGCCACGTCGCGGATGGTGGCCGCCAGCTGGGGCAGGAACTCGGCGTGGGCGCTGGTGCGTCGCCAGAACATGGCGATCTGGCGACTCGGCACCGGAGCGTCGAAGCGCACCAGCTCGATGTCGGGCGACTCCGGCACGGGTGCCGCGACGGCCAGCTCGGGCAGCAGGGTGACGCCGACGCCCGCGGCGACCATCTGGCGCAGGGTCTCGAGGCTGGTGGCACGGAACCCCGAGCGCTCCTCGGCACCGGCCAGCTGGCACACCGACAGCGCCTGGTCGCGCAGGCAGTGGCCCTCCTCCAGCAGCAGCACGTGGTCGCCCGCCAGCACCGAGGTGCTGACCGTGCCCTGCACGTGGGACAGCGAGTGCCCCGCCGGCACCGCGAGCACGAACTCCTCGGTGAACAGCGGTTCGCACTGCAGGTGGTCGTCGTGCACCGGCAGCGCCAGCAGGCCGACGTCGAGCTGGCCGTCGCGCAGGCGCTGGTGCACGACAGCGCTCTTCTCCTCGACGAGCAGCAGCTCGAGCTTCGGGAAGCGCTCGTGCAGCACCGGCACGATGTGGGGCAGCAGGTAGGGGGCGAGCGTCGGGAACAGCCCGATGCGGAGGCTGCCCGCCTCGGGGTCGGTCGCGCGTCGAGCGACCTCTCGGATGTTGTCGGTCTCGCGCAGCACGACCCGGGCCCGCTCGACCACCGACTCGCCGACGGCGGTCAGCATGATGTGGCGCGGGTTGCGCTCGACCAGCTCGACGCCGAGCTCGCGCTCCAGCTTCTTGATCTGGGTCGACAGCGTGGGCTGACTGACGAAGCAGGCCTCCGCAGCCCGGCCGAAGTGGCGGTGGTCGGCGACGGCGACCAGGTAGCGGAGGTCCTGCAGGTTCATGTCGGGTGCCCTGCCCTCAGGCGAGCGCCGGCTCCGGCTGCGACGCCGCGGCGTCGGGGGCACTGGTGCGGATCAGGTGGTCGAAGGCCGACAGTGCTGCGGTGGCGCCGGCGCCCATCGCGATCACGATCTGCTTGTAGGGCACCGTGGTGACGTCGCCGGCAGCGAAGACACCCGGCACCGAGGTGGCCCCCCGGTCGTCGATCACGACCTCGCCGCGGGGTGACAGCTCGACGCTGCCCTGGAGCCACTCGCTGTTGGGCAGCAGCCCGATCTGCACGAAGATGCCCTCGAGCTCGATCGAGCGCGACTCGTCGGTGGTCCGGTCGGTGTAGGTCAGCCCGGTCACCTTGTCGCCGTCGCCGAGCACCTCGGTGGTGAGGGCGCTCACGATGATGTCCACGTTGGGCAGCGAGCGCAGCTTGCGCTGCAGCACCTCGTCGGCCCGCAGCTGCGGGTCGAACTCGATCAGCGTCACGTGGGCGACCACGCCGGCCAGGTCGATGGCGGCCTCGGCGCCGGAGTTGCCGCCGCCGATCACTGCGACGCGCTTGCCCTTGAACAGCGGTCCGTCGCAGTGCGGGCAGTAGGTGACGCCCTTGTTGCGGTACTCGGTCTCGCCCGGCACGTTCATGGAGCGCCAGCGCGCCCCGGTGGACAGCACGACCGAGCGTGACCTGAGCGTGGCACCGCTCTCGAGGCGCACCTCGACGTAGCCCGACTCGGAGCGCTCCGCGGGGATCAGCTCGGCGGCGCGCTGCAGGTTGGCGACGTCGACCTCGTAGTCGTGCACGTGCTGCTCCAGTGCGGCGACCAGCTTGGGGCCCTCGGTGTAGGGCACCGAGATGAAGTTCTCGATGGCCATGGTGTCGAGCACCTGGCCGCCGAAGCGCTCGGTGACCACACCGGTGCGGATGCCCTTGCGGGCCGCGTAGATGGCTGACGCCGCGCCGGCGGGCCCGCCGCCGACGACCAGGACCTCGTAGGGCTCCTCGGCGTCGAGGCGCTCGGCTTCGCGATCGGCCGCACCCGAATCGAGCTTGGCGACGAGCTCCTCGAGCGTCATGCGACCCGAGCCCCACATCTCACCGTCGAGGAACACCGACGGCACCGCCATGACGCCGCGCTCGTCGACCTCGTCCTGGAAGAGGGCGCCGTCGATGGCCACGTGGTGGATGTTCGGGTTGATGATGCTCATCAGGTTCAGGCCCTGCACCACGTCGGGGCAGTTCTGGCAGGTGAGCGAGAAGTAGGTCTCGAAGTGGTACTGCCCGCTGAGGTTGCGGATCTGCTCGAGCGTGTCGGCGTTCGCGGTGGACGGGTGGCCGCCGACCTGGAGCAGGGCCAGCACCAACGAGGTGAACTCGTGGCCCATGGGGATGCCGGCGAAGCGCACGCGGACGTCGGTGCCGGTGCGCTCGATCGCGAACGAGGGCCGGCGCTCGTCGTCGTCACGGCGCTCCACGGTGACCAGGTCGCTCATGGCGGCGATCTCGTCGAGGAGCTCCGCCAGCTCGGCGGACTTGGCGCCGTCGTCGAGCGAGGTGGCCAGCACGACGGGGTGGGTGATCTTGGTCAGGTGACCCTTGAGCTGTTCGGCGATGGTCGAGTCGAGCATGGTGATGGTTCCTGTGAAGGGGGGTGCGTGTGCGGGTCGCGGTGGGACGAGAGGCCGGTGCGGGGCCGGGTGGAGGGAGAGGGGAGGGAGGAGTACCCGGCCCCGCACCGGAGATCGGTCAGATCTTGCCGACCAGGTCCAGTCCGGGGGCGAGGGTGTCGGCACCCTCTTCCCACTTGGCCGGGCAGACCTCACCCGGGTGCGAGCGGACGTACTGGGCGGCCTTGACCTTGCGCAGCAGCTCGGCGGCGTTGCGGCCGATGCCCTCGGCGGTGACCTCCATGAACTGGATGACGCCGTCGGGGTCGACCAGGAAGGTGCCACGGTCGGCCAGGCCCTGGCCCGGGCGCAGGACCTCGAAGTTGGTGCTGATCTCGAGCGTCGGGTCGGCGATCATCGGGTAGGTGATCTTGCCGATCGTGTCGGACGTGTCGTGCCAGGCCTTGTGGGTGAAGTGGGTGTCGGTCGAGACCGAGTACACCTCGACGCCCAGCTGCTGGAACTCGGCGTAGTTGTCGGCCATGTCACCCAGCTCGGTGGGGCACACGAAGGTGAAGTCGGCCGGGTAGAAGAACAGGATGCTCCAGCCGCCCTTCAGGTCCTCGTCGGAGACGGTGATGAACTCACCGTTGCGGAACGCCTGTGCCGTGAACGGCTTGATCTCGGTGTTGACCAAGGACATGGGTGTGTCACCTCTGGTGTCGGGGTTTGATAGGGAACGTGAATGACCATAGCAGGTCCTGATCGCCACCATTGATCGAATGTCCCGATCGATCCGATAGGCGTGGTCGATGGGTGCTGGCGCCGTCTTGCGTCCACCTCGGCGTACGGTGGTCGTCGTGTCGACCTACCGGGCCATCGCCACCGATCTGGACGGGACGCTGCTGGGCTCCGATGGTCGCGTGTCGGCGCGCACCCGTGACGCCGTGCTCGCCGCCGAGGACCAGGGCATGGACGTGGTCATCGCCACTGGTCGTCCACCCCGCTGGATCGCGCCCATCGTGGAGCAGCTCGGCGACCGCGGACTGGTCGTGTGCGCCAACGGCGCAGCGGTGTACGACCCCGCCCGCCACGAGCTGGTGCGCCGCACCGAGCTGTCCACCGAGACCCTGGCCTCGGTGGTCGACGACCTGCACGATGCGTTCCCCGACGCCGTCCTCGGGCTCGAGCAGGGGTTCGACTTCGCGATCGACGAGGCGATCCGCGACGTGGACGTGCGCGCCCGCGACGGCTGGAACCTGGAGGGGCTGCGCATCGGCGCGATCCGCGACTTCCTCGACGAGCCGGCGCTCAAGCTGATCGTTCGCCTCCCGCCACCTGCGACGCCCGGCACCGCCGAGGCGGTCCAGTCCGTGATCGGCGACCGTGGCCTGGTCACGCACTCGGTCGACGAGGCGTTCCTCGAGATCTCGCACCCGCTCGTGCACAAGGCAGCCGCGGTCGAGGCCCTGCTGGTCGAGCGCGGCACCGACGCGGCCGAGGTCGTCGCGTTCGGCGACATGCCCAACGATCTCGAGCTCATCCGCTGGGCCGGCCTGGGGGTGGCGGTGGCCAACGCGCACCCGCTGCTGCGCGACGCTGCGGACGAGGTCACCGCGTCGAACGACGACGACGGCGTGGCGATCGTGATCGAACGCCTGCTCGCGGGCTGACGCCCGATCAGTCGAGGAACGTGAAGAAGAACACCTGCGTGGCGTGCGCCACGAGGGTCGGGGGCGCCGTGCCGTCGTCGCCGCAGTCCCACAGCGCCATGTCCGCCGACGCGTAGCCATCGCCCGCGTGGCGAGCGGTGTTGTGGCACAGCACCCACTCCGAGCGGCACTCGCCGAGCAGGTGCACGGTCAGGTCGACGCTCGGCGCGAACCACGGTCGGTCCTGGAGCTCCCCGCCGCCGACCTTCTCGCCCAGGGCCCCGGGCATGAAGTCGCACAGGACCACGACGGCACCCACGTCGAGGGTGCCGTCGTCGAGCATCGGCGGATCATCGAAGCGGTACCAGCCCGCTCGCTCCGCCCGCCCGGGCTCGTAGCGGTCCCACCATGCGTGCCCGAGCGCTCGCCGACCCTCGACGTGGGTCCAGAACGGCATCGGCTCGAACGGCTCGACCCCGTCGGGCGGCGGCTCGCGCAGCGACGGGCAGTCCTCGGGCCCGGCCAGGCCCGGTGGGGGAGCCTGGTCGGTGAAGTCGAAGCCCGTGCGGGGCGCGCCGAAGACCGCAGTGGTCACGTGGCCGGCCGCGGCGCCGACGTTGCGCACCTCGGCGCGCAGCTGCGACATGGACCGGCCGCGGCGCAGCACGTCCACCGTCACCTCCACCGCTCCGTCGGTGACCTGCCCCGCGAACGTCGTGTGCAGGGTGCGCAGGCGCTGGGTCGGCTCGGCCAGCTCCGCCTCCAGCGCCCGAAGGGCCACCGCGCTCACCACGCCACCCTGCGGGAGCGGCCGCAGGTTCCAGTTCGGGTCGATCGTCGCGTGGTAGCGGCCGGGTGCGACCGCATGCACGACGGTGCTGTCCAGGAATCCGTTGGGCACCCCGGCACACTTCTCTGCATCGCGCGACCCGGTCAATCGAGTTCACCCACACGTGACCCGTCAGGTGGGCCGCCTGGGTGCTTCCGTGCGCGCCGGACCCGTTGCCGTGGGTCGAGGATGCGGCGGTAGGTTCGCCCCATGGCAGCGGAGCAGCTCGATGTGGTGGTGGTCGGCGCCGGTCTCGCCGGCCTTGCGGCGGCGACGCGGCTGAGCTCGGCCGGGCGCACGGTGCAGGTGCTCGAGGCCGGTGACGCCGTGGGTGGCCGTGTCCGCACCGACGAGGTCGACGGGTTCCACCTGGACCGTGGGTTCCAGGTGGTCCTCACCGCCTACCCCGAGCTGCACCGCCAGCTCGACCTGGACGCGCTGCACCTTCGGCACTTCGACCCCGGGGCGCTGGTGTGGTGCGACCGGCGCCTGCACCGGGTGGGTGATCCGCTGCGCCAGCCCGGCGCCGCGTTCGCCTCTGCGGTCGCGCCGGTGGGCACCGTCGCCGACAAAGCGCGCCTCGCGGCGCTGCTGCTGCGGCTGCGCGTCGCGGATCCGAAGGCGCTGCTGCGCGGCGAGGACCTGGACACCATGGCGGCCCTGCGCGCCGAGGGGTTCAGCGAGCGGATGATCGAGCGCTTCTTCCGCCCGCTCGTCGGCGGCATCCAGCTCGATCCGGAGCTCACGGCGAGTCGACGCATGTTCGACACGGTCCTGCGCTGCCTGGCCGTGGGCTCGTCCGCCGTGCCCGCAGCCGGCATGGGCGCCATCCCGCGACAGCTCGCCTCGTCGTTGCCCGAGGGCACGATCCGTGTGTCGACGCCGGTGGTCGAGGTGTCGGCGGGCTCGGTCCGCACCCTCGACGGCGAGGTCGTGCGCGCTCGGGAGGTGGTGGTCGCGACCGAGGGACCGGCGGCCGCCGAGCTGCTCGGTCTGGGGCCGGTGGCGTCACGCTCGGTCTCGTGCGTCTGGTTCGCCGCCGACGAGCCGCCGTTCCGTCAGCGACTCATCGCGCTCGACGGCGCCCGCAGCGGGCCGGCGCTGAACGTGGCGGTCATGACCAACGTCGCCCCCGAGTACTCCTCGGACGGTCGCGCCGTGGTCGCCGCAGCCTGTCCGGGCCCTGCAGGCGATGCCGAGGGTCTCGTCGTCGACGTGCGACGCCAGTTGACGGAATGGTTCGGACCCTCGGCCCAGCGATGGCAGCACCTGCGGACCCACGTCATCGCCCACGGCCAGCCCGACAGCTCGCCGGCGTTCCGCCCGAAGCGCCGACTCGCGGTCCGCGAGGGCATCCACGTCTGCGGCGACCACCGCGACACGCCGTCGATCCAGGGAGCGTTGTTCTCGGGACGGCGTTGCGCCGATGAGCTCCTGGCCGCCACCTGAACCGGTGTCGCCGGTCGAGGTGGTCGGGTCGGGCTGGACCGTCGACGGCGACGGCGCGCTGCACCCGACCGTCGTGCTCGACGTCGCCGGTCGACCGGACGTGGCCGACCTGCCGCGGGTGCACGCCAGCGAAGGGGTGGGTGACCTGACCACCTCGCTGCGGCGCGACGCCGCGGCGGTGCTGCTCGAGGTGCGCATGACGTCACCGGTGCGAGCCGCCTTCTCGATGCGGCTCGTGCTGCCCGAGCACCGCGACGTGCTCGCCGCCGCGGCGGTGGCGAACCGGCTGGTGCTCGCCACGACCGAGCCGGACCTGGGCGACGCGCCGTTGTGGCTGGCGATCGACCTGGACGGGCCCCGGCTCGCCGAGCTGCTCGACTGACACAACTGTCGACCCATTTGTACAGGTCGGCCCGGTTCGGGCCGACAAGGACCATGTGGGACCCAGCCCGCCTCCCGCGTCCGCCGACGGACACCGCGCAACCGCTCACGGCGACGTGACGTGGCGGGACCTCGTGCGCACCGGCTCCGATGCGGTGCTGGGCCTCGACGACGAGTTCCGCTGTCGGTTCGCCTCGGACGCGCTCAGCCGGTTGTTCGGTCGCGGACCCGAGCAGCTGCTCGGTGAGTCCGTCGAACGGTGGGTGCCGGAGGCCGACGGTGCGTCGCTGCTCGAGCGTCTCGGCCGCCTGTCGGACCAACCGCTGTCGTTCGGCGTGGAGCTGGCCTGCGCACGGGCCCCGGTGCGCGCCCGAGCAGTGGTGCGCCGCGGGCCGGCCGACCTTCCGTACGTGCTGACGTTCCTGCACCACGAGCAGCTGGGCGCTGCCGCGCAGGCGCTCGGTCGCAAGGTCGAGCTGGAGCAGCTGGTCGAACGCGTGCAGCACCGCTTCATGCACGCCCGGCCGAACGAGATCAGCCAGGTGATCCAGTGGTGCCTCGCCGAGGTGGGAGGTCACCTCGGCGCCGATCGCAGCTACGTGCTGTCCTTCGACCACGAGCGACGCACCGAGACGATGATCCACGAGTGGACCGCTCCCGGCATCGAACCGGAGCTGGGCACCTACGCGCAGGTGTCGTGGGACCTGGCCCCGGCCGCGACGCAGCGCAACAACGCCCTGTGGGTCAGCGCGGTGCCCGACGTGTCGAAGCTCGACGACGAGTGGGCCGTGGACCGCGCCTTCTTCGAGCAGTCCGGTCTGCGGTCGATCCTCGAGCTGCCGTTGGTCATCGACGGCGAGCCGGTCGGCTCGCTCGGGTTCGACTGGCTGACGCACCTGGCCGAGTGGACCGAGGACGACCTGACGCTGCTCGGCATGCTCGCGTCGTCGATGGCGCAGCTGCAGGGTCGTGAGCTGGTCGAGCACGAGCTGGCGCACCGGGCCACCCACGACGATCTCACCGGGCTGTTGAACCGCGCGGGCCTGCTGCTGGAGCTGGAGCGCGTGCTCGCGGCGGAGCCCGTCGGCGCCGGTCACGGCGTGGCCGTGGTCACGATGGACATCGACCGGTTCAAGGTGGTGAACGACTCGCTCGGCGCCGCGATCGGCGACGAGCTGCTGCGAGCCGTCGGCGATCGCCTGGGCGAGATCGTGCGACCTCACGACGTGATCTCCCGACTCGGCGGCGACGAGTTCGCCGTGGTCCTGGTCGACGGACCCGACGGGCCGGGTGCGGACGCGGTGTGCGAGCGCATCCGGACCGCGATGTCCGAGCCGTTCCGCTTCGCCGGTCGCTCCCACATGCTCACGGTGAGCTGCGGCATCGCCGTCGCGCCGGAGTCCGGTGCAGCACCCGAGGAGCTGCTGCGCCGCGCCGGAGCCGCGATGTTCCGCGCCAAGGAGGACGGACGCGCCCGCCAGGCCACCTTCGACGACCAGCTCGAGGTCGAGCTGGCGCAACGGCTCCAGATGGACCAGCGACTGCGGGCCGCGATGGAACGAGGCGAGTTCGAGGTGTACTTCCAGCCCGAGCACGATCTCGCCACGGGCACGATCGTGGGCGCCGAGGCACTGCTGCGCTGGAGGGTCGACGGACAGCTCCAACCGGCGGCCGACTTCATCGACGTGGTCGAACAGACCGGGCTGATCGTCGAGGTCGGGCGCTGGGTGCTGGAGGCGGCCTGCGAGCAGGCCGTCCAGTGGCTCCGTTCGATGCCGATGGAGCACTTCGTGGTGCGCGTGAACCTCTCGGCCCGTCAGCTCGACCGCCCCGACCTGATCGAGGAGGTCCGCCACGCGCTCGAGCGCTCGGGCCTGCCGCCCGAGCGGCTCTGCCTGGAGATCACCGAGACCGCGCTCATGCGCAACCCCGAGGTCGCGAGCGGCACCCTCGCCCGGCTGGACGCGTTGGGGGTCGAGCTGGCCATCGACGACTTCGGCACCGGCTACTCGTCGCTCGCCTACCTCAAGCGCTTCCCGGTGGACGTGTTGAAGATCGACCGGGCGTTCGTCACCGGTTTGCCGGCCGACGCGGAGGACACCGCCATCGTGCGCAGCGTGATCGCGCTGGCCGGGGCACTCGGGATGTCGGTGACCGCAGAGGGGATCGAGGCGGTCGAGCAGGCGGACGCGCTCACGGCGCTGGGATGCCACCGGGTGCAGGGCTACCTGTTCTCGCGGCCGATGCCGGCCACCGAGGTGACCGAGCTGCTGCGTCGCCAGGACCGCGCCGGCTCGCCGGCGGCAGCACCCCCGGCGCTGGCTCAGCGCAGCGTGTAGCGCACCGGCAGGTGCTTGACGCCCGACACGAAGTGGGCGCCGGTCCACTCGGGCTCACCGGCCAGCTCGATGGTGTCGACCCGCTCCAGGACCTTCTCGAGCAGCGTGCGCACCTCGCGCCGGGCCACCTGTGCGCCCAGGCAGTAGTGCATGCCCAGACCGAACGAGAGCAGCTTGCCGGCGTCGGGACGGGTGATGTCGAAGCGGTCCGGGTCGGCGAACACGGTCTCGTCGCGGTTGGCCGACGGGTACGAGGTGAGCACGACGTCGCCCTCGGCGATCGGCACACCGCCGATCTCGGTGTCCTGCATGGTCCAGCGGAAGAAGCTGCGCACCGGGCTGGTCCAGCGGATCATCTCCTCGGTGGCGTTCATCGACAGCGACGGGTCGGCCTGCAGCGCACGCAGCTGGTCGGGGTGGCGCAGGAGCTGCTCCATGCCGCCGGAGAAGGCGAACGAGGTGGTGTCGTGCCCGGCGGTGGCGACGATGATGTAGTACCAGAGCCGCTCCCGGTCACCCATCGGGGCGCCGTCGACGAGGCCGTTCGCGATCACCGTCGCCAGGTCGTCGGTCGGCTCGGCGCGGCGGGCTTCGGTGAGCTCGTCGAAGTAGGACTCGAACTTCCGGATCGAGTTCTGCACCGAGGCGAGCGGGTCGGAGAAGTCGCCCATGTACTCGGGGTCGGCGGCGCCGAACAGGCCCTGGGTGAGCTCGAGCATGAAGCGCTCGTCGCTCTGGGGCACGCCGAAGATGCTCATGATGACCCGGAGCGTGAACGGCACGGCCAGGTCGGACGCCAGATCGCACTCGCCGCCCATCTCGACCAGCAGGTCGGCGTACTCCTCGGCGATCGAGTCGATCGCCGGCTGCAGCCGCTTCACCGCTGCGGGCTTGAACCACTCGTTGGTCACGTTGCGCAGCTGCTGGTGCGTCTCGCCGTGGAGGTGCACGAGCGTGCGCGGCAGCTCGATGCCCATCGCCTGCAGCATGTCGTACTGCAGATCGGGCCCCGGCGCGGACTTCTCGGTGTTCCAGAACACGTCGCTGCGGCGGGAGACGTCGAACACGTCGGCGTGGGTCGTGATCGCCCAGAACGACGGCCACCCCTCGGCCTCGACGCGCATGACCGGCTCGTCGCGACGGATCTCTGCGGCGATCCGGTGCCACTCGGCCATGTCGGCGAACATGTGCGGGGTGATGAAGATCAGGCCCCGAGGGTCGGTCGAGATGCTGGGCGTCAGAAGCGACATGTGAAGTCCTTGTTGTAGCGGCCGAGATGACCAGTATCGCCGCCTCGGGCGGCCCCTGTCGCCGACGGACGGTCAGAAGTGACCAAGGACCCATCGGTCGCTCGTGGTGGTCGACTCGCGCAGTTCTGACCTGGTTCTCACCGTCCTCCAACCTGGCGTCCGTAGCGTCACCGGCATGGATGACGACGCACGCAGGGCGGCGCGGCGCAGGGCGGGGATCGCCTTCGGTCTCGCGGGCGTCCTGCTCGTGGTGAACGTGGTGGCGGCGTTCGCGTGGCGCGAGGAGCGCCGGGACCGTCTCGACGGCGCACGGATCGAGGTCGAGCGGCGACTCGACGAGCGCTTCGGCGACGAGGGTCCGTGGGGCCGCGGTGACCGCGACGAGTCGCTCGACGCCCCGCAGGGGCCCGGGTCCGGCCGCATGCCCGGCGGCGGCGACGACGACAGCGACACCCGGCCGCGCCGGGGACCGTTCTCGCAGGGGGGCCCAGGTGCCGGCCCGAATGGCGCGGCCCCGGACGGCGCGGCCCCGGACGGTGCGACCCCGGGCGGCCCAGGCTCGGCGCCGGACGGTTCGACCTCGGACGGCGCCGACGGTGCCGACGGACAGGGAGGTGCCGCATGACCGCCTCGACGCTGCTCGCGCTCGTGGGGCCCGGGGCGCTGCTGGTGGGGTTCGTCCTCCCGGTCGCGATCGTCGCGCTGGTCGCCTACGGCGTGTTCGAGCTGGTGCGGAGCCGACCGGTCGATGCTGCCGCGGCCGGAACCGGACATCCGGGCGGAACCGGACATCCGGGCGGATCACCCGCAGGTCCCGGCCCCTCGACGGCCGCGCTCGGGATCCTCGACGAGCGGTTCGCGCGAGGCGAGATCGACGCCGAGGACTACGTGCAACGGCGCAACCTGCTCTGGCCGAGCCCGGCCCCCGAAGAGCCGACCGCGGTCGTCGAGACCGCTCCGGCGAGCGACGACCAGGCTCCCGGCTCCGACGCACCCTCCTGATCAGCAGGCGTCGCGTTCCTGGCACGGACCGGGAACCGGGGAGGGGGCACGTGACGACACCTCGTCGTACCGATGCCCCCGATCACCGAGCAGGTCCCCGTGTCCGTCGTCGATGCCCCCGATGTCACCCCCGCACCGTCGCCCTCCGGCGACGGCGATCGCAGCCGCTTCCGGCGCACGGTCTGGCGGACCCACTTCTACGCCGGCGTGTTCGCCATGCCGGTCCTGGTGATGCTGGCGATCACCGGACTGGTGATCCTCTACACCGATCCGATCAACGACCTGCAGTTCGCCGAGCTCCAGCGCGTCGAGGCGAGCAGCGAGCCGGTGACGCTCGACGAGCAGCGCGAGGCGGTCGAGCAGGCGTACGCCGAGTGGAGCATCCAGTCGGTGATCCCGCCGAAGGACGCCACCACGCCGACCACGTTCGTCGTGGTCGACGCCTCGGGGGAGCAGCGCCGCAACGTGATGGTGGATCCGTCCACCGCGACCGTGCTGGGCGACCAGGACCCCGGCGCCGGGATCGTCGGACTGGCGAACCGCCTGCACGGGACGCTCAACAACGAGTCGGTGACCGTCCCGCTGCCGACGCTGCCGGGATTGCTCGGCGACGGCCCGGCCCTGGCCGACCTGGCGCTCGGCGACGTCGTGGTGGAGATCTTCGCCTGCTGGGCGCTCGTGCTCGCGGTGAGCGGCATCTACCTGTGGTGGCCGCGCAAGAAGGGCACCGGGCGAGCCCTGTTCGTGCCGCGCCTGGGTCGCAAGGGCCGCGCACGTTGGCGCGACCTGCATGCCGTGCCTGGCATCGTGCTGTCGGGGCTGCTCGTCTTCCTGGTGGCCACCGGCCTTCCCTGGTCGGGCTTCTGGGGTGCGAACTGGGCCCACGTGGCCAGCGAGGTCACGCCCAACGAGGAGAACTTCTGGGAGCTCGACGCGCCCAGCTCCGACCTGCCGGAGGTGGGCGACCTGGACCGCGTGGGCAATCGAATCCCGTGGGCCACGACCGAACAGGACATCCCCACCTCCTCGGCACCGTCCGCCATGGCGGGCATGGAGGGGATGGACCACGGCGACGGCGCGGACGACGAGGCCGGCTCGGACGGCGCCGGGACTGCTGCGTCGGGAGGGCGGCCGGCTCCGATCTCGTTGGACCTGGTCCAGCGGGCCGCGGCCGACGAGGGCATGCTCGCCGGTGCCACGATCACCTTCCCCTTCGACGACGAGGCCGATCCTGCGGCGCCGGTGTACGGCTCGTTCGTGGTCACCAACCCGTGGCCGAGCGACATCTCGAACCAGGGCGCGCTGTTCGTCGACCAGTTCTCCGGCGAGACGCTCGGCCGCAGCTTCGCCTCGGAGTGGGGTCAGCTGCAGTGGGTCACCGAGCTGGGCGTGCAGACCCACATGGGGACGCAGTTCGGTCTGGCGTCGCGTGTCGCGATGACGCTCGCGTGCGTCCTGGTGCTCTGGGCGGCGTTCAGCGGGCTCGTCATGTTCGCCAAGCGCCGCCGCGGCGGCACCGGCTTCCCCCGTCGACCGGTGGATGCCCGTCTGCAACGGGGCATGATCGTCGTCGCCGTCCTGCTTGCGCTCATCTACCCGCTGTGGGGTCTGTCGGCGCTGGTGGTGCTGGTGCTCGACAAGTACGTCATCCGCAAGGTGCCACCGCTGCGCCGGGCCTTCGGCATGCGCTGAGCCAGCCGCACCGTCGGCCGGCGGCGCCGTGGCAGACTCGGCCATCCCGCAGCACGGAGGCCGCAGCATGGACGTGTCCGACTCGCACACCTACGACGCACCGCTCGCCGCCGTGCTCGACATGTTCGCCGACCCAGAGGCGATCGTCGCTCGCTACGAAGGCATGGGGCACCGAGACGTGAAGGTGCTCGACTGCACCCGAGACGACGATTCGCTCACCGTGCGCACCTCTCGGGTGGTCGACGTGGACCTGCCGGGCTTCGCTCGCAAGGTGCTGTCACCGACCAACACGATGGAGCAGACCGACCGGTGGACCGCTGCCGGGGACGGGACCTGGGACGGCACGGTGTCGGTCGACGTGCAGGGGGCGCCGGTGAAGATGTCGGGAACGATGCGACTGGAGCCGGCGGGCGAGCAGACCACCATGGACCTCACGCTGTCGATGCAGGTCAAGGTGCCGATCGTGGGCGGCAAGATCGCCGACTGGGCGGGCAAGAACGACGTGCCGCGCACCATGACCGCGGAGTTCGAGGCCGGCGACGCCTGGCTCGCGGATCACCCCGGCTGAGAGCTGCGATCCTCTGAGGTTCGCGCGGGGGGACTCACGTCCAGGTGCGCCGACGTCCTCGGCAGCGGGCAGCTTCGAGCGGTGGGTCGCCCACGGCCGAGTCGTTCGAACGCGAGCAGGCCCAGCATCGCGACGGCGGCCGCCAGCAGGCCCACCAGGTCGTTGCCCGAGAGGCTGGACGCCGCCACGCCGACGAAGCCGGCGATGAGCAGGAAGCGGGCTGCGGAGCAGGTCACCCCGCGACCGTAGCAATACCCATGGGGGTATACAATGCGCTGCACGTGGCGGCCGGGGCTCCCCGAGTGGGAGGAGCATCGTGGCCGCCCCCGACCAGATCGGAGCATGAGATGCAGTTCCCCGAAGAGGCCTCGGCCGAGGTCATCACCCGCCTGCGCCGCGCCGAAGGGCAGATCCGTGGCGTGCAGCGCCTGATCGAGGAGGGCGCCGAGTGCAAGGACGTGGTCCAGCAGCTGACCGCGGCCCAGGCGGCGTTGCACCGGGCGGGACTGCGCCTGATGGCAGCCGGCATGCGGCACTGCCTGGCCGACCCCGAGGGTGCGGAGGCTGCAGGGATGGACGTCGACCAGATGGAGAAGCTGTTCATGTCGCTGCGGTGAGGTCGTCGTTGGACCACTGGGTGCGTGACCTTGTGCCCTGTCGCGGCGCCGGAATTGTCCGGACGATGCACGGGTGGCTCATCGCATCGTCATCCTGGGTGCCGGCACCGGCGGCACGCTGACCGCCAACCGGCTGCTGCGCTCGTATCCGACTCACGAGGTGTCGATCACCGTCGTGGACCAGGACGACGAGCACGTCTACCAGCCGGGTCTGCTGTTCGTGCCGTTCGGCACGGCCAACCCCGAGGACATCGTCCGATCGCGAGCACGTCAGCTGCACAAGGGCATCGACTACCACCAGAGCCCGATCGACCGCGTCGACCTGGACGCCGACACCGTCCACCTGACCGACGGGACCGAGCTGGGCTACGACGTCCTGATCGTCGCGACGGGCGCCAGGCTGCTGCCCGAGGAGACCGAGGGTCTGGAGTGGACCGACCGGATCCACACCTTCTACTCACTCGACGGCGCCACCCGCTTGCACGAGGCGCTGGAGTCCTTCGACGGCGGCCGGATCGTCGTCAACGTGGTCGACCTGCCGATCAAGTGCCCTGTCGCACCGCTCGAGTTCTGCTTCCTCGCGGACTGGTACTTCCACGAGCGCGGCATCCGCGACCGGGTGCAGCTGACCTACGTGACGCCGCTCGACGCCGCGTTCACCAAGCCGGTCGCCGCGTCCACGCTCGGCGGCATGCTGGAGGAGCGCCGCATCGAGCTCGTGACGGAGTTCAACACGGGAGAGGTCGACGGCGACGGCGGTCGCCTGGTCTCCTACGACGAGCGCGAGGTGCCCTTCGACCTGGCCGTCGTCATCCCGCTGCACGGCGGACAGCCCTACGTCGGGCGGTCCGAGGGCTTGGGTGATGCGCTCGACTTCGTGCCGACCGACCCGGCGACGTTGCAGACCCGCGCCAGGGACAACGTGTTCGCCATCGGCGACGCCACCACGCTGCCGGCGTCGAAGGCCGGCTCGGTGACGCACTTCGAGGGCGAGGTGCTGGTCGAGAACGTCCGACGCTTCCTCGCCGGTCAGCCGCTGGACGCGACCTACGACGGCCACGCCAACTGCTTCATCGAGACCGGCTTCGGCAAGGCGATGCTCATCGACTTCAACTACGAGCAGGAGCCGGTGTCCGGCCACTACCCCTCGCGCGTCGGGCTGCCGCTGCTCAAGGACTCGAGGATGAACCACCTCGGGAAGCTGATGTTCCAGACCTTCTACTGGCACTCGCTGCTGCCCGGGCGCGACATCCCGGGCATCGGCGCGGACATGCCGACCGCCGGCAAGCACCTGACCGAACCGACCCACTGAGGAGCCCGCCACATGCCCACCACGACCGTGCTCGGCACGACGATCGACACCACCGACGACGGGTTCTTCACCGACCCGACGCAGTGGACCGAGGAGATGGCGCCCGAGCTCGCACGGGCCGAGGGCATCGACCCGCTGACCGAGCAGCACTGGCAGGTCATCCGGTTCATGCGCCAGGAGTACTTCGACAAGGGCACCGGCCCGACCGTGCGGGTGCTCGGCAAGACCTCGGGGGTGTCGGTGAAGGAGCTCTACCAGCTCTTCCCGAAGGGCCCGGCGAAGATCGCCGCCCGCATCGCAGGCATCCCCAAGCCCCGTGGCTGCATCTGAGCCACGAGTGACCACGAACGAACCCGACCAGAACAAGGGGTACACATGAGCGACGACGCGATCGAGAAGGTGTCGATCATCATCTCGAAGGGCTCTCTCGACGGGATCTACCCGGGGCTGATCATGGCCAACGGCGCACGGGCCGAGGGCATCGAGGCGAACCTGTTCTTCACCTTCTTCGGCCTCGATGCGATCCACAAGAAGCGCCACGAACACATCAAGGTCGCCACCGTCGGCAACCCCGGTCTGCACATCGCCACGTGGCTCGGCGGCTTCCCCGGCATGAGCTCGGTGCTCACCCACGTCATGGAGAAGCAGATCGAGGAGCTCGACATCCCCTCGATCCCCGAGTTCGTCGAGATGATCTCCGACACCGGTGCGGGCATGTACGCCTGCAAGGCCTCGGTGGACCTGTTCAAGATGGAGAAGGCCGACTTCATCGACCAGGTCGACGACATCATCACCGTGGGCGAGTTCTACGAGATCGCCGCAGGCGGCCACATCATCTTCACCTGAGCCTCGTCACCTGCGCCGGTCGCGCTCGGGCGCGGCGTGCGGTCCTGTGGGGTCGCGCGTGAGACTCCGAGGATGTGGCCGTCGACGATCTCTCCGAGCCCCCACCCGTGAGCGACGCTGCGGTCCTGGTGGTCGGCGCCGGCATCGCCGGGCTCGTCGCCGCGCGCGACCTGGCCGTCGAGCACCGCGTCACGGTGATCGACAAGGGCCGCGGCGTCGGTGGTCGCATGGCGACCCGTCGCCTCGGTGACGCGACCTTCGACCACGGGGCGCAGTTCGTGACCACCCACCGCGCCGACTTCGCCGACGAGGTGCGCCGGTGGTGCGACGCGCAGGTCGCGACACCGTGGTTCCGCGGCCGGGTGGGACCCGCCGGCGTCGCGCCGTCGGACGGCCACGACCGCTTCCGTGGTGTGGTGTCCATGAACGACGTCGCCAAGCACCTCGCCGCCTCGTGCGACGTGCGCCGCACGTGTCGAGCCGTCGCGCTCCGCGCCGATCGGGGCGCGTGGGCGGTGGACCTCGACGACGGCACGACGCTCGTGGCTTCGGGGGTGGTGCTCACCGCGCCGGTGCCCCAGACGTGCGACCTGCTCGCCGCCGGCGGCGTGGAGCTGTCCTCCGGGGACCGCGCCGCGCTGGAGCGGGTCGACTACGAACCGTGCATCGCCGTCATGGTCCGCCCCGACCGCTCGCCGGGCCTGGCGCCGCCGGGGGCGATCGCACCCGAGGAGGGTCCGCTCGACTGGATCGCGGACAACGAGGCCAAGGGCATCTCCGCGGTGCCGGCACTCACGCTGCACGCCGGCGCCGAGGCCAGTCGCGACCTGTGGGACGAGCCCGACGAGACCGTCGTCGCCACGCTCGTCGCGTCGGCTCGAGCGGTCACCGGGACCTCGTGGTCGGCGCTCGAGTGGTCGGTGCAGCGCTGGCGCTATGCCCGTCCCGAGGTGTCGCACCCGGACGCCTGCCTGCTGCTCGACGGGCTACCACCCGCGGTGCTGTGCGGTGATGCCTTCGGTCCGGGAGCCAAGGTCGAGGGGGCGTTCGACTCGGGCCGTGCCGCCGCAGCAGCGTTGCGCACCGCGCTCGGCAGCTGAGCCACGGTGCTGGCCCGTCGGGGTGCCGGGTAGCGTGCCGACGTGCCGGGCCCACCCTCCTCCCACTCGACCGTCGCGCATGGAACCTGAGTCCCCGCCCGACCCGCCCAGCCGGTCGCGGCTGTTGAGCCTGCCGTTCGTGCTGGTGACGCTGTCGACGTTCGCCTACTTCCTCGGCATGGGCTCCCTGCTGCCGACCCTGCCCCGCTTCGTCGAGGACGACCTGGGCGGGGGAGGGGTGGCCGTGGGTGTCTCGGTCGGTGCATTCTCGCTGGCGGCCGCGGTGCTGCGGCCGTTCGCCGGCCGGCTCGGTGACCTGCGCGGTCGGCGGATCCTGGTGGTCGGCGGGTCGGCCCTGTTCGGTGTGTCGGTGTTGTCCTACACCGTGGTGCAGAGCCTCCCGCTGTTGATCGGCGTGCGGCTCCTGACGGGCATCGGCGAAGCAGCGATGTGGGTCGGTGCCGCCACCGCGATCCAGGATCTGGCGCCCGATGACCGCCGCGGCGAGGCGGCGTCGTACTTCTCGGTCGCGCTGTATGCCGGTCTGGCGCTCGGCCCTGCGCTCGGTGAGTCCGTGCTCGACCGCAGCGGCTACGACGCGGTGTGGATCGTGGCCGGCGTCCTGGCGTTGCTCGCCGCGGCGTTGGGCACGGCGACTCCGAAGGGGGTGAGCCACCAGCTGCAACCCTTCCGGCTGCTGCACCCGACGGCCATCCCACCGGGGTTCGTGCTGTTCCTCGGTCTGTTGCCCTTCGTCGGGTTCTCGGCGTTCCTGTCGCTGTACGGGCCCCAGGTGCAGGTGGACGACGTCGCGCCGTTCTTCGTGCTCTACGGCGGACTGGTGCTCGTGATCCGCATCGTCGCCGCTCGGCTCCCGGACCAGCTCGGGTGGCGGCGCGCCTCGACCGCGGCGCTGTTGGTGTTGGGTGGGGCCGGTGTGCTGCTGGGGGTGTGGGCGTCCAGTGCGGGTGTCTGGGTCGCGACCTTCTTCCTCGCGCTGGGCATGTCGCTGCTGTTCCCGGCGTTGTTCTCGTCGATGGTCGCCTCGGTACCGGCCTCCGAACGCGGCCAGGCCGTCGGCACGTTCTCGGTGTTCTTCGACCTGGCGTCCGGCATCGGCCCGCCCGTGCTCGGCCTGGTCGTGACGCTCGCGTCGTACCAGGCGGCGTTCGCTGCGTCGGGACTGCTGGCTCTCGCCGGGTTGTGCCTGTTGCCACGGCTGGCGGCCGCCCGCAGCAGCGCTGCGCCGGGTGCGGACCCGTCCGCGTCGGCCCACTAGGGACTCAAGTCCCTAGTGGGCCCACCCCACGGGTCCCTACCGTGCGGCAGTGGGACCGGTCGGTGCGCCCCCGCACCGCCCGCAGCCCGCGACATGGAGGTCGAGGATGAAGTTCCGCCACGTTCTGGCCGCAGCGGTCCTGCCGCTCGCGCTGCTCGCAGCTGGCTGCAGCGACGACGAGCAGTCGGGTGCTGACTCCGGTGGCACCGAGACGACGGCGGCGACCGATGCTGCGGGCGAGGCGGGCAGCGACACCGCTGCGACCGAGGCGGCGACCGGCGAGGTGGACCCCGCCGCGGTGCTGCCCATGGGAACACCCCCCGCTGCCGACGCCGACACCGCCGAGCTGAACATCACCCAGATCGCCGCCGGCACCGCCGCGGTGACGACCCTGACCCAGCTGGTGGTCAAGGCCGGGCTGCTGCCGGTCCTGCGTGACGGCGGACCGTTCACGGTGTTCGCCCCGGTGAACGACGCGTTCGCAGCGATCCCGTTCGACACCTACATCTCGGTGGTCGAGGACAACCCGACCCTGACCAAGGTCCTGACGCTGCACGTCGTGCCCGGCACCTACAGCTCGACCGACCTGATGGACCTCGACGGGCAGACCCTGACGACGGTCGAGGGCGGCAAGCTGCTGGTGCAGGTGGACGGCGACGACGTCCTGGTGGGCGGCGCCAAGGTGGTGGCGCCCGACATCGTCGCCAGCAACGGCGTCATCCACGCCGTCGACTCGGTGATCGTCCAGCCGAACGGCTGACCGGCCCACCCTCACCCCAGCCCGAGCCCTGTTCTGTCCCGCAGACGTGACGCCTTGGCGTCACGTCTGCGGGACAGCACGCGATGGGGGAGCGTGCGCTCGAGGCACGCCCGCCCGTCAATTGACGAACTAGGAATCGTGCGTTAGGGTGCGGGTGTGCTCCAACAGCTCGCCGCCCCCGTCCTCCTGCTGGCCCTGACCGCACCCGTGGTGGGTGCGATGACGGCACTGCACCGATCCGGTCGCAGCGGGCAGCGGACGACCGGTGCGACCGCGGTGGCGCTGTTCGCCGCCGTCGTGGTCCTGATGGCCGCGGCGGCTGGCGACGGTGCTCGGTGGGTGGTGAGCGACCGCCTCCTGGTCGAGGCCGATCGTCTCGGGGCGCTGCTGCTGGTGTTCGTGCTGGGCGCGGCCCTGGTCGTGCAGAGCTTCGCGGTGCGCTCGCTGCGTGGCGACGTGCAGCGCCACCGGTTCTTCGTGGCCAGCAGCCTCGCCGTCGCGGCCACCGCGATCGTGGTGGTGGCCGCGGACCTGTGGGTCATGGTGCTGGCATGGATCGCCGTCAGCGCGGCGACGGCGCTGCTGTTGCGACACGACGGTCGCCCGACGTCACGGGCGGCGTCACGGGCGGCGTTGCGCTCCTTCGCCGTCGGTGACGTGGCGCTGCTGGCCGCAGCGCTGGTGGCAGCCGTGGCGCTGGGGCCCGTGACGCTGCGCCCGCAGCAGCTGGCCGCCACCGCCGACGATCCCGCGATGTTCGGCCCGTTCGGTGTGGTGGCGCTGCTGGCGCTGGCGGTGGTGCTCGCAGCCCTGACTCGCTGCGCGATCCCGCCGGCGCAGAGCTGGTTGCCCATGTCGGTCGCTGCCCCCACCCCGTCGTCCGCAGTGCTGCACGCCGGGATCGTCAACGGCGGTGGCGTGCTCCTGATCCGCACGGCCCCCGTGCTGGGCGCGTCGCTGGTGGCCACGGGTCTGGCGGTGCTGGTGGGGTGCGCGGGTGTGATGGTCGGAGGTGCCGTGGCTCGCACACGGCCCGACGTGAAGACCGGCCTCGCGTGGTCGACGGTCGCGCAGATGGGCTTCATGGTGGTCCAGTGCGTCACGGGGCTGATCGGGCCTGCGCTGGTCCACATGGTCGCCCACGGCATGTACAAGGCCAACCTGTTCCTGGGCTCCGGCTCGACGCTGGCGCACACGCACCCGCCCCGTCCCGCTCCGGGCGGCGCCGTGTCGCGCTGGGTCCTCTGCGCCGGCGTGACGGTGGTGGCGGTCGCCACCGCCTGGCTGGTGGTGCGGCCGTCGTCCTTCTCCGGCGCCGCCGGCGTGGTGTTCGCCGGCTTCGTGGCGGCGACCGTGGCGCAGTCGGCGGGTGCGTGGCTCCGGGCCCGCCCGCAGCGCACCTCGCTCGACCTGGTCGCCGCCCTCGCGCTGGTGGCGGCCACCACTGCGGCGGTGGCGGTGGCCGCCGCGCTGAAGTCCTGGCTGGCACCCAGCCTGCCCGAGGTCGACCCGGCGCTGGGCACCGCAGGGGCGATCGCCCTGGCCGTCACCGGTGTCCTGGCCGTGCTGCTCGCCGCAGCGGCGAACCATCGCCGTGGCCGCGTCGCCCACCTGGTCGACCGTGCCTACCTGTGGTGCTCGCATCTCGGCGACCCGGCCCGGCTCGCCCCCGTCATGCGCCCCTCGGAGGTCCGTCCATGAACGCTGCACCGTCGATCCTGCGGGCGCGTGCCCTGGCCGCGGCGGACGCGCTGCCGCCCACCTTCCCCATCGCCACGTTCGTCGCGGCCAACCCACTGCGCGGCTTCGAGCACCTGAGCTTCGAACACGCCGCCGCCCACGCGGCTGCAACCAGCGGTGCCGACTCGTTCCTGGCCGAGACCGAGTACCGCCGGCTCTACGCGTCGGGCCGGATCGGTGAGCACGACCTCCGTCGAGCGCTGCTGCGCCGGTGGCCCGAGCCCGATCCGCCGCGGCGCGTCGAGGACCCCGACGTCGAGCTCGCGCTGGTCTCGCTGCTGACCGCGCCGATCGAGGAGGCACCTCGACAGCTGGTGCACACCCGGTCCGCCGCGCACGACGAGCAGCTGGCCGAGCGGATCGACGCGGTGGTCGCACGCTGGTGCGCTGCCTATCTGGATCAGGGGCAGGCGGACTGGGCGCTGCCGGATCGGGATCGCGGGCTGTACGGCGCATGGCACCGGCTGGCACCGCACGATCCGGGGCTGCGGCGCCTGGCGGGCCGCGCCGGGCGGCGCGCCGCGGGTGAGCTGCCCGCAGATCCGGCGGCGGCGCTGGCGGTCCTGGTCGACCTGCTGAGGATCGACGAGACCGCGGTCACCGAGTACTTCCGCGCGTCGCTGCGTCGGTTGCCCGGCTGGGGTGCCGCGGTGGCCCGCGGGAACGATCCCGACGATCTCGTCGGTCTGCTGGCGCTGCGCCTGGCACTGGAGTACCTGGCCCTGGGCCCGCTCGCCGACGACGTCGACCCGTGGACCGCTCCGACGGTCCCCGACGCCCTGGCGCCCTCGCTGGAGCGTCGCTCCATCTGGCAGGAGGCGCTCGAGCTCGCCTACCGGGACCACCTGCTCGCCACGCTGAACGCCCCGGGATCGTCGGTCCCCGACTCGGCCCCCGAGTCGCAGGTCGTGATGTGCATCGACGTGCGCTCCGAGGGCATGCGTCGTCACCTGGAGCAGGTCGGACCGCACGCGACGGTCGGCTTCGCCGGCTTCTTCGGCCTGCCCGTGCGTGTGGCCGACCTGGACCACGAGCCGGTGGCGTCGTGCCCCGTCATCGTCGAGCCCCGGGCGACGGTGCGGGAGGTCGCCGAGGTGGACCCGAGGTCGCTGCAGGTCCGACACGACCGCCACGAGGTCGAGGAGGCGGCATGGGAGGCGCGCCACGAGGCGAAGAGCGCAGCGGCGGCGCCGTTCGCCTTCGCCGAGGCCGCCGGCTGGGTCCTGGGGCCGCTCGCGGCGCTGCGCACCTTCAGCCCCCGGGCGGGCGCTGCGCTGGCGCGTCGGGTGCAGGCGCGCCTGGTGCCGGAGCTGCCGACCAGGATGGACGTCGGCCCGGACCCTGACACGCACCGCGACGACCAGCCGTCGCTCGACGGCGGCGGTGAGCGCGTGGAGTTCGAGGGGTTCAGTCCGCAGGAGCAGGTGCGCGTCGCCCATGGTGCGCTGACCACCATGGGGCTCACCTCGGGGTTCGCCCCGCTGGTCGTGTTCTGCGGTCACCGCAGCACCACGGCCAACAACCCCTTCGCCGCGGCGCTCGACTGCGGTGCGTGCGCGGGCAAGGCGGGAGGGCCCAACGCTCGGGCGCTCGCCGAGCTGCTCAACCGGGGCGCCGTGCGCCAGGGCCTGGCCGATGCCGGCATCGTGATCCCCGACACGACGTGGTTCGTGCCCGCCGAGCACGAGACCACCACCGACACGGTGCGGGTGCTGGACCGACATCGGGTGCCGGCGTCGCACCTCGATCGTCTCCACGCCCTCGAGGTGGACCTCGCCGAGGCCGGCCGCCGTCTCGCGGCGGAGCGCGCGACCTCGCTGCCAGTCACCGGCGGCTCGCACGCGAGTCCTCGGGACGTGGCGCGACGCAGCCTCGACTGGGCCGAGCCGCTCCCCGAGTGGGGCCTCGTGCGCAACGCCGCCGTGGTCGTCGGGCCCCGGTGGCTGAGCGCCGGGCGCGACCTCGAGCGCCGGGTGTTCCTGCACTCCTACGACGCCGAGGCCGACGTCGACGGCGCCGCCCTCGGTGCCATCCTCACGGGGCCGCTCGTCGTGGGTCACTGGATCAGCTCGCAGTACTACTTCTCGACCGTGGACCCGATCCGTCACGGCGCCGGGACCAAGCCGCTGCACAACGTCGTCGGTGGCATCGGCGTGCACGAAGGCCCCGGCGGCGACCTGCGCGTCGGCCTGCCGCTCGAGTCGGTGCAGTTCGCTGGTGAGCGCATGCACGAGCCGCTGCGGCTGCTGGCGGTCGTGTACGCACCGATCGAGCGACTGGACGGCCTGATCGCCCGCAACGCGCCGGTCGCCCAGCTGCTCGACAACGGCTGGATCCGCCTGGTCGTCGGTGGGCCCGACGGGTGGAAGGAGCGCCTGCGCGACGGACGATGGGTGCCCTGCGACAGCCCGCTGGAACGCGTCGACGCCGATGCTGATCGCCACGCCGAGCCCGACGACCATCGCGCCGATGGAGGGGCCGCAGCTGGCAGCATGTCCTCGCCGGTGTCCGCGGGAGCGGCGACGACAGGGAGGTCGGCCGATGGGTCGTGAGCGACTGACCAGGATGACGAAGGTGGAGGTGGTCGTCGCTGGGGAGCATGCCCGCGCGGTGCAGGAGCTCTTCACCTCGGCCGAGGCGACGGGGTTCACCACGGTGTCGAACGTGGCGGGCCGTGGCCATGGCGGCTACCACGAGGGCCGGCTGCTGTTCAACGACGTCGACTCGTTGACCCTGCTGTTCACCGTCGTGCCCGACGACCGTGCCGACGAGCTCATCGATGCGGTGGGTGCGCTGCTGGAAGAGGTTGCCGGGGTCATGTTCGTCACCGAGACCTCGGTCGGTCGCCCCGGCTACTTCGGACAGGCGTGAGCGCCACCCCAGGGTTCGCTCACGGGGTCGGCGCTGGTCCCGTGCAGCACCGACACTCCAGGGTTCGTGACACCGGATCCACGAAGTGCAGTTCCCCACCCACCTCGCGCCGGTAGGATCCGATGCCATGGCTGACCACGCTCCCCGTTCCGGTTGGACGTTCCTGACCAACCACGCACACGTGCTCGTGTGCATCGCCGAGGAGCCCGACGCGCGAGGGCGCGACATCGCCGCACGCGTCGGCATCACCGAACGGGCGGCGCAGGCGATCGTCGCGGACCTGGTGGCCGACGGCTACGTGACGCGCACCCGTGAGGGCCGCCGCAACCGCTATGAGGTCAACCCGGACGCACCTTTGCGCCATCCCCTCGACGCGCCGCACACGGTGGGGGAGCTGCTCGTCACCCTGGGCAGCCTGCGCCCTGCGGGTCGCAAGAAGGCGGGCTGAGCGGACCGCTCCCTCCGCCGAGCTCCAGGCGGGGATCAGGTCGGGTCGGGCGACACCAGCTCGAACTCTCCCGCCTCGGTGTAGGTCGACGTGCCGATCGGGGTGTCCGAGGCGGCCTCGATCCGACGCTGGTTGCGCACCGGGAGGCCCGTGTCGGCCCGGAACCACACGTCGCTGCGATCGGTGCCCACCTGTGCTCCTCGCATGGTGCGTTCGCTGACGAAGTGCTGGGTGCGCACCTGCTCGCCGCCGACGTCGATCACCTCGTCGCCCACGTAGCGCTCGGTGCCGCTCGACACGGTCTCGCCGGCGACGGCGTCACCGGACCCGGTGCAGGTCGCCGCCCACTCCTGGCCCGGCGTCGCGTCCTGCGCGGTGGCCACCGAGCCCGGCGCGCACTCGAACGTGCTGAGGTTGGTGATCGCGGTCGCTCCGATCATCCACCGCTGCCACGTCGACCCGCCCGACTCGACGACCAGGTCGCCGCTGGGGCAGTACGTCCACGACTGCCAGTGGTTCGAGCTGTAGTCGATCCGGAAGCTCCAGCACCCGTCGTCCCCCCACTCGACCGTGGCCGGCATGGTCGGGCCCTGGGACTGCGACAACGGGGGCGTCGACAGCTGCTCGGTGCCCGAGCCCCGGTACTCGTAGACGCCGGGTGCCGGGCGCGCTCCGGCGGAGTCGGCAGGGTCCTCCGGGGTGCTCGGTCCCGGCGAGGCGGTCGTGGTGGTGCGCTCGCGCGCCTCGTCGAGCCCCACGGGCCGGGCGTTGTCGCGCAGCGTCAGCACCACACCGACGCCGAGCACCGCCACGACCGCGGCGGCGATGCCCAGGAGCAGGAGCGTGCGGTGGCGACCGTGCATGCGCTCGACGCTACGGCGGGCACCCGGACCGACATCAGAGTCCTTCGTCAGCTCGTGTGGGCATCGGCAACAGATGCAGCTAGATACACGAAACTGTATTCAGGTAGTCTGATCCGCATGATGCTCGACGGAAAGCGCCTGCTCATCACCGGGGTGGTCACCACCGACTCGATCGCGTACGCCGTTGCTGCGACGGCGCAACGCTTCGGCGCCGAGGTCCTGCTCACCGGCTTCGAGCGCGACCACGCTCGCACCGTCGAGGCGGCGGCATCGCTGCCGGAACCCACCGAGGTGCTGGAGCTGGACGTGACCGACCCGGCGCACTTCGAGCGCCTCGGCCACGAGCTGCGTGAGCGCTGGGGACGCCTGGACGGCGCCTTGCACGCCGTTGCGTTCGCACCTCGGCCGGCGCTCGGCGGCGAGTTCCTGGACGCCGACCGCGTGTCGGTCGAGCGGGCCTTCGCCACCTCGACGTTCTCCTACGGCCAGCTCGCCCGGTTGCTCGCCGACCTGGCCCCCGACGGAGGTGGCTCGCTGGTCGGCCTGGACTTCGACGCCGCGGGCGCCTGGCCGGTCTACAACTGGATGGGCGTCTGCAAGGCGGCGCTCGAGTCGGTCAGCCGGTACGTCGCTCGCGACCTGGGGCCGCGGGGCATCCGCAGCAACCTGGTCGCCGCCGGCCCGCTGCACACCCGCGCCGCTGGGGGCATCCCCGAGTTCGAGCGACTGACCGGTGCCTGGGACGCCCGCTCGCCGATGCGCTGGGACCCGCTCGACAACCAGCCCGTGGCGGACGCGACGTGCTTCTTGTTGTCGGACCTGGCGCGTGCGATCACCGCGGAGATCCTGCACGTCGACGGCGGCTACCACGCCATGGCGGCCAACCTGCGCTGAGGTGCGCGACGGCTGGGCTCAGCGAGGCTGAGGGCTCACCACCGCAGGTCGTTGGTGCCGTCGCCGCGATCGCGCACCTGCCCCTTGCGCTCGACCCAGTCGCCGCTTCGCACCACGTCGATGGCGTCGTCGTCCCGACTCGTGGCGTAGCAGCGCGCGCCGTCGGCCAGCTCGCAGATCGCCACGACGTGCGACGGTGTCCCGTCGCCGTGGTGCACCACCGTCGCCGCGAGCACGTTGGCAGGGCCGTCGCCGTGCGCGACCACCACGACGTCGGGCTCGACGGGCGCGGCGTCCCAGCGCTGGGGATCGTCGCCGCCGTGCCCGGCGGACAGCGCGCCCGGCTCGGTCGACCAGAGCGCCGCGACGTGCTTGGTCATGTGCATGCCGACGCCGGTGACCAGGCCCGTGCCGCCGGTCGAGCGCAGGTGGTCGACGAGGTGGCTGATCGAGTGCGACATGTAGTTGCTGCTGGGCCCACCGTGGTACGGCAGGCCACCCGTCAGGGAGATGGGGCGCGGGTCGTCGGCTGCGAGACCGAGTGCGTCCATGGCGAACTGCACCGCGGAGCCGAAGCAGCTGTACAGGTCGAACACGTCCACGTCGTGCGGGGTCAGCTGCGCCATGTCGAGTGCCGCACCCGTCGCCGAGCGCATACCCGCCGAGCTGGCCAGGTCGGCGCGCGCGCCCAGGTGCACGGCGTCGCGGGCGAAGCCCCAGCCGCGCAGGTGGATGCGACGCTCCTCGGGGACGCCCCATGCGTCGGCCACCTCGGCGGTCACCATGAGGTTCGCCGCGGCCATGTCGACATCCATGAACGCCGTCATGCGCTTGGTGTAGGGGAACGCGACCATTCGGTTCGATGCGCTCGGCTCGGTCAGCTCCCGGGCATCCGCGGGGCGTCGGAACCAGGCGTCCGGGTTGTCGACGGCAACTGCGTCGAGGCGCGCCATCAGCTCGCCCAGGAGTCGGCGGTCGTCCTCGGTGCCACCGCGCGCGGCCCACCGGGCCTGCTCGAGCAGCGCGAAGGTGAGCCAGGCGGGCAGGATGCCGTGCGCCAGCTCGGTGGGCAGGTACCACTCGTCCAGGTCGATCGGCAGCGTCGGCGGGTCGGGGTGCGGGTGCTGCCACGGCGGCAGCTCTCCGGAGAGCGACCAGCGTCGCCGTTCGGCCAGCGCCTCGCCGCCCACCACCAGCGCGACCTGGGACTCGCCGCGCAGCATGCGCTCGGCAGCCGCGTCCAGCAACCGCTGCGGCGACGTCCCCGCCAGGATGGACTCGTGACGGCCGGCGCCGGGCACGCCGAGTCGTTCGGCGAGGCGCGCCGAGGGGTCGTCGTAGGCCCACGACTGGCAGTGCACCAGGCCCAGGTCGTCGATGCGGGGGATCGGGTCCACTCGGGCGCCGGCGTCGTCCGCGGCCCGGCGCGCCACCTCGACCCACATCTCGAGCGGTTCGGGCACGGATTCGCCGTCGCGCCACGTCCGTCGCGCCGTGCCGACCAGGATCGGTGCGCGTCGGCGGGCAACATCGGAGCGGGGGGATGGCGTGCTCATGGTCGCTCGACGTGCACGACGTGGCACATGCTCGCCACCAGCGCGACGACCTCTTCGACGACCAGCGCGTCCAGGCGACGGGAGCGGTCCCGGAGGTGCAGCGTCAGCTGCACCGGCCCACGGTGGGTCACCACCGTGCGGTCAGGGACCGGGTAGGCGTGCCGATCGCCGACGCGCACCTCGGCCAGCGCCATCGGGGAGTTGTTGACCATGGTCGCGAGGATCCGGGCGAGTCGCGCAGGGTCGCCGCCCGCGACCACCTCGAGGCGGAGGGTGCGCGCCGCGGCCTCGTGACCCTTCGAAGCTCCGCGGTGACCCGAGTCGGCCCGGGGGCTGGCACGTCGGGTGTGAGTGTCGGTGCGGGTCGATGCCGCGGCGACGGCGCTCACTGGCCCTGCCCCTTGGTGAAGGCGGGCTCGCCGTCGAAGGCGTAGAGGCCCTCGGTCTTGATCGGCTCGAGGCCTGCCTCGACGAGTCGTTGCTGCAGCGCCACCACGTCTCCTGCGGTGGTGGTGCCGCCGTCCGGGGCCAGGAAGCGACAGCGCCAGTGGTCCGTGGTGAGCGTCTCGGGTGATCCCTCGGGCCACACCTTCTGGCCGCGGTTGGAGACCATGTCGAGCTGCAGCGTCGGCGCCGCATGGGGGAGCAGGAGCTGGGCCAGGTCGTCGGGGGAGCCGTCGCGCCAGTGCAGGAACACGTCGACGCCCAGCTGGGACTTCGGTCGTGGCGCACGGTCGGCGACCTTGACCGAGATGGCGTCCCCGACGCGGTACTCGACCGGTGTCAGCGTCTCGGGCACCCGTCCGAGTCGCTCGATCACGGCGTCGGCGAAGGCCGAGGTGCCCACCTTCTGGGTCGAGACCGCGTCGTCGAAGATGTCGTAGGTGTGGATGCCGTCCTCGATGGTCGACAGCCATGCGTTGTGCACCCGGGTCGCGACATCGCCCTGGCCGATGTGCACGAGCATCTGCACCGCGCCGAGGAACAGCCCCGAGGGGTTGGCGACGTCCTGGCCGGCCCGTCGCGGAGCGGAGCCGTGGATCGCCTCGAACATCGAGACCTCGGCGCCGATGTTGGCGCTGCCGGCCAGCCCGACCGACCCGGCGATCTGCGCCGCGACGTCGGAGAGGATGTCGCCGTACAGGTTCGGCAGCACGATCACGTCGAACGCCTCGGGGGTGTCGGCCATCTTGGCGGCGCCGATGTCGATGATCCAGTGCTCGTTCTCGAGGTCGGGGTACTCGGCGGCGACCTCGTCGAAGACCTTGTGGAACAGGCCGTCGGTCATCTTCATGATGTTGTCCTTGGTGAACGCCGTGACCTTTCGACGTCCGTGCGCCCGTGCGTACTCGAAGGCGTAGCGGGCGATGCGCTCGCATCCCGGACGGCTGATCAGCTTCAGGCACTGCACCACCTCGTCGGTCTGCTGGTGCTCGATGCCGGCGTAGAGGTCCTCTTCGTTCTCACGCACGATCACCACGTCCATGCCCGGGTGCTTGGTCGACACGAACGGTGCGTAGGCGACGCAGGGCCGGATGTTGGCGTACATGCCGAACGTCTTGCGGATGGTGACGTTCAGGCTCTTGAAGCCACCGCCCTGGGGCGTGGTGATCGGCGCTTTCAGGAACACCTTGGTGCGCCGCAGCGACGCCAGCGCCTCGGGGGCGATGCCGGCGGTGAAGCCCTGGGCGTACATGGCCTCGCCGATCGAGATCTCCTCGATGTCGAGCGCGGCGCCGCCCGCATCGAGGATGCGCAACGTGGCGTCCATGATCTCGGGGCCGATGCCGTCGCCGCGGGCGACGGTGATGGGGACGGGTGCGGTGCTCATGTGGCGGTCCTCGTCGTGGGGTTCGTCGGGGTGGGCCGGCGGAGCTCGGCCGTGAAGGGATTCCTACTACACGAATTAGAATTCGTCAATTCGGAATGGGGTGTCGAACCCGGGTCGGGGTCGGGCGTACCCTGCGCCGGTGACGACCTGGTCCGACCCGGTGCCCGCGACGGCGGTGCTGGACCACATCGCTGCGGGCACCGACCTGATCGTGCCGCTCGCAGCGGGTGAGCCCACCGGCCTGCTGGATGCCGTGGAGTCCGCCGCCGATCGGCTCGAAGGAGTGCGAGTGCACCAGATGCACGCGCTGGTCGATCGCGACTACCTCGACGGGCGTCACGGTGATCGGCTGCGACACGTGTCGTACTTCCTCTCGCCGGTCACCCGCGAGCACTTCCACTCGGGGGGCATCGACTTCGTGCCGGCGCACTTCAGCGAGGTGCCGCTGCTGCTGCGCCACAACTGCGACCGGCCGCTGATCCTGGCCGCTGCGTCGCCACCCGATCGCCACGGCTACTTCTCGCTGGGCACCAACGCCGACTACGTGGCGTCGTTCGTGGGGCGATGGCCGATCTTCCTCGAGGTCAACGAGCAGATGCCCCGCACCTTCGGGCGCAACTCCGTGCACGTCAGCCAGATCCTGGGCTGGAGCCGCACCGACCGACCCCTGGCGGAGGTGCCGCCGGCCGAACCGGGTCCGCTCGACCATGCCATCGCCGGCCTGATCGCGGAGCGCGTGCCGGACCGGGCGACCATCCAGGCGGGCATCGGGTCGATCCCCAACGCGGTGCTCGCGGCGCTGTCGGGCCACCGCGACCTGGGCATCCACACCGAGCTGATCTCCGACGGCGCCATCGACCTGATCGAGTCCGGGGTGGTCACCGGGGTGTTCAAGCGCCGGCGGCCCAACCAGTCCGTCACCACGTTCGCGCTCGGCACGCGTCGTCTGTACGACTTCCTGCACGAGAACCCGTCGATCCAGTTCCTCCCGGTGGAGTGGGTCAACGACCCGCGCATCATCGCCCAGCAGCCCCTGATGATCTCGATCAACGCGACCACCGAGGTCGACCTGCTCGGCCAGGCCGCCTCGGAGACGATCGGCGGCCGCTACTACTCGGGCTCCGGTGGCCAGGCCGACTTCGCCCGCGGCGCGATGTTCTCCGAGGGCGGACAGGGCTTCCTGGTCACCCGATCGACCACCCATGGCGGCGCCACGTCGAAGATCGTGTCGCGCCTGGCGCGTGGCTCGGTGGTGACCACGCTCAAGAACACCGTCGACAAGGTCGTCACCGAGTGGGGGGTGGCTGAGCTGCGCGGGAGGTCGCTGACCGAGCGAGCTCGACGGCTCATCGACATCGCACACCCCGACTTCCGAGCGCAGCTCGAACGAGAGGCCCGCCACCTCGGCTACCTCTGAGCTCGGCGCCCCCCCATGGCCCCGCACAATCCGCTGTCGGGTCCCGGAGCCACCGACCAAGATGGGCCGATGTCGCGCGACGAGCTGCGCGCCGGGGCCATGGCGATCGTGCCGATGCTCATCGGCGTGATCCCCTTCGGCCTGGTGGCCGGTGTGACACCCGTGGCCGGCGGACTGGGGCCCGCTGCTGCCATCGGCTTCTCGACCATCGTGTTCGCCGGTGCGTCGCAGCTGGCCGCCATCGACGTGCTCACCGACGGTGGCACCGCGGTGGTGGCCGCGCTGACGGCCTGCACCATCAACCTGCGCATGCTGCTCTACTCGGCGTCGCTGGCCCCGTACCTGTCACGGGAGCGTCTCGGCCGACGCCTCGGCGTCGCCTACCTGATGACCGACCAGGCCTACGCGGTGTCCATCCTGCGATGGGCCGACGAGGACGCCGCCACCGAGGACCAGGTCGACCTGGACCGCCGCTGGTCGTACTACCTCGGCGCGGGGCTGACGCTCTGGGCGGCGTGGCAGGCCTCGACGGTGGCCGGGGCGCTGATCGGCAACGCCGTCCCGGACTCGGTGCCGCTGGGGTTCGCGGTGCCGTTGGTGTTCCTGGTGCTGCTCGTGCCGACGCTCTCGCACCTGCACGCCGTGGTGGCCGCCGCCGTGGGTGGTGCCGCCACCGTGCTGGGCCTCGAGCTGGGCATCGGGCCGCTGTCGGTGCTGCTCGGCGCGCTCGCCGGTGTGGCCGCCGGCGCGCTCGTCGACAGCGACGACCCCCGCACCCGGGCGGCCCGGCGATGAGCACCACCTGGGTCGCGATCCTGCTCGCCGGCGCCGGCACCTTCGCCATGCGGGCGTCGTTCGTGGCGGCCGCCGACCGACTGGCGCACGTGCCGCCGCTGGTGCAGCGCCTGTTGCGTCAGATCCCGCCCGCAGCCCTGGCCTCGTTGGTCGTGCCGGCGTTGGTGCGTCCCGACGGCGAGCTGTCGTTCACCCAACCCCGCTGTGCCATCGGCCTGTTGGCCGGCCTGGTGGCCTGGCGGACCCGCAACGTCGCGCTGACCCTGGTCGTGGGGCTCGCAGCGCTGGTGCTGGCCGAGGCCGTGGGATGGTCCTGAGCCCGACCTCACAGGATCGTGGCCCACAGCGACTACCGGGTGTGACGACGAAGGTGCCCTTCGAGGTGGTGGTCGAGCAGCAGGGGCCCACCGTGCTGAGGGTGTGCCGCGCGTTGCACGGCCACGCCGAGGCGGCCGACGTGTGGTCCGAGACCTTCCTGTCCGCCCTCCGCAGCTACGACCAGCTGCCGCCCGATGCGAACGTCACCGCCTGGCTGCTGACGATCGCCCGCCGCCGGGCGGTGGACGAGCACCGGCGCCGTGCCCGGCGGCCCGAGCCGCGTGGCGAGCTGCCCGACGGTGCGGCACCGGATCCCGTCCGACTCGACGTGCAGGACCCGCTCCTGGCCGCGGTCGCCGCCCTGCCGCCGACGCAGCGGGCGGCGGTCAGCTACCGCTACCTGGGGGACCTCGCCTACGACCGGATCGCCGAGCTGCTCGGCTCGAGCCCCGCAGCCGCCCGCCGCGCCGCAGCGGACGGCATCGCGGCACTGCGGGCACAGCACCAGCACTGGGAGGACCGATGAACGACATCGACCGAGGTCGCCAGGGCCCCGATGGGGACGCCGTCGTGCGCCGCCTCCGAGCCGCCGCCCGCGAGCCGGGCGCCGACGCCACCGAGCAGGACGAGTTGGCGCGCTTGCGCGCCGGGTTGGCGACCTCGGCCGACCGGGCGGGGCTGCTCGACGTCGCCTACCGCGTCGTCGACGGTCCGTTCGGAGCGCTGCTGGTGGCTGCCACCGACCAGGGGGTGGTGCGCGTCGCGTTCGACGTCGAGGACCACGACCGGGTGCTCGAGGAGCTGGCGAGCCTGATCAGCCCGCGGGTCCTGCGCTCGCCGGCGCGCACCGACCGCGTCGCCCGCGAGCTCGACGACTACTTCGCCGGTCGCCGACAGGGGTTCGACGTGCCGATCGACCTGCGTCTGGTGCGCGGCTTCCGCCGCGACGTCGTCGCGGGTCTGGTCGACATCCCGTACGGCGCGACCGAGAGCTACGGGCAGGTCGCGGCGCGGATCGGTCGTCCTCGTGCGGTGCGAGCCGTGGGCAGCGCCTGCTCGCACAACCCCGTGCCGGTGCTGCTGCCGTGCCACCGGGTGGTGCGCAGCGACGGCTCGCTCGGTCAGTACCTGGGCGGCGTCGACGTGAAGGCGGCGCTGCTCTCACTCGAGGGTGCCCGGACCGGCTGATCCGCTCGGCGCTGGATTCAGCCGTGGACCAGTCGACGCTCGCGCAGGTCGATCACCTGCGCGCCCTGCAGCCCCAGCGCCCGTTCGACGTGGGGCAGGAACAGCTCGCTCCACAGCCGATGGCCGTGGTGGTTGGGGTGGAACAGATCCGCGGCGAACAGCGCCCGACCATGGCGGCGGAAGTGGGGGTCCGACAGCCGTGCCACCGGGACGCGCACGACGTGGTCGCGATCCGCGCTCACCAGCGCGTGTGCTCGGTCGATCACCGTCGAGCGGCGGGCGACGATCGGGCGCAGGGTCAGCGGCAGTCGCGGGATCATCGACAGGTCGCCGATGCCGAGCGACACCACGGGTGCGTCTGCGCCCAGCTCGTCGACGATGCGGGCCAGCTGTCGTGCGTAGGTGCGCGTGGGTGTGCCGTGGATGGCGTCGTTGGCCCCGACCGAGACGACGAACAGGTCGGCGCCGGCCTCCAGCGCCGCGCCGACCTGGTGCTCGAGCACGTCGCGGGCACGCGAGCCGCCCTTGGCGTGGCTGAGCAGCTCCACGTGGGCGTGCAGTCGATCCGCGAGCTGCGCGGCCCAGATCTGACGTCCGTGGTTGAGCCCCGGACCCGTCAGCGAGCTGTCGCCGAGCACCGCCACCCGCACCGGCGGGCCGTCTGCTCGGCCGTAGGTGCCGGAGGCATCCAGGTCCTCGAAGCGGGGCAGGGGCGCGTGAGCGGTGTGGTGGACCTGCGCCCAGAGGCCGCCCGCCGTGGCGAGCGCCACTCCCGGCACGCCGAGTGCGATGCCGCGATGCATGGCGATCACGGTGACGCGTTTCACATCGGCCGTCAACGGAGTTGCGTGGCGGTGGGGAGAATCACCCGGTGCTCGCGTCAGCGATGGAGAGGATGCGGGCCCTTGCCGGGCGGGCGTCCCGGACCTACTATGACCACTGGTCATATCGAACCCCGGGGGGACCAATGAGCCGCACCGACGCAGAGATCCTCGATCGTTCCGACGTGGACGACCTGGACGCGATCCTGGCGGTCAGCAACCGCGAGGTGGACGAGGTCATCCACGCGGTCACCGACCACGCGGACGCCATCTTCACGTGGGACTACGAGAAGGGCGCTCGGCCGGCGCTGTCCAAGCTCTACGAGAAGGCCAAGCACTCCATGTGGAACGGCGAGACCGACCTGGACTGGTCGATCGAGGTCGACCAGGAGCGCATCGCCCGTGAGTCGCCGATGACCATGAACAGCGAGCTGCTCGGCCAGCTCGGCTTCGACCTCACCGGCAGCTCGTTGGAGAAGTGGGGCGACGAGGAGTGGCTGCGCCACTCGATCGAGAGCCAGAACTGGTCGCTGAGCCAGTTCATGCACGGCGAGCAGGGTGCGTTGATCTGCACCGCGAAGATCGTCGAGACCGTGCCGTGGATCGACGCCAAGTACTACGCGTCGACCCAGGTGATGGACGAGGCCCGTCACGTCGAGGTCTTCGCGAAGTACCTCGACACCAAGCTGAGCGGCCACTACCCGGTGAACCACCACCTGCGGCTGCTGCTCGACGACATCATCGACGACAGCCGTTGGGACATGACGTACCTGGGCATGCAGGTGATGGTCGAGGGCCTGGCGCTCGCCGCGTTCGGCATGGCGTACCAGGTCACCCCGGACCCGTTGCTCAAGCAGCTCCTGCGCTACGTGATGAGCGACGAGGCCCGCCACGTCGCCTTCGGCGTGCTGTCGCTGCAGGAGTACTACGCCGGGCTGACCGACGCCGAGCTGCTCGAGCGCCAGGAGTTCGCCTTCGAGGCCGCCGTGCGCATGCGCGATCGCTTCCTCATGCAGGAGGTCTGGGAGCGTGAGGGTGTTCCGGTCAAGGAGGCGATCCGGCTGTTCCGCCAGGACGACCCCGAGCTGAAGAACCAGGATCCGTTCCAGCAGCTGCTGTTCTCCAAGATCGTGCCGAACTGCAAGAAGCTGGGCCTGCTCGACGCGAACGACGGCTGGTTGCGCAAGCGTTTCGACACCCTCGGCGTCAGCCAGTTCGAGAGCTGGGTCGACACCGGCGAGGAGTACGAGCTGCTCGACGAGGTCGCCAAGGACCGCGCCGTCGCCGAAGCGGCCGACGCAGGCTGAACCGTCCGCTCAGGCGCCGAAGGCGGCCTCGAACACCGCCATCAGCCGGTCGACGCCCTTCATGGGGTCGGAGCCGCCCAGCCCCAGCAGCGGGTCGAGCTCGGGATGGCTCGGTGCCAAGGCCAGGTGCGGCAGCACCAGCAGCAGCAACGCCGTGAACGCGTCCAGGTCGGCGTCCGCGCGCAGGAACCCACCGCGCTGCGCGTCGAGCAGGATCGGCTGCAGGAACGCCAGCAGGTGCTCGTCGATGATGGCTCGTGCCGCGGCTCTGGCCTCGGGATCGGGCTCGAGGAACACGGCGGTCGACAGGGTCCGGTCCACGGGGTGCTCGACGAAGTAGTCGACCCACGCCTGCAGCAGCTCCGTGCAGGCGGGGAAGAACCCCTTCGACCAGTCGAGCGCGTCGACCTGGTCGGCCATGGCCTCGCCGATGCGCTCGACGGCTCGGTCGCACAGGTGGGCGAAAAGGTCGACCTTGTCGTCGAAGTACTGGAAGAGGCTGCCCTTGGCGACGCCGGCCTCACGCGCGATCACGTTGAGGCTGCCCCGGGAGAAGCCGTTCGCGGCGAACTCCGCCTCGGCGGCGCGCAGCACGGCGTCGCGTCGGGCGGGTGGCAGGCGGGTCCAGGTCTCGGTCGGCATTGCATCCCATCGGGTGGTGGTCGACGAAGAGCGTACCGGTGGTGGTGGAATGAGCTCCCATGAGTGATCACACGACGACAGGCGACCGGGACGAGCGATCAGGTGGAGCCACTGCGCTCGTGTCCATCGCCGTGGCGGTGCTGATCGGTACCGGCATGGCCGTCGCGGGCAGCATCGGCGGTCTGCGCGTCGGTGGCTGGCCGGTGTTCGCGCTGTGCGCCGTGCTGGCCTTCGCCATCAACTGGGTGGCGTTCGTGCCGGCGTACCTGGGTCGCACGGAGCGCTTCTACGACCTGACCGGCACGCTCAGCTACCTGAGCGTCGTCGTGCTGGCGCTGCTGGCCGGGTCCGGCTCGACGCTGTCGATCCTCCTGGCGGTGCTGGTGGCCGTCTGGGCGGTGCGGTTGGGCACGTTCCTGGTGCTGCGCATCCGCAAGGACGGCTCCGACGGCCGGTTCGACGCGATCAAGGTGGACCCGTTGCGGTTCCTGATGAGCTGGACGCTGCAGGGCCTCTGGGTGCTGCTGACCGCGGGCGCTGCCCTGGCGGCGATGACCACCGAGTCCGAGGCCGAGCTCGGTCCGTGGACCGCGGCCGGCCTCGTCGTGTGGGTGGCCGGCTTCGCGGTCGAGGCCACCGCCGATGCCCAGAAGCGAGCGTTCCGCGCCGATCCGGCCAACCGGGGTCGGTTCATCCGCACCGGACTGTGGGCGTGGTCCCGGCACCCCAACTACTTCGGCGAGATCACGCTGTGGGTCGGCATCGCGCTGATCGCGCTGCCCGCGCTGTCGGGCTGGCAGCTGCTGACCCTCGTGTCCCCGTTGTTCGTCACGGTGCTGCTCACCAAGGTCAGCGGCGTGCCGCTGCTCGAGGCGCGGGGCCGCAAGGCGTGGGGCGACGAGCCCGAGTACCGCGAGTACGTGGCGCACACCCCGGTGCTGGTGCCGCGCCCGCCCCGAGGTCGATGAGCGCCCGACGCGTGGACGTGGTTCGCCGACGCCTGGTGAGCGTCCCGGCGGTGCTGGCCGTGGCGTGGGTGCTCACGCCGCTGTTCCCCCTCGTGGCGCTGGTGGTCGCGGCGGTGGATCTGGTCCGACTTCGGTTCCGGCTGCCGTTGCTGCGCCTCGTGTCGTTCGGCATCTGCTGGGCGTGGCTCGAGGTCGCCGGCGTCGCTGCGGCAGCTGCGCTCTGGGCCACCGGGCGCGCACGCGACGAGGCGGTGCACTACCGCCTCCAGCGCTGGTGGGCCGACCGGCTGATGGCATCGCTGCGGGTGACCTGCGGGGTGCACGTCGACGTCGAGGGCGTCGACGCCTTGCGTCCCGGCCCGGTCGTGCTGCTGGTCCGTCACGCCAGCCTGGCCGACTCCTTGCTCACGGCCTGGATCGTGACGGATCGTGCCCAGCTGCAGCCCCGGGTGGTGCTGAAGCGGGAGCTGCTCGCGGATCCCTGCCTGGACATCGTCGGCAACCGACTGCCGAACTGCTTCCTCGACCGCCAGGCCGAGGACTCGACGCCCGGTCTGGCGCAGCTGCGGGCGATGGGCTCGACGATGGGGCCCGACTCGGCGGCGATCATCTTCCCCGAGGGCACCCGGGCCAACCCCGAGAAGCGGCGACGGGCGCTGGAGCGCATCGCCGAGCGGGATCCCGAGCGCGCCGAGCGGCTCGGCTCGTTGCGCAACCTCCTGCCGCCCCGCCCGTCGGGGACCCGTGCGCTGCTCGAGGGCGCGGCCGAGGTGGACGCCGGCGTGGTGGTCGGCTGGCACGTCGGCTTCGACGGCCTCGACACCTTCGCCGGCATCCTCGCCGCGCTCGGTCGGCCACGCACACCGATCCGCATGCGGCTGCACCGGGTCGCGCCGCCGCCATCGACGGATGCGGCCACGGTCGCGGTGTGGCTCGACGAGCTCTGGTCGGACCTGGACCGACGTGTCGGGCAACTGTCGGCGCCGACCGACACCGACGTCTGAGCGGGACGGTGGTGGTTCAGCCGCCGTTGGCCATCGGCACGAACGTCCGGCAGGGCTTGCCGGCTGACGGGCAGGGCAGCGCCTCGGCGGGGTAGCCCGTCAGCGGCGCAGCGGTGAGCGTGATCGACGACGGGGTGGCGCCGCCGAGGTGCAAGGTGTTGAGGGTGCCGCCGCCGTCGGGGTCGACCGAGTCGTAGCGCCAAGCCTCCCGGTCGCCGCCCACGGCGGCCACGGTCAGTCGCAGCCGGCTGCCGGCGCGGACCACGTGTGCCGCGGGCAGGATCTGCACCGGCACCTGGTTGATGCCGGGCAGCAGGGGCCGCTGCCGGTCGAACGTGAACGACGGCAGCGTGGCGGTCGACCGGGTCGGGTCCACGTTGCGCATCGACGCGCGCTGCGTGCCGGTGCTGATGCGGATCTCGGTGCCGTCCGGGCGAACCTCACCCAGGGTCAGGCCCAGGTCGGTGTCGGGTGCGCTGGACGACAGCGCGATCGAGGCCGCGGCCGGGCCCAGCAGCACCAGGTCCTCGGTCAGCGGCGCCGAGAGGAACGCCACGCCGTTCGCGTCGGCCACCGGCTCCCACACGGTGCTGCCGGGCTCCGAGCCGTTGCGCACCTCGCGACGAGCCGCGGGGTCGGGCCGGTACTGCGCGATGGCGTCCGGCCCCGGTGCGCTCGCCAGCGTGCCGCCGTCGCCCAGGTACCAGGTTCGCTCGGTCGAGCCGGGCACCGGGTAGGAGGGCGCCGACAGGTCCCAGCGGGCGCCGGGCTGGCTGCCCGAGTAGGCGCCGCGGGGCATCTCGAGCAGCAGCCGGACCCGTGGACGGGACTCGAACTCGGCGCGTGCCTGCGACAGGGGTGCACCGAAGCGGGCGGGCAGGCCCAGCGACGCACTGCCCTCGCCGAACACGATCGGGTTGAGCAGCTGCACCAACAGCTTCGCCTCGGGCGGTCGTCCCGCCACGTAGATGTCCAGGAACTCGAACAGCTGGGTCATCGACTGCGGCGAGACCGCGTCGTTGTGCTGTCCGTTCGACAGCGTCATCCACACCTTGTCGTTGGCCCCGAGCAGATCCGGCGCCGAGTTGATCACGTAGGAGCTGACCTGCTCGTCCTCGAACTGGAGGAAGGCGTAGGTGGGCACCTGGACCCGCTTCATCATCTCGCGGAAGTCGCGGCGCTCGTACTCCCGCCCGAACGTGTCGTTGCTGCGGATCAGCGTGTCGGCATCGCGGGTCTGCAGCCGCAGCCGCTGGTTGTCCCGGCACTGCGGGTCGGTCTTCACCAGCTCGTTGGCGTAGGGCAACGCGCCCGGATCCGGTGCGGGTCGCGCGTTGCGGACCCGCTCGGCGATCCACGTGCGGGCGAAGCCGTCGTTGAAGATCCCGCCGGGGTGCGCGATGTCGTACATGCTGCCCAGGAACGACATCGGGGCGATCGCCGCCAGGTGCGGCGGATCGGTCGCCGCCACGGCGAGCTGGCTGTAGCCCGAGAAGGAGATGCCGACCATGCCGACTCGGCCGCCGGTGACCCACCGCTGGTTGCCGACGGTCTCGATGATGTCGTAGCCGTCGTAGGTGGACGGCAGGTCGAACAGGTCGCCCTCGCCGCCCGAGCAGCCCGATCCGCGCAGCTGGACCGAGACGACCGCGAAGCCGGCCAGGCGCATGAGCATGGAGCCCACTGCGGTCTCACCGCCGGGGGCGGTGGGGTCCGGCGGCAGACCGAGCAGCTGCGCGACCTTGTCGACGAAGGGCTCACCCGGCGCCGCGATCTGGTAGCCGGAGTACTCCACCACGGTGGGGAACGGACCGTCGGCGAGGCTCAGCCCGAGCGGCGGGCGCACGGTGGCGGCGAGGGTGATCCCGTCGCGCATCGGGAGGTAGTTGAGGCCTTCACGCAGCCGGGTGGCGGCGTAGAACTCCTGGGGCGGGTGGTCCCCCTCGCGCAGGATCGTGACGTCGCGGGAGTCGCCGCTGGTCTCGTTCGTCACGGCGTAGGTGCGGCCCTGGATCAGCTCGCGCACCGCCAGGCTGCCGAGCCGATCGATCGTGCCGGTCGCCACGGTGTCGCCGTCGAGCGACACGCGGATCCGGTCGCCCTCGAGCCCGCCCACGACGTAGAGCTGCTCGAGGCCGCCCATCACCCGGTAGTCGGCACGGGGCGGCAGCGTCGTGGTGGTCGGCGAGGGGCGGACGGGCACGGCCGGCCCTGCGAACGTGCAGCCCACCATCGTGGTCGCCACCACCGCGGCCACGATGGCCATCGAGATCTTGCGCATCCCCGCCGTTCCCCCTACTTCCGACCAGCGGTCGGAAGTATAGCGCGACGGCGTTCTGTCCCGCAGATCCGACGTCCAGGCGTCGGATCTGCGGGACAGAACGCAGGGAGTCAGGTCGCGGCGTCGGCGCCCCACTCCGGGGCGTAGGCGAACAGCCCGGGGCTGCCACCCGTGTGCACGACCACCACGTCGTCGGCGTCGTCGAGCGAGCCGTCCGCGATGCGCCCCAACAGCAGGGCGACTGCCTTGCCCGTGTACACCGGGTCGAGCAGCACCCCTTCGGTCCGTGCCAGCAGCTCGATCGCCGCCTGGCCGGCCTCGCTGGGGATGCCGTAGCCGTCACCGAGCGCAGCGTCGTCGACCCTGCACCGCTGCGGGTCGGCCTCCATGCCGAGCGAGTCCGCAGTGGCTGCCAGCAGCCCCTCGAGCTCCGCCGCGGTCTCGTTGGCGCCGTGGTAGACGCAGGCCGCCTCGATCCGCACGTCCCAGTCGGCGAGCTGGCTGCCGAGGGTCAGGCCGGCAGCGGTGCCGGCGGTGCTGGCGGCGACGACGACCTGGCGAGACCGGAGCTCGCGGGCCCGGACCTGCTCGGCCAGCTCGAGCGCGCCCTGGACGTAGCCGAGCGTGCCCACGGGGTCCGAACCACCGGGCACGATGCCGTACAGCGAGCGGCCCTCGGCTGCGGCCGACTCGAGCAGCTCGGCGAAGCGCACGAACGCGGCGTCGGGGTCGTCGACGACGTGCAGCGTGGCTCCCAGGACCCGATCGAGCAGCAGGTTGCCGGAGCGCAGGTAGTGCTCGTCGGCGCGATCGACGGCGCGGGTGAGCACCAGATCGCACGACAGCCCCACCTTGGCGCAGGCAGCCGCGGTCTGGCGGGCGTGGTTGGACTGCAGCGCGCCGAAGGTGATCACGCCGCTGCACCCGTCCGCGATCGCCCGGCCCAACAGGTACTCGAGCTTGCGGGTCTTGTTGCCGCCCACGGCCAGCCCGGAGCAGTCGTCGCGCTTGAGCCACACGAGCGGCCCGCCGACCACCTCGCGCAGCCGGTGGCACGGCTCGAGCGGCGTCGGCCAGTGACCCAGCGCCACGCGAGGCGCCGCGGCGAGCCGGGCCAGCGGGTCGGTGCCGGCGCTCACGGCGTCACCCCGGCGGGCACACCGAGCACCCGATCGGTGTAGGGGTTGCGGAACCTGCCCTCGGGGTCCATGCGTGCCCGCACCTCCTGGAACTCGTCCCACGCGGGGTAGCGGGGCGCCAACGTCTCGGCGCTCTGGAAGTGCAGCTTGCCCCAGTGGGGCCGACCCTCGTACTCGGACATGATCGACTCGACCGCCTGGAAGTACTGGTCGTAGGGCACACCGCGGTACATGTGCACCGCCAGGTACGCCGAGTCGCGACCGGTCGCGTGGCTGAGGGGGATGTCGTCACCCGCGGTCCAGCGGATCTCGACGGGCACGGTGATGTTGCCCAGACCTGCGGCGAGTCGCCGCAGGCGCTCGAACGCGTCGGGGAACGCCTCGCGGGGGATCGAGTACTCCATCTCGACCACCCGTACGAGCCGGGGCGTCGCGAAGACGCGGTCGCTGCGGTCGACCCACTCGTGGCGACGCTTGCTCGCAGCGCCCCCCACGATCGCCCGACCCACCGCCGGCACCCGGGTTGCGACCTTGCACGCGGCGCCGAAGAGGTGGTTGTCGACGAGCACGTCGTCGAACCAGGCGCGGCGGGGATCACGCGGTCGGACCTGCTCGTCGGTGCGGTTCGAGCGCTTGACCAGCGCCACGTCGGAACCCGGGAACCAGAACATGCCGAGGTGGTCGTTGTCGTCGATGAGCGAGTCCAGCTGCGCCAGCACCCGTTCCATGCGCATCGGCTCCTCGACGGTGTGCAGTCGGAAGGCCGGCACCGTCTGCAGGGTGACCTCGGACAGCACGCCGAGCGCACCGAGGCCGACCCTGGCTGCGGACCACAGCTGGCGGTCCTGCTCCGGTGACGTGGCCACGATGGTGCCGTCACCGGCGACCAGCCGGCAGCCGAGCATGCGTGCCGAGGGTGCGGGGCAGCGGATGCCGGGGCCGTGCGTGCCCGTCGAGAGCGCCCCGGCGATCGACTGGTAGTCGATGTCGCCCAGGACCTCCATCGCCAGGCCGCGCGCCGCGAGCTCCTGGTTCAGCGCGCGCAGCGTGATGCCGGCCTGCACGGTCACCACGCCGGTGGTGGTGTCGGCGTGCAGCACGCGGTCGTAGCCCGACAGGTCCACCAGGTGCCCGTCGGTGCAGGCGATCGATGAGTAGCTGTGCCCGGCGCCGACGGCTCGCACGGTGCGTCCCTCGGCAGCTGCGGCGCGCACTGCGGCGGCCAGCTCGTCCTCGCTGGTCGGCCGGTCCCAGGCGGCGGGCACGCAGCTCTGGTTCCTGCCCCAGTTGGTCCAGGTGTCGCCCGGACGCGCACCTTCGGTCGATCCCCGTTGACGAGCCCTGCGCATGGCGGGGTTCCTAGTACGCGCCGCGCCGGCGCACAATCACCCGGGCGGAGCAGCCGGTCCGGGTCGCGCCGTTCAGTAGGTGGTGAGCGTGCGCCCGACGCGGTCCAGGGTGCGGTGCAGCCCGGGTCGCGCCGCGATGTGGCGGTACAGCCGCTCGGTGAGCTCGTCGTCGTCCCTAGCGTCGAGGGCCTGGCCCATGTCCTGGGAGAACTGCGTGCGCACCTGCTCGAGCCGGGCGAGCTCCTCGGGTGAGGGCGGCGCGTTCTCCAGGTCCGCCGGGAGCTCGTCGAGCTCGCCGGCGTCGTACCAGATGAACTGCTGCTCCAGGTCGACGTCGAGCTCGACCGAGCCGAGGTCGGTGGTGTCGCCGGGATCACCCTCGGGCGCTTCGTCCTCGTCGAAGGCCAACGTGATGCGCACCATCGGCGCGTGTGGGGCGAACGGGCTCGGGCGCCCCTGCTCGCGGGAGGTCCGGGCCAGCTGCCACAGCAGCGCGACCTCGTCGTCCTGCAGCGCCACGTGGGCCTCGGACAGGGTCATGGCGAGGCCGTGGCCCCGGCCGCAGCTCCAGCTGTCCACCTCGCCCCGGCTGCCGAGGCTCAGCGGCTCGCCGCAGACCGGACAGGTGGGCAGGGTCACTCCGCCACGGACGCTCTCTGTGGTCGACATACCACGAAGGGTAACGACTCTTGGGCATCGTTGCACCCGCGTGCGGCGATAACGTCGACCCGATGACTCGCTACCGCGTGGAGGCCGTGCACTGGGACGGCGGTCCGGCCGGCGCCGAACGGCTCGGTGAGCTGCTCAACGGGTGGGCCGACGAGGGCTGGCGGGTGCGCTCGATCGTGCCGACCCGTGCGGACACCTCGGTCCGAGCGCTGTCGGCGTCGGCGTCGGCCGACACCACCGAGCTCGCGATCGTGCTCGAGCGCGACTGACCCCCGGGACCACTGGCTGAGCCTCGTGACCATCGGCCCTACAGGGCGCCGGCGGGGGCGGTGACGATGGGCCGAGGAGGTGGATCCGATGATCTTCCGGGACCGCATCGACGCCGGCCGACGACTTGCCGAGGCCGTGGTGGAGCGGCTCGGGGAGGATCGCAGCCCCGAGGGCGTCGTCGTGCTGGGCCTTCCCCGCGGCGGCGTGCCGGTGGCCGCGCAGGTCGCCGCGGCACTGCACGCGCCGCTCGACGTGCTGGTGGTGCGCAAGCTCGGCGTGCCCCGCCATCGCGAGTACGCGATGGGGGCGATCGGCGAGCTCGGTGTGCGGATCCTCGACGGCGACGTGATCCGGGCGATGGGCGTCACCGACGAGCAGCTCGCGCAGGTCGACGCAGCGGAGCGCTCGGAGCTGGAGCGCCGGGCCCGACGGTACCGGGGCACTCGGCAACCGCTGCCGCTGGTGGGACGGACAGCGGTCATCGTCGACGACGGCATGGCCACCGGCTCGACCGCGCTCGCCGCGACCCAGGTCGCGCGCCTGCTGGGCGCCTCCGGGGTCGTCCTGGCGGTCCCGGTCGCGTCGGCGCAGGCGGTCGCGGCGCTGCGTCGTCACGCCGACGAGGTCGTCGCGGTCGCCGCGCCGTCGGACTTCCGTGCGGTGGGGCAGTTCTACGAGCACTTCGACCAGACCTCCGATGACGAGGTGGTCCGGCTGCTGACGGAGTTCGGCGACGGGCACCGGTCGGCCGGTGCTGAGGCGTCGGGGCCCGCCGCAGGCGTCCGACACCTCGACGTCGGCATCCTCGATGGTGAGGTCACCGTCGGCGGGCGCCTCACCGTGCCCGACCGCGCCCGGGGGGTCGTGCTGTTCGCACACGGCAGCGGCAGCAGCCGCCACAGCCCGCGCAACCAGGCCGTCGCCGACGCGCTCAACCGTGCCGGCTTGGCCACGCTGCTGTTCGACCTGCTCACCCCCGCAGAGGCCGACGACCGCACCAACGTGTTCGACGTCGAGCTGCTGGAGCGCCGGCTCCTGGCCGCCACGAGGTGGGTCGTCACCCAGCCGGAGACCGCCTCGCTGGAGCTCGGCTACTTCGGCGCGAGCACCGGTGCCGGTGCGGCGTTGCTGGCCGCGGCGGAGTCCGAGCACCGGATCGCTGCGGTCGTCTCCAGGGGTGGTCGCCCCGACCTGGCCGGTGACCGGCTGCCTCAGGTCACCGCCCCGACGCTGCTGATCGTGGGTGGCCGCGACCCACAGGTGCTGCAGCTCAACGAAACGGCGGCGGCCCGTCTGCACTGCGAGCACCGCGTCGCGGTCGTGCCCGGTGCCGGTCACCTCTTCGAGGAGCCCGGCACCCTCGACACCGTGACCGACCTCGCCACGGAGTGGTTCGTGCACCACCTGGCGGCCGCGTACGACCTGAACGGGGCCTGAGCGAGCCATGAGCGATCGGCCGACCTCGGACGAGCTCACGCCACGGGTGCTGCCGCTGACCGGCGCGCCCGGCGACCACGACGCGCTGCTCGAGCGGGTGGGGAATCGCCGGATCGTGCTGCTCGGGGAGGCCTCGCACGGCTCGGCCGAGTTCTACGACGAGCGCGCCCGCATCACCCGTCGGCTCGTCGAGGAGTGCGGCTTCGACGCGGTCGTCGCCGAGGCCGACTGGCCCGACGCCTACCGCGTCAACCGCTACGTGCGTGGCGAGTCGGCCGATCCGGACGGTGCCACCGCACTGGGCGACTTCCGGCGGTTCCCGTCGTGGATGTGGCGCAACACCGAGGTGCTCGGCTTCGTCGAGTGGTTGCGAGGGCACAACCTCGCTCGCCCGGCCGAGCAGCGGGCAGGCTTCTACGGCCTCGACCTGTACAGCCTGCGCGCCTCGATGGAAGCCGTCGTCGCGTACCTCGACGAGGTCGATCCCGAGGCTGCGGCCGAGGCGAGGCTGCGCTACGGCTGCTTCGACCACGTGCGCTCCGAGGGGCCCGAGTACGGCCACGCGGTCGCGCTGGACCTGATGGTGCCCTGCGAGGACGAGGTGGTGGCGCAGCTGATCGACCTCCGTCACCGAGCGACGCAGCTGCTGGCGCACGACGGGTGGGCCGCTCGGGACGAGTACTTCGTCGCGACGGTCAACGCGAAGGTCGTGCACGACGCAGAGCGGTACTACCGGGCGATGTACCGCGGCCGGATCTCGTCGTGGAACCTGCGTGACCGCCACATGGCCGACACCGTCGACGAGCTCGCTGCGCACCTGTCCGGCAGGGACGGGCCGGCGAAGCTGGTGGTCTGGGCGCACAACTCCCACGTCGGCGACGCCAGGGCCACCGAGCTGGGCTCGCACGGCGAGCTCACGCTGGGCCAGCTCGTGCGCGACCGGTGGGGCGACGACGCCGTGCTGGTCGGCTTCAGCACCGACACCGGCACGGTCACCGCGGCGTCGGACTGGGGCGGCCCCGCGGAGCGCAAGCGGGTGCGCCCGGCCATGGCGGGCAGCTGGGAGTCGGTGCTGCACGGCGTGCCCCACGACCGCTTCCTCCTGCCGATCGACGACCGGGCGCCGTGGCGCGACGCCGTGCTGCTGGAGCGTGCGATCGGGGTGATCTATCGGCCCGAGACCGAACGGGTGAGCCACTGGTTCCATGCTCGGATGGGCCGCCAGTTCGACGCCGTGATCCACCTGGACCGGACCTCTGCGGTGGAGCCGCTCGAGCGGACCTCGGAGTGGGACCGGGGCGAGGCGCCCGAGACCTATCCCAGCGGGCTCTGAGCGCAGCCGGACACCCGGGTGGGCTCAGACCAGGACCTGCTCGGGCCGGGCCGCGGCCGGGGTGCGGTTGCGACGACGCCGGAGCACGGCCTTCTGGGTGGCGTCGACCAGGAGCACCGCAGGGATCGCCGTCGCAGCCACGGCCAGGCCGACGATCGTCGGCGGTGCCTGACCGAGCAGGTCCGCGACCGGACCCACGAACAGGAAGCCGACCAGCATGAGCAGCTCGGCGCCCACGGCGCCGAGCATCAGTCGGTTCGAGGTCCATCCCAGTGTCCATGCCGGACGCACGGTCGATCGACAGGCGAAGGCGTTGGCGACCTGCCCGAGCACCACGGCGGTGAACGCTGCCCCGGACGCGGCCAGCAAGGTGTCACCGGTGGGGAAGTCCTCTCCTGGCCGCCACCCGGCGGCGAGGAACACCGACACGAACGCCAGCAGCTCGATCATGGCTTCGACCGGGCCCAGCACGCCGAACGCCCGGGCGAACAGACGTCGGTCGAGCAGGTGGCGCGTGATCGGCGGTTGCTGCAGCAGGTGTGCTCCGGGCGGCTCGGCGCCGAGCGCGAGCGCAGGCAGCACGTCGGTGCCGATGTCGAGCGCCAGCACCTGCAGCACGCCGATGGCCAGGGGGAAGCGCCCGCCCGAGATCGCCCAGACCACGAACGGGGCGAGCTCCGCCACGTTGTCGGTGAGGTGGTAGGTGAGGAAGCGGCGGATGTTGGAGAAGGTCGAGCGACCCTGCTCGATGGCGGCCACGATCGTCGCGAAGTCGTCGTCCAGCAGGACCAGGTCGGCGGCCTCCCGGGCGACATCGGTTCCGGAGGCACCCATGGCCACGCCGATCGGCGCCTCCCGCAGCGCCGGTGCGTCGTTGACGCCGTCGCCGGTCATCGCCACGACGTGGCCGCGACGCCCCAGGACCTGCGCGATCCGGAGCTTGTCCTCGGGGGTGACGCGGGCCACCACCACCCCGTCCCGGTCGATCAGCGCGCCGAAGGCCTCGTCGTCCGCGGGAAGGTCGGCGCCCTCCACCACGAGCTCGTCGTCGCCGAGCAGGCCGACCTCGGCGGCGATCGCCCGCGCGGTCGCCGGGTGGTCGCCGGTGATCATCGCCACGTGGATGCCCGCCCGCCGGCAGGCGGCGATCGCGTCGCGAGCGCCGGCTCGCGGCGGGTCCTCCAGCCCGACCAGGCCGAGGAGCACGAGCGAGCGTTCGGCATCCTCGGCCGTGCCCGGCGCCTCGCCCTGGCAGGTCCGCACGGCGATCGCCAGCACCCGCAGGCCGCGGTCGGCGAGCGCTGCCAATGCCTCGGTGGCACCGTGCACCTCGGCGCACAGGGGCAGCACTGCGTCAGGCGCTCCCTTGACCAGCACCTCGGCGCCGGCCACCACGGCCATCCGGCGACGCCGGTTGTCGAACGGGAACCGGGCCAGGTCCGGCGTGCGGGCGCGGTCGCCGTCGACGTCGGCGCCCACGCGTCGACCGGCGGCGTGCAGCGCGGCCTCCATGGGGTCTCCTCGCGGCACCCATCGACCGTCCACCTCGTCGACGCGGCCGTTCGAGCACCGACCGGCCACGAGCAGCAGGCGGCGCAGCTCGTCGACGCTGGATGGCGGTTCGCAGTGCACCTCGGCCTCGGGTGCGTAGCCGGGACCGTCGATCGTCGCCCGGCCCGATGGCATCCAGACCTCGACCACCGACATCTCGTTGCGGGTCAGGGTGCCGGTCTTGTCGGTGCAGATGAACGTGGTGGACCCCAGGGTCTCGACCGCCTCGAGATGCCGGACCAGGGCGTGGCGCCCCGCCATCCGTTGCGCCCCGTTGGCCAACGACAGCGTGACCGTCGGCAGGAGGCCGCACGGCACCACGGCCACGGTCACCCCCACCGCGAACAGGAAGCCGTCGGACGCCGGCATGCCGAGCAGCGCAGCGACGCCGAAGAACCCGAGACCGATCGAGAGCGCGACCACGGCGAGGATCCGCGACACGCGGTCGAGCTCGCGGCGCAGCGGGGTGGCGGGTGGTCGTCGCGCACTCGCCAGCCCGGCGATGTCGGCGAGTCGCGTGCCCGAACCGGTGGCGACGACCCGGCCACGCCCTTCACCCTCGACCACGAAGCTCCCCGCGTGCACCGCGTCGTCCGCGGCGGGATGCGCCGGCGCGCTCTCGCCGGTGAGCATCGACCGGTCGACCGCCAGGCTGTGGGCCTCCAGCAGGTGCAGGTCCGCCGACACGCGGTCGCCCTCGCCCAGGACCACCAGGTCGCCCACCACCAGGTCCTCGGCCGAGATCTCGACCGTCGTGGCGTCGCGCACCACCGTGGCCCGACGCGGCAGCAGGTCGCGCAGGCGCTCCGACGCGTGCTCGGCGCGCCGCTCCTGGGCGAACGCGAACCCTGCGTTCAGCACGATCACGACGACCACCGCGAGGCCGAGCTGCGGCATCCCGGCGACGACCGCGAGCACGGCCGCGACCCAGAACAACAGGGCGAAGAAGTGGACCATCTCGGCGGCGAGCTGCCGCCAGGCCGGTACCCGTCGCGGGGTGGGCAGGCGGTTGGGTCCGTCGGTCGCCCGGCGCGCGGCCGCCTCGGCCGAAGAGACGCCCGCCGTGCCGCCCGCCTCATCCATCGGCGCCGGTCCGGTCCGGGCCGTCTGGTCGGCCGCGTCGGCTGCGCCGCACGGCGACCGCCACCGCTGCCCAGCAGATCGCCGCCGCCGCAGCGATGGAGAGCACCACCAGTGCTGCGACCTCGGCTGCGGTCATCGGTCGGTGATCGGTGTTGGCACGCGGAACTCCGGAGCTCGGTCCGGATCATCGAACCAGCCCACCACGAGGGCGGGACAGGGCCGAAGGGCACACCACGCTCGAGCTAGGTCGGCACCTGCCAGGTCAGCACCGAGCCGCCGTCGTCGCGTGCGCTCAGGTCGACGTCGCCGCCGAGGCTGCGAGCGCGCTCCTTCATGTTGACCATGCCGCGCCCACCGCCGGAGCCCTCGCCGGGTCCGATCCCGTCGTCGGTCACGACGAGTCGGAGCCAGCCGTCGCAGAGGGTGATGGCCACCTCGGCGGCCGAGGCATGGGCGTGGCGCGCCACGTTCGACAGCGCCTCTCGCTGCACGGCGAGCAGGTGCTCGGCGAGCGTGGGCTCGATCTGGTCGAGCGGCCCCTCGAAGCGGATCGACGGCTCGAACCCCAGCGAGCGGGCCGACTCGGCGACCAGGTCGGTGGCGGAGCGACGGAGGGAGGCCTCGGCCACCCGTGTCGAGTGCAGCTCGAAGATCGCGGAGCGGATCTCCCGCACGGTGGTGTCCAGGTCGTCGACGGCTCCCTCGAGCCGGTCGCGCATGTCGTGGCTCAGCGACATCGACGCCACACCCTGCAGGTTGAGCCCGATGGCGAAGAGCCGCTGGATGACCGTGTCGTGCAGATCCCTGGCGATGCGGTCGCGCTCCTCGAACAGCACCAGGTTGGCGACCCGGCTGTGCAGCCGAGCGTTGTCGATCGCCACGCCGGCCGCGGTCGCGAGCGCCACGCACAGCTCCTCGTCGGTCTCGCTGAACGGCTCGCCGCCGATCTTGTCGCAGAGGTAGAGGTTGCCGAACACCTGGCCGTGCACCATCACCGGCACGCCGAGGAACGAGCTCATCGGCGGGTGGTTCGGCGGGAAGCCGGCGCTGTCGGGGTGACGGGTGAGGTCCGGCAGGCGCAGGGGGCGTGGATCGGTGATGAGCACGCCGAGGATGCCGTGCCCGGTCGGCAGGGAGCCGATGGCGGACCGTTGGTCGAGGTCCAACCCGACGGTCAGGAACTGCGCCAGCGACTCGTGGCGCTCGTCGAGCACGCCGAGTGCGCCGTAGCGCGCGTCGACCAGGTCGGTGGCTGCTTCGACGATGCGCTGCAGCACGGTCGCCAGGTCCAGTTCGGCGCCGACCGAGAGCACCGCGTCGAGCAGTCGGCGCAGCTGGCGCGTGCCGGCGAAGCCGTCCATGGCGACAGCGTAGGTGTCGCGGCGCTCGAACGACGAGTGCAGTACGCGCATCCGGACAACTCGTCGGTCTCGTGTGGCGCCCGGCGCGCCCCCGGGTGCTCAGCTGCTGCGAGTCGCCCGGGGCCGCGGCGCCCAGAGCTCCGCCAGGAAGTCGCTCAGCTCCTCGGTCAGCCGGTCGGGTGCCAGGCGGAGCTCGAGCGGCGAGTGGGCCCGCACGAGCCGGGCGCCGGGAAGCTGGGCGGCCAGGTTCCTGGCGTCGTTGAAGGGGTGGATGAGGTCGTGGGTGTGGGCCAGCACGAGCGCCGGCACCTGCACCGACTCACGTTGCTCGGTGGTGGGCACCACCGGTCCGACCAGCACGCCGTGCAGGATCGACGACATCACCTCGGGCGCCAAGCTGGCGGCGTCCATCGCGCTGTTGAGCGCTCCCCATGGCGTGCGTGGCAGGCGGCGCACGGCGGACGAGCTCAGGCGCAGGATCGGCGCCCCGTAGTGCGCGGCCAGCAGCATGGGGACGAAGAGCATCGCCGCAGCCGGCACCGCCCACTCCATGACCGGCATCTCCAGGATCAGCCCCCGGACCCGGTCGGGGTGCTCGCAGGCCGCGACCAGGCTGACGTTCGCGCCCAGCGACAGGCCGCCCAGCGCGGCGCGTCGCACGCCCAGGTGGTCCAGCAACGCCACCACTTGCTCGGCGTAGCTGTCGATCCGGTACTCCGAGGCGTGCGTCGGGGCGTCGCTGCGACCGTGGCCCAGCAGGTCCAGCAGCACGACTCGGTTGCCCTTCGCCGCGAGCGCCTCGGCGATGCCCCGGTTCAGCTCCGCGTCGAGCAGCAGACCGTGCAGGTACACCAGCACGCGGTCGCCGCTGCCGTAGTCGTCGTAGACGAGCCGGCGCCCCTGGTGCTCGAACGACGCCGTCCTCATCGAGCCGCCCCCATCAGCGCCAGGTCGCGCATGCGCACGATGTCGGTCGGGCTCACGATGCCCACGAGCTCGTCGCCGTCGAACACCAGCGCCCGGGCATCGGGTGCAGCGCCGAGGCGGGTGAGCAGCTCGGGGGTCGGGTCGTCGGGTGTGGTTCGCACCACCTGCTCGAGCGGTGTCGCGACGTCGCGCACCCGGGTGCTGTCGCGTCGGTCGCGGGGGATCGACCGGACCGCCGACAGCGTGATGAGGCCGGTGACTCGCCCCGACGGGTCGGTGGTGGGGAACGCGGAGCAGTGGTGCTCCATCACGACGTCGTCGACCAGCTGCTGCAGCGTCAGCTCGTCGGCGGCGGTGATGACCGGGCTGCTCATGAGGCGACGCACCGGCACGTCCGCGAGCGCCTCGAACAGCATCGCCTGCGTCTGCTCGGCCCGAGCGGCGCTCAGCAGGAACCACCCCAGGAACACCAACCACAGCCCCGATCCGGCGGCGCCGGCCGCCGCCTGCAGCACGCCGAGCCCGATGAGCACGAACCCGAAGGCGCGACCGGCGTTGGACGCCGAGATGGTCGCCGACAGGTGATCCCCCCGGCGCCGCCACAACACGGCTCGCAGCACCCGGCCGCCGTCGAGCGGCGCCGCGGGCATGAGGTTGAACACCCCCAGCACCACGTTGATCGTCGCCAACCACATCAGCGCCGCGACCAGGAGGTCGGGGGCACCTGCGGCGTCCGCGCCCAACGCCCCGACGCCGGCGAGCGCAGCGATCCCCAGGCTGACCGCCGGCCCGGTCAGCGCGATGCGCAGCTCGGCATCGGGGGTCGTGGCCTCTCGGTCGAGCTTCGAGACCCCGCCGAAGAGCCACAGCGTGATGCCGTGCACGCCCACCCCGCTGCGGATCGCCACGAGCGCGTGGCCCAGCTCGTGGGCGAGCAGCGAGGCGAGGAACACCAGCGCCGCAGCGACACCGACCATCCAGTACTCCGCAGTGCGGTACCCGGGCTCTGCGGTCGGCAGGTAGCTCGCGGCCAAGCTCCACGCGAGGATCCAGAGGATCACCAGGACGCTCCAGTTGACCCCGATCGGGATCCCCCGGACACGGCCGAGTCGGAACGTCTCGTTCATCGCGTCACCTCGACCATCGGCTCCACTGTGTGGCCCCGTCGCCCACCGGGACAGGGCCGTTGGTCATGGCAGGACTGGGGACCTACGGCCCTGCCCGTGCCGAGCTGGGCGGGCTGGAATGGACCGGTGCTGCCCACCGTGACGAATCGCACCGTGCTCGTGGTGACCGTGGCGGTGGCCGTGATCGGCGCGGTCGACGCCGCCGTCGGGCGCAACTGGGATCTGCTGACGGTGTTCGTGCTCCTGGGGCTGTTGCAGCTGGTCCTGCTGCTCCGCCTGAGCGCTCGGCGGCCGGCGGTCCCGCTGCGCGCCGACCTGGTGCGCTGGCTCCGCGACCGGGCCGAGGCCGAGGGGGAGTCGCCCGATCGGATCGTTGACCGAGCCGTCAGCGCCTACCGGGCCGGCCTGCTCGGTGAGGCGGTCGATGGCGACGATCGCGACGGCGACCACCCCGCGAGCCCCGTCGTTCCCTCGAGCAGATGAGCCGGCAGCGTCCTGCGACGCTGGTCCTGACCGGCGCGTCGGCCGACCTGTCGCTGCTGGGCGGCAAGGGCGCTTCGCTTGATCAGCTCCTCGGGTGGGGCCTGCCCGTGCCGCCGACCGGCGCGGTGACCACCGAGGGCTACCGCCATGTGGTCGCCGACCCGGCGATCCGATCGGTGGTCGAGCGGGTGCGGCGCGGGGACGTCGTCGACGCGGCGGAGGTCGACGAGGTGTTCCGGGCGGGCTGCGCCGCCTCGGCGCTGCGCGACGAGGTCGGGCGACTCGCCCAGGAGGTGGGCGGCCCGGGCGGACGTCTCGCCGTGCGGTCGTCCGCGACCGTCGAGGACCTGGCGGCCTCGTCGTTCGCCGGGCAGTACACCTCGGTGCTCGACGTGGACGCCGACGATCCCGACGCGGTCATGGACGCCGTGGCCCGTGTGTTCGCCTCGCTGTGGCACCCGTCGCCGTGCGCCTACCGACAGGCGTTCGGCATCTCCGACGACGACGTCGCGATGTCGGCGGTGCTGATGCGGATGGTGCCGGCGACGCGCGCGGGTGTGGTCTTCACCGCGGATCCTGGTGGCTGCCCCGGCGCCGCCCGCATCGAGGTCGTCGAGGGCCTCGCCGAGTCGCTGGTCTCGGGCCAACGCACCCCCGAGGCGTTCGTGGTCCCTCGCTCCGACCCACCCGAGGACCTCGCCGGCGAGGTCCGGTCCGCACTCGACCTCGCGCTCGAGGTCGAGCGACGAGCGGGCCGCCCCCAGGACGTCGAGTGGGCGTGGGACGGCACCACGACCATGGTCGTGCAGGCTCGCCCGATCACCGTCGCCGTGGACGACGGCGACGGGTTCGACTCGCCGCCGAGCGACGACGAGCTGACCACCGCCGCGATCGGGGAGACGCTGCCCGGGGTGCTGGCGCCGATGGTGTGGGAGCTGGCCTCGCACCTGGTCGACGAGGCGTTCCACCGGGTGCTCGACGACCTCGGGGTGCAGGACGCCGAGGCGCCGGCGGGACCGTTGGTGCGTCGCGTCCGGGGTCGGGCCGCGCTCGACTTCTCGCGGATCCGCCACATGGCCGAGGCGCTCCCCGGCGACGCGGGCGAGGAGCTCGAGCAGCAGTACTTCGGGTCGAGGCGCCGCGGGCGACCGGCGCCCGCACCGCGGCCGCCAGCGCGCCGGCTGCCCTCGCCGGCCGTCGTGGCACACGACCTGCGGGTCCTGTCGACACGGCGCCGGGTCATCGGCGACGCCGACGCGGTCGTGCACGCGACGATCGGGGTCCTGGCCGCCCACGTCGAGCTGTCGGAGGTGGGCGACCGCGAGCTGGCCGCGTACCGGATGCGAGTGGTGGACCTGGCGGCTCGAGGCGCCGCGGACGAGCTCGCGGTGGCCGCCGTGGCGGTCTCGTCGCACGCCCGACTCGAGGCGATGCTCGCGCCGCACCTCGGCCCCGACGGGGCGGCGGCGGCCGCCGAGCGGGTGACCTCGACCGCAGGTGTGACCGTCGCCCGCGCTGCGCACGACTCGGCGGCGGTGGTGGCGGGACCCACCTGGTCCGAGCTCGGACTGGAGCCGCCCGACGGCGCCTGTCGGATGGACCCCTCGGAGGACCCGACGGTGGCGGAGCGACTCGACGGCGCCGTCTCGGAGCTGGCCCAGCGGCTGGAGTCCACCCCGACCTGGGGTGCTGCGTCGTTGCGACACCACCTGCGCGTGACGGCGCTGCACCGGACCGTGGCCGATGTGGTGGACCAGCTCCGTCGACGGGAACGCACCAAGGCCGCGGTGCTCGCGCTCGGCGGCGAGCTGCGTCGCGTCCACCTGGAGCTCGGGTGCCGCCTGGTCGCTCGTGGCCTGCTCGCAGCGCCGACCGACGTGGACCTGCTCTCGTCGGTCGAGCTGCGCCGAGCGCTCGCCGGTGCGGCGGTGCCCGCGGTGGTGCTGGCCCGTCGGCGACGGTGGCTCGAGCGCTACGAGTCGGAGGGCCCGCTGCCGGTCCGATTCGTGGGCGAACCGCAGCGCCAGGTCGCCCGGGTGCCCGAGGGGCGCCGGCTCGAGGGCTGGGCGACCAGCCCGGGCTCGGCACGCGGGACCGCCCAGGTCGTGCACGGCCCGACCGAGCGCCTCGAGCCCGGGCACGTGCTGGTGGCCGAGGCGACCGACGCCTCCTGGGCGCCGCTGTTCGTCGGCGCCGCGGGCATCGTGCTCGAACGCGGCGGGCCGTTGTCGCACGCGGCGATCCTCGCCCGGGAGCTGGGGGTGCCGGCCGTGCTCAACGTCGCCGGCGCGACCCGGCGGCTCGACGGGCACGAGATCGCCGTCGATGGCGATGCCGGCCTGGTCGTCGTGCTCGACGAGGATCCGCGAGGTCCGTCGTGAGCGGCGGCCCCGCGTCCCGACCGTGGCGCCGACCACCGGCGTTCGGGTTCGACCGGCTCCACATCTTCGTGCCCGCGATCATGAGCGTCGGGCTGGTGTTCTGGATCGTCACCCTCACCCGGGACCTCTTCCGGTGGCAGGGAGCGCGTTCCCGGCAGCGGCGCGCCCGGGCGGCCGGTCGGGCCACCGCGGCGTCGGTGCTCGGCGAGCTCGGACCTCCGGCACCGGCGCTGCCGGGGCTGCGGCTGAAGGTCTCGTACCTGGTCACCGGTGTGGTCAGCGGAGGTCTGGCGCTCTACGTGCTGATCGGCTCCACGGCGAACTACGCGCTCGAGGGCGGCTACGTCGGCGACATCGCGTGGCTGATGGCCCTGTCGCTCGTGGTCGTGGCCGTGTTCGGCTTCGTGGCCGGTGTCTCGCTCACCGTCTTCGTGGCGTGGCCGCACCCACCTGCCGCGCTGCACGGCGTCCTGCGGGCGACCCCGTTGACCACCTCGGACGACACCGACGGTGCACGGCCCAGCTGGGCGCTCACGACCGCCACCTACCTGATGCCCGTCGTCGCGCTCGTGTTCACGATCATGGTCGCCTCGTCGCGCTCCGCGCTGGTGGAGCTCGACGCAGCGGCGTCGGAGTGGGCGACAGGACAGCGGTGGATGGACTCGCTGCGCGCGATCAGCGGTGCCTGGGTCTGGGTCCCGGTCGTGGCCGCGCTGCTCGTCGGCGGTGCCGCGCTGCTGCGCTGCCGGGCCCTGGCCGTGGCGCTGCCGGCCACCTCCGTCGCCGGACTCGTCGCCGTGATGGTCACCTCGGGCCTGCTCGACCGTGCGGCCCCCGGCGGCGACGCCGGCGCAGCCGTCACGTCCAGCTACCCGAGCACCGCGGTCGCCCTGTGCACGTACCTGGTGGGCGTCGTGCCGTTGGCACTGGCCGTCGTGGTCGGTCGCCGCTCGGTGATCGCTCCGCTGCGAGCGGCGGGATCCCTGGTGGTCGCGCTCGTCGTCCTGGCCGAGATGCATCAGGGCAGCATCTGGATCACCGACGCGATCGGCGGGCTCCTGATCGGCATGGCCGCCGCGCTGGTGGTCGAGTGGAGCGTCGCCCACGGGGCCTGGCACGACCACTGTCGAGGGTGTGCCTGGGCACCGGAGGGCACACGAGAGCGCCTGCTGTCGACGATCCACCTGAGCGCCGGGCACGGCCGCCTCGTCCGGGTGCTGGCCCACCTGGCGGCCGCCGCAGCGGCGATCGGCCTGGCCGTGCTGACCGTCACGGCGAGCGTCCCGGTCAACCCCGACGGGTCGCTGCTCGGCGAGCACATCCAGCGGCCCGTGCAGCTGGCCCTCGCTGCGATGGTGTCGGTCGGGGCGCTCCTGTCGTGGCGGTGGGCCGCCGTCGGCGCGGTCCTCATCGCCCTCGCCGGGGCCGGTCTGGGGGTGTTCGCCGGGCTGGAGTACCGCCCCGAGGTGGCGGTGCTCATGACGGCAGCGCTGATGGTGCCGTCGGTGCTGCTGTGGCTCAGCTGGCAGCACCGCCGACGCCACGGGGAGATCGCCGCGCTGGCGGTCGTGACCCTGCTGCTCGTCGGAGCCTCCTGGTTCGGGGCCAACGAGGTGTACGGGCACTACTTCGGCGCGACCCATCCCGACAGCACCGCCGAGGCGCTGGCGGTCGACCGGGTGAGCTGGATGTGGACCGGGGCGCTGGGTCCTCGGACGGTGACCGTCGTGGCGGGTGTGCCGGGCGACGCCCGGACCGCGTCCGCGGTGCTGGCGCCCCGCAGCGGTGGTCCCTCGATGCGCTCGCCCGAGGTCGAGGTGAGCGACGAGCGGATCGCCCGTGTGCCGGTCGACGGGCTCCGACCCGACACCGCCTACGAGCTGACCGTGCTCGTCGACGGCGAGCCCGACACCTCACGCGGGGTCGGTTCGATCCACACGCCGGCAGAGGGGGCGACGTCGTTCCGGGTCGCCGTCAGCGCCTGCGCCCGCATCGGCTCGAACGGCGCCGTGTTCGACGCGATCGCGGCGACGGACCCGCTGCTGTACCTCCAGCTCGGCGACTTCCACTACGGCAACCTCGACGGGACCGACGCCGCCTCGTTCCGTGCCGCCGACGAGCGCCAGCTGGTCCAACCGGGTCAGGCGGCGCTGTACCGCCAGGTGCCGATCGCCTACGTCTGGGACGACCACGACTACGGGCCGAACGACGCCGGAGCGGACTCACCCACCCGGACCGCAGCTCGCACCGCGTACCGCCAGATGGTGCCCCACTACCCGTTGGTGCGCCCGGGTGACTCGCCGATCCAGCAGGCGTTCACGATCGGTCGGGTGCGCTTCGTGCTGACCGACAACCGCTCGGAGCGCACCGAGGACTCGATGCTGGGCGACGACCAGGAGCAGTGGCTGGTCGAGCAGCTCACCGAGGCGTCGCGCACCCACGCCCTGGTGGTCTGGGGCAACCCGAGCCCGTGGATCGCGACCGCGGACCCCACCTCCGACACCTGGGGCGGGTGGGCGGCGCAGCGCCGACGGATCTCCGACGCACTGGTCGCTGCGGGTGTCGACAACCTGGTGATGCTCAGCGGCGACGCCCACATGGTCGCCTTCGACGACGGCACGCACACCGACTACTCCCGCGCCGGCGCACCGGGCTTCCCGCTCCTGCACGCTGCGGCGCTCGATCGTCCGGGCGGGGTGAAGGGCGGGCCCTACAGCGGCGGGGTGTTCCCTGGCGGTGGTCAGTACGGGCTCATGGACGTGCGCGACGACGGCACCTCGATCGAGGTCACGCTGAGCGGGTGGACCTGGGACGGCGAGGAGCTGCTGCGCCACGAGTTCCGCCCGCCGCCGCGTTGAGCCCGACACCGCGCTGAGCCCGACACCGCACCAGCCCGACGCGAGCCGGGTCAAGCGGTCATCGTGACGACCGCTGCGCCGTCGACCCGGTCGGCCGCGAGGTCCGCCAACGCCCGGTCCACCTGGTCGAAGGCGTAACGGGTCACCGTCGGTCGCAACGGGATCTCGGCGGCGATGCGCAGGAGCTCCTCGCCGTCGGCCCGGGTGTTGGCGGTGACGCTGCGCACCTGGCGCTCCTGGAACAGGTCGGTCTCGTAGTGCAGCGGAGGGATGTCGCTCAGGTGGATGCCCGCGATCGACAGCGTGCCCCCACGGTCCAGGGCCCGGAGGGCGGGCGGGACGAGCTCGCCGACGGGGGCGAAGAGGATCGCGGCGTCGAGCGGTCGCGGCGGCGGGTCGGCCGCGCCGCCCACCCAGGTGGCGCCCAGCTCGAGCGCCAACCCACGTGCCGCAGCGGATCGGGTCATGACGTACAGCTCGGCGCCCTCGTGCAGCGCGACCTGTGCGGCCAGGTGCGCGGATGCCCCGAAGCCGTAGATGCCCAGGCGCCCACCCGGCGTCAGCTCGGCCCGACGCAGCGCACGGAAGCCGATGATGCCCGCGCACAGCAGCGGCGCGGCCGTCACGTCGTCGAACGCCTCCGGGATGCGATAGGCGTAGCGCTCGTCGACCACGGCCAGCTCGGCGAACCCACCCGGCTCGTCCCAGCCGGTGAACCGGGGTGCGACGCAGAGGTTCTCGTCGCCCCGCACGCAGAAGCGGCACTCGCCGCAGGTGTGGCGCAACCAGGCGATGCCGATGCGCTCGCCGAGCGCGAAGCGCCGTGCGCCCGGACCCAGCCGGTCGACGGTGCCCACCACCTCGTGGCCAGGTGTGGTGCGTGGCCGGTGGGGGATCAGGTCGCCCTCGGCCAGGTGCAGGTCCGTGCGGCACACCCCGCACGCCGACACGCGCACGCGGACCTGACCTGGTCCCGGCTCCGGGTCGGGCAGCTCCCCGCGCCGCAACGGCCCCTCGCCCATCGGTCCCGGTCGCTCGACCCACCATGCATCCACCCAGAGATGGTGCGTCGTGCGCCGCCACCTGTCACGGGCCCAACGTCACGGCGTCGGTGGGGCGTCGGATCTGCGCGGGCGCGAGGATGGTGGGCGCGGGCGACGCCCCGTCCGATCGAGCACGGAGGCCGACATGACGATCACCGACCCATCCACCGCGGATGCCGTCGACGGCACGACACCGGCTGCTGGCGCCGAGGCGTCCGGCCTGCCGGCGAGCCTGACCGATGCGCTGCGCGCCCGGCTCACCTCGCAGGTCCGGGCATCCGGCACGGCACCGTCGGTCACGACCCGTGCGCCCTTCACCGGAGCACCGGTCGTCGAGCTGCCCCAGTCGAGCCCCGAGGACGTGGTCGCCGCGGCCGAGCGGGCGCGGGTCGCGCAGCGAGCGTGGGCCGCACGGCCGATCGCCGAGCGCGCCCAGGTGTTCCTCCGCCTGCACGACCTGGTGCTCGATGCACGCGACGACCTGATGGACCTGATCCAGGCCGAGAACGGCAAGGCCCGTCGCGACGCGTTCCTCGAGGTCGGCGACATCGCCATCACCTGTCGCTACTACGCCCGCACCGCCGCGTCGGTGCTGGCGCCGTCGGTCCGCTCGGGGCTCATCCCCGGGCTGACCTCGGTGCAGGAGCTGCGTCACCCGCGTGGCGTGGTCACGGTGATCTCGCCGTGGAACTACCCGCTGAGCCTGGCCGCCGGCGACACCATCCCGGCCCTGCTGGCCGGCAACGCGGTGCTGCAGAAGGCCGACAACCAGACGGCGCTGACCGCGCTGTACGCGCTCGACCTGGCCCGCCGAGCAGGTGTGCCCGAGGACCTCTGGCAGATCGTGCTGGGCCGGGGCAGCAACATCGGCGACCCCCTGCTCGACGCCGCCGACTACGTCATGTTCACCGGCTCGACCGAGTCCGGCCGCCGCATCGCCGCCGAGGCGGGGCGCCGCCTGGTCGACTGCTCGCTCGAGCTCGGGGGCAAGAACGCCATGGTGGTGCTCGACGACGCCGACCTGGACCGCGCGGTCGAGGGTGCGGTGCGGGCCTGCTTCTCGTCCAGCGGTCAGCTGTGCATCTCGATCGAGCGGATGTACGTCGCCGACGCGGTCCACGACCGCTTCGTCGAGCGCTTCGTCGCCGCGGTCGAGCAGATGCGCATCGGCGGGGCCTTCGACTACAGCTGCCAGATGGGCTCGCTGACCTCGACCGAGCAGCTCGAGGCGGTGCAGCACCATGTCGACGACGCGCTCGCCAAGGGCGCGACCGTGCTGACCGGCGGACGGGCACGACCCGACCTGGGACCGTTCTTCTTCGAGCCGACCGTGCTGCGCGACGTGGACCCGTCGATGGAGTGCTTCGCCGAGGAGACCTTCGGACCGCTGGTCTCGATCTACCGGTTCGGCAGCGACGACGAGGCGGTGGAGCTCGCCAACGCAACTCGCTACGGGCTCAACGCCAGCGTCTGGAGCAGGTCGTCCCGTCGAGGTCGCGAGGTGGCGGCCCGCCTGCGCGCCGGGACGGTCAACGTCAACGAGGCCTACGCCGCGGCCTGGGGCAGCATCGACGCGCCGATGGGTGGCATGGGGGACTCCGGTCTCGGTCGACGTCACGGCAGCGCCGGCATCCTCAAGTACACCGAGTCCCAGACCATCGCCCGCCAGCGCCTGTTCAACCTGGCACCGCCCGTCGCGCAGCTCGGCGACGACGGGTTCGCCGCGGTGATGACCGCTGCGCTACGACTGATGAAGAAGGTCGGCTGGCGCTGAGCCAGCTGCACAGACCGAGGAGAGACCGTGACCGACCGTTCCGCGTTCACCGACGAGCAGTGGCGTGCGCTCACCGACGCACCCGTCGACATCATGCTGGCTGTCGCCCTGGTGGGTGACCACGGCCCGATCTCGATGATGAAGGAGTCCGCTGCCGGTGCGAAGGCGCTGATGCGCCCTGCGCACTCCGGCCCGGCGGACCTGCTGATCTCGCAGATCGCCCCGGAGGCCAAGGACAAGCAGGCACGCCACGACGCGAAGGCGCACAAGGGCTCCACTCCCAACGTCGTGGTCGACGGCCTGCTCGACGACGTGTCGGCCGCGCTCGCCGCGCTCGGCACCATCCCCGCCGAGGAGTCGGCGCAGGTGCGCCAGTGGTTCTACGAGATCGCCGTGGCGGTGGCGAGCGCCTCGAAGGGCATCAAGGACAGCGAGCAGGAGCTGTTGGACCGCCTCGCCGGCCTGCTCGGCGTCACACCCGGGTGAGCGGCCCGGTGTCGCCGCTGGTCGATCCCCGCGACTCGTTCGACCTCGGCGGCCGAGTTGCCATCGTCACCGGCGGCAGCCGTGGTATCGGGCGTGCGATCGCCCGCGGGTTCGCAGCAGCCGGTGCCCACGTCGTCGTCGCGAGCCGCGAGGCCGAGGCCTGCGACGCGACGGCGGCGGAGATCAACGCGGCCGGCGGCTCGGCGCTGTCGGTACCGACCCACGTGGGTGACACCGATGCCGTCTCGGCCCTGGTCGAGACGACCGTCGAGCGCTTCGGTGGCGTCGACATCGTGGTGAACAACGCCGCCAACCCATTGGCGCAGCCGATCGGCTCGATCACCTCCGAGGCGTTCGCCAAGAGCTTCGAGGCGAACCTGCGAGGTCCGGTGTTCCTGGTGCAGGAGGCGCTCGAGCACCTGCGTGCCAGCGAGCACGCCGCGGTGCTCAACCTCGTGACTGCCGGCATCTTCACCCACGGGCAGTACGTGTCCATGTACGTCGCGATGAAGAGCGCGCTCATGTCGATGACCCGTGCCATGGCCGCGGAGCTGGTCGGCGACGGCATCCGCGTGAACGCCATCGCGCCCGGCACGGTGCGCACCGACATGGTCACGAACACTCCCGAGGAGTTCCAGCAGGCGGCGGTCGACGCCCAGCTGATGCGCCGCATGGCCGACCCCGACGAGATGGTGCCGGGTGCGCTGTTCCTCGCCAGCGACGCGTCGTCGTTCATGACGGGACACGTGCTGATCCTCGACGGGGGCATGACCGTCCACTGACCTGCTCCGGCGCTCCGGCCGGCGCAAGTTCGCAGTGGGCCCAGGCTCCGTTCAGTCGCCGAGGTCGAGCACGACCAGCAGGTCACCTGCGTCGACCCGATCGCCCACCTCGACGCGGACCTCGCGCACCTCGGCGTCGGCGGGCGCGCGGATGACGTGCTCCATCTTCATCGCCTCGATCACCACGAGGGCGTCGCCGTCAGCGACGGCGCTGCCGGCTGCGACGTGCACGGCCAGCACGGTGCCGGGCAGCGGTGCCACCGGCCCGGAGCCGGAGGCCGTCGTGTCGTGCTCGACGAAGCGGGGCTCCGGTGCCCAGGTCGAGCTGCCGTCGGAGCCGGCGACCGTCAGGCCCGCAGCGGTGCACGAGACCTGGAAGCTGCGGCGCACGTCGTCGAGCTCCAGCGCCACGTCGGGTCCGTCGACGACCACGCGGAGCTGGCGGGCGACGCGCTCGTCGGGCCGCAGCGCGCCGGTCTCGTCCGGGGTCGGCCAGCCGCCCACGAGCGCCACGGTGTGCCCGTCACGCTCGGTGCGCAGCTCCACCTCGACCACCCGGTCGCGCTCGACGTCGCGCCATCGGGCACGCTGGCCCTGCACCGCCAGGTTGCGCCACCCCGCCGGTGCGAAGCCCCAGTGCGCGTCGGCGCGGCGTGCACCGTCACGGTCGGCGGCGACCGCGGCGAGCAGCGCGGCAACACGGTCGTCGCCGTCGGGCTGCACCGCGGCGCACACCTCGGGGTGCTCGTCCAGGTAGGCGGTCGTCACCGCGCCGCCGGCGAAGTCCTCGTCGGCGGTCGTGGCCGCGAGCATGGACAGGTTGGTGCGGGGGCCGACCACCTGGGTGTGCAGCAGCGCCCGGTGCAGGACGGCCACGGCGCTGCGTCGGTCGGGGCCGTGTGCCACCACCTTGGCCAGCAGCGAGTCGTAGTCGGCGCTCACGGTCGAGCCTGAACGGACCGCGGTGTCGCAGCGCACGTCGGTGGGCACGTCGAACAGCTCGACGGCGCCCGTCGAGGGCAGCCAGCCTGCCGCCGGGTCCTCGGCGACCAGGCGGGCCTCGACCGCGTGGCCCGACAGCACCACCTGGTCCTGTCGCAGCGGGAGGGGCTCGCCGGCGGCGACCCGCAGCTGCAGCTCGACCAGGTCCAGCCCGGTCACGGCCTCGGTCACCGGGTGCTCGACCTGGAGGCGGGTGTTGACCTCGAGGAAGTCGATGGTGCCGTCGGCGCCCACCATGAACTCGACCGTGCCGGCGTTGCGGTACCCGACGTGGCGCGCCAGGGCGAGCGCCCCGTCGGCCAGCGCGGCTCGGGTGGCGTCGTCCAGGTCCGGCGCGGGTGCTTCCTCCAGGACCTTCTGGTTCCTGCGTTGCACGGAGCAGTCGCGGTCACCCAGGTGGATGACGTTGCCGTGGTGGTCGCCGATGATCTGCACCTCGACGTGGCGGCCACGCTCCAGGTACGGCTCGATGAACACGGTGCCGTCGCCGAACGCGGACTGCGCCTCCCGACTCGCCGCCTCGACGGCGTCGGCCAGCTCGTCCTGCGAGCGCACCACACGCATCCCTCGTCCGCCGCCGCCCGCTGCAGCCTTGACCAGCGCCGGGAACGTGACGCCGTCGGGCAGCTCGCCGGGCGCCGCGGCCCAGACGGTCGAGGTGGGCACGCCCGCGGCGACTGCGGTGCGCTTCGCGGCGAGCTTGTCGCCCAGCAGCGCGATCTGCTGCGGGTCGGGGCCCACCCACACCAGACCGGCGTCCTGCACCTGCTGGGCGACCTCGGCGTTCTCGGCGAGGAAGCCGTAACCGGGGTGCAGTGCATCGCAACCGGTGGAACGGGCGGCGTCGATCACCCGCTCCGCGCGCAGGTAGGACTCGGCGGGGCTCGCGCCGCCGAGTCGCACCGATCGGTCCATCACCGAGGTGTGCAGCGCGTCCGCGTCGGCGTCGGAGTGGACCCCCACCGTCGAGATGCCCATGCGGTGGGCGGTCGCGGCGATGCGCACGGCGATCTCGCCGCGGTTCGCCACGAGCAGGCGCGTGATCGGACGGCTCGTCGGCTGGCCCATCAGTGCCGCCACACGCCGTACTCGGTGCTGCCCCGCACGGGCGCCCCGTGCACCACCGACAGCGCCATGCCCAGCACCGTGCGGGAGTCGTTGGGGTGGATGATGCCGTCGTCCCAGACCCGTCCGGTGGCGAACAGGGCGGTGGACTGCTCCTCGATCGCCCCTTCGAGCATCGCCGACTGGGCCGCCAGCTGCTCCTCGTCGACCGGCTCACCACGCCCCGCCGCCGCGTTGCGGGCGACGATCTCCATCACACCCGACAGCTGCTTGGGTCCCATCACCGCGATGCGGTGGTTCGGCCACGTGAAGATGAACCGAGGGTCGTAGGCCCGGCCCGACATGCCGTAGTTGCCGGCGCCGTAGCTGGCCCCGACCATGAGCACCAGGTGCGGCACCTCGGAGTTGGACACGGCGTTGATCAGCTTGGCGCCGTTGCGGATGATGCCGCCCTGCTCGGCCTGCGAGCCGACCATGAAGCCGGTGATGTTCTGCACGAACAGCAGCGGGGTGTCGGTCCGATTGCACAGCTGGATGAACTGCGCGCCCTTCTTGGACTCCTCCGAGAAGAGGATGCCGTTGTTGGCGATCACGCCGATGGGGTAGCCGTGCAGCTCACCCCACCCGCAGACGAGCTTGTCGCCGTAGAGCGCCTTGAACTCCTCGAAGCGGCTGCCGTCGAGCAGCCGGGCGAGGATCTCGCGCACGTCGAAGGGGGTGCGCACGTCGGCCGACGCGCAGCCGAGCAGCTCGTCGACGGGGTGCACCGGCTCGTCACCGGGTCCCGACGGCCCGGGGCCGGCCTTCTGCCAGTGCAGGTGCGACACGATCTCGCGGCCGATGCGCAGCGCGTCCATCTCGTCGACCGCGAGGTGGTCCGACAGCCCGCTGGTGCGGCTGTGCATCTCGGCCCCGCCCAGCGACTCCTCGTCGACGACCTCGTCGATGGCCATCTTCACCAGCGGCGGCCCGCCCAGGTAGGCCGTCGCCTTGCCCTTGACCATGACCACGTAGTCGCTCATGCCCGGCACGTAGGCCCCACCCGCGGTGGCCGGCCCGAAGCCGATCGTGATGGTCGGGATGCCCTCCTTGGACAGCTGCGTGAGCGTGCGGAACTGCGCACCACCGGGGACGAAGATGTCGGCCTGTCGCGGCAGGTCGGCGCCCGCCGACTCGTTCAACGAGATCACCGGCAGCCGATTGCGTCGCACGATCTCGTAGAAGCGCGACAGCTTGGTGAGGGTGGTCGGGTTCACCGACCCGCCCCGGTAGGTGATGTCCGAGCCCGTGATGGCGACCTCGGTGCCCTCGACGATCCCGATGCCGGTCACCACGCCGGCGCCCACCGGGTCCTGGGTGCCCCACGCGGCGAGCGGGCTGAGCTCGAGGAACGGGGTGTGGGGGTCGACCAGCGCCTCGATGCGCTCGCGCACGAGCAGCTTGTCGCGGGTGCGGTGACGGTCGACGTAGCGCTGACCGCCGATGGTGGGCACCGTCGCGAGCTGCTCGGCGACCTCGTCCCACAGCGCGGCCATGCGGTTCCGGTTCTCTGTGAACTCTGCGCTGCGAGGATCGAGCCGCGACCGCAGCACGCTCATGCACACCCCCCGCGCCGGACCATCTCAGGACCCTACTTCGGGCCATGATGTGGGTGCCGCGACCGAGGGTCGTGCGGGCTGGGAACGGGGGACCGATGGACGTGGGACAGCTGGTGGGCGACCTGGCCGCGGAGCACGCCGCGCTCGACGCCATCGTCGAGGTGCTCGACCCGGCGCAGTGGTCGCTGCCGACCCCGAGCCCCGGCTGGACGGTCGCCGACCAGATCGGCCACCTCGCGTACTTCGACCGCACCGCCGTGGTGGCGATCGAGCAGCCCGAACGCTTCGCCGAGCTGCGCGACGCGCTGTTCACCGCTGCGCTCGGTGATCCGGCGGCGGCCGACGAGCTGACGCTGGGCGAGGCTCGCTCGATGGCACCCGCCGAGCTGCTGGAGCACTGGCGCGAGGGTCGCGCCGAGCTGCTGGCGGCAGCCGGCGAGCTGGGCGAGGACACCCGCGTCGTCTGGTACGGGCCGTCCATGAGCGCCCGGTCGTTCCTCACCGCGCGGCTGATGGAGACCTGGGCGCACGGACAGGACGTCGTCGATGCGGTCGGTGCCCACCGCCCACCGACCGACCGACTGGTCCACGTGGCGCAGATGGGCGTCATCACCCGTGGCTGGAGCTACCTGAACCGCGGCGAGGAGCCACCCGCCGACGAGGTGCGCGTCGAGCTGACGACGCCGGGAGGCGAGCTGCGCAGCTGGGGGCCCGAGGGCGCCGCGGACCAGGTCCGTGGCCCGCTGGCCGACTTCTGCCTGGTCGTCACCCAGCGCCGCAAGGTCGCGGACACCGACCTCGTCGTGGTGGGCGACGCCGCTGTCGGCTGGATGGCCCGGGCGCAGGCGTTCGCGGGTCCGCCCACCGACGGTCCCGCTCCCCGTTCTGTCCCGCAGTCCTGACGCCCAGGCGTGCGAACTGCGGGACAGAACGGCTGAAGGGCGGCGGCTTTCTTCACCGTCGTGGTCCGTCTGCCGATGCACTCCACGATGGAGATGTACGGCGCGGAGGCGCTCTCGCTGGACCCGGGGGAGGTCGCGCGGGCGTTGCCCGATGCGGCGCTGGTGATCGACGACAGCGGCTGCATCCTGTGGGGCAACCCGGCGGCCGAGATGCTCTTCGGGGTCTCGTTCGAGGACGGCATCGGTCGCAACGGCCTGGAGTTCGTGCATCCCGACGACCTGCCGATGGCGCTGCTGTCCATGGAGTCGGTGCTGGGCAAGCAGGTGGGCACGCTGCTCGAGCTGCGCATGCGCCACGCCGACGGCTCGTGGCGGCTCATGGAGATGCGGGGAGCCCGCTTCGCCGACGGCGTCGCGCTGTGCATCCGCGATCTGACCGACCGCCGCCGATGGGAGGTGGTCGGCGACGACGCCGCGACCTTCCGGGCCCTGCTGCAGAACGCGACGACGCTCATGGTCCTGTTGCACGCCGACGGTGTGGTCCTGCGGTCCTCGGCGTCGCTGTCGCGGCTGCTCGGCCGCGGCCAGGAGTGGCTCGAGCACCAGCCGTTCTCGCGTCTGGTGCACCCCGACGACCACGGTGTGCTCACGATGGCGCTCGCGGCGGTCGCAGAGCCGGGCGCCGCGCCGGTGACGGTGGACCTGCAGCTGCTCGCCGGGGACGGTCGCACCGTGCCCTTCGCGATCACGTTCGGCAACCAGCTGGACGATCCGGTCGTGGGAGCGATCGTCGCGAGCGGCCATGACGTGAGCGACCGGGTGCGCACCGAGGACGCGCTGCGTCACACCAACTCGGTGCTCAGCGCCACGCTCGAATCGACCACCGACGGCATCCTCGTGGTGGACCTCGACGGACGCATCACCAGCTACAACGGGCGCTTCGCCGAGCTGTGGCGACTGCCCCGCCACGTCGTGGACGACGGCGACGACGATCGTGTGCTCGGTGTCGTGCTCGACCAGCTGCGCGACCCGGCGGCGTTCCTGGCCAAGGTGCACGAGCTGTACGCCGCGCCCGAGGCGGCCAGTCGGGACATCATCGAGTTCAAGGACGGGCGGGTCTTCGAGCGTGATTCCCTGCCCCAGCGCATCGGCGGTCGGGTGGTGGGTCGGGTGTGGAGCTTCCGCGACATGACCGAGCAGATCCGCCTGCAGAAGGAGCTGTCGCACCAGGCCTTCCACGACCCGCTCACCGGGCTGGCGAACCAGGCCCTGTTCCGCGATCGCGTCGGGTTGGCCACGGCGCGTTCGGAGCGCCACGGCGGCCGGCTCGCGGTGCTCTTCATCGACCTGGACGACTTCAAGACCGTCAACGACAGCCTGGGGCACTCCGCAGGTGACGCGCTGCTGGTGACCGTGAGCGAGCGCATCACGTCGTGCCTGCGCCCGGGGGACACCGCCGCTCGCCTGGGTGGCGACGAGTTCGCCGTGCTCGTCGACGAGCTGGCCGACCCGCAGGACGCCGTGGCGGTCGCCGATCGCATCCTCGCCGAGCTGAGCGAGCCCGTCGGGCTGTACTCCACCCACGTCGCGCCGTCGGCGAGCATCGGCATCGCCTACGGCGCGGCCGGTATGGCGGTCGACGACCTCCTGCGCAACGCGGACCTGGCCATGTACACCGCCAAGTCGGCGGGCAAGGCCCGTCACCAGGTGTTCGCGGACGAGATGCACCAGGCGGCGGTGGAGCGCCTGGACCTGGAGTCCCGCCTGCGGGGGGCGGCCGACCGGGGCGAGCTGATCCTGCACTACCAGCCGATCGTGGAGCTGGCGACCGGTCGGATCGTGGCGATGGAGGCCCTGGTGCGGTGGCTGCACCCCGAGCGCGGCCTGCTCGGGCCGCTCGCCTTCATCCCCTTCGCCGAGGAGGGCGGACTGATCGAGGAGATCGGCCACCACGTGCTGGTCGCGGCGATCGACGAGGCCGTGCGCTGGGGCCGTCAGGTCGGGGCGGCGGCGCCGTCGGTCAGCGTCAACCTCTCACCGCGCCAGCTGCTCGATCCCGCACTCGCGGATCGCGTCGAGCTGGCCCTGCACCGCAGCGGTCTGCCGCCGGCTCAGCTCATCCTCGAGATCACCGAGGGCGCGCTGATGCAGGATCCCGTCGCCGCGACGGAGAGCCTGCAGCGCCTGGGCCGCCTCGGTGTGCGCCTGGCGGTCGACGACTTCGGCACCGGCTACTCGTCGCTCGCGTACCTGCAGCGCTTCCCGGTGGACGTGCTCAAGATCGACGGCGGCTTCGTCGACGACTCGCTCGCCGCGGGAGGGTGGTCGCTCGCCGGCGCGATCCTGCAGATCGCACAGTCGCTCGAGTTGGTCGCGATCGCCGAGGGCGTCGAGACCGAGGAGCAGGCAGCAGCGCTGCGATCGATGGGCTGCGTGCTGGCCCAGGGCTACCACCTCGGCCGACCGATGGATGCCGAATCCGCCCGTCAGCTCGTGGCGCGGCGCAACGAGACCGTCGGCCGCTGAGCGGCTCAGGAACGGCCCGCTCGGATTGGACCGAGGTTCAGACCGAGGCTCAGACCTCGTCGAAGAAGATGCACTCGCCGGGGCACTCCTCGGCGGCGTCGATCGCATCGGCCAGCTCGCCGTCGGGCACGTCCGCGGTGCCGTCGCCGCCCTTGAGCGCCGGATCGCCGCCGCCGTCGGGCCCGCCGATGCTCGGCCAGCTCTTCTCCTTGACGTAGGCGAGGCCGTCGTCGCTCATGCCGAACAGCGACGGGCAGATCTCCACGCAGATGCCGTCCCCGGTGCACAGGTCCTGGTCGATCCACACCTTCAGCGCCATCTGGCGTCGCTCCTCGTCCGTGGGCCGGGCCGGGATGGCCGGACCTCCGTGCACGCCATCCTAGGAAGCCGGGCGTCGCCGACGACAACCCGGGGTCCTCAGGGCACTGCGCCGTAGGACTCGTAGTGCCGGCCGGCCCGCTCCGCGGCGCGCCTCGCCGTGTCGTACTGGTACTCGCTGATGCCGCCCGGCTCCCACGGCCCCACGCTGCCGGCCGCTCGGGCCGCGTCGGAGCGTGCGACGACGCCGAAGCGCTCGCGCACCTCGCCGAGCGGCAGGGGCGCCAGCTCGAACCAGTCCACGCCGAGCAGGTCGACGTCGGGTGCGCCGTCGGCGCCGTGCGACAGGGCGCCACGGCGGAGCGCGTCGGCGATGCGGGTCGCCATGCCGTCCTGGGAGAGCTGCCCGGGGAACGCCTCGAACAGCCCTGCGCCCTCGGCCAGGTAGCCCGTCTCGAACAGGCTCACGACCATCGCCAGCAGCGAGAACCCGGACGGGTCGTCGTTCGCGCGGGCGATGAACGCGAAGACCTCGAGCTCGGACTCGACCTTGGTGCCGAAGTCCGCCACGACATGCACCCAGTCGTGCTGTGCCAGCAGCGGCGGCGCCGAGCCGGGGTTGCCGGGGAACTCGAACCCCCGAGCCCGGTAGAACTGCCACATCCGTCGGCCGAGCGAGTCCTCGGGCAGGTCCTCGAGCGCCGCCCAGGTGGCGGCCAGCGCCGGGTCGTCGGTGGCGGCCTGCCATGCCTGCTCGAGCCCGGTCGCCCGCAGCGCCTCGGCACGTTCGGGGCTCCACTTGGCGGCGTAGCCGTTGCGGTCGAAGTCGATCGCCGCCATGCCGACCTGGCCCTCGGCGAACTCCCGTGCGACCGCGAGCATGTCGTCGCCGACCGAGAGCTCGCGGGCGTACGCGTCCACCTGCGCGGCCACCTCGGGTGGCAGCGGCCGCAGCACCAGCGCCCCGAGGATCATGGTCTGCAGGATCCGGCTGCGGAACGCGGCGTTGCGGTGCGCCAGGCCCTCGGCCAGCTGCTCGGGGCCGACCTCGGGCAGGGCCGTCGGGTCGACGGCGTGGCCGGTGAGCGCGTCGAAGCAGGCGCCCATCAGCACCTGCTGCAGCTCGGTGTGCCCACTCGGCGGGCGGATCGCCGTCAGCACGCCGGCGGCCATGAGCTCCACCTGTGCGCGGTCGGGCGGGTTCAGATCGGTCTCGTCGGGGCGGGGCAGGGGGACGGGCATGCGGGCACCTCCGGGTCGGGGGGGGAGAGACGGGTGGACGCTCGGGGAGCGCTCGAGGAGCGCTCAGCGGCGGAGCAGGGCGAAGGCCAGGTCGGGTCCATGGCCGAGCGGGTAGGCCAGGCGGATCCAGATCGAGGCGAGGTGCTCCAGGTCGGCGGCGCTGTCGAGTCCGCCCGTGCGCACCGGGTCGAAGCCGAGCGCCGCCGCCAGCGATGCCACCGTGTCGCACGCGGCAGCGTCGTCGCCGGCGAGGAACATCGCCGGGGTGCCGCTCGGGTAGCGGGCGTCGGCCATGTTCGCCGCGCCGGTGGTGTTGAAGGCCTTCACGACGCGGCCGCTGCCGGTCCACTCGGCGAGGCGCTCGGCGCCGGAGCGCGGGTCCAGGTCACCCGAGGCACGTGGGTTGGTGGCGTCGACGACCACCGCGTCGCCGACGTCGAGCGAGGTCATCACCTCCTCGGTGGCGGGCCAGGGCAGCGCGACCAGCAGGACGTCCGCGCCGCTGACCGCACCGCTCGTCGTGGTGATCGCCGGCGTGCCGGCCGTCGCAGCCAGCTCGCCGTGGCGCTGATCCTCGGGGTCACGGACGCCGTAGCGCACCTGGTGGCCGAGCCCGCTCCACCGGGTGCCCAGCGCACGACCGACCCGACCTGCTCCGATGATGCCGATCTGCACGGTGACGACCTTTCCGGATCTCGTGGATGCCACTGGATAACGGTACAGAGCTGTATCGTATTCCCATGGGGTCCGCATGAGCAGCTCGCCGCCCATCGACGCGGCCCCCCGGCCCGACGCACCCCGCGCGGGCCGACCGCGGGACGACGAGATCGACCGGCGTGTGCTCGACCAGGTGCGCCGCCAGCTGGCCGACGCCGGCTACGAGGCGCTCTCGGTGGCTGCGGTCGCGGCGGCGGCGGGCACCACCCGGGCGGCGATCTACCGCCGTTGGCCCGACAAGGCGGACCTGGCGACCGCAGCGATCGCGGCGCTGCCCGAGGCCGCAGCGCAGCCACCCCACGACCACCCCTTCGACGACCTGGTGGCCGAGCTGGACGCGTTCCGGCGCGGCGTCGTGCGCCCCGACGGGCTGCCGATGGTCGGCACCATGCTCCTGGGCACCGCCGAGCCCGTCCTGGTCGACCGCTACCGGGAGCGGATCGTGCGACCTCGTCGCGCGCGCCTGCGGGCGATCCTCGAGCGTGCCCGGGACGACGGAGCACTCGACGAGCACGCGGACCTGGAGCTGGCCGTGACCATGTGCACCGGCTCGTGGTACGCCGCGGCGCTCGCCGGGGTCTCACCCCCCGCCGACTGGCCGCGCCGCGTCGCGACGCTGGTCTGGCGCGCCTGCGGCGGCCAGCCTCCGACGGCGCAGACGGGGACGGCTCAGCTCAGGTAGATGAGGCCGCCGCCGACGTCCTGGTGGTCGACCCCGGTGGCGGCGAGCTCGTCGGACCAGCTCCGGTCGACCGACGGGTCGGCCTGCTCCATGCCGTGATCCGCGATCACCAGGAACGCCGTGCGGTCGATCGCCCCGGCGCGCTCGACCGCGGCGACGACATCGCCGACGCGGGCGTCGGAGTCGCGCACCGCCGCACGCGCAAGGTCGCCGTGGGGCCCGCTCTCGTGTCCGGCTTCGTCGGTCACCGCCAGTCCGCACCAGGTCAGCGCCGGCAGCGGCGCGTCCCCGGCTGCCCACGCGTCCAGGGTGTGCAGCACGCTGAGGTGGTCGACGCGGGACATGAAGCGGTACGCCTCGGACCCGGCCGCGCTGTCCCGGTCGAGGTGGGCGACCTCGTCGAGCGCGGGCAGGTCGCCCCCGTTGCCGTCGCGCACGTCGGCGAAGCTCGACCACGTCGCGCCGGTGTCGCAGAACTCGAACGACGCAGAGCTGAACGCACCCGGTCGACTGCGGGCGACGGCCTGGAAGAGCGTCTCGACGTCGGGGGAGAGGTGGCGCATCGCCCAGAACATCTGGTCCATGGCCAGTAGGTCGGGCACCGCGCCGCTGCGCCGGTCCACCCACGTGTTGTGCAGCACCCCGGAGTGGCCGGGATGCGCGCCGGTGACGGCGGTGGTGTGGTTCGCCAGCGTCGCGGTCGGCAGCGAGGCGTACGCCCCGTGGCGGTAGCTGGTGCCCCGCGCCACGAGCGCTGCGATGTTCGGCGCCTCGCCGGCGTCCATGCAGTCGTGCAGCAGGTTGGCGTTGCAGCCGTCGAGCAGCACGACCACCACGTGCTCGGCCCGGTCGCCGTCGAGCACGTCGTGCACCGGATCGCCGTCCTGGCGGGCCAGCAGCGCATCGGCGCGGCGGGCGCCGGTGGGACCGCGCCCCGCGGGGTGGGGGTCGAGCTGCAGCAGGGCCGCCACCGTCGGTGCCACGTCCACGACCCTGGTCGAGCGCTCGACCACGCCCAGGTGGCGCACGCCGGCGCCGGCTGCGATGAAGGGAGCCCGGGCCTGCACGGTACCGAGGGATCCGTGCTGGCCGAGGTGGCCGTCGGTCATGTGCGCAGCGGTGTGGGTGACCACCAGGTCCGGTGCGTGCGCGGCGTCGAAGAACTGCGCGATCGAGTCGAACGCATGGGGGTAGGCGTTGTCGGTCCGCGCCGGGAAGCGCTGCGCGCGCTCACGTTCGTGGCCCACGAGGTGATCCGTGGAGCGATCGGCCAACGGGTCCCGGCCGACCACCTCGGTCACCTCGTACTCGTGGCGGCCGTCACGAGCGGTCCGGATGAAGGTCACCGAGCCGTCGACGGCGCTGGCCCGATAGCGATCGGGGCCGAGGGGGCGCAGCACCATCTCGACCCGATCGGCCAGCGCAGGGTCGGTCAGGGTGGCCTCGAGCAGGTCGGTCCGTTCGCTCACCGGACCATTCTGATCCGTCGGCGCCGGACATGTACCGTCGTGCGCAGCAGGCCGGGCCGGGCGCCGGGCCGAACGGACCAGGAGCCAGCATGCACGTACTCATCGGCACCGACGGATCGGACGACGCGATCGCCGCGGCTCGCACGGGGCTGGGACTGCTCGGCACGCCGTCGAGGATCACGGTCGTGTGCGTGCTCGACACCCCGGGCGAGGCGACCGCTGGGCTGGAGTCGGGCTTCGCCGGTGGCATGGTGAGCGACCGCGAGGTCGACCGCGCCTGGTCGCTCGCAGAGCAGGAGGCCGGCGAGGCGCTCGGGCGCACCGTCGCCGGCCTGGCCACCGACGCGCCGGTCGAGCAGGTCACGCGCTCGGGCGACGCAGGGCCGGCCATCTGCCGCCTGGCCGACGAGGTCGGTGCCGACGTCATCGTGGTGGGGTCGCGTGGCCGCGGCGCGCTGAAGCGCGCGCTGCTCGGCTCGGTGAGCACGCACGTCACGTCGAACGCACCGTGCCCCGTCGTCGTGGTGCGCGCCGGCACCGAGGACTGAGCAGGCAGAGCCCATCGTCGAAGCTCGCCCGAGGGCTCGGATCTGGCACGCGGCCGTAGGCTGAGCCCATGAGCGACACGCAGATCCCGGCCATCGACATCGGCATCCCGCAGCAGGCCCGTGAGGAGATCGCGGACGGCCTGTCGCGTCTGTTGGCGGACACGTACTCGCTGTACCTGAAGACCCACAACTACCACTGGAACGTCACCGGCCCGATGTTCAACACGCTGCACCTCATGTTCGAGCAGCAGTACAACGAGCTGTGGATCGCCGTGGACCTGATCGCCGAGCGGATCCGCTCGCTGGGTGCGTTCGCTCCCGGGAGCTACCGCGCCTTCACCGAGCTGTCGAGCATCCCCGAGGCCGATGGCGTGCCCAGCGCCGAGGCGATGCTGGCCGACCTGGTGGCGGGCCACGAGGCGGTCACCCGCACGGCACGCTCGGTGTTCCCGCTGGCCGACGCCGCCAACGACGAGTCGACCGCCGACGTCATCACCCAGCGCCTGCAGGTCCACGAGAAGACGGCCTGGATGCTCCGCTCGATGCTGGGCTGAGCTCGACGTCCGCCGGCAGCGACCTCGTCAGCTCCCGTCGGCCGACGGCAGCTCGTCGTCGCGGACCCCGGCGAGGGTGACGCACTCGTCCCACAGGGCCGCACGGCGCTCCGGCGTGTCGGAGCGCCGTGTGGTCGGCAGCCGATGCAGGCTGCGTCGGCGTCGGTCCAGCCAGAACCCACCGGTGCTGCGGCTCGCCTCGTCGTCCGCCGCGAGCCACACGAGGGTGTCGGCGCCCTGCTCCGGGCTGCGCAGCAGCGGACCGACGACCTTGCGGAACGTCGGCAGGGACTCGGCCACGCCCGGCGTGTCGGCCCAGCCGGGGTGCAGGGCGTGGAACACGATCTGGTCGCTCGGCACCCGCTGCGCCCACATCTCGTTCAGGGTGACCTGCGCGCGCTTGGCCCGTGCGTACTGCTCGCTGCCCCGGTAGTCGTCGCCCATCTGCAGGCCGCGCACCGTGAGCGGTGCGGCGTACATGCCGCCCGAGGACATCGTGAGCACCCTGCCCGGTCCGCCGGCACGCAGCGGCGTCAGGAGCCGGGTGGTCAACAGGAACGGGCCGACGACCTGCGCGGCGACGGTCATCTCGATGCCCTGGGGAGACACACGTCGGTCGTCGGTGAGCGCGCCGGCGTTGTGGATGAGCACGTCGATGCGCTCGTGTCGGCGGCGCAGCTCGTCGGCGAGCGCCGACACCGCGTCCAGGTCGCCCATGTCGGCAACCCCCACCTCGAGGCGATCGTTGCCGGTCCGTGCCGCCAGCTGGTCGCGGGCGGTCGCCGTGCGCTCGGCATCGCGTCCGACGAGCACGACCGTCGCTCCCAGCCCGGCGAGCGTCGACGCCGCGCTGCGGCCCAGGCCCGAGGTGGCCCCCGTGAGGACCACCACCCGCCCGGTCAGGTCGGTGTCGATCCGGGACCAGCCGTCCACGCGGGCGCGCACGTCGAAGCCGAGGCGGGTGAAGCTGGGCGCCACCGGCAGCTCGACCGCCGCGTCGACCAGGTCGTTCCAACGCACCTCCGGCCCGATCAGGCCGCGTCGACGGCGGGGGGCGACGCCTGGGCGAGCACGCGGCGCAAGCCGGCGGCAGCGCGGTCGCCGATGCGGCCGAAGACCAGGCGCAGCAGCGGATCGGCGAGGCGTGCCGGACCCGACAGCCGCAGGTCGGCGTCGTAGGTGACCGATGCGCCACCGTCGTCCTCGGCCACGACCGTCACTCGGTCCTCGGAGGTCAGCATCCCCGAGCGCGCCACCACGAGCACCTGGTGGGGCGCGTCGAACTCGACCGTCTCGTAGCGCAACGTCAGGTCGCGACCCACGCCGGCCACGGTGACGTCGAAGCTCGCATCGGGACCCGCGCCGTCGCCATCGATCTGGACCACGCCGCGCACGCCCGGATCCCAGGCGGCGAAGTTGCGCAGATCGGCCATGAAGGCGAACGCCTCGTCGATGCTCCACGAGGTGCGCACCGTCGTCACGTAGCGAGCCATGGTCACTCCTGTCCTCGGCGGGTGGCGTCTGCCACCACGTCCACCTCGATCTTCGTCGGTGCGACGGCGCTCGGATGCGCGGCCGGCGGGTGCACACGTCACACCCGCCGTGCTACGAACCGTGCTCATGTCGATCGGTACGCCGCTCAGCCCGTCCGCCACCCGTGTCCTGTTGTTGGGGTCCGGAGAGCTCGGCAAGGAGGTGGCGATCGAGCTGCAGCGCCTGGGCTGCGAGGTGATCGCGTGCGACCGCTACGCCGATGCGCCGGCCATGCAGGTGGCGCACCGCAGCCACGTGCTGTCCATGCTCGACGGCGAGGCCCTGCGAGCGGTGATCGATGCCGAGCGGCCCCACCTGGTCGTCCCCGAGATCGAGGCCATCGCCACCGACGTGCTCGTCGAGCTCGAGGCGGAGGGGCTGCACGTCGTGCCGTCCGCTCGCGCTGCACACCTCACCATGAACCGCGAGGGCATTCGACGGTTCGCCGCCGAGGAGCTCGGCCTGCCGACCTCGCCGTACCGGTTCGTCGAGTCGGTCGACGAGCTGCGTGCGGCCCTCGACGAACTGGGCCTGCCGGCGGTGCTCAAGCCGATCATGTCCTCGAGCGGCAAGGGCCAGAGCGTGCTCCGTTCGCCCGACGACGTCGACGCTGCGTGGCGCTACGCCCAGGAAGGTGGGCGCGCGGGTGGCGCCCGCTGCATCGTCGAGGGCTTCGTCGACTTCGACGTCGAGCTGACGCTGCTGACGGTGTCGGCGGTCAACGGGATCCAGTGCTGTGCACCGATCGGCCACGTCCAGGTCGACGGCGACTACCGCGAGTCCTGGCAGCCGGCGCCGGTGTCGGGCTCGTTGCTCGACCGAGCCGTGCAGGTCGCGACCAAGGTGGTGGAGGGGCTCGGCGGGCACGGCATCTTCGGCGTGGAGCTGTTCTGCGCGGGCGACGAGGTGATCTTCTCCGAGGTCAGCCCCCGTCCCCACGACACCGGCTTGGTCACCCTCGCCAGCCAGGACATGAGCGAGTTCGCGCTGCACGCCCGGGCGATCCTGGGCCTGCCGGTGCCGCCGGTGCAGCTGCGCCGGGCTGCGGTGTCGGTGCCGCTCCTCGGCGAGGGGACCGGCGTGCCGCGCTTCGAGGGGCTCGAGGTGGCCGCTGCGCAGCCGGAGTCGCAGCTGCGTCTGTTCGGCAAGCCGGTCTGCGAGGGGCACCGTCGCCTGGCCGTGTGCATCGCCGCCGGCGACGACGTCGAGCAGGCCCGAGCCCGAGCCCGGGCCATGGCCGACGCGGTCACCATCGAGCTCGACTGAGCTGCGCCCGACCGACGAGCCGGCGGGCTCGACTGCTCACGCCGGTCCGGTTGCGGCAACCTCGTGGCCATGGTGACACCCGAGCCGAAGGTGTGCGACGGGTGCGGTCGCCGCATCGAGTGGCGCCGTCGATGGGCCGACGACTGGGACCAGGTGCGGTGGTGCTCCACGGCGTGTCGGCGCCGCAAGCTGCAGCCCGAGGACGTGGCGCTGGAGGCGGCGATCCTCGAGCTGCTCTCGCAGCGGTCGGTCGGCGCGACGATCTGCCCGTCCGAGGCGGCCCGCTCGGTCGCCGGCCACGAGACGGGCGACGACCAGCCGTGGCGCGAGCTGATGGACCCGGCGCGCCGAGCCGCACGACGACTGGTCGCCCAGGGGCGGGTCGAGATCACCCAGGGCGGCCGGGTGGTGGATCCGTCGACGGCGAAGGGTCCGATCCGGATCCGCCTCGTCCGCTGAGTCGGCCCGCGCGGCTCCTGTCGTGAGGGTCGACGGTCGAGGCCGTGAGCACGTCGGCGATCCGTCGCAGGTGGTCCTGCAGCTCCGGTGGCTCGAGCACCCGGAACGCCACGCCGAGCTCGGCGAGCAGCAGCGTCGGCCAGCGGAAGGACTCGGCCTCCATCTCGACGCGGCAGCGTGAGGGGCCGAGGTCCTCGACCTGGACCCAGGCGCCCCACTGCGGGCGCACCCGCTCCCCGGCGGCTTCGAGCTCGAGCACCACGTGGTGCACTGCCGGCTGATGGCGGAGGCCGTAGCGCACGTGGTCGTGCAGGTCGTCCGCGGGCAACGGCCGCGGATCGAAGCGGTTGCGCGACGCCAGGGGCGCCGACATGCGATCGAGGCGGAACGTGCGCCAGTCGTCGCGGTCGAGGTCGTGGGCGACGAGGTACCAGCGACGGTCGAGCGCGACCAGCGCGTAGGGCTCCACGTAACGACGAGTGGCAGCGCCGTCTGCGGCCACGTAGTCGAAGCTCAGCCGGACCCCGTCGCGACATGCCGAGGCGGCGACGTCGAGCGTCGCGAGCGCCGGCTGCGTCGGCTCGGCTCGCGGCGCACCCAGGTCGGTGCTGGTCCGCAGCGCCTCGGCGGTCCGCCGCTGCTCGACGCCCAGCATGGGCAGCACCTTGGTGAGCGCGCCCAGCGACGCCTCGGCCAGCTCGGAGCGCCCTGCGGTCGCGCCGTGCAGCGCGGCCACGAGCGCCACGACCTCGTCGTCGTCGAGCAGCAGCGCCATCGCGCCGGCAGCGCTGCCCAGCCGGTAGCCGCCGGAGACGCCGGGCTGCGCGTCGACCCGGTAGCCCAGCTGGCGGAGGCGGTCCACATCGCGCCGCAACGTGCGCTCGGTCACCTCTAGGCGAGCGGCCAGCTCCGGCCCGCTCCAGTGGCTCCTTCGCTGCAGCAGGGACAGGAGCCGCAGCGTGCGATCGGTGGTGCTCGACATCGCCCCAGAGTCTCCCTCAATGCGGACAGAAAGGAGCCGCAATCAGGTTCACGATGGATCCATGGACACGACATCACCCACCACCACCGACCACACCGACACCGTCTCGGCCGATCGTGACGATCAGCTGCCGGGGGAGCGGCGGGACCTGCTCGAGGCGCTCGCCGCGCACCGCGGCTTCTTGGTGCGCACCGCCGACGGACTCAGCGAGGAGCAGGCTCGGCTGCGTCCGACGGTCAGCGCGCTGAGCATCGGCGGGATCGTCAAGCACGTCGCCGACACCGAGCAGTCATGGGCGCGCTTCATGGTCGACGGCTCGGGTCTGGGTGGCGGTGACGTGGACTGGAGCGAGCCCGACCCGGTGGCGATCGCCGCGTACGCAGCCGGGTTCGCCCTCGGTGACGACGAGACGCTCGCCGGCGAGCTGCAGCGCTACGCGGGCGTCGCCGCGGCCACCGACCAGCTGGTGCGCACCCTGCCCGACCTGGACCGATCGTTCCCTCTGCCGCCGGCACCCTGGTTCGCGCCGGGAGCGATCCGCAGCGTGCGGCGGGCGATCGTGCACGTCATCGCAGAGACGGCGCAGCACGCCGGGCACGCCGACATCATCCGCGAATCGATCGACGGGGCTCGCACCATGGGCTGACACGCCGGCGCCGTCGTGCCTTCGCCCGTCAGCGCCGGGCTGGGGCACGATGGCGCAGATGTCGGACCCGAACCGGTCAGCCCCGCGGCGTTGACCTCCACCCAGCTGCTCGTGGTGGTGCTGGCCTCGATGGCCGGTGCCACCGTCAAGAGCGTGACCGGTCTCGGCTACCCCGTGCTGGCCGTGCCGATCATCGCACTGGTGCTCGGCATCGAGGACGCGGTGGTGCTGGTCGCGCTGCCCAACCTCGGCGCCAACCTCTATCTCTGCTGGGAGAGCAGGGATGCACGACACGAGACGAGGGATCTGCCATCGCTGGTGGGCTTCGGCATCGTGGGTGCGGTCGTCGGCACCGTCGCACTGGTGCGGCTGCCCGCAGAGCCGCTGCTCATCGCGCTCGCATTGACGATCGTGGTGTTCATCGTGAACTTCGTGCGGCGCCCCGACGTGGCCATCGACCCTCGGACTGCCACCCGGTGGTCGCCGGCGGTCGGCACCGTCGTCGGACTGCTGCAGGGCTCCATCGGAGTGTCGGGACCCGTGGTGGCCACCTGGATCCACGGCTACCGCCTGGCGCCGAGGGTGTTCGTGCACACCGTCACCGTCATCTTCGGCGTCACGGGCGCTGTGCAGATCGTGGTGCTCGCCGTGCAGGGCCAGTTCACCACGGACCGCTTGCTGCTCGCCGCGGCCGCCGCAGTGCCCGTGGCGATCGTGACGCCGCTGGGTGTGCGACTGCGCGACCGCCTTGCGGGTCCGGCCTTCGACCGCGCCGTGCTCGGGGTGCTGCTGGTGTCGGCGCTGTCGCTGGTCGTCGACGCGTTGCGTTGAGCCGAGCAGGACGGGGCTGGGCTGAGCCGAGCTGAGCGTCGTCCTCGCACCTGCGGGTACGCTCCGCCGGCAAGGAAGGGGAGGACGACCGGTGCGACGGATCCTGATCACGGCCGCAGTGGTGGCGCTGGTGGCCACCGGCTGCATCACACCACCGGCGCCCACCAACCCGTACGCGTGTGCTGCACAGCCGGTGGACCTCGGGCCCGGCCAGCTGGTGACCATGTCGGACGACGGCCAGGTGCTCGTCGTGGCCTCGTTCCCGCTCGACGGTGAGGGCATTCGCTACGACGTGGTCGACCGTCGGCGTGGCCAGCGCCACCACCTGGTGACCACCTCGCCCACGGGCGACGGCGCCGCGCTGTTCATGGACGCGGCCGGCACCCGCATCTACGGCCTGCGCTACCCGGCCCTCGCCGAGGGCGAGTCCGTGTGGTTCCTGCACGACGTGGCGTCGCGGGTGACGCTCGACATCGCGCCGATCCTCCCGGAGTTCTCGGCGCCGGGCGCGTTCTCCGACGACCTGGTCACCGCAGTGCTGGCCCCGGCGACCGGCGCGCCGTGGGAGCTGCTGCAGGTCGACACCGGTGCTCGCAGCCCTCTCGGCCTGATCGTCGATCCGGCGTGGCGGACGGGCTCGTTCAACGGGGACCTCTCGCTGGCGGCGCAGTACTCCTCGGGGTCCTCGACGTCGAAGACGATCCGCGTCGTCGACGTCGCCACCGGCGCGGTCGTGCGCGAGCAGCGGGTGAGCAACGAGAACTCGTCCTACGTGGGGCTGCGGTTCGTGGCCCCGGGCACCGTGCTGGTCACCGACGCCGTGCCGTTCGGGTCGCCTCCCGACGCCGTCGCCGACGACGGTGCGTTCCTGCTGGACGTGTCGACCGGAGCGGTCACCCGCCTCGATCCCGGGGTGCCCCGATCGAGCACCTACGCGGCGTCGCCCGACGGTCGCCGCACGATGTACTGGGCGCTGTCGCCGCTGCGGACCGAGATCCGCATCGACGGGGTGGCCCAGCAGCTCTCGGACATCAACTCCGGTGTCGCGAACGCCGACCTCTCGGTCGTGGTCAGCGACGGCGGGGGATCGCTGCTGCTGCGCTGCTTCCCCTGAGTCAGGCGAAGGTGCGCGCGAGTCGCAGCACGTCGTCGGCATCGGGACCATCGGCCCGCAGCGACGTGTCGCCGGCCGCCGCTCGCTGACCGGCCACCGTGCACAGGTCCCGCGCGGTCCCGCGCAGCACCGTCGGCGCCGTGTCGGGGTCGCCGAAGGTCCAGGTCGACCCGTCCGGTGCGTCGAGCACGAACGCGACGTCACCGTGCGGTGTGCGGCCCGACCGCGCCGACGCGTACGGCACCGTGCGCCAGGTGAGCCGGCAGGTGTGCCACAGGCGGTCCGTCGGGTCGGGCTCCTCGCCGTACGCCACCGCCGCGTCCACCGTGTGGATCCAGGTCTCGGTCAGCCGCGTGGTGGCCAGCGTGCGCGCCGCCATGTCGCCGGCGACCCACTGCACACGTGCGGCCGGATCCACCGAGCGGAACGCGTCGAGCTGCGCGTCGGCGCTGTCGAGGTAGCGGTCTCGCGAGGCCGCCGGCTCGCCGCGCTCGAGGTCGACCAGCGCGCCGGCCCAGCCGTCGATGTCGCCCGCGGCGGGGACCGACGCGGCCACCTCGTCGACGTACTCGCGCAGTCGACCCTGGACGCTGGCGACCGCCATCTCGTTGGTCTGGGCCAGGTGCAGCAGCACGTCGGCGACGGTCCATCCGTCGCACCGCGACGCTGCGAGCAGCTCGGCGTCGCTGCGCCGCTCGACGAGCCCGATCAGCTCGCGCTGCTGCTCGGCGAGTGCATCGACGGGATCCCCGTGGTCGACCACGACCGCGGCCTCACCAGGTGTCGTGGTGCACGATGCGCGACAGGTCTCGTCTCGGCGCCGCCTTGAAGTCGGTGCCGATCGTGTGCGCGACCGGGATGAGCGCCCCCTGCATGATGTTGTCGGGGATGCCGAGCAGCTCGGCCGCGGCCTTCTCGTGCACCAGGTGCAGCGTGGTCCAGCAGGTGCCCAGGCCCCGCTCACGCGCGGCGAGCATGAAGCTCCACACCGCCGGCAGCAGCGAGCCCCAGATGCTCGCCTGGATGGTGACGTCGAGGCCGTCGGTGCGCACGTCGATGCACGGGATGACCATGACGGGCACCTCGTGGAAGTGCTCGGCCAGGTACACCGCCGAGTCGATCACCCGCTTCGTCGACGCGTGGTACGTCGGGTCGTCGGTGGGGATGTTCGCCTCGGCCGCGTCGCGGTCGCCGTAGAAGAGCTCGAAGCCCTGGCGGTACAGGTCCGCCAGCGCCGCGCGCTTCTCGGGGTCGGACACGACCATGAAGTGCCACCCTTGCGCGTTGGAGCCGGTCGGCGCCTGGGCCGCCAGCTGCAGGCACTCGTCGAGCAGCTCCGGCTCGACGGGGCGGGTCAGGTCCAGGCGCTTGCGCACCGCGCGGGTGGTGGACAGCAGCTCGTCGGCACCCAGGCCGAGTCGTGGGGTGGTCATCGTGCTCCTCGGATCAGCTCGCCCGGGCGGGCGCCGGTGTCGGCGCCGTGGTCGAAGGTGACCTGGCCCGACTTGATGGTCGCGACGTAGCCGCGTGGGCGCTGGACCAGTCGGCTGCCGCCGGCGGGCAGGTCGCGCACCACCTGCGGCGGCTCCAGCGCCAGCGCCTCGTAGTCGATGACGTTCACGTCGCCGAGCATGCCGACCTCGAGCGTGCCCCGATCGCCGAGGCCGTAGAGCCGGGCGGTGTCGCGGGTCTGCTTGCGCACCACCAGCTCCAGCGGGAGTCGCTCGCCCCGGGTGCGGTCGCGGGTCCAGTGGGTGAGCATGAACGTCGGCATCGACGCGTCGCAGATGACACCGCAGTGCGCACCGCCGTCGGCCAGGCCGACCGCGGCGCGAGGGTGCAGGAACATCTCGCGCACCGGCTCCAGGCTTCCCTGTGCGTAGTTGAGGATGGGCACGTACAGCAGGCCGTGGCCGCCGTCGGCGAGCATCGCGTCGTAGGCCACCTCGAGCGGATGGCGTCCGGAGGCCGCGGCCATGCCGGCGAGCGAGCGCTCGGCAGAGGGCTCGTAGTCCGGCGGGTCGCCGAGCAGGAACGTGCGGTCGTAGGCACCGGCCAGGCTGGTGGCGGTCCCCTCGTCGGGCTCCCACGCCAGGATCGCGTCGCGCACCTCGGGTCGCTGCAGCTCGGCGTACAGCGCCTCGTCGGACGGCCGGCGGGCCTTCAGCTCCTGGTAGGCGGGGAAGGCGTCGAACAGCGAGTAGGTGGTGTGGTGCCCCGAGAGCAGGCCGGTGGCGCGGCCCGCCACCTGCGGCCAGATGTCGGCGCCGTCGTCCGCCGCGGCCAGCGAGGCGTCCATGAGCTCGCGCCACAGCTCGGGGGCGGCGTCCACCTGGATCAGGGCGAAGGTCACCGGTCGGCCGATCTTCGCCGACAGGCGTCGCATCCAGTCGACCTCCTTGACCGGTCCCACGATGTCCTCACCGGCGGCGCCCATCGGGGCGAGCTCGAACACGCCCTGGCCGAGCTCGCCCAGCGCGGCGCCGATGCCGAACAGCTCGTCCTCGGCAGCGAAGGTGCCGGGCACCGGCTCGCCGTCGATCGCGGTGTGGGCGATCGTGCGGGACGTGGAGAAGCCCAGCGCGCCGGCGGCGATGGCCTCGCGCACCAGGTCGGTCATCTCGCGGATGTCCTCCGGTGTTGCCGGTTCGTTGCGGGCCCCGCGTTCGCCCATGACGTAGGCGCGCACCGCACCGTGCGCGATCTGCGTGCCGACGTCGACGGTCCAGCGTCGCTGCGACAGCGAGTCGAGGTACTCGGGGAACGACTCCCACTGCCAGTCGATGCCCTCGGCCAACGCCGTGCCGGGGATGTCCTCCACGCCCTCCATCAGCCCGATCAGCCAGTCGTGGCTGTCCGGTGCCGCCGGCGCGAAGCCGACGCCGCAGTTGCCCATGACCAGCGTCGTGACGCCGTGCCAGGCGGTCGGCGCCAGCACGTCGTCCCACGTGGCCTGGCCGTCGTAGTGGGTGTGGATGTCGACCCACCCCGGGGTGACCAGGAGCCCGGACGCGTCCAGCTCCTGCTCGGCGGTGCCGTCGACCGTGCCGACGGCGCTGATGCGACCGTCGGTGATGGCGATGTCGCCGACGAAGCGGTCGGCGCCGGTCCCGTCGACGACGGTGCCGTTGCGGATCACCAGGTCGTGGTGCGCCCCGGACGGTGCTGACTCGGGCATCTCGGGCTCCTTCGTCGCCGTCCCCCCGGATGGCGATCGCCCGCATGGTACCGCCGAGCCGCGTGCCTGCGGCCCGCGCCGAGGTGACGTGGCCCCCCGGACGGCGCCGGGTCGGCGCTAGCGTCGGGCGCCATCCAGGAGGTACCGATGTTGCTCGGAACGATCGCCCAGTGCTGGCGCTACCCGGTGAAGTCGATGCAGGGGAGCACCGTCGACGCGGTCGGGATCGGCAGCCACGGTGTGGCCGGGGACCGGGCCCATGCGCTGCAGGACGTCGCCACCGGCAAGGTGCTGTCCGCCAAGGCCGCCAAGCAGCTGCTCGACGCGGTCGGCACCGACGACGAGATCCGCCTGCCGAACGGCACCGTGGTCGCCCTCGGCGCCGACGACCGTGACGAGCAGCTGTCGGCCTGGCTGGGTCGACCGGTCACCCTGCTCAGCCTGGAGCAGTCCGGTGACCTGACCTACGAGATGACCTTCGACCCGCCCGACGACGACGCGGAGTACTTCGAGATCCCGCTGCCGGAGCACGGCTTCGTGGATCTCGCGCCGCTGCACGTCCTGGCCACCTCGACGCTGGCTGCGTGTCGTGCCGAGCGACCCGACCTGGACTGGGACGTGCGCCGCTTCCGGCCCAACCTGGTGGTCGCCCACGAGGGCGGGCCCTTCGCCGAGGACGCCTGGGTCGGGCGTCGTGTGCGGATCGGCGACACGTGTGTCGTGTCGGTCGAACAGCCCACCGTGCGCTGCGCGATGCCGTTGCGTGCCCAGCCGGCGATGGCGGGCGCGCCGGCGCTTGAGCGCCAGCCGCAGCTCTACCGGGCCATGGAGGACCTGCACGCCGCGCATCCGAACCACCTGGGCGTGTACGTCGACGTGATCGTGCCCGGGCGTGTTGCGGTCGGTGACCCGGTGGTGCTCGAGTCCGACGACTGAGGTCGGCGGCGGGCGGCGGTCGCCGACCGGGCGCCGGCGGACGGCGCGGCGGTGGGCCGGGGTCGCCTCGGTAGGCTGCGCGACATGGACGAACCCGGCGGCGCGCCGTTGATCGACGGCCACGGCCGGGTGGCGACCGACCTGCGCGTCTCGGTCACCGACCGGTGCGACCTGCGCTGCACCTACTGCATGCCCGAGGAGGGGCTCGACTGGCTCGCGCCCGACGAGCAGCTGAGCTTCGAGGAGATCGAGCAGTTGGTGGCGCTGTTCGTCGACCTCGGCGTGCGCAGCGTGCGCCTCACGGGTGGAGAGCCGCTGCTGCGCCCGCGGTTGTCCGAGCTGGTGGCCTCCCTGTCGTCGCTCGGCCTCGAGGACCTCGCGCTGACCACGAACGGCACGACGCTGCAACGCCATGCCCCGGCGCTGCGCGACGCGGGGCTCACCCGGGTGAACGTCAGCCTCGACTCGCTGATCTCGCATCGCTTCGCCGAGATGACACGACGCGACGCGCTGGACCGCGTGCTGCGGGGCATCACCGCAGCACAGGAGGCGGGCCTCGACCCGGTCAAGGTCAACTGCGTGGTCGTGGGCGGCACCAACGACGACGAGATCCTGGAGTTCGTCGACTTCGCACGCCGCACCGGCTGCGAGGTGCGCTTCATCGAGAACATGCCGCTGGGCGCCGGCGGGCGCTGGGTCCCCGATCGCGTCGTGCCGGCGGCCGAGGTGCTCGCGGTGGTGGAGGCCCGCCACGACCTCGTCCCCCGTGCCCGTGGTGCGGAGCCGGCGTCGAGCTACGGGTTCGCCGACGGCTCGCCCGGAGGCGTCGGCGTGATCGCGAGCGTCACCGAGCCGTTCTGCGCCGACTGCGATCGGCTGCGTCTCACCTCCGACGGCTTCCTGCGCACCTGTCTGTTCGCCCACGACGAGACCGACCTGCGCACCCCGTTGCGAGCAGGTGCGAGCCCGGCCGAGTTGGCAGAGCTGGTGCGTGCAGCCGTCGCGGCGAAGGGTCCCGGTCACGCGATCGGGGCGACGGACTTCGAGCAGCCCGTGCGGGTGATGTCGAGGATCGGCGGGTGAGCGGCGAGGAGCACCGCCGGTCGGTGAGCGCCGCGGAGCTGGACGCGCCGTTGATGGCCTACGACGTGGCCGTTCGACGGATCGCGTCGTCGTTCAGTCCGTTGGCACCCGTCGAGGTGCCCATCGATGAGGCCCTGGGACTGGTCCTCGCCCGCGACGTCGTCGCCGCCGAGGACGTCCCGGCCTTCGACAACTCCGCCATGGACGGCTACGCGGTGCGCAGTGCCGACATCGGCCCCGGCGCCACCGTCACCGTGGGAGAACAGGTCGGTCCGGACACCGTGGTCAAGATCATGACGGGCCAGCCCGTGCCCCCCGGTGCGGATGCGATCGTGCCGTGGGAGCGCACCCGGACCGACGACGGCGCCCTGTTCGTCGAGGGACCGGTGCCCCCGGGGCGCTTCGTGCGACCTCGTGGCGAGGACGTGCTCGCGGGCGAGCTCGTGCTGCGCTCGGGCACCCGGATCGACCCGGTCGCGATCGGCATGGCCGCCGCGGTGGGCCACGCACGGCTGCTGGTGCACCCCCGGCCTCGGGTCGGTGTGCTCTCCAGCGGCGACGAGCTGGTCGGCGTCGACGAGCCGATCGGGTGGGGTCGGGTCCGTGACGCCAACGGCCCGCTGCTCGCCGCGACGGTGCGCGCCGCGGGCGCCGACGTCTCGGCGGTGCTGCGCGCGCCCGACGATCCCGAGCTGATCACCGACGCCCTGCGCCGGCTGTGTGCGGCCTCGGACCTGGTCGTGACCAGCGGCGGTGCGAGCGTGGGGGAGAAGGACTGGTTGCGCGTCGTGCTGGAACGCGCCGGCGAGCTCTCCTTCTGGCGCATCGCCATGCGGCCCGGCAAGCCGGTCGCGCTCGGTCGTGTCGACGACACTCCCGTGGTGGTGCTGCCCGGCAACCCGGGTTCGGTGGTGGCCTGCAGCCACGTGGTGCTCGCTCGTGCCGTGCGGGTGCTCGCCGGCGCAGCCGCCGAGCCCGCCACGACGACCGCCGAGCTGGCCGAGTCGCTCGACGGCGACTCCGAGCGCACGGTCGTGCATCCCGTGCGGCTGGTGGACGGCCGCGCGGTGCCGGCGCCGCTTCGCAGCAGCCAGGTGCTGTCCACCGCGCTGGGGCTGGACGGCTGGATCGTGGTGCCACCGGGTGGGGCAGCCGCCGGTGCCACCGTGGAGGTGGAGCTGTCGTGACCGAGGTGCTGCTGTTCGCACGCGCCCGTGAGCTCGCCGGCACCCGCCGCATCGAGCTGTCGGGCGCCACCGTGACCGACGTGGTGAGGGCTGCTGCGGAGCGCTTCGGTGAGGAGTTCGCCGAGCTGTGCACCACCTGCACCGTGGTGGTCGACGGCGAGACGGTGCCGCGTTCGCTGTTCGACACGACGGCGCCGGGCGCAGAGCTGGCGATCCTGCCGCCCGTGTCGGGCGGTGCGCACGACGACGCCGACCCGCAGCTGCCCGTGCGGGTCGTGGTGGTCACCGTGTCCGACCGCGCGAGCAGTGGGGTCTACGAGGACCTGACCGGGCCTGCGATCGAGGAGCTGCTCCGCGCCCACGGCGACGGCGAAGGAGCTGGCGCGATGGAGGTGGTGGGCCGGGAGCTGGTCTCGGACGAGGCCGACCGGATCGCTGAGGTGCTGCGGCGCTGGTGCGACGGCGGCGGGTGCGATCTGGTGCTGACCAACGGGGGCACCGGGCTGTCGCCCCGCGACGTCACCCCCGAGGCGACCCGATCGGTGCTCGACGCCGAGGCGCCCGGCTTGGGCGAGCTGATGCGGGCTTCCGGGCTCACGCACACCCCGCTCGCCGCGTTGTCGCGCCAGGCGGCCGGGCGCCGTGGCCACACCCTCGTGGTCAACCTGCCCGGGTCGGTCCGCGGTGCCACCGAGAGCCTGGCCGCGGTGCTGGCGGTGCTGTCGCACGCGGTGGCGATGGCCCGGGTCGGTGCCCGGTGAGCCGCCATCAGCACGCCGTCGACGCGCCCGAGGTGATCGCCGGGCTGTCGGCCACCGCCATCGATGCCGCTGCGCTGGTCGACCGCGTGCGTCGCGACGACTGCGGCGGACTGGTCGTGTTCGAGGGGACCACGAGGACGCCCAACCACGGCCACGACGTGCTCTCGCTGGACTACGAGGCGTGGGAGGACCGCACCCCGGCGCAGCTCGAGCGCATCGTGGGCGAGGTCGCCCGCGCCCACGGGCTGCGCGCCGCGGTGGGTGTGCACCGCACCGGGAGCGTGCCCGTGGGCGACACGGCGGTCGTCGTCGTCGCGGTGGCCCCGCACCGGGACGCCGCGTTCGCCGGGGCGAGGGAGTTGATCGATCGCATCAAGTCGGAGGCGTGGATCTGGAAGAAGGAGCTGCGCGCCGACGGCGAGGTGTGGGTCGACGGCTGCTGAGCGGGGCCGCCGGGCCGACGACGCTCACACCACGACGTCCATGGCGATCGTGAAGCCCGACGCCGCGTCGCCGCTGACCGTCGGGGTCTGGGCCTCCGCGCCGTCACGGAAGACGTTGTCGCTGGACAGCGAGATCCTCGAGAGGTTCTCGACGCTGTCCTCGTAGCCGGTGGTGGCGTAGGCCTGTTCGTCGGCGGTGGCCGGCAGCGCGATCTGCGACGTCAGGATCGCGTTGCGTCCGCTGGTGGCGGCTGCCTGGGTCTCGTAGACCTCGAAGTGGATGTGGGGCCACCGGCCGTCGTAGCAGCCGGGGAAGATGCTCGTGAAGGTGAGCGCGCCGGCGTCGTCGGCGACCTGGACGCCGCGCAGGTAGTTCTGGTCCGACAGGTCCTGGCTGTAGATCGAGTAGTCGCCGTTGCGATCCGCGTGCCACAGGTACACCGCAGCTCCGGCGAGCGGTGCACAGCCTGCGCCCGAGTCGAGCACCCTCAGGTCGATCTGCAGCGGGACGCCCTCGGCGGTGCCGGAGTACTCGCCGAAGCTCGTCGTGATGTCGCGGCGCACCACCCCGTCCTGGGTGAGCACGTTGGGGCCGTTGGTGCCGTCCGCCGGGTACGGCCCGCCGGTCTCCTGGGGTGTCTCGACGCTGCAGTCGGCCTCGCCCGTCACACCCGCCGTCGGGGTCGTGCTCGTCGCCGTCGTGCTCGTGGAGGTCGACGAGGTGGTGTCCGCCGTCCCGTTTCCCGACGAGCAGGCCGCCATGACGGCGGCCAGGCCTCCGGCGCCGAGCAGGGTCAGTGCCCGACGGCGCGACGGTGCCGGCCGGTCGTCGGTGTCGGGTTGGTCGTCAGGTGCTGGGTCGAGGCTGCTCATGGGAGCAGTCTGACGACGACAGGTCGAACGTCGACCGAGAGCGAGGTGAGAGCTCGGTGAGAGCGTCGCTCAGAGGAACTCGGCCGTCGTGCCGCCCAGCGGGATCGGGTCCATGCCCAGCTTGCGGTGGTCCCACGAGCGCACCCGATCGACGTCGATGCGCACGGCGATGCGCTTGTGGAGCATGAACTCGACCAAGGGCTTCACCTCGTCGGTGTACGGCCCGTTGTAGCGCTCCCAGACGCTCACGCCGACCTCCCACAGCGCCTCGGGGTCCTCGACGATGACGCCGGTGCCCTCGAGTGACACGCCGCGCAGGGTGTCGTAGGTCTCGCCCTCCTCGACCATGCAGGTGATGCGAGGGTCTCGACGCAGGTTGACCGCCTTCTGCGAGCGCGACTTGGTCTCGAACCACACCTGGCCGTCGATGACGGCGTACCACATGGCCACCAGATGCGGCGCGCCCGACGGGCCGAGGGTGGCCATGGTCGCGGTGCGCTGCTGGACGAGGAAGGTGGCGACCTCGTCGTCGGTCATCGTGATCTGCGAGCGCTGGTTCACACCCATGTGGGTCCCCCTGAGACGGCGAACGCCCATGATGGCCCGTCGTCGGAGGCGCCGTGCAGTCGGTGGCTCAGAAGTTGCTGCACCACCCGAAGGTAGCGGTCTCGCCGCTGCGCAAGGACTGGTTCCACTGCTCGCCCTCGATGTCGAGCGTGTTCCCCGAACGGGTGTAGCGGGCGTTCCAGAACGAGTAGATCGTGCCTCGCACCGGGTGCTGAAGACGCCACTTCTCGGTGTTGCGGGCGTTGTTGACCACGTCCACCTGCACGCAGTAGCCGGTCTGCCACTCCGAGGTCACCCGGGAGGTCCAGCTCACCCCGTTCGGCACCGTGCTCGTCGTGGTCGGTGTCGTCGTGCTCGTCGTGGTGCTCGTGGTCGTCGTCGGGGTCGTGGTGGTGGTGGTCGGCGGGTCGTCGGGCGTCGAGCGGGGGGCGGTCAGCGACCACCTCAGCACGGCGACGTCGTTGCCGGGTCCGACCAGGGGCGTCACCTCGAGCTGTGCGCCGCCGACCAGCAGGCTGGCCTCGTCGGCGCCGACGACGCGGGCCCTCAGGGCCACCTCGTGCACGGCGTTCGGATCGGTCGAGCCGGTGCAGGTCGAGCTGACCACGACGGTGGTGCCCAGGCCGTCGGCGTACTCCAGCCCCTTCGGCCCGCCCACGGGTTCGACGCACGAGCCGTCACCCGAGGGCAGCCCGACACGCCCCGATGGATCGACCTGGATCGCCACCACCGCGGTCTCGAGGGCGGCATCGATGGCTCGCAGCTGCTGGGCCCTCACGTCGTCCTTCGAGGCGACGTTGGTCGACAGCATCGTCATGGTGAGCAGCGCGGCCATGGTGATCCCGCCGACCAGGGTCCACACGGTCAGGCCCGCCATGATCACGAAGCCCGACTGCCCGCGGTGGACGTCCTGGCGGCGGCGCCAGCGATCGAGTGCGACTGCAGCGGTGATCATGCGGAGACCCTCACGTTGCTCGACCACGGCCCCCACTGGCCGGTGCTGTTGCGGGTGCGGACCTGGGCGTCGTAGCTGAGCGACTTGTTCTGCAGCCCGCTGATCCGGATGGTGGTCGTCGTGCCCGTGTTGCTGAAGACGTCGGTGCAGTTGCTGCTGACACAGGTCACGCGCACCTCGTAGGCGGCGGCGCCGCTCACGGCGTTGAACTGCAGGTCGATCCAGCGCTTGCCGGTGGTGGTGCCCGAGGCCTTCTTCTTGAGGCCACCTGGCGCCGCCAGCAGCGGGGCGTTGACGGTGACGGTGGTGCTGGCCGAGGCGGTGGCTCCCTGGTCGTCGGTGACCGTGAGCGTCACGGTCCGGGTGCCCGCGGTCGAGTAGGTCCGAGCCGGCGGATCCGCGACGGTCGAGGTGCCTCCGTCGCCGAAGTTCCACGCATAGGTGAGCGTCGGGTTGGGCGACATCGTCGTCTCGTCGACGACCACCGACGAGAAGTCGACCGTCAGCGGCGCGGTGCCGGTGGTGGTGCCGGACACGATCGCCACGCTCGGCAGCCGGTTCGCGACGGTCACCTTGGTCTCGGCGGTCGCGGTGCCGCCGGCGTCGTCGGTGACCACGAGCCGCACGGTGTAGCCCCCGGCGGGGCTGAGCGCCGCGTAGCGCTTCGTCGGGTTGGCGTCGGTCGACGTGGTGCCGTCGCCGAAGTCCCAGGCGTAGGCGGTGATCCGGCCGCCGAACTCCTTGTCGCGGTCGTCGTTGGACCCGGCGGAGGAGAACGCGACGTCCTGTCCGCGGAAGAACGTGGAGCCGGTCGTCGGCGAGGCGATCACGGCGACGGGGGCGTTGTCGGCGACCGTGACGGGGACCGTGGCGGAGGAGCTGAGCCCGGCGTCGTTGGTCACGGTGAGCGTCGCGGTGAACGAGCCGACCGCGGTGTAGGCCTTGACCGGATCGACCTCGGTGGACGAGCTGCCGTCGCCGAAGTCCCATCGATGGGTGAGCGGCCGACCGGCAGGATCGCTCGACGCGCTGCCCACGAAGCGGACCGTGAGCCGTCGGGGGCCGCTGGTCGGCGAGCCACTGGCCACCGCGACGGGCGGCTGGGTGTCCTCGACGTCGGTGACGCCGCCGGCGCGCAGGACCGCGGTGAGCGCGGACTGCTGCAGGTCGGGGGTGGTGACGCGCAGCGTCACCCGTCGACATGCCGCCACGGCCTCGGCATCGGGCCGGGCAGTGCTCCCGCTGTTGCCCTTGCCGTTGTCGTTGTCGGTGAGGTCGCCGTCCTTGTCCTTCGTGGGATCGACCTTCTTGGTGGTGCCCCGGCCGTTGCCGCGCGTCACCACGCCGACGGCCACGTCGGTGTCGGTCAGAGTGGTCGCGGAGTCGCACGTCGCGGTCGTCACCGTGTCCAGCACCTCGCCGAGCAGCTCGACGCGCTGGGTCGCTGCGGTGGTGCCGTCCGCGCAGCGGAGACGCCAGAGCCCGGTGCTGCCGCCATCGGCGGGGATCAGCGTGTAGGCGACGGTGCCGCTGGGGGTCTGCAGGGACAGCAGCGCCCGTTCGCCCTTGGCACCGGTGCCGCACGCGGCCAGACCGTCGCCCGTCGTGGTGGCGGTCGAGGCGGTGCTGACGTCACCGACGAAGTAGGTGCGCAGCAGGCCCAGCGACATCGCTCCCAGGTTCCGCTGCTCGGTCGCGGCCTGCTCACGCAGGGCCATCGTGGCCCACCCGAACATGGGCAGCACCATCAGACCGCTGAGCAGCAGGGCGACCATGGTCTCCACCAGCGTCATGCCCCGCTGGCCCCGCGCTGCTCGTCGACGTGCTGCGACGAGGTGCATCACGACCCCCGCACCGATGCGGCACCGTCACGCTTGACGATGGTGCCGGTCGCCTCCTGGTCGCCGGCCCGCACCGTCACGCGGAACCGCTGCGCGCCGTCGTCCTGCTTGCACGTGCCCTGGTAGGTGCCCGTGGCCTGCTGCCAGTACGACACGGCGATGAGGTCGGGCGCCGTCGTCTGGGTGCCGTCGATCACCTTGGCGGCGATCGGGGTGACCCAGCTGCGATAGAGCTCCTGGTACGCCGAGGCGGTGCCGCACTCCAGGTACGGCATGGCCTTGACGTTCTCCGTCGCGGTGCTGAGCGCGATCTGCAGCTCCTGCTGGGTGCGTGCGTTCTCGCTCGACGTGACCGCGATCATGAGGCCCGTCGCCGAGGCCAGCGTCAGAGGGGCCATGACGGCGACGCCGACGAGCACCTCCACGAGGCTGACGCCCGACTGGCCGCGCTGCGCGACGCGCTCGGAGAGGGCCAGGAGGATGTTCACGGCGCTCGTATCGGCCGGGACCGGCTCGACGTGAGGCTTCCCGGACCATTCCCGAACCTGGCTCGGGAAGGCCGTCGATCAGCGGGCGGCGGTGTTGCGGATCGGCGCAGCGGTGCGACACGGCTGCCCGCGGTGGGCGTCCGGGCCCGGGTGCTGCTCGTCGTGGGCCAGCTGCACCGGCCACACCGGCAGCACCAGCGCGCTGGCGTGGCCGCCGCCGCGTCCGACCAGGTGCGACGCGCCGTCGGTGACCGGGTTGTCGAAGCACCAGAACGGGTGGTCGCGCCCGGGGGTCGACACCGCGACGCGGAGTCGGCTCCCTGCGCGGAAGAGGTGCGTCACCGGCGCGATCGGCACACGGACCCGGAGCCACTCGTCGGGACGCAACGGTGCGCGGTCGCTCGCGGTGAACGTGTAGTCGACCCGCAGGTCGTCGGAGTGGTCGGGGTCCTCGACGCGGTGCACGGGACGGTGCCAGCCGGACTGCACCCGCTGCTCGAGGCCGTCGGGTCGGACCTCGGTCAGGGTCACCTGCACGGCGGTGTCGTCGGTCCCGGGGCACAGCCACAGCTCCACGTGGCCCGAGCCGGCGATCACCAGCGGCTCGAGCAGCGGGGACGTCTCGTACGCGACGCGGTGGTCGTCGTCGAAGCGGGTCCAGGTGATCGGCACCTGCGGCAGGGTGAAGCGGTTCAGATCGGACAGCAGCTCCGAGGAGTAGGCGAGCTGACCGGCCTCGAGGTCGTCGAGGTAGCGGTCGGCGCTCGCCTCGGCGGCCGCCTCGGGCAGCAGGCGCCCGTCGGCAGCGAAGTACCAGCGGTGAGGCACCACGTCGGCAGGAGGGAACTGGTCCAGCTCGACCTCGAAGCGGTGCGCGGTCGCACCGGGCACCTCGTGGCCGGCGCCGTTCTCGAACAGGATCCGGACCCGAGGTTCGTCCAGATAGGCGGCGTAGGCGGCTTCCCAGTCCTCGCCGACGTGCTCGAAGCGGTCGGGCTCGAGCTCGGTGCTGAACCCGAACACCTCGGCGAACTGCAGCGGCGCGAACGACCGGATCAGGTCGTGCACACGCGGGACCCGCTGCGCGACGTGGAACGACAGGAACTCGTACCAGCGGGTGACGACCATCGGGCTGTACCCATCGGGGTGGTGGCCGTTGAACAGGTTGAAACGTGTGTGCGGGCTCGACGTGAAGCTGTTCAGCATCAGCGCGAAGCGGCTGCCGGTCTGCTCGTCCTGCCAGGCGCCGGTCAGGTAGACGGGCACCTCGATGCGGTCGACGAGCGCAGCTGCGCGTCGTGCGGCCAGCATCGGGCGGAAGTTCTCGATGCTGCGCCCGAACTGCTCGAAGTCGAAGTTCTGCGAGCGCACCCGCTGGTTGGCCGTGGCGACCTCGTCGCCGGCGTCGATGCGGCGCTGGTCCCACGCCTGGCCACCGGCCGCGGTCTGCTGGTCGCGCATCGCGAGCCAGGCGCGGGTGAAGCCCGAGTTGTAGACGCCGCCGGGCCACTGCTGGCGCCACAGGTCGTCGATCACCGACATGGGGGCGATGGCGGCCAGGTGCGGGGGCTGCGTCGCGGCGACGTACAGCTGGCTGATGCCGGGGTAGCTGAGCCCCACCATGCCGGGTCGCCCGTGCAGGACCCAGGGCTGACGGGCGACGGTCTCGACGACGTCGTAGCCATCGGCGGCCTGGGCGGGGCTGAAGACGTCGAACACCCCGCCCGAGCACCCGCTGCCGCGCATGTTCACCCCGACGACCGCGAAGCCCATCAGGTTGGCCAGCAGCGTCGAGGGCTGGGGCTCGTCGGGATCCGACGGCGAGTAGCCGGAGTACTCGATCACCGTCGGGTACGGCGGCGGTCCGTACAGGCCGGGGTCGGGGAAGCGCACCATCACCGACAGCTGCACGCCGTCTCGCACCGTGAGGTAGCCGAAGCCCTCCGCGAGGTCCTGGTCGTACGTCGTGGGATCGGGGTGGTCCTCGACCGCCAGCACCCGAACCTGGCCGAGGTCGTCGGTCGAGCCGTCGCGCTCGGCGAGCACCCGGTAGGTGCCCGCGGCCAACGTCTCACCGCTCGAGAGCGCCTCGACGATCGCTGCGGTGCCGTCGAGCACGAGCGGCCGCGCCGGCACGAACGCCAGGTGGGCGTTGCCGTGTGCGTCGGCGACCATGGTCACCAGCTCGCCGTCGTGGTCGTCGAGCACCCGCAACCGGGTGCCCGGCGCCGCACCGGTCACGGTGAGCGTGTGCACCCCGCCGCGCAGCTCCGGCTGGCCGCCGACGGTTCCGTCCCCTTGCTCCACGCTGTCGCCTCCCCGTCGGCCCCGTCCCGACGCTGCGACGGTAGCCCCGATGCGACCGGTGGTCACATCGTGCGGGGCACGGCCGGAGCGTCAGGCCAGGGTGCCGCGCAGGACGCTGGTGTCGACACCGGAGTGCTGCTCGTCGCCGTCGACCTGGAGGTTGATGTCGACGATCGGGTACTCGTCGGGGTCGACGCCCTCGGGCACGTCCACGACGATCTCTTCCTGGCCCGAGGGCAAGCTGCCCAGCGAGCGGGGATCGGTCACGTCGGCGTCGATCAGCCACATCTCGTAGTGGTGGCCGCCGGGCGCCGGCGGCAGGCCGGCGGCGCTGATGCGCAGCTGCTGCACGCCGTCGACCGTGACCAGCTCGGCAGTGCCGGAGCCCGCCTCCTTCAGCGGCTGCAGCTCGACGCTGGCGACCAGTTCGGTCGTGGTGTCGGGGGAGTTCGCGGTGATGACGCCGAACGTCCCGGCGGCGACGACCACCACGGCGGCCGCAGCGGCGACACGGCGCCAGCGCTGCTGGCGACGACGGTGGTCGTCGAGGTGCGTGACCGAGCCGGTGTCGTCGGCCGCAGTGTGGTCGGATGCGGTGTCGTCGGATGCGGAGTCGTCGGATGTGGTGCTGTCGGACGTCGCCGTCGTCGGTGTCGGCACGACGCGCAGTCCGCCCTCGTCGGAGGGCGCGGACGATCGGTCTGCGAGCACCGTCGGCTGGTCGGCGGTCGACAGGCGCACGGCGATGTCGTCCCAGAGGCCCGCAGGGACCTCGTGGCGCACCGAGTCCTCGGCCGTCAAGGAGGCCAGGAGGTCGACGACCCGACCGTCGTCGCGGTCCATCTCGTCATCAGCGGGACGCATCGTCGAATCCTTCCAAGTGGCGCCGCAGCCGTCCCAGGCTCCGGCGGATGTCGCTCTTCACGGTGCCGAGCGGTACGGAGCACCGCTCGGAGATCTGGGCATGGGTCAGGTCCTCGAAGAAGGCCAGCCGGACCATCTCCTGGGCACGTTCGGGCAGCGTGGCGATCGCCTCGGCCATGAGCATGCGCTCTGCGGCTGCCACGACGGCCTCCTCGGCGGTGCCGGCGACCTCGTCGGCACCGGACAGGTCCTTGGGGATGGGCGCCTTGCCGTCGGATCGCATGACGTCGATCACCTTGTAGCGGGCGATGCCCAACAGCCATCCGGCGAGCGAACCCGCTTCGGGCCGGTAGCGCTCCCGCGAGCGCCACGCCGCCAGGAAGACCTCCTGGGTGGCGTCCGCTGCTCGCTCCGGACCCAGCGAACGTCGACAGAAGGAGAAGACCAGCTGACCGTGCGCGTCATAGGCGGCCTTCAGGGCGGACTCGTCGCCAGCACGCAGGCGACGCGCGATCACGTCGTCGAGTGCTCCGGCGTCCACGCCGCTGGTCCGGTCCATCACTGCTTCCACGTCGGGTTCTTCGACGGTGGAGGCGGGATTGGATGCAATCGAATCGTCCATCTGCGGCCCTCACGCCCCTCGGGGGTTCGACCACTCAGACGACCCTCGGCATGACCCGACCCTCGTGTCGATGTCCTGCGACTGCCCCCATTGTGGCGCCCGTCGGGCGATCGCGCCACCACCCCCCACGCGAACGGGGGCCGGCCCGAGTGGGCCGGCCCCCGTGGGAGCGGGATGTGCGCCGTGCGCGGTCGCTCAGAGGCGGATGGTGGAGGTGATCGCCTGCAGCGTGCCGTCCGCCGCGCTGCCGACGACGTAGACGTTGTTCAGCCGACCTTCGCGCACCGGGAAGTTGTCGACCGAGAGCACGGTCGTGGCGGTGCCGGCGACACGGACGTCGACGGTGTAGCGGAGGAAGGAGAAGGCGTCGAGCGCAGCCTGGGCGCCGTTCGGGGCGTTCTTGACCGGGGTGATCTTGAAGAACGGGATCTGTCGCGAGAGCGGGAACAGGCCCAGGTCGACGTCGACGGCCGGTGCGGCGGCGGCGTGGTGCAGGGCCAGGCGGCCGGCGAAGAAACCGGTCTTGCGCAGGTTGTTGCTGAACACGTTGAGGCCGATGGCGCCCTCTGCGTTCACGTAGCTGGCCACGACCGAGAAGTTGCCGCCGGCGGGCACCGCGACGTCCTGGTCGATGGCGACGGTGTCGGTGTTGGCGAGCTTCACCTGGATGTCGTAGGTCGCCGCGGGCAGCGTGAGCGGGCCGACGGTCTGACCGAACGTGAAGTCCTCGATCGCGAGGCCACCGTTGACGTACACGTCGACGACGGTGCCGCTGTCGTTCAGCGGGAGGCCGTGGGTGACCCAGACCTTCGAGGTGCCGGTCTGCGCACCGGCGCCGGAGGTGAGCGCCGGCGCCACGGTGAGGGCGACGACCACGGCGAGCAGCGCCGCGAGCTTGGTACGGAATCGGGACATGAGCGTCTCCTGTGCTGGGGGGCGGGAACACCTGGACTTCGGTCCTCACCCCGTCCGCGGATGCAGCGCCGCGTCGCAGCGGCGAAGATGGTCCATGCGCTACGCGATCAAGACCGCACCCCAGATGACGACCTGGGCCGCCATGCTCGAGGTCTGGCAGGCCGCCGACCGCATCGAGCTGTTCGAGTCCGCGTGGAACTTCGACCACTTCGAGCCGATCCTCGCCCAGCCCCGCAGCGGCCCCTGCCTCGAGGGGTGGACGACCCTGGCGGCGCTGGCGCAGGCGACCGAGCGGATCCGGGTCGGCTGCATGGTGACCGGCATGCCGTACCGGCACCCGGCGGTGCTCGCGAACATGGCGGCGACGGTCGACCGGATCTCGGGCGGACGCCTGGAGCTCGGCCTCGGTGCCGGCTGGAACCAGGCCGAGGCCGACGCCTACGGCATCGAGCTGCCACCGCTGCGCGAGCGCTTCGACCGCTTCGACGAGGGGTGCGAGGTGATCGTGGCCCTGCTGACCCAGGACCGGGTCGACTACGAGGGCGAGCACTTCCAGCTGTCGGGTGCCTACTGCGAGCCGAAGGGGGTGCAGACCCCGCACCCACCGATCACGATCGGCGGCGACGGACCCACCCGCACGCTGCGAGCGGTGGCGCGCTACGCCCAGCGCTGGAACACACCGTTCGCCTCCGCGGACTCGCTGCGGGCGAGCCTGCAGACGCTGCACGCCCACTGCGCCGACATCGGCCGGGATCCGTCCGAGATCACCATCACCGCGCAGTGCATCCACGACCCCGTCGCGGGTCCGGCGGCCACCGCCGAGGCGTGCGCCGAGCTGGCCGAGGCCGGCTGCGACCTGGCGGTGGTCTACCTGCCCGAGTCCCATCACCGCGCCGAGGAGGTCGAGCGGATCGCTGCGGCGCTCGGCTGAGGACGGTCAGGCGCTCAGGCCTCGACGGGGTCGACGGCACCTGCCCCGGGCGACGGCGCCGCTCCACGGAGCGCTCGCATCGATCCCGTGTCGTTCACCACCGCGACCACCATCGCCGCCACCGCCACGCCGATCAGCAGTCCGCCGGGTCCGTGCAGGTGGAAGCCGAGCATCCCGGCGACCAGGGTCGGGAACAGTCCGAGCTGGACCGACCGCGCATCGATGCGGCGCTGCAGGACGAGTGCGTCCAGCACCTGCAGCAGCACGGCGGCTGCCAACACGACGGCCGCGTCGCTCGACCCCGTGACCAGCGCCATGAGGGCCAGGGGCAGCGCACCCAGCAGGATGCCGACGTACGGCACGAACGCGCACAACGCGGCCAGGATGGCCAGCACTCCCGGCATGTCGAGCCCCAGTGCCGTCGCCACCACGAACGCGAGCGCAGCGACCGCGAGCGAGCGCAGCGCGGTGAGGGCCAGGTAGCGCACGGTTCGTCCGTAGGCGGCACGCAGCACCGCGTCGACCTGCTGCCGCGCGTGGGCAGGAGCCTGGTCGACCAGGCTGCGCACCAGGCCCGGCCCGGTGAACACGAGCATCACGGTCAGGATCCACACCACGAACCCCGCCGAGATCCGCCCACCGACGGCCGTGGCCAGCCCGGGCAGGTCGGGGCCGTCGAAGCGGGCCCGTGCCGCGGTCTGGTCCGCCAGGCTGCGCACGGAGTCGTCGAGCTCCAGGTCGCGCAGGACCGCGCCGATGCCCTCGGAGCGCTCGAGGCGATCGACCGCGCCGGGCACCGCGGCGCGGAACCGCTGCGACTCGGTGCGCAGCTCGCCGAGCACCACGGCGGTCAGCCCCGCGGCGACCACGGCCGCCAGCAGCGTCAGCAGCAGGATGGCGACGAACGCGGGCATTCGGCGCGACATGCGCTGCACGACCGGGTACGCGAACGCTGCGATCGCCGCCGCCTGGGCGAACCACCACAGCGTCTCGGTGGCCCGTGATGCGACGACGAACAGCACCACGAGCACGCCCACCACGATCACGGCCCGGACGACCGAGCGGGGCGTGACGTGCAGCGTGGGGATCGGGTCGGCCATGGGGTGACGGGGCGCCGAGCCCCGGTGGGTTCCGCGGCGGGCGACGATGCCGATCCTAAGCTCGGCCGGTGCCACTCGAACGGGACCCCGCCGCCGTCCAGGTCGAGCGCGACCCCGCGCCACAGGTCCCCGCGGACCAGCCGCCGAGCCTCCGGGTCGACCTGGCGTGGCAGTCGGTCGTGGTCGCCGCGGTGGCCGCAGCGGCGCTCGTCGTGCTGTGGGGCACGGTGCGCACGTCGTCGACGGTGGTCACCCTGATCGTCGTGTCGCTGTTCGTGGCGATGGCGCTCGACCCGCTCGTGGTCGCGGTCGGGCGGCGCAGCGGCCTCGGGCGGGGATGGTCGACGGTGCTGGTGCTCGGCGTCGTGGTGCTGCTCGGTGGGCTGTTCCTGAGCGTCGCCGCTCCGCAGCTGGTGAAGGAGTCCGCGAACCTGGAGCAGCAGCTGCCCGACACGGTGGACTCCCTCGAGCAGCTCCCGCTGGTGGGTCGCTGGGTCCGGGAGGCCGACCTGTCGAACAAGCTCTCGGAGGCGATCGCCTCGCTGCCGTCGAAGGTGGAGTCGGCGGGCGCCTCGGTCGGCTCGTTGGTCGTCAAGGTCGGCTTCGGGTTCGGCGCGGTCCTCGTGTCCTTGCTGATGGTGGCGGGCGCGCTCTTCGAAGGGCCTCGCCTGATCGCGGACGTTCGCCGGGCCACCCCGCCCGGGCGGCGGGCCGACGCGGACGGCGTCGGGCGCACCGTGTACGCGGTGCTCGCCAAGTACTTCGCCGGCTCGCTCCTGATCGCCGTCGCGAACGGGATCTGGGTGGCCACGGTGGCACTGGTGGCGGGTGTCCCGCTCAGCCCGGTGCTGGGCGTCTGGTCGGCGCTCACCGCGCTCATCCCGCAGATCGGCGGACTGATGGGCTTCGCGCTGGTGGCAGTCGTGAGCCTGACCGCCGGCATCGTGCCCGCACTGGTCATGTCGGTGGCCTTCCTCGCCTTCATGCTGTTCAGCAACCACGTGCTGGTGCCCACCGTCGTGGGACGCGCCGTCAGCCTGTCGGCGCCGGTCACGATGGTCGCCGCGGTCGGTGGGTTCTCGGTCGGGGGCATCGTCGGGGCGCTGTTCGCGGTCCCCACCTTCGGCGCGATCAAGGCCGTGGCGGTGCGGATGCGAGACGGCCAGCTCGGAGCACCACCCGAGCCACCCACGCCGTCGGAGGGGACCTGGCACCGGCTCCGAGGGTGGGCGGCGCGGCGCCGGCACCGTCGCGCGTCCTGAGCTCGGGCCCGTCGCTGCGCCGGCAGCCCCCTAGCATCGGTGTATGGACATCTCGACGCTCTTCTCGGTCGACGGCAAGGTCGCCGTCGTGACCGGCGGCTCCCGCGGGATCGGCCGGATGATCGCCGAAGGCCTGGTGCGCTCGGGCGTGCGGGTGTACATCTCGTCCCGCAAGGTCGACGCCTGCGACGCCGCGGCACAGGAGCTGTCGGAGTGGGGCGAGTGCATCTCGTTGCCGAGCGACCTGTCGAGCCGTGAGGGCGTCGAGTCGCTGGCCGCGGAGGTCGCCGCACGCGAGCCCCGGGTGCACGTGCTGGTGAACAACGCCGGCGCCACCTGGGGGGCACCGATCGACGACTACCCCGACTCGGCGTGGGACAAGGTCCTGTCGACCAACGTCAGGGCGGTGTTCGATCTGACCGTCGCGCTGCTGCCGCAGCTGCGCGGCGCGGCATCGGCCCAGGATCCGGCCCGTGTCGTCAACATCGGCTCGATCGACGGCATCCGCGTGCCCGAGACCGACAACTACGCGTACGCGGCGAGCAAGGCTGCGGTGCACATGGTGACCCGGCAGGTGGCGCACCGCCTGGCGCGGGACCACATCACCGTGAACGCCATCGCGCCGGGCCCCTTCCCATCGAAGATGATGTCGTTCGTGCTCGATGCGGACGGCGGCGAGGAGCTGGTCAGCAGCGGCGTGCCGCTGCGCCGCATCGGCCGTCCCGAGGACGTCGCGGGCACGGTGCTGTTCCTCGCCTCGAGGGCCGGGAGCTACCTCACGGGTGCGGTGATCCCGGTCGACGGCGGCCTGTCGACCCACGGCTGACGTGCCCATCCTGCCGCCCTCCGCAGCGCCCGGTGGCCCACGACGGGTCTCGACCGGCGCGCTGCCCGATCCGATCGACCTCCAGCAGCTGCTGGCTGCGGCCCACGAGCGCCACCTCGACGTGCACGACGGGACGGTCGCCGACTACATCCCCGCCCTGGCCGACGCGCCGCCCGAGGCGTTCGGCGCCTGCGTCGCCGGCGTGGGTGGCGCGCTCTTCTCCGTGGGCGAGGCGAACGTGGAGTTCTCGATCCAGAGCATCTCCAAGCCCTTCGTGTTCGCGCTGGTCTGCGACGCCGCCGGCCACGACACGGCCCAGGACCAGCTCGGGGTGAACAGCACCGGTCTGCCGTTCGACTCGGTGATGGCGATCGAGCTGAGCGAGGACCGCACGCTCAACCCGATGGTGAACGCGGGTGCGATCGCCGCCACGAGCCTGGTGCCCGGCGCGACCGCGGAGGACCGCTGGCAGTTCGTGCTCGAGGGGCTGTCCGCGTTCGCCGGGCGCGAGCTGGTGCTCGACCGCGAGGTGTACGACTCGGAGACCTCGTCCAACCTGCGCAACCACGGCATCGCGCACCTGATGGACAGCTACGGGCGCGTCTTCTGCGACCCGGAGGTCGCCGTCGACGTCTACACCAAGCAGTGCTCGTTGCTGGTCACCGCCGAGGACCTGGCGGTCATGGGCGCCACGCTCGCCAACGGCGGGGTGAACCCGCTGACCGGCGCGAGCGTGGTCGAGGCGGCCACCTGTGCGCGCGTGCTCGCCGTGCTGGCCACCGCCGGGCTCTACGAGCTGACCGGCGACTGGCTCTACGAGGTCGGGCTCCCGGGCAAGAGCGGCGTGAGCGGCGGCATCGTCACCGTGGCACCCGGCAAGGGCGGGTTGGGCACCTGGTCGCCCCCGCTCGACGCGGCGGGCAACAGCGTGCGGGGCCAGCTGCTCACCCGCGACCTCTCCGAAGAGCTGGGCCTGAACCTGTTCGCCTCGGCACCCGCGCGGCGGTCGGGTGCACCGGGGTCGACGTCGACCGGCGGGTAGCGTCCCCGCGTGCTGCTCGCCTCGATCCCGCTGACCGGCCGTCCCTCCCGAGCGATGGCGGGCGACGATCCGCCCGGGCCCGCCGAGCTCGCCGACGGCATCCTGGGGGTGGCCGTCGACGCCACGATCGTCGACGGTGCGGCGCACACCGTGGTGCAGGTCCTGCTCGACGACGATCGGGCCGACTTCGACCCGCTGCTGCTCGACGCACCGGTGGTGGCCGAGGTGGTCACGCCCGCCGGTGACGTGGTCGCACGTGAGCTGCTCGACCACGACGCCTTCCGTCGTGCGCTGCTCGAGGAGCGCGAGCGTGGCGAGTCGGTGCGCCGCGGTGTGCTGCTGCTCGACGCCGGCGAGCTGCCTGCGCCGTGGGTCCGCCTGGCGTTCCTGCCCGTGCCGCTCGAACGCGGCGAGGGCACGACGTTGCTGCTGCGACGCAGCACCGTCGCAGCGCTGCTCGAGGGGGTCGAGCAGGCGTTGCGCGACGGTGACCTCACCGACGCCGAGGGTGTGGCGGCGCGCACCGCGATCGAGCACCTGCACCCACAGGCCCCCTGACGCGTCCGGCTACCGTGGCGCCGTGAGTGAATCGAGCACCGCCCGCGCGCCCCTTCGACGTGAGTCGATCGTCACCGCGGCGCGGGCGCAGATCGCCGCCGACGGCCTGGCGTCGATGTCGCTGCGTCGTCTCGCCTCCTCGCTCGGCGTCACCGCGCCGGCGCTCTACGCCCACTTCGCGTCGAAGGACGAGCTGCTGACGGCGGTCGCCGCGGAGGAGTTCTCCGAGCTGATCGCCGCGCTCGAGGCATCCACGTCGGGGCGCGCCGACCCGATCGACCGGCTCGTCGCCCAGAGCCACGCGTACGTGGACCACGCCCGGCGCCACCCCGAGTTCGTGGAGCTGGTGACGGTGTTCCGGCCCGACCTGATCCCGCAGCCGGCGGCGCCGGAGCTGGCGATGGCGTCCCGGAGCTTCGAGCTGTCGTCGGTCGCGGTGCAGGACGCGATCGACGCCGGGCTGCTGCGCGAGCAGGACCCGCTGATGGTCGGACTGACCCTGTGGGCCGCCGTGCACGGCGTCGCGACGGTGCTCGCGAGCCGCCCGAACCTGGGCGACGACTACGAGGCGGCGCTGGTCGACTCGGTCGTGCAGTCGGTGGTGCGCGGCCTGCTCGCCTGAGCCCGGCCTCCGCTCGGTGCGGCGCGACGCGGTGCTTCAGGCCGGCAGCCAGCTGCCGTGGAAGCCGAACGGCACGCGTCGGGGCAGGTGCACCGTGGCGACCGGGCCCGCGGCGATGTCGGCGGCCGCGAGGATCTGGACCTCGGAGCGATCCGTGCTCCGGTCGTGCACGTAGGACATCACCCAGCCGTCGCCCTCGTCGCCGTCGGGGTGGCTCGCCACGACCGGCTCACCGACCACACGACCGGGTCCGACGCGGTAGCTCGTCTCGGTGCCAGCCTGCAGGTCGTACGCGGTGATCGAGTCGAACAGGCCGTCCTCGCCGGGCAGCGACCGATCCGGTGCGCCGCCGGCGAACGAGGCGAGGTAGCCGTAGCGATGCGCACGCCCGGCCACACGGTCGTCGATGCGGGGGAAGTCCCCCGAGACCTCTGCCAGGCGGTCGTGTCGGGCGGTGCCCGCTGCCAGGTCGATCGTGTAGCGGGTCAGGTAGCCGCTGGGGTCCTCGCCGGCGGGCAGCGGTGGGGCGTCGGCGTCCAGGCCGATCTCCATGCGCGGCAGGCGACAGGCGTCGATCACGACTCGGTCGCCGTCGCTGTAGCCGTTGAGGAAGTGGAACACGTAGCAGTCCTCGACGGGGATCCACCGCAGGTCGCTGCCGTCGCCGTCGCGCAACATGACGCCGATGCGGGTGCCACGCTCGGGCTGCCACGAGATCATCGGCCCGCCGGACGCGAAGCCGGCCAGGTCGAACACCGCCGGGGCGTCCAGGAACACGGCGTGGGTGTCGGTCACGACGAAGTCGTGCATCATCACCGGGGCCGGCAGGTCGATGTCGACCGTGCGCGACAGGGTGCCGTCGGCCTCGACGACGTGGTAGCGCAGGTACGGCGGGAGCGCCGAGTAGCCGAACGCGAACATCTGCCCGGTCACCGGGTCGATCTTCGGGTGGGCGGTGAACGCCCCCTTGAGGCGCCCGTCGAAGTCGGTGGTGCCGAGCGTCGAGAGGTCCTCGGCCAACACCGTCGGCGGGCCCGCCTCCCACAGGCAGAGGATCTCGCCCGCGTGGCGCACGACGTGGGTGTTGGCGACGTTCTTCATGGGACCGGCGTCGCCGACCAGGTCGGGGCCGGGGAAGGCCGCGTGCGCCATGCCGCCGTAGAGCGCACGACCTGCGCTCCGCTCGGCGCCGAGCCCGCGGCTGTCGATCCAGCGGTTGCGATAGCTCGCACGGCCGTCGGCCAGCGTGAGCCCGTGGATCATGCCGTCACCGTCGAAGAGGTGGTAGCGCCCGGTCGGCTCGAACATGGGGTTCGGGCCGTTGCGCAGGAACGAGCCGCGCAGCTCGGTCGGCAGCTCGCCGGTGACCTCGAGGTCGACCAGGTCGACCTCGTCGTGCACGGGTGCGTACACCCCGCGCAGGTACGGCTGGACCGCTCGATCCTCGGCGATGCTCATTCGTTCGACCCCCCGGTCCGACGGCGCCCGTCGGCGCGTCGACGCCGGCAGTTTACACCGTTCACCTGCTGGCGGGTTCGGCGGTGCACCCGACGACAGGACCGACGTTCAGGTCGCGGTGTCCGGGGCCACGGTGCCCAGGTACCCGGCCTCGAGCAGCTCGGGGCGGCCGGCCAGCTCGGCGGCGGTGCCGGCAGCGAGGATCGTCCCGCGGTCCATCAGGTAGGCGCGATCGGACACGGCGAGGACCATCGCGACGTGCTGCTCCACCAACAGCACCCCGGCCCCCAGCTCGAGTGCGACCGACCGCAGCACGGGCAGCAGGTGCTCCACGATGATCGGCGCCAGGCCCAGGCTCATCTCGTCGACCAGGAGCAGCTTCGGTCGGGCCGACACCGCTCGGGCGAGCGCGAGCATCTGCTGCTCGCCGCCCGAGAGCAGGCCGGCCCTGCGGTCCATCACCTCGCGCAGCGCGGGGAACCACTCGAGCACCTGCTCCTCGGGCAGCGGCGTCACCGAACCGCGGCCCCTGGGGCGACCCAGTCGCAGGTTCTCGGCGACGGTGAGGTCGTAGAAGAGCCCCCGGTCCTCGGGCACGTGCGCGAGGCCGTGTCGGGCGAGCGCGGCGACACCACCGGGGCGCAGCGACCGTCGACGTGTGCGGGGGTGCCCCAGCACCGTCACCTGCCCCTGCATGGCGGCGAGCACCCCCGACACCGTCAGCAGCGTGGTGGTCTTGCCGGCGCCGTTCGCGCCGAGCAGCGCCACCACCTCGCCGGCGCGCACGTGCAGGTCGACGCCGTGCACCACGGCGACGCCGTCGTAGCCGGCCACGAGTCCCTCGACGGCCAGGACGAGGTCCCCGTCGACGTCGTCGAGCCGCTCGTCCGCGCGCGGTCGCTCGTCGCCCGTCATGTGGACGCCTGCGTGCCCAGGTAGGCCGAGATCACCACGGGGTCCCGGCGGATCTCGGCGGGGGTGCCGCTCGCGATCAACCCGCCGAAGTCGAGCACGTGCACCGTGTCGCACACCCCGAGCACGATCGACATGTCGTGGTCGACCAGCAGCACGCTCATGCCGCTGGCGGGCAGCTCGGCCAGCACCCGACCCAGCTCGGCCGTCTCCCGGGTGTCCAGTCCCGCCGCCGGCTCGTCGAGCAGCAGCAACGTGGGCCGTGCGACCAACGCCCGGGCCAGGGCGACCAGGTGGCGCTGTCCGTTGGACAGCTCGTCGGGTCGCCGGTCCGCCACGACGTCGAGGGAGAGCTGCGCCAACACCTCGGCCACCACGCCGGGCTCGTCGCGCCGCGGCCGCAGCAGATCGCCCAGGAACGAGCCGCGGTGCGCAGGCGTGGCGGCGACGGTCAGGTTCTCACGCACCGTCAGGTCGTCGAAGAGCTCGAGCGACTGGAAGGTGCGCACCAGTCCACGCCGCGCCCGGTCGTGCGCCGCCAGGTCGCCGATCGGCTCACCGCACAGCTCGATGCGCCCGGCGCTCGGCGCGGTGAAGCCGCTGAGGGAGTCGATGAAGGTCGTCTTGCCGGCACCGTTGGGACCGATCAGCCCTGCGATCTCGCCCCGCCCGATGCGCAGCGACACGTCGTGCAGCGCAACGACACCGCCGTAGCGCACCGTCAGGCCCGACACCTCCAGCACAGGGGCGGTCTGCGGGTCCGCAGCGGTCATGCGGGTGCTCCCGCGGGCCGGTCCAGGCCGTCATCGCTGCCGGCGGTGCCGGGCACCGCCGCGGTCGCGAGCACCGACCCCTGCGGCCCGCCGGCGGCGTCACGGGCCGGACCGCGGCGTCGGTGCAGCAGCCCGGTGATCCCGTCCGGGGCGAAGATCGCGGTCAGGATCAGGGCGATGCCGCTGGCGGCGAAGACGTACTGGCCGACCTCGCCGCCCGAGAGGTCGGCGCTCATCGTGGTGACCACGCCGGCCTGCGCCAGCAGGCCCGCCACCAACGCCCCGCCGATGCTGGCCACACCACCCAGGTAGGTCATCGCCAGCACCACCAGCGCGCCGATCACCATGAACGACGTCGGCGACAGGGTGGCCGCGGACTCGGCCATCAGCACGCCGGCGAGGCCCGCCAGGAACGACGACGTGGCGAAGGCGCTCAGCTTGGTGCGCCCCACGTCGATGCCCGCAGCCGCAGCGGCGCGCTCGTTGGCGCGCACCGCCAACCACCGCATGCCGGTGCCGTTGCGGCGCAGGTTGGCCACCGCGACGCAGCAGATGACCAGCACCGCCAGGACCATGAGGCCGAACACCGCACGGAAGTTGTCGGCACCTCGGGCGCTGATGCCGACGTCGAGGCCGAACACGTCGGGTCGGGGGGCGGAGCTGCCCGCGGGGCCGCCGGAGAAGGGCGGGCTCGCCAGCACGAGCTGCTCGACCGCGACGGCCAGGGCCAACGTGGTGATCGCCAGGCTCATGCCGCGCACGCGGGTGGCGGGCAACCCGACCAGCACGCCGAGCACGGTCGACAGCAGGGCGGCCAGCAGCGCCGCCAGCACGAAGGGCACACCGGCCTCGTCGAGGCGGATGACCGCGAAGCCCGACACCCCGGCGAACGCGAGCTGCGCCAGCGAGATCTGCCCGACGAACCCGGTCACGACCACCACCGAGAGCGCGAGCAGCGCGAAGACCATCGACACGATGATCGCCTGGCGGTACCCGGCATCCACACCGAAGAGGGCGAGCGACACCAGCGCGGTGCCGGCCAGGGCCCACCAGGCGACGTGGCGCGGCTCGGGCGCGGCCGGCAGCCGTCGTTCGAGCACCGCGGCGCGGTCCGGCAGGGCGTCGCCGCCCCACACCAGCGCGCCGATGATCAACGCCACCGGCACCGCCTGCTGCAGACCGGTGGTGGGCAACCAGTCCGGGATCCAGGTGACGTCGGGTCGCACGGCGTAGCCGAGGATGAGCGACTGCACCACGCCGATGCCGATGCCGGCGGCGGCGGCGACCACGAAGGAGCGCAGGCGGCCCAGCAGCGCGGCGGCGAGCGCCGGGACCACGAGCAGGGTCGTGGTGGTCGGGTCGAGCCCGGCGATCGGCTCGATCAGGATCACGGCCAGGCCGGCGAGCACCGTCGCGAGCGCCCAGTTGAGCGTGCCGAGCCGGTCGGGTGAGATGCCCAGCAGCAGCGCCCCCTTCTCGTTGGCCGCGGCGGCCCGGGTGGCGAGGCCGAACCGGGTGAAGCGGTACAGCGCGCTCAGCGCCGCGGTGGCGATGACGACGAGCAGCACCAGCAGCAGGCGGTTCTGGCTCACCGCGGTGCCCGCCAGGCGCACCGGGTCCTCGGGCAGCACGGGACGACGCTGGGTCACCGCGGCGCCGGACACGGGGAAGCGCAGGCGCACGATCTCCTGCAGGTAGAGCAGCAGTCCGAGGGACGCGACGACCCGCGCCAGCACGGGCGAGCGCCGCAGGGGGCGGAAGACCAGCAGGTAGACGAGCGCCCCGACCGCTGCGCCGAGCAGCACCGCCACGATCAGCGCGGTCGCCAGCGTCGGGCGCGGCACCAACGGGATCCTGGCGGGCAGACCCAGCAGGGGCAGCACGACGTCGCCGGTCTCGCGGAACTCGAAGAACGCGTACGCCACGTACATGCCCATGGCAGCGTGGGCGAAGTTGACCACGCCCGAGGAGCGGTAGCTGAGCACCAGGCCGAGCGCGAGCGAGGCGACGACGGCACCGCCGCCGAGCCCGGCGAGCGCGAAGCCCAGGTAGGTCCCGATCGCTCAGCCCTCGTAGATGGCGCCCACGTCGATCCAGCTGCCCAGCTGGTCGAGCACGCCGTCGTCGATGCGAGCCAGGATCTGCTGCGGCGAGCACATCGCAGGGAGGCCCTCGAACTGCTCGCGGTCGCAGGTGTACGGGTGTCCCATGAAGCTCGGGGTCTCCACCTGCGCCGACAGCGCGTTCGAGATCCCCTCGGGGGTGGCGCCGTCGGCACCGAGCTCGCGCAGCACCGAGTACAGGTTCATGAACGCCCGGAAGGTGACGGTGCCCGCGCCGATCGGGTCGAGGCCGTCGCCATAGCGCTCGACCACCGCGCTGTAGAGCTGTGCGTCGTCGTCGCTCGAGTCGCTGCTCGTCACGGGGCCCTCGACGTTGAAGATCGTGCCGTCGCTGGCCGCGGCATCGACCGAGGCGATGATCGACGGCGCGGCGCACGCCCCGACGAAGTACTTCTGCGCGCTCACCCCCAGGGTCTGCATCGCGTCGAAGCCCGACTTGCAGCCGGTGTCCGCCGCGAGCAGGAAGATGGCGTCGGGGGCGGTGGACACCGCGGCCTGCACGGCCGAGGAGATGTCGGTCGACAGGATCGGGTACGGCACCATCTGGGTCTGCACGCCCGCACGCTCCAGCACGGTGCGCCCGTACTCGGCGGCCTCGGCGATCGAACCGAACTCGCCGTAGACGATCGAGACCTTCTCGGCGTCGAGCTCCTCCGCGGCGTGCTGCGCGAACGCCACCGTCGCACCCCACGAGCCGCCGCTCCACTGGAACGAGTTCTCGGCCTGCACCGACTGGTCGCTGACGGGGATGCCGCCCACGTACGGCACGCCGTTGTCGGCGAGCACCTCGATGGCGGTGCCGAAGACGTCGATGCCGCCCAGGACCGCGGGCACGCCCTGCTCGACGAACTGCTGGCCGCAGGCGGTGGAGCCCTCGGTGGAGAACTTGGTGTTGCACACCTCGAGCTCGATCGGGCGACCGTCCACGCCGCCGAGCTGCTCGTTGACGAACGCGATCGCGGCGCGTGCCGCCTGGCTCAATTCGGGGTACGAGCCGGCCGGGGTGTTCTCCTGGTTCACCATGCCGATCGTGATCGGCTCGCCGTCGGCCTGCACCGGCTGGTCGGGGACCAGGTCGCCGATCGTGCTGGCGCGGGCGCAGTCGAGCAGCGCGTCACCCGCGCAGTCGGCGTTGTCGATGGTCTGGCCGGTGCGCTCGTCGTCGCCGGCAGCCTCGTCCTCGACGGGCTCACTGCATCCGGCCAACAGCGCGCCGAGCACGACGACGCACAGCATCGCTCTTGCGATCAACAGGTCCCCCCTGAGTTCGTCCCACCCGGCCCCCCGACCGGGTGAACAGTGTTTACTGCGTGATGACGATCCAAGCATCTGGGAACCTAGACGGTCAACGACCCGCGTGGATCCCGCGCTCGATCGGACCGGCGGATCAGTAGCTGCGGGGCAGGCCGAGCACCTGCTGGGCGACGAAGTTCGCGGTCATCTCCTGGCTGACCGGCGCGATGCGCTGCAGGCGTGCCTCTCGCCAGTAGCGCTCGACGTGGTACTCGGTCGCGTAGCCCATGCCCCCGTGGGTCTGCATGGCGGCGTCCGCGGCGGCGAAGGCCGCCTCGGCCGCCAGGTACTTGGCGGTGTTGGCCGCCTCGGCGCAGTCCAGGCCCCGGTCGTAGCGCGACGCCGCGTGCCACATCACCCGACGTGCCGCGCCCAGCTGCATGTGGGCGATCGCGAGCGGGTGGCTGATCGACTGGTTCGCGCCGATCGGGCGGCCGAAGACCTCCCGATCGCAGGCGTAGGCGACGGCGCGACGCAGGGCTGCTTCGCCGATGCCGCACGACATCGCCGCGAGCAGGATGCGCTCGGGGTTCAATCCGTGCAGCAGGTGGCGGAAGCCCTGCCCACGCTCGCCGACCATGCGCCACGCCGGCACGGGGAGGTCGTCGTAGGCCACCTCGCAGCTCGCCACGGCGTTGCGTCCCAGCTTCGGGATCGGGCGGATGTCGACGTGGTCGGGGTCCAGGTCGGCCAGGAACAAGGTGAGCCCGCCGAAGCGGTCGTCGGGTGGGTCGTCGGTCCGGGTGAGCAGCAGCACCACCTCGGACTCGAGGGCCTTGGTGGTCCAGATCTTGCGGCCGCTCACCGAGTAGTCGCCGTTCGACTGCTCGACGGCGCGGGTGGTGATGCGGCTGGTGTCGGTGCCCGCGTCGGGCTCGGTCACGCCGAACGCCACGTGCAGCTCCCCGGTCGCGGCGCGCGGCAGGAAGGTGCTGCGCAGCCGCTCGTTGCCGAAGCGCACCACCGGGTTGAGCCCGAACATCGTCAGGTGCAGCGCCGAGGAGCCGTTCATCGCGGCGCCCGAGGCGGCCACGCGGTGCAGCACCAGGGCCGCCTCGGTGATGCCCGCCCCGCCGCCCCCGTACTCGGCGGGGATCGCGATGCCGACCCAGCCGCCGGCCGCCATGGCGTCGTAGAACTCGTGGGGGAACCGGTGCTCACGGTCGCAGGCCGACCAGTAGTCGTCGTCGAACCCCGCGCAGACCCGGTCGACGGCGTGGGCGATGGCCGCCAGATCCTCGCCGAGCTCGTCCCGCTCGCTCAGGTCGTCCACGGCAGCCCCCTGTCCACCGCCGCAGACTAGGAGGGCGTCCGTCGACCGGTCCTCCTTGCGGGCGCCGCCGGGCGGGTAAACACTGTTCAGGTGCGTGCCGGTCCGGGGGGTCCGGCACGCCGAGGGGGACCCATGGCGACGCTGACGACGAACCTGTTCCACGGGCAGGGCGAGCGCGACCACCGTCTGGCGGTGGTCGAGGGGTGCTGGCCCGACGACGTCGAGGGCTCGGTGCTCGTCGTGGGCCCCGACAAGCGCGGCCCCGGCGGGCACTGGTTCGGCGAGCAGGGGTTGGTGGAGCGGATCCGGTTGCGCCCCGACGGCGAGGGGCGCATCGAGGTGCAGCACCGTCGGGTCGTCACGCCGGTCGATCGCCTCCGGCGCCGCCTCCCGTGGCTGTTCGCCAAGGTCCAGTTCATGGAGCTGTCGCCGTTCGGGTTGACCAACCTGGCCAACACGAACGTGGCGGCCGTCGACGGCCGGGTGTTCCTGGGCTACGACGCCGGCCGACCGGTCGAGCTGGACGCCGAGACGCTCGAGTGGGTCACCGCCGTCGGGGCGAACGACGAGTGGTTGCAGTCCGCACCCGGTCTGTTCGAGCCGCTGTGCGCGGTCGCCGCGCACCCGGCGGTCGATGTCGGCGACGGCGCCATGTTCTTCGTCAACTACAGCCAGCTGGCGGCACCGGGCGCGTCGCGACCCACCTGGCTCGCTCGCTGGGACCTCGAGGGCCCGCTGCAGCGCTGGCGGGTCGAGGGCATGTCGCCGTACGACTCGATCCACGACGTGAAGACCTCGGCGCAGCACGTGGTGATCGCGGACCTGCCGTTCGTGGTCGAGCCCGCCACGTTCACCGGCGCGCCGCGCACCCGCCGCAACCAGTCCCACACCTCGCTGTGGCTCGTGCCCAAGTCCGATCTGGATCGCACACCGCCGGGCGGCGCGGTCGCGGCGACCGAGGTCCGACTGCCCATGCCGACGGGCCACGTGCTGGTGGACCACGACGAGCCCGGCGGTCTGGTCCGGGTGATCTGCCAGCACATGCCGCTCGCGGACCTGATGATCTCGATGGGCCCGAGCACCGCGGACCACCGCAGCGGCCGACTGATGGCCGCCGACTACGAGGGCCTCGTCGCCCTGGCGGTGCAGCCGTCGGTGATCGGTCGCTACCTGATCGATCCGGTGACCGGGCGCGTCGTCGAGACCGACCTGGTCAGCGACGACGACGCGTTCTGGGGTGGCATCCTCACCACGTCGGACACCCATCGCGCCGCCGCTCGCTCGCACCAGCGCCAGCTCTGGTACGCCGGCTGCGGCTTCGATCCCGACCTGGTGCCCGAGCCCTGGTGGCAGCTCTACGGCGACGCGGACGACGGCCTGGTGCCACCGTCGGAGCTGCCGGCGACCGCGCGCCCGGGCGCCCTCGCCCGCATCGACCTGGAGGCGATGAAGGTCGCCGAGCTGTGGACCTACCCCGACGGGGCCTTCCCGTCGCCACCCACGTTCGTGCCTCGGGCCGGCTCCGACCGCCCCGACGACGGCTACGTGGTGGTCGTGGTGCACCGCGACGGCGACAAGGAGGTCCAGATCTTCGACGCGCAGCGCATCGAGGCGGGTCCGGTCGCCCGAGCCAGCGCCGCGGGGTTCCACCCCGGACTGCTGCTGCACTCGACGTGGATGCCCGATCGTGTCGGACCCCGAGGGTCGACCTACCGGGTGCCCCTGGATCGTGACGTGCGCGGTGCGCTGCGCGCCCTGCCGGGCGTCGTCGCCTCGACGCTGCGCATGGCCCGCGCGACCCGCCGTGCGGAGCGGTCGTCATGACCCCGCTGCTGTCGCGCATGGTCGACGAGCGTCCGGAGGCGGTCGCGGTGCACGACCCTGGCGGTGCCACCACCTGGGTCGAGCTCGACCGGCGGGTGCAGGGCTGGGTGCGTGGTCTGCGCTCGTTTGGTCTCGTCGAGGGCGATGCGGTGGTCGCCATGCTCGGCAACCAGGTCGAGCTGGTCGAGCTCTCCCTCGCATGCCTGCAGGGAGGCTGGCTGCTCGTGCCGCTCAACTGGCACTGGGTCGCCGACGAGGTGCGCTACGTGCTCGACGACGCCGGTGCGGCCGCGGTGGTGGTCGACGTCCGATGGGCCGACGTGGTGCGCGACGCCCTCGACGCGGCCGAGGTCGCGCCGGTGCGCGTCGTCGTCGGCGGTGCAGCGGGTGCCGGAGAGCTGGAGGCCGACGCGGTCGTCGGGGCCCGGGCGCCGGATGCGCCAGATGTGTCGGCGTCGTCGGATGGATCGGACGTGTGGGTCCGGGGTGGGCCGATGTTCTACACGTCGGGCACGACCGGACGACCCAAGGGCGTGCGGGGCAGCCTGGCCCAGCTGGGAGGTCCACCGGAGGTCTGGCAGCTGATGGCGGACTCGTTCCGTCCGGTGATCGAGCTGCCCGAGCAGGGGGCGGTGCAGCTGATCTGCGGCCCGATGTACCACTCGGCGCAGTGGGTGATCTCGTTGTTCGCGCTGATCGGCGGGGCGTCGTTGGTGCTGCAGCACCGCTTCGATGCCGCCGAGCTGCTCGGGCTGATCGACGAGCACGGCGTGACGAACGTGCACCTGGTGCCGACGCAGATGTCGCGCCTGGTCGGACTGCCCGCCGAGCAGCGCGATCGCTTCGACGGGTCCTCGCTGCGCTCGGCGCTGCACGGCGCGGCACCCTGTCCGCCGTCGGTGAAGCGCTCGATGATCGAGTGGTGGGGGCCGATCGTCACCGAGTACTACGGCGGCACCGAGGGGGGCTTCATCTCCACCATCAGCGCCGCCGAGTGGCTGGCGCGACCCACGAGCGTGGGTCGGCCGCTCGAGGTCGTCGAGGTGCTGGTGGTCGACGACGAGGGCCGAGCGCTGCCGGCGGGGGTGACGGGCAACCTGTACTTCCGCAGCCTGCTGGGCAGCCGTTTCGAGTACCACGGCGCACCCGAGAAGACCGAGGCCGCGCACCTCCAGCCCGGGGTGGCGACCCTCGGCGACATCGGCCACCTGGACGACGACGGCTACCTGCACCTCTCGGACCGGCGCATCGACATGGTCGTCTCGGGCGGGGTCAACATCTACCCCGCCGAGATCGAGGCGGTGCTGGTCGGTGCGGGTCCGGTCGTCGACGCGGCGGTCTTCGGCATCCCCGACGAGGAGATGGGGGAGTCGGTGCGCGCCGCGGTCGTGCTGGCCGAGGGGGCGCAGTGGGACGACGCCACGCAGGCCGAGGTGGTCGCGCGCTGCCGGTCGCTGCTCGCCGGCTACAAGTGCCCGCGCAGCTTCGAGGTGCACTGCGAGCTGCCCCGCAGCGCCGCGGGCAAGCTGCTGAAGCGGTCGCTGCGCGACCCGTGGTGGCAGGATCGCGAGCGCAGCATCTGAACCACTACACGGACGACCGGCACGATCTCTGAACGTCGTTCGTCGAAAATCCTCAGTCGCGGGCCGCTGACGTGCCGATACCTCCGGGGACGGAGGAGTGCCGTGGACGAGCCGAACCGACCGGCCTGGAAGACCGACGAGCTGCGCGCGATCGACGACTCGATCGCGAACCTGGTGCGCCAGATGCTGCTGGCGCTCGCCGGCATGTTCGTCGCGTTCTCCCTCGCCGAGTGGATCAGCACCCGCTGGCTCGACGAGCTCACGGGAGCCGGCGGCTTCGTCGTTCGCGGGCTGACCTTCGCCGTGCTGGGATCGGCTGCGATCTACCTCACCTCCGCCCGACCGATCCGCAGCGCGCTCGCCGCGCAGCAACGGGCGATCGAGGCGCACGAGCAGTCGCTCAAGGATCAGGCCGAGCAGCACGCGCTCACCGGCCGTCTGCAGGCGGCGTTCGAGATGGCCGAGTCGGACCAGGATGCGTTCGAGGTCGTGGCCAGGGCGCTCGACACGGTCGCGCCGGGGCCCGCCGAGCTGCTGCTCGCGGACTCCAGTCGCGCCCATCTCCGCCGGGTCGCGGTGTCGTCGGAGGACGGCGGGCCGGGCTGCGGGGTGGACACGCCGTGGAGCTGCCCTGCGGTGCGGCGCTCGCGCACGATGGTGTTCGAGCACTCCGACGACCTGGACGCGTGCCCGCACCTGCGTGCTCGCGGCGGTGGCGCCTGCTCCGCGATGTGCGTGCCGGTGACGGTGCTCGGCACACCGATGGGTGTGCTGCACTCGGTGGGGCCCGAGGGCGAGCGGCCCACCGCTCGCTCACGGTCCGAGGTCGAGGCGGTCGCCGAGTTGGCGGGCTCTCGCATCGGCGTGCTGCGGGCGATGGCTGCCTCCGAGCTGCAGGCGACCACCGATCCGTTGACCGGCCTGTTGAACCGCCGCAGCCTCGAGGCCGAGATGGCAGGGCTGCGCGACCGCCATGCCGAATACGCCGTGGCGTTCGTCGACCTCGACCACTTCAAGTCGCTCAACGACACCCACGGCCACGAGACCGGTGACCGGGCGCTGCGTTCCTTCGCCCGACTGCTGCGACGAGCGGTGCGTGATGGCGACCTGGTCTGCCGCTACGGGGGCGAGGAGTTCGTGGTCGTGTTCCCCGACTCCACGGTCGCGGACGCCGAACCGGTGGTCGCCCGCGTCGTCGAGGCGCTGGCCGCGGCCGTGCGCACCGGTGACGTTCCCTCGTTCACCGTCTCGGTCGGGTTGGCCGACGCGCTGGGCGGCGGATCCCACGCCGAAGTCATCCGCGACGCGGACGAGGCGATGTTCCGGGCCAAGCAGGCGGGACGTGATCGCGTCGTGATCGCCTCGGACCCGGGCCGGTCCGCGCCGACGGACCCGTCGCTCCAGCCGTTGCGGGCCGTCACGCCCTCGGCCGGGACCTGACGCTCACATCCAGGGGTCGTCGGCCAGACCGAGCTCGGGCCAGGGTCCCGCTGCGATGGGTTGGCAGTTGCCCCAGCCGACCGCACCGGCGACGGGGTCGGTGATCCGCACGGCGGTGTCGCGGATCTGGTGCAGGCGTCGGGCCTGCTCCGGCGTTCGGCAGTCCTCGATGCGCTCGCCGTCGAGGTGCAGCGGCCCGCGCCACTCGCCGTGGTGGTGGCCGTCGAGCCCGAAGTACAGCCCGGCGCCGAGCTGCACGCCGGTGTCGCCGAGCACCTCCAGATGGAACGGGCGCTCGGTGCCGTCGGGCATCACGGCGGTCACGGTGCCGCCCAGCAATCTGCGGTTGTCGGGGTCGAAGCGCAGGTCCGGGCGCAGGTCGTGCAGCTCCTGCACCGAGCCGTTCGGGTGCTCGATGCCGGCGGTCACGGTCTTCTGCTCGAAGCCGGGCATCTGCACGAGCGTGAAGTGCAGGTGGATCGCGTAGTGCGAGCCGTCCGGTCGCTCCATGAGCGCCGGGCACCAGATCATCATGAAGCCCACGCCTTCAGGGAACGCCGTGGTGTCGCCCCGATCGGTCGGTGGCGGTCCGACGTCGTAGCGCACGCCCCACGAGTGGTCGCGGGTGGACACCCACGTCTCGGGAGAGATCTCCGTGCGCTGGCCGTCCAGCTCGACCCAGCCCGACGCCACGCCGGTCTGGTGGTAGCGGACCAGCTCGGCCGAGACGCGGAACTGGTCGCGCAGGTGCGTGCGCTCCTCGAGTCGGGGCGGCACGACCGACGTGAAGGTCCAGTCGAACGCCAGCGGCTGCACGTCGTTGGGCTCGAGCACGAAGCGCACCGAGTGCAGCGGTTCGAGGATCTCGTAGCGGATCGGACCGACCTCGAGCAGCTCGACGGCGCTGGACAGCTCTCGGCTGCCGCGCACGGTGAGCTGCTCCGGCCCGCGGCTCAGCGCCGCATAGCCGTCGAGCACGTTGCGGTTCGGGTAGCGGCCCAGCCCGAAGCCCAGCTGCAGGGCACCGTCGCGTGCCATCGCCATCGCGCAGACCTTCTCGGTCCACGCCGGATCGCTGGTGCCCACCACCGCGAGCGTGTCGGGGATCTGGTGCACGAACTGCTCGTCCGCCGCGAGCAGCGGACCGATGGGGTTGTTGGCCATCCCCTCATGCAAGCAGGCCGCCGGCCGACCCAGGCGCACCGCGTGGCACGACCGGTCTGTGGCAGGGTGAGCCGCTGGTGGCGCCGACCCAGGAGGAGCAGATGTCCGCACCCGTCCGGGTGGAGCGCGACGGTCCGGTGGTCGTCATCACCATCGATCGTCCCGAGGTGCGCAACGCGGTCGACCGGCCGACGGCGGACCTGCTGGCGGCGGCGTTCGAGCAGTTCGACCAGGACGAGGCGCTCTCGGTCGCCGTGCTCACCGGTGCTGGCGCCACGTTCTGCGCCGGCGCCGATCTGAAAGGGGTCGCCGAGGGCCGCGGCAACCGGGTCGAGACCGACATGGAGGTGCGCGGCCCGATGGGCCCGACGCGCCTCGAGCTGTCCAAACCGGTGATCGCCGCGATCGAGGGGCACGCCGTCGCCGGCGGCCTGGAGCTGGCGGTGTGGTGCGACCTGCGGGTCGCCGCTCGCGACGCCACCTTGGGGGTGTACTGCCGTCGCTGGGGGGTGCCGCTGGTCGACGGCGGCACGGTGCGCCTGCCCCGCATCGTCGGCCACGGCCGAGCGATGGACCTGATCCTGACGGGCCGCGGCGTGGGCGCCGACGAGGCGCTCGGCATGGGCCTCGTCGATCGGGTGGTCGAGCCGGGCGAGGCGCGGTCGGCTGCGCTCGAGCTGGCGCAGCAGCTCTCTTCGCTGCCGCAGCGGTGCCTCCGCTCGGACCGGCGCTCGGCGATCGAGCAGTGGTCGCTGGACCACGACGCCGCCATGGCGAACGAGGTCGAGCTGGGACTGGCCACGATCCGCTCCGGCGAGACCCGGCAGGGCGCGGCCCGGTTCGCAGCAGGGGAGGGGCGACATGGTCGAGCCGTCTGAGGGGCCGAGCGCGCAGGACCGGGCGCTCGCCGTCGAGCTGCTGGCCCGCTACGCCGAGGCCATCGACGCCGGCGACTTCGCCGCCGTCGGGGCGCTGCTCGCCGAGGCGGAGCTGCTCGACGAGCACGGCAACCGCATCGCCGCCGGTGCCGAGCAGATCCAGGCGCTGTACGAGGCGACGACGCTGCGCCACGCGGATGGCACCCCCATGACCGCGCACGTGATCACCAACACCATCGTCGACGTGATCGACGCCGACGAGCTGGAGCTGCGCTCGAGGTTCGTGGTGTTCCAGGGCACCGGCACCCTGGCGCTGCAGCCCGTGGTCGTCGGCCGCTACGTCGACCGGGTCGCCCGAGGGGCGAACGGCTGGCAGTTCGTGCGACGCACGATGATCCCCGAGCGGTGGGGCGACGTCAGCGAGCACCTGTCGTTCGACCCGAGGCCCCGCTGATGGGCACCGACGGCTGGGTGCGCGAGATCAACGCGGTGACCCTCGCCGTGCGCGACATGGCGCGGGCGTGGGCCTTCTACGACTCGTTGGGCTTCGAGGCGAACTACGGCGGCCCCGGCGAGCCGTTCACCAGCCTGTGCGCCGGCGCGAGCTTCGTGAACCTGCAGCTCGACCCGGCGTGGACGCCGCCGGAGCGGGTGTGGGGTCGGGTCATCCTCTGGGTCGACGACGTCGACGAGGTGCATCGGCGTGCACTCGACGCCGGTCACCGTCCGCAGAGCGAGCCGGCGGATGCACCGTGGGGGGAGCGGTACTTCCACCTGCGTGACCCCGACGGCCACGAGCTCAGCTTCGCCCAGCCCTTGCAGGGCCCCGACCATGGGTGACCGGGTCCTGCGCCTGGTCGGGGTCTACGACGCCGAGGGCACCCTTCGCGGCGAGCTCGCCTACTGGGTGGGCGCGCGCCTGGGCCGGGCGCACTGCTCGTTGTGCGACATCACCCACGGCACCTTCCGCGAGCGCGCCGACTGGAAGCGCTGTCGGGACGAGATGCCCGTCGGGTTCGACACCTATCACCTCGACGACCAGCCGCCGGCCGTGCGTGACGCCGCCGAGGGCAGCGCCCCCGTGGTGCTCGCCGAGACCGCCGTGGGCTACGTCGTGCTGCTCGGTCCGGCCGAGCTCGACGCCTGTGCCGGCTCGGTCGAGCAGTTCCAGCGGGCGATCGACCGGGCGCTGTCGTCCGCGGGGCTCACGCTCGACTGAGCAGGTCGAGCGTGATCAGGCGTCGTCGGCCGCGTCCTTGGCCGCGCGCTGGCGGGCCACCAGCACGGCGCCGACCATGACGATCGCGAACAGGACGAGGCTGGCGCCCACGACGAGCGTCAGGTTCGGCGACGACTCCTCGTCGTCGGCGGCGGTGGCGGTGACCGGCGCGGCGTCGAGCTCGTCGGCCGCGGTCGTGGAGGTGTCCTCGCCGGCGGCGTCGCCGGCGTCGTCCGTGGGTGTGGTGGTCGAGCTGACCGGGGCGGCCTGCTCGGTCACCGAGATGCTCTGGGTCGCCTCCGCCGCCGGCTCGGTCGAGGTCACCTCGACCGACCAGTCACCCGCGGCGGGCACCTCGACGGTGGCGGCGTACAGCGAGGTCGACTCGCCGGTGCGGACCAGCTGCACGGGGCCGACGGTCGCCCCGCCAGGTCCGCTCAGCGTGGCGGTCACCTCCGCGTCCTCGGCCAGGTGCCCGTCGCCCTCGTAGACGATGCCGGCTTCCACCGCGATCGTCGTCGGTCCCACCTGCTCGAGCTTCGTGACGGTCAGCTCACCCTCGTCGCCGTGGGCCGACGCGACCCCGGTGCCGGCCAGCAGGGTCAGGACAGCCGCGCCGGTGAGGAGGACGGAGCGCAGGATCGATGCACGTGCACGCATGGGCCCACAGTAGGCAGCGGCCGGGTCGAGCCCCAGCTCCGGCCGTCTCGATCGGGTGGGAGCTGGGCCTTCGCTCAGGCGCCGAGGAGCTCGTGGGAACTCGACGAGCCTCGGCGACGACCGCGCCGGGTCAGTGCAGGAGCTCGGCCAGCTCGCGGGTGTCCGCGCGGTACGGGCCCTGCGGGTCGTCGGGGTCGACCAGCGTGGTCGAGTCCAGGTACACCCGCGGCGTCTTGTACAGGTACAGGAACGCCATCCAGTGGGCCGGCGACACGTAGCGCTCGCCCTCGTTCGCCTTCAGCCACGCCCGCACCCGCGGCGCGTGCTTGGCGCTCATGTTGGGGAAGAGGTGGTGCTCGACGTGGTGGCTGAAGTTGAAGTGCAGCCGGTCGATCACGGGCAGCGTGTTGACGCTCATCGAGTTCTCGATGGGGTCGTTGGTGCGGGTGAGCGGCCGCATGAAGTGGTTCGTCGCGATGTAGCTCATGACGATGAAGTTGGCGAGCACCAGCGGGATGACGACGGCGAACAGCACGTACATGGGGCCCGCCAGCAGCGCGAGCACCGCCACGGTCGCCCACAGCAGCGCCGAGACCGCGCTGTCGGCGATGGCACGCCGACGGTTCATCCGTCGGAAGCCCCGCATGTAGCGCGACTGGATCCACAGGACGACCTGGCCGTGGAACATGAACCAGTAGGCGAAGAACAGGTAGCTCATGGGGTGGCGCGAGCCGGGCGCGAGGCGGGCGACGAACCGGGTCGACGGCGCCTTCTCGTAGCGGGAGACGGTGCCGAAGGCATCGGGATCGGAGTTGCCCTGGTTGGTGCGACCGTGGTGGACCTGGTTGTGCCACGTGCGCCACAGCGTCGGCGACACCAGCATCGGGGCGAACCCGAGGTAGCCGAGGAAGGTCTGCAGGCCCTTGGACTTCACGACCGAGCCGTGCAGGACCTCGTGGGCGAGGAACCCCATGGCCGCCATGCACTGGCCGGCCACCAGCGCCAGCAGCAGGCACAGGTACCAAGGGGGCGTGGCGACGATGATCGTGGCGATCGAGCCGAACCCGACGAGCGCCAGCGGGATGAACCACAGCGCCCGCTGCGGCTGCATGGCGAACGTGTCCTCCGGCAGGTCGGCGCGGATCTGCTTGCGCACCTCTTCGGTGGACCGTGTCTCGGTGGAGGGGGCGGTGTCGGTCATGGAGGTCCTTCGCGAGGTGGATCGGCCGAGGGGGCGATGGGCGTCATGTGGTTGGACCCGCAGGACGCGTGCGGGGTTACGTCGGCGTAACCTACGGTGCCGTAACTTACGGTAGCGTAGTAAGGTCGTCAACATGGCGGATGGCACACGCACCCGACTCACGGCGGTCGAGCGCCGCAACCAGCTGGTGCAGGTGGGCCGGGCCGTCTTCGCCGAGAAGGGCTACGAGGGCACCTCGGTCGAGGAGATCGCCGAGCGCGCCAAGATCTCCAAGCCGATCGTCTACGAGCACTTCGGGGGCAAGGAAGGGCTCTACGCCGTCATCGTCGACCGCGAGATGGAGTACGTGATCGGGCAGATCTCCGAGGCGATCGGCACCGGTACCCCACGCGACCGCATCGAGGGAGCGGCACTCGCGTTCATGCGCTACGTGCAGGAGCGCCCCGACGGCTTCGCCGTGCTCAAGCGGGACTCGCCCTCCAACAGCGGACTGGCCAACCTGCTCGCCGAGGTGGCCGAGCGCGTCGGCAACGTGCTGCGCTCGGAGTTCAAGCGGGCGGGCTACGACACCCGCGCCGCACCCCTGTACGCGCAGGCGCTCATCGGCATGGTCACCTTCGTCGGGCAGTGGTGGGAGGAGAACTCCAAGATGTCCGCCGAGGAGGCGGCATCGCACATCTCCGCGCTCGCCTGGATGGGCCTGCGCCACCTGCCACCCAAGCCCGCGAAGCTCGATCGGCCGCGCTCGTGAGCCCCGACACGGCCCGCCTGGCGGTCCGCGTCACCCCCGACGCCGCCCGCCACGTGCGCGGCGGGCACCCATGGGTGTTCGACGGCTCGGTGGTCTCGGTCAAGCCCGACGGCGCGGCCGGCGACCTGGCCGTCATCTTCGACGAGCGCCGCAAGTTCATGGCGATCGGCCTGTACGACCCGGCGTCGCCGATCCGCATCAAGGTGCTGCACCGCGGTCGCCCCACACCGATCGACGACGGCTTCTGGAGCGATCGTCTGCGCGCTGCGCTCGATCGGCGCCGCGTGCTCGTCGACGACCCTTCCACCACGGCGTGGCGGTGGGTGCACGGCGAGAACGACTCGCTGCCCGGACTGGTGCTCGACCGCTACGGCAACACGACGGTCGTGAAGCTCTACAGCGCCGCGTGGTTTCCCCACCTCGACGCAGTGGTCGCGGCCGCTCAGCAGGTGCTGGCGGCGGACCGCGTCGTGCTGCGATTCGCTCGCAACGTGGCGCCCGACGGGGACCGCGCCGATGCCACCGCGCTCGTCGGTGAGCTGCCGACGCACCCCGTGCGCTTCCTCGAGCGGGGGCTGAGCTTCGAGGCCGACGTGGTGCACGGCCAGAAGACGGGGCACTTCCTCGACCAGCGTGACAACCGATTCCGGGTGCGCAACCGCTCGGCGGGTGCCCGTGTGCTCGACGTCTACGCGTGCACCGGCGGCTTCTCGGTCAACGCCGCGGCCGGCGGTGCCAAGCTGGTCCACAGCGTCGACATCAGCGCCGCGGCCATCGCCACGGCGCGGCGCAACATGGACCACAACCGCTCGTTGCCCGCGGTGCGGGCGTGCCATCACCACGACACCGTCGGCGACGCCATGGCCGTGATGGCCGAGATGTCGGACCACGGTCGACGCTTCGACATGGTCGTGGTCGACCCGCCGTCGTTCGCGTCGCGTCAGGACCAGGTGCCCGGTGCACTTCGCGCCTACGGGCGCCTCACCGAGCTGGCGCTGCGGCTGCTGGGGCCGGGCGGCACGCTGGTCCAGGCCTCCTGCTCCGCCCGCGTGACCGAAGCGGACTTCTTCGCCTCGGTCGACGCGGCGGCCGAGCGCCACGGCGTCGTGCTGTCGGATGCGCTGCGGACCGCGCATGCGGTCGACCATCCGATCGGCTTCTCCGAGGGCGGGTACCTCAAGGCGGTGTTCGCCACCGTCGAGCGCGCCTGATCGCCGGTGCCGACGGTGGCGGCGAGGTGGGGCAGACTCCTCCCATGACGCTGAACTTCGCGCAGATCGAGCGCCAGGAGCTCTGCAACCTCTTCGAACGCCTGGGACCCGACGTGCCCACGCTGTGCGAGGGGTGGACCGCACGTGACCTGGCCGCGCACCTCGTGGTGCGGGAGCGCCGGCCCGATGCGGCGTTGGGCATCCTGGCCGCGCCCTTCGAGCGACACGGCGAGAAGGTGCGCCTGCAGGTGGCGGCCACGCCGTGGGACGAGCTGGTCGAGCTGGTGCGCAGCGGGCCGCCCAAGCTGTCGCCGTTCGGCACCCCTGCGCTGGACCGCCTCGCCAACACCATGGAGTACTTCATCCACCACGAGGACGTGCGCCGCACCAACGGCATGGAGCCCCGGCAGCTGCACCCCGAGCTCGAGGCGCAGCTGTGGAACGTCGTGCAGCGCATGGCGAAGCTGACGATGCGCAAGGCTCCTTGCGGGGTCACCCTTCGCAGCACCGGTGGGGCGACGGTCGTGGCCAACGGGCGGATCCCGAGGGTCGCGGTGCGCGGCGCGATCGGTGAGCTGGCACTGTTCGTCTACGGTCGCCAGGGCGCGGCACAGGTCGAGCTGCTCGGCGCCGAGGCCGACGTCGACGCCCTCATGGCCGCGAGCTTCGGCATCTGAGTCGTGGCCCTGTCGCCGGGCGAGCGGGTCGAGCTGGTCATCTTCGACTGCGACGGTGTGCTCGTCGACAGCGAGCACCTGTCGGTGCGCACCGAGGTCCAGCTGTTGGGTGAGCTCGGCTGGTCGGTCAGCGAGGACGAGGTGATCGAGCGCTTCGTCGGTCGCTCCGACGCGCACATGCTGGCGGTCATCGAGACCCAGCTCGGTCGGCCGGTCCCGGAGTTCATGCCGATGTACCGCGAGCGCCTGTTCTCTGCGTTCGACCGTGAGCTGACGGCGGTGCCCGGCGTCGCGGAGGCGCTCGACCGCATCGAGTCGCTCGCGCTGGCGACCTGTGTCGCGTCGAGCGGCACCCACGACAAGATGGCGCGCACGCTGGGGCGCACCGGAATGCTCGATCGCTTCGACGGGCGGATCTACAGCGCCACCCAGGTCGCCCGCGGCAAGCCGGCGCCCGACCTGTTCCTTTTCGCCGCCGCATCCATGGGGGTGAACCCCGCCGCCTGCGTCGTGGTGGAGGACAGCCGCTACGGGGTCGAGGCCGCCCGGGCGGCCGGCATGCGCTCGGTCGGCTTCGCCGGCGGACTCACCCCCGCGGACTGGCTCGAGGGCCCGGGCACACGGGTCATCGACGACATGGCCGACCTGGTGGAGGCGCTCGGCCTCGGCTGACGCCGGGCACGTACGATCGCCGGATGCACACGCTCCGGGCCAGAGCCATCTCCGTGTTGGGCGCGACGTCGGTCGCGATGATCCTGGTGGTGGGGTGCGCCGGTGGCAACGACGACGCCGGTCCGACCAGCTCGTCCACCACGAGCACGACCACCCCTGCTCCGTCGGCGACGTCGGTCGAGGAGGTCGTGGCACTCGGCCGTCCGGTCGTGCTGGCCCACGCCGGGGGCGAGAACGCCCACCCCCACTCCACGCCCTACGCGTACGCCGAGTCGGTGGCCGCCGGAGTCGACGTGTTGGACGTCGACGTGCGCCTCACCGGCGATGGCGTCCTGGTCGTGCACCACGACGAGGACGTCGATCGCACCACCGACGGCACCGGCGACGTCGCCGACATGACCTTCGAGGAGCTGCACGCGCTGGATGCCGCGTACTGGTTCACCGAGGACTGCAGCGCCTGCACCGATCAACCCGAGGACGCCTATGTGCTGCGTGGGGTGCGCACCGGCCAGGTCGATCCACCCGAGGGCTACGAGCCCGACGACTTCGCCGTGCAGCGCTTCGAGGACCTCGTCGAGCGGTACCCCGACCACGTGCTCAACATCGAGATCAAGGGGTCCTACCCCGAGGACGTGCCGGCGGCCGAGGAGCTCGCGCGGATCCTGACCGAGCAGGACCGCCTCGACGCGGCGATCGTGACGGCCTTCGACGACGAGCTGGCCGAGGCGTTCCACCAGCTGGCGCCCGAGGTCGCGATCACGCCCGGCCTGAACGCCATGACCCAGTACGTGCTGGCCGGCCAGCCGCTGCCCGAGGGTCGCACGATCGTGCAGATCCCACCGGAGTACGAGGGCATCGAGGTGCTCACGCCCGACCTGGTGCGCCGAGCGCACGAGGACGGGCTGGTGCTGTGGATCTGGCCCAACGAGCGCCGCTGGGAGTCCGCCGAGGGCTACACCGAGCTGCTCGACCTGGGTGTCGACGGGCTCAACGCCGCGGATCCGCCCACGGCGGTCGAGGTCGTGCGCGCCCGCACCTGACCCTCCGCCCCCTGAACCACGGCGTTCTGTAGTGCGAGAGCGCGGCTGTGACCGCGTCCTCGCTCCACAGAACGGTTCAGCCGATCGGTCAGGCCTCGGGGACCGACTGCTGGCTGTCCATCATGTCGGCCATGACCATCTTGATGAACTCGTCCGCCTCGTCGGTGAGGCCGCCGGCGACCCCGCCGTAGATCGCCGCCGAGCCGGGTGCCTCGTCCCTGTGCTCGATCGCGTACGCGACCGCCTCGGCCAGGTCCGTCGCGAACTTCTCGGCGACCCCGGCCTGGGTCTGGGGGCCCGTCACCGCCATGTGGATCGCGTTGGGGTACTGCTGGCCGTTGAAGCGCCAGCCACGGAGCCGCATGAAGTCGTTGACGTGGTAGATGTCGAACGCGTCGGAGGTGAAGCTGAAGCAGAACGTCGGCGAGCCGATGATGCGCAGCTCGGGGTGCGAGCGCACCGCCTCCTGCATCGCCGCCGCCGTCGAGAAGATCGCGTCGGCCTTGGCCAGGTAGCCGTCGCGGCCCATGGCGACCATGGACGCCCACGTGGCGGCGAGCAGACCGAGTGAGCGGGAGCCGTCCATGCCGGGGGAGCAGTACTTGCCGCCGGTCCAGTCGGTCAGGAAGAAGTACTGGCCGTTGCGCAGCGACTTGTCGCGGAAGGCCAGCACCGAGGAGCCCTTCAGCCCGTAGCCGTACTTGTGGGTATCCGCGCTGATGGTCGTCACACCCGGCACCCGGAAGTCGAACAGCGGGATGTCGTAGCCGAGCTCGCGTCCCCAGGGCAGGATGAACCCACCCAGGCATCCGTCGACGTGCAGACCCACGCCGCGCTCGAGCGCCAGGTCCGACAGCGCTTCGATCGGGTCGACGGTGCCGTAGCCGTAGTTGCAGGCGGATCCGACGATGGCGATGGTGTTCTCGTCCATGAGCGCCGCGACCTCGTCCACGACCACCGTGGCGGTGTCGGGATCGATCGGGGCGACCCGCAGCTCGATGCCGAACAGGTGACACGCCTTGTCGAACGCCGGGTGCGCGGTCTCGGGCTTCACCACGTTCGGGTGGACGATGCCCTTCTCCTCACGGGCCTGCTCCCGGTAGGCGAGCATGGCGTGGGTGATCGAGCCGGTGCCCCCGCTGGTCACGATGCCCGCTGGCGTGGTCCCGGTGACCGCCTCGGCGTGGAGCATGTCGAGGGTCATGGCGATGATCTCGCCCTCGAACTTGGTGCCGCTCGGGCAGACGTCGCGCTGCAGCGCGTTGACGTGGCCGAACAGGGCGAACGCGTCGCTCACGTAGTCGTAGTGGTCGTGGTCGCCGCAGTAGTACGAGCCCGAGATCTGACCCGTCTCCCAGGAGGCGTCCTCCTCGGTGGCGATCTGTCGCAGCTCGTCGAGCACCAGCTTCTTGTCCCGCCCGTGCTCGGGCAGGGTGCGGTGGACCTCGAATCGCTCGGAGTACGGGTAGTCGCTCATGACCCCAGAGCCTGACAGATCGGGGCGTTCGCTGAGAAGGCAGCCTCGAACACCGGTTGCAGGCGGTCGTGGATCGGCACTGCCTCGGCATCGGGCTCCAGACGACGCGCGGCCTGCGCCTCGGTCGCGCAGGGGGCGGAGCCGGTGGCACGGGCCAACGCCACGGCGCCCACGGCACGGGCCGCGGTGACCTCGGGGCGGTCGGGTACGACCACCGGCAGGCCGAGCACGTCGGCCAGCACCTGCGCGACGCCATGGCTGCGGGCGGCGCCGCCCGCGAACATGACCTCGGTCGCCGACGCGCCACACAGCTCGGTCACGGCGGGGGAGAGCCAGCGCAGGTTCCTCGCGACCCCTTCGACCGTCGCTCGCAGCAGGTCGGTGCGCTCGGTCTGCAGCGTCATCCCGACGTAGCCGCCGCGCATGTCCGCCGACGCGGAGGGCGACATGGACCCGGCCAACCACGGCAGGAACAGCAACCCGGCGGCGCCGGTCGGACTGGCGGCCAACGCGGCCTCGAGCTCGGCGAACTGCTCGTCGCTGGTGGTGGCAGCGGGGGAGAGCACGGCGAGCGCACGCTCGACGGCTCGTCCCGCGATGCCGTTCTCGGCCATCACCACGTAGCGCCCCGGGATCGGTGCGGGCATCGACAGGATCTCGTGGTCCAGGTCCACGCCCATGGCCGGCATCGCCTGGATCAACACGGCCGTGGTGCCCACCATCAGCCCGCGTCGGTCCGGCCGCGCCAGCGCGCCGGTGGCGAAGGCGCCTGCCTGCGTGTCGTTCATGCCGGCGCGCACGACGACGCCGGGGGGAAGGCCCAGCTCCGTGGCGACGTCGGGCAGGACCTCGTCCACGACGCCGTCGACGGGGATCAGCTGCGGCAGGCGGTCGGCGTTGAGCTGGGCCATGTCGACCAGCTCGGCGTCGTACTCGGTGCCGCCCACGCTGCGGTTGTCGCACAGCTGGGCGGCGAACATCGTGCACTGCGTGGCCGCGGCTCGACCGGTGAGCCGAAGGTTCACCAGGTCCATCACCTCCAGGTACGTCGCGGTGCGGGCGTGCACGTCGGGTTCGTCGAGCTGGAAGTGCAGCAGGTGCGACAACGTGAGCCCTGCGCCGATCGGCGGGATGCCGTGGTGGGCGACCCACGTCTCGAAGGCCTCGGGGTGGCGCTCGAGGATCGCCCAGCAGGCGTCCGACCCGCGGCTGTCCAGGTACATCTTGATCGGGGCGACCGCGGCGCCCGCTGCGTCGACCGGCACCAGCGACGAGTACTGGCTGCAGACGCCGACGGTCACCACGTCGCTCGCCGCCTCCGGTGACGCCGTCGTCACCTCGCGGACCGCGTCGGCGACGGTCGCCCAGAGCACGTCCGGATCCTGGCTGACCGCGTCGCCGACGGTGTCGGTGTGCAGCGGACGGCTCGCGTCCGCCACGATCCCACCCCAGTCATCGACCAGGACGACCTTGACGTTCGTGGACCCCACGTCGATGCCGATGGCGTGCATGGCGGCACGCTACGTCGCTCTCCCGGCGTTCGGGGGCAGGGGCCCTCACGCCCTCCCTTGACGAGTCCTGACCAGCTGCCGAGCATCAGCCAGCGGCTTGTCCCACTTTGCACCGGACGATCGGAACTCAGGCCAGATGTTGCCTTTGCCGAGCGCGACGATCTTGATGGTGGCTCCGGAACGGAGGACCACTGCCGGATACTCGCCGCCCCGAGCCTCAACGATCCGCACATCCAGCACATCGACGAGCGCAGCACGGCTCGTCCGAACCAACGTCCTCACCACCACCTGATCCGGTGTGACCCGAAGCCCGAGGAACGGGCATCGGACCGCTCCAGCAAGCCACAGCACGCCGAGCACGCCGATCAGGACAGCAGCCCACGGCTCGCCATCAGACCAGGCCGCCGGAGCAGCAACAACAGCTGCAGCCGCCAAACCCGACATGCACACGAACAAAAACCCCACAGCAACGCGATCGACGAACAGCACCGTTCCGACACGTCTCGCCTCGTCCTCCACCGGACAGATTCTGCCCGACACGCCATCCTCAGAGCGCCGGTCGGCCCCGATAGCGAACGTCATCGATCCGGCGATCAGGGGCAGTCGGACACCAGCCATTCGGACCTGACAGAATGCGGCGATGGCCTGCTGGGTGAACGACCGCATGGGGGCGTCGCACAACGAGGTCGACGAGGAACTGATCGACCGCATCCTGGCTGAGCTCGATGGCGATGAGGACGATGAGCATCCCGAGGTGTCGATCCAGGACGAAAGCGGCTGGAGCCTGGGCGCTTTCGCTGGCGGTCTACTTGTCTGGGAGAACGTCGAGAGCGACGAACCGCGTCACATGACCGCGGTGCCACGCTCTCGTGTGAAGGCGCTGTTCATCTGCGTTGCTGCAGGCGACCTCACGTCGGTTGAAGCGGAGGACTGGGTGCCGGGCTACGGGTGAAGACTCTTGGATCGAGAATCTCCGGCGCGGCATATGTGCCGCTCGGCCGCGTTCGCGATCGCCACGGCGCCGGCGTTCGGTGACGCTTCTGCGGAAGCGCCCACTGGGAGGATTCTGGTCGACATGTCGCCAGAATCCTCCACGTTGAGACTGGTCGAACGCTTCTGCGGAAGCGCCGAGCGTTCGTTCTCTGGCTGCAAAGCGACGCGTCATGTCGCCTGGCGGCCAGAGAACAGGCGGTCGATGGGTATGGCTGATGTGCCGGTCGGGGACACTCCGCGATCCGGGTTCGCCGCGGACGCCCGGATCACGATTGTCCCGGCGCAGCGCCAGCTCCTATCCTCGTTTGGTCAACACAACCGAGGATCTTGCTTCGCCCGAGACCCCATGGTGACTGCGACGTCGGTGCCCGCACCGGCGACGTGGATGAAAGAGCCCCTGCGGCTCGCCTGGGCAGGTGGACCACCCAGACCCCCGACCTGGTTCAGGTCGAGCGACGGGCGTCCGCTCACACGCGACGCCTGATGCTCCCGAACACATGGAAGGAGGTGTCGATGGAGAACCCGAGGCCGGAGAAGGTGGCCGTGGTGGAGGAGGTCCGAGAGAAGCTCTCGTCGTCCGACGCTGCGCTGTTCACCGAATACCGGGGACTGACCGTCCGTGACCTGGCCGAGCTGCGCACCGCGATGCGCGACGCCGGCGGCGAGTACCGCGTGTACAAGAACACGCTCGTGCGACGTGCCGCTGCCGAGCTCGACCTGGAGCTCGATGCAGAGCTGGTCGGACCGACGGCGATCGCGTTCGTGGGGCAGAAGCCCGACGGCACGCCCGGCGACCCCGTGATGGTCGCCAAGGCGCTGAGCGCGTTCGCGAAGTCGCATCCCCACCTGGTCATCAAGGGTGGTCTTCTGGACACCACGGTGCTCGACGCGGACGGTGCGAAGGCACTGGCGACCGTCGCGCCCCGAGAAGAGCTGCTGGCCCGCTTCGCGGGTGGCCTCGCTGCGCCGATGCGCAACATGGCCGCCCTCCTGCAGGCCGTGCCGCTCAAGTTCGCCTACGGGCTGCAGGCACTGATCGAGGCCGGCGGTTCCGCCGGCGCGACCGGCGCCGAGGCCCCCGCGGCGGACACGTCCGACGAGACCGCCGACGAGGCACCCACCGAGACCCCTGCAGCGGCCGAGGCCCCTGCGGACGAGACCCCTGCGGACGACGCTGCTGACAGCGCGCCCGCCGAGGCGGCCGACGAGACCGCCACCGATGCTGCCGACGACGCAGCGACCGATACCGCAGATGCCGACACCGCAGCCGATGCTGCCACCGAGGAGTGACCACCATGGCAACCACTGAAGAGATCCTGGATTCCATCGCCAGCCTGACCGTGCTCGAGCTCTCCGAGCTCCTGTCGGCCTTCGAGGAGCGCTTCGGCGTGACCGCGGCCGCCCCGGTCGCCGTCGCCGCTGCGGCCCCCGCCGCCGGTGGTGGCGACGGTGGTGGCGACGAGGAGGAGAAGACCTCCTTCGACGTCGTGCTCACCGACGCCGGTGACAAGAAGATCGGCGTCATCAAGGAGGTGCGCGGCCTCACCAGCCTCGGCCTGAAGGAGGCCAAGGACCTCGTGGAGTCGGCTCCCAAGGCCGTGCTCGAGGGTGTCTCCAAGGACGAGGCCGAGAAGGCCAAGGAGGCCCTCGAGGGCGCTGGCGCCACCGTCGAGCTGAAGTGATCCGTCGCCGGCACGAGCCGGCGACCGGGACCACGACGGAGGGGAGCTGTTCGCAGCTCCCCTCCGTCGCGTCCGCACTGCGCGTGGGGGAACCGAGCGGGCGGGCAGGGCGGGGAGTGGAGCGCCGCAGCGCGTGCCGGTGACGCGTGCCACTCGATCCTTGACCCGCGCAGAAGGACTCCGTACGCTCTCGGCACACATCGGGCGCTCCGGCGTCCGCCACGGTTCCACGAGCGACCTTCGCCGGTCGCCGTTGCGCGTGTCTTGACCGACAGGGGGTCGACACGTAGGCTGTCGGGTTGCCGTGCCCTGCCGTTCGTCCTCCTCCCGCGATTTCCGTCGGAGTCCAGCGCGCCCGGGGCCAGGCGATCGCCCACCCACCAGCGTTCACGAGGAGTGATCCTTGTCCTCTCGCGTCTCCATCCGGGACCGTTATTCATTCGCGAACCTCGATGAGGTCCTCGAACTCCCGGATCTCATCGCCATCCAGCGTGAGTCCTTCACCTGGTTCGTCGAGCAAGGTCTCGCCGATGCCTTCAGGGACATCTCGCCCATCAAGGACTTCACCGAGACCCTGAGCCTCGAGCTGGAGTTCGATCCCTTCGACGAGGACCTGCGTCCTCCGCCGAAGTTCACGGTCGAGGAGTGCCGTGAGAAGGACATGACCTACTCCGCGCCGATCTTCGCCCGCGCCCGCTTCATGAACGCGGCCACGGGAGAGATCAAGGAGCAGACCGTCTTCATGGGCGACTTCCCCATGATGACCGAGAAGGGCACCTTCATCATCAACGGCACCGAGCGTGTCGTGGTGTCCCAGCTGGTCCGCTCGCCCGGCGTCATCTTCCAGCCCGGCGAGCGCTTCCGACTGCGCAACCTCTCCAAGCACCAGCTGGTCACGGGCACCATCCACCCGTACCGCGGCGAGTGGATCGAGTTCGACGTCGAGCAGAAGCCCGGCAAGGACCCGACCGCCGGCACCCGCGTCGCCCGCAAGCGCCGCCTGTCGCTGTTCACGCTGCTGCGCGCGCTCGGCTACGACGAGGAGAACTTCCCCGGCTTCCTCGACGCCTTCGTGCGCCACTTCGACTTCCTCGAGGGCCAGTGGGAGAAGGACCGCGAGCTGGTCGTCACCCAGGAAGAGGCGCTGATCGAGATCTACAAGCGTGCTCGCCCCGGTGAGCCCGCCACCCCGGACTCGGCGCGCAACTACTTCAACAACGCGTTCTTCGAGCCGCGTCGCTACGACCTGAGCCGCGTCGGTCGCTACAAGCTGAACCGCAAGCTCGGCCCCGAGATCGAGCGCCTGCAGGAGCTGTTCCCGCAGCTCGCCGGCCAGCTCGACGTGCCCGAGTCGGACCAGCCGGTGCTCAGCCGGTGCGAGGTGCTCGCCTCCACCACCTATCTGCTGAACCTGGCCATGGGCACCCACGGGTACCGCCTGGACGACCAGGACCACTTCGCCAACCGCCGCATCCGCAGCGTCGGCGAGCTGATCCAGAACCAGGTCCGCATCGGCCTGTCCCGCATGGAGCGGGTCGTGCGCGAGCGCATGACCACCCAGGACGTCGAGGCCATCACCCCGACGACGCTGATCAACATCCGCCCCGTGGTCGCGGCCATCAAGGAGTTCTTCGGGACCTCCCAGCTGTCGCAGTTCATGGACCAGGTCAACCCGCTGTCGGGCCTGACCCACCGTCGTCGCCTCTCGGCGCTCGGCCCCGGCGGCCTCAGCCGTGAGCGTGCGGGCTTCGAGGTCCGCGACGTGCACTTCAGCCACTACGGCCGCATGTGCCCCATCGAGACGCCGGAAGGCCCGAACATCGGCCTGATCGGTGCGCTGTCCACCTTCGGTCGCGTCAACGAGTTCGGCTTCATCGAGACGCCGTACCGCAAGGTCGTCGACGGTCGTGTGACCGACGAGATCGTGTACCTCCCCGCCGACGAGGAGGAGGAGTACATCGTCGCCCAGGCGAACACGCCGGTGAACCCCGACGGCACGTTCCGTGCCGACCGGGTGCTCGTGCGCCGCTCGCCGCAGGCCGCCTCGTTGTCCGACCTGCGACTGCAGCTCGAGCGCGACGAGTTCCTCGGCGCCACCACCGAGATCTCCTCGGTGACCCCCGACGAGGTCCAGCTCATGGACGTCTCGCCGAAGCAGATCGTCTCGGTCGCCGCGGCGCTGATCCCGTTCCTCGAGCACGACGACGCCAACCGTGCGCTCATGGGCGCCAACATGCAGCGCCAGGCCGTGCCCCTGCTGCGTGCCGAGGCGCCCTACATCGGCACCGGCATCGAGGGTCGCGCCGCTCGTGACGCGGCCGACATGGTGCTCGCCGAAGAGGACGGCGTCATCGTCGAGGTCGACGGCAGCCGCATCGTCGTGGACTACAAGAAGTCCGGCAAGCGCACCTACCGCCTGCACAAGTTCGAGCGGTCCAACCAGGACACCTGCATCAACCAGAAGCCCCGCGTGGCCGCGGGGGAGAAGGTGAAGGCCGGCGACGTGCTCGCCGAGGGCCCCTCGACCGACAACGGCGAGCTGGCGCTGGGCAAGAACCTGCTCGTCGCCTTCATGCCGTGGGAGGGCTACAACTTCGAGGACGCGATCATCCTCAACGAGCGCCTGGTGCGTGACGACGTCATGACGTCGATCCACATCAAGGAGCACGAGGTCGACGCCCGCGACACCAAGCTCGGCCCCGAGGAGATCACCCGGGACATCCCGAACCTCTCCGAGGAGATCCTCGCCGACCTCGACGACCGCGGCATCATCCGCGTCGGCGCCGAGGTCAACCCCGGCGACGTGCTGGTCGGCAAGGTCACGCCCAAGGGCGAGACCGAGCTCACCCCCGAGGAGCGCCTGCTGCGCGCCATCTTCGGCGAGAAGGCCCGCGAGGTCCGCGACACCTCGCTGAAGGTGCCCCACGGCGAGACCGGCAAGGTCATCGACGTCAAGGTCTTCAGCCGTGACGACGACCACGAGCTGCCCCCGGGCGTGAACCAGCTGGTGCGCGTCTACGTCGGTCAGAAGCGCAAGATCTCGGTGGGCGACAAGCTCGCCGGCCGCCACGGCAACAAGGGCGTGATCAGCCGCATCCTGCCGTCCGAGGACATGCCGTTCCTGGCCGACGGCACCCCGGTCGACATCATCCTCAACCCCCTGGGCGTGCCCTCCCGCATGAACGTGGGCCAGGTGCTCGAGACGCACCTGGGCTACGCCGCCCGCTGGGGCTGGACCGACGGTGACAAGGAGGTCGGCGAGAACCCGATCCGTGGCACCGAGACCAAGACCCGCCCGACCACCAAGCCGGCGACGCTCATCGCCACCCCCGTCTTCGACGGTGCCAAGTGGGACGAGACCGAGATGGCGGGCAAGCACCCGACCATCAAGAAGATCTTCGAGCATCTGCACCCGGAGTCGGCCAACGGCGAACGCCTCATCGGCACCGACGGCAAGGTCACGCTGTACAACGGGCGCACCGGCGAGGCGTACGACAACCCGATCACGGTCGGCTACAAGTACATCCTGAAGCTGGCGCACCTCGTGGACGACAAGATCCACGCCCGCTCCACCGGCCCGTACTCGATGATCACCCAGCAGCCGCTGGGCGGTAAGGCGCAGTTCGGTGGCCAGCGATTCGGTGAGATGGAGGTGTGGGCACTCGAGGCGTACGGCGCCGCCTACTGCCTGCAGGAGCTGCTCACCATCAAGTCCGACGACACCCTCGGCCGCGTCAAGGTCTACGAGGCGATCGTCAAGGGCGAGAACATCCCCGAGCCCGGCATCCCCGAGTCCTTCAAGGTGCTCATCAAGGAGATGCAGGCGCTCTGCTTGAACGTCGAGGTCCTCTCCCGCACGGGTGAAGAGATCAAGATGCGAGAGCTCGACGAGGACTTCTTCCGCGCTGCCGAGGAGCTCGGCATCGACCTGTCCCGTCCCGAACGAGGTACCGATGAAGACGACGCTCGCCGCCAGGCCGAGCGTCGCTGAGAGAGGCACGAAGCATGCTCGACGTCAATCTCTTCGACCAGCTCCGCATCGGGCTGGCGACGGCGGACGCGATCCGCACGTGGTCCAACGGCGAGGTCAAGAAGCCGGAGACCATCAACTACCGCACGCTCAAGCCCGAGAAGGACGGACTCTTCTGCGAGAAGATCTTCGGCCCTCAGAAGGACTGGGAGTGCTACTGCGGCAAGTACAAGCGCGTGCGCTTCCGCGGCATCATCTGCGAGCGCTGCGGCGTGGAGGTCACCCGCTCCAAGGTCCGTCGCGAGCGCATGGGCCACATCGAGCTCGCCGCGCCCGCGGTGCACATCTGGTACCTGCGCGGCACCCGCTCGTGGCTGGCCTACCTGCTGTCGGGCACCGAGGCCCGTGAGGAGCTGAAGGCCAAGCAGCTCGAGAAGGTCATCTACTTCGCCGCCAACCTGGTCACCTGGGTCGACGACGAGAAGCGCCACAACGATCTGCCGAGCCTGGAAGCCGACCTGGTCGGCGAGCGCGAGGCCATCGAGAAGGAGCGCGAGCTCGAGCTGGCGCGCCGCATGGAGGAGCTCGAGGCCGAGCTCGAGGCCCTCGAGGCCGAGGGCGCCAAGGAGTCCGACCTCACCAACCGCCGCAAGGCCGCCGACAAGGACCTCGCGGCCATCCGCGAGACCTACGAGGCCGAGCTCGAGCTGCTCAACCGCGTGTGGGAGGAGTTCAAGGACCTCTTCCCGCGTCAGATCCTCGAGGACGAGATGCTCTGGCGCGAGCTCGAGGACCGCTACGGCGAGTACTTCGAGGGCGGCATGGGCGCCGATGCGATCAAGCAGCTGATCGACCGCACCGACCTCGACGAGGAAGAGGTCAAGCTCCGCGCGGCCATCGACCCCGAAGAGGGGCGCAAGCCGTTGTCGGCCCAGCGCAAGCAGAAGGCCATCAAGCGGCTGAAGATCGTCGCGGCCTTCAACCGCCGTGACGAGCACGGCAACCGGGTCAACGACCCCCGCGCCATGATCCTCGACTCGGTCCCGGTCATCCCGCCGGACCTGCGTCCGATGGTCCAGCTCGACGGCGGCCGTTTCGCCACCTCCGACCTGAACGACCTCTACCGCCGTGTGATCAACCGGAACAACCGCCTCAAGCGACTGCTGGACCTGGGCGCCCCGGAGATCATCGTCAACAACGAGAAGCGCATGCTGCAGGAGGCCGTCGACGCGCTGTTCGACAACGGTCGCCGCGGCCGGCCCGTCACGGGTCCGGGCAACCGCCCGCTCAAGTCGCTCTCCGACATGCTCAAGGGCAAGCAGGGCAGGTTCCGCCAGAACCTGCTCGGCAAGCGCGTCGACTACTCGGGCCGTTCGGTCATCGTGGTCGGCCCGACCCTGTCGCTGCACCAGTGCGGTCTTCCCAAGCTGATGGCGCTCGAGCTGTTCAAGCCGTTCGTCATGAAGGCACTGGTCGACCGCGAGCTCGCGCAGAACATCAAGTCCGCCAAGCGGATGGTGGAGCGCCGTCGCCCGCAGGTGTGGGACGTGCTCGAGGACGTCATCAAGGAGCACCCGGTGCTCCTGAACCGTGCTCCCACGCTGCACCGCCTCGGCATCCAGGCCTTCGAGCCCGTGCTGGTCGAGGGCAAGGCCATCCAGATCCACCCGCTGGTGTGCACCGCGTTCAACGCGGACTTCGACGGCGACCAGATGGCGGTGCACCTGCCGCTGTCGGCCGAGGCGCAGGCCGAGGCCCGAGTGCTGATGCTGAGCGCGAACAACATGCTCAGCCCGGCCAACGGCAAGCCGCTCGTCACGCCCACCCAGGACATGATCATCGGTGCCTTCTACCTGACCGAGGACGCCGACGGTGAGCCCGGCGAGGGCCGCGTGTTCCGTCGCATGGACCAGGTCGAGCGCGCCCTCGAGGCACGCGAGATCGGCCTGCACGCCAAGATCACCTACCGCGGTGCGGAGTACCCCGACCTGGTCGCCACCCCGGCGAACGGATCGGCTGCGACCTACCACGAGACGACGGCCGGCCGGCTGCTGTTCAACCGCGCCCTGCCCGATGGCTACGAGTACGTCAACAAGCCGGTGCGCAAGAAGGAGATGGGCGAGATCGTCGACCGTCTCGCCATTGAGTTCCCCAAGGCCGTGGCCGCCAAGGCGCTCGACGACATCAAGGGCCTCTGCTTCCAGTACGGCATGCGCTCGGGGCTGACCATCTCGATCAACGACGTGTCGACCCCGACCAACAAGTACGACATCCTCGACCGCCACGAGCTGGAGGCCGAGAAGGTCGAGAAGCAGTTCCGTCGCGGCATCATCACCGACGGTGAGCGCAAGCAGAAGGAGGTCGAGATCTGGACGACCGCGACCTCCGAGGTGACCAAGGCCATGCAGGCCGAGCTCACCGCGACGAAGTTCAACCCCATCGACATGATGGTGGGCTCGGGCGCCCGAGGGAACATGATGCAGGTCCGCCAGATCGCGGGCATGCGAGGCCTGGTGGCCAACCCCCGTGGCGACATGATCCCCCGTCCGATCAAGTCGAACTTCCGTGAGGGCCTGTCGGTCCTCGAGTACTTCATCGCCACGCCGGGCGCCCGCAAGGGCCTCGTCGACACGGCGCTGCGTACTGCGGACTCGGGCTACCTGACCCGTCGACTCGTCGACGTCAGCCAGGAGCTGATCATCAACGACCGCAACCCGCTCGAGGAGTCCGGCCCGGTCCGCTCCACGATCATCGACGACGTGCGTCCCGACGAGCCCGGCAAGCGGTACTACCTGGAGACCCGTCTCTACAGCCGCACGCTGGCCGAGGACATCACGCTGTCGGCATCGGACGACACCTACGGCACCAAGATCCCCAAGGGCACCGAGATCGGTGAGCTGGAGATGCGCCTGCTGCGCGACGATCCGGCCATCACCGAGGTGCGCGTGCTGTCGCCGCTCACCGACGACAGCGAGCGGGGCATCTCGGCGGCCAGCTACGGCACGTCGCTCGCCACCGGCAAGACGATCGAGCCCGGCGAGGCCGTCGGCGTCATCGCCGCCCAGTCGATCGGTGAGCCTGGCACGCAGCTGACCATGCGAACCTTCCACACCGGCGGTGTGGCGGGTGCCTCCGGCGACATCACCGGCGGTCTGCCCCGTGTCGTCGAGCTGTTCGAGGCCCGCACGCCCAAGAACAAGGCCGTGCTCGCACGGACCTCGGGCGTGGTGCGCATCGACGAGGAGGACGGCAAGGTCTGGACCGTCACCGTCGTCGGCGACGACGGCGACGAGGACACCTACTCCATCGAGCGCGAGCGTCGGCTCGAGGTGCGCGACGGCGACGAGATCACCGCTGGTGATCCTCTCGTCGAGGGCGCCCGCGACCCGAAGGAGCTGCTCGAGATCAAGGGCGTGCGTGCGGTGCAGAAGTACCTCGTCGACGAGGTGCAGCGCGTCTACCGCGACCAGGGCGTGTCGATCCACGACAAGCACATCGAGCTCATCGTGCGGCAGATGACCCGACGGGTCGCCATCCAGGACCCGGGTGACTCCGACTTCCTGCCCGGCGAGCGTCAGGACCAGCGGGTGTTCGCGGACGTGAACAAGCGCCTGGTCCAGGAGGGCAAGCGTCCCGCCGAAGGTCGCCCCGAGCTGATGGGCATCACGAAGGCGTCGCTCGCGACCGACTCGTGGCTGTCGGCGGCCTCCTTCCAGGAGACCACCCGTGTGCTCACCGAGGCTGCGATCGAGAGCCGTTCCGACGGCCTCGTCGGCCTCAAGGAGAACATCATCATCGGCAAGCTCATCCCCGCCGGTACCGGCATGGGCGTCTACCAGGACATCGAGCCCTTCGCGCCCGACTACCAGCCGCTCGACTTCTACTCGTCCGAGGACGGGGTCGACGGTGCCGACTACCTGGCGTCGCTGCCGACCGGCGGCGAGCCCGTCGGTGAGGTCATCGGCTTCCCGGCACCGGCACCCGAGGCCGAACAGGGCTGACCGGCACGCTCCGCAGAGCAGGTCGGTGACACGGGCGGGCCCAGTGCCCGCCCGTGTCGCGCTCACCCGTGGTCGTACCGCCCCCTGTTTGCCTGCCACGACAGGCCGGTCGTAGGATGACTCCTCGGCCGCTGGCCGCGTCGTGCGCGCGCCACACGCTCACCGGACCAACGGGTCCGAGTTGACCGGGCCCACTCCGTTTCCCCGAGACACAGAAGTACAAGAGGTTCCACCGTGCCCACGATCGAGCAGCTGGTCCGCAAGGGCCGCCAGAGCAAGCGCCGCAAGGAGTCCACGCCGGCGCTCAAGGGCGCGCCCCAGCGACGCGGCACCTGCACCCGCGTCTTCACCACCACGCCGAAGAAGCCCAACTCGGCGCTGCGCAAGGTGGCCCGTGTGCGGCTCTCCAGCGGCATCGAGGTCACCGCGTACATCCCCGGTGAGGACCACAACCTGCAGGAGCACAGCATCGTGCTGGTCCGCGGCGGTCGTGTGAAGGACCTGCCCGGTGTCCGCTACAAGATCATCCGCGGCACGCTCGACACCTCGGGTGTGCGTGGCCGCAAGCAGGCGCGCTCCCGCTACGGCGCCAAGAAGGAGTCCTGACATGCCCCGCAAGGGTCCCGCCCCCCGCCGTGAGCTGCTGCCCGACCCGATCTACCGGTCGGTGCTGGTCACCCAGATCGTCAACAAGATCATGCAGCGCGGCAAGCGCTCCACCGCAGAGAAGATCGTCTACGACGCGCTCACCATGATCGAGGAGAAGACCGGCACCGAGCCGATCTCCACGCTCAAGCGTGCGATCGACAACATCAAGCCCCAGCTCGAGGTGCGCAGCCGCCGCGTCGGTGGCGCCACCTACCAGGTGCCCGTCGAGGTTCGTCCCCGTCGTGCCAACACCCTGGCCATCCGCTGGACCGTGGGCTACGCCCGCCAGCGTCGCGAGCGCACCATGGCCGAGCGCCTCGCCAACGAGATCCTCGACGCCTCCAACGGCGTCGGCGCCTCGATGAAGCGCAAGGAAGACCTTCACAAGATGGCCGAGTCCAACAAGGCCTTCGCCCACTACCGCTGGTGACCCCCCGGCCCGCCACTCCGGCGGGCCCCCGCACCACGCGATCGATCGCAGACCCCCGCACCCCCTGACACGACGGACATCACGATGGCTCAGTTCCCGCTCGACCGGACCCGCAACATCGGCATCATGGCCCACATCGATGCCGGCAAGACCACCACCACGGAGCGGATCCTCTACTACACCGGCAAGTCCTACAAGATCGGCGAGGTCCACGACGGCGCCGCCACCATGGACTGGATGGAGCAGGAGCAGGAGCGTGGCATCACGATCACGTCCGCGGCCACCACGGCGTTCTGGACCGACACGGTCAACAACACCGAGCACCGCATCCAGATCATCGACACGCCGGGCCACGTCGACTTCACCGTCGAGGTGGAGCGCTCGCTGCGCGTGCTCGACGGCGCGGTCGCAGTGTTCGACGGCGTCGCGGGCGTGGAGCCCCAGACCGAGACCGTCTGGCGCCAGGCCGACAACTACAACGTGCCGCGCATGTGCTTCGTCAACAAGATGGACCGCACCGGCGCCGACTTCTTCCGTGCACTGGACTCCATCAAGGAGCGCCTGACCGAGAACGTGGCTGTGCTGCAGCTGCCGATCGGCTCGGAGAGCAACTACCAGGGCATCGTCGACCTGGTCACCATGAAGGCCTGGGTCTGGACCGGCGAGGAGCTCGGCGCCAGCTGGGACGTCGTCGACATCCCCGACGACCTCGCCGAGCAGGCCGAGGAGTACCGCGAGGCGCTCATGGATGTGCTGGGCACCTACGACGACCAGATCATGGAGAAGTACCTCGAGGGCGAGGACATCACCCCCGCGGAGATCCGTGCCGCGCTGCGCGACGCGACGATCAACCACGGCGTGGTGCCCGTGCTCAACGGCACGGCGTTCAAGAACAAGGGCGTGCAGCCCCTGCTCGACGCCGTCTGCTGGTACATGCCGTCGCCCGCCGAGCTGCCCCCGGTCACCGGCACCGACAAGAAGGGCGAGCCGATCGAGCGCAAGCCCCTGGCGAACGAGCCATTCTCCGCGCTGGCGTTCAAGATCATGACCGCCCCCCACGTCGGCAAGCTCACCTACTTCCGCGTCTACTCGGGCACGCTCGAGAAGGGCGGCACGGTCGTCAACTCCCGTACCGGCAACAAGGAGCGCATCGGGCGCGTGCTCGAGATGCACGCCAACGAGCAGATCGAGCAGGAAGCGGTGTACGCGGGCGACATCGTGGCCGGCATCGGCCTCAAGGACACCCGCACCGGCGACACCCTGTCGGACCCCACCAACCCGATCACGCTGGAGAGCCTCGAGTTCCCCGAGCCGGTGATCCAGGTGGCGGTGGAGCCCAAGACGAAGGCCGACCAGGACAAGATGTCCAAGGCCCTCTACGCCCTGTCGGAAGAGGACCCCACCTTCCGGGTCCAGACCGACGAGGAGACCGGCCAGACCCTGATCTCGGGCATGGGCGAGCTGCACCTCGAGGTGCTCGTCGACCGCATGATGCGCGAGTTCAAGGTCGAGGCGAACGTCGGCAAGCCGCAGGTGGCGTACCGCGAGACGATCAACTCCACCGTCGACAGCCACACCTACCTGCACAAGAAGCAGACCGGTGGCACCGGCCAGTACGCCAAGATCATCATCTCGCTCGAGCCCGCGGGCCCCGGCGGCGGCTACGAGTTCTCCGACGAGATCACCGGTGGCCGCATCCCGAAGGAGTACATCCCCTCGGTCGGTCACGGCGTCGTCGACGCGATGACCAACGGCGTGCTCGCCGGGTTCCAGATGGTCGACGTCAAGGTCCGTCTGCTCGACGGCGACTACCACGACGTGGACTCCTCGGAGATGGCGTTCAAGATCGCCGGCACCATGGGCTTCAAGGAGGCCGTGCGCAAGGCGAACCCGGTCCTGCTCGAGCCGATCATGGCCGTCGAGGTCGTCACCCCCGAGGACTACATGGGCGACGTCATCGGCGACCTGAACTCCCGCCGTGGCAAGGTCGGCAAGATGGAGCAGCGCGGCAACATGCAGGTCGTGTCCGCCGAGGTCCCGCTGTCGGAGATGTTCGGCTACTCCACCGACCTGCGGTCCAAGACCCAGGGCCGTGCCACCTACACGATGCAGTTCCACAGCTACCAGCAGACGCCCCGCAACGTGCAGGAAGAGATCGTCGCCCGGGTCACCGGGCAGTGATCCGGGCCGGGACGCTCCCGGCACTAACCTCATCGGTCTGCCCGGCCTCGGTCAGCAGACCCAGCACCACCAAGTCACCACAACAGCAGTCACGCAGTCGTCACTGCAGCATGAAAGGCAATCCAGACCATGGCCAAGGAGAAGTTCGAGCGGACGAAGCCGCACGTCAACGTCGGGACGATGGGACACGTCGACCACGGCAAGACGACGCTGACGGCTGCCATCACCAAGACGCTCGCCGACCGCCTGCCCGACGTGAACTCCGCGACTGCCTTCGAGAACATCGACAAGGCGCCCGAGGAGCGTGAGCGCGGCATCACCATCAACGTGGCCCACGTCGAGTACGAGACCGAGGCACGGCACTACGCCCACGTCGACATGCCCGGCCACGCCGACTACATCAAGAACATGATCACCGGTGCGGCCCAGGTCGACGGCGCGATCCTCGTGGTGGACGCCGCCCAGGGCGCCGCTCCCCAGACCCGTGAGCACGTCGTGCTCGCCCGCCAGGTCGGCGTGCCCGCCATCATCGTGGCGCTGAACAAGTGCGACACCGTCGACGACGAGGAGCTCCTCGAGCTCGTCGAGATGGAGGTCCGCGAGCTGCTGGACCAGTACGAGTTCCCCGGCGACGACACCCCCGTCATCAAGGTGTCCGCGCTCAAGGCGCTCGAGGGCGACGCTGCCGCCCAGGAGCAGATCATGGAGCTCATGGCCGCGGTGGACGAGTACGTCCCCGAGCCCGAGCGTGACCTGGACAAGCCCTTCCTGATGCCGATCGAGGACGTCTTCTCGATCACCGGTCGCGGCACCGTGGTGACCGGCAAGATCGAGCAGGGCGTCGTGCACACCGGCGACGAGCTCGAGATCGTCGGCCTCAAGGCCACCCAGAAGACCACCTGCACCGGCGTGGAGATGTTCCGCAAGCTGCTCGACGAGGGCCAGGCCGGCGACAACATCGGCGCCCTGCTGCGTGGCATCGACAAGGAAGAGGTCCAGCGCGGCCAGGTGCTCGCCAAGCCGGGCTCCATCACCCCGCACACCGACTTCGAGGCCCAGGTCTACGTCCTCACCAAGGAGGAGGGCGGCCGTCACAAGCCGTTCCAGACCAACTACCGCCCGCAGTTCTACTTCCGGACCACCGACGTCACCGGCACGATCACCCTCCCCGAGGACACCCAGATCTGCATGCCCGGCGACAACACCGCCGTGACGGTCGAGCTGATCGCCCCCATCGCCATGGACGAGGGCCTGAAGTTCGCCATCCGCGAGGGTGGCCGTACCGTGGGCGCCGGTCGCGTCACCAAGATCCTCAAGTGATCTGATCTCCGCTCCGAGAGCGGCAAGCACGTGCGAAGGGCGCCCCTCGGGGCGCCCTTCGTCGCGTGTCGCACCGGTACGCGCCCCGCACCAGCGTTCTGTCCCGCAGATCTGACGGCATGGCGTCACCTCTGCGGGACAGAACGAGAGCAGGCGAGGGGAGGGGCCTGGCGTCAGGCGGTCGGTGCCAGTGCACCGCGCACGGCGTCCGTGATCGTCGTGGTCGCACGCCCCAGCAGGCGGGACAGATCGCCGGTGTGGATCTCGAGCGCACCCTGGGCGATGGCGTCGTCGGCCTGCGCCAACGTCGCGGCGACCGGTCCGGGCAGCCCCGCGCCCACGAGGATCGTCTCGAACTGCTCGACGGGGAGGTCCTGGTAGGTGATCGGCCGGCCGCTCGCGTCCGCCACGGCTGCCGCGAGCTGCGTCATCGTGAAGGACTGGTCGCCGCCGAGCTCGTAGGTGCGTCCCTCGTGGCCATCACCGGTGAGCACTCGTGCGCCCGCTTCGGCCAGCTCGGTGCGGGCGGCGCCGCTGATGCGCCCGTCGCGTGCGCTGCCGTACACGGCGCCGAGCTCCACGTAGGTCGGGATCTGCGCGGTGTAGTTCTCGAAGTACCAGCCGTTGCGCAGGAACGTGTGCGCCACGCCGAGCGAGCGGATGGCGGCCTCGGTCGCCGCGTGCTCCTGGGCGATGCCGAGTGGCGTCGCGTCGGCGTGCGGCGCCGAGGTGTAGACGAGCAGCTGCACGCCGGCGTCCGAGGCTGCCTGCGCCACGGCGGTGTGCTGCGCGACGCGTCGGCCGAACTCGGTGCCCGACACGAGCAGCACCCGGTCGACGCCGTCGAGCGCGGTGACGATCGACGCCGCGTCGTCGTAGTCCACTCGCCGGACGACCACACCGCGAGCGGCGAGGTCGTCGATCGAGGACGGTGTGCGGGCGCCCGCCACGATCGATGCGGCGGGCACGCCTGCGGCGAGCAGGTGGTCGATGACGGAGCGGCCGTAGGCGCCGCTGGCGCCGGTGACGAGGAGGGACATGGGAGGTCCTTTCGGGATGGGTGTCGGAAGGGGAGCCGACCCACCGACAACCCCGACGGCCCATCGATACTTCCCAATCGGAAGTACCCACCTTCTGGTAAGGTGCTGACATGGAGGTGACCACCCCGGCTCGTGACGAGCAGCTGCGCGCACTGCGCGACCGGTTCGACGGGGGCCTCCCTCCGTCGAACTGCCCGTCGCGCGCCCTGCTGACCCACGTCACCGGGAAGTGGGCGGTGCTGGTGCTCGTGGCGCTCGCGGGGCGGACCCTCCGCTGGAGCGAGCTGCGCCGAGCGGTGCCCGGGGTGAGCGAGAAGATGCTCGCCCAGACGCTGCAGACGCTGCAGGGCGACGAGCTGGTGCACCGAGAGGCGTTCCCGGTGGTGCCGCCGCACGTCGAGTACCGCCTGACCGCGCTGGGTGAGGACCTGGTCGACCACCTGGTCCCGCTGGTCGCCTGGACCGTCGAGCACGCCGGCTCGCCGCAGCCCTCGCCGCAGCCCTCGGCGCACTGAGCGGGTTGTGGCCATCGGCGGCGTGCGGCTATCGTCGACCCTCGGCCCGGTCTCCGGGCCCGCAACTTGACAGTCGATGACCCGCCGCCCGTCTCCGGGCCCGCGAACGTAGAAGAGAGCACCATGGCAGCCGACCAGAAGATCCGCATCCGCCTGAAGGCCTACGACCACGAGGTCATCGACCAGTCCACCAAGAAGATCGTCGAGACCGTCACCCGGACCCAGGCCCAGGTGCGCGGTCCGGTGCCGCTGCCGACCGAGAAGCACCGCTTCACGGTCATCCGCTCGCCCCACAAGGACAAGGACTCCCGCGAGCACTTCGAGATGCGGATCCACAAGCGCCTGATCGACATCATCGAGCCGTCGCCGAAGACCGTCGACTCGCTGCAGCGCTTGGACCTGCCGGCCGGCGTGGACATCGAGATCAAGATCCAGAACGCCTGATCAGGCCTCGACCGGCGAGATTTGGTCGGCGGCCTCGCCGCTGCTAGTCTCTCCCGGTCGTCACGGGCGCCCGTTCGCCCGTGTGATTCACTCCCCGTCGCCACGCCGACCGGATCGCCTCCCCGTGGAGGACCGCCGGCGCAGCAGGTCGGGGCTTCGTATCAATCGACGTCCGGACAGGCCGGACCGACTTGTTCGGCCCGGAACCGTTCGGCACAACCGAGACGCCGCTCCGCCAGGTTCGCCTGCGCGGAGCGCTCGCGTGAGCGGGACCTCATCCCCACGGTCCGCACGGACCAGCCGGACACCCGGATCCCGTCGGACCACGCCAAAGGACAGAGCCACCATGGCGAAGAAGGCAATCGTAGGAGAGAAGCTGGGCATGACCCAGGTGTGGGACGACGCCAACAACGTCGTGCCCGTCACCGTGCTGCGCGTCACGCCGGCCCGGGTCGTCCAGCTCCGCACCCCCGAACGCGACGGCTACAGCGCACTCCAGGTCACCTACGGCAACCGGGACGCCCGGAAGCTCAACAAGCCGACGGCCGGGCAGTACGCGGCCGCCGGGGTGGACCCGGGTGTCACGCTGCTCGAGCTGCGCATCGACGACGTCGGCGAGTACCAGGTGGGCCAGGAGCTCGCCGCCGACCTGTTCGAGGCCGGCGAGCGCGTCGACGTGACCGCCGTCAGCAAGGGCAAGGGCTTCGCCGGCGCCATGAAGCGCCACGGGTTCGGCGGCGCGCCGGCCAGCCACGGTGCGCACCGCGTGCACCGCAAGCCGGGTGCCATCGGCCAGTGCGCCACCCCGTCGCGTGTCTTCAAGGGCATGCGCATGGCGGGCCGGATGGGTGCCGACCAGGTGACCACCCTGAACCTCGAGGTCGTCAGCGCCGATGCCGATCGCGGCGTCGTGCTGGTGAAGGGTGCGGTGCCCGGGCCCCGTGGCGGCGTCGTGATCATCCGCAACGCGGTCAAGGCCCGCGCTGCCGCCAAGGGAGGTGCGGCCTGATGCCGTCCGTGAAGCTCCGCTCCCGCACCGGCGCCGACGCCGGCCAGGTCGACCTGCCCGACGCGGTCTTCGGCATCGAGCCGAACGTGCCCGTCATGCACCAGGTGGTCGTCGCCCAGCTCGCTGCCAAGCGCGCCGGCACGCAGTCCACCAAGACCCGCTCCGAGGTGCGCGGCGGTGGCGCCAAGCCCTGGAAGCAGAAGGGCACCGGTCGTGCCCGTGCCGGCACCATCCGTGCGCCGCAGTGGCGCGGCGGTGGTGTGGCCCTGGGCCCCAAGCCCCGCAAGTACGACCAGAAGACCCCCAAGAAGATGAAGCGCCTCGCGCTGGCCTCCGCGCTGTCGGACCGCGCCGCCGAGGACAAGGTCATCGTCGTGTCCGGCTGGGACTTCGACGCTCCGAGCACCAAGGACGCCCGTGCGGCGCTGTCGGCGCTGGGTGTGACCGGCCGCTCGCTCGTGGTCGTCGACCCCACCGACTCGGTCGCCGCCAAGAGCTTCCGGAACCTGCCCGAGGTGCACGTCATCACCCCGGGTGAGCTCAACACCTACGACGTGCTCGTGAGCGACTACGTCGTCTTCACCGAGGCCAACCTGCCCGGCTCGACGACCGACGCCACCAAGACGGAGGCCGCATCGTGAAGGATCCCCGCGACGTCATCCTGCGCCCGGTCGTGAGCGAGAAGTCCTACGGGCTGCTCGACACCGGCGTCTACACCTTCGAGGTCGCCCCGTCGGCGTCGAAGCCCGAGATCCGCGACGCCGTCCAGGCCATCTGGCCGGGCGTCAAGGTCACGAGCGTCAACACGCTCAACCGCAAGGGCAAGCGCAAGCGGAACCGCCGCAAGCCGACCTTCGGCTCCCGGCCCGACACCAAGCGCGCCATCGTGACCCTCGCCGAGGGTGGCGACCAGATCGACCTGTTCGAGGTGAAGTGATCATGGCTGTCCGCAAGCGCAAGCCCACCAGCCCCGGTCGTCGCTTCCAGACGGTGTCGGACTTCGGCGACGTCACCACCGACAAGCCCGAGAAGTCCCTGCTGGCCCCGAAGCCGAAGACCGGCGGGCGCAACAACCACGGCCGCAAGACCTCGCGGCACCGCGGTGGCGGTCACAAGCAGCAGTACCGCATCATCGACTTCAAGCGTCGCAAGGACGGGGTGCCCGCGAAGGTCGCCTCGATCGAGTACGACCCCAACCGCACCTGTCGCATCGCGCTGCTGCACTACGCAGACGGCGAGAAGCGCTACATCCTGGCCCCCAAGGGCCTCCAGGTCGGCGACACGGTCCAGTCCGGCCAGGGCTCCGAGATCCGCACCGGCAACGCGTTGCCGCTGCGCTTCATCCCCGTCGGTACGGTCATCCACAACGTGGAGCTCAAGGCCGGCGCCGGCGGCAAGATGGCCCGCTCGGCCGGTTCCAGCGTCCAGCTGGTCGCGAAGGAGGGCGAGTTCGCCACCCTGCGACTGCCCTCCACCGAGATGCGACGCGTCCCGATCGACTGCCGGGGCACCATCGGCGAGGTCGGCAACTCCGAGCACGACCTCATCAAGGTCGGCAAGGCCGGTCGCAACCGCTGGAAGGGCGTCCGCCCCCAGACCCGTGGCGTCGCCATGAACCCCGTCGACCACCCCCACGGTGGTGGCGAGGGCAAGACCTCCGGCGGTCGGCACCCCGTGTCGCCGTGGGGCAAGCCCGAGGGCCGTACCCGAGACCAGAACAAGCCGTCCCAGAAGCTGATCGTCCGTCGTCGCCGCACCCGCGGCTCGCGCCGGTGATCTGAGCGAGGAACTCCGATGCCACGCAGCCTCAAGAAGGGCCCCTTCGTCGATGACCACCTCCTCAAGAAGGTGGACGTCCTCAACGAGCAGGGCCAGAAGACCGTCATCAAGACCTGGTCTCGCCGCTCCACGATCATCCCCGACATGATCGGCCACACCATCGCCGTGCACGACGGCCGCAAGCACGTCCCGGTCTACGTGACCGAGGCGATGGTCGGCCACAAGCTCGGCGAGTTCGCTCCCACCCGGACCTTCAAGTTCCACGCCGGGCAGGAGAAGGGCGCGAAGGGACGTCGATGATGGCAGCCACCACGTTCGATCCCCGCAAGACCAACGAGCGCCCCGGCGTGCGAGCGGTGCACCGCCATGCCCGCTTCTCCGCCTACAAGGCGCGCGAGGTGCTCGACCTCATCCGCGGCAAGTCCGTGTCCGAGGCCCGCACCATCCTGGAGTTCTGCAACCGCGAGGCCGCCGACGTCATCGTCAAGGTGCTCGACTCCGCGGTCGCCAACGCCGGGAACAACAACGACATCCCGCCGGAGGAGCTCTTCGTCGCCGCCTGCTTCGCGGACGAGGGCCCGACCATGAAGCGCTGGCGCCCCCGGGCCCGTGGCCGTGCCACGCGGATCCGCAAGCGCACCTGCCACATCACGGTGATCGTCGGTCGCTACAGCCAGACCGAGCTCGATCGCATCCGTGAGCGCCTCGCCGGCAAGGGTCGCACCACGACCGACGCCGCAGCCTCCCGTGCCCGACGCGTCGCTCGCAGCCGCTCCGGCGCCGCCGCCACCGACGAGCCGTCCGTCGACGAGGACGCCACCGCAGCCGAGGCTGCCGAGGCGGCCGCCGACGAGGCAGCCACCGAGGCGGTCATCGCCGACGACGCAGCCGAGACGGCCGCCGACGAGCCGACCGACACCGATGACGCTGCAGCGGCACCCGGCGACGACTCCACCGAGGATGCTGCCGCTGAGGACGCAGCCACCGAGGATGCAGCCGCCGAGGCCGGCGACGAGACCGAGAAGAAGGACGACTGATGGGTCAGAAGGTCAATCCCTACGGCTTCCGCCTCGGTGTCACGACCGACTGGAAGTCCCGCTGGTTCGCCACCCGTGAGGAGTACGTCGACTACCTCATCGAGGACTGGAAGATCCGCGACTACCTCATGAACAAGCTCCCCAACGCGGCGATCAGCCGTGTGGAGATCGAGCGCACCCGCGACCGCCTCCGGGTGGACGTGCACACCGCTCGTCCGGGCATCGTGATCGGTCGTCGTGGCGCCCAGGCCGACGAGCTGCGTGCCGATCTCACCAAGATGACCGGCAACCCCAAGGTCCAGCTGAACATCCAGGAGATCAAGCAGCCCGAGCTCGACGCTGCGCTGATCGCCCAGGGCGTCGCCGACCAGCTCGCCAACCGCGTGGCCTTCCGCCGTGCGATGAAGCGTGCGGTGCAGAACGCGCAGAAGGCCGGAGCCCTCGGCATCCGGGTCCAGTGCTCGGGTCGCCTCGGTGGCTCCGAGATGGCCCGCACCGAGTGGTACCGCGAAGGTCGAGTGCCGCTGCACACGCTGCGTGCGGACATCGACTACGGCTTCCGCGAGGCCAAGACGACCTACGGCCGCATCGGCGTGAAGGTCTGGATCTACAAGGGCGACATCCTCCCGTACAAGAGCACCGACGAGCAGAAGATCGCCAAGGAGGCCGCCATGGCCGTCGGCGACACCGCCGGTGCCGAGCGTCCCCGCGTCGTGTCGACCCGGCCGGTCGCTCCCGAGGCCCCTGCTGCAGCGCCCGCGCCCGAGGCTGCTCCCGCGCCGGCCCCGACCGCGGAGGCCGACGAGGAGATCAAGCCCCTCATCGGCGAGGCGGACCCCGAGTTCGAGCGTCTGCTCGCCGAGGAGGAGGAGATCGAGCGCTCCACCCGCGAGCACCACGAGACCCCCCACTTCCGCCCCGGGGATGGTGACTGATCATGTTGATGCCCAAGAAGGTCAAGCACCGCAAGACCCACCGTGGTCGCACGACCGGCAACTCCAAGGGTGCCACCGAGCTGAACCACGGCCAGTACGGCATCCAGGCGCTCGAGCCCGGGTGGATCACCGCCCGCCAGATCGAGGCGTCCCGTATCGCCATGACCCGTCACATCAAGCGTGGCGGCAAGGTCTGGATCAACATCTTCCCGGACAAGCCCATCACCCAGAAGCCCGCCGAGACCCGGATGGGCTCCGGCAAGGGCAACCCGGAGCGCTGGGTCGCCGTCGTGCGTCCCGGTCGTGTGCTGTTCGAGCTGACCTACCCGGACGAGGAGACCGCCCGTGGGGCGCTCAACCGGGCGATCCAGAAGCTGCCGATCAAGGCGCGGATCATCAGCAGGGAGGAGTCGTTCTGATGGCCAAGCTCATCGCACGAGACCTGGGCGACACCGAGCTGATCGAGCGCATCGCCGAAGAGAAGGACCGTCTGTTCAAGCTGCGGTTCCAGCTCGCCACCGGCCAGCTCGAGAACTCCGCCCGGATCACCCAGACGAAGAGGGACATCGCCCGGCTCAACACCGAGCTGCGGGCCCGTGAGATCGCAGCCGCCGAGGCGGCTGCAGGAGGTGAGGCGTGATGAGCGAGACCGCTCCGACGACGCCCGAACGCAGCGCACGCAAGGTGCGCGAGGGCATCGTGACCTCCGACAAGATGGATCGCACCGCAGTGGTCACCGTGACCGAGCGCGTGCGCCACATCCGGTACAACAAGACCGTCCAGCGTGCCAAGAAGCTCTACGTGCACGACGAGACCAACGACCTGCACGTGGGCGACCGCGTCCGGGTCATGGAGACCCGCCCGCTGTCCAAGCTGAAGCGCTGGCGCGTCGTCGAGGTCCTGGAGCGTGCCCGATGATCCAGCAGGAGACCCGCCTGCGGGTGGCCGACAACTCCGGCGCCCGCGAGGTGCTCGTCATCAAGGTGCTCGGCGGCTCCAAGCGTCGCTACGCCTCCATCGGCGACGTCTTCGTCGCCACCGTCAAGGACGCCCTTCCGGGCGCAGCGGTCAAGAAGGGCGAGGTCGTCAAGTGCGTCGTCGTCCGGGTGAAGAAGGAGAAGCGTCGTCCCGACGGCAGCTACATCCGCTTCGACGAGAACGCTGCTGTGCTGATCAACGACCAGCGCCAGCCCCGCGGCACCCGCATCTTCGGCCCTGTCGGCCGTGAGCTGCGCGACAAGAAGTTCATGCGCATCGTCTCGCTCGCCCCGGAGGTGATCTGACATGAAGATCCGCAAGGGAGACCGCGTCCGGGTCCTGACCGGCAAGTTCCGCGGCAAGGAGGGCGAGGTCATGTCGGTCCTGCCCAAGGACAACAAGGTGATCGTCGACGGCATCAACGTCGCCAAGCGCCACCAGAAGCCGACCCGCGCGATGCAGCAGGGCGGGATCATCGACAAGGCCATGCCGATCGACGCCTCGAACGTGGCGCTCATCGACAGCGACGGCAAGTCGACCCGCGTCGGCTACGAGGTCGCAGCCGACGGCTCCAAGACCCGCATCGCACGTCGCAGTGGAGGTGCCCTGTGAGCACGACGACCGTGCCCCGCCTGAAGGCGAAGTACAACGACGAGATCCGCGACCAGCTCAAGGCCGACCTGGAGCTGGGCAACATCATGGAGGTCCCGCGCCTCGAGAAGATCGTGGTCAACGTCGGCGCTGGCGCCGCGGTGGACAACAAGGGTCTGCTCGAGAAGGTCGTGGCCGACCTGACCGTGATCGCCGGCCAGAAGCCGGTCATCACGAAGGCGAAGAAGTCGATCGCCGGCTTCAAGCTGCGAGAGGGCAACGCCATCGGCGTCAAGGTGACGCTGCGCGGCGACCAGATGTGGGAGTTCTTCGATCGCCTGGTCACCCTGGCGATCCCGCGCATCCGCGACTTCCGCGGGCTGTCGCCGAAGAGCTTCGACGGCCGGGGGAACTACACGTTCGGCGTGACCGAGCAGCTGATCTTCCCGGAGATCGATTACGACAAGGTCGATGCCTCCCGTGGCATGGACATCACGATTGTGACAACCGCCCGGACCGACGCTGAGGGCAAGGCACTCCTGGACGCCTTCAGCTTCCCGTTCCGACGTGAAGGGGTGTGACATGGCGACCGAGGCTCTGAAGCAGAAGCAGCAGCGCAAGCCGAAGTACAAGGTCCGTGGCTACACGCGGTGCCGCCGATGCGGCCGTCCGCGTTCGGTGTACCGCAAGTTCGGCCTGTGCCGGGTGTGCCTGAGGGAGCTGGCCCACGCGGGCGAGATCCCAGGCGTCACCAAGGCGAGCTGGTGAGAGGAGGCGACGAACGATGACGATGACAGATCCCATCGCAGACATGCTGACCCGTCTCCGCAACGCCAACGTGGCGATGCACGACGAGGTCCTCATGCCCGCCTCGAAGCAGAAGGAAGCGCTCGCCGGAGTGCTCGTCAAGGAGGGCTACATCGTTGGCTTCTCCGTCGACGACGACACGAAGGGTCCGGGCCGCGTCCTGAAGATCGACATGAAGTACTCGCCCGAACGGCGCCGGGTCATCTCCGGCATCCGACGGGTGTCCAAGCCGGGCCTGCGGGTGTACCGCAAGCACAACGAGGTCGAGCGTGTGCTCGGCGGGCTCGGCGTCGCCATCCTGTCCACGAGCAAGGGACTCATGACCGACCGCGAGGCACGACGCCAGCGGGTCGGTGGTGAAGTCCTCTGCCACGTGTGGTGAGGGGAGTCTGAATGTCACGCATCGGCAAGGCACCCATCACCGTCCCGGGCGGGGTCGACGTCACGATCTCCGGCCAGACCATCGCGGTCAAGGGCCCCAAGGGCGAGCTGTCCCGTGAGCTGTCGGACCTGGTGTCCATCTCGGCCGACGGCGACACGCTCCAGGTGGAGCGCATCGACGACAGCCGTGAGGCCCGTGCGATGCACGGTCTCATGCGCTCGCTCGTGGCCAACATGGTCATCGGCGTGACCGAGGGCTTCCGCAAGGAGCTCGACATCGTCGGCGTGGGCTACCGCGCGGCGGCGAAGGGCTCGAACGGCCTGGAGCTGGCGCTGGGGTTCTCCCACCCCGTCAACGTCACCGCTCCCGAGGGCATCGAGTTCGTCGTCCCCCAGCCCACCCGCATCGAGGTGCACGGGATCGACAAGCAGCTGGTCGGCCAGGTGGCCGCCGACATCCGGGCCTGGCGCAAGCCGGAGCCGTACAAGGGCAAGGGCGTGCGCTACGTCGACGAGCACGTCCGGCGCAAGGCCGGCAAGGCCGGCAAGTGAGGCGATCGCAGTGAGCGACAAGTCGAAGAAGAAGCAGGTCGGTCGCAAGCGTCGTCACGCCCGCGTCCGCAAGCACGTGGTCGGGACCGCCGAGCGTCCGCGCTTGGCGGTGTTCCGCTCGAACCGTCACGTCGTGGCCCAGGTCATCGACGACTCGGCCGGCGTGACCGTCGCCGCGGCGAGCACGCTCGAGACCGATCTGCGCACCGGTGCCACCTCGAACTGCGAGGCGGCCGCCAAGGTCGGCCAGCTCGTGGCCGAGCGCGCCAAGGCCGCCGGCGTGGAGCAGGTGGTGTTCGATCGTGGTGGCTTCCGCTACCAGGGCCGGGTCGCGGCGCTCGCCACGGCCGCCCGAGAAGCAGGACTGGAGTTCTGATGGCACTGAACAAGGACAGCTCGGACCTGCAGCTGCGTGAGTCCCGCGTCATCAACATCAACCGCGTCGCCAAGGTCGTGAAGGGTGGCCGTCGCTTCTCCTTCACCGCGCTCGTGGTGATCGGCGACGGCGCCGGCCGCGTCGGCCTCGGCTACGGCAAGGCCAAGGAGGTGCCCCTCGCGATCCAGAAGGGCACCGAGGAGGCTCGCAAGAACCTCTTCACCGTGCCGCTCGCGAGCGGCACCATCATCCACCCGGTCATCGGCATCATGGGAGCGGGCCGCGTCATGCTCAAGCCCGCCGCCCCCGGTACCGGTGTCATCGCCGGTGGCGCCGCCCGCGCCATCCTCGAGGAGGCCGGCATCCACGACGTGCTGTGCAAGTCGCTCGGCTCGTCCAACTACATCAACGTCGCCCGTGCGACCGTCGCCGGCCTCCAGGCGCTGCGCCGTCCCGACGAGATCGCGGCCCTGCGTGGCCTCGATCCCGAGGACTGCATCCCCAAGGGTCTGCTGAAGGCGTACCAGGAGTCCGAGCGCGGGCCGGCACCCGAGCCCTTCGAGGTGGCGTGATGTCGCAGATCAAGGTCACCCAGACCGGCTCGGCCATCGGCACCAAGCCCAAGCAGCGCGGCACGCTCCGTGCGCTCGGCCTGCGCCGCATCGGCATGAGCAACACGCTGCCGGACACCCCTGACGTGCGCGGCCAGATCGCCAAGGTCCCCCACCTCGTCAGCGTCGAGGAGGTCGACTGAGATGAAGGTCCATGATCTGAAGCCCGCAGAGGGCTCCCGCAAGGCCCGCAAGCGCGTCGGCCGTGGCATCGGCGGCAAGGGCGGCAAGACCGCCGGCCGTGGCACCAAGGGCCAGAAGGCTCGCAGCAAGGTCTCGATCGGCTTCGAGGGCGGCCAGCTGCCCCTGGCCCAGCGGGTGCCGAAGCTGCGCGGCTTCAACAACCCCTTCCGCGTCGAGTACCAGGCCATCAACCTGGACGTCATCGAGGAGTCGGGTCTGACCGAGGTCACCCCCGAGTCGCTGTACGCCAAGGGCCTGGTCTCCAAGGGCTCGCTGGTGAAGGTGCTCGGCCGTGGCGAGCTGACCCGAGCGGTCACCGTCAAGGTCCATGCCGCCTCGGCATCTGCCGAGTCGGCGATCACCGGCGCCGGCGGCTCGATCGAGAAGCTCCCGCTGCCCTTCGCAGTGCGCCCGGCGTTCCACGGCAGCGCCCACACCAACCGCTGATCACACCCCGGTTCACCCCGATGGTGCGGATCGTCTAGGTTCCGGACCCATCGTCGACTGCGCAGGAGCAGGGAGCGCCAGTGTCTCGTCTCGGCAACATCCTCAAGGTCGAGGATCTTCGCAACAAGATCCTCTTCACCTTGTTCATGTTGGTGCTGTACCGCTTCGGCTGCTACCTGCCGGTTCCCGGCATCGACCAGAACGCCGTGTCGTCCATCGGCGAGCAGGCTCGCGAGGGCGGCGTGCTGGCGTTCCTGCAGCTGTTCTCGGGCAACGCGCTCACGCAGTTCTCGCTGTTCGCGCTCGGCATCATGCCCTACATCACCAGCTCGATCATCATGCAGATCCTGACCGTGGTGATCCCCAAGCTGCAGGAGTGGCAGCAGCAGGGAGCGGTGGGGCAGCGCAAGATCACGCAGTGGACCCGCTACCTGACCATCGGCATCGCGGTGCTGCAGTCGACCGGTCTGGTGTTCCTGTTCCACAACGGCGGCGGCGGCCTGGTCAACAACTCGGCCGGCAGCATCGACCTGGTGCCCAACTTCACCCCGGCCCGGGTGCTGCTGATCGTGACGACCTTCACCGCCGGCGCCGCCATGCTCATGTGGATGGGTGAGCTCATCACCAACCGGGGCATCGGCAACGGCATGTCGCTCATCATCTTCTGCTCGGTCGTGTCGGGTCTGCCCGCCGCCTTCTCCGCGGTCTACGCCGCAGGTGCGTGGAAGCTGGTGGTGTTCCTCGCCTTCTTCATCGTGATGCTGCTGTTCATCGTGTTCATCGAACAGGGGCAGCGCCGCATCCCGGTGCAGTTCGCCAAGCGCGTGGTCGGTCGTCGCATGTACTCCGGTCAGAGCACCTACATCCCGCTGAAGGTGAACCAGGCCGGCATCGTGCCGATCATCTTCGCCAGCGCCGTCATCAACCTGCCGGTGCTGCTGAGCCAGGTGCTGCCCGCCGACGGCTGGGGCGCGTCGGTGTCCAAGTGGATCAACGACAACCTGGCCAACACGATCAACCCGATCTACCTGACCGTGCTCGGCCTGTTCATCATCGGGTTCTCGTACTTCTACACGGCGATCGCCTTCGACCCGGTCCAGCAGGCCGACAACCTGCGCAAGCAGGGCGGCTTCATCCCGGGCATCCGGCCCGGTCCCCAGACCGAGCACTACCTGGCGAAGGTGCTCAACCGCATCACGCTGCCGGGAGCGATCTTCATCGCCATCCTCGCCATCCTGCCGACGGTCCTGGTGCGCTTCCTGCTCGGTGCCAACGGCAGCGGCGCGGCCTACTCCATCGGCGGCACGTCGTTGCTCATCGCGGTGGGCGTCGCCCTCGAGACGATGAAGCAGGTCGACAGCCAGCTGATGATGCGCAACTACGAGGGGTTCCTGTCGACCAAGTGACCCCCCGCTCGCGCGGGTCCTGGTCACCGACAGGGGAGGACGTCATGGAAGCGACCACAGCTGCGACCGAGGCACGACCCGTGCGTCTGCTGGTCTTCGGACGCCAGGGTGCCGGCAAGGGCACCCAGGCGGTCCGCCTCGCGGAGCGCTACGAGGTGCCGCACATCTCCACCGGCGACATGCTGCGCGCGGCGGTGAAGGACGGCACCGAGTTCGGCCTCCAGGCCAAGGCGATCATGGACGCCGGCCAGCTGGTCAGCGACGAGGTCATGCTGGGCATCATCTCCGAACGCCTCGCCGAGCCCGATGCGGCCCGAGGGTGGCTGCTCGACGGCTTCCCCCGCACCGAGCAGCAGGCCAAGGACCTGGTCGCGCTGGTCGGCGCCGACGGCATCGACCTGGCACTGGACCTGGACGTGCCCGAGTCGGTCGTGCTCGAGCGCATCACGACACGTCGGGTGTGCTCGGAGTGCGGCACCACGTACTCGCTGGGGCGCGACGAGTCCGCCTCGAGCGGCACCTGCGCGAAGTGCGGTGGCGGCGTGGTGCAGCGCGACGACGACACCGAGGCCGCAGTGCGCAAGCGCCTCGACATCTACGCGTCCCAGACCCTGCCCGCGGTGCGCTGGTTCGGCGAGCAGGGCCTGCTCGTCACCATCGACGGCGTGGGCGACCCGGATGCGATCGCGACGGCCCTCGCGGAGGCGATCGACGCCCGCCTCGGATGACCTGCACCGCCGGCTTTGATCGCGCGGCGCTCGTCATCTAGAGTTGCCCCTCGGCCCGTTCGGACCCCGCGTTCGTCGTGCCGTGATTCTGTTCCACCCCCCGGGGCCTCACAGGAGGACCAGTTCTGCCAAAGCCCAAGGAAGACGCCATCGTCTTGGAGGGAACGGTCGTCGAACCGCTTCCCAACGCCATGTTCCGAGTGGAGCTCGAGAACGGGCACAAGGTGCTGGCGCACATCTCCGGGAAGATGCGCATGCACTACATCCGCATCCTCCCCGGGGACAAGGTGCAGGTGGAGCTGACCCCCTACGACCTGTCCCGCGGCAGGATCACCTACCGCTACAAGTGACCACCCCGACCGGGTGGGTCGAGTGGACCGGCCCGGTGCCGGTCCGGAGAGCTGACCGATGAAGGTTCGACCGAGCGTCAAGAAGATCTGTGAGAAGTGCAGGGTGATCCGCCGCCATGGGCGCGTGATGGTCATCTGCGACAACCCGCGCCACAAGCAGCGGCAGGGCTAGGACCCAGGAAGACCAGAGGACTACAGGACATGGCACGTATCGCCGGCGTCGACATCCCGCGTGAGAAGCGGCTCGTCATCTCGCTGACCTACATCTACGGCATCGGCCGCACCCTGGCGGAGCAGATCTGCGAGGCGACCGACATCGACGAGTCGACCCGGGTCCGCGACCTGACCGACTCCGAGGTCAACAAGATCCGCGCGTGGATCGAGGAGAACGCGAAGGTCGAGGGCGACCTCCGTCGTGAGGTCAACCAGAACATCAAGCGCAAGATGGAGATCGGCTGCTACCAGGGCCTGCGACACCGTCGCGGCCTGCCGGTCCACGGTCAGCGCACCCACACCAACGCCCGGACCCGCAAGGGCCCGAAGAAGACCGTCGCCGGCAAGAAGAAGGTCCGCAAGTAATGGCCAAGCCACCTGCAGGGGGCCGTCGTCCCCGCAAGAAGGAACGCAAGAACGTCACCTACGGCGTCGCGCACATCAAGAGCTCGTTCAACAACACGATCGTGTCGATCACCGACCAGGACGGCAACGTGCTGTCGTGGGCCTCGGCCGGCAACGTCGGGTTCAAGGGCTCCCGCAAGTCCACGCCCTTCGCCGCCCAGATGGCAGCGGAGCAGGCAGCCCGCCGAGCCATGGAGCACGGCGTCCGCAAGGTCGACGTGGTGGTGAAGGGTCCCGGCTCCGGCCGAGAGACCGCCATCCGCTCCATCCAGAACGTGGGCATCGAGGTCACCGGCATCAAGGACGTGACCCCGGTGCCGCACAACGGCTGTCGTCCCCCCAAGCGTCGGAGGCTCTGAGCACATGTCCCGCTACACCGGCCCCCGCGCGCGCGTCTCTCGTCGTCTCGGCACCAACATCTGGGGCACCTCCGGCGAGAACAAGGCGATGGACAAGCGTCCGTACCCTCCCGGCGAGCACGGTCGCACCCGTCGCCGCGGCAACGTCAGCGAGTACCTCCTGCAGCTGCAGGAGAAGCAGAAGGCCCGCTTCGCCTACGGCATGACCGAGAAGCAGTTCCGCAACCTGTACGCCGAGGCGAACCGTCGCCAGGGCGTCACCGGTGAGAACCTGCTGCGCTACTGCGAGCTGCGCCTGGACAACATCGTCTACCGCGCCGGCTGGGCGGCCACCCGTCCGCAGGCCCGCCAGTTCGTGAACCACGGCCACATCGACGTCAACGGTCGCCGGGTGAACATCCCCAGCTACCGCGTGCGCAAGGGCGACGTCATCCGCCTGCGCGACAAGTCCCGCGAGATGATCATCGTCCAGCACAACATGGACACCCTGGGTCGCACGCCACCGCCGTGGCTCGACTCCGCCGACGGCGGCCAAGAGGTCACCGTCCGCGAGCTGCCGCTGCGCGAGCACATCGACGTGCCCGTCCGTGAGCAGCTGATCGTCGAGCTCTACTCGAAGTAGTCGGCAACGCCGCCGCACCCTGCGCCGCACCCGCAGCGCAGGTCCCCGCCACCCGCTCCCGTCCGCAATCGTTCAACCGAGGTACGCATCAGATGCTCGTCATTCAGCGCCCCACCGTGGAGGCCATCGACGAGGAGGAGGGCAACCTTCAGCGGTTCGCCATCAGCCCGCTCGAGCCCGGCTTCGGTCACACCCTTGGCAACTCCCTCCGTCGCACCCTGCTCTCGTCCATCCCGGGCGCGGCCGTCACGTCGGTGCGCTTCGACGAGGCACTGCACGAGTTCGACACCATCACCGGTGTCACCGAGGACGTCACCGACGTCATCCTCAACCTGAAGGACATCGTGGTCACCTCGTCCTCGGACGAGGCGGTGACCCTGCGCCTCGACGTGCGCGGCCCAGCCGAGGTGTCGGCTGCCGACATCCTGGCCACCTCCGACGTGGAGATCCTGAACCCCGAGCTGCACATCGCCACCGTCGGCGCCAACGGCCGGCTGGCGCTGGACCTCACGATCGAGCGCGGCAAGGGTTACGACCCCAGCACCGGCCGCTCGACCACGACCATCGGGGTCATCCCGGTCGACGCGATCTACTCGCCCGTGCGTCGGGTGACCTTCACCGTCGAGCCGACCCGCGTCGAGCAGTCGACCAACTTCGACCGGCTCATCCTCGAGATCGAGACCGACGGCTCCAAGACCCCGCGTGAGGCGCTCGCCTCCGCCGGCGAGACCCTGACCCAGCTCACCCAGCTGGTCGCCGGCCTCGAGGACGAGCCCGAGGGCCTGACCCTGACCGAGGCGGCGCCGACCATCGCTGCGTCGCCCGACCTGGATCTGGCCATCGAGGAGCTCGACCTGTCCGAGCGCCCCCGCAACTGCCTCAAGCGCGCCCAGGTGAACACCGTGGGTGAGCTGCTCACCAAGAGCGAGGACGACCTGCTGGCCATCACCAACTTCGGCCAGAAGTCGTTGGACGAAGTCATCGAGAAGCTCGACGAGCGGGGCCTGTCGCTCCGCGGTCGAGACTGACCAGAGGAACACCAATGCCTGCAACACCGAAGAGAGGCAAGCGCTTCGGCGGCAACGCCAAGCACCAGCGCCTGATGATGGCCAACCTGGTCTGCTCGTTGGTCGCGTCGCCCACCGGCATCGTCACCACCGAGGCCAAGGCCAAGGCCGTGCGCCCCATCGCCGAGAAGATGATCACCAAGGCACGCAAGGGCGGACTGCACAACCACCGTCAGATCCTGTCGTACCTGGGTGACCAGGAGATCGCCGCCAAGCTCATGGACGAGATCGGCCCCCGCTACGCGGACCGTCCGGGTGGTTACACCCGCATCCTGAAGCTCGGCCCCCGCGAAGGCGACAAGGCCCCGATGGCCAAGCTCGAGTTCGTCTGATCGACGAGCCGGCACGTCCGTCGCCGCTCGTGGCGATCACCGCAGAGCCGCCCCCGCAGGGCGGCTCTGGCGCGTCCAGCACCCGCCGGCTCCGGCTCGATCTGGCCTACGACGGCAGCGGGTTCCACGGCTTCGCCGAGAACGCCGGTGTGCGCACCGTCGGCGGCGAGCTGCGCCAGGCCCTGGAGCGGGTGCTGCGCCAGCCGGTCACGCTCACGTGCGCCGGCCGCACCGACACCGGCGTGCACGCCCGGGCACAGGTCGTGACCATCGACGTGCAGGGCGAGGCGCCCGAGCTCGAGCGGCTGCGCGATGCGCTCAACGGCGCGCTGCGGCCCTCGGTGGCCGTGTGGTCGATCACCGAAGCGCCCCCGGACTTCGACGCCCGGTTCTCCGCGCGGTGGCGTCGCTACCGCTACCGGGTGCTGAGCGCTCCCGTGCACGACCCGATGCTCGCGGCACAGCTGTGGTGGGTGCGCGACGCACTCGACGGCGCGGCCATGGACGCCGCCGCAGCGACCCTGGTGGGGGAGCACGACTTCTCCTCCTTCTGTCGTCGACCCGACCCCGCGGCGTCGCTGGTGCGGCGCGTGCACACGGCGGGCTGGAGCGTCGCACCTGTGACGAGCGAGGCCACAGGTGGCCTCGGCTCCGACGGGAGCATCTGGACCTTCGAGATCGCCGCGTCGGCGTTCTGCCACCAGATGGTGCGCAGCATCGTCGGCGCGCTGGTGCACGTGGGCAGGGGCCGGCTGGCGCCGTCGGCCGTCGCCGAGCTGCTCGCTGCGCGTGACCGCAACGGCGCGCCGAACCTGGCTCCACCCCAGGGGCTGACGCTGTGGGAGGTCGGCTACGAGCCCTGGCCGGGACCGGCCGACTGAGCCCGACCGGCGCCGCACTTGCCGCTGCCCGGCGCGCGCCGCTACTGTCTTCCGCTGGCCCTGAGACAGCTGTGCGACGCATGTTGCCGTCCGCCGAGCCGTCCGGGCAGGAGCCCGTCGGATCCCCGTCCGTCGTGCTCGTGAGATCGAGTGAGAGTGCAGAGAGAGTGAGCGCAGTGCGCACCTACACACCGAGAGCATCCGAGATCGAGCGGACCTGGTACGTCGTCGACGCCGACGGGCTGACCCTCGGTCGCATGTCGACCGAGGTCGCTCGGGTGCTGCGTGGCAAGCACAAGGCCACCTTCACCCCGCACCTGGACACCGGCGACCACGTCATCATCATCAACGCCGACAAGGTCGTGCTGACCTCGGGCAAGGCCGAGAAGAAGATGGTGCACCGCCACACCGGCTACCCCGGTGGCATCCGCTCCACCACCTACGCCGACGAGCTGTCCACCAAGCCGGCCGACGCCGTGCGTCGCACCGTGCGCGGCATGCTCCCCAAGAACCGCCTCGGTCGCCAGCAGCTCAAGAAGCTGAAGGTGTACGCCGGTCCCGACCATCCGCACAGCGCCCAGAAGCCGCAGCCGCTCGCCATCGACGGCGCCCGAGCTCGTTCGTAACGGAGTACCCACGTCATGCCTCAGCCGCTCGTCCAGTCCACCGGCCGCCGCAAGCGCGCCGTCGCCCGGGTCCGCATCCGTGAGGGCTCCGGCACCATCACGATCAACAAGCGTCCCCTCGAGGACTACTTCCCGAACGCCACGCATCGCATGATCCTCTCGGAGCCGCTGCGTCTCACCGAGACCGGCGAGAGCTACGACATCGACGCCACGCTGCACGGCGGCGGGGTGACCGGTCAGGCCGGTGCCATCCGCCTCGGGATCTCCCGTGGCCTGATCGCCATCGATCCCGAGCTGCGTGGTGCGCTCAAGCGTGCCGGCTTCCTCTCCCGGGACGCCCGCGAGAAGGAATCCAAGAAGTACGGCCTCAAGAAGGCCCGCAAGGCTCCGCAGTACTCGAAGCGCTGAGTCGCGCCGCACCGCTCCGTCACCCGACGTCGGCTGCCATGTCCATCCGCTTCGGCACCGACGGTGTGCGCGGTGTCGCCAACACCGAGATCTCCGTCGAGCTCGCGCTCGCACTGGGTGCGGTCACCGCGGAGGTGTTCGGCGCCGACCAGGTGGTCGTGGGTCGTGACACCCGACGGTCGGGCAGCATGCTCGAAGCAGCGGTCGCCGCCGGCATCGGCGCGACCGGCGCCGATGCCGTGCTGCTCGGTGTGGTGCCGACGCCTGCGGTCGCCGCGGTGTGCGCCGCCGACGACGTGCCCGGCGTGGTCATCTCGGCATCGCACAACCCCTTCGGCGACAACGGGCTGAAGGTCTTCGCCCCCGGCGGCCGCAAGCTGACCGACGACCAGCAGGCGGCGGTCGAGCGGCGCCTCGACGAGCTGCTGGGCAGCGCGGATGCGACCGCCCGGCCGACCGGCGCCGCGGTCGGCACCGTGCGACCCGGCGAGGCACGCGAGCGCTACTCAAACCAGGTCGTCGCCGCGCTCGACGGGCGGCGCCTCGAGGGCCTCTCGGTCGTGCTCGACTGCGCCAACGGCGCCAACTCCGAGATCGCCGGTGCGGTGTTCGAGCGGCTCGGTGCGCGCGTGCAGGTGGTGGGTGACCGGCCCGACGGCACCAACATCAACGACGGGTGCGGCTCGACCCATCCGCAGGCGCTGGCCGCCGAGGTGCGCCGCGTCGGCGCGGATCTGGGCCTGGCCTTCGACGGCGACGCCGATCGCATGGTGGCGGTGGCGGGCGACGGCACCGTCGTCAGCGGCGACCACACCCTGGCGCTGTTCGCCACCGACCTGCGTGAGCGCGGGGCCCTCGCCCACGACACGGTCGTCGTCACGGTGATGACCAACCTGGGCTTCCACCGCGCGATGGCCGCCGCCGGGGTGCAGGTCGTGACCACCGCCGTCGGCGACCGCAGCGTGCTCGAGGCGCTCGACGCCGGTGCGCTGTCGCTCGGCGGCGAGCAGTCGGGGCACATCATCTTCGCCGATCTGAGCACGACCGGCGACGGCCTGCTCGCGGCCGTGCTGCTCGCCGATCTGGTGCAGCGCCGCGGTCGCCCGCTCGCCGAGCTGGCCGCCGAGGCCATGACGGCGCTGCCGCAGGTGCTCGTCAACGTGGCCGTCGACGCCCCGATGCCCGACGTGACCGACCGAATCCGCACGACGCTCGAGGCGGTGCAGAGCCGGCTCGGCGACGACGGTCGGGTGCTGGTGCGCCCGTCGGGGACCGAGCCCGTGGTGCGGGTGATGGTCGAGGCCACCACGCCAGAGCAGGCCGAGCAGGCAGCGCAGGAGCTGGCGGGAGCGGTCCGAGACGCCGCCGACGGCCCGGTTCTCGACTGAGCCGCTGGTAACCTCGGGAGGCCTCAGCGCGCCTCCGAGGCCCTGGACACACCAGAAGGGTGGCAGCACATGTGCGGGATCATCGCCGTGGTTCGGCGTGGATCGGAACGTGACGCTCCGGCGCAGGCGACCCTCCTGGCCTCGCTCGACGCGGCGGTCGACGAGATGGTGCCCCGCCTGGAGGGGCTGTCGGCCCGCCTCGACGCCGCAGCGGACCGACTCGCCCGCACCGACGTCGAGCTGCGAGGCGTGCCCGGGCTGAGCACCATGATCGACGATCCCGGCGCCGCCGGGGCGATCGCGCGGCGGGTGGCGACGCTGTCGGACCTGGCCGATGCCGTCGAGGCGCTGCTCGACACCACCGAAGCTGCTGCGCAGCTGGGCACCGCCGAGCTCGAGACGACCAACGCAGCGCTGATCCGCTGCAAGGACGCCATCTGGGCGATCGGGCGCGACCGCCTGCGTGCTGCCGAGCAGGTCGCAGGGCTGGCCGGCCCCGAGGTCGGTGCCGCCGGTCGTGCGGTGCTGTTCAGCGTGCACCAGGCGCTGTCCGCGCTCGATCGACTCGAGGTGCGCGGACGCGACTCGGCCGGCCTCGAGCTGCAGATGACCGGCCACGGCCTCGACCCAGCCGACCCCTCGATCGCCACCCTGCTCGAGCGGCGTGCGGACCCTTCGTTCGCGTCGGGTGCGGTCCGCCTGATCGACGGTGTGCTGGTCGTGGTCCACAAGGCCGCGGCCGAGATCGGCGAGCTGGGTGACAACACCGCTGCGCTGCGCCACGCCCTGCGTCACGACGAGCTGCTGCAGCTGGCGCTGTCGTCGCCCGAGGTCGACGGCGTGGTGCTGGGCCACACCCGCTGGGCCTCGATCGGCATCATCTCGGAGCCGAACGCCCATCCGCAGTGCTCCGACGAGCTCGACGGACCCTCGGGCCCGCTCGTCACCGGCGTGCTCAACGGCGACGTCGACAACTACGCGGACCTGACCGCTGCCGAGTCGCTGCGCATCGCTGCGGAGATCACCACCGACGCCAAGGTCATCCCCACGCTCATGTCCCGCCGCCTGCGCGACGGCGTGGCCCCCAGCGATGCCTTCCGCGAGACGGTCGCTGCGCTCGACGGTTCGGTGGCGATCGCCGCCGCCGACGTGGTCCGACCCGATCGGCTCCACCTGGCATTGCGCGGCAGCGGCCAGGCCATCTACATCGGGCTCGCCGAGGACGCCTACATCGTGGCGTCGGAGCCCTATGGCGTGGTCGAGGAGACCGCGACCTACGTGCGCATGGACGGCGAGACGCCCTCCGATCCCGACAACCCGACCGGCAGCCGCGGGCAGATCATCGAGCTGCGCGCCTCGAGCGCCGGCACCGTGGACGGCATCACCCGCTGGTCCTACGACGGGACCGAGCTGGCGATCGACGACGACGACGTGCAGACCGCACAGGTCACCACCCGCGACATCGATCGGGGCGAGTACCCGCACTTCCTGCTGAAGGAGATCACGGCGTCGCCGGCGTCGTTCCGCAAGACCCTGCGCGGCAAGCTGGTCGACGGCCCCGCCGGCATCCAGGTGGTGCTCGGCCCCGAGACGCTGCCCGACGTCGTGCGCGAGCAGCTGCGCGCCGGTCACATCGACCGGGTGCTGGTCATCGGCCAGGGCACCGCCGCGATCGCCGGCCAGAGCCTGGCGCACCACCTGGGCGACTTCCTCGCCGAGTCCGACGTCCAGGTCGAGGCCGTGCTGGCCACCGAGCTCTCGGGCTTCCAGCTGCGCACCGACATGTCGGACACGCTCGTCGTGGCCATCAGCCAGTCCGGCACCACCACCGACACGAACCGCACCGTCGATCTGGTGCGGTCGCGTGGCGCAGCGGTGATCGCCATCGTGAACCGCCGCGGCAGCGACCTGACCGACAAGGCCGACGGGGTGCTCTACACCTCCGACGGTCGCGACGTGGAGATGAGCGTCGCGTCGACCAAGGCGTTCTACTCGCAGGTGGCGGCCGGTCTGCTGCTCGCCCGGGCCATCTCCGACGAGGTGCCCGGCGGGCTGCGCTCGGACACCGAGGAGTCCCAGGAGCTGCTGCAGGCGTTGCGCGACCTGCCGTCGCGCATGGAGCAGGCGTTGGAGGTGCGCTCGGCTGCGGCCGACGCGGCTCGGGCGTTCGCGCCGAGCCGTCGGTACTGGGCGATCGTCGGCAACGGCGTCAACCAGATCGCCGCCCGCGAGATCCGGGTGAAGCTGTCGGAGCTCTGCTACAAGTCCATCGCCTGCGACGGCACCGAGGACAAGAAGCACATCGACCTGTCGTGCGAGCCGATGATCCTGGTGTGCGCCGCCGGCCTGGGCGGTTCCACCGCCGACGACGTCGCCAAGGAGGTCGCGATCTTCCGCGCCCACAAGGCGGCGCCGATCGTGGTCGCCTCGCAGAGCGACCGATCCTTCAGCGCCGCCCTCGCGGTGCTGACCGTGCCCGACACCCATCCGCGGCTCGCCTTCGTGCTGGCGACGATGGCCGGACACCTGTTCGGCTACGAGGCGGCCCTGGCGATCGACGCGCAGGCTCGTCCGCTGCGCGAGGCGCGCGCCGCGATCGACGCCGCCGTCGCGGGCTCGGGCGGCGACCTGCACGGCGAGCACGTCGACGGTGAGCAGCTGCTCGGGGGGCTCCGCCCGACCCTGTCGCAACAGGCCGGTCGATTCCTCGACGGGGTGCGCGCCGGTGCCTACAACGGGCACCTCGAGGCCAACACCGCGGTGCGCCTGGCGGGGCAGTTCCGCTACGCCACCGGCATCGGCGGCCTCGACACCTACCAGGTGGAGTTCGGCAAGGTCGGCACACCCGGCGTTGTGCTCGAGGATCTGAGCGCCGGCCTGACCGCTGCGATCGAGGAGCTGACCCGCCCGGTCGACGCCATCAAGCACCAGGCCAAGACGGTGACCGTCGGCATCAGCCGCTCCGACGAGTCCTTGCTGCAGGTCGCGCTGGTCGAGGCGGCGCTGGCGGCCGGGTCGCCCCGGGACCGGCTCACCTACTCGACGCTGCGCACCCTGGGTCAGCTCGACCCCGCCGTGGTCGAGGTCACCGGCTTCACCCGCTACCGCGTCGAGCGTGGCGACGACCTGGACCGCGCCACGGTCACCGTGGTCGACCGTGGTGGTGTCTCCACCGGTCTGCCGTCGCGGGCCGACCGCGATCCGAGGCTGCGTGGCACCAAGGCGCTGGTCGCCCGCGAGCAGGAGCTCATGGTGGCCCGAGGGCGCAGCGACGGGCGCCTCGTGGTGATCCTGCCCGAGACGAAGGACGGGGTGACCACCGGCTTGCAGCTGCTGCACGTGACGCTCGCCGATCGGTTGGCGCCGGCCACCGCCCGATCGGTGCTGCGGGGCTACCGCCGTCGCTACCAATCCCTGAAGGACGCCGTCACCGAGACCGAGGACGTCTTCCGTGACGACCTGCTCGCCGAGCACTCGGTGGCCGACCTGCTCACCGTGCCCATCCTCGACCTCGCGGACCGCTGGCGGACGTGACGGCGCCGTCCTCCCTGCCGGGTGTCGTGGGCGTCGGCACCGACCTGGTCGACGTCGACCGGGTGCGGCGGGCGCTGGAGCGCCGACCGGGTCTGCGGACCCGCCTCTTCACCGACCACGAGTGGGACTACGCAGCACGCCACCGCGATCCGTACCCCCACCTGGCGGCGCGGTTCGCCGCGAAGGAGGCGGTCATGAAGGCGCTCGGTCGGGGCATGAGCTCGATGGGCTTCGCGGAGATCGAGGTGGCGCGTGACGAGCACGGTGCGCCGTCGGTGATGTTGCACGGCGCGGCGGCGTCGGTGGCGGCGACCGCCGGTGTGCGGAGGTGGCACGTGAGCCTCACCCACACCGACGCGCTCGCTCAGGCGGTGGCGGTCGCGGTCGGTGACGTCGCGGACGCGCCGCACGGGACGTTGTCGCGATGATCCCGGTGCTCACCCCCGCGGAGATGGGCGAGGTCGATCGCGCCGCGCCCGAGCCGGTCGAGCAGCTCGTGCGCCGCGCGGCGGGTGCGGTGGCGAGCGCTGCGCTGGAGCTGCTGGGCGGTGCCTACGGGCGACGCGTGGTGGTCGTGGTCGGGCCCGGCAACAACGGCTGGGACGGCAGGGTCGCCGCGCAGCTCCTGGAGCGGCGCGGGGTGCGCTGCACGGTGCTGGAGGTCGGGTCGGCTCCGGCGGTGCTCCCCAGCTCCGACCTGGTGATCGACGCCGCGTTCGGGACCGGCTTCCGGGGGACCTACGAGTTCCCTGACCCCGACGGCGCGCCGGTCCTGGCGGTCGACATCCCGTCGGGGATCGCTGGCCTCACCGGCCTCGCCTCGGGCCGACCCGCGCACGCCGTGCGCACCGTGACCTTCGCCGCACTGAAGCTGGGTCACCTGCTCGGCGACGGACCCGACCACTGCGGTGAGGTGGAGCTGGTCGACATCGGGTTGGACGTCTCGGCCGCGCGCACCCACCTGGTGGCCGACGCCGACGTGGTCGAGTGGGTGCCGCCGCGGGAGCGCGACGCGCACAAGTGGCACCACGCCGTGTGGCTGGTGGCGGGATCACCCGACATGCCGGGCGCAGCCCGGCTCGCGGCGGCCGCGGCGATGCGTGGCGGCGCGAGCTACGTGCGGCTGTCCTCGCCGGGAGTGGCCCGCCCGGACGCGCCGATCGAAGCGGTCACGGTGCCCGTGCCCGCGACGGGCTGGGCCGAGCAGGTCCTCGACGGCGCGGGACGGTTCGCTGTTCTGGCGGTCGGGCCGGGACTCGGCCGCTCGCCCGAGGTCTCGGCCGAGGTCCGACGCCTCGTCGCCGGCACCGACCGAGCGATGGTGCTCGACGGCGACGCGCTCGCTGCGCTCGGCCGGGACGCCGTCGCGGTCCTGGCGGACCGAGACGCGCCGACCGTGCTGACACCCCACGACGGCGAGTTCGCCGCGCTCACCGGCGCCGCACCCGGCGAGGACCGCATCGAGTCGGTCCGCCACCTGGCAGCCGAGCTGGGTGCGACGGTGCTGTCGAAGGGGCCGTGCACCGTGGTGGCCGACCCGTCGGGCGAGTGCCTCCTCGCGCACGCCGGCGACGAGCGACTGGCGACCGCCGGCACCGGCGACGTGCTCACCGGACTGGTCGCCGCACATCTGGCGCTCGGCGTGGCGCCGTTGCGTGCCGCAGCGGCTGCCGCGCAGGTGCACGGGCTGGCGTCGCAGCTGGGGCCGGCCCGCGGCCTGGTCGCGTCCGACCTGGTGGGGCTGGTCCCGGTGGTCTGGGACCAGCTGCTCGGCGAGTCCTGAACCTGTCGACCGAGCAGATCCGGAGCAGCGTGCGCCCGCTCCAGCTGCCTACGGTGAGGCCATGGCAGCTGAGGATCCACCGAAGGTGAAGGGCCCGGCCTCGTACTTCCCGTCCATCGAGGCGAAGTACGGCCGACCGATCGAGGAGTGGCAGGAGCTGATCCGAGCCAGCGACCTGGAGCGTCACATGGAGCTCGTCGCCTGGCTCAAGGAGGAGCACGGACTGGGGCACGGCCACGCGAACGCCCTGGTGGCGGCGACCTTGGCCGAAGATCGCGAGCCGTAGCGACCTTGCGGGCGCAGCGCGGTCGTGGCAGGTTCGACGGGCACCCGCCGCGGACCGCGTAACCTCGCGTCGATGCCTCGCCACGCCACCATCGCCGTCGACCTCGACGCCATCGCAGCGAACGCCGCGACGCTGGTCGAGGTCGCCGACGGCGCCGAGCTGTGCGCGGTGGTGAAGGCCGACGGCTACGGCCACGGCTCCGTGGACGTCGCCAGGGCAGCGTTGGCGGGCGGTGCGACCTGGCTCGCGGTCGCGCTGGTCGAAGAGGGCAGGGTGCTGCGCGACGCCGGCATCGACGTGCCCATCCTGGTGCTGTCCGAGCCACCGCCCGACGTCATGACCGAGGCGCTCGTGGCCGGGCTGACGCCGACCCTGTACACGGCGTCGGGTGTGCGCTCCGCGACCGAGGCGGTCGCGGCACGCTCGGGTGCCTCGCCGTGGCGGGTGCACCTCAAGGTCGACACCGGCATGCACCGGGTGGGCGCCCATCCCGCCGACGCGCTCGACGTCGCCCGTCGGATCGTGGACGCGCCCGGCCTCGAGCTCGGCGGCACCTTCACCCACCTGGCGGTGGCCGACGAGCCGGACCGGCCCGAGACAGGCGAGCAGCTGGAGCGCTTCGAGCAGGTGCTCGCGGAGTTGGTCGCGGCGGGCATCGACCCCGGCGTGCGCCACGCCGCCAACTCCGCCGGCTCGCTGGCGCACGCACGTGCCCGCTACGACATGGTCCGCGTCGGGATCGCGCTCTACGGCATCGCCCCCGCTCCGGCGCTGGCTCCGCACGTGCCGCTGCAGCCGGCCATGTCGCTGCACGCCGAGGTCACCATGGTGAAGCACCTCGCCGCGGGCGACGGTGTCAGCTACGGCCTGCGTCACGTGTTCGACCGGGCAGCCACCATCGCGATCGTGCCGCTCGGGTACGCGGACGGCGTGCCGCGACGGCTGGGTCTGACAGGGGGAGAGGTGCTGATCGGCGGGGTGCGCCGTCCGATCCGAGGTGTGGTGACCATGGACCAGACCATCGTCGAGGTCACCGCTGGGCCCGAGGTGCGCCCTGGAGATCCGGTGGTGCTGCTGGGCGCGCAGGGCGACGAGTGCATCACCGCCCAGGAGTGGGCCGACCGGCTCGACACGATCCCCTACGAGGTGGTGTGCGGGTTCAGCGTGCGGCTCCCTCGACAGGTCCGGTCGCGCTCGTTGCCCGTCGATCTGCGCGCCGCAGGGTGACCCACGGCGCTGCGGGGGCGATCGGATCCCTCCCGGCAGCTCGCTAGGCTCGTCGGATGACCAGCGCTGCGGGCACGCACCGATGAGCACCCCTCGATGAGCCTGCCGTTGGCCGCCGCCACCCACTCGGTGGACGAGACGCGCTCGCTGGCCGCCGCGCTGGCAGAGCTCGCTCGTCCCGGCGATCTGCTGCTCCTGGTGGGTGACCTGGGCGCGGGCAAGACGGCGTTCACGCAGGGCTTCGGTGCGGGCCTCGGCATCGACGACCAGATCACCAGTCCGACGTTCGCGCTGGTGCAGGGCTACACGGGCCGCCTCGACCTCAACCACCTCGACGTCTACCGGTTGGAGCAGATCCACGAGGCACTCGACCTGGGCCTGTCCGAGCTGTTGGACGAGGGCTCGGTGACCATCATCGAGTGGGGCGACACCATCACCAGCGCCCTGCCCCGCGACTACCTCGAGGTCAGGATCACCTTCGGCGAGGGCGCCGACGATCGGCGTGTCGAGCTGCACCCCGTCGGCTCGCGCTGGCAGGCCCGCGTCCGGGCCATGTCGGTCGCGGTCGCCGCATGGATCGAGGAGGCGCCGTGCTGATCCTGGGCATCGAGTCGTCCACGGTGCAGATCGGCTGCGCGATCGGCGGGCACGAGGGCGTGCTCGCCTCGGCGCACTCGGCGAAGGGCAAGCGCCACGCCGAGAACCTCACGCCGGCGATCGAGTTCATCTGCGCCCAGGCACAGGTGGACCTCTCCGAGATCGGCCTGGTCGCGGTCGACGTCGGTCCCGGGTTGTTCACCGGGTTGCGCGTGGGCATCTCCACGGCCAAGGCGATCGCGTTCGCGCTGCGGGTGCCCATGATCGGCGTGTCCAGCCTGGACCTGCTGGCGTTCCCGATGCGCTTCAGCCCGCGCCTGATCGTCACGGCCATCGACGCCCGGCGAGGCGAGCTGTTCTACGCGTTCTACCGCCAGGTGCCCGGCGGTGTGCAGCGCATCTCGGAGCACGCCGTCGGCTCGTCCGACGACCTGGCGTCGGAGCTGCTCGCCACCGGTGAGGAGGCGTTGCTGGTCGGTGATGGTGCACATCGCTACCGCGAGGACTTCGACGGCCTGGCACGCGTCGAGATCGTGGATCCCGGCAGCAGCTTCCCGTCGGCCGCGTCGCTGGTGCAGCTGGCCCACGCCCAGGCGCTGCGCGAGGACTACCAGCAGATCGACGAGATCGCGCCGATCTACCTGCGTCGTCCCGACGCCGAGATCAACTGGACCACCAGGGACTCGGCATGATGCAGGCCACCGGCAGCGACAGCGAGACCGGCTCCGGCGCCGAGGCGGCCACGACCGCCGCCGAGGTCCGCATCGCGCCGATGCGACGGCGCCACCTGCGCGGGGTCATGGCGATCGAGCAGCGCACCAACCACCGGCCCTGGTCGCTCGGGTTGTTCATGGGTGAGCTGCGCATGCCGACCAGCCGGTCCTACGTGGTGGCGCTCGACGGTCACGAGGTCGTCGGGTTCTGCGGGCTGATGATCACCGCCGACGAGGGCCACATCACCAACATCGCGGTGCACCCCGACCGACGTCGCGCCGCCATCGCCACCCGGCTGATGCTCGTGACCATGCGCCACGCCGTGGCGTCGCAGCTGCACGGGGTGACCCTGGAGGTGCGCACCAGCAACGCCGCCGCGCAGGAGCTGTACCGACGCTTCGGCTTCGTGCCCGGTGGCATCCGGCGCAACTACTACGCGGACGTCGGCGAGGACGCCCTGATCATGTGGGCCCACGAGCTCGACACCGAGACCTACGAGGAGCGGCTGGCGGGGCTCGAAGCGAGCCTGCCGACGCCGCTGCGGACCGAGGGGACCACATGACCGACCTGATCGCGAGCGAGGTGCCGCAGCACCCCGAGGTGGGGGCCGACACCATGGTGCTCGGCATCGAGACCTCGTGCGACGAGACGGCGGCGGCGTGCGTGCGTGGCGGCACCGACGTGATGTCGTCGGTCGTGTCGTCGCAGGTCGACCTGCACGCCCGCTACGGCGGTGTCGTGCCCGAGATCGCGAGCCGTGCGCACAACGAGCTCATCATCCCGGTCACGGCCCGCGCCCTGGTCGAAGCAGGTGTCGAGGGCAGCCGCATCGACGCGGTCGCGGCGACCACGGGTCCCGGCCTCATCGGTGCGCTGCTCGTGGGTGTCTCGGCGGCCAAGGCGCTGGCGCTGACGTGGGACGTGCCGTTCGTGTCGGTCAACCACCTCGAAGCGCACCTGTACGCCGCGTTCCTGGAGGAGCCCGAGCTGAGCTTCCCGCTCGTGGTCCTGTTGGTCTCGGGCGGCCACACCATGCTGGTGTGCATGGAGGGCCACGGCCGGTACCGGCTGCTCGGCCAGACGCTCGACGACGCCGCGGGCGAGGCGTTCGACAAGGTCGCTCGGTTCCTGGGGTTGGGCTACCCGGGTGGTCCGGCGATCGACCGTGAGTCGATGTCGGGTGACCCCGAGGCCATCCGCTTCCCGCGCTCGATGATGGACGACGGCCTGGACTTCTCCTTCAGCGGCCTCAAGACCTCGGTGGTCAACCACGTGCGCAAGCACCCCGACGTGTCCACCGCGGACGTGGCCGCGAGCTTCCAGGCCGCGGTGGTCGACGTGCTGGTCACCAAGGCACGTCGCGCCGCGCAGCAGGTCGGGGCCCGGGCGCTCGCGTTGGGCGGGGGAGTGGCGGCCAACTCGCTGCTGCGCGAGCAGTTCCTGGGGGCCTGCGCGACCGACGGCCTGCACGGCTTCCTGCCCAGCCGGTCGATGTGCACCGACAACGCGGCGATGATCGCCTCGGCGGGCTGGTACCGGCTCTCGACGGACGGGCCGACCCCGCTCGACTGCGGCGCGAACCCCAACCTGCGGCTGCCCACGCTGCGCTGAGGCGCCTCCGCCCGGCCACCGACCGGCTCGTCGGAGGGGCGGTTAGCACTCCCGTGGATCGACTGCTAAAGTTGGCACTCGTCAATCCCGAGTGCCAATGCCAACGGAGGCAATCCACATGAGTATCCAGCCCCTCGAGGACCGCATCGTCGTCCGGCCGGCCGAGGCCGAGGAGAAGACCGCCAGCGGTCTGGTCATCCCCGACTCCGCCAAGGAGAAGCCGCAGCAGGGTGAGGTCCTCGCCGTGGGTCCGGGCCGTCGGTCCGACACCGGTGAGCTGATCCCGCTCGACATCAACGTGGGTGACACCGTCGTGTACTCGAAGTACGGCGGCACCGAGATCACCATCGAGGGTGAGGACCTCCTCATCCTGGCCGGTCGCGACGTGCTCGCGATCGTGAAGTGACCCACGAGTCCACGATCGTCCACGCGACACACGAACGAGAAGAGAACACATGTCCAAGATCCTGAAGTTCGACGACGAAGCTCGTCGCTCCCTCGAGGCCGGCGTCAACAAGCTGGCTGACGCCGTCAAGGTCACGATCGGTCCCAAGGGCCGCAACGTGGTGCTCGACAAGAAGTTCGGCGCCCCCACCATCACCAACGACGGCGTGTCCATCGCTCGTGAGATCGAGCTCGAGGACCCCTTCGAGAACATGGGTGCCCAGCTGGTGAAGGAGGTGGCGACCAAGACCAACGACATCGCGGGTGACGGCACCACCACCGCCACCGTGCTGGCCCAGGCCCTGGTCCGCGAGGGCCTGCGCAACGTCGCTGCCGGCGCCAACCCGATGGGCGTCAAGCGGGGCATCGAGGCTGCGGTCGCCGCGGCCGTCGGCTCCATCGCCGAGCTGGCCAAGGAGATCGACGAGAAGTCCGAGATCGCCCAGGTCGCCGCCATCTCCGCCGCCGATGCCTCCATCGGCGAGGTCATCGCCGACGCGATCGACAAGGTCGGCAAGGACGGTGTGGTCACCGTCGAGGAGTCGAACACCTTCGGCATCGACCTCGACTTCACCGAGGGCATGCAGTTCGACAAGGGCTACCTGTCGCCCTACTTCGTGACCGACGCCGAGCGTCAGGAAGCGGTCCTCGACGACCCGTACATCCTGCTGTTCAACTCGAAGATCTCCTCGGTCCAGGACCTGCTCCCGGTGCTTGAGAAGGTCATGCAGTCGGGCAAGCCGCTGCTGATCATCGCCGAGGACGTCGAGGGCGAGGCCCTGGCGACCCTGGTGGTCAACAAGATCCGCGGCACCTTCAACTCGGTGGCCGTCAAGGCCCCCGGCTTCGGTGAGCGTCGCAAGGCCATGCTCCAGGACCTCGCCGTCCTGACCGGTGGCCAGGTCATCGCGGAAGAGGTCGGCCTCAAGCTCGACTCCGCCACGCTCGACCTGCTCGGCTCGGCCCGCAAGGTGGTCGTCACCAAGGACCTCACCACCGTCATCGAGGGCTCCGGCTCGCACGACGACGTGGCCGGCCGTGTCGCCCAGATCAAGGCCGAGATCGAGAACACCGACTCGGACTGGGACCGCGAGAAGCTCCAGGAGCGTCTGGCGAAGCTGTCCGGCGGCGTGGCCGTCGTCAAGGTCGGCGCCGCCACCGAGGTGGAGCTCAAGGAGAAGAAGCACCGCATCGAGGACGCCCTCTCGGCGACCCGCGCAGCGATCGAGGAAGGCATCGTCGCCGGCGGCGGCACCGCCCTCGTGCGTGCCAAGGTGGCCGTCGCCGCCTCGGTCGAGAGCCTCGAGGGCGACGAGCGCACCGGCGCTCGCATCGTGCTCAACAGCCTCGACGCACCGGCCCGCATGATCGCGGACAACGCCGGTCTCGAGGGTGCGGTCATCGTGCAGCAGCTCGAGCGTGAGACCGGCAACATCGGCTTCAACGCTGCTGCCGGTGAGTTCGAGGACCTGCTCAAGGCGGGCGTCATCGACCCTGCCAAGGTGACCCGTGCGGCGCTGCAGAACGCAGCGTCGATCGCGAGCCTCCTGCTCACCACCGAGTGCCTCATCGCCGACAAGCCCGAAGAGGGCGGCGCCGGCGGCGGCATGCCCGACATGGGTGGCATGGGCGGCATGGGCGGCATGATGTGATGACCGCCCGGGCTCTGCCCGAGTGAGTGCGAACGAGGGCCGGCCCGTGTGGCCGGCCCTCGTCGCGTCCCGGCGCTGCCGTCCGGCCGACGCACCGTGCGCGGCCGGCCGCCGGTACGATGCGGCCCATGGACCCTCGACCCGCACCCGACCCCGCCAAGCTGCTCGCTGACTGGATGGAGTGGGAGACCGGCGAGACGCCGCCCGGACGGGTCATGAGCAACCTGAAGACGGGTGGCCTGCGCGAGGTGCTCGAGGAGCTCGCCGCGAAGGTCCCCCCGGCAGGGTGAGCGCGCCCGCCGGCGCCGACGGGCGCGGCGGCCCCCAGATCATCCCCCGACCGCAGCTGTGGACTCCTGGCCGGCCCGCGCCGTGGTCGCAGCTGGGCGAGACGTCCGGGCTGATCGTGCCCGACCGCGTGCGCGCGGCGGTGCCCGCCGAGCGCCAGGGTCGGCCGTCGCCGGTGAAAGAGCTCGGCGCGTCGCCCTCCGCGGTGCTGGTGCCGCTGTACGAGCACGACGGCGAGCTGTTCGTGGTGCTGACCCGCAGGGCGCAGTCGCTGCGCACCCACAAGGGTGAGGTCAGCTTCCCCGGAGGTCGAGCGGACCCTGGAGAGACCTACGTGCAGGCGGCGTTGCGCGAGGCCCAGGAGGAGGTGTTCCTGGACCCGGCGGTCGTCGAGCCGCTCGGCGAGCTGGACCACCTCACCACCGTGACCCGGCGCGCCTACATCGTGCCGGTGGTAGGCCTGATCGACGGTCGGCCAGAGCTGGGCCGCAACCCCGCCGAGGTCGAGGCGGTGCTGCACGTCCCGCTGTCGGAGCTGATGGCGCCCGGGGTGTTCCGCGAGGAGCGATGGGGCGAGGGCGAGACCGCGAGGCCCGTGTACTTCTTCGACCTGGTCGGTGACACCGTCTGGGGGGCGACCGCCGCGCTCCTGCGCCAGCTGCTGGCGCTGCTGACCGACACCGACCCGGGTGGCCTGACCGATCTCGACCCCGCGCGTGGCGTCGAGCTGATCCACTTCCCGATCACCCCGGACGGCCTCGGCGGCGTCGTGTGAGCTGACAGCGTCCGGCGTCGCGTCCGGCGTAGGGTCCCGACCCGAGACCGCGATCAAGGAGCCCGACGTGGAACCAGCCCCCGACGGATGGCAGCGCCTCGTCATGAAGAGCAAGTTCGGTGCCGGCCGTGACTTCGAGGTGCTCGATGCTGATGGTGAGCGTCGCTACTTCGTCGACGGCAAGCTCGGACCCACGCCCAAGGCCGACGTCCTCGGGCCCGACGGGACCGTCATCTACACCGTGCTCGGACGCCTCCTGGGCGTGCCCAAGCAGATGACCATCTCGGACGGCGCCGGGACACAGGTCGCCTCCATGAAGGCGAAGATGTTCTCGCCCATCAAGTCCAAGGTGAACATGGAGTTGGCCGATGGCGGGCACTGGCACGTCGAGGGCTCGCTGATCGAGAAGGACTACTCGGTCAGCTCCGACGGCGCACCCATCATCGCGATCAGCCAGAAGTGGGTGACCATCCGGGACGCCTACACCCTCGATGTGATCGACGGCGTCGACCCGGGTCTGGCCCTCGCCGTCGTCTGGGCGATCGACCGCTGGGTCGAGCGCGACTGACCGACCGGCCCCGGCGGCGAGGAACTGCCATCGGGTCGGTCAGCTCGCGAGCGGCCACACCTCGACCACACCTCCGGCGACAGCGCACGGCGTGTGCGACACCATCTCGATGGCTTCCTCGAGCGACTCGGCCTCGATCAGCGCGAACCCGGCCACCGGCAGACCAGCCGACATGAACGGGCCGTCCGAGGTGGACACCTGCACTGCACCGTGGTTGCGCACCTGCACGGGTGCGCCGGCGATGCCCATGACGACGCCCTGTTCCTGCAGGCGCGCATCGTGAGCGTGCGCGGCGTCACGCACCTCGGGTACGGTGCGGTCGTACCCCTCTCGGTCGCCGTATCCGATCGTCACGAACAACGCCATGGCACACCACGCTCCTGTCGGCTCAGAGTGGTGGACGTTCCGCTCGGCGCGAACTCATCGCGGTCCGGCCGGCTGAGCGTCGGCGAGTTGGAGCTCGCGTCGTCGACGCCGCCGGTCGGCGAGCAGGAGGCTGGCGCCGACGAGTGAGGTGACGGTGCCGACGAGGGTGGCTGCGGCCCAGTCGAACGGGGCCGTGCCGGACAGGACGACCCGCGGCTGGTGATCACCGATGCCCACCCACACCGCCGCCAGCGCGCCGAGCAGCAAGACGGTCCATCCCGCGATCCGGAGCGTGTCCGGTGCGAGCCCCCAACCGTCACGCGCCGACGAGGCCGGAGGTCCGGCGCAGACGGCGACGTAGGCGAGCACGAACACCGCCAACCCGAACGGCACCAACCACATGGCCATCGTCATCGCCGCTTCCCCCTGGATCCTGCGGTTCCATGCTGTCGCGTCCGCCTGGCCGTGTCGATGGCCGTCGTGTGGGCGCGCGGCGTCGTGTGGGGCGGTGGGTCAGGTGTCGGGTGGTGCCGGGCCGGGGGCGGGTCCGTGGCGTTGGCGTTGGTGGCGTTGGCCCCAGAAGGTGTGGCCGTCGGGGCGGGTCCAGCGGGTCCAGCCGTCCGGGTCGAGGTGGAGTTGCCAGTCGGGGTGGTGCGCGAGGC